>ENA-UOUL01000101-UOUL01000101.1-bioreactor-metagenome-genome-assembly--contig:-NODE-101-length-135818-cov-6.361807_pt1 | contig 135818 bp, 103 predicted proteins | sample MGYA00249838_ERZ747220 | MGnify/ENA primary metagenome ERZ747220 (study PRJEB28778, sample SAMN05720191) | bioreactor metagenome | isolation source: Anaerobic biogas reactor | place... | reverse complement strand
CAGCGGCTCGCCCAAGCGACGCTCAAAAAGCGCAAGATGGTCGAGCGTAAAACTGCGCTCGCCTTTGGCCACCCGGCTTACAAAAGACTCGCTCAGCCCCACCATTTCTCCGATTTGCCGCAGCGTCTTGCCTTGCTCCCGCAGGTAGGCCACCAGGGCCATGCAAATTTCCTGTCCCGGCGTGAAAGCACTCACGAGTTCGCCGCCTTTCGTTGCAGCCTGACCTTGAACAGCGTGGCCGCGCAAGCTTCTATGGCGGATCCGATCCGCTCGGCCTGCGATCTGCGTCCGAGCGCCACAGCGTTCTTGAGGGCGACCAGCAACGACCGAAGCTGATGCCCCAGCAGGTCCTCGGATACCGATCGCGCCGGCTCACCGCTACGAAGCCAATGACCGACGCTTTCAATCGTCTGTCGCGCCTGTTCGCGCTCTGCCGCTGTCAGACCTCGCCGCAACATTTGCCGCTCGCTACGTGTGGGGGCTGACAGTCTATACGCGGTCACTCCAAACAGCGAGCGCCCGCACGATTCTATCCTAAGTATACAATCGGCTTGCCCAATAGGCAAGTTGAGCCGGCAAATTAAACGGAACGCAAGCGACTGCTGTCAGCCGCTTATGACGGTTCGTCAGACTCCCGATGCGCGCGTGCGAAAGAACTCGGCGATCTCTTGTTTCCCGGCCTGGCCGGCAGCGACTCGCAACGTCAGGTCAACCAGGCCCTCTTCGTCCGCCTCGATTTCCACGCCGTTCAGGTCCAGGAAAATGAGGGCCGTCGCGGCTCCCGCACGCTTGTTGCCGTCCACAAACGGGTGGTTCTGAACGATGTGGAAGAGATAGGCGCAGCCATTTCGAACAGGTCTTTGTGGAGGAACTCACCCTCATAGGATGCCTGGGGCATCGCAATCGCCGAGTGTAGCAAGCCGATGTCGCGCACGCCCGGCACGCCTCCGTAGCGTTCCACGAGGCTCATATGCGTGCGCAGCGAGCGATCAATGTCGAGGAAGAGCGGCAACACGCAGCCATCCTACTCGGCCAGCTTCTTCATCGCACGACCGAAACGTGTGTGCACGCGCTCCAACGCCTGCTGGAACTTCCGTTCCTCGGCCGGATCGCGCACGGGTATCAGCACCAGGCAGCGCCCGTCCGAGACGATCTCGAAGGGCGTCTCCGGTGTGACCCGCAGAAGCTCCAGAATGGGCTTATCGATCACCAGTGCGTAGCTGTTTCCGTGCTTGGTCAGCGTTTTGGTCACGTGCCGCTCCCTTGTTGGTCAAACATAGTATATCCGTTGTGTTTACGCAGTCAAGGACTTTCGTGGGTCCTATGCGCCGACCCTCGACATGTTTTACGCTACTCTCGGCGCGGCACGCCGACACGCCCTCGCCTCCGCTTCGCGTTTTGCGTTTTGCATTCATCGTCTGTACCTTGCGCCCATGACGCGCGACGAGGTTTGCTCCAAGTTCCTCGAGTCCCTCCCGTACACTCTCTATCCCTTCCAGGAAGAGGCCCTGCTGGCCTGGTTCGCCTCCGAAGCCGGCGTGCTGATCGCCGCGCCGACCGGGATGGGCAAGACGCTCATCGCCGAGGCGGCCGTGTTCGAGGCCCTGCACACCGGCCAGCGGCTGTATTACACCACGCCGCTTATCGCGCTCACTGACCAGAAGTTCCGCGATTTCCAGGAATTGGCCGAGCGCTGGGGCTTCCGCCGCGACGACGTCGGCCTGATCACCGGCAATCGCCGCGTGAACCCCGAGGCCCCGGTGCGCGTCGTTGTGGCCGAAATCTTGCTCAACCACTTAATCGCCGAAGACCCGGCCATCGCGGACATGGAACACGTCGGCGCCGTCGTAATGGACGAGTTCCACAGCTTCAACGACTTCGAGCGCGGCGTCGTCTGGGAGCTGTCGCTTGTGCTGCTGCCCAAGCACGTGCGCGTCATGCTGCTGTCGGCCACCGTCGGAAACCCGTACGACTTCGCCTATTGGCTGGAAAAGAAGCACGGCCGCAAACTCGACGTGGTGATCACGCAGGAGCGGCGCGTGCCGCTCGAATATCACTGGGTCGAGGACAAGCTGCTGCACGAACACCTGGTGCAGATGGTCTCGTCGAACGACTCGGAAAACCGCACGCCGGCCCTCGTATTCGCCTTCAACCGCGACGATTGCTGGGAGCTGGCCGAAAAGCTCAAAGGGCTGGCGCTGGTCTCAAACAAGCAGAAGCAGGAGATTGAGGCCGTTCTCGCCGAGCGGCAGGCTGACCTGGCCGAGGGCGTCGGGCCGAAGCTGAAGCAGATGCTCCTGCGCGGCGTCGGCGTACACCACGCGGGCGTGCTGCCGCGGCACAAGGAGATCGTCGAGGACCTCTTCGAACGCAAGCTGGTGCCATTCGTCTGCTGCACCGAAACACTGGCCGCTGGCATCAACCTGCCGGCCCGCTCGGTCGTCCTCGTCACGCTGCTCAAGGGCAAGCATGGCGAGAAAAAACTCATCCCAGCCAGCAGCGCCCACCAGATGTTCGGGCGCGCCGGCCGGCCGCAGTTCGACAAGCAAGGCTACGTTTACGCCGTCGCGCACGACGACGACGTGAAGATCAACAAGTGGCGCAAGAAGTACGACCAGATTCCGGCCCAGACCAAGGACCCCGGCCTGCTGCGGGTTAAAAAGGACTTGGAGCGCAAACGCCCGACGCGCCGCAAGTCCGAGCAGTACTGGAGCGAAGGGCAGTTTAAGACGCTGATAGCGGCCGGACCGGCCAGCTTGTCGAGCCGGTCGATGATTCCATACCAGGTGCTGCTGTACCTGCTGACGCGCACCGGCACGCTGCACGAGACGCGCGATTTCCTGAGCAAGCGTTTCAACTCACCTGACCGCATCGAGAAGTTCCAGGCGCAGCTCAACTTCATGCTCGACAACCTGCAGGCGCTGGGCTACCTGAAGCGCTCCGAAGACGGCGATCACGTGACGCTCGACGAGAGCATCCGCAAGCTGCTGAACTTCCGCAGCGTCGACCCGCTATACGGGGCGTTCGCGGCCGAGATGCTGAACTTCAGCAACTTTACCGAGAAGGTGCTGGTGCTGGAGTCAGTCCTGCCGCTGCCGCCGCCGGTGCTGAGGAAGGTGCCGATCCGTGAGGACCTGCCGAAGGGGCCGCTGCAATCCAGCGTGCTGGAGCCGCAGCTTATCGCGATGGGCGTGAAGCTGACTGGCCCGGAGCCCGACGAGGACGCACCGCCCGAGAAGCCGCGCTGGATGCGGGCCTCGTGGGAACTCAACGACGAGGAGGAGCGCCCGCCGACGTTCCCGGAAATGCTGCCGATCATCTTCCAGACGCGCCTGGCGGCTCCGGAGCCGGTCATGGTTGAGGCCAAGTGGGTGGCCGGCGGGACGTTCGAGCTCGATTGCGAATTTTTCAAATTCGTTCGCAGCCGCGACCTGATCAAGCAGGAGGGCTTGATCCTGCGGCATCTATTGCGGCTAGTGATTCTTGCGGGGGAATTCCAGATGCTGACGCAAGACCCCGAATACGAAGAGATTGCCGAGCAGACCACGCGTTGCTGCCGCCGCGTTGATGAACGCTATACCGAGCGCTTCCTGGCCGAAGCCGAAAGCATGCGGGCCTCGGCGCTGGCGAAGGGCTGACAGAAGCTTTCTAGTTTCGAACTTGAAGTACGTTCCCACTTTCCCACTTTCCCACGTTCCCACGCGTTATTAGTTGTTAGTAGTTAGTTGTCAGTTCTGGCCCCGCACCCTTCCTGGCCCCGGCCCGGCGCCAGCGCGCGCTCCTGAACAGTCAGTTAGTCGCCCGCCATTCCATGCACTAACGCGATATTGACCCCCAATTTAGTCGCAATTCACTACGGCAACGTAGAAGAATGTTAATGGCTAAGCAGTCGTCGCTGCGGGCGGCGCCGATCGTTGGACGCTCCGCCACGCTGCATTACAGATCGGCCAAGCGCCGAAGGAAGGCACAGAATGTTGTTTGCGAGTGCGATGAAGGTTGCCGGTTTGCTGTCTTTGTGTGTCGGCCTGACGGCATTGACGCCGGCGAACGCCGAGAACCCACGCTGCCCGGCTGGCGCGGTTTGTCCGCAACCCGGTATGACGGATTCCGACGCCCTGCCCCCGAACGCGAGGCCCGGCGAGTGCTACACCAAGGTGTACGTGCCGCCCGAATTCGCGACCGTAACGGAACGCATCAAGGTCCGCGACGCTTACGATGAACTCGAAGTAGTCCCGGCCCGTTATGAGTGGGTCGAGGAGCGCGTGTGTGTCAAAGAGGCTTCGGAGGAACTCAGAGTAGTGCCGGCGCAATTCGCCATGCGGCCGGTGACCTTTGAGGCGCAGGCGGGGGGCACGGAGTGGCAGGTTAACGCCAATCCGACCTGTGTGGCCTACCCCCGTCAGCCCGCGCAGGACGTGTTCTGCCTGGTGAGCCATCCACCGATTCTGCAGACGATACCCACGCAAACTTTGGTGAAGCCGGCCCACGTGGAGAAGGTCCGCATCCCGGCTCAGTTTCAGACCATCCGGCGGCAGAAGCTGGTCTCACCGGCCATGGTGCGGCGGGTGACTATTCCGGCCGAGTACCGGGACATTCAGAAGAACATCAAGGTCTGCGACGGAAAGATGGTGTGGAAGCGAATTGAATGCAACGCCGGCCAGGGTGTCGTGAGCGACGCGTCCGACACCACACGGCAGACGCCGCCTGCGACCGCGCTGGCCGCAGACCGGGATTAGTTAGTCGTTAGTCGTCGGGTGCCGTTAGCGCCGGCGTTTAACGCGGTTCTTACTGTACACCGCTGTGCGACGCCGGGCAGTGCCCGCGTGGAGCGCTTAGAGCGGCGTGGGCGGCTTTGGCGACGGCAGTCCCATAGGGACGATTGAGCCTTCCGTCGTTCGGAGCCTTCGATCGTCCCTACGGGACTAAAGGATTGCGTCTCCAAACTTTCCCCAGCACTGCGTGCTGGGCTATTTTCAGCCGTCCCCACGGGACTGACGGACAACCCCCCCACGGCAGTGCGCGCTGCGCGCCACTGCGCTGCGTGCCGGACGTGCGACCTGAGCGATTGGCGGTACTCTGGTCATATTCCGGCTCGACACGAGCCGGCTCTGCTACTAATCCTGAAAGAGCTCCTGAAGCATCCCTACATCGACGAGGTCTAAATGCCCGTCGTCGTTCAGATCAAATGCGCGGCACTCCTGACTGAGCGCCGCGCCAACTGCCTCCAGGCACGCCGGCTGAAGCGCCCAGTCATCAGAATCCAGGTCGCCATCGCGGTCCGCATCCGCAAGGATGGGCGACAGACGGTAAATGCCGTACGTCCCATCCGTGAAGGGGATGCGCTTGACTACCACGCCGCGATCGTTGAGATTTTGTGGCCATCCGTCGGCGCCACCGCCGGACAGCATTGCAAAATCAAGTTCGTAACCCGCGTAGATGTTTCGACCCTCGATCAGATCACCGCTGCGTAGCAACGGGATCCAGCGCTTCAGCACGTGGTGGCGCATCCAAAGGACCACGTGGTTGACGCCCTCAATCACGCCCGGCCCTTGAATGCAGGACGGACCAACAATGTCGCCGATGTCGTTCATGGCCGAGCTGACGCTCATGTTCCTAAGCGCGGTGACTGTAAACCCATCGGGAAAGCCGGGGGCGCGATCGCCGTCCCTCAGGATCATTCGGGCGGCCCCGATCGGTCCGAAGTGCACGCACCATTGGTTGGACGAAGTGATGCCCGGGCCAGCCAGCATCACACCGTATAAGACGTCGCTGCGATTGTTTACCCAGAAAATGCCAAACCCCGCCATCCGTACACCGGCGCCTGCCTCAGGTACGGGATCTCCCTCGCGGGCCAAAACCTGGAGGTTCCCAGGCTCGCCCACGACGGCAACCGCATTATTCTCAGCAGTGACGCCCTCGCCCTGAATGGCGCCAGATTCACCCGTCAGGCCGAACGCATTAATGGTGCCCAGCGAGCCCCCAATGACCTCCCAGCTTTGCGCGCCGCCAAACCACGGCACCGGATCGCCCTCACGCGCGATCTTGATCAGGCCGACACCGGGGTCGAACATCCAACGCCCAAATCGATTGAGACTTGTCACGCCAGGCCCGCGCAGACCCGCGCGGAACGTCAGTTGCCCGGCGTCGTTGTGTCCCACCATATCCGGGTATTGCAAAGTCACGCCCGGCGCACAATCCGGGGCTTGCATCCCGGTTCTTACTGCAAGCTGCAAGCTCTCGCGCGTGCCGACCCACATAGCCCGGTCATTCCAGGTGGTCACGCCCGGGCCCGCCAAGTCGGCGCACACTCGCAGCGTCGCGCGGTCGCTGAGAAAGCCGCCGAAGCCAATGTCGGAAGTCACGTCGATATAAACGCCCGGCTCGCAGCCGGGCGCCTAGTCGCCGCCTCTCAGCACTGGCTGAAGATCGTCCGGCGGCCCGGCGTAGAAAATGCGGTCATTAAAGCCCGGAGTGACGCCCGGCCCTGAAATGTCGATCGTCAGCGAAATCCAGCCCGGCTCGTCATCAGAAACACAGCCGGGAGCGGTTTCCGACAGCCGCTCACCAGCGTAGTACAAACTGCTGACGATTACGCCAGCAGGCATACACGGGGCCGGATCCCCCTCTTGAATCAACTTCCTGGTGCTGCCGGGCTGACCGTAGAAGATGGCCCAATCGTTGGCGGTGGTCACTCCCGGCCCGGTCAACCAGCTTTTGAAAAGAACATTCCCCAGGCAATCAATCTGCCCCCCGGCCAAGTACGAGAAGATCACGCCCTCAGGCATACCGAAAGCGTGCTCACCCTCGTGCGCGACATGCTCGACGCGCACCTTGACTGGGCTTCGGGTAAGGGCGAAGTGCGGAATCCGAGTGCGCGGCCGGCCCCGGCACCGGACCTGGCCCCCAGTGTCCCCCCACGGGAGGCGAAGCCAGCGCGCAGCGCGGCGGCGGATCAAGCCCCGCGGCCAGCGCGCACCGGGCGGATGGAGATTCTTGCGCCATTCCGGGCGGAGGGTGTAGTCGCAGTGATTATTGCCCGGATGGGGGTGCGGCAGTCCGGGGCGAGCCCCGGAGGCGGCGCGGGCAACTGCGCGAATGTAACATTATCTGTGGCATTTCGGGGCGGCACGCCGGATGCGAGACGGGCAACTGCGCGGATGGGAGATTTTGGGCGGCATTCCGGGGCGACACGCCCCGGCTCTGCTCTTTATACCTCTTGATCCCTCAATCCCTTGATCCCTCGATCCCTTCGATGTTCTGGGCGGCACGCCGCGGCACTGCTACTAACACGCGGCGTCAGCCTTATCTGCGAATGTTGCGTTAGCGGTTGGGCGTCTGTCGGCCAGGCGTCTGAATAGCAGCAACTCGCCGACAAATAGGATTAGGATCAATACTGCCAGGACTTTGCGCAGGTCGCGGATGTTGAACAGACGCGCCCACAGTCCGAGCCGCTCTGCCGAAGCGCTGTCGGTCGACTCGAGCCGCACGTCTTTCACTCCCAACGCCTGCTCGAGTTTCGCCGCCGTGATCGGCGCAAGGACACTCTCTTCGGTCGGCCAGTTGACGGTGTAGGCCGCCGCCAGTTGGCCCGCGCCGGCCGGTTCGAGCGCGTATGCACCGGCCTTGTCGGTCGGCCAGAACTGTTCCGGGGCCTGGTTCTTTAACCTGATCCATTCGGGCTTCGCGTTTCTCGCGCCCTGCGGTGCGACGCGAATCAAACCGCCGGCCGGCAGCGTAGGAAAGGAGTTGCGGGCCGGCTCGCCCAGCGCGAAGTCGGCGACGGCATCTGGCGGACCGAGCGCCTCGTCAACCAGCAGGTGCAGCCAGCTTAACAGCCCGGCCGCCCGAATCCCCAGGTCGCTCCACTGCGGATCTGGCGCGGTGGTAAGTAGAAACAGGCGTCCCGAGCCGCGCCGGCGAGAAACGACGGCCGGCCGCTCGTCCGCATACTGTGCGTGAACCTCGACCTCTTTCTGTAATTCCCCCAGCCGTAGACGGCGTAGAACGCCACAGCGTGACAGCTCAATCAACTCGGATTGGCCGGCAAACTCTGACTCCGGCTTCCAGACGAATGAAGTGGGCTCGGAAAGTTCCTCATCGGCCGGCAAATCATCGCTCAGCAGTTGGCGCAGCCCGGGCCAGTCGCACTCGCCGCTAGTCGAAGCCGGCGCGAGCACAACGGTCATTCCACGCTCGAGCTGGCGCAGCAAAACCGCTTGAGCCTCACGCGACAGATCCGCATTCGAGAGCACGACTGCCAGAACCGGCGGCGAATCGCTATCCGCTGCCTTGCCCGCTGCGCTCGGCGATCGTCCGCTGCCGGCCGCCAGTTGCTCCCCAGACAAAGGTAGCAACTTGACGCGCTGCTGCTCGGCGCTGAGCACTTCGGGCGCCAACAGATTGCGGTAGATCACCGCCGATAGGTCATTATCCGTGTCACCGGCCCCGATCAACCACACGACCGGCGGCTCAGCGGTCTGAACGGCCACGAACCGCTGCTGGTCGAAGTCTAGGCGGTCGGCCGGCTCCAGCTCGAACGTCAGCAAGTGCGGGCCGGGCGGCAGAGGCGGCAGATCGAATTCCACGTGCTTGAGCGAGCCCGCGTGGACCTGTATTGGCCCGACTCGATGCAGCTTCTGCCCGGCGGCGTGCACCGTGAGCCAACATTCGGTATCCACGCCCTCCGCCGTGATCGCCGCCCGCACGGGGATTCTGGCCGTGGCGGGTTGCAGCCGCTGCGGCCCCTCCGCGGACGTGAGGGCCAGATTGCTTTGCGGCTGCCCACCGCTGGTGACGACGCGTACGGCCAAATTCTCAATGCCGGCCAAGGCCGCTGGATTGACGTCGCGCCACGCCGCGGCCGCGCCATCCGAGAAGACCACCAGGCGCCGCACGGGCTGTTGTGCCGTTCTAAGCACTTGGGCGGCGGCGGAGATGGCGGTGCCGAGTGGTTTTGCGCTGTCGCGCAGGCCGGCGCCTCCGAGGCGTGCCAGCAGCGCGGGGCGGTCGTTGCCCGGTTCGGGCAGGCTCTCGTCGGGCATGGCGCTCGTGAGCACGACGAGTGCAGAGCCTTCCGGCCAGGTAGCCGACTGGTGCACGAAGTCCGTCGCGGCGGCGCGCGAAAGGTCGAGGCGCGTTGTGGCGCCGTCCACGCGGTAGTTCATGCTGGCTGACTCGTCCAGGACGACCGCGCACAGCAGCGGATCAGTACCGACGAAGTCAACCGTGCCGTCGGTGCGCACCGGAGCGGCCAGCAGCAGCGCCAGCAGAGCCAGGAACGCCGCGCGCACCAGCATCAGCATCAGGTTTTGGAATCGGCTGGAGCGCTGCCCGGTGAGGACCACCCGGCGCAGCAGCACAATGGCAGGAAAGCGTGTGCGGCGCGGGCGCGGCCGCAGTAGCAGGTGGATTACGATTGGCACAGCCGCCAGCGCAATTCCGCCAAGCAGGGCCGGTTGGGCGAATAGAATCTCAGCAAGGGCGAGCCGCATCAGGCAATCCGATTTATGATTTTGGCCTGTACAGACGCGTTTGGCAAAGCTACCCTAGGATTTGCGCGCGTGGTCAGTACCGGGTTTTCTGAACTGTCGGGGACCGTATGAGCGGCGTGAAACCATTTGAAACGGCCGAGGGGGCTGAGTACCACGGGTGCCGGCAGCTCAACATTTTCCTCGAAAACCGGCTGGGGCAGTTGTTGCGCATCACGCGGCTGTTGGAGGCGGAGCCGATCCGTATTCTCGGACTTTCGGTCGAGGGGAAGGTGGATTGTGCTATCGTTCGCATGCTGGTGGACGACCCGGACGCGGCCGACCGCATGTGTTCGGAGGCCGGCTTCGCCTGCACCGAAAGCGAGGTGCTGGTGGTGGAACTACCGGCCGGCAAGCGCGCCATCATGACGGTCTGCGCGGCGCTTATTTCCGCCGAAGTGAACATCAACTATGTTTACACCGCTTGGGCGGGGGATGAGCAAAAACCCGCGCTGGTGATTCAGGTCGATAATCTGCCGCAGGCCATGCGGGTGCTGGCTCACAAGGGGTTCTCCATGCTGGCGCAAGACGAACTCTGAGCCAAAGCCATGCGGCGCCCGTCGATTACGCCTCAAATTCAGTCCTGGAAAATGAGCGATGGGTACGAGCTGCGGGGCCGGGTGTGGCCGCCGCGCAATCCGGCGGCCGGCGTTATTCTTTATTTTCACGGCATCCAGTCGCACGGCGGCTGGTTCGAGTGGTCCGCTTCGTTGTTGGGCGAAAGCGGGGCGGGAGTGCTGCTGGTCGATCGGCGTGGCAGCGGGCTGAACCAGGTTGCCCGGGGTGACGCGCCCTCGGTCGAGCGCTGGCTGCGAGACATCGATGAATGCGCCGCCTGGGCAGGCCGTGAGTTTGGCGCGACGCGCTTTCCGCTCGTCGGTGTGAGCTGGGGCGGAAAGCTGGCGGCCGCGTGGGCGGCGCGCCGGCCGGATGTCGCCGGGGCCGTCCTGCTGATCGCACCCGGTTTTTTCTCGGCGGTCGATTTGTCCGTCTTGGCCAAGCTCGGGGTGGGCTTGGCACTGCTGGCGGGCGGCGGCTGGTTGTTCGAAATTCCCTTGGATGACCCGGCTCTGTTCACGGACAACCCGGCCGGCCGAGAGTACATCCAATCCGATCCGATTCGCCTGAGACGCGTCACGGCCCGTTTTATGTGGCACTCGCGGCAGCTCAACAAGCTCGTGCGAGGGTTGAAAGCGGGAGCGCTGGGATCTCAAGTAACGCTGCTTCTGGCCGGGCGCGAGCGCATCATTCGAAATACGATTACCGAACTCTGGGTGCGCAGCATCTGCGAGACGGCGCGGGTGGTGCGCTTTCCCGACGCCGCCCATACGCTCGAATTCGAACCAAATCTGTCGGAATTCTCGGCCGCACTGCGGAATTGGGCGCGGCATCCGGCACGTGATATCGGTTAATTTGCATCTTCATATGCAACCGCGGCTTGTCCGGCAGGTACAACCCCGTATAATTCACGGGACCTCGGCGCGGCGAGCAACCCCCGGAGGCTCGGAAGTAAGGGCGAAATCCGGGCGCGACAACGACGATGCCCCTTTGCGGCAGAATGGGCTGAGCCGCTTGCGGTATGGAGCTACCAATGAAGACTGCCCGCCGCGGGGTGCTGTACGCGACAGCCGGATTCGTGGCCGCTGGGCCGTTGCTGGTTTGGTTTTTGGCACATGCACCGCAGCGCGCGGCCGGCCGAGACGCCGTGCCGGCGGCAATGTTGGGGCCCATTCAAAAAGAGGGGAGTTCGGGGCTGTGCGCGAGCAGCGACAGTTCGCTTTGGTTGCTGGCGCAGACTGATCCCATGGCGCTGGCCCGGATGGGTCACGAGCGCTATCAGAACGAGATCAACGACTATCACTGCGTGCTGATGAAGCAAGAGCGATTGCCGGGGGGCCTCAGCGACGTCCAAGAAATCGAGGTTCGCTTCCGCAAGGAACCGCGCTCCGTTTACATGATCTGGCGTGAGAACGCGAGTGATGCCAAGCGCGCCCTGTTCATGCCCGAGGACCCACGCTTCACCGACGACCGCGGCAACCTCATGGCACGCGTCGAACCCGCCGGCTCGGTGGTGCGGCTGTTTGTAAAAGACCTTTACATACCAATACATAGTGAGCGGGCGCGCAACGCCAGCCGGCGCACGATCGACGAATGCGGCTTCGGGGCGATGTTCGAAATGCTTTCGCAGATAAACAACCTGGCGCGCGAGCGGGGCGTGCTGGACCTGAAGTTCGCCGGCGCCGGCGAGGTGGACGACCGTCCCACGTTCGTGTTGGTGCGCAAGCTGCCGTACACGGGCGAGAAGGGTGTCTTCCCCGACGCGCGCATGGTTCTGCACATTGATCAGCAGTGGCTGCTGCCGGTGGCGGTTGAATCTTTTGCCGACGACGGCGGCGCGCAACTGCTCGGCCGGTACGTCTTTACCGACATCCACTTGAACCCCGGTCTGACCGAGAAGGACTTCACGTTCTAGGTTAGATATACGTGAGCCAAAAGGGCGCGGCCCGGTCGAGCGGCGCTCGGCGGGGCCGCGCTTTTTTGCATCGCCACACGAGGTCCGGCGCTTACTTATTGAGCAGCGCCATCATTGCTTCCGGATAGCGCGTGCCCGCGGCCGCGCCCGGCGGGAACAGCTCATCCAGACGCTGCATGTCGTCGGGAGTAAGTTGGACCTCCAGCGCGCGAATGTTCTCTTCCAGGCGCTGAATCCGGCGTGTGCCGGGAATCGGAACGATGTCCTTGCCGCGCGCCAGCAGCCAGGCCAGCGCCACCTGCGCCGATGTGCAGCCCTTCCCTGCGGCGAACTCCTCCAACTGCTGTACCAGCGCCAGATTGCGGCTGAAGTTCTCGCGCGCGAACCGCGGATTGAAGCGCCGCCAATCATTCTCCGCCAGATCCTCAAGCCGGCGCACCTGCCCGGCCAGAAAGCCGCGCCCCAGCGGTGAATAAGCGACAAAACCCACGCCCAATTCGCGACAGGTCTTTAGGATTTCCTGCTCCACGTCGCGCGTCCACAGCGAATACTCCGACTGCAGGGCCGTGATCGGATGAACAGCCGCGGCCCGCCGCAACGTCTCCGCCCCCGCTTCCGACAGCCCCAGGAATCGTACTTTGCCGGCCTGCACCAACTCGGCCATGGCCCCGACGGTGTCCTCGATCGGCACCTGCGGATCGACGCGGTGCTGGTAGTAAACATCGATCGTGTCCACCGCGAGTCGCTTCAGCGAAGCGTCGCAGCAAGCCTTCACGTACTTGGGATGGCCGCTGACGCCGCGCGCCTCCGGGTCTGCGCTGCGCACAATGCCGAACTTGCTCGCCAGTATCACGCGGTTGCGCCGCCCGCGAATGGCCCGGCCCACCAACTCCTCATTGTGCCCGCGCCCGTACACGTCGGCCGTATCCAGGAAATTCACCGCCAGGTCCAAGGCGCGCCGAATGGTGTTGACCGACTGCTCGTCGTCGTGCGGGCCGTAGAACTCCGACATGGCCATGCAGCCCAGACCGATGGCGGAAACCTCCGGCCCATTTCGCCCCAATACGCGGAATTCCATCTGCGTGCTCCTTCTGCCTGATGAACCGGCCGTGGCCCCCGGCCTCACCCCGCCGCAAGGCACGGCGCGATTGGAAGCACTTTTCATGTGCCGTTCGCAACGTTGACTGCGATGCTATTATGATAATCAGCCGCCGTCCTGACGTCCAAGGGCGGGCGAGCTTGCCAACGGGCCAACGGAAGCGAAAGTTGACTTTTTCGGCGGGCAGGACAGGATTTCTGGTTGAGGAAGACGGCCATCCTATCCCGCCCCAAGCGGGCCGGATACGGAGGGTTGCAGGTGTGCGTCGACGTGGAGAGCGCCTTCGTCAACATCGACTCGAATCAAGAACCTGAGCGCGGCCGGTCGTGGCGCGATGCGCTCTTGTACCCCTACGCGTACCTGCTGTACATTTTGTTATCATCGCTGGACATCATCTTCACCTGGACGATCCTGCGAGCGGGCGGGCGGGAGTTGAACGTCATCGCCGACTGGGTGATTCGCAACTATGACCGCGTGGGCGTGGTGGTGTACAAATTCGCGCTGCTGGTCATCGTCGTTCTCATCTGCGAAACCGTCGGCCGTCGAAACCCGACTGTCGGCCAGAGGCTGGCGTACTGGGCGGTCGCGTTGACGGCCTTTCCGGTAGTGGTCGGCCTGGTCCACTTGCTATCGGCAATGCTCGCATACCGAGCGCCGGCTCTATAGTGCGCTGTGTGTGGCGCTGCTGAAGCAGGCGCTTCAATAGAGCACAAACCTATGGCCTACCCACTCGACGCCGTTGACCGGGGGCATGCCCGTACAGCTTGGGCATGGCACCCACTCATCCACCCCATCCACTCATCCACCCATTCACCCATTCACCCATTCACCTATTCACCTATGCGCCTTGGCCGTAGAACTTGGCGATGCCTTCCACGACCGCTCTCTGCTGCTGTTCCGTCAGTTCGGGATAGATGGGCAGCGCGAGCACCTCGCGGGCCGCGGCTTCGGCCACTGGGAAGTCGCCCGGCTTATGGCCGAGGTGCTTGAAGCACGTCTGCAAGTGCAGTGGCAGAGGATAGTACACGCCGCAGCCGATCTTGCGCTGCTTCAGGAATTCCGCCAATTCGTCGCGACGCTGGGCGCGGATCACGTATTGGTGATAAACGTGCCGGCCGCGGAGAACTGTTGGTGGGCGCACGTGTTCTGGTACCAGGCCGGCGGCTTCCAATAGTTGGGTATAGCGCGCCGCGCGGGCGATGCGCTGCTCCGTCCACGTTTCGAGGTGCTTGAGCTTGATCGTCAACAAGGCGGCCTGGATTGCATCAATGCGGAAGTTGCCGCCGATGCGGTCGTGGTAGTATGTATGGCCGCTGCCGTGAACGCGCAGTTTGCGCAGGATTTCGTCCAGTCTGGAGTCATCGGTCAGGACCGCGCCGGCGTCGCCTAATGCACCAAGATTCTTGGTCGGGTAGAAACTGAGTGCGCCCATGCAGGCAAAGCTGCCGGCCATCTTGCGGCCGGACTGCGGAGCCGGCCCCGCGCTGGCCTCCGGGCTATTTATATCGCAGTGTGCACCAATGGCCTGCGCGGCATCTTCAATTACAGGGATGTTCCGACGGTTCGCAATTTCCAGGACTGCCTCGATGTCCGCGAGCTGGCCATAAAGATGTACTGGAATGATGGCCTTGGTGCGCGGCGTGAGGGCACGCTCGAGCGCTCGCACGTCGATATTGAACGTTTCAGGTTCAATATCGCAGAAGACCGGGCGGGCGCCGAGGCGCGCGACGACGCCGGCCGTCGCGAAGAACGTGAACGTCGGCACGACGACTTCGTCGCCCGGGCCGACTTCGAGCACCATCAGCGCCGCAAGCAGCGCGTCTGTCCCCGACGACAGCCCAATCGCATAACGCGTGCCGCAATACTTCGCCAAAGCCGCTTCAAATGCGGCCACCTTTGGCCCGAGTACGTAATAGCCCGACGCCGCCACCTCGGCGAGCTCCGCCATGAGCTCTCCGGAAAGCGCGGCGAAGTTGCCGGCCAGGTTCAGCGGCGGAACGGGCGTGTTGGTTTCATTCTCTTCAATCATGCGCATCCTCCTGCGGTCGATCACCGTAACCGCGATTACTCAGGATTTGAAGCCGGCGCCGCATGCTTGCCGCTGCCGACGGCGGTTTTGGCAAAATCCGGCGGGCTTGGCGGCCCGGGCGCGTCTCGCGGAAATATCGCGGGCCGTTCCTGGAATTCAGCCATGTGCAGGCCGGTGCTCGACGGCGAGCGGCCCCCGTGCCGCCCCGCGACCTGAGCTGGCGATAAAATGCGGGCTGCCGGCCGTGGCAGTGACCGAGGATTACGGATGTTCAGCCGCTGGCTAAATGTGAGAGTTCGAGCCGCCGAGCGGGCGATGGAGGAAGGCCGGCTGGACGAGGCGTTCAGGCTGGCCGTTGAGCCGGAGGTGCGCGGCGACGCCCGGGCGGGGCGGTTACTGCAAGGGTTGGGGAGGCGGCTGCTGGCGCGGGCACGGCTGGCTCGTGAGGGGGGCTGGCATGAACGGGCGCTTGGCGATCTAGACCGGCTGCGAGTTATCGGCCATGTCTCAGCGGAGGCGGAGGAGTTGCGGGCGCAGGTTATCCGCGAGATGGATCGCAAGCATCAGGCTGCGGCGCAGCGGCGCGCGGTGGTTGAACAGGATGCGGCGCAGCGCCGGGCGGCCGTGGAGAAAGCGGCCGCCGATCTGAAGGCCGGGCGTCTGGAATCGGGGCGCTTGGCGGTGGAGCGTGTCACGGACGAGCGGCGGCGCGAAGAGCTGCGCGAACAGCTTGATGTTCGGCTACAGCGCAGCGGGCAGTTGCTGCGGCAGGCGGGCGAGGCGCTGGAGCGCGGGGAGACGCTGGTTGCGTTGCGATTCTGGCAGGAGGCGCGCGACCGTCATGGGCGGACAGCGGAGAGCGATGAGTTTGCCGTGCGCTTGAGCGGGGCGTTACGGCGTGCGTGTGATGAGTGGATCGCGGGCGGGCGATTGGAACCGCTGCTTGCGGCGGCCGGCGGGTTGGCGGCGCTGCGCGCCGTCGAGCCGGGTAGCGACGAGCTCGAGCGGTTGGCCGGGTTGTGCGGACGGGCGGCAGGGCAGCTCGGGAGTCGAAATTACCAGGGTTTGCGCGAGACGTTGTTGCGGCTGCGCGCGGCGCGGCAGGGCGTCGGTTGGATCGAGGAAACGCTGGCAGCGTTGACGAAAATCGCGGAGGGCCAGGAGGCGTTGTTGTCATCGCCGTTGGGATTGCTGGCGTCGATGCGGGTTGAAAAATCCGAGCCTGAAGCGCCGGCGATGGCCAGAGCCGCGGGCAGAACCGATCCCACAGCGCCATTAGACCGGCTGGACACCGGCCCCACAGACACAGGCGCACTGTTGATGCTGGTGGACGGGGCCGGGAGCTTCCTGGTTTTGCAGCATGACTGCGTGCGCATCGGGCGAGCGGGGCGGGATGCGAGCGTGGACGTGCCGATTCCGGCCGACGTGCAGTCGCACCATGCGGACATCACGCGCGATGGCGAGGACTATTTCCTGACGGCATACGGGCCGGTGCAGGTGAATCAGCGCGACGTGCGGCGGACGCTGCTACGGCATGGCGACCGCATCGTGCTCGGTCCCAAGGCGAAGATGGTCTTTCACAAGCCCAGTGCCAAGAGCGATTCGGCGGTGTTGCGGCTATCGCATCGCTGCCGCCTGGCGCAGGACGTGAGTGGAATCGTGTTGTTCCACCAGACGTGCCTGATCGGCCCGCAATCGAGCTGCCACGTGCGGACCGCCGAGGGGCAGACGCAAGTGGTGCTGTTCGATCGCGGCGGCCGGTTGTATGGGCGCGAGGCGGCCTCGGGGGGCGGCAAGCTGGGCGACCCGCGCGAGCTGGCGGCAGGCGCGACTTACGATTTTGGTGAAGTGCGCATAGCACTGAAGCGCTACGATGGCGGCCGGAGCTACGGTCGCCGCGGCGATTTCGCGTAGGACCTGGAGCGGAGCCCGGAGGAACCGAGGTGCCATATACGTTTCGACATGGCGATCGCCCGCTGGAGGGCGTGACGGTGCAACGAGCCGTGGGCCGCGGCGGCTTCGGCGAGGTGTACTACGCCCTGGCCGATTCCGGCAAGCAGGTGGCGCTGAAGTACCTCCGCGAAAACCCCGAGATTGAGCTGCGCGGCATCGCGCAGGTAATGAACCTCAAGAGCCCGCACCTGATCACAATCTATGACGTGCGGCGCAACTCGGCCGGTGAGCCGTTCGTGCTGATGGAATATGTGAGCGGGCCGTCGCTGCGCGAGTTGTTGACGGACGCGCCGCACGGGCTGGGGCCGCAAAAGGCGGCGTATTTCATCGACGGAGTCGCGAAGGGGCTGGCGTATCTCCACGATCGCGGCATCGTGCATCGCGACTTGAAGCCGGCCAACATCTTTTATGACGACGGATACGTAAAGATTGGGGACTACGGCCTGAGCAAGCATATCTCCGCAAGCCAGCACAGCGGGCAGACGGTGAGTGTGGGCACGGTCCACTACATGGCGCCGGAGATCGGGTCGGGCAGCTACACCAAGGCCATCGATATCTACGCCATGGGCGTGATCCTGTTTGAGATGCTCACCGGCCGACTGCCATTCAGCGGTTCGAGCATGGGCGAGATTCTCATGCGGCATCTCAGTGACCGGCCGGATCTTGCGGGAATTCCCGAGCCGTTCGCAGCGGTCATCGCAAAAGCGTTGGCGAAAGACCCGCGCGACCGCTACCAGGACGCGAGTGAAATGGCCGGCGCGCTGCGGCAGTTCGCGGACGTGACCGCGAGTATTGCCTCGTTCGATCACAGCGTGCTGAACAGTGTGCCGCGACGGGCGGATGCGAACGACGCGGACCAGACAATGACGACGCCGTACCGGGTTCCGCCGCCTCCGCCGCCACCGCTGGACGCCTGGGGGTCACCGGGGCGTGCGGATGTACTGTCGGACAAGCTGCAAAAGAAGAAGGACAAGGTCTCAGAGAAGTTCCGGCGCAAGGCGGAGAAGCTGGCGCGCAAGGCGGGCAAGTCCGCCGAGCGAATAGAGTTTGAAACGCAGGAAGCCGAGCCGGCCGTGGACGCGGCGCCCCGGAAGGTCAATCGACTAGGGCAGTTGTTCGTGATTTTGACGCTGATGGCGGGCGTGGCGGTGGGTCTAAGCGCCATCCGAGGCGGGCCGCGTTGGGAGGAAATCGCGGTCGGCCTGTTCTGTTGCATTGCGGCCGCAGTCGCCGGTCCGTTGGTAGTCTATTACCGCGTGCTGCGGCGCTCGCCGGTGCGGGGCGGCGTATGGGATCGCCTGGCATATGTAGCATTGACGGGGGTGATGCTGATCCCGGCGTTTGCAATGGCGAGCGACTACCTGCACGTTGCGGCCCATCACCGTGGGCAAGTTTCGCCCGACGCCCATTTCATGCGTTTGCTCGTGGCGCCTTTGGCGATGCTGCTTTTCTGCGATTGGACGCGCCGGCTGCGCACCGGGCAGTTGGGTGAGGTCCGGGCCAAGGATGCGGCTTGGCCGGCCGTGGTGGGGCTAATCGCCGCAAGCATCGCCGGCGCGGATAGTTTCCACCTGGCGGCGGCGGTCATTTGCGCGACGGCGTCGCTGCTGACCCAGGCGGGCGCGGCACTCTGGCCCGTTCGCCAAGGTGTTGGTGGCAGCCCACAAGCGCAAGTACAGCCTCCAACTGAAGAATTGGAACAGAAACCGTGGGCGCCACTGGCGGGCGGAACGATGCAGCCAACGTGGGCTCGCACTGCGCCGGCCGCAGCAACGGACATTACGCCGCCGGCCGTCCTCGAAGCGGATAACGTCTTGATCCCGGAGACAGGCGTCTCACTAGCCGGCTCGCAAGAACGGCGCACCGTGGGCATGGCGTACTTGTTGTGGGCCCTCTGTTTGGTCGGAGTGGCGGGCATACACCGCTTTTATTGCGGGCGGTACGTCACAGGCGCGATCTGGGTATTTACTTTGGGATTAGTGGGGATCGGCTCGCTCGTGGACCTCTTCCTGATTCCCGAGATGGTGCGGGCGAGCAATCGCGCGCCGGCCGGCAGTGGTCGGCGCCCGTCAGTTCCCCGCGCGCGTCCGATCACGACTGAAGTTGGACGCCCGGTTAGAACTGAGTACGTGGCAGCCAGTCGCAACGACTGGCCCACCGTGCTGCTCTTGCTGGGCGGCGTCGGGCTGGCGCTGGGGCTGGGACGGCCCATGCAAACCATGGAGGAAATACCGAGCCTGGCCGCTTTCTGGAATGCGCTCAACGAGCCCGGGCACGTCGCGCTGATGATCATTTGTCTGGGCGGTCTGCTGTTGGCGATTGGCCGCCGTCCCGCGGGTGCCGCTCACGCCTGCCGTGCTGTTCTGGCGTGCCTCTTCAGCGTGGCCGGTGCGGCCGCGGGTATGGTTTTGCTTCCCCAGATGAATTTCGGGCCGGATGCGCTGCCGCCGCTGGCACTGATCGCCAGCCCGTTGTTGGTGGGGCTATGCCTGCTGCTGTGGCCGCCGCAGCGCGAGCGGACGATTGTGATCTGAGACCGGTCTGAAGTTGCTTCGGGACGTCTTGGCCAGGCGTAGCTCCGGCGGTTATCCTGCCCGGCATGTCGGGCGCGCAAGCGGAAAAGTATTTGGTCGAGGCGGTGCGGCGCGGGGACCAGCAGGCCTGGCGCGAAGTCATCGCGCGTTATCAGGGCCGCCTGCTGAGCTTTGCCCGGCGGATGCTGGCGCAGCGCGGCGATGCGGAAGACCTGGTGCAGGAGACGTTCCTGGGGCTGCTGCGGAGCCTGCCGAATTACGATCCGGCCCGCTCGCTCGAGACGTATCTATTTGCCATTCTGCGGCACAAGCTGCACGACCAATTTCGCAAAGCCGAACACGGCCGGCGGCAGAGTCTGGAACAGCTAGAGGTTGATGAAGCCCCCGAGTTGTGGCTGGACCGTGACACGCCCAGCCGGCGGGTCGGCACGCAAGAGGACCTGAGCGCGCAGCGGCAGGCGCTGATTGAGTGTCTGCGGCAATGGGTGGAGCGCTGCTGCGGGCAAGGACGTTTTCAGGATTTGATGGTGGTCGAGATGCTGATGGTGCTCGGCTTGCGAAACAAGGAGGTGGCCGAGGATTTGGAGCTGACCGAGACGGCCGTGGCGGGGATCAAGTTCCGCGTACTGGAGCAGTGGCGGGCGGTGACGCAGGCGGCCGCGGTTGGGCGTGACTGGCAGGAGTCGGATTTGGCTGGGGATAGCACGTTAGCGGCGATCTGGCGCGAGGAAGGGATTTCGTGCCCGAAGCGGTCGACGCTGGGGCGGTTCTTGTTGGGCGCGCTGGATGAGGACTGGATGACGTTTATCGACTTCCACGCCAACCAGGCTCAGTGTCCGCGCTGCCTGGCTAACCTGGACGACCTGCGCGAGGAAGAACAGCGCGACGCCGCGGAGCGCGAGAAGCTGTGCGAGCGATGCTTTGCATCGAGCATTGGCTTCCTTTCAAAATTGCCCGACGATCAATAGCGCGCTCTAGACTGGGGCGTCCATCACTTTATCGCATTCACCTTATCACTCGTGGCCCGTGCACGGCTGCCGCTGGTCTGCTCCAGGTACCACTTCACCGTCATCGGCACGCCCTCTTCATAGGTCACCGTCGGGCGCCATTTCAAAACGCGGCGGGCTTTGGCGGTGGTGAAGAACGAGCGGCGGCCCATGAGCCAGACGGCGTAACGCGTGATGAACGGCGGCTTCTTGCTGCGCAGCAGGTGCCCCAGGCATTCGAGTACAAAACCGGCCGTGTACGCCACGCGATACGGTACGTGCCGTTGGACGGGCGGAGCGCCGCAGGCCCGCGCCAACAGGTCGAAATACTGCTGCTGGGTTATGTCGCCGTCGTTGCTGCAGTTGAAGACTTCGCCGCCGGCCTCGGGGGTGTCGGCCGCCGCGATTGCCGCTTCGGCGACGTTGCCGGCATAGACGACATTCAGGCGATTGTCGCCGCGGCCCAGAATCTTGGCCTTGCCGCTGGACACAATGTGGTGCAGCCGGGCGATGGTAGTGCGGTCGCGCGGGCCGTAAATCCAGGCCGGGCGAATGACGGCCACCTGGATGCGCCCGCTGCGGTGAGCTTCCAGTGCGAGGCGTTCGGCCTCGACTTTTGACTTGCTATAGTAAGCCCATTTGTACAGGCCGAAGGCGATCGGCCAGCTTTCGTCGATGACCGCGTCTTTGGTGTAGTAGCCATAGACGCTGATTGAGCTGATGTGTACGAAGCGGCGCACTTTGGCGTCAGCCGCGGCCGTAATTACGTTGCGCGTGCCGTCTATGGTGACGCGCTGGAAGTCCTCCCAGGGACCCCAGTCACCGACTTTGGCGGCTGAATGGTAGACGACGTCAACGCCCTGGCAGGCCTTGCGCAGTGAGTCGAGGTCTGTTATATCGCCCTCGACGAATTCAACATCCTGCGTCTCGAGCCAGGAGAGATCGGCGCCTGGGCGCACCAGGACGCGCACAGGGCGATTTCTGCGCCGCAGTTGCTCAACAATGTGGCTGCCCAATAGGCCAGTTGCGCCGGTGACGAGATTCATGCGTACCTTTCGTTCAGCAAGTCTGCTCCCTGGAGTGATAAAGAGGGTGATAAGGTGATAAAGTGATAGGTGATAAAGGCGCGCGTAGGCCGGCCAGCCACCGCATCGCCACACTTTATCACCTTATCACTCTATCACTTTATCACCATTCGTGCGCCACCCCTTATCACCCTATCACCTTATCACTTTATCACCATTCTTGGCCAGGGGTCTAATCCGGGCGGCGCAGCATCGCCAGCACGTGGTCGGCTACCTGGCCTGGCCCCACCCCGCAGTAGTTCAGTATTTCGGCTTCGCCGCGGGCGGAGCGCGGGAAGCGCTGACAGCATAGCGTGCTCACGGTTACGCGGCAGTCGCGGGCGGCCGCTTCGGCCACGGCCGCGCCGAGTCCTCCGCCGTAGTTGTCTTCGAACACGAGCGTTCGGCCGCCGCCCTTACGCAAGACCTCTATCAGCCTCTCGCCGTCCAGCGGCAGGCAGTACGCGTCGACCAGCGTCGCGTGGATGTTCTGTTTGGCGAGCATTTCGAGCACCTGCCGGCCGACGTGCACCATATAGCCGGCCGTCACCAGCGACACATCCGGGCCGGCGGCGAGCACCTGGAATCCGCCCGGTTCGAAGCGTGTATCCGGCGCGTAGATCAGCGGCACACTCGGGCGGTGCGTGCGCATGTAGCACATACCGTGATGTTCGAGCATCAGGCGCGTGCAGTGGTATGCCGCGACCGCATCGGCGGGCTGATAGCACCAGCACAGCGGGCTGGTGCGATCGTCGCCGCGCACGGCCGTGTACGAACGGAAATAGGCGACGTCCGACAGGGCCATCTGACTGGGGCCGTCGGAAGCGGGCGTGATGCCGGCGTGCGAGCCGACCAGCTTGATGTTGGCGCGCGAGATGCTGGCGAGTTCGACCTGGTCGTACGTGCGGGCCAGGAACTTCGCAAACGAGTTTGCAAAGGGTATGAATCCCGCGGCGGACAGGCCGGCGGCGACGGAAACCATGTTCTGTTCGGCGATTTTCGCCTCGAAGAAGCGCTCCGGGTGGGCTTTGGCAAAGATGTTGGAGAAGGTCGAGTTGCTGACGTCGCCGTCGAGGACGACCACCTGCGGCAGCAGGTCGCCCGCGACCTTCAGCGTCGCCCCGTACGCCTGGCGCGTGGCAAGTTTGCCCTTTTCCAGGTCTTTTCCGAGGCCGCCCGAGTTCATGGTTTCCTCAAATGAGGGCCAGTTCACGCTGCGCGGGTCAGGCCGCGGCGTCATGTTGGCAGGCGGCGGCAGCGGGGCCGGCGGCGGGCCGACTTCGACGCGCTCATCGCCCGCGGCCATTTGGTCGAGGCTGGCGTACGCGGCATCGAGCTGATCCGGCTTGAGCGGCTTGCCGTGCCAGTTGCCGTGCTGCAAATCGCTGACGCCCCAACCCTTGACGGTGCACGCGACGATTGCGAACGGGCGGCGGGCGCGCTCGGCTTTCTTGAAAGCGGCAGCGATGGCCTGTGGGTCGTGGCCGTCGATCATGACCGCTTGCCAGCCGTAAGCCCGCAATTTCGCGAGCAAGCGCTGCGGCGATTGTTGTTGCGAGACGAAGTCCGCCTGGCCCTGGCCGTTGGCGTTGAAGACTGCGCAGACGTTGCGCAGCTTGTGGTCCATGATGAAGTCCAGCGCTTCGGCAATTTGGCCCTCGCGCGATTCGCCGTCGCCGATGAGGGCGTAGATGCGGCGTTTGCTGCGGTCCAGCCGAGCGGCCAGCGCCAGACCGGCGGCCACGCTGAGGCCCTGCCCCAGGCTGCCGGTGGCGGCGTCGAAGAACGGGAAGCCTTCGGCGGGATTGGGATGGCCATCGAGAACGCCGGTGTGCATTCGCAAGGTATCGACGTCGGCCGGCCGTAGCGGCTGCGCTTCGTCGGGCGATTTACCGACAGCGCCGCCGAGGTCCGCGTAGGCCGCGTAGATGATCGGGACGGCATGGCCCTCGGACAGCACCAGCCGATCGGCGGTCGGGTGCCAGGGGTTGGCCGGGTCGTAGCGCATGTGGCGGTACATCAGCCAGGTCACCAGGTGGGCCAGCGACAGGCCGCTGGAGGGGTGGCCGGCGCCGGCCATGGCAGTCATGCGGACGACAAGCTTGCCGAGTTCGGCGGCTTTGCGCTGAAGTCCGGCTGTTTGCTGCGAAACGGGCGTTGTGACGGTTGAGTTCTGCATGGTTGACTCGCTCTGCGGGGTAAAGACCAGTTACTCTATCGGGGGGCGCGGAGGGCGGCAACCGGTAGCTCGACCGGACGCCTGATGCCAGTGCAAGGTGAAAAGGCACAAAGTGGCAGGGCGCGCGGCCGGTTGGTCGTATAATCGGCGCATGGAACCTTCGACCGACCTGTTCGCCGAGCAGCGGGCAGCGGCTTTCGCGCGCGTGCAGCCGCTCGCCGTGCGCATGCGCCCGAGCAGGCTCGATGAATTCGTGGGGCAGGAGCACTTTTTGGGGCCGGGAAAGCTGCTGCGGCGCATGCTTGAGGCCGGCCGACTCACCAGTGCCATCTTCTACGGTCCGCCCGGCTGCGGCAAAACCACGCTTGCCCGCGTGATCGCCGCCTATACGCAGGCCGCGTACGAAACGCTGCACGCGGCGGAAGCGGGCGTGAAGGACGTGCGGCGTGTCATTGATGAGGCCCGCCAACGCCTGACAAACGAAGACCGGCGCACCGTGCTGTTCCTCGACGAGATCCACCGCTTCAACCGCGCTCAGCAGGACGTGCTCCTGAGAGATGTTGAAGAGGGCGTGTTGATCCTCATCGGCTCAACCACCGAAAACCCCTTCTTCTCGGTCAACAGCCCGCTCATCTCGCGGAGCCAGGTTTTCAAATTCGAGCCGCTGACCGCCGAACAACTCAAAGTCTTGCTGCGCCGGGCCCTCGCGGACGAGCAGCGCGGGCTGGGCAAGCTGAAAGCCGTTTGTGATGAAGACGCGCTCGACCTGATTGCCGAGCGGGCTGACGGCGACGCCCGCCGCGCTCTTAGCGCGCTTGAAGTCGCGGTGCTTTCGCAGCTGCGCTCCGAGGACGCCGCCCGCCGTGCGGCCCCCGCGCCCCTGCAGGTCACCCGCGCGGTAGCCGCGGAGTCCATGCAGCAGAAGTCCATCGACTACGATCCGACCGGCGACACACATTACGACGTCGCCTCAGCCCTGATAAAGAGCATGCGCGGCAGCGACCCGGACGCCGCGCTGTACTGGCTTGCGCGCATGCTCGAAAGCGGCGAAGACCCGCGCTTCATCGCCCGGCGCATCGCGATCTGCGCTTCCGAAGACGTCGGCAATGCCGATCCGCAGGCTCTCGTGCTCGCGGCGGCGGCCGTCCAGGTGGCCGAACTGGTGGGGCTGCCCGAGTGTGAGTACGCCCTGGCGCAAGCGGCGGTCTACATTGCATGCGCTCCGAAATCGAACGCCGTCACGCTGGCCATACACGCCGCCCGCCAGGACGTGCGTGAAAAGCCGATTCTTCCCGTACCGAATCACCTGCGCGACCGCAGCTATCCCGGCGCGGCGCGTCTGGGGCACGGCGAAGGTTATCAGTACCCCCACGATTTTCCCGGCGGGTTTGTGCAACAGGACTACCTCGGCGCGGCCCGCAGCTATTACAATCCCACCGACCGAGGAGATGAAGCGCGGCTGGCGGAGTGGCTGCGCCAGCGGCGCCGGTCGTCCGAGGCCGCTGGTCCAGATCCGCGGCCGCAAGGCTCGTAGAGCGTGAAGAAGCAATTACGCCAGCAGATTCGCGATCGCTTGGCCGCGGTTCGCCCGGCCGATCTGCAAGCCCGCAGCGCCGCGGCGTGCCGGCTACTGTGCGAAACCGACGAATATCGCCACTCCGACGTGATCATGATTTTCCTCTCCATGCCGCTTGAGGTGGATACGTCGTTCATCGCCATTCAGGCCTGGCGCGACGGCAAGCGCATCCTCGCGCCGCGCGTCTCGTGGGAGCAGCGCCGCATGCTGCCGGTTGAGATTCAGTCGCTCACCACTGACGTCGAGCCGGGGCCGATGGGCATCCGCGAGCCGACCGAAGGTATGCCCGTTCCCGTGCTCGACATCGACCTGGTCGTTGTGCCCGGCCTGGCCTTTGACGAGCGCGGCAATCGCCTCGGCCGCGGGCGCGGCTTTTACGATCGTTTTCTACAACATAAGGACATGCGGGCCGTGTCGTGCGCGTTGGCGCTGGAGGATCAGGTCGTGCCCGAAGTGCCGGTCGGCGAATACGACAAGCCTGTCGACATGATCGTGACCGACGTTCGGGTGCGCCGCTTCGGCCGGTAGCGCCGGTTTCGCGCGCCCGGATTCCCTTGATGTACAATATTCGCCATGAGCATCACCATCGGCAGCCGCCGCTATCTGACCAACTTTGAGCCGCACCGCCTGGTGCACCTGTTCACGGACACGATTGTGATCGGCTCCGGCGTAGCCGGGCTCTTGGCGGCGCTCGAGGCGGCCGAGGGCGGCGAAGTACTGGTGGTGACCAAGGCAGCGGCGAGCGAATCCGCCACGGCCCACGCCCAGGGCGGCATCGCCGCGGCGATGAGCTCGGCTGACAGTGCGGCCGAGCACGCCCGGGATACGCTGGCCGTAGGTTGCGGATTGAGCGATGAAACCATTGTCCGCCAAGTGGTGGCGGAGGCGTCACAGTGCATCCAACGGCTCCGTGAGTGGGGCGCGTGCTTCGATAGCAGCGGGGGCGAATTGGATTTTGGGCGCGAGGGCGGGCATTCGGCCAACCGCATCATCCACGCGCAGGGCGATGCCACCGGACAGGAAGTGGTACGTGTGCTCCTCGAGCGCGTCCGGCGGCACCCGCGCATTCGAATCTTCGAGCACTGCTTTTCAATCGACTTGCTGACGCACGAGGGGCAGGTCCGCGGCACGATCGCTTTTCACCCCAAGTACGGCCACCAGATGTACTGGGCCACCACGACCATCCTGGCGACGGGCGGCGTCGGGCGGCTCTTCCGTGAAACGACGAATCCGCCGGTCGCAACCGGTGACGGCTTGGCGATGGCCTTCCGCGCCGGGGCCGTTCTGCGTGACATGGAAATGGTGCAATTCCATCCGACCACGCTATACCTGGCCGGCGCCTCGCGCGCTCTCATCAGCGAAGCAGTCCGCGGCGAAGGTGCGTACCTGTTGGACCGTGCCGGACAGCGGTTCATGCTGCGCTACGATGAGCGGGCCGAGCTGGCCCCGCGCGACGTGGTCAGCCGCGCCATCGCAGCCGAAATGAAGCGTGAGGAAGCGGCCTGGATGCACCTGGACGTGCGGCACTTTCCGCCCGGGCATTTCGCGACCCGTTTTCCGACCATCGCCCGCCTGCTGGCCGATTTTGACATTAACTCGGAGCGCGATCTGATCCCCGTCCGCCCCAGCGCCCACTACCTGGTCGGCGGGGTTCTGATCGACGCCAATGCGCAAACCAACTTGCCCGGCCTGCTAGCCTGTGGCGAAGTCGCCAACAGCGGCGTGCATGGGGCAAACCGGCTGGCCAGCAACTCGCTGCTCGAAGGGCTGGTCTTCGGACGCCGTGCGGGCCGCCTGGCCGCGCAGCGGGCGCAGCGCAACGGTCGCATCGAGCACCCGCCGGCCGTAAGCCACCTGCTGCCGCAATCTCCCCGTACGCAGCTCGACATCGCCGACGTGCTGAACAGTCTGCGCAGCGTGATGTCGCGCAACGTCGGGGTGGAGCGTTCGGCCGACCGCCTGCGGGAAACCATTGAGATCATCGAGTTCTGGGCCCGCTACATCATGGACAAGCTATTCGATGAGCCGACGGCCTGGGAAACGCAGAACATGCTCACGATCGCGTTGGGTATTGCCAGCGCGGCCTCGGCCCGCACCGAATCCCGCGGCGTCCACTTCCGCACCGATTTTCCGAACACCGATCCGGCGTGGCGGCGGCACGTGGACCTGACCCGCTACGAAGACGGCATCCAGATCGGCACGAGCCCCGTCGTGTCGAGTTAACCCGCGCGGCTGGCGGACGCGGGCCCGGATCCAGTCGGCCAAGGCCACACGGCGATTACCGCGGTATTATGGGCCGGTAGAATCCAACGATGGCCCGTAGAATCCGACAGTGGGCTTCAACCGGCAGGCCATGACAGAATTCGCAAGAGAACAACTTCGACCGGATACGGCCGGGCAAGAGCGGCCGGTCGGCAAACCTTTGCCGGTAGTGGGCGGAGCCCAGAGCGCCCCAAAACGCCGCCACACGCCGCGGTCCGGCAAGCCACCCGTGGTCGGACTTATCTCGCTCGGCTGCGCCAAAAACCTGGTTGATTCAGAAAAAATGCTGGGACAGATCGCCGAGTCCGGCGCCATCATCAGCGCCGATGAGCTGGCGGCGGATACGGTGCTCGTCAATACCTGCGGCTTTCTCGGCGCGGCGCGCGAGGAGGCCATGGCGGTAATCGCCGAATTGGCTGAACGCAAGCGGCGCGGCCAACTCAAACGCATCGTGGTCGCCGGCTGCCTGGTGCAGCGGGATGGAGAGAAGATTCGCGAGCAAATTCCGGAGGTGGACGCGCTGGTCGGGGTGCACAACCGCGACGACATCCCCGAAGCTGTTTGGGGTCGAGCCCCGGCCCGTGCCGGCCGAACCCGCCCCAACCTTTTCCTCGGCGACTATCACCCGCAGCCCTGGTCTGATACCGGCCGCTTGCGCCTCACGCCGCAGCATTACGCCTACGTACGCATCAGCGAAGGCTGCGATCAGAAATGCACGTTCTGCACCATCCCGGCGATTCGCGGCCCCATGCGCTGCAAGCAACCTAACGAGCTGCTCGCCGAGTGCCACGAGCTCATATCGGACGGCGCCCGCGAGCTGATTCTCATCGGCCAGGACACCACGAGCTACGGCCGCGACATCGGTTACGAGCCCGGGTTGGCGGGACTGCTGCGGTTCCTCGACGCACGGTGTGATGGCGCCCGCTGGATAAGGCTGATGTACGTGTACCCGACCGTGCTATCAGATGAAGTCCTGGACGCGATAGCCGAGTGCAACCGGGTCCTCAAGTACATTGATATCCCGCTTCAGCACATTAACGACCGCATGCTCAAAGCGATGGGCCGGCGGATCAACCGCGCCAAAACCGAAGCCCTGCTGCAGCGAATTCGTCGCCACATTCCTGATGTCACGATCCGGACGACCTTCATCGTCGGATTTCCAGGCGAAACGGAGGCGGAATTTGACGAATTGCTGGAGTTCGTGCGCGGTTTCGGCTTCGACGCCGCCGGCGCGTTCAAGTTCTCTTTCGAGGCCGAAACGCCGGCCGCGCGCATGAAAGAACAGCTTTCCGAGGCGGTCAAGGAGGAGCGTTATGCGCGATTCATGTTGGCGCAGCAGGAAGTGGCTCTGGCCGCAGCGCGGGCCAAAGTCGGCCAGCCGCTCTATCTCGCGGTAGACGGTTTGGACGAAGCCGGGCGCGGTTACGCCGCGCGGCACGCCGGCCAGGCACCGGAAGTTGACTCAGTCACGCTCTTGCAAAAGGGCGACTTTGCGCCTGGTCAACTGCTGTCTGCCGAGTGCATCGGAACTGACGGATACGACCTGGTCGCACGCCCCATCCGCCCCAACCGCCGAGCGCGATAACACGCCCGTGTATGCCAAGCTTGAAGGCGCAGCTTCAAGCAGTGCCGGGAGCCGTGCACACCCACGATGCCGTGAGGCCGTGATAAGGTGATAACGTGATAGGGTGATAAGGGACGATCCGCGAACCCCCTTTATCACTCTATCACCTTATCACTTTATCACCGGGGTGCGTCGCCGGGGGCCATGCCCAAGCTGGGTGCCATGCCCAAGCTGTAAGCGCGGGCATGCCCTCGTTAAGGCTCCGCCTACCTCGCCTTCGCGGTCCCCGCCTGTTTCGCGTCCGGTTCCGACTCTTCCTTCAGGCGGATCGGACCTCGGGCGCGCTTGCTTACCTCGGGGTCAACCGGCTCACGCGGCATGCTGATGACGCGTGGCTTGGCGACGTCGGCTTCCTCTTCTTCCGGCGGGGTCAGCCAACTGAGGATGGTGTCCTCGAGAGAGGACTCCTGGCGCGGCACCTCGAACTTTTCGCCGCACCGCTTACAGCGCGCAGTGCGGCCCTGCGCTTCGATGGGGAGGCGATACTTCGCCCCGCAGTGTGAACAAGCACATTTGATTGTGTCGGCCACGACACACCTCGTTCCGTGGCGGTCGCGGACTGGGCAATCCTGTAGCCCAAGCCCGGCGGTCGCCAGACGCCTGTGAAACGAATCCTAATTGTCCGGCTGAGGATGATTCGGCGTATGAACGAGATAAGTCCGAAGGCAAGGCTAGTTAATCATGTATGATTCGCCTGCCTCAGCCATTAGTATGCTAACGGACCAATCGATCAGTTTCAATAGGTTCTCGTCTGATTGCACTCTAACCGGAGCTTTACGCGCCCGCTATGGTCGGAACCACTCCCGACACCGCTGGCAGGCTGGATAACTACCGCCGGCGTGTGCCTGACGCGCATTGGCAATTTCGGCAGATGCCCACAACTCCGTTAGCGGTTTCGTCAGCCATTCGCCGATTGCGAGTTGGCCGCGGTAATCCTGGTGACACAGCGTGGCCGCGCCGTCGGCGAGCAGGACGAATGAATGGCTTAGCCGTCGGCAAGGTTCCCGGACGGGCGGATCGGCACGCAGCAGACTATCTTCCGGGAGCGCGCCGCAATAGTCGTTATAGCCCTCGATGACGGCCCAACCGGTGCGCTTGATCCAGTGGTCGTAGAACTCCTCCATTTCGGGCAAGGTCGCCGCGCAACGTGTCAAGCTGCAAACCACTATGGGCTCAGCACTTACGCGCTCGCGCCGCAGCCGCTCAATGCGCTCGATGTTCGCGATAACTCGCTCAAAGCAGTCCAAGTGGTGCACCCGCTGATACGTGTCGGCGGAGTTGGCATGTAATCGGACCTGCAGAATGTCGACTTTATGGGCGAATAGAGCTTCGAGGCAATCATCCGATAAGTTGACGAGCGGCGTGCGCACCGCCAGCCCGAGAACTCCGGCCCGTAACCGCTCACAGGCCTCTGCGAACCGGGGATGGGAAAGGGGGTCGCCGTGACCGCCCAAGACGACCAGTTGATCGTCATAGGCCGCCAGTTGATCTCCGAGGCGGCTCAAATCTGCAATATTGTACAACTCCCGAGGTGGGACACCTGGGGGCCGCAGCGTGCTCTCCGGCAGGGGAGTCGCAGTTGTCAGTTCGACTTCGACTTCAGCCGGTAGCTTGCGAACGTGAGCCTGCTGCCGCTCCCGAATGAATGCGCACAGCGGTCCGGATTCGACCTGCTCGCCCAGTGTGGCAAAACCCTGGTCGAGGAGTTCCCTCGAAAGGCGCGTATCCGCGGTGAAGCGGGCCGTCGTCCGCGCAACCTCCGGGTCGACCTGGAAGCAGCTCGGCTGCGTGATCGGGTCGCCGCGCGGCATTTCCGGACGATATGACAGCAGCAGACCCACCGGAATGTCCTGCGCAAGCAATTGGGACACTGCATCGCGCGTCAGCACCAATCCAGCCAATCCCGGCGGAGCTTGCGAGAAGATTAGCCCGGCCTGATCCGCCCGCTCGCGCATCTGCGCCACCATTCCGCTCGCCAGCCGGGCATCCAAGGCGGGCTGATGACCGTCCAGGCAGAGTACGGCGTCGCACTCGTAATGTTTCAGCACGCGCGCCACTGCCCCAGCCTCGACATACTCGTCAAACCACGTGCTCCCCAGCGGACTGCCGCGCCAAGCATGCAGATTCCATTTGCGGGCGCAGCGCAGCAAAGCGCGCCGGCGGCGCAGGCCGTCGTCTAACGACAGAAGCTCGAACGCCCCCGCGTGGCCGGATTCATCCAGCGCTTTGCGGGCGGCCTCACGATCGCGTGGGCGCACAAAGAGGCAGCGCCCATCCACTCCCGTCACACGCGCCGCACGATCGAGCGTGTGCCCCAAAACGGTGCGCGAACCAAGCCTGGTACTTAGCTGAGAAGGCCGGCCTAGAAAGGTGTCTTGGAAATCGGCAAAAACGGCGGCCACGATTTTCATCGCCCACCCTCCCCGAGCCGCCGCATCGCTTGCGGCAAAACCTGCATCAGGAATTCGCAGCCGTCCATGAATGCACTCACAAACTCACGATCGCGCGCCAGACTCTGACGGACGGCGTCTGCGTCTTCGTGCTGCTGCGCCCGAAGGCGGCGGTCGGCCGAGTAGCGGCGCAGCTCGGCCACTTGCGACACGCCCACCACCATCCCATAAGTTTGCTCATAGCGCCTTAACCGCACGCGCAGTTCGTCAACTTTCGGGACCAGCTTGTTGAATTCGGCCGGCCGGTCCACCCGCTCAGCCAGTTCGTCGAGCAGGCCGCGCATGGTGCGGGCGATTTCCGCGACTTCCCCGACGTCGGCGAGCCGCTTCTCGATCGCTTCCTGCGCCTGCACCTGAAGCTCGCGCGAAAGCGGGTCGCCGCCCGCCGCGAATAAGTCGGCCGGCAGCGGGCGCGTGCAGAAGCGCTCGCCGGCCTCGCGCAACCTCATCGGCTCGGTCCCGGCCAGTCGCATGCCGCCTTCGCAGGCGTGAATCACGCGCGCCCGCGTGCGGGCGAAGTCGGTTTGGAATTGCTCGGCGTAGGTGAAGAGCTGATCGTCCGTATAGGTCTTGCGGCCGTGGACGTCGGTGACCGTTCGCAGAATTGGCCTGGCGCGCACGATGCGCTCCCACTGCTTCATCTCGACCGTGTAAAAGCGGTTCAGTTCCGGGGCCCAGGTCTGCTCAATGGGCAGCCCCGGCGGGTAATAAAGCCCGTCGGAGAATGACAGGTCCTGGCCTATGAGGATGATCGGGTCGCAACCCAGGTACTCCGCCAGGTAGAACGACAGATGTGCCACGGTGCTGCCGGCCTTCAGCCTGCCGCGGACGGGCGCCGCCGGCCCCAGCACCACGTCGCACAGGTTGTTGTGCAGCACGTGCGTGCGGCCGCAATACGCCTCCAAGACCTGCCAGGCCGCCTTGGGCTCGGCCACGAGAATGCAGTCGCGGAGGTCTTCGACGCCCTGAAAGAACTGGGCCGAGATTTCGTGGAAGTCCAGGCTGGTGACGAAGTGCGGGGGAATGCCGCGAGCCAACAACTGCTTGAACACCGTTTGAACCGCGATGATGACCGCCCGCTCGCGCAGCCCGGCAAGCTGGTCGATGTTGCGGGCGAGCGACGGCCCGGCCGCCACGAGTATTGCCGGGTATCCCGCGGCGCGGTTCCGCAATACTTCGACGCCCGGCCGCGCCAGATAGGCCGGCAAATTGAACAGTATGTTTTTGCAGGTGATACGTGCATTCCGCAGCACCGTGACCATTTGCAGCCGCGCGTAGCAGATGAAGTCCTGCAGCGCGCTGCGCGCCTGGCTATGGAATTCCGCGCGATGTTGGGTGGCGTACGGCAGCGCGATTACTTTGAGGCCCAGCATGATGTCGATGTTTGCGGGCCGCAGCACTTCATGTACGTGCGACTTTTCGGCGGAGGTCAGAAAGAACACGCGCCCCTCGTGCAGCTCATTCGAAATGTCCACTACCGTCAGGGCCGCCTTGATCAGCGCCAGGTCCTGTTCGGCCACGATCACCCGGGCGACTTCGTGCCGCCGCAGCAACTCGGCCAGGTGATAACCCAGCCCAATCCCGCACAGCAGGAACGCGCCGGGGGCGCGGGCGCCATCCGCGCCATCCTCTGCGCGCGACTGCGCCTCAACGAACTGCTGGGCTTCTTCAATGGGGCGATAGCGGCTGTGCAAGTAAACGGCGCGGCCGTTGGCGGTCGGCAGTTGCGCGGTGAAGCGGCCGTCCCGCGTGCGCTCCAGAGCCGGGCAGGATGAAAAGGGCACCGCCTCCAAACGGACGGCCAGGGCCTGTTGCCGCCGGTAGAGTTGTGCCAAGTTCTTGACGTACACCGCGCGCAGCCGGTCGAGCGGGCTTTCTTCGTGACCGAGTGGTTCTTTCAGGAAACAGGCGGCCGTGCGCGGCGGCTGCTCATCCAGAACTACTGAATTGTCCATCATCGCAGGTGGCCATCCTTGGCTGGTGTGCATTTCGGTCCACAGACTTCTATCGACCGCTCGGTTCGGTTCGGCCCACCGCCCAGGAACTCGTCAATTTCGCGAGCAGAACTGACCGATAAGAAAGTGGCCAAGACGCCGTGAGCGGCGCCGACCGAAAGACGCGCCGCCCGAACAGAGGCGCCGTCCGAACAGAGGCTGCGCCGACCGAAGAGAGGAGCCGTCAATGACTACGACCACTTGTTCGCGGGAGACCGTGGCCCCGATACAGGAATCTGCCGCTTCTTCGCGGGAGAATGTGGCGCCGAAGCAAAATTCTGCCCCTACGCGAACCGCCGAGCCCGGGACCACACTGCCGCTGGATGTTTTGAGTGAGCCCGGGGCGTACGTGTGCAACTGGAGCGGGCACCTGCTGCGGGTCCGCCCGGACGCATTCCCCGGCGGACGGCCACCGGGGTTGAACATTGTGGGCGACCGGCCGCTGACGATAACGAAAATCAGCGACGATCCCGACGTAGTCATTTCGAAGGCCAAGCGCCTGGCGGCGTTCTTCAACCTGGAAGTGAAATTCTGATCGCAGCACTCCTCAGCCGGCACGGCAGCACTGCTCGGCCGCCAGCACAGCCGCACTGCTCAGCCAGCAGCGCGGCCAGGAGCATTGTTAAACATTTCTGAGCACCGCCATACACAGAATTTACGGCGGCTGGTAAGTTCGCGTTTTCTCGCGATGTAGCGCCCTTCTTGGCGCTCCCGCGCGCATATCGTGAAGTTTATTTGCCGTTCTCAACCGCGCGTAAATAGTACGTATTTAGGGTGTCCGCTGCTAAAGTGGCGAGCCGCGCGACATCGGAGATCAAGGAGGATGCGGCATGGCTGTTGAGCCAGTGACCTGTCCGGAGGAGACCGGCAGCGAGGAAGGGCGGATCGCGGTGGGGGCGTGTGTACCGTTTGACGTAATACACGAACCGGGCGCCTACGTCTGCAACTGGAGCGGGCACCTGCTCCGCGTCCGCGCGGATGCCCTGGAGCGCGCCCGCGACGTGCCGGTCAACCTGGTCGGGCGAGAGCCACTGCTCGTCACGAAGATCAGCAGCAATCCGCAGATTGCAGTCAACCAAGCCCGCTCCATCGCCAGTCAGCTATCCGTGGCGGTCAACTTCTAACGCGCGGGTCTGGGCGATTAGCTGTCAGCTCTCCGCTTTCAGCTTTCAGCCAGAAAGCGCAGCCGGCTGCTTTAAGAATCACCTTCGCACGCTGGTGCGTGACTCCTTTCCTCGCCACCCCGCATGCGGCAATCCCTTCCCCCGCCGGAGCGTTAATCTGCCTCGCACCTAGCGGGGTAGCTATCCCAGGTGCCCCGCACTCCGCGCGGGTGCGAAAGTCATCTGTTCCTCAGGCTGTAGTGGTGGGGGTAACGTCAACTTCGTGTGTCGAGAGGCGCCGGTTGACACGTTCCTGACAACCCTGGCAGAATGGCCGCATGTCCCGTCTCAGGCGAGCCGTGGCCATCATTATCGTCCTTTGTCTGGCCGCGGCCCTGGCCACCCGGGAACACCGCGCTCTTGATCGCCTGTTCTTTGCCGACCACACGCTTTCCTGGCAGATGTCCACGAGCGCCTCGGGCGCATACACCGGCTTGCGCTATGCACCCTTTCGTCCGGACCTGGACGGCGCCCTCTTCCCGGTCGGCCGCATGCCACTGCTGGATATCCGTATACGCCCGGACGATTCCACACCCGAAGCGTCTCAGCCGGTCACGCTCGCGGCAATCCTTACCCCGCCACCGCATCAGTCACAGCCGCACTTGAGCTTCGCCGCGCCCGATTCGGCCTTCCAGGCGCTCGCCCGCGAGCTCGACGACGTGCCGCGCGGTCCACTCGTGCAGTGGAGTCTCGAACCGTATGCCACCGACTTCTGGCAGCCAATCTCGCTTACGGGCGACGGCGCTGAGTTTACGGGCCTCCGTTCTCGGCCGGCTGAGGAGACGCCGCCGCTGCCCGTGAAAGTCCCCGCGCCCTGGGGAGTGCTGATCTTCCGCGGTGACTCAAGTGGCGGCCGGGTGTGCGTGAGCACGGGACGGGATTATGTTACGCATGAGTTGCACGACGGGCAGAAATGGACGGCCGTGCTCGTAGCGCCGCCGGGACGTCGGCCCGCGCCGCCGCGGGCCGTCGGCCGCTCCTTTTCGAGCACATTCGGCAATGTCGGCGAAGTGCGCTTCGTCCCGCTCTCGAGCCTCCAGCCGGCCACCGCCATACTGACCGAATTCGTCCTCGACGGTCAGTCTATCGAACTCAGCCAATTGCAGGACTGGCCGCGTAGTCCCGGCCTGGCGCTGGAGCTCACGGAGCGCGGCCTGAAAATCAAAACCCGCTCCCCAGAAGACTTCCTCGAACTGCCACGCGCCCTGATTCAGCCCAGCCGCTTGCGGCTCGTGCTCGGCTGGGTCCTGGCCACTTCAGGGCTGACGCTGCTGGGGCTGCTCGGACTGCGCCTGCTCACCTGGCTCAATCGCCCCCGTGAGTCGCGCCCGGGCGCGACGGCTGCCGACGCGCAACCTACGCCCGTGGCCGGCACCGGTTGGATGATTGCTTGCCTGGCAGCACTGCTGCTGCACCTGACTTACTACGCGATCGCCGTGCCTATTCGGATGGGCGCTGGCAAGTACTACGCCAAAGTCGCCCACGAGCTCTGGGATTACGCTACTGCCGGCATCCTGTACTTCTATCGCACGCCGTTCCACATCCTCTTCCTGCGCGGTCTATTTGAGCTGGCCGACAGTGCGGAGTTCGTCGCCTTGGTTCAGCACCTGATGTCGGTGCTGAATGTCTATCTCGTGTGGCGCATCGCGAAGCGCATTGAACTGCCGCGATTCCTCGCCGCCGCTGTGGCCGTGCTCGTGGCCTTGCACCCGCGCCTACACTACTTTGCCGGCACGTATTGGAATGAGACGCTCATCCTCTCCCTTCTGCTGATCACCGTCGACTTGCTGTTGATCTCGTTGCAGCGCGGCTGGGGTTGGGCCATTCTCGCCGGCCTGGTGTGCGCCGCCGCCGCCCTCACGCGTCCGCAGTATCAGTTCATCATGGGCTTGATGCTCGTCATCTATCTGCTGACAGGCGGCGCGCCGCTCCGGCGGCGACTGTCGCTCAGCTTCGGCCTGCTGTTGGGTTTCTTCACGCTTTCCGCGCCCTGGCTCGCCTACAACCACGCACGAAACATCCCCGGGTTCGCAGTCAGCCATGCCCATCTCGCCGCCTACCACCACGCCCCCGAAATCCCCGCCGTGCGCAAGGTCCTCGACTGGCACGGCCGCAGTCGCAAAAGCACCAGCTTCGGCCGCGGTCTCGACCTGGCTCGTCCGGGGCTGGATGCAAGCTGGGAAGAAGTGCGCCGCTTTCACGAGGTCATACGCGCGCGAATCGCCCAACAGAAAAGCTGGCAAGCCGAAACCTACCGCCGCAAGCCGCGCACCATGCTGCTGCTCATCGGCCGCATCTTCGGCTTCCAGGCGGGCTGGATTCCGCGCCCGGAGGGAGTCTTCAACGAGGACCTGAGCGAGGAATACACGCGAAAGATTCGACTGCGCGAGGGCGGCGCCGAAATCGCTCCGTGGCGCATAGTCGTCAACGACTGGCTCGCCGATTGGCACCCGCGAGCCATGGGCTGCGCTTACGCCCTCGCAGTGCTCGGCGCCGCGCTCAGCATCGGGCTCCGCAACCGCGCCGGCCTGCTGCTGGCCGGCGTCGGCCTGGGCAATGCGGCCCTGCTCGCAGTCCTGCTCCTACATTCGCGCCGCTATACCTTGCCTACCGAACCATTCGTAATCCTGCTGGGCGCCTGGGCGCTGTGGCGCATATTCGCCGCGGCCAAGCGTCGACTCGGTATGGGAAGGGACGCACCTCGGCGTGGTGACCCTTGACGCGACCCGCCTCAAAGAAATAATGACCAAGCGCCGCGGCGACTGACCCAAAGGTATTCTGTGAGGAGAGCGGAGCTACGACTAGCCATTCTGCACCACCCGGCGTGATGGACGCGCGTTATGCCGCCGGCCGGCGCCATAAGCCGCACTTGTCCTTCCGCCTGCGCTGTCGCGCCCGTGCCGCCGCCGGCGCCTATCGGCGCTACCGCACGCACACACAGCCGCCGCGCGTGCTCGATTTCGGCGCCGCCGAGGGGGCTACCATGGTCGAAGTGCACCGCCTGCTCGGCGCCGCGGAGTCAATCGGCGTCGAGTACGCCGCGGATCTGATCGCCGCCGCGGAGCCGCTGCCGGCCGACTGCCGCCTGCTCCAGGGCGATGTCACCGCTCCGCTGCCGGAAATCACCCTTGGCCACTTCGACCTGGTAACCGCCCTGGCCGTCCTCGAGCATCTGGCCGAGCCGGCCGAGCTCATCGCCCAGGCGCACCGCGCCCTGCGCCCCGGCGGCGTCTTCGTCGCGACCTGCCCGGCCGGTCACTGGGACAGGCTTTCCGGGCGCCTCAGGCTGCACCAGGACGAACACCATGAAACCGAGTTCGACCGGCACCGTTTCGCGGCTGTGGCGGAGGCCGGCGGGCTCGTGCCGCTTAGATATGAGCGCTTCATGTTCGCACCGCTTGGGTTCCTTCCCTACCTGCGTATCCCGGTGCCGGTCGGCCTGGCGGAGGCCTGCGACGGTTGTGTACGCTTTCTGCGCGTGTTTGAATTCACGTTTGTCAACCAGCTTTTCGTGGCGCGCCGCCCATGACTGCAACCGCACAAGTACAGTCTTTGTCGCGCACTGAAGGTGCGAACTTGAGAAATCGCTACGCCGAATTGGCGCTGCCCTACATTCCGCGACTGTTGCAGCTCGTCGACCGCAACCCGTACAGCCCCACCTATGGCTGCTTCGATCGCTCCTACTGGCACTACCGCACTATGGACTTCCCCTGCGGCATGAGCCAGGAATTCGTGCTGCCGCTGGCCTTGGCCTACGCAAACCCGTACCCCGGCAACGTCTTCCACAATGTCGCACGCGTGCGTGAACTGGCCGAAGCGGGCATTCGCTACATGATCCCCAGCTCGCACGCCAACGGTACCTGCGACGACTACTTCCCCTTCGAGCGTGCGATGGGGGCCTTGGTTTTCAGCCTCTACGCCGCCAGCGAAGCCTACCAAATCCTGGGCATGCGCGATGAGCAGGTCGTGGACCTGTTCCTCAAACGCATCAAACACCTGGCCGCCGAGAACGAAACCGGCCAGCTCAGCAACCATCAGGCCTTGGCTGCCCTCAGCGCCTACAACGTCTATCTCATCACCGGCGACGACCGCTGCCGCCGCCTGGCCGAGGACCGCGTCGCGCTCACCTTGAGCTGGCAAAATGCCGAAGAAGGCTGGTTTCAGGAGTACGAGGGGGCCGACCCCGGCTACCACACCTGCACGATCGACTTCCTGGCCAAGCTACAGCAGAAGCGCGGCGATACGGCGCTGCTAAAGCCGCTTTTGAAAGCCGTCGATTTCGCCTGGCATTTCATGCATCCCGACGGGTCATACGGCGGCGAATACGGCAGCCGCAACACGTATCACTTCTACCCGCACGGGTTTGAATTGCTGGCGCCGCACTCGGAAAAGGCCGGGCAAATCGTGGACGCCTTCCTGCGCGGAACGGCGCGCGACAAGCGCTACCACAACGACGACGACCGCATGACCGCCCATTACGTCTACAACTTCCTCCAGGCCTGGCAGGACTACCACGAGCACCGCCCGCCGCCCGTCGCTGCCGGCCGCAGCACGCCCCAGACCATCTGGCTGCCCGCGGCCAAAATGGCCGTTTCCTGGAACGGCCGCGAGGAAAACAGCGGCGGCCGCTACGTCGTCGCCAACCTCAGCAAGGGCGGCGTCCTCAAGGTGTTCGACGCCGCCGGGCCGATTGCTTCCGATACCGGCCTGATCGGCGAACTCACCGACGGCCGCGTGGTCGTCTCGCACCTGGTGCAGCACGACTCAACCATCACGGCCGACCCGGCGCGCAACGAATTCAGCGTCACCGGCTGGTTCTGCCGCCGCCGCCGCAATCTGCCCACCCCGTTCAAATTCGTCATCTTCCGGCTATTGCTGCTGACGATCGGCCGCTTTAACGCCAACCTGACGCGCCACCTGCTGCAGAAGATACTCATCACCGGCAAACCCAAAACGCAGTTCCGCTTCAAGCGCACGCTGCGGCTGGAGAGCGACCGCGTCATCGTCACCGATTTCGTCCCGCGCGACATGCCGCTCAAACGGCTGAGCGCCGGCGCCGACGCCACCAGCATCTACGTCGCCAACAGCAACGTCTATCAGGAATCCGTGCTTTGCCGCTGGCGGCACGTCGATCCGGCCACCTTGCCGGTCGACGGCCCCTGGCGCGTCTGGCGGCGCGCTTACTACCGCGGCAGCGGAGACGCACTCAAGGATTGATCGCATGCACACCGGACCAGGTTGCCTGGAAGCGGCTGAAAAACAGGATATGGCACGCGTCACCGACCTCCGCGCCCCGTCACTCCCTGGAGACGCGCCGATGATCATGATCGCCCCTAAACACGAGCTGACCCCCGGGCTGTCAGTCGTTGTGCCTTGCTACAACGAGGAGGACGCCGTCTGCCAGACCGTCGAGCAGGTCGCGCAGGTGCTGGCCGGCATGAACTGCCCCACCGAAATGATCTTCGTCGACGACGGCAGCACCGACCGCACTCCCGCGCTGTTGGATGAACTCGCCGGACGCCATCCGCGCCTGCGGGTCGTCCATAATCACGCCAACTGCGGCTACGGGGCCTCGCTCAAACGCGGCATCAGCGCCGCGCGCTACGACCGCATCATCATCACCGACGCCGACGGTACCTACCCGAACGAGCGCATCCCGGACCTGTACCACGCGCTTGATCATGCCGACATGGTCGTCGGAGCCCGCATCGGGCCGCGCGTGCACATCCCGCTTGCACGCCGGCCCGTGAAGTGGCTGCTGCTGAAATACTCCCGCTGGATGGCCAAGGCCGACATCCAGGACATCAACAGCGGTCTGCGCGGCATCTGGACACGCCACGTCCGCGCCTTTTGGTCGCTTCTGCCTAACGCTTTCAGCTTCACCACTACCATCACGCTCGCCACGCACATCAACCAGCTCCGAGTCGAATACCTGCCCATCGACTACTATCAGCGCGTCGGCAAGAGCTCTATCAGGCCGCTGCAGGATACCTTCCGCTTCTTCACCCTGGTCTTCCGCACCATCATGTACTTCAGACCGCTCCAGATCTTCGGCACGGCCGCCCTGATCCTGATGTTCGCTGCGGGGCTGGTGGCGGTGGGGGTGAAACTCTGGACCGGCCTGGTACCCGACGTCACGGTGATGTCCCTGTTCTCCACCGGGATACTGCTCCTGGGACTCGGGCTGCTGGGCGACCTGATCAACGCCCGCCGCTCGGCTTGAGTATTGCCAGTTAGCTGTGTGCGGTTGCGCTGAATTGGATTCGGCGCCTGCAAGTTCTTGGCGACATCCGGGGCGGCACGCCCCGGCTCTGCTCTGCTATGGAAAACGGAATGCTATGGCGGACTGCTACCTTTCTCATACGAACCAGTGAAGCTCCACTGGAAGGCTTCAAAGTCGACTGTGTCGACGTCTTCGTCGTTGTCGAAATCAAAGGCCCGAAGGCACGCCTCAGCCGTCAGGCCGGGCTGGTCAGGCGACGGAGTCGCGTTCGGACCGGCCAGGCAGTCGCATAAGGCGGAGTAGTCGTCCAGGTCAATGCGGCCATTGCGATCGAGGTCGCCCTTGCGGATGGGGCGCAGCGTGGGGTCGCCATTGAGCACCATGCCGTAGTACCACTCGCGCTCCCACAACTCGAATGGGGCCTGCACTTCAAACCACTGGCGGTAAGCCTCGCCGATAGTGCAACCTTGGCCGAGCGGCGTGGTGAAGTCCACGAAGTTGAGCATGCTGCCGCTCTTCGCCGAGGCAACGGTGATCAGGCCATACGTGGTATTGAATATGTAGGCGCCGGCCAGATAGTTGTCATCGGTGAAGCGCCCCGGGCCGCAGGCGAACAGGTTATAGAACAGCACGGGCGGGTCGCGCTGCTGGATCGTCTCCGAGAGCACCCAGCCGCCGTCGCGATCATAGAACGTGGCGATGTCAAACGGTATGCCGCCCAGCGTACCGGCTTCCCAAGACCCCTGTGCGGCGACTTCGCCCACGCTGGGCCGCACGCCGGCCTCGTCGCCGAGATAGGCCTGACTCAGGCGTGTGCCGAGGTCAGGGTTGAGGTAGGGACCGTTCATGAGCCAGGTGCCGATGTAGGAAATGGGCTCGGGCTCCGGATCATAGGTGAGCCCGGAGACCGCGCTCCCGTCTGCATACGCAAAGCGGGCGCTGAAACCGTGATGGCCCGCCCACTCCGACACCTTGACCAGCAGGCGGTTTTCGCCGGACACCAGGTAGACGTGGACCTTTTTCATGTCGGGCGTGAAGTCGCCGTAGCGGGAGTCATACACGACCTCGTTGCCATTAAGCCAGACGCGTGCCCCGTCATCGTAGCCGAGCCAAAGCTGGCACACGATTGGTGTTTCGGCATAAACTCGGGCAAAGGCGTATGTGACGCCGTAGTCCGATTCACCTCCATACTGATCGAGATCGACGTATGCTCCGTCGGTGGAGTACTCGGTCCAGATCCGGCCGCCCATAACCTGCCCGGCGCGTGGGTTGACGTTGTACTCGGGGCCGCCCAGATAGCTCGTAGTCAGATAGCTCCAGAAGTGGTCCGGATCGTCCTGGTGGAAGCCGTTGACGAGCCAGCAGCGGATGAATTGCGGCTCATCGCCGTGAGTGTCGGGGTCGCTGAGCTGGTACACCAGGTCAGGCATGGTGGTCAGCAGCGGGTCAGTGCAGCGGGCCGAGAACCGGTATTCGCCGTCCTCCTGGCTGATCTTGCACAGAAGCTGGTTCCAGCCCTCATTGAGCGTAACGGCGTGAACGAACTGGTCGGGGGCCCACTCCTGGTACACGTCGTGCGTGCAGACCAGTTCGTGGTTGAGCCAAGCCTTAATACCGTCGTCGCTGCCTAGCAACAGATAGGCGTCACGCGTCGTGGGGCTGTAGACGTACACGTGGGCGTACGACGCAGACTCGGTCGGGGCCGTCGAGAAGTGATGGCCGCCGGAGTAGCTGTGGGCGCAAACCTGGACAAAATGCTGGCCGAGGTCCATCTGGTCGAGGTAGTCGGTCGCGGTCGTGTAGTAGCCATAGTCGTGCCGCACGACGTTGGCGCCGTAGATCTGGTCCAAGTTGACCTCCATGCCATGCCAGTCCTTGTCGACGTATTCGAGGCCGCGCCAAGGTTGCGTCAGTGTGCCTGTCCGATAAGCGTGCGCTTTGGCGAGGTAGTCGTTGATCAAGTCGGCCTCGGCGCCGTAGTCGAGCGTGTGTGCGTACAGCCGGGCAACGTAGAGCTCCGGGCCTTCGTCGCCGATTCCGGCCTCATGGATCTCGTAGTCGCCGTCGTGGTCGGCGTCCTGCCAGTGGCCGTCCAGGTCCATGTAGAACAAGTCGCTGGGGAAGACATCGCCGGACACTTCGGCCCAGGCGGCGGCGATGTCGCCGATGAAGACGACGCCGGTGCAGCCGAATGCGTAGCGCTCCTGAATCCAGTCCTTGATGTCTTCCGGGGCGCCACCGGCCACTGTTTCGACGTAGACGGTGTAACCTTCTGAGCTAAGGTCAGCGGCGTATTGGCTGAGGCTGTCTCTAATGCTGGGATATAGTGTGCTATCGACGAGGATCGCAATGTTTTCGGCGGCGCGGCCAAGTGGGGCGGGCAGTTTGCGTGTCGGCGCGAATAGATGCCGATCCGCGAACCTGGCGGGCGTCAGCGGATGCCGCAGTCGATACTCGGCGTATGTGCCGGGCAATTCGCCGCGAGGCGCCACCCAGCGCAGGCGGGGGATGAAGCGGCCGTCCTGGCGTTGAGGGGAACCCGTTGAGGCGGAGGCTGCCGACGTCGCCGGCTGGTGTGAGCTATGTGGCGACGTTGCGTCGGCTGTTGCGTCGAGGCCAATGCTCGCTGCGAGCATGACGGCAAAGTAGAACCACCGTGCGTATTTCATTGGATGGGCTCCTGTGCGGCCATTTGGCGGACGGGTTTGGCGTGTCCGGTTCCGCGCGGCCGTGGCTGGACCGGTTTGCGCGGGGCGAGCTTCCTTCCCATACTCCCGCCGGTCGTTGCTTTTCACGAGTCCACTATACCGAAATCGGCTAGCCGGCCGCAAACGCAAGTGCAAATTGTTGACTTATTTCGCGGTGTGTAACGGACTCTAGTGGCCGCAGACACGACGTATCCTCTGGCCGCAGCTTTCGTTCCGGATTGGTCGGATAAGCGTGGATTTGTGTCACGCTATTTGTAGATACGCCAGTACATCGTCTACTACGCTGAACATGCGCTGCAAGCCGCCGATGGTCCGGGCGGCGACGTGTGGGGTGAGAATGCAGTTGTCGCAAGCAAAGAGGGGGTGATCGGGCGGGAGCGGTTCTGGAAATGTTACATCCAGTGCTGCGCCGCTCAGACGGCCGGCCTGCAGGGCGGCGGTCAGGGCGTCCGTGTCTACTATGGCGCCCCGGGCGGTGTTGATCAGGAACGCGGTGGGGCGGAACTGAGCCAGCACTTCGGCGTTCACCAGCCCGCGCGTTTGATCGGTCAGCGGAACGTGCAGAGTCACGATGTCGCTCTGCGACCAGATCGTCGGCTTGTCCACGGCCTGCGCCGGGTACGCCAGCGGACCGACGTCAATAATGTCGTTGTACAACACGCGTGCCCCGCAACCAGCCGCACAAATCCGCCCGACGCGCGAGCCGATTCGGCCCATACCCACGATGCCTACCGTCAGCTCACGCAGTTCGCGGCCATGCGGAGTTCGCCGCGCGCCCCGGAAATCGCCCCCCCGATAAGCGCTTGCCAGCCGTGGCACCGGTCGCAGGAGTTGCAGCATGAGCGTGACGGCGAACTCGGCCACCGCGTCCGAGGCGGCGGCGGGAACGTTCAGCACGGCGATGCCCAGCTCTTCGGCCGCCGCCGCGTCGACGTTTTCCAACCCTACGCCGGCCACGCCGACCACGCGCAGCTTTCGGCCGGCTGAAAGAACGGCGCGGGTGACACGCGTTTCGGTGCGGGCCACGAGGGCATCGCAGTCGCCGATCAGCCGGCAGAGAGATTGCTCACCGGGAGCGGGCGCACGAACCACCTGTGCGCCGGCTTCGAGCCGGGCTTCGGCGGTCGCATCAAGCGGTGCTGCAAGCAAGACTTTAAACATCGCTATTCGGCAGCGTGCTTCGGGGGGGCGATGCTCCTACTCGCAAGTCGCCAAGCCGACCGAGCTGTTGCTCAGCAGGAGCTTCGCCCTCCCGCGCCGCGGTGTTCTTAGGAACTACTCGCGGTTCTGTTCGGATGCCTTTTCGACCGGCTGGGCCCGCAGCTCGCCATCCGGGGTCAGGCCGATGAATTCCGCCATAAAAATCTGCGGCGCGTCCAGCCCCCGCTTGGAGGTCCACATCATGTACCGCCCGTCGGCGGAGAAGACGGGCAAGCCGTCGAAGGCGGGATCGGCGGTTACGCGATAGCTCTCTGAGCCGTCCTCGCGGACGAGGTAAAGGTCGTAGCTCGGATGGCGCGGGTCTGAATGGTCGCCGCGGGTATAAATGACCCATTTTCCGGAAGGATGATAAAATGGGCACCAATGCAGCATTTCATGGTCGGTGAGGGCGCGTTCGTCGCTGCCCTCCAAGTTGTTGGTGAAGATTTGCATGGTGCCGCTATCGATGTCGCGCCGGTTTGAACGGTAAATGACGCGTTTGCCATCCGGGCTGAAGAACGGCCCGCCGTCGTAGCCTGGGGCGGTCGTAATGCGCCGCAGGTTGTTGCCGTCCTCGGCGTCGCAAATGTAAGTGTCCAAGTTGTCGTCGCGGCTGGAGCAGAAGACGATCAATTTTCCATCGGGCGAATAGGCACATTCGGCGTCGTAATCAGGTCCGGTAATAAGCGGCCGCAACTGTCCGGTCGCGAATGTGTATTCATATACGTCCATGCCGGGATAGAAAGGCCAAGTGTACCTGCGGGCGCCGACTCGTTTGACGGCTTTTTCGACTTCCTCCGGCATCTTGGGCGGCCGCTGGTCAAGGTGATTCGACGCGAAGATCATCTTTTCGTTGCTGGGATGGAAGAACGAGCAGGTAGTTGCGCCTTGGCCGGTGCTGACCATTTTCAGTCCCGTACCATCCACGTTCATGACGTAGATTTGGTACGCGGATTGGCCTTTGGGATAGGCCTGGAAGCAGATTCGCTTCCCATCCGGCGAGAAATACGCCTCGCCGGCGCGGTCCAGCCCCATCTCGGTGGACGTCATCTGCCGCACGCCACGGAACCAGCGTGCCTCGTGCTCGGCGGGCGAGACAGACGAAGTGCTCTGCCTTTCCCCTGCGGCGGGCGCCGCGGCTTCGCAAATGGAAAACGAGACTAGCAGGGCAAACAGGGTACTGTAGTGCACCAACGAACTAAACCGCACGTTGTCCTCCTTTGTGATTGCGAAGCGTGGCGTATCCGGCCCACGAACACCGCCCACGGTTCGAATATTCGCGCGCTTATGTAAGCGCCTTTTCGACAAGAGTCAATTAAGCTGGCCGTCTGAGGTGGCATAGGTGAACCGCTAGTACGTTTCGGAGTTCGGCATCTACAAACCCATGTAGCAGCGGGTGCTATGGCTGATTTGCGCCATCCACAATCTCCGACCTCGCCCAGCCCGCCATCGGCCACGACCCGCTCTGCGCCGGCGGATCAGGCGACGGCTGCCGCGGTAAATGGCGGCGATTCGTCGGCGCCGGCTGAACTCAACGCGCCTGGGACCCACCCTGATGATCCGACGCTTGCCTCGAGCGACGCGCTCAAGGGCATTGTCGACCTGGAAGGCGCTCGAATCGCCGGCTATCAGCTCCTTGAAGAACTGCACCGCGGCGGTCAGGGAGTGGTGTATAAGGCGATCCAGCTTGGCACGAAACGCTGCGTAGCTTTGAAGGTGATGCTCGAGGGGCCTTTCGCGAGCGAGGCCACCCGGCGGCGCTTCGAGCGCGAGGTCGAACTCGCCGCCTCGCTCCGGCATCCCTCCATCGTCACCATCCTCGACTCCGGGGTAAGCGAAGGCCGGTTCTACTTCGCCATGGAGTACATCGACGGGCTGCGCCTCGACCGCTACCTGGCGAAGTCGCGGCCCAGCCTGCATGACATTCTGACGCTGTTCGAGAAGATTTGTGCGGCAGTAAATTACGCCCACCAGCGCGGCGTGATCCACCGCGACCTGAAACCGCCGAATATCCTGGTCGATGAGGCCGCCGAGCCGCACATACTGGATTTCGGCCTGGCCAAGCCCGCCCGGCAGGCTGACCCGGAAGGCTCGACCCTGCGAGGGCTCTCGACGGCCGGCCAGTTGCTCGGCACGGTTGCGTACATGTCGCCTGAGCAGACCGTTGGTTCGCAAGACGTGGATGTGCGTTCCGACGTCTACTCCCTCGGGGTGGTCTTCTATGAAGCCTTACTGGGTGAGTTGCCGTATAGCGTCGAAGGCCCGCTGGGCGAAGTGCTGCGGCGAATCCTCGAAGATGAGCCGCGGCGGCCGCGCGATCTGCGAAACGGCTCGCGCTTTGGGCAGCTTTTGAACGACGAGCTGGAAACCATTCTGCTCAAGGCGCTGGATAAGGACCCGGCGCGGCGCTACCAGACAGCCGGCGAACTGGGGCGCGATTTGCGGCGGCTGCTGGACGGCGAACCGATCGAAGCCAAACCGGCCGGCGGATTGTACGTGCTTCGCAAGATGCTGCGACGTTACCGGTTGCAGGCCGGGATTGCGTTTGCGGCGTTCACCACTTTGGTCGTGTGCCTGGTTCTGTTCGCGACGTTGTGGCGCAAGGCCAGTGAAGCGGCCGCGCGCGCGGCGCAGCAGGAGGCCATCGCCTGGCAACATGAGGCGGAGGCGCAGCGGGCCCGCGAAGAAGCCGACCAGGGACGGCAGGAACTGGAGCAGGCGCTCATTGAGCAGACGCTGCAACGCGGGCGGCTGGCTGAAATGCGCGGCGACCTGGTTTTAGCGCGCGATCACTATTGGGACGCGCATGACCACGGCAGCCCCGCTGCGCAATGGGCCTTGCGGCAGTACTACCAGAACAGCGGCGACGTCGGCGCCGACGTGCTGTTCTGCGCACGTGAGGGCCCCGTTTCGATCTCACGCGACGGCACGCTGGCCGCCTTTTGCGAGTTCCCCGAGTCAATCACCGTGCGCCGCGTGGCCGACGCACAAACGCGCCGCTGGTTGCGCGCTCCGGGCCGCGTGGAAGTTCTGAACGTGTACGCCGACGGGACAGTCTGCGCCGGCGGCGCCGGCTGGGCGCGCCTCTGGCGTCCGGACTCCTTCAGCCCGGCACTGGCATGTGAGCTGCCCGACGGTTTCGTACTCCGCGCGATACACTTGCTCAACAGCGACGGCTTACTGCTGGTCAGCGACAAGTCAATCCGCCTGGCCCGCTCCGGACAATCCGGTCCGGACGAACGTCTCAACCTGATCGGCACCCTGGTGGGAAACACCGATTGCCTGCCCGAACAGAACCTCCTGGCGGCCGCGACCTCGGCCGGAGTCGAACTGGTCGCAATCGATGAAGAAGGCGGGTTGCGTTCGGAAGTGGTCAGTCTGCGCGACGTTGGCTCGCCTGTGCGCTACGTGGTCTTTTCCGGGAGATACCTGTTCGCCGCCACGGCTGAGGCGCTCTACCGCACCGCCACCAGCGGCTCGGCGCTGGGTGTCTGGCAGAGCGCCCCCGAAGTCCCGCTCACCTGGAAGACCTTCGGCGAGTGGGATCTGCTGGACTTGAATCCCGCCGCGCGAGCGCTCGTGGTAGGTATGCGTGACGGCCGTATTCTGCTGTTCCGCCGCGGGCGCCTCGAACATACCTGGCAGGTAAGCGCGGGTTTGCTGGGACTGCGGCTGACGCCCGACGCGGCCTCTGTACTGACGCTGGACAAGGCCGGCACGATCACGCGTTGGGAGCCGCCCGCGCCACGTGAAGATCGCCGGATTCTCGCGCAGCCCCCGGCTCGCTGGGCCGTGGCCGACGACAGTTCGGCGGTGCTGGTGGCCGACCAGGAGCAGCGCATTTATGCCTACGCTCCGCGCCGCGGCTCGGAGTGTGAGGCCATTCCCATCCGTCGCGGATTGCGGCGGCATTTGCCTGGTTCGGATCATCTGGCTCTGGCCGTCAGCCGCGATGCCGAGCGGGTGGTGATCTGCGCGGACGGTGTGGTGCGGTTGCGTGATCGCGCCTCGGGGGTGGCCTACAACGCCACTTGGAGTGATGAAAGTGCCGCGGTTCTCAAGGCGGTCGCTCTGACGGGCGATGGGCAATACCTGGCGTTCTACTCGCAGAGCGAAGCGGGCGATCGGCAGCACGTTGCCTTTTATCGCTGGCAGCCGCGCGTGCAAACCAGCCGCAGTATTGACTTGGCGACGCTCTTGCCGGCCTGCGGGCCGCCAGTGGAGTTCGTAGGGAGCGCCATTCGCGAACTGGCATTTTTGCCGGGGACGGCGCGGCTGGCGGTGGCGCGCTCGAACGGGGAGCTTGTTCTGCTGGACGCCGAAGCGGACGGCACGGCTGGGTCCGCAGCTTCCGGGACGAGCCCGGTCCCGCCGCCAGCGCCGTGGATGGTTCTGGAATCGCCCGCTTTCGCCTTGTCGTTCGATGGGCGCGGTGAGCAATTGGCGCTCGCTTGCGATGACGGCTTCATCCGGATATTCGCGCTGGCGGATGCCAAGTTGAAACGCCGCATCCGCCCGCCCGAACCGGTGCGCAGCTTGGCCTTCAATCCGGCCGGGCGCGTGCTCCTGACCCTTGATGATGAGGGCAAGGTCAGCATCCTCGATCTGGCGACGGGCGACAGCGTCCTGCATGTGCCGCTGACCAGGGGCCAGGCCGGCTCGCTGGCCACGTGGGTAGGCGGCAATGACGCGGTGCTGTTGGGCCAACCGGGAGGTTTATACGAGCACGACTTCGCGCAGGTCGATGCGCTGATCGCTCAAAACGTCTCTTATGCGCGGCAACGCGCAGTGGCGCGGCAACTGGCCGAGGGTGATGTCGAGCGCGCGTGGGAACAGACCGAAGCGCTGCAACTGGTAGACCCGCTGCGCGCCACGGGCATGCGCCTGCTCGTGCTCGAAACCGCGTTGCGCCGTCGCTCGCAAGCAATCCCGTCGGACTGGCTGCCGGTTACCGCGTCAGCTACCGAAGCCGCCGTCTGGCTGCGGCTCGGACACGCGGCATACGAGGGGGAGCGCTTCGCAGAGGCCAAAACCTGGCTGGAACGCAGCGCCGAACTGAGCGGCACTCAACTCGACGCCAGCAGCGAATTGCGCATCGCCCAATGCCGGTATCTGGCCGGCGAGTACCTGGCGGCGGCCGAAGCCTTCGCCGAGCTTTCAACACGGCCGGATCTCGACAGCACGCTCGTCCCGGCCGTACAGCTTGAGCAAGTCGCCGCCTTGGTTCTCGGCCAGGAGACGGCCAAAGCGCGCTCCGTGGCTGCCCGCATCGGCGGCGTAGGGCATGGGTTTGTCCGCCTGGACCCCGGCGCGACGGGCGCGGCACGGCAGATTGCGCGCACGCTCACGGGTCTGGAGTCAGCAATTCCGACCGTGCCCATCGGTCTCGAAGCTGATGGCCCGGTCAGGCTGCTCACGCAACTCGCCGAAGCAAACCTGCGCAGCATGGATTCGCGCTTTCACGACGATGCTCAATTTTTCGCGGGCGAGCTGGCGCGCGCTTCCGGGCAGACGCAGCGCGCCATCGCGGCCTATCAGCGCTGCATCGACCTGGCGCGGGACGAATGGCCTTCGGGCTGGGCCCGTTATCGCCTCCGCCAATTGTCGGATGGCATTTGATCCGCTACCGTGCCCGCCATGAACGTCTTGGTTATCGGCTCGGGCGGCCGTGAGCACGCCCTCTGCTATCGTCTGGCGCGTTCGTCGCGCTTGGACAAACTGTTCATTCTGCCGGGCAACGCCGGCACGGCCGCGCTGGGCACGAACATTCCCGGCGACGCCGCCGACATCCGGCTTGCGCTGGAGGTGGCGCGGCGCGAATCAATCGACCTGACGATCGTCGGTCCGGAAGACCCGTTGGCGGCCGGCATTGTGGACGCCTTCCAGGAAGCCGGCCTGCGGATTTTCGGCCCGACCGCCGCTGCGGCGCGCCTGGAATCCGACAAGTCCTTTGCCAAGGTTGTGATGCGGCAGCAGGCGGTACCGACGGCCGATGCACGCATCTTCGACAATTACGAGCAAGCACGGCAGTACATCGCGACGCGCGACGAGCCGTTGGTAATCAAGGCCGCCGGGTTGGCCAAAGGCAAGGGCGTGATCGTCTGCGAGGATCCGGCGGACGGAATTCTGGCCGCCGAGCGGATGATGGTGAACCGCATTTTCGGCGGCGCCGGCGCGCGGATCATAGTGGAAGAACGTCTGAACGGCCGCGAAGCCTCACTGCTGGCCATTGTGAACGGACAAACGCTCTTCGTGCTGGAGCCGGCCCAGGATTACAAGCGCCTGGGGGCGGGCGATACGGGGCCAAACACCGGCGGGATGGGCTCGTATTCGCCGACGCCCGTTCTCGACGATGAGCTTCTGGCGGAAATTCAGCGCCAAATACTTGTACCCACGCTGGACGGATTGACGCGCGAGGGTATTCACTATTGTGGCGTCCTCTACGTTGGACTGATGCTCACGCCCGCCGGCCCGAAGGTCCTGGAATTCAACTGCCGCTTTGGCGACCCGGAGACCCAGGCGATACTCATGCGGCTGCAATCCGACTTGCTGGAGCTGCTCGACGCAGCCGTATCAGGGCACCTGGAGGATGCCACGGTGCGTTGGGATCCGCGGCATGCACTGTGCGTGGTAATGGCGTCGCAGGGCTATCCTGACAAGTACCGCACCGGGCTGCCCATAACGGGTCTGCCCGAAGACAGCCTGCGCGACGACTTGGCGGTCTTTCACGCCGGCACGCGCATACAGGACGGGCAGGTAGTGACATCCGGCGGGCGAGTGCTGGGCGTGACTGCGTTGGGCGACAGTTTGAGCGACGCGCGGCGGGTCGCCTACGAAGCGGTCGGTCGAATCCACTTTGAAGGCGCGTATTTCAGACCGGACTTAGGGCAGGAATAAGCCAGGTCGCTCGCGTTACTGCCACGCCTCGATCGTCCGCGGCTGCTTCGGCGATTTCTTCGATACATCCAGTAGCAGGGTCGTGTTGCGCCACGAACCCTCGAAGCTCCCGACCGACTCGCCGCCGGGTATGGTCACGCTGATTTTGCTGACCGTGCCGCTGCCAAGCCCGAAGTGTAACTGGTTGGACTTGATGGCCAATCCGCCGCAACTCACATCCAGGAATGCGCGGCGCTTCTCGCCGTTGTTGAGCGTAATCTCGACTACCGCCCCATTTAGAGCGCGGTCGGCAGCGCTGAGAACGAGATTCAAGTAGCCGGCGTTTTCCGCACCCGATTTGCCCAAGCCCCGTCCGCGCAGGAGCGTCGTCCGCGTCTTGGTCGGGTCAAACCAATCGATCTTGTCTGACTTCTTGCCGGTATTGGAACCGACGAGCAGATCACACCAGCCGTCATTATCGAAATCGCCCGCGGCGACGCCCGCGCTGTCCTCTATCCGCAACTTGTTGCGCTCCTTGTCAACGCGAACGAAAGACTGCCCGCCCTGGCCGAGCCACAGCTTGCTGTACCCGGAATCCAGCTTGCCATATTTCAGTGGCGCATGGGGATGGTTCTTTCCGTCATCGGCGGATTCAGTCACGAACAGATCGAGCCAGCCGTCGTTGTTCAGATCCGCCCAAACCGCCGACCGCCACGTCGCCTCCGCCTTGTAGCCCTCCGGCGGCTCCCAGGCCAGTCCGCACTCCGCAGTCACATCGGTGAAGCGAAGGCCGCCGTCGGGACTTGAGTCGTTGCGCAGCAGCATCGACCGCGGCTGTGACTTCTTGGGGTCGTCGTGCGCGTAATTGACCACGAATACGTCGAAGTCGCCATCATTGTCATAGTCTGCAACCGCCACGGCGCGCGAACTGCCTGCACCACCCGTTGCGCCCGCCTCCTCAGCAACGTCCTTGAAAGTGCCGTCGCCCTGGTTGTGCCACAGCCAATTCGGCGAGCGGGAGTTGGCTACATAGATGTCGACGAAGCCGTCATTGTCGAAATCGCAGAAGGCGACAGCGGTGGCCGCCCGCGGTTCGACTTGCAGTCCCGCCGCTTCGGTGACGTTCGTAAAATGTCCCGTGCCGTCGCCCTTGAAGAGCCGGCAGGGAACGGCCCGGGTCTGCTTGGGTGTATCCGTGATTTCAAACCCCGCCACGAACAGGTCGAGGTTGCCGTCGTTGTCGTAATCCAGGAAGCCGTGCGCGCGGCTCACGTCCAGAAGTTTTTCAGTCGGCTGATTAATGGCGGCATCGCGTTGCGGGCCGGACTGCGCTTCGGGGGCGTCCGTCAAGCCGGACTTACTCAGCACGTCGGTAAACGTGCCGTCGCCGTCGTTGCGCAGCAGCCAGTGTTCGGCTTTGACTTTCTCGACCGTTGGATCCGGTTCCTCTTTTTGTGGTTCTGCCGGCCCGCGTTTTGTGCGGGACTGTCGAGCACGCTCCGCTTTCTCTCGTCCTGTTTTGGTGTCTTCTGGGTCCAGTTTAACGGAAATCTTGCGCCACTCCGTTGAGAAGGCGTCGAGGTCGCCGTCATTGTCGAAGTCGCCGAGGCTGATAAACGTGCCGCGCAGAACCAGCGGTGCTTCGAAGCGGTTGCGGCCGTTGTTCACGCCGACGCGATTGCGCGTTACAACATCGACGTAGCCGTCCAGATCGATGTCGACCAGTCCGACTATGGCGTCGTCGGGCATGGGATATGGCAAGCCGACTTCGGCGCTCACGGTGACGAAGGTCGGTAGAGCGGGTTCGGCGGCCGCTTGCGCCAGCGCGCCGGCGGCGCAGTTGCAGATGATCAGCGTGGCGAGAGTTTCACAGAAGCGAAGAGACATTCGTCACTCCAGTCTTGGCGTGTCCGTTCTTTCAGAGCAGCTTTATACCAACACGGGCGCGCGAGTGAAACGTTGCGACGTGCACGTTCCGCCCCCTTAAAATCCGCCCGATAACAACGCGAGGGCGGACGCCGGCGTGTACATAGAACCCACGGCCAAGACCCCGGTGAACACCGGGGCGCGAAAACCGGCTCTGGTTCTATGCTGGCGGCATCGATGGCCGCGTTGGTGCTTCCGGAGGAAGAGTGATGTCTATAGCTCGAATTTGGCTGGCTCTGGCCGCTCTGGCCTTGGCGGGCGGTCAATCTCCGACTGATGTCCCGCAAACCAGTCCGGGCGGGCCGATCATTCCCGACCTGCCGCACAAGGACTTCAGCGGCGCCACAGCTTGCCCAGTCGTGCGCGTCTGCCGCGGCGATACCGTCATCGTCCGCATGGGCGAAGAAGCCAAACGCCTCGGCCTGATCGGCGTCGAAGTGCCGGGACTGGCGGACCCGACCGGCCGGGCGGCGGAAAGATTCCTCGAGAACCTGTTAGCGGGCGAGGCGGTGTACGTGGAGTTTGCAGAAGCCAGTCCCGCCCCGGACCACTTTGGCTGCATCCCAGCGTACCTCTTCCGTGCTCCGGATGGCCTGTTCGTGAACCTGGAATTGGTCCGGCAGGGTTACGCTGCCGTTCCCGAGGCGGGCGCGTTCGAGTATCGGGCGGTCTTCGAGCGTCTTCAGCAGCGCGCCCGGGCAGCCGGCAAGGGCCGCTGGGGCGAACGGACGACGGATTCACAAGCCGAAGCAAAGCCGGGTGAGCGAAGCCCTGGCCCAGACCGCGTTCCAAAGAGCGAGGCGCGCGACGGGGGTCAATCTACTCCGGCAAGCCGATCCAGCGCGTCCCCGGTGCCGGGGCCTGCCGCACAATCCGGGGCCGGCGGCGATGCAGCGGACGACGCGGTCGTTTACATCACCGCCAAAGGCGCCAAGTATCACCGTGAAGGCTGCCGCCACGTTCGCAAGAGTGGCCGGCCGGTCAGCCTGGGCGAGGCTCGCACGCGGGGTTTGACGCCGTGTTCGCAGTGCAAGCCGCCGGAGTGACGCCTGCCGCGGCGTGGTTGCTTTGCGCGGATTGGGCGAGGTGGCGGTGTTTCGGGGCGGATTTGCGGGGATTGGGCGAAGGTGGCGATATTCCGGGGCGACACGCCCCGGCTCTGCTACGCTCGCGCGCGGCCGCGTTGCGAATCCTGCGCATACAGGGTACCTTCAGGTAACGCTTGCTGCGCGGAAGGCTCTTGCAGCGCACAGCGGCTGGCTTTCGCAGCGCGGTGGCGGCAGGCTCTCGCAGCGCATAGCGCCCGTAGCTCAACTGGATAGAGCATCGGACTTCGGATCCGACGGTTGGCGGTTCGAATCCGTCCGGGCGCGTTACCGGTCCTGCTTTTCTGGAGGAAGAACGATGCGTCGACCGCTCGTAGCCGGCAATTGGAAAATGAATCTCACTTTGACCGAGTCGCGCGACCTCACAAGAAACGTCGCCGCCCGCCTTTCGCCGGAGGCCGCCGCTAAGGTCGAGGTTGCCGTCTGCCCGCCCTTCGTCTACCTGCTCCCCGTGCTCGAGGCCGCCAAGGAGACGCCCGTCCAAGTCGGCGCCCAGAACCTCTATTTTGAGCCGAAGGGCGCGTTCACCGGCGAAGTCTCGGCCGCCATGATCGCTGAATTGGGCGCCAAGTACGTCATCGTCGGCCACAGCGAGCGCCGCCATACCATCGGGCACCACGAAGACGATCGCATGATCAATCTCAAACTGCGCGCCGCGCGGGGCGTCGGCCTCACGCCGATTCTCTGCGTCGGCGAAACCCTGCTGGAGCGCGAGGCCGAGCAGACCCCCGACGTCCTCACCTTCCAGCTCACCGCGGCCCTGGTCGGCGTCGATCCGCGCGCGGCCCGCGACCTGGTCGTCGCCTACGAACCGGTCTGGGCCATCGGCACCGGCCGCAACGCCACGCCCGAGCAGGCCCAGGAGGCCCATGCCCACCTGCGCCAGCAACTGCGGCGCATCGCCGGGCCGATCGCCGAGGACATCCGCATCCTCTACGGCGGCAGCATGAAACCGGAAAACGCCCGAGACATCCTGGCCCAGCCGGACGTCGACGGCGGACTCATCGGCGGAGCGAGCCTGAAGGCGGATTCTTTTGTGGGAATCGTCAACGCGGCTCTGGCAGCCCAGGGCGAATGACGCTATAGTTAACGATTCTCACGGTCGGCGGCGCCGCCGGCCGTCTTACGCCACGCGAATGGCATTGAGGTTGAGATAGGAATGATCCTGGCCGCTGCACACCACGTGATCCTCGCGTTCTTCTTCGCCCTCGTGGGGATATTGTTGATCGGCGTCATTCTCCTGCAACGCGGAAAGGGTGTCGGTTTGGCCGGCGCTTTCGGCGGGACCGGCGGACATACCGCGTTCGGGGCCAAGACCGGCGATTTCCTGATGTGGGTGACCGTGGCCGGGGCCGGAGTCCTGCTGGCGTTCACGATTATCCTGAACTTCGTCTTCGTACCGACGACGGTCACCTTGCAGGCCGCACCGGTGGCTCCGCCGCCCATGGCCCCCATGCCCGGTGCGCCGGGCCCCGTGCCCGGTGGACCACCTATGAGCCCGGCCGCGCCTGCGCCAGCCCTGCCGCCCGCTGCCGAAATGCCGATGCCGGCCGCACCGCCGCCGGACGCTCCGGCTCCCGAGCCGGCTCCAGCACCTGAGCCGGCCGCTGAATCCGAGACTCCGGCTCCTGCGCCCGAAACGTCAGCGCCGGGCGGCGGGACGCCTGCGGACGAGGAAAACCCGATTCCCGGACCGGTATCCGGCGCGTGGCGCGCTCCGCTAGCGGTGTTCGGGGAAATTGCCTGACCGGGTAGTCCATGATCCAGTCAATGACCGGCTTCGGCGAGGCGCAGCTCGAAGCGGACGGTCATTCCTACCACGTCGAAATCCGCAGCGTTAATAACCGTTATTTCAAAGCTGCTCTGCACCTGCCCGAGGGCTTCGCCTTCCTCGAGCCCGAGGTGGAGCGCCTGCTCAGGGCGCGCCTCAGCCGCGGCAGCGTCAGCTTACGCATCCGCGTCCGCGATCTGACGGAGTCCGCGGCGGCGGATTTGAATGCGGCCGCGTTGCGCGAGTACGTCTCGCAGCTCACCGCAATCGCCGCTACGGCCGGCGGCGCTCAGCAAGTCATCATTGACTTGGCGGCCCTGGCGGCTTTGCCGGGCGTGGCTCAGCCGCACGAGTTGACCGATGCCGAACGTGAGCGCGCCTGGGCGATTATCAAGGAGCTGATCCAGCAGGCTCTGGAGCGCCTGGTGCAGATGCGCACCGTGGAGGGGAAGGCCCTGGCCGCGGAACTGCAACAGCACTGCGAGCGCATCCGCCGCCATATCACGGTCATTCGCGGGCGGGCCGACACGGTGGTCCGCGAGTATCGCGACCGGCTGATGACCCGCATCCGCGAGCTGATCGCCGACAGCAACGTCCGGCTGGCCGAAGAAGACCTGCTGAAGGAAGTGGCCATTTACGCCGAACGGAGCGATATCTGCGAGGAACTCAGCCGGCTGGATGTTCACCTGGCGCAGTTCGAGCAGATGTCCGCCGGGCCGGAAGCGGCCGGCCGCAAGCTGGAGTTCGTGGCCCAGGAGATGCTGCGTGAAGCCAACACGATTGGCTCAAAGGCGGGCGACACGCACATTGCGCGCGACATCATCGACATCAAAAGCGCAATCGATCGCATCAAAGAACAGGTTCAGAACGTCGAATAGATTCGCGCGGGGGGGGCTCTGGTTGATCAATCTTTGCTAGGCCCGATCCAGCACCAGTGCGGCGTTGATCAGTCCCAGATGCGAATAAGCCTGCGGATAATTCCCGAGCGCCTGCTGCGCGCCGGGATCGTACTCTTCCGACAGCAGCCCCGTAGAGCCAACGAGCTTCGTGTAGCGCTCGAACAGGTCCTGCGCATCCTTATGCCGGCCTAGCAGGGCATAAGCCTCGATCAGCCAGGTCGTACACAGATTGAAGCCGCCCTCCATGCCCGGCAGACCGTCGTCGTAGCTATAGCGGTAGACGGTCGGACCAACGCGCAGGTGCCGCTCCACGTATTCAACAGTATTGCGAAACCGCTCATCGTCGGGCGGCAGCAGCCCGCTTAGCCCGACTTGCAGGGCGGCTGCATCCGGTGCGTGGTCGGCATACCAGGCCAGGATGCGCCGCTCTTCGGCATGGTAGCCGTGTTGCAACACGTCGGCAGCGATTTCGTCGCGCAAAGCCTCCCAGTCCCTTTTGCGGCGTCCGAGATATTCGCCCAGCTTCAATGCGCGGTCGACGCACTGCCAGCACATTACCTTGGAATGAACGTGGTGCTGGCGGGCACTGCGCACTTCCCAAATGCCGTGGTCCGCCTCACGCCAGCGCTGCCCCACCGCTTCGACCATCGCCGACGCCATGCGCCAGTGCTCGGATGACAGTGCCGCCCCGCGCGCCGCCAGCAAGGCCACCAGGTCGGCCACCGGGCCGAAGACGTCCAACTGAAGCTGTTGTGCCGCGGCGTTGCCGACCCGCACCGGCCGGCTTCCGAGATAACCCGGCAGTTCCGCGATTTCGCCCTCCGGGCCAAGGTTGCCGCCCGTCACCGTGTACACCGGGCGCAGCAATGCCGGCGGCTCCATCTCGTCGAGAATCCCCAGCACCCAATCCAGGAATCGCAGCGCCGGGCCCGTGGCCCCCAAACGCACCAGGGCGGCCGCTGACATGGCCGCATCGCGCGGCCAGCAGAAGCGATAGTCCCAATTTCGTACGCCGCCCGCGTGCTCGGGCAGGCTGGTGGTGGCGGCCGCTGCGAAAGACCCGGTTGGTCCATAACACAGGGCCTTGAGCACCAATGCGCTGCGTCCGACCAGATCGCGCGCCACGGACGGCAAATTCAACGTGGCCGCCCAGCCACTCCAAAACTTGTCTGTCCGCTGTCGCCGCACGGGTTCCGGCACCGGATCAGGAGCCAGGCTGGCGGTTCCATATCGCAGCTCGAGCACCACCGGCTCATCTTTCAGCTCGAGCAACGTAGTGGCTGTCTGGTGCGGCCCCTCCTCGAAAATATCCCATTTCAGGCCGGGGGCCCGAAGCACAACCGGATCGACCGAACCCTCAACTTCCAGTCCGCCTTCGCAAGCGCGGAGTTGGGTTTGCACGCGTCCAAAGTCCAGGCGCGGTGCGTACGTAATCGCCACCCGCCCGCGCCCCCTGATGACCCTTAACATGTCCGTGCGGCCGGCACGCTGAAACGCCCGCCCGGCGCCGCAATCCAAGTAGTCCGTTACGGTGAAGCCCGGCCAGTGTGTTTCCAGGATGAACGTGTCTCCAACGTAGCGTTGCTCCAGCGGCTTTTCGTGTTCCGCCGATTTGACCTGGAAAAAACCGGCCGTGGGTCCGCCGAGCAGGCTGGCGAATATGGCCGGCGAGTCGATGCGCGGCAGGCAGTACCAGACGACGCTGCCGGAGGGGTCGAGCAGGGCGACCGTGCGTTGATCCGAGAGCAGCCAATGCTGCTGGATGGGAACGGCGTTTGAGCCGGCCAGCCACTCGCTGCGGCGTTCGCTCAGCGTGGCCAGCAGTTGCGCAACTTCGGTCGTTCCGGTAACGCGATAGGGCGCAACGCTTTCGCCCGCGCCGACCTTGATGCCGACGTCCGGACCGGTCAGCGTGGCGAATGCGTCTTCGTCGGTGACGTCGTCCCCGAGGAACAATACCGCCGAGGCGCCCAGCCGTTGACGCAGGGCGCGCAGCGCCTGCCCCTTGTCAGTCTGCACGACGCTCAGCTCAATGACCTTTTTGCCGGATCGGACGAATACTCCCGCGCGCTGGCCCGGCCCGTTGAGGATGGCCTCCACCGTGGCGGCGCCGAGTTGCTCGTCGACGTTGCGGTAATGGAAGGCCAGCCCGGCCGGCTTGAGCTCCACGACGGCGCCGGGGGCTGCGGCCGCGATATCCTGGACCTCTTTCTTGATCCGCTCGAGAAGGGCCTGGGCCTCCGGCGTCAGCGGAGTGGTGATTCCGGCTTCGAATTCGCTGCCGTGGCTTCCGACCAGGTGCAGGCGCTCGAAGTCCAGGGTTTTCGCCGCAAGATCGGAAAGCGCCCGCCCCGAGATGATCGCGACGTGCGTCTGGGGCATCTCGGCCAGGGCCCGCAGCGCAACCAGCGATTCGCGGTTTGCTTCCGCGCGGCTCGGCTCCGAAACGATGGGCGCGAGCGTGCCGTCAAAGTCGCTCGCCACGAGCAGCACTGGAGCGCGGGAAAGGTCGTCCAAGCGCTGTTGCAGCTCAGTCACGAAGGATGCTCCTGCGACGCTATATCCATTTCAATCGGCACCCCCGAAGGGCGCTTGACCATTTCGCAGGCCTGAAGCACCTGGTTTGCCCACCAGTGCACGTCCTGCCGGCTTAAAATCCGCTGCATGCGGCACATCGCGGGTTGGCGCTGCCGGCGCGACATCCCGACCGCGCGCCTTAACGCCTCCGCCACGCCATCCAGATCATATGGATTGACCAATAAGGCATCCCGCCGCAATTGCACGGCCGCGCCGGCGAACTCGCTCAGGATCAGAACGCCGTCACCGTCGAGCTGGCAGGCACAGTACTCCTTGGCCACCAGGTTCATACCATCTTTCAGCGGCGTGACCAGGGCCACGTCGGCCGCGCAGTAATATGCCAACAGCTCCTCGCGCTCCAGGCTGCGAAATACGTAGTGTATTGGGACCCAGCCGGGCTGCGTAAAGCCGCCGTTGATCTGGGTGACGAGCCGCTCGATTTCGGCCCGCAGCTCCTGGTACTCCGGCACGGTTTCGCGGCTGGGTACGACTACCTGCAGGAGCGTCACCTTGCGATGCAGGTCCTCAAAGCGCTCCAGCGCCCGCCCGAAAGCCCGCAGCCGGTATGGTATGCCCTTTGTGTAGTCGAGCCGGTCCAGGCCCAGGACGAGCTGCTCGCCCGGCATTTCGCGGCGGATCTCTTCGGCGTGTGTGGCCACGGAGGGCAGCGCCGCGCCCTGCGCCAACGCCTGGTAGTCGATTCCGATCGGGAAGTGACGCACAAACGTCGTTTGGCCGCCCCACCGCACTTCGAGCCCGCCATGGCGCCGCCGCTGGCGCGCGTCCGGCAGTAGATCGCGCACGCAGTCGGCGAAGTTCTTCCGGTCGCGCGGCGTTTGAAAGCCGAGAACGTCGTATTTGAGCAGGCCTTCCAGCACGTCCACGCGCCAGGGCAGTTTCTCGAAGATGTCCGGCGGTGGAAACGGGATGTGCAGGAAGAACGCGAGCCGGTTCTGCAAGCCGCGCCGGCGAAGCTGGCGCCCCAGCCCCATCAGGTGATAATCCTGCACCCACAGCGGGTCGTCCGGCTGGGCGTGCTGGGCCACGATCTCCGCGAACTTGTCGTTAACCGCCAGGTAGGTCGTCCAATAATCCGGCACGAAATTGCAGAACGACTGCAAATCGTGAAACAGGGGCCAGATGATCTCGTTTGAAAAACCGCGGTAGAAGCCCTCCACCTCCTGGCTTGTCACGGCTACGGGTATCAGGTCGAAACCTGCGTCGCGCTGGTACTCGTCCAACGTGCGTTGCAGCTCATCCGTCTGGTCCACGTCACTGGCGCCGGACCAGCCGATCCACACACCGCTCTGGCGTTGCAGGATCGGCGTGAGCGCTGCAATTAATCCGCCCGCGCCTGGCTGCGTCCGCCAGGCGCCGTCCACCATTTCCAGCACGAGCGGCAGGCGATTTGAGACTATCACCAAGCGCATGACCACCTCACTTCGCCCCCTCCTTCCGGCGTCGCGACAGCCGCGCGCTCCCCGAATCCCTACCAGGACATGTTAAGCGCAACGCCGATATTAGTCTTCTCGGCGCGGCCCCCGAACGCCGGCTGATTTCGCCGGTGGACAATGTCAGCGCCGGCGCGTCCACACGCACTACGCGGCGTCGCAACCCAGATTCAGCGTCGCTTCTAACGCCCGCGCACCAACTTGTGGTACGCCTCCATTAGCTGCTTGGTCAGCGGCCCTGGCACGCCGGCCCCAATCTTCCGGCGATCCACTTCGATTAGCGGCACGATTTCCGCGGCCGTACCCGTCAGAAACGCCTCGTCGGCCGTGTACAGGTCCACGCGTTCGAGGTTCTTCTCGACGACCTCGATCCCGGTCTCACGCGCCAGCCGGATCACGTGCCCGCGCGTAATGCCTTCCAGAATCCCGGCTGACGTGGGCGGAGTCTGAAGCTGGCCGTTGCGGACGACGAAAACGTTGTCGGCGGTGGCTTCCGCGATATAGCCGAGGTGGTTGAGCATGATCGCCTCGTCCACGCCGGCCTGGTGCGACTCGATCTTGGCGAGGATGTTGTTCAGGTAGTTGAGCGACTTAATCCGCGGCGGCATCGAATTGGGCAGGTTCCGCACGACCGAAGCCACAATCGCCCGCATGCCCTGCTCGTAAACCTCGCGGCGGTAGATGCCCAGCGGCGTGGCGATGACGAACACGTTGGGCCGGCCGGCGCGCGTGGGCGACATGCCCAGCATGCCGACGCCGCGCGTGGCGACGAGCCGCAGATACGCGTCCTTGTCCGGCGTGCCCAGCCCGTTGGCATCCAGCGTGGTAGTAAACGCCTGCTCGATGTCCTCCGGCTGATAAGGCATGTCCAGCATGATGGCCTTGGCCGAGTCGAAGAATCGCCGCAAGTGCCCGGCGGCGTCAAAGACGCGCCCGTTGTAGCTGCGCAGCCCCTCGAATATGCCATCGCCATAGAGCAGGCCATGTTCGAAGATGCTGAGCTTGGCGTCGGCGGCGGTAATCAGGTTGCCGTTGAGCCAGACCTTCAGGTTGGGATCGGGATCGAAGTTCTGTGGGGCGGTCGCCGTTTCCATGCTAAACCTCCGCTTAGGGCTTTGGAGCGGGGCAGAATATGTCGGCGACCGCGGACACGCAAGCCGGGCCGCCCTCGCCAGGCGCCGGGCTGCGTGCTGCCGGGGCCGGGCTGCGGCGGCTGGAGCATGGCGCCGGCGTCTGCTAACGGGTTGTCGTCAGGGGAGCAGAGCCGGGGCGTGTCGCCCCGGAGTGCCGCCAAGAATCTCGGGTTCGGGCAGTACCCGCTCCAATTACGGCGTGTCGCCCCGAAATGCCGCCGGGAATCTCCTGTTCGCGCAGTGCACACACGCACACACGTGCACACACACGTGCACGCACGCAGACATGTATGCCCGCTGGCGCGTTGGGATTGTTGTCTACTGACCTTTTCGACTTGGCGGCTTGCTGTGTTGTTGCCTTGTTGCTTTGTTACGTTGCCTTGCTGGAGCTTAATCTTCCTTCTGGCCGGCATCGGGTTGCCGTGGGGGGCGGAGCACTACCTGAAAGCGCCGGCGGCCTAGAAGCTCCTGGCCGCACAGAATTTCGAACGCGTATGGCCCCGGCGCGCCGATCCGCAGGCCGTGCATGCCGAAGACCAGGTCAACGATCGCGAGTGGGTCGGGCGATTCGATCGGCCCGTGGGTCTCAAACAGTATCTCGTTATCGGTGTCGCGCACCAGCCGCAGCCGCAGCACCACGCGGCCCTTAATGTCGGTCAGCGAGGCCAGAACCATGACCTGTGCCAGCGTGGTCGGAGCTTGCTGGACCAGAACCGTGTTGAACATGCCGATCGCGCTCTTCTTGTTGGTCAGCTTGTCGTCGATCACCTGGTCGCAAATGAGCAGCGACACGAGCGTGGGCAGTGCAACCGGCTTCTCTTCGGTCATAGGAACCTCTCGATAACGCGGGTATGATAGCTTCTCTTCCGGCGAGCGACACCGGCCCTTGGACCTTGAGGTGCGCTTCAGTGCCACGACATGCGATTTATCTGCTTCGCGCCCGATGCGCCCCGCTGCTGGCGCTGCTGCCGCTGGCGCTCAGCGGCTGCGCCGACTTCGGCTACATCATCCGCCAGGCCGCGGGCCAACTCGAGATGCTCGTCAACAGCGAGCCCATCGACGAGGTCCTGGCCGACGGGCGCCTTACGCCCGAACAGGATCGCAAGCTGCGCCTGGTCGTTGAGGTACGCGATTTCGCCGCGTCCGAACTGGGGTTGAACGTCGGCCGCAGTTATCGCCTGTATCATGAAGCCGACGGTAAGCCCATCGCATACAACCTCTCGGCCTGCCGCAAGGACTCGCTTTCGCCCAAGCAATGGCGCATGCCGATCGTCGGCACGATCGACTATCTCGGCTACTTCGCCAAAGCCGATGCGGAAAAGGCCGCCGCGGAGCTCGAGGCACAGGGCTATGACACGTTCATCTACGGAGTGGACGCCTACAGCACGCTCGGCTGGTTGCCCGACCCGGTCCAGTCCACGTTTTTGAATCGCGCCGACGGAAACCTGGTCGAAACGGTCATACATGAGCTGGCGCACAACACGATTTACGCTTCCGGTCAGAGCGACTTCAACGAGAGCCTGGCCACATTCATCGGCCGCCAGGGCGCGCGGCTGTTCCTGGAGCAGCGCGGCCCAGAAGGCGCGGCCATCGCGGCGAATCTGCAGGCCCAGTACGCCGATGATGAACTCGTGACCGATTGGGTCCTTAAGCTCAACGCCGACTTGCGTGCGTATTACTCCAGCGACTTGCCCAGCGAAGCGAAGATCGGCGGGCGCGAGGCCGTGTTTCAGGCGGCGCGCGACGCCTTCACGACGGAGGTAGCCCCGAAACTTCAGCTTCCGGAGCGCAGCGCCGGCTGGGGGCGTATTCCCACGAACAACGCTTACGTCCGCCTGCACCAGCGTTATCACGTCAATCTGGACGCCTTTGCCGCCGCTCTTGAAGCTGTAAACAACGATTTCCGAGCCTTTCTGGACATCGCCCGAGCGGCGGCAGACGCAGCCGACCCGTTCGCCGCGATCCGGGCCGCGGCGGGTTCACCGTAGGTCCGCCCGCCTTTAGAATTCTGACCGGAACGGGCCCGCTTGGCCGTCCGGAATCGAAGAACATGGAGTCTCCGGTTTTGAGGGTAAAACCGACAGTTACAGGACCTGCGGTTTGCGTCATTTTGCTCCTGCTGGGGGCGGGCGCCGTTCCCGGGTTCGCCCAAGCCTCGGTCAGCCTGGAAATTGAACCGGACGAGATCTACGCCAACGAGCCGTTCACCGTCAGCATCCGGGTCGAAGACTTCAGCCGCTGCGAACAGCCCGATTTTCCCGACCTTCCGCAGGCGATCGTGCGCCGGGTTGAGGGCGGCGGCGAATCGATGTTCACGACCATAGTTAACGGCCGCACCACGGTTAAGCGTTCGCGGACGTACACCTTTCACGTGACGCCGCAAGAGGCGGGCGACCTGACGATTCCGCCAATCAAGCTCGTGGTGGACGGGCGCACGGTGCAGACGGAACCCGTGCAGGTAAAGGTGCATCCAAGCGATGCCCAGGAACTGCTGTGGGTCGAGATAACCTGTGACCGGCAAAGGATTTACGTCGGCCAGCGAGTGCGCCTGGTCATGACGATCTACGTCAAGCCGCTGCAGGTTCAGGGCTATCGCATCAGCAGTCAGGACATGATGAACTTCCTGATTGCCGTGAACTTCGGCCCCTTTCCGACGAGCAACATCGAACGTGATACGCGCAAGCTCGACCGGCCCGACGGCGGCAAAGAAACCTATTTCACGTACCGGACCATCACGGATTACGTCCCCGACCGCCCCGGCTTGCTCAATTTCGACGACATCCAGGTGGGCATGCGGTATCCCGTGCGGCTGACGCGCGACATTTTTGGGCGGCTGGAGGCGACCGCCTATCGCACCCTGATTGCCACGCCGAAGCCTTCCGACGTTTCCGTGCTAGCGCTGCCCACCCAGGGGCGCCCCGCAAATTTCACCGGAGCGGTCGGCACATTTGATCTGACCGTGTTGGCGGAGCCGACCGCCGTCCGCGTGGGCGACCCGATCAAACTGACGATGGAAATCCGCGGCGACGGACCGCTGGAAACGCTCCCGCCGCCCAATCTGACCGCTGACCCCAAGCTAACGGGCGGGTTCCGCGTCCCGCAGGAGGAGTTGGCGGGGAAGGTCGTCGGCGGCCGCAAACGATTTACTCAAGTAATCCGTGCGGAACGCAGCGATCTAACCGAGATTCCACGGCTGGAATATCCGTATTTCGATCCGGATCGCGAGATGTACGTGGTGGCCCTGAGTGAGGCCATTCCGTTGAAGGTTATGCCCGCCGCGGAGCTGAACACCTCCGCGCTGGTCGAGCGGATGGACCCGCCGGCGGCCAACAATCAGACATTGCACGCCCTTGACGGCCTGCACGGAAACGAAACGCGCGAAGCGCGGCTCCTGGCGAGCACGGCGCCCGTCAGCCTGAATGCGCTGGCTCTGGCAACCATCGGGCCGCCGGCCGGGTACCTGATTGCCTGGGCGTGCCTGAGCTACGCGCGAGCCGGCGGATCGATCCGCCATCGCCGCCAGAAAGCCCTGCGCCAAGCCCGGGCGCGCCTCGCTCAAGCCCAGAAACTGCCGGCTCGCCAAGCGGCCGCCGAAATTACGGCTGCGCTGACGGGCTACCTGGCGGAACGGCTGAATGAGCCGCCCGCGCGCTTCATCGGCCCGGCCGCGGCTGGTTTCCTGGCCCAGCGCAACGCGTCCGCCGCCGTTCGCGAGCAGTGGCAGAGCATCGTCGAGCGTTGCGAGCAGCTCTCATTTGGCGGACTGGGGACCGACACCCCCGCCGCGCTGGCCGAAAGCGCCGACCAATGTCTGCGCGCTCTGGAGCGCGAGCGGCTATGAGACGCTTGATTCTTTCCGTTATTGCGATCGTGGGGCTGACGTGCTCAGTGTCCATCGCGGAGGAAATGTCGCCCGAACGACAGCGGGAAGTGTTGCGCGAAGCCCAAAGCGCATTCGATCAGGCGGTCGAGTTGGCGCACAACCAGCCGGAGCGTTCGCAGGAGCTCTATCGCCAGGCCGTGGCCGGGTTCAGTGCTTTGATCGAGGCAGGCGTGCGAAACGCCGCGCTCGAATACAACCTGGGCAACGCGTACTTTCGGCTCAATGAACTCGGGGCGGCCATTCTGCACTACGCCCGGGCCCAGCAACTCGATCCCGCCGACCAGAAGATCGCGGCGAATCTTGAATACGCGCGACGCCAAGTGGAACCGGCCATCGAGCGCAGCGGACAGACCCGTCTCGTTCGCAGTCTTCTTTTCCTGCACTATGACACGGCTCTTCACGGCCGGTTCTGGGCCGCCGTGGTACTGTCCGTAGTCGGCTGGTTCTTACTCACGCTGCGTCTGCGCTGGCCGCGGCGCGAGTTTGTGATTACGGGCGGGCTGGCGGTGGGGCTGGCGCTTTCGTTCGCGGCTTCGGTGATTTGGCAAGTGCGCGAGGACGCGCGTCACCCGCGTGCTGTGCTGGTCGGTAGTCCTACCATCCTGCGATTGGGGCGCGGTGAGGGCTACGATCCCGCACTGCAGCAACCACTGGGGCCCGGCGTAGAAATGCGCGTGCTGCAACAGCGCGGCGACTGGGCCGAGGTTCGCCTGCCGAACGATCAGACCGGCTGGTTGCCACTGGCCGTTCTGGAGGCGGTTTGAAAAGTCGAGTATCCCGTATTCCGCGTTAAACCTTCGCCGAACAGTTTGCGCGAAAGCGCGTCTAACCGGTTCCGCAGCGGGCCGGCGGGAGCGTCGATCGCGGCCCGGCTCAAGGCGTAGCTCAGGTTGGCGGGCGAAAGCAGCATGGCGGCCGGTTGCGGCAGACGCGCTCGCGCTGCAAGCTCTAACAGGTCCGAGCGCTCCTGGCGCGTCAGCCCGAGCACCTTTACCGCCTCGAGCAAATAATCGCGCCGCGGCGGCGGTTTCGGCCGCTGGCGCTGACGGATCACCTGGCTCAGCAGCAGGATGAGCGCGATCAGCGCGACCGCGCCGATGACATATATGAACAAGTCATTGCTGGCCAGCTCCTTGTGGAAGCCCTTACGCAGCAGCTCCAGCGCCTGGCGCCGTGTCAGCGGCGCGTCCTGTGCCAATATCAGCCACGCCCAGGTCATGCCCCGTCCTCCCGCGGCGCCAGTGTGCTCCCGTCAACCGCCCAGCACTCCGGCCCTTGCGCCATGGCGCGCGCGGCTGCTTCGGCCGCGACGCGCAGCTCGTCAAATGCCACCTCGGACCAGCGGGCCAGCAGGGCGCGCTTCTGCTCCGGCCGGTAGCCGAGCAGGACCAGCCATTCCGGGGCCCGGGCGCGCAGCTCAGGCGGCAGGTCGCGCAAATCGTTCAGGCCGAAAAACCACGCCGGGCGCCCGAGTGTGTTCAAGCCTTCGCGGAAATCGGGGCGTTCCAGCAGGTCCGAGTTTCTGAGCAACGCTGCCAGGCGCTCCGCGCCCTGCCAGCGCATGAGCTGCTCGCGCGCCGTGGCGCGCCATCTCCGCTGCGCCAGGGCCTCCAGGAGAAATCGGGCCAGCCGCGGCCCGTCCCAGGCCTTCAGATTGGCGCTTACGACGTGGGCGGTCGGGAAGCGGCGGTTTGCGAGCACACTCCACAAATCTTCGCCCAAGTCGCGCGTTAGCCACAGTGCCGCCTCGACTACTTCCACGCGATAGTGCGATTCGAAGCCGCGCAGGGCCTCGCACACCGCCCGCGCCACTGAAGCCCGGTCGGCGCGCTGCCGCGCAACGGTGTCACGCCAAGATTCACTCCTACTACGATTCTCCGGCTCGGCACGAGCCGGCCCCGCTTGCTCGGTACGCTTCGCAGAATCAAGAACGAACTCCGCCAGCCGCCGTAATGTCTCGGCCGCCATGCGCCGCACGTTGCCGGAGGAAGTTCGCAGCACGTCCGGCAGCAAATACGCCAGCGCCGGTGCGGGGTCATCGCACAGCGCCTGCATCGCATTGCAGCGACCAAGCGGCGAGCCGCCCCGCAGGACACGTGCCAGCCCCGCCCGCATTTGCTGCCCGTCGGCCCGCAGTCGCGCCCGGTCTTGCGGGCTCAAGCGCGGATAGTTGGCAATCAATTCCGCCCAGGCCGCTTCGCTCGCACGCTCGAATAGCAGCTCCACCAGACGCTTGAAGTACGGGGGCTCGGCTCGCTCCAGTCCGGCCGACGAGATCAATTCCGCATCCGGAGACGGCAGTTTCGCCAGCCAGTCGTACAGTTTGTCTACCCGGCGGCTTGCCACCACCGCATTTCCTCCTCGTGACCAAGGGCCCAAAGCGCAGTATCAGTAGGAAAATCGGCCGGTGCGTGCGGTCGCCGTATCGACCCCTCGCCGGCTATCTCCAACCCCGTTCCCGCTCGTCGCGACGGTCCGAAAAACATACAATCCACCAACCATGAGCGACGCCCCTATCTCCACCCCGACCCTCAACGTTGACCTCGCCGGCTTGTCCTTGCGCAACCCGGTGTTGACGGCCTCCGGAACGTGCGGCTACGGCCCCGAACTGGCCGACGTGCTCGACTACACCCGGCTGGGCGGCTTCACCACAAAAAGCGTGACCCGGGAGGAACGCCTGGGAAATGAGCCGCAACGGCTGGTCGAAGTTCGCGGCGGCCTGCTGAACGCCATCGGTTTGGCCAACGTCGGCCTCAAACGCTTCGTGTCGGAGAAGGTCCCGTACTTGCAGCAAATGCCCACGACCGTGCTGGTCAACGTGGCCGGACATTCAATCGAAGATTACGTCACCGTCTGCGGCACGCTCGACGCTTACCCCTGCATCGCCGGGCTGGAGTTGAACGTTTCGTGCCCTAACGTATCGGACGGCCTGATGTTCGGCACCGACCCGCGGCTGCTAAAGACGCTCGTGTCAGCCGTGCGCCCGCATGTCCGCCGCGCCAAACTCATCGTCAAACTCTCGCCGAACGTGACGGATATCGCTCTGACGGCCCGGGCGGCCATCGATGGCGGCGCGGACATTCTCAGTCTCATCAACACTTATGTCGGCATGAGCATCGACGTGGTTACTCGCCGCCCGCGTCTGGCCAACACCACTGGCGGCCTCAGCGGCCCGGGAATCAAGCCGCTGGCCGTGTACGCCGTGCACCGCGTATATCGCCAGGTGGCCCGCGCGGCGGGAATTCCGCTGATCGGCATGGGTGGTGTCCAGACGACTGAAGATGCGTTGGAGCTTTTACTGGCCGGCGCCTCGGCAGTCGCGGTGGGCACCGCCCTATTCGTCGATCCGGCGACGCCGCTGAAGATCGCGGACGGCCTCTGTGCATACATGCAACAGCACGGAATATCGCGGATCAGTGAACTTACGGGCGCCGTGGAGCTGCCCGCACCGGCTGCCAAGCCGGCGACTTCGCCTAACGGTTTGGGCGGCGCGCAGGGGTGAAATGACGCTGCCTGCGGCGACGAAACGACGCGGGCTGCGATGATGATGGTTTGCCGCGTCACTCCGGGGCGACACGCCCCGGCTCTGCTCTCCGTCCCTTGATCCGTTAAAATCGCTGCGTGATGGACGGCTGGATAATCCTGCATGGCGGCGCGCTCGGCGATCTGGCGCTGACGCTGCAGCTCGCCCTGCGCCTGCCGCGCGTCCGCCAGGACGGGCGGGTGCACGTTGTCTCCCGCACCGATTTCGGCGAACTGTCCGCGTGCTGCCCGAGCATCACGCGCCAGTCCGCCGACGTCCTGGGGCTGCATTGGCTGTATTCCGAAAACGGCGCCCCTCGGCCCGCCGGACTGGATGAACTCATCCGCGGCGCGCACGTGCTCAGCGCTTTGGGTGATGCTCGTGGGCGTGTGCATCAACGACTGCTCGCGCTGGAACCCGCCCGCCTCTACAGCTTCGATCCGCGCCCCCGCCCGAATCTAAACCGGCACATCACGCAGCAGTGGGCGACGGACCTCGAAGCCCAGGGCCTGCTGATCCCTAAGTGCATCCACCAACACCCCGGCCGGCGCGGCTTGGGCGTACCGAATGAGTTGCGCCAGCGCGGTGCGGCGCTGCTAACCGCCGCCGGCGCTGCCGGCCGTTGCGTGCTGATCCACCCCGGCAGCGGCGGTCGCGAAAAATGCTGGCCGTGGGAGAATTTCCTGGCGGTCGGGCGCGCCTTGCAGCGCGCCGGCTCAGAAGTGTGCTTCGTACTGGGCCCGGTGGAGTTGGAGCGACAAGAGGCCGCCAACCTGCGCGCCGTTTGCGATAACTTCCCCGTGCTGAAGTGCCCGCCCCCAGGCGATCTGGCCGCCGCTCTGGCGGCCGCACGGGCCCTGATCGGCAACGACTCCGGCCCGGCTCACCTGGCAGCTCTGCTCGGCACCCCGACGATCACCATCTTCGGCCCTTCCTCGCCGGTCCTCTGGCATCCGCTCGGCCCCGAAGCCGTAACCATCACCGGCGACCCGCAACAACATCCAGCCGACTGGAACATAGATCCCATTCGTGTTGCGGCCGTGTGCGAAGCGTAGCGCCGCCAGAGGCGCGATGCGCTACTGCGCAGATGCGGAGGGTTTTGGCGGCATTCCGGGGCGACACGCCCCGGCTCTGCTACATTTTGGGGCGTGACGCCGATCTCTGCGGCGACGCGGCACCTCTTGATCCCTTGATCCGTAGATCACTAGATCCCTTGATCCCTCGATCCCTCTCCCGCGACACGTTCCGGCTCGACTGTGCCGCGCGCTCCGACTGTCGCCCTGATGTGCTCGAGAAACCGCGCCCCAAATTCCCGCAGCCGCTGCTCCCCAATGCCGTGCACCTGCAGGAACTCGGCCGGCGTGGTTGGGCGGCGGCGGGCCATGTCCCGCAGTGTGGCATTCCCGAGAATGATGAACGCCGGCACGCCGCGTTCGGCCGCGATCTGATTTCTCAGCCCGCGCAGGCTCTCGTACAGTTGGCGATCCACGCCTTCCCAGGATTGGATCTCCACCTGCGTCGGCGCCAGCGGGCGGGCCTTAGGCCGGACGAGCCTCACATTCTGTTCGCCGCGCAGCACGCGCCATGAGGCCGCATTCAGCTTGAGGATCGGGCGGTCGCCGGGCGTGCGGTCCAGGACGCCCTGTTCAATGAGTTGATACGTGAAGTTGGTAATTATCTTGGCGTCATATTCCTTCAGAAGTCCATAGGTGCTGAGCCGATCGTGCCCAAACAAGCGCACCTGTCTGTCATTGGCGCCCTGCAGCACTTTCACGACATGCCCCACTCCGAAGCGCTGTTCGACGCGCGCCACGCAGGAAAGAATCTTCTGCGCCAATACATTCGCCTCGCTGTCCGTTTCAACTTCGTCCAGACAGCGCTCGCAAGCCCTACAGTTGTCTTTCGCGTATTGTTGGCCGAAGTATTCAACCAGAAAACGATGGCGGCAGATCGGGGCGGCACAGTAGCCGCGCATGTGTGCCAGCAAGTCCAGCGCGGCGGCAACAACCTGTGGCCCGGCCCCGGCCTCGTCCGCACTCTTGCGGATCAGGCTTTCCCATTTGAACGCGTCCGCGGGCGAATAAAACAGTATGCACTCGGCCGGCAGACCGTCGCGCCCGGCGCGGCCGGTCTCCTGTTGATAGTGTTCCACCGATTTGGGCATTGCGGCGTGAATCACGCAGCGCACGTCGCTGCGGTCGATGCCCATGCCGAAGGCGACTGTGGCCACGATTACATCCAGCTTTTCATGCGAGAACGCGTCCTGCGTTCGGCGGCGGTGTTCGGCGTCCATTCCGGCGTGGTAGTACGCGGCCCGCACACCGGCGGCGACCAACCGCGTCGTCAGGGTCTCGGTGTCTTTGCGGCTGATGCAGTAGACGATGACCGCTTCGCCGCGATGGCGCTCGAGCACTTCGAGCACTTGCGCGTACAGGTCCACGCGCGGGATCACGCGATACACCAGGTTGGGGCGGTCGAAGTCGCCCACCAGCACCAGCGGATCGCGCAGACCGAGTTGCGCGGCGATGTCGTCGCGGACGCGTTGCGTCGCGGTGGCGGTGTAAGCGTGCAGGCTGGCGTTGGGGAAACGCTTCCGCAGCACGGCGAGCTGCCGGTATTCCTTACGGAAATCGTGCCCCCAGTGGCTGATGCAGTGCGCCTCGTCGATCGCGAACGCCCGCACCGAGATGCGGTCGAGCAGGTCGAGGAAGTCGGGCGCCAGCAGCCGTTCCGGCGCGAGCAGGATTAGCCGGTACAGGCCGGCCATGACTTCCCGCTCAATCTCGAGCCGCGCGGGCGGGGGCAACTTCCCATAAATCGCGGCGGCCGGATAGCCGCAGGTGCGCAGGGCGTCTACCTGATCCTTCATCAGCGAGATCAGGGGCGAGACAACGACGTCGGTCCGCCCGGCGACCAGCGGCGGCGCCTGGTAGCAGAGTGACTTCCCGCCGCCTGTGGGCAGAACGACCAGCGAATCGCGGTGTTCCAACTCGGCTTGGATGGCTTGAGCTTGCAGGGGACGCAGGCTATTGAACCCCCAGCAGCGTCGGACCGCCTCCAAAATGTCGGCCGTCGGAATCGCCAGTGTGCCAGCCTTCCCCATGCCGGCGTAGATTACAGCAGGACGCGGGGCCGGTCACGCCAGGCCGCCCCCCGCCGGTTGCGCCGGGGGAGTGCCGTGGGCGCCATGGGTGCCGTGGGTGCCATGTCCAAGCTGTAAGCGCGGACATGCCCCCGATAGTTGCGCCCGCGTCAGACGCTGTTGCCCAAGGGCATGCCCGCGCCGCTACGCGGCTTGGGCATGGCACCCGCCGGCACCCGCCGATACGCCTCCAGCTCCTGGCGTTTCGCCCGTTGACTGGGGCAACCGGAACGACTACATTGTCCGTTTCTGGGGCTTAGTGTCCCGGAGTTTACGCCCGTGAGCGGGGCAAATGGGCTTGTATGGCCCATGGTGGGTCGGCGGCCACGCGACCGTCGGCTCAGGCCTCAGAGCGGGTCCGCGAATCGCGCATTCGCTTTAGTCCGTGCCTATTAACCCGGCTTTGGCGTGGGTTGGGCTTACTGAGCCCCGGCGTTAGGCCGGGATCGCGAACCGTGGCTGATCGCTTGCCCGGTGGTGTAATCGGTAACACACCAGGTTTTGGTCCTGGCATTCCTGGTTCGAGTCCAGGCCGGGCAGGTTTGAATGCAGAAATTCAGGCTTGAACGCACAAATTCAGGATTGAAAGCTAAGAATGACGGTCGGAACCGGTGAAAAGACGACGCCCACCGCCCCCCGCATCGGCGCGGTAATCCTCGCCGCCGGTAAGGGCACGCGGCTCAAGACCGAGCTGCCCAAGGTGCTGCACGAGGTCTGCGGGCGTCCGATGCTGGCCTACGTCATCGACGCCTGCCGCGCGGCCGGCGTCAAGGAATGCGTCGTCGTCGTCGGCTACCAGAAGGACCTGGTGATCCGAGCCTTCGCCGATGACCGCGACCTGACCTGGGTTGAGCAGAACCCGCAGCTCGGTACCGGCCATGCCGTCATGGTTTGCCGCGAGCATCTGGCCGGGCGGTTCGACCACTTATTCGTGCTGGCCGGTGATGGGCCGCTGATTCGGGCCGAGACGCTGCGAACGCTGATCGAACGCCACCTGGCTGAACAGGCCGCCGTCACGCTGGCGACCGCGGTTCTGGACGACCCGACCGGCTACGGCCGCATTTGGCGCGATCCGGAGGGCCGCCTTCTCGGGATCGTCGAGCATGGCGACGCCACGCCCGAGCAGAAGCAGATCCGCGAGGTCAACCCGAGCTACTACTGCTTCAAACAGCCGGAATTGCTGGCGGCGCTCGACCAGGTGCGGCCGAACAACGTGAAGAACGAATACTACATCACGGACGCGATCTCGATCCTGCTGTCCGGCGGGCATAAGGTGCAGGCGCTCACGTCGGTGCCGCCGCAGGACATCTTCAGCATCAACTCGCGCCAGGAGCTGGCGATGGTGAACGCGGTCATGCGCGACCGCATTCTCGACCGGCTGATGTCCTCGGGCGTGACTATAGTTGATCCGCGAACCACCTGGATCGACGACCGGGCCACTATCGGCCAGGATACAGTTATTCACCCTAACGTCGTCATCAGCGGCCCGGCCGTCATTGGACGCGGTTGCCGCATCGGTCCGTTCGTGAACTTGACCGGCGCCGCGCGTGTGCCGGACCACGGGGTGATTTCGCCATTCGGCGGAGGCGTGGCATGAGTGATATGCGGATTTTTTCGGGGCGCAGCAACCCGGCCATGGCCGAGAACATTTGCCAGTACCTGGGCTTGCCGCTGGGCCGGGTGCAGCTTGAGAACTTCCCCGACGGCGAGATTCAGCTCAAGCTGTTCGAGGACGTGCGGGGGCGCGACACGTACGTGATCCAGTCCACCTGCCCTCCCGTGAATGACAACTTGACGGAACTGCTGATCTTCATCGATTGCCTGAAGCGGGCGTCGGCGGAGCGCATCACGGCCGTGATTCCGTATTTCGGCTACGCCCGGCAGGACCGCAAGGACGAGGGGCGCGTGCCGATCACGGCCAAGCTGGTGGCGAACATTCTGACCGAGGCGGGGGCCGACCGGGTTCTGACCGTTGAGCTGCACGCGGCTCAGATTCAGGGTTTCTTTGACATTCCGGTCGACAACATGTCGGCCCAGCCGGTGTTTCAGGCTTATTTCGAAACACTGGATTTGCAGCCGCTGACGCTGGTCAGCCCGGACGTAGGCAATGCCAAGCATGCCCGCGTGTATGCTGACCGGATGGGGGCCAACCTGGCGATCATCGACAAGCGCCGCATCAGCGGGAGCGAGGCGGCCCCGATGGCGCTGATCGGCAACGTAGCCGACCAGAATGTGCTGATGATCGACGACATCATCGCCACCGCCGGCACGGTGGTGCAGGCGGCCAAGCTGGCGCGGCAGCACGGCGCGCGGCGCATTGTGGTCGCCGCCACGCACGGCGTTTTGTGCGGGCCGGCGATCGAGCGTCTGGTTGACGCCCCGATCGATCACATCGCCGTGACGGACACCATCCCTATCCCGGAGCAGGTGCGGGCGCGGCTGCCGAACCTGCGAATTTTGACGGTAAGCGAGCTGATCGGCGAGGCAGTCCGCCGCATTCATCGGCATGAATCCGTGAGCAGTCTGTTTGTGAAGTAGTTGTCGGAGGTCAGTTGCCGGTCTGCGATCCGGATTGACGACTGAGACTGACAGGTAAGAACTGAAAGAGGTAAGTCATGGAAATTGCAAGAATCCGCGGCGAGGCGCGCCAGCCGGGCAATCGCCACGCGAACGAGCGCCTGCGGCGGCGTGGACTGATTCCGGCCGTCATTTACGGGCACGGCCAGGCGCCGGAGACGGTGGCCGTTTCGCAGCACGACCTGGAGCTGGTATTGGGGCGGGCGCACGTGGTGCAGCTCGACATGGCGGACGGTGCGGGCAAGCAGTACCTCATCAAGGACGTGCAGTATGACCACCTGCAGAAGGACCTGGTACACGTGGACCTGATGCGGGTCGACGTGCATGAGCGGGTCGAGGTCAAGGTGCCGGTGTCGCTCAAGGGCGAGGCCAAGGGCATTCACGAAGGCGGCGAGCTGGTGCAGCTCATCACCGATCTGGAGGTCGAGTGCCCACTGCTGAGCATCCCGGAGGGGATCACGCACAACGTCAAGGACCTGGGCATTGACGACAACCTGTACGTGCGCGACCTGACCCTGCCGCCAGACGTTAAGGCGCTGCATGAGCCGGACGAGATCGTCGCCGTGGTGCGCATGAAGAAGGCCGAAGAGGTGGCCCCGGCCGCCGCCGCCGAAGGCGCGGAAGCCACCGCCGCCGAGCCGGAAGTCATCAAGCGCGCCAAGGAAGAAGAGGCGCCGGGCGAGGAGAAGAAGTGAAGTTGATCGCCGGCCTGGGCAATCCGGGCAAGCGCTACGCCGAGTCACGCCACAACGTCGGCTTTCGCGTCGTCGAAGAGCTGGCGCGGCGCTGGGGCGTGGACGAAGCGCGCTACGACCGGCACTTCGAAGCGCTGGTCGGCCAGGCTCAACGGGCCGGCGAACCTGTGCTGCTCATGCAGCCGCAGACCTACATGAACGAAAGCGGGCGCAGCGTGGCCGCCGCCTGGCGGTTTTATAAGCTGGCCCTTTCCGAATTGCTGCTGGTGTTAGATGACCTTGATCTGCCGGTGGGGCGTTTGCGGCTGCGGCCGGGCGGCTCGTCCGGCGGGCACAAGGGCCTGACCGACGTGATCCGCTGCCTGGGAAGTGAAGACTTTGCGCGCTTACGCATCGGCATCGGCAAGGTCCACCCCTCGGCCACGGTCGAGTACGTGCTTAGCCGGTTTGAGCCGGACGAGCAACCCGCGATCGCGGCCGCCATCACCCGGGCCGCGGACGCGGTTGAAGTCTGGCTGCGGCAGGGCATCGACGCGGCTATGAACGAGTTTAATCGTAAGGGCGACGGGCCCCCGCGGTCCGCGACGCCGCCGGCCAAAGAGCAGCCGGCCAAAGGAGACGAGTCTTGAAACGTTACGAAGGTATGTTCCTGTTTGACAGCGCCGGCGCCCGCGACTGGGCGGCGATCGATCAGGAAGTGCGCCGCCTGCTGGGCCGTATCGGGGCCGAGCCGCTGGTGTGCGTCAAATTTGACGAGCGCAAGCTGGCCTACGAGATCAAGCGCCGCAAGCGTGGCACGTACGTGCTGACGTACTTCAACACCCCGCCCGAGCGCATCACCGAGCTGGAGCGCGACGCGCAGCTCAGTGAGTCAGTGCTGCGGATGTTGGTGCTGCGGGCCGAGCACGTCACGGACGAGCGGATCCGTGAACTGCAGGCCTGGCCGCCCGAGAACCCGCTGCAGCCGCTGGGCGAAGGCCGCCGGCACGACGACGGCGACCGCGGGCGCGGCGGGCGCGATTGGGAGCGGCGCGGCCCGCGCGAGCGCGAACCGCTGGCCGAGCCGGCTGAAGAAGAGGCGCCGGAAACCACGGATTTGGATGTGGCGCGCGAGTAGCGCGCCCCCCTACGGATGTAACGTAATGATGACCCTGAGGGCCCGATCATGGCTAGCTTCAACAAAGTCATCCTGATGGGCAACCTGACGCGCGACCCGCAGTTACGCTACTTGCCCAGCAACATGGCCGTCTGCGACTTCGGCGTCGCCGTGAATCGCACCTGGCGCGACAAGGACGGCAATCTCAAGGAAGAAGTGTGCTTCGTTGACGTAACCGCCTGGGCGCGTCAGGCCGAGACCATCAACCAGTACCTGCGGAAGGGGCGCCCCATTCTGATCGAAGGCCGGCTCAAGCTCGACCAGTGGACCGGCCAGGACGGTCAGAAGCGCTCGAAGCTGAGCGTCGTAGTGGAGAGCTTCCAGTTTGTCGGGCCGCGTGAGGGTGCTTCCGGCGCGCCGGGCGGCGCACCCTACCAGCAGGCCGAGCCGCCGGCTGCCGAGCGACCAGGCGGTTACGGCGCGCCGCTGCCGCCCGAAGAGGACTTGCCCCCGCCCTCAGACAATATTCCATTTTGACAACGCCATTCGGAGTACATCATGGCAATGAGACGAATGCTCGCATCGACCAAGAAAAAGAAGAAGCCTCGCCGCAGCGCGGAAACCAGCCGCTATCGCGGCGTGCAGGTCAAACTCGAAGAGATCGACTATAAGAACGTGGCCCTTCTGCAGCGCCTCACCAGCGCCCAGGGCAAACTGTTCTCGCGCAAACGCACCGGGCTGTCGGCCGAGGCGCAGCGTAAAGTCTCGCTCGCCCTGAAGCGCGCCCGGCAGATGGGCCTGATGCCGTTCATTACGTGAGACTGTGGGCCGGGCGGTGGGACTGGAATCGGTCCCACGCAGACGGCCCAAACGGACGGTCCCACAGAGACGGTCCCACAAGGAGATTTCAGAAAATGCGTCTGCTGTTGCTGAAAGATATTCGTAAACTGGGGAACCTCGGCGACATCGTCGAGGTCACGACCGGCTACGCGCGCAACTACCTGATCCCACAGCGCCTGGCCACCGAACCCACCGAAGAAAACATCAAGGCCATCGAGCAGGAGAAAAAGCGCGCCGCGGCCGAACGTGCCGCCCGCCTGAAAGTCTTCACCGACCTGGCCGAGAAAATGAAGGACGTGCAGGTCACCATCGAGGCCGCCGCCAACCCGGAAGGCACGCTCTACGGCTCCGTGGGCCGCAAGGAAGTTGCCGACGCGCTGCACGCGCTGGGCTTTGCCGTGCGGGCGGAGCAGATTGAGCTTGAACCGCCCATCCGCACGCTGGATAATCGCACCGTAACCATTCGGTTCACGGACGAGCTTTCGACCGACATCAAGGTCTGGGTCGTTAAAGAAGGTGGCGCGGAGCATGGCCAACACGCGGAGGAGCACGGAGCAGCCGCCTCGGGGTTCGAGCCGGCCTGATTCACGATCATTCTTCGACCGGGCACTGCCGCACGATGACGACGCGGAGCGGGCCCTGCTCGGTTCGATGCTGCTGGAAAAGGAGGCCATCGGCGAGGCGATCACCGTCCTGCGCGACGCCGGTGCCGCGGCCCTGGATTCACCCCGCAACCAGCGCCTGTTCGAGGTGCTGGTTGCGCTTTATGTCGAGAACCGGCCGATTGACGGGGTGGTCTTGCGTGAGGAGCTGACGCGCCGCGGGTGGTGGGAGGACTTGGGGGGTCACGAATACCTGGTGGGGCTGGTGAACGCAGTGCCCTCGGCGCTGCGCGTCCGCTATTACGCCCAGATCGTTCTGGAAAAATACCTGCTGCGCGAACTGATCGGCGCCACGCACAAGGTGATGGAGGCCGCCTACGCCGACGAGCAGCCCGCGAAAGAAACACTCGATTACGCCGAGAAGGAGATTTTCGCCGTCACGGAGCGGCGCGTGTCGGGCGAGGCCGCCCCGCTCGACCAGCTCATGCGCGACGTCATCCAGACGCTCAAAAGCCAGGGCGAGGGCGTTCTGACCGGCGAGCCGACCGGGTTCATAAAACTCGACGAGCTCACTTGCGGCCTCCAGCCGGCCGAGTTGATCATCGTGGCCGGCCGCCCATCAATGGGCAAAACGGCGCTGGGACTGAACATTGCCGAGCACCTGGCCATCGTCGAGGAGCCGCCACGGCCGGTGTTGTTCTTCAGTCTGGAGATGAGTCGCCAACAGGTCACGCAGCGCGTGCTGTGCAGCCAGGCGCGGGTCAATGCGCACCAACTGCGGCGTCAGCGGCGTTCCGCCGCCGACCTGCGCTTGTTGGAAGACTTCGCGCAGCGCCTGCAGGCGGCGCCACTTTATGTGGATGACACGTCGGATTTGTCCATTCTCGAAATGCGGGCCCGGGCGCGGATGGCGTACCGTAAGCACAAGATTCGGGCGGTGTTCGTGGATTATCTGCAACTGATGCACGTTCCCGGCTCCGAGAGCCGCCAGGTCGAGGTGGCCACCATCTCGCGCGGGCTCAAGGCGCTCGCCAAGGACCTCAATGTGCCCGTGGTCGCGATGGCCCAGCTCAACCGTAATCCGGAGGACAAGGCTCGCAAGGGCAACCGCCCGCGCATGAGCGACCTGCGCGAATCCGGCGCCATCGAGCAGGACGCCGACGTCATCGCGCTGCTACACCGCGAGTCGTACTACAAGTCCCCGACGGTCGGCGAGGACGAGGACGCGGGTGCCCAGATTCCGGATCCCGAAGAAAATCTGGCCGATCTCATCATCGCCAAGAACCGCAACGGCCCGGTGGGCGACATCAAGCTCCATTTTTCGCGCGAGTACACCCGTTTCGACAACCACGACCCGCGTCCGCGCGAACCGTACTACACGCCAGCGGGGAGCCAGGAGGCGCCGTTCTGACGCCGGCCTGATCGCGGCCGCTCGCCCCGCTCCTGTAATCGGACCCCCCAATTACGCCTGCTTGGCGTAACGACGGCGACTTACCCCCGCGTTCCCACGTTCCCACTTTCCCACATCTGACCCGCCAATCACCAAACATACGCCAGCTTGGGGCAAGGCATTTTTCCAGCATCCTTCGGCCCCGGGAACAAAACGGGCAAGAAAACGGTTTTATATTCGTCTTATTACGGGACCAATCGGTCACTCGGCGCTGTCTTCCTGGACCCGCCGGACCAGGCTGGATTACGGCAATTTAATGTTCAATTTATCCCGTTTTCAGAGGTGCGGTCAATAGTATTCGGTGGCGCGGCCGGTTGGAGGTTGGGCCAGCGGGCGAAAAACGCGAGAACCAGGTAGGAACCCGGAGGGTTTTCCCGCAAGTGGCCCTGCTTCGAAAGAATTTCGCTTGCCAAAAGAAGGAATTCGTACTATTTTAGAGCTAATTGATGGAACCGAGTTGTCGTGGCGGGCGTAGGAACTCGTGTGGTTGGGTTGAGCCCGCCCTGTACGGGCAAACGGGCAAACGTGATATGGAAAAGCCAATCAGAACATCGAATCTGCGAAAGCTTCGCCCCAGGGCGAAGTCCCCGACAGTCGCGGCGTTGCAGCGCTTGTCGCCGAATGATCGACGACTCCTGCACCAGACGCTTTCCGAAACCATGGAATGCGTCTGGAACCCGGTCTTCCGCAAAATGGCGGCCGCCAACCAGCCGCTGACCCCGCTCCCCGAGCTTCAATCCATCTCGGTGCCGGGTGACGACGGTCTGGACCTATTGACGCCGCCGCGGCACAAAGTGCTCACGGCCGATGAAGAGCGCGACCTCTTCATTCGCTTCAACTACTGCCGTTACCGCATGATGTGCATCGTGCACGACCATGAAGGCCGGCGGCTGGGGTTGGAAGCGGCCAGGGAACTTCTGAACTGGGCCAATGAAGCCCTCAAGACGCGCAATCACATCGTGCGGGCCAATACGTCGCTGGTAATGGCGATGGCCCGGCGAACCAAGACCATGGGTGTAGAGCTGGGCGATCTGGTCAGCGAAGGCAACCTGGCCCTGTTGCGGTGCGTCGACAAGTTCGACTGCGCCCGCGGGTTCAAGTTCAGCACCTATGCGTGCCGCGCGATCATGAGCGGCTTCGCCCGGCTGGGCGCCAAGTCCGCCCGCTACCGCACCCAGTTCCCGGCGCCCTTCGACCCGACGTTCGAGCGGAGCGACTTTCTGGAGCAGCAGCGGGCCGGTGAGGCCGACGACTGTGTCAGCGGCCTGAAGCTGATTCTCTCGCACAACACGGCTGACCTGAGCCGTGTCGAGCAGCGCGTGATCAGCGCCCGCTTCGCCCTGGATCGCGCCGGTCGAAAAGAGCAAAAAGGCCGGCCGCGTACGCTTGAGCAGGTGGGCGCTCTGTTGGGCGTCAGCAAGGAACGCGTGCGGCAGATTCAGAATCGCGCCCTGCAAAAGCTGCGGAACGTAATAGATGAAACGGTGCTGGCGGCTTCCTGATTAGCGGGACGGCCGAACGATACAAGCTTTCTCTCCTCCTTGCTCTCTCTGGAGTGCGGTCCCCGCGAGGCGGTATGCGACGCCCCGCGGGGATTTGTGCGTGGATCACGGCGAATTCAGCGCGTCAGGCGTCAGCACCGCGCTAGCATCGCAGGTTGCGAGCCCCACGGCTGGAGCACCTCTCATGCCACAGAAATCCTGGAGCAAAAAAGACGAACGTATGTACGAGCACATCGAGCAGAGCCAGCGCAAGGAGGGCCGGTCGAAAGGCCGGGCAAAGCAAATCGCCGCGGCGACGGTGAACAAGCGCCGCAAGCAAGAGGGCCGCACCAAGCAGCAAAAATCCAAGTAAGTGTGTGCCGCTGCATGAAGTGGCAGCTTCAAGCAGTGCTTCGTTGCACGGTCAGAACGGCGCCCCCTGGCACCCCTTCACTTCGCACTATTCGCCATCAGCCCATTCAGAGCCTCGGGTAACGCCGGCACGCGGAAACGCAAGACCAGTCTTTCGCCATTCCGACCGTCCACGCGCACCCCGCTGTGAGCCCCGTCGTCGGCCTTCTTGAATGTCAGCCGCACGGGGTAGTACACGGTGCTAGTATGGTCCTCGCCTCCCTGGCCGGTAGCTGTGAGGTAAAGCACCTCGCGACCGGCCTCTTCTGCCAGTCGTAAACCTCGGAACTCCAGAAGCGCGCCCGGCCCGCCGATCATGCCGCCGCCCGCCGCGGAGCGCACCGCCTGTTCTTCGAGCGTCGCCAGCCAGCCATGATGCTGGTGCGTGAAGCGTTCGCAGAACTCCGCCCAGTATTCGCGCGGCACAAGCTCGTCCATCATCAGACTCCGAACCAAACAGTCTCGGCAGCTCGCCGGTCGGCGCGCAACCTCGATCGTTTTCGTTTAATGTGTACCTGAGCCGCGTGAATGGGCGCTAAAACCGGCGTGAATTTGAAGAAAAGGCGTCCATGGCAGGACGCGATGGCATGATCGTGCGGCAGACGGTGCGGGACAAGACAGGTTCGGAATGCGCCGGGCAGGCGGCCGGCTGGCGCAGCGTGCAGGCCGCGCTTTTGTTGCTGGTGGCCGGCTTCGCAGTCTACGGAAACGCTCTGCCCCATCCCTTCCTGATCGACGATCACCTGCTGATCGAAAATGATCCGCGTATCAGTGGCTTCGACCTGCCCGGCATCTTCGGCCGGGAATACTGGCCGAGCGCCGGCGGCAACCAACTGTATAGGCCAATGACGCTCGTGAGTTTCGCCGTCAATCACGCCATCTGCCAGGCGGCCTGGAGTTTCCGAGTACCCAATCTGCTATTGCACGTGGCCGCGGCGCTGGCGGTGTACCACCTGGCGATGGCGCTGGTACCGGGGCGGCGGTGGGTGGCGCTATTAGCCGGTCTGCTATTTGTGGTCCACCCCATAAACTCGATGGCTCTGAACCAGGTCGTGGACCGCGCGGACTTGGCGGCCGCGGCGGGGGTGCTGTGGGCGGCATGGCTTTACCTGACCGACCGTGGCGGCTGGCGACGGCCGGCCTTGGCGGCGCTGCTGCTTATTTTGGCTCTGCTTAGCAAGGAGAATGCAGCGACGTTGCTGGGCGTGTTCGTCGTGCTGGACCTTTATTTGCGCGGTCGCGAGCCGCGCGCTACGCGGCGGGCATGGTGGCGCGAGCGCGGCCTACGGTATTACCTGCCGGCCGCGGTCGTATTGGGCGCATACTTGCTGCTGCGGTTGGGCGTGCTAGGCGGACTGGTTCAGGACGCGGAACGAATCAGTCCGCTGGACAACATCGTCGCCCGGCCGGCTTACGGCTTGGACTCCGGCGACAGCGTTTTCTTGGCGCGTTGGGGAACGCCGGTAGCGATTTTGGGGCGGGCGGCTGGTCTGCTGGTCTGGCCGCATCCGCTGTCGTGGGACTACTCGTACGCGGAGATGAGCGCGGTTCGCGCGTGGGGCGAGCCGCGGCTGTGGGTGGGCGTGGCGGTAGTTGCGGCGGGGGCGGCGGCGGCCGGGGTTTCGTGGTTCGGGCAGCGGCGCGTACTGGTTGCTCTGGGGCTGATGCTGGTGACGTACAGCGTGGTTTCCAATACGTTTGTCGTGATCGCGTCGGCATTTGCGGAGCGCTACCTGTATTTGCCCAGTGCGGGATTCTGCCTGCTGGCGGCGTTTGCAGTGAGCGCGCTGTTTGAGCGGTGGCGCGGTGCGGCCGGACCGCCGCGGGGGCTGCGCGTCAGCGTAAACTGTGCCGCGGGCGCCGTGCTGATCCTGCTGGCTGTTCTGACGATTCAGCGCAATCGCGATTTCGTTTCCGAGATGGTTCTGAACTCGGTTGATATAGAAACACACCCGCGTGCGGCCCGCATGTGGTCCGCGCTGGCGGGCGAGCAACTGAAGGCGGGCAATAACCGGGCGGCTGTTGCATCCGCGCAAAAAGCCCTGGAGATATACCCGCCGTACCCGGATGCCTGGCGCACCGCTGGCTTGGCGCTCTTTCGTCTGAACGAGCCGGACCAGGCGCTCGCCTGTCTGCGAGAGTCCTTCAAGACCGGTGGACAGGACCACGAGACGGCCAACGTGCACGTGGCCAAAATTCTCACTCAGCGCGGCGAATACCGCGAAGCGATTTCGCTGCTGCGCGATTTCGTGCAGCGGAACCCGCAGGCCGCCGCGCCGCGCAATAATTTGGCCTGGTACTTGTTGACCGCTGAGCCGGCGGAGTTGCGGGACTTACCTGCCGCGTTGCAATACGCCCGAGAAGCGGTTTCCCTTGAGCCTCAGGCCGGCGATTTCGTAGATACCTACGTGGCCGTACTGGAAGGCTTAGGGCGGCATGCGGAAGCACAACGTGTCATCAGAGACGCCCTTTCTCAGATACCCGCGGACGACCCCGCACGGCCGGATTTGCTGCGCAGATTGCAGCAGGAGCCGTGAATCATGGTCGACCGGTTTATTATTCGGGTTTACTCAGCCGCCGCGCGCCTCGGCCCATTTGAGCCACCCCGCCACCAAGTCCTGCCGCTTGGGGCGGTGAAGCTCGAATCCGCATTCCTCCATTTCGGCCAGGGCGCGCTCAATGCTCCAGTTGCATACCGCCACACGGTAGGCCGCAACCAGAACGCCCGTGCGGTGATAGCCCTGCTCGCAGTGCACCAGCACCGGGTGATTCCGCGGATCACGCATCAGCGTCACAAACTCATCGAGAACCTGCGGCGCTATGCCGCGCGTGTCCGACAGCCGCACATGCTGAAACTGGATCGCGTGCCGCGCACAATAGTCACGCTCGCGTTTGAACCACCGGCCACGCAGCGGATGTCGCGTGCCGCCGCGAGCGCAGATGATGGTGCGCAGGCCGTGGGTCTGGCGAATGTGCTCGAGATGCTGCAGTCGCGGTTGCCCGCAACGCAGTAGCACGCCCGGCTGAACCACGTGGAAGTTCGTCAGGCCGTCATAACGGCTGCCGATCAGGCCGCTGAGCCACAAGCGCCATTGATGAAGACTGGGCCAGCGTCCGCGTCGCGGCGGTTGGTGCTTTTCCCGGTCGAGAACAACGTCGTCGCGTCGCGGCAACTCAGCTCCAAAGGGCGGGAGTCTGCGAGCAGGCAGTTCGCCCCCAGCCAGCGCTCGAAAACGCAAGCACTGCCCGCTCTCACGCCGACTGCCAGCATATGGCCCCGCCGGCGATTGGCAAGCGCGGCCTGCGCAGCATTCCGGCGCCATAGTGGGTGCATGCTGGGCTGAGTGCCAAGCTGGGTGCCATGCCCAAGCCGCGTGGCGGCGCGGGCATGTGTATGCCGGGTGCCCCGCATCTGGCGCCGTGAGCCTGGGGCATGCTGCGCTTGCAGCACCGTCAACGGCGGCATGCCCGCGCTTGCAACTTAGGCATGGCATCCAGCGCCGTTAACAGGGGCATGCCCGCGCTTACAGCTTGGGCATGGCACCCGCCATCGGACGTGGCACTAAAGGATTCGATTACAACAGTTCGATTCGGTCGAACTCCACGCCCGCCGCGCTTAACGCCTCCGCCGCCGCGGCGCGCTGGTCCGCGGGAATTCGCACGGCGGAGCCGCAGTCGCTGCTCAGGTGCCGCGGCGTGGGGACCAATCGCGCCGCCAGACCGGCGTGCTTGAGCACACGCTCGGCGTACACCGCATGGCTGGTAGTATGGACCAGAATGACGGCGTACTCAGCCATGCGCCTCCGCTGCAGCCAGGGACGCGATGGCCGAGATTGCCTGCTCGATGTCCGCAAGTGTCGTGAACGGGCCGGGCGACAGGCGGACAGTGCCCGCTGGCGAAGTTCCCATCGTCAGGTGCGCACGCGGCGCACAGTGCAGGCCCGGCCGGCACATGATCTCGAACTGCTCGTCCAGGGCCAGCCCGATCTCGGCGGGCGATTTGCCGTCCATGGTGAACGAGACCACTGCCGTTTGGCGGGCGGCGTCGTGCGTGCCCCGGACGTGTACACCCCGAATGCTCCGCAAACCGTCGATCAAGCGTTGGGTTAACGACTGCTCGTGTGCACGAAGCTTATCCACGCCGCGTTCCAGCACGTACCGCACGCCCGCTGCCAGCCCGGCCAGACCAACGGCGTTTGGCGTGCCGGCCTCGTATTTGTCGGGCAGGAACTCCGGCTGAAACTCGTGTTCGGAGCGACTGCCCGTGCCGCCGTGAACCAGTGCCGGCAGGCGCGAGATGTCGAAATCCTCGCGCAAGACCAGGCCGCCAGCACCGGTCGGACCGAGCATCGCCTTATGCCCGGTGAAGGCCAGCAAATCGATGTTGTCGGCGTGCATGTCGATCGGCCAACAGCCGGCGGTCTGGGCCGCGTCCACCAGCAGGGGAATCCCGCGGGCATGGGCGAGCGCGCCGACCTGACGCACCGGCAGCACTGTGCCGCACACATTCGAGGCGTGGTTCATGACGACCAACCGGGTATGCGGCCGGAGGCACTCGGCAACCGCAGCCGGTTCCATGGTTCCGTCGGGCCGGCAAGCGGCGAGGCTGATCGAGACGCCGCGGCGTTCGAGGGCTCGCAGCGGGCGCATGACGGCGTTGTGCTCCATTCCCGTAGCGACGACGTGCGCGCCGGGTTCGAGCAGGCCGAAGAGCGCCAAGTTAATGGCGGCCGTGCCGTTATGCGTAAAGACGACCCGCAGCGGGTCGCGCAGGCCGACCAGTTCGGCGACCGCCTCGCGCGCCTCCAGGCGGAGGCGCTCGGCCTGAATCGAGAGGCGATGAGCACTGCGGCCCGGACTGGCACCGACGTCGCGCAGGTAGCGCAGCATCGCCTCTGCCATGCTGTCGGGTTTCGGCCAGCTTGTTGCGGCGTTGTCGAGGTAGTTCACAACGACTCCATTATGCCGGGCGCCACGCCGGAGCGTGCCATGGCGCCTTGGTGGGTGCCATGGCGCCTTGATGGGTGCCATGGCGCCTTGATGGGTGCCATGGCGCCTTGATGGGTGCCATGCCCAAGCTGTAAGCGCGGGCATGCCCTTGTCAACGGGCAACATGCGGTCGTAACCGCCGACGTGCCTTCGTTGACTGCCGCGTGCACCCGGTTGACGGCGCCAGGTGCATGGGGTTACGGGTGGTGGCATGCCCGCGCCGCTACGCGGCTTGGGCTTGGCACCCTCGCACTGATCCTCGCGCTGACCTTCGCGCTGACTCCCGCGCCGCCCTCGCGCTGCGTGGTCCGCGCTCACTTGCGGAACGTCAGCTCGAATACTCTGCCTTCCGGGCCCGTCTTTTGCTCGCAGGTGGCCTGCCAACCCAGGCGCTCGGCCGTGCGCGTGCAGTTATCGACCTGATCGGCACCGTCGACCAGGACGACCACTTCGCCGCTGCCGGCTTCGACCAGGGCCTGGCGCGTCAGAAACATCGGCTGCGGGCAGGAGAGCCCGCGTGCATCTACACTGGTTGACATACTTTGGCCTCCTTACGAGCGAAAACTTCGCGGCCGGCCAGCCCGATGGCGCCGACGACTACCAGACCAATCACGACCACGTACGGGGCGAACTTCGACGCCCCCACCAGGTTGAAATTGTGCGAAACGGCCGCGCCCGTCAGCATGCCGAGCACAAAGACGGCGGCGTCGCCGTCGCCCTCGCCGCTCAAGAAGACCTGCCGTCCGGGACAGCCGCCGGCGAGCGTGAATGAAAGGCCGGCCAGCAACATGCCGGCGAAGTTGAGCCAATGCGTGCTGTGCGCCGCGAACTGCTGGATAGGCTTGCCATCGGAGTCGAGGCCGAGCGTGAAGCCGGGCTTGAACTGCCCATAGACCAGGTTCAAGGCAAAGGCGGCGACCAGGAAGGCGACGATTCCGCTGAACAGGTGAAAGTCGCGCATCAGAAGCAGGTCACGAAAAGCGCCCACCGTGCAAAAGCGTGTGCGCTGGGCAAGAAATCCAACCACCAGCCCGACCAGGATCGACACCACGATGGGCGCTGCCATTGCTCCCGGCCCTTTCGCGCTGCGGAACAACGCCGCCTGGCCGGCCTCGCCGAAAACGGGATAGAAAATCGCGAGCAGCAGCAGCACGCCCATTAGCACAGGCATGGCCAAGCCGGCCACAGCGCGGGCCGGGTAGGCCCGGCCCAGGCTGAAGCCGCCGCGCAGCAGAAGCACGCCGAGGCCGATGCCTGCAACCAGCCCGACCAGTCCGAGAATGGCGTTCCAATCACCACCGGCCAGGCGCAACATCGCTCGCCATGGGCAGCCCAGGAAGATGAGCGCTCCGATCATGGCGAACATCCCCAGTATGAAGCGCACGATCGGCGAGGAGCCGGTTCGCGGGCGAAACTCGCCGAAGGCCAGGGCAGCGATAAAGGCGCCCAAGCAAAAGGCGGGGATTTCGGGCCGCAGGTATTGGACGGCCGAGGCACGATGCAGGCCCAGGGAGCCCGCGATGTCGCGCGTGAAGCACGCCACGCACACGCCCATGTTGGGTGGGTTGCTACGGCCGGAAAAGAGGTCGGCGTTCTGTAGCGTTGCCGCCAACCCGCCGATAACCAGGCCGGCCACGATAATGCCGGAGCGCCTGGCAAAAAAACTGCTAACCTTCGTCACTCGGAATTCCTCCTGTTGAGAGTAGCAATAGCCGCAATGGAATGAGGATCGGCTGTACAGCCGGACGGGCGCAGGATGTTGCATCCGGCGCCGGCCGGGGCGAAACGCAAATCTTTGGCTGTCGTGGGGCTAGCGGTGCGAGGTGCTAGGTGTGCGCAGAATGCGTAGGACCGGTCGAGCGCGCACCGGCCGCGCAGGGAGTCGCAGGCAGTACCCGGCCCTGCACCAGGGCCGCGGGGCCGAACAGTCATGTGCGTCGTCGCAAGACCAAAATAGAGCCTCTACGAGAGCCAGGTCGCAGTTTACCAGAACGGATGGTCGCACTCCAGATTGGCGGATCGAGATCAGGGGATCGAGGAATCGCGGGATCAAGGGATCGAAAAATGGCAGCTCGAGGGCGCAACGTGTGAAGAGCAGAGCCGGGGCGTGTCGGCCCAAAATGTAGCAGGGCCGGGGCGTGTCGCCCCGGATTGCCGCCAAAAGCCTCCGCATCCGCGCAGTAGCGCGACTTGCCGCTGGCGTCTCCCGATCCGAGCCCTCTGGTCCATTCCGGCTCGACACGAGCCGGCTCTGCTACTCACGTCACGGTCGGCTGTTAACCGGCGGGGGCTTTCCGCGCCTGGGTGGCGCGGTTATCGTGGCATAGCGAGCTAACGATACCTAGATCCGTGCGCTGCCTGCCGCACAGGAACTCGTGTAGATGAAAAGCACCCACGCCGGAGAAGAGTCGAAGCACCGCCGCAGCCGCGTCACGGCCACCATCAAAGCCCTGGTCCGGACGCGGGTCACGGCGGGTTTGATAACGATATTGCCGATTGTGACCACGCTGTGGCTGCTGCGGGTGGTGTTCGGCTGGTTCCGGGACGCGTCGTTCTGGCTGGTCAGCGCGGTGTTGTTCAGCTCGTGGGGGCACCAGTTGCTCGAATCCACCGGGGTGAACGTCTCGGCCGTGAGTGCCACCGGGACGAATCCGACCACGCTGCCGGCCGCGGGCTTCGACGCGCTGCCGCGCGGGATGCGCTGGGGCATTTCGATCTTCTCGGTGCTGCTGACGTTCTTTTTGCTGTACGTGATCGGGATGTTCACGGCCAACGCGATCGGGCGGCGGCTGCTGGAGCTGCTCGAGCTGATTCTCGACCGCGTGCCCTTCGTCAAGACGATCTACCGCACGCTGAAGCAGGTGCTGGGGCTGTTCAGCGCGGATGAGAAGCAGAACTTTCAGCGGGTGGCGCTGGTGCCGTTTCCGAACGAGCTGACGCGCACCGTGGGCTTTATCACGAACACCTTCAAAGACTCGCTGACGGGCGAGGAACTCTGTTCGGTGTTCATCGCGACCACGCCCAACCCGACGACCGGCTTTGTCTTCGTCCTGCGCCGCGCGGATGTGATCGAAGTGGATTGGTCCGTGGAGGACGCCATCAAGATGGCCGTTTCAGCCGGCATCCTGTTGCCTCCCAACATCACCATGATGACCGGGCTGAAACTGGCGGCCCTGAGCAGCGGCTGCCCGGCCGCGGCAAAGCCGTTGAGCGAGGCGCGCGCGACCACAGAATCGAGCGCGAAAGTCCGGCTGGATTGAGCGCGTCAGAGGCTCTCACTTACAAAGGCTCGTCGATCTCGGCCCGGCGGGCCAGGCGCAGGGCGCGGCGTCCGCGTAGCGTGCCGCATACGCCGGCAAACTTGTTTCGGCCGCCGATTTGCAGCAGCAGTTCGCGTTCGGTGGGTTTGTCGAGCACGATCATGTCGCCGGGCCGTAGCGCCCGGAGTTCACTGAGGCGGATGCGGGTTTGGCCTAGATAGGCGGTGACGTCGACCAGGCTGCGGGTCAGGTTGTGCAGCAAGCGTTGCTGCTGCACGTCGGTGGCGCCCTTGGACTTGTAGCCGAACCACGACTGCGTCGTCAGCTTGCTGAGCACGGACTCAATGGTGTTGAAGGGGATGCACATGCTCATTGTGCCGGCGCACGTGCCCATTTTGATTTCGAAGGTGATGAAGACGACGACTTCGGACGGGGCGACGATGTGTACGAGCTGCGGGTTGGTTTCTACGTCTACCACTTCGAAGTGCGCGTCCACCAGGTTGCGCCAAACTTCGGACAGATGTTGCAGAGCCCGTTCGACCAGACGGTTGATCAGCCGCCATTCGATCGAGGTCAGCGGACGCTGCGGGATGTATAACTCGGCGCTGCTGCCGCCCAGGAGCCGGTCGATGATCGGAAAGACGATCAGCGGGCTGAGCTCGAGACACATCTGGCCCTCGAGCGGTGGGGCTTGCAGGATGGCGAAGCAGGTCGGGTTGGGCAGCGAGTGAATGAATTCGCTGTAAGTGAGCTGCTCAACGCCGACCACACGCACGTCGATGATGGTGCGCAGGAATCCGGAAAGCGTCGCGCCGAAATTGCGCGCGAAGCCCTCGTGGATTGAGCCCAGGGCACGAATGTGGTCCTTGCTGACGCGCTCGGGACGCTTGAAGTCGTAAGTGCTGGCGTTCGGCGGCGGGCTGCGGCCTGGGGCGCCATCCGCACGTGGCACGCCGGCCGCTTTGCCCGAAGCCGCGGGCGTCGCACCCGACTCGGTCATGGTGACCGATGCCAGTAGGGCGTCGATTTCGGCCTGATCGAGAACCTCACTCATACAACGACTCGGGCGGGGCGGGTTGGAGCCTCGCGGTTCGTATCGGAAGTGCGGAGTTCACGCCTTGATGCGAGCACGGCGGGGTACGCTACGGGCGACTCGCCCCGGCTCTGCTTACCGGACGCGTTACAAGATTCTTACAGCAATTCGACCCCGGAAAAGCGATAAACCAGCACGAGCAACCCGCCGACGATCGCGCAAAAGACGACCGCCAATACGAGCAGGAGCGTCTCGGACGACATCGGGTCACGACGCTTCGGCCGGGCCATCGCAGTCTCTTAAATCGCCGGGCGCCACACGATACTACGCCCAGGGAGACTCATACCGGGGCGGCTCACGCCTGGGGGCGAATTACGCCTGGGGCGCCTCCGGTTTATGGTAGCGACCGCGAAACTTATCGGCCGGATACTTGCGAGCATTCTTCGCAATCTTATCCAACACGGCCGACGAAAGATCGATACCCAGCACGTTCGCCAGCGATAGCACGTAACAGGTCACATCCGCTAGCTCTTCGGCAATCGCGGCCCGTTTGGCCGGATCTTGCAGAAGTGCCGGTAACTCGTCGTTGCGCACCCATTGGAAATGCTCCAGCAGCTCGGCGGCCTCAATCAGAATCGAGCCCGACAGGTTCTTCGCGTCGTGATAAATCTGCCAGTCGCGCTGGGCAACAAACGCCGCCAGCGCCGCTCGCAGTTCGGCTACGGTGGTGCGCGCATCAGCCATCACAAACTCCCGTCGCGGGCACCCGGCCCCGCTTAATGCTTGTGATAAGGGGAAATGCGAGGGCAGGCAACCAGCCGAATTGTGCCTGACCGAAGTTTGCCCGACGCGGCCCGCAGGCGTGGCAGGCAGAACCGGTCCGTCGTGGCGAGGTCAGACTTGTCACAAACCGGTTACACACTAGTTCAGATCGGTCAAAAAGGGACCCCCAAAAAAGAAGCTCGACCACCGGCGCCGTGCGGCCTTACCGACCTTGCCGGCAGCGGATAGCATTCCGGCATGCTTGGCGAACGCCGGCCCGAATGCGGCTCGGTATCTCATTCCATCCTTGCAGCAGCGGATTTCGCACAGGCCGCGCAACCTAAGGCGCGGACTGGGCGGCCGAGCCGATTGGAGATATTTGGCCTGGCGGCGGTGCTGATCGTGACCGCAGCTTTGCGGCTGCCGGCCCTTGCGTCATTGCCGCCGGGGCTGAATCAGGACGAAGCGGCCAACGCCTGGAACGCCTGGTGCCTTCTGAAGACAGGGCAAGATCAGGTGGGGCAAAGTTGGCCCATTTTCTGTATCCGTGCGCTGGGCGAGTATCGCAGCGCGCTGTTCCTTTATGTGGTGATGCCGTTCCAGGCGGTGTGGGGCTTGAATATCTGGACGACACGGCTGCCGTCCGCGATCGGGGGTGTGGCAACAGTGCTGCTGGCGTGGTGGGTTGGCCGGCGGATGTGCGGGCCGGGGGTGGGCGTGGTTACGGCGGCCTTGCTGGCGGTCAATCCGACGCACCTTCAGATGAGCCGGCTGGGGCACGAGGGGTCGATCACGCCGCTGCTTACGCTGGCGCCGCTGGGGCTTCTGATTTGGGCGGGTTTCGTGGGACCGGGTTTTGGACGCGAAACTGGTTCCACAAACACATCTGTGAGCCCGCTGCGAGCCCTGGTCGCCGGGCTGGTAATTGGAATCTGCTGCTATGGCTACCCGGCGGCGCGGCTTTTCATTCCGGCCTTCGTGGCGGTATGCGTGCTGGCGACTCCTGGCGGCTGGCTACGACTGGCGCGCAGCCGCCGTGGGCTGCTTGCGATCGCGGCGCTGTGCCTGGGCATAGCGATCACGTTCGGGCCGCTGGTATGGCAGCATTTGGCGCATCCGGAGATGATCAACCAGCGGGGAGAGGTCACCTGGGTGTGGCGCGCCGACGACCCGGTTCCGCTCCGCGCCGCAAAGGTTCTGGAGCGCTACGTTCGGCACTTCGGCCCTGACTTTCTGTATATAAACGGCGATGCGCTCGCGACCGTCTGGACGACCGGCACGGGTTACATTCCCTGGCCGCTGCTGCCATTGCAGATCGGCGGATTAGTGCTGGTGGTCAGGCGTTGGCGCCACTCGGCGGCGGCCCGCGTTTTGGTCGTCGGTCTGCTGCTGTTCCCGCTCGGCGACTGTTTTAATTCGCACGTGGGCGACAGCCTGAGCGGGCTGCGCAGCTCGCCCGGTCTCGTCCCGCTCTCCATGCTGGCGGCTTGCGGGCTGGTGTGGCTGGCCGGCAGCGGAATACATGCCCGGCAGCAGGCGGCGGTGATCGCAGTCGCCGCGGCGCTGGCGCTCCATTTCGTCAAGTTCGCACAGAATTACACTGCGCGAGGGCGCGAGCTGTATGTGTACTCCGCCACGCATGGCGACCTGTTGGCCGCGCACCAGTTCTTGACTGAGCATATCAAGCCTGGCGACAAATTAGTCATCTCGGACAGCGGTATGAACCAGCCGTACGTCGTCTGGCTGGTGGCGGATCAGTACGATCCGCGGCGCTGGTTCGCAGAGCCGCGCGAAATGCAGCCCGGCGGCGACTGGGACCGCTACACGCGTTTCGGCGATACCTACTTTCTAAATGAAAGCGAGCGCGCAGCGTTGGTGCAGTCGCTGGAAGGCGGTGGTCGCCCCGACCACGTGTTCTTTGCAGTTCGTCCGGGCGAAACCGCGCCCGGGACGCAAATCGGCCAAGTGCCCGGGCCCGATGGACGGCCGGCGCTGGTTGTGTACGAGGCATGGTTGTAAAGGCGCGGGGACCGCACTGCGTGAAGCTGCTTCATGCAGTGGCGGTGTTGCGGCCGGCTGCCGCGTTCGCTGGTCGCGTGGGGCCCGGGCTGCTGGACTTTCGCCGCGCGGCGAGCTACAACGCGCTGGCGTGCTTCGGGTACAGGAAAGGCTCGTGAATCGCCCGGTTCCCCCGCGTGCGACGGGAGCCTGGAACTACACTGTCGAGGGCTTATGTCCGTGATTTCAGCGCGCTTTTCGCTTTCAAGATTTCGGGTGGAAGTCTGTTCGCGGATCTGCCTGTTCGCAGCGGTCTGGCTGTCATTAGCCGTGCTGGCAGGCGGACTGATACCCCTGGCTTCCGCTTCACAGAGTCAGCCGGCCGCGATTCCGCAGGAGCAGCCGGCCGCGATTCCGCAGACTCAGCCGGCGCCGCCGCAGGGGCAGCCGACAATTCCGCCGCCCTTGCAGGGGCAGCCTCAGGTCGACCGCCGGCTGGTGCCACTGGAAGATATTCGCCCGGCCGCCTTGGCCGCGGGGACGGTGCACGATCTGAATCAGCAGCCCGAGGTGCGGAACCTGATCGAGGCAGCCTCGGGGCTGATGCGCAGCGGCAAGTACGAGGCCGCCGTCGACCGGCTCAATGCCGCGCTGAACCGCTCCTCGCACAACTACTACGAGCTGTTCTATCTGATGGCGGCGGCCAAGTTCCGGCTCCGGGCCGATGGCGAGGCGCGCGTGTATGCGTCGCAGGCGTTGCAGGCCGCGCGTGAAACGGCCGACGCCCACTACTTGCTGGGCGAGATCTGCCGCCGTCAAACGCAACTCGAGGCCGCGATGGGGCACTACCGGGCGGCGACGCTGGCCGCGGATACGGAGGTCCCGAACCCGCGCGTCACGGCGGCCTGGTTCCGCCTGGCGGAATGCCTGGCGGAAAACGGCTATTTGACGGCCGCTTATGAGGCGTACACGCGCTTTGACGAAGCGCTCTGGGACACGCAGCCCGCGCACTGCGAGGCCGAGGAAATCGCGCCACTGTTGACTGACCGTCCGCAGGGAGCGATTCAGGAGCGGATCGACCTGCTGAAGCGGCTCGGCCGCCATTCAGACGCGGTTGCGGTATCGCGCGCCGCTGCTGCGCGTTGGCCAGACAGCCTGGCGGTGCAGCGCCTGTTGGTGCGAACGTTGCTGGCCGCCGTTCAGCACGAGCAGGCTTTGGCGGTCTGCCGCCTGCAATGGACGGACGGCGAGGGCCCGTCTTTTCCCGAGCCCGACACCTCGCCGCGCTCGTTGCCGCTCTTGTCGGACACGGTGAAAGCCCTCGGTGCCGCCAGTCAGCTTGAGGCCTGGACGGCGGAGTTGCAGCGCCAGGTTTCCGCAGGGCAGAGCCTGGAATTGGCGGCGGCCGTTGCCGATCGCCTTTCAAAAGCGGGCGAGTATGCCGCGGCGGCCGAATTGTGGAACGCAATCGCGGCCCAGCAGCCGCAGGACGCAGAGCCGGTGTGGGCAGCGGCGGTCGCGCTACGCGCCAGCGGCGACGTGGGCGCGGCGGCTGATTTGCTGGCGCAGTTCGTGCGCTCGCATCCTGACAACATCGACGTGCCCTGGAAGCGTTTCGTCGCCTGGCTGGAGCGCGATGAAGGTTCCGCGGCTGAGCTCATAAAGTACGTCGAAAAGCAGGTTGCGGCGCCTGGCCGGGACTTTGCGACGGATTTCGTGCTGGCGACGCTGGCGGCGCGGGCCGGCCAGAACGAGTTGGCCGAACAATTGTTCGCCGCTGCGGTCGAAGCGCGTCCGGAGTTCGCCCTGGCGCAGGTCGCCTGGGCACAGTCGCTGGTTGCCGGATACGAGTGGGAGCCGGCCAAGACGCATGCCCTCGCGGCCTTGCAGGAAGCTGAGCAACTGGGCGCGGCGCACTTTGTGCTCGGCGCGGCGTGCGCCGGTCTCGACCAGAACGATGAAGCTGAGAAGGAGTACCGCGAGGCGGTCAAGGACTCGCCGAACGACGCAGAGTTTCTGCTCGCCCTCGGGCATTTTTACAAGCGGCGCGACGACCTCCTGGCGGCGCAACGCTACTTCCAGCAGGCCCTCACGGTTGACCGCGACAACGGCGAAGCCCTGGAAAACCTGGTCGAAAGCTACCTGGCGGGCGGCAAGCCGGGCCTGGCCCGGCTCCAATTCCGCGAGGCTGAAGACGCCGACCTGGCCGAACCTGTCCTGCGCCGCATTCGCACCACGCTGGGCTTCAGTGAAAATCCGTTCGGGCCTGAACACCTGGCGGAGTTAAAGCGGCAATACACAGCCGATCCACAGGACATCGAAACCGGACTGAAGCTGGCCGCCGGGTTGCTGGTACGCGGCCGCTACGACGAGGCTTTTCCCTACGCCCAAGAGCTGCACGCCCGCTTTCCGCAGGATGCGCGGCCGGCGGTCCTGCTGGCGCGGCTGCTGGCGCGAAGGTTGGAGTTTCGGGCTTCGGCCGATGTGCTGGTCAACCTGGTAGCGCGCTATCCGAACCGGGGCGAAATGTTGCGGCTCTTGGCGGTGGCGCGGCTGGCGGATTTTCAACTTGATGAGGCCCGGCGGATCATCAGGCATTTGCTGGACTTAGCGCAGACGGACGCCGTGCGCACCGCCCTGCGCGATCAACTGCTGATCTCGTACGTCGAGTTTTCCGAGTTTGAAGCCGCGTTGCAGCTATTGGACGAGTGGACCGCGGCCGAGCCCGAAAACGCGACCTGGTGGCGTGAGAAGTTGCGTGTGCTGGCGCTGGCGGGCCGTGAGCAGGAAGCGCTTGAGCTGGCCAGTTCGCGCGTGCAGCCGTTGGAAGACGAGTTTCAGCAGAAGCTGGGGGAGTTCAAGCGTCTTCTGGACCGGTACAAGCAGTTGCCGGAAGAAAACCTGCCGATGCGCTCGCGGGCCGAGGCTGTGCAGGCCGAGCTCAAGCGCATTCAAAGCAAGCTGCAGGAACGGCGCGCGGAATTCGTGCAGGTCGGAATGCAGGTGCAGAACTACCAGGCGGTCGAAGAGCAACTGCGCCAATGGCTGCGCGACCAGCCCAGCGACAGCGAGATTACCCAGTGGCTGATTCTGCTGCTCATCCAGGACGACCGCCCCGACGAGGCCCTTTCGCAGCTTGAGGCGTTCGCCGCCACCGGCTTGGCGGCGGAAGCGGCCCTGCGCGGCTGGCGTGCGGAGGCCGAAGCCGCCGCCGGGCGGACGGACAAGGCGGTGGCCGAGTTGGATGCCCTGCTGGAGGAACCGCCGGTTGGGTTGTCGGCCCGCGATCGGGCGGAAGTCTGGGCGAAACTGATCACGATATTGATCGAGGCGCAGCGCTACGACGACGCGCTGGCCCGTTGCGACGAATGGCTGAGCGAGCTGCCGGCCAAAGAACAGGCCATGCGCCTGGTGGTCGAGCGCTCGCGGCTGGCCGTTCTGGCCACGGCCGGGCGACAGGAGCAATACCTGACCGAGGCGGAGCGTTTGCTCGAGGCGGACCCGGATGATACGGGGCTGAACAATGACCTGGGTTATTCGTGGGTGGACGCGGGCATTAACGTCGAGCGGGCCCTGGAGATGATTCGCCAGGCAGTAGCGGACGAGCCGCTGCGCGCGGCGTACCTCGACAGTCTGGGCTGGGCCTACTACAAGACGGGCGATTTTGACCGGGCTTGCGAGTACTTGCGGCGTGCGGCGCGGCTGCGTGAAGGGCAGGACTCGGTCATCTTCGACCATTTAGGTGATGCGTGCTTCCGTTTGGGCGATCGCGAGGCCGCTCGCCAGCACTGGCAGAAAGCCGCGCAGATGTTAAAAGAAGAGGAAGCCAAAGGCGGAATGGCGCGTCCGCCGGACCTTGCGACCAAAATTCGTGCGAAGTTGGCCGCGTTGGAAGACGGGAAAGAGCCGGAGGTGGCGCCGACCGCAGGAAAGAACTGATGCCCACAGCCCTGGAAATCGCCCGCCAGGTGATCGCCGATGAGGCGGAGGCGTTGCGCAAACTGGCCGGCACGCTGGACGGCGGTTTCGACGCCATCCTCGAAACCATTCTGTCTGCCAGTCAGATCATTGTCAGCGGGCTGGGCAAGAGCGGTAACATCGCCCAGAAGATCGCCGCTTCATTGACCAGCACCGGGACGCCGGCAGTGTACATGCACCCGGTCGAGGCGCTGCACGGTGACCTCGGCATCGTCAGCGAGCGGCATTGCCTGATTGCCCTCTCCTGCAGCGGCAATACGGAGGAAGTGGTGCGCTTCGTGGCCCATTTCGGGCGACTGGGCGGGCCGGCGATCGGCATCACGCAGAACGGGCAATCGCGGCTGGCCGAATTATCAAAGCATGTCATTCTGCTGCCGGAAGTTCCGGAAGCCGGGCCGTTGAATCTGGCGCCGACGACCAGTTGCGTGATGATGCTGGCTGCGGGGGATGCGCTGGCGATGGCCTTGCTGCACCGGCGCGGGTTTCGGCGCGAGGATTTCGCCCAGTTTCATCCGGAGGGGACGCTGGGGCGGCGTTTGTTGCTGACGGCGGCCGATTTGATGCACTCGGGCGAGCGCTTGCCGCTGGTGCGCGCGGAAGATTCATTTGGGCAACTGATCCTGGAGATGACGCGCAAGGGGCTGGGGCTGGCGATCATCGTCAACCAGGACGGCGGTTTGTTGGGCACGTTTACGGACGGCGACTTGCGCCGAGTGTTCGAGCGCGTGGAGAAGCCGCGCGAGTTGGACGCGCGAACGGCCCACGCCCGCAGCCGGCGTGCGAGCGGCGCGCCCCCGGTGCCGGTGTCGACTATTCGCCCGACGCACTTGGCGGTCGATTGCCTGCGGATCATGAGCGAGAGCCAGATCACGAGCCTGGTCGTCAGCGATGCCGAAGGCCGGCCGGTGGGGTTGTTGCGATTGATGGATCTGCTGAAGGCGGGGTTGTAGGAGCCGTCGCTTTGCGGCCGTGAACAGGCTGTCCGCGCCGCGCGCGTGTAGCGGCATCCATGTCCGGATCTTCGGCGCCTGGCATTGCCGCGGCCTGGCCGAACAGGGATGCAGGCTGCGCCATCCCCCGCCGGCTGGCAAATATGGACGCAAGAATTCCCGCCGCCAGAAGCCCTACGATAATGCTCAGCGACACCCCGATCGGAATCTTGTAGACGCCTGAAACGAGCATCTTCACCCCCACGTACGCCAGCAGGAACACCAGGCTGAACTTCAGATAGCGGAATTTATCCATCAGGCTGGCCAGCGCGAAAAACAGCGAGCGCAGCCCCAGAATCGCGAATATGTTGGACGTGAAGACGATGAACGGATCCGCCGTGATGATAAAAATCGCGGGTATCGAATCAATCGCAAACAACACATCCGAACTTTCGACGATCAGCAAGGCCAGGAAAAGCGGGGTCATGGCCCGGCGGCCGTTCTCCCGGACGAAAAAGTGTTGGCCCTCTATTCGTGTGGTGACCGGATAGAAGCGTCGCGCGATTCGCACCAAGGGGTTGCGGTCGGGCTCGATTTCCTGCTCGCCGGAGAAAAGCATTTTCACCGCGGTCACGATCAGCAGCCCGCCGAAGACGTAGAGGACCCAGTCGAAGCGGTGGACCAGGGCCGCCCCACCCAGAATCATGGCGCCGCGCAGGACGATGGCGCCCAGAATGCCCCAGAACAGCACGCGGTGCTGGTACATCAGCGGAACCCTGAAGTACGCCAGGACCAGGGCGATGACGAAGATGTTGTCCATCCCCAGCGACTTTTCGATCAGGAAACCGGTGAAGAACTTCAGCGCCGCCTCGCGGCCGTCCGGCTCCGCAAACGCGCTCAGCCCGATGTCGAGCCAGTGGTTCTCATAGATCAGGTAAACCAAACTGTTGAACAGCAGCGCCAGAACCACCCAGAAGCCGGTCCACAGCAGCGCTTCACGCGTGCGGATCACGTGCGCTTTACGGTTGAGAACGCCCAGGTCGAGCGCCAGCAGAAGTATTACGAGTATGACGAAACCGACCCAGGCCCAGATGACCATGCCTGCTCCGAAAACCGCTGCGTTTCAAAAAGTGCTCATTATAGAGCGCCGGGCGTGCGGAGCGCGCGCCGGAACCTGAGTTACCGCAAAATGCGTTCCCGCCGGCCTTCCTGCGACGAAAACCCGCCTTGAACTCCCGCCCGCTTGCTTTATCCTGCGGACTGACTGGTGGCTAACCGGTCGTGTAGAGGGTCAAGGAGGACCAATGAGCGACAAGCCTATCGCGGTGTTCGATTCCGGACTCGGCGGGCTTTCGGTTGTGCGCCATTTGCGCCACCGCCTGCCGCACGAGCAGCTTGTGTACTTCGGCGACACCGCCCGCGTCCCGTACGGCAGCAAATCGCGGCAGACCGTCATAACCTTCGCCCTCGAAGCGGCCCGCTTCCTGCTCCAATTCGAGCCCAAACTGATCATCGCGGCCTGCAACACCGCCAGCTCGCTGGCCATGAACGAGCTGCGGCAGGCGCTGCCCGTGCCGGTTATTGGCGTGGTTGAACCGGGTGCCGCCACCGCCGTCCGCCTGGCCGGCGGCGGGCCCATCGCCGTCATCGGCACCGAAGCCACGGTGGGCAGCGGCTCCTACCTGGCGGCCGTGCGCGCCCTCGCGCCCGAGCAGGAGGTCATTCAACGCGCCTGCCCGCTGCTGGTGGCCCTCGTCGAAGAGGGACGCGAACCGTCCGACAACATCGTCCGCCTGGTCGTTCAGGAATACCTCACACCGCTGCGGGAACAGGCCATTCGCGTGTTAATCCTCGGCTGCACGCATTATCCGCTGCTGCGCCAGCCGATCGCTGACTGTCTTGGCCCCGAGATTGAGATCGTCGACAGTGGGCGCGAAACCTCGCTCGCGGTCGAACAGTACCTGCGCGCCACGCATTCCTTGTGCCCGCCGGGAAGCGCAGGTACCATGCGTTGCTACGTGAGCGACAACCCCGAACGCTTCAAACGCGTCGGTTCGCGCTTCCTCGAGGAGGATATCGAACAGGTTGAGTTCGTTGAGCCGGAAAGATACATCTCGGCCGGCGTGTGAACCCCATCGCCGGACCACCAGTGTGAGCATGCAGGCGCGCGACCGCCTGCGGTGTTGCGCCGCCTGGGCGGCCCTGTCGGCGGTGGCGCTGCTGCTGGCCGGTTGTAGCGATGCCAAAATCAACGCCGTGGTGGTGAAAATCTTCGAGCCACGCCGCACCCCGCAGCAGAATCTGGTCACCGCCTTTTCTTCCGAAGACCCCGATGTGCGCCGCGACTCGCTGGGCAAGGTGGCCAAGAGCAAGCTGCACGACGAGGATTGGGCCGTTAAGGGGTACATCACGATCGCCCTGCTGGACACCGAACCGCAGGCCCGTTGCGTGGCTATCCGTGCCCTGGTCCGCACCGAAGACCCGCGCGCGGCCGAAACCCTGCTGAAGCTGCTCAACTACCGCGAGTACCCACCCCAGGAAGTCCGCCCGCCGGATACGCTGATCCGCTGGGACGCAACGCTCGGCCTGGCGCGGCTGTCCGAACGGGACGCGGTGCCGCCGGAACTGCGCGAGTCGGTTGAGCAAACGCTGATCGAACGCCTGCGCATGGACGAGGACGCCCAGGTGCTTACGGCCGCGGCGCGTGGGCTGGGGTATTACCCGTCCGAGGACGCGGTGCGGGCGCTGATCGGCGGGCTGAACGGAACAAACTTCGCGGCCGTCCACGAGTGCGAGGAGTCGCTGGTCAGGCTGACCGGTTACACACACAACTGTGATCCGCTGGCGTGGCAGGACTGGCTTGAAGGCCATCGGGACGACTTGTTCTCGCGGGCCGGCCACATACCCGAGTCGCGGCGCCCACCCTACAGCAACCGCTTCGAGAAAGTGGGCTACGACGTGAAACAGTTCTGGCGCTGGTTAGTACCGGACCGCAAAGAGCAGTGAGCAGTTCGGGTTCGCTATCAGGCCACAGCCGATCAGCGCGCCCGTGGCTGAAGTCGGGAAGGCACGAAGCTTGGAAGCGTTAGTCATTCGTCCTGGGACGCCGCGAGCCGTCCACTATGTGAACAACTATGCGACGCCGCAGCCCGCGCCGGGCGAGGTGCTGGTGCGCGTGCGCCTGGCCGGAATCTGCGCCACCGACCTGGAAATCCTGCGCGGCTACATGAGCTTCTCGGGAATACCGGGGCACGAATTCGTCGGAACCGTGATAGGCGGATCCGAGCGCCTGCGCGGCCGCCGCGTCGTGGCTGAGATCAATTGCGTTTGCGGAAGCTGCGACATGTGCAGTCGCGGCCTGTCGGGGCACTGCCGCCGGCGGACCGCCCTGGGAATTCAGGGCCGCGATGGGGTCTTTGCCGAGCTGGTCTGCGTGCCCGAGCGGAACTGCCACGTCGTGCCGGATAAGGTCAGCGACGAACAAGCCGTCTTCGTTGAGCCTCTGGCGGCGGCAATCCAAGTGGTCGAGGTCCAGCCGGTAGATCGCTGGATGGACGTAGTGGTCATCGGCTCAGGGCGGCTGGGGCTGCTGGTAGCGCAGGTGCTAAAGCTGCACGGCTGCCGGCTCGAGGTGGTCGGGCGCAATCCGCGGACACTCGCATTTTGCGAACGTCACGGCATACAGCCGATCGAACTGAACGAACTCGTTCCCAAGGCTACGCGCGACGTCGTGGTCGAGTGCACCGGCTCACCCGAGGGACTGCAATTGGCCATGCAGCTCTGCCGGCCGCGCGGCACAATCGTCCTCAAGAGCACCTACGCCGCGCCCCCGCCGATCGACCTCGCGCCTGTGGTTGTGAACGAGCTGCGCATCCTCGGCAGCCGTTGCGGTCCTTTCCCGGAAGCCCTCCAACTGCTCCAGCAGCGGCAGGTGGAAGTCCAGGAGATGATCAGCCGGATCTATCCGTTGAAGGCGGGCCCGCAGGCGTTTGAGGCCGCCGCCAGCCCCCAGGAGATCAAGGTGCTGCTGCGGCCGGGCCGCGGTTCATGATGGAATTCTTCACCATCGGCGAGCGGCGCTACGCCCGTTTCGAACGCCTGGCACGGGAGGGACGGCTCGTGCATGCCTTCTCCACGCGGCCTCACAATATGGCACCGCGCCTCGACGACAGACAGGCCGAGCGCGCGGCCGCGCGGCGACAAATGGCGGTTGACCTGGGCCTGGCGCCCGACCGGCTGACCATCTGCGAGCAGGTGCACGACTGCCGCGTCGCAATCGTGCCGGCCGAGCACACCGGCGGGCGACTGCCGGGCACGGATGCGGCGGTCACCATCGGCGCGGGGTTGCCGCTCATGGGCTTCTCGGCCGATTGTCCGCTGATTCTGCTTTACGATCCGCTGCGGCCGGCGCTGGGCGTCGTGCACGCGAGTTGGCGCTGTACCGTAGCACAGCTCGCAGCGCAGGCCGTAGAAACAATGAAACGCGAGTTCGGCTGCGCCCCGGCGAACCTGCAGGCGGGCATCGGGCCAGGGGCGGGGCCGTGCTGTTATGAGGTGCAGGCGGACGTGTTCGAGGCCGCCCGCGACCTGCCGGATCGAGAGCGCCTGTTTAAACGCCGCGGTGGGCGGATGTATTTTGACCTGTGGCAGGCGAACGTGCGGCAGTTGTGCGACGCCGGGCTGCGCGCGGAGCAGATTGAAATGGCCGGCATCTGCACGATGTGCCGCGTAGATGTGTTCTTTTCGTTCCGGCGTGAGGGAGCCGGATGCGGACACTTCGGGCTGATGGCGGGGATGCGGTGATGGTCACCGTGCAGTAGAGGCGAATAGGACGGTAGGATGCAGGTCGTCTCGCTGTACAATTTCCGGGACGCGGTACACTGTTGACGGGAGTCTCGGGAAACTGGCGTGCCCAAGGAACCTCTACCATTGCTGTTCGAGGACACCCCGCGGGGGTCGTCGCGGGACCTGTTGCCGGCGGCGCGGCGCTCCACCCGGAACGGGCTGTTTCTGGTCGGGCTGATTTTCCTTGGCACGCGGCTGGTGACGCTGGTCGGCGCCTACTACGGAAGCCACGTGCTGCTGTTGATCCAGGAGCAGCTTCGCCCGTCATTCGTCCGCCACGTTCGCGAGTGGAAGCAGGTGCAGGCGGGACAGGCCGAATCCGCGGAGCAGGCGGAGCGCGTCGCCGCTGAGCTGCGGGCAGCACACGATTTGTTGGACGATTTTGCCCCCTTGTGCCGCTTTGACGCGGGCCATTACCAGAACATTGTCGAACGGGGCTACGAATATCTGAGCGACCCGGCTGATCCGCTGAAAACCAGTGGCGGCTACAACATCGCCTGGTTTCCGCTCTACCCGCTGATCTGCCGGCCATTGGCGCAGGTAATGAGTACGCGGGCCGCGCTGGTGCTGGTGGCGAACGCCGCGGCGCTGGCCGCGGCGATGCTGCTGTACCTATGGATTCGCCGGCGCGTGAGCGAGCCGATCGCCCTGTGTAGCGTGGCGCTGCTCTTGTGCATGCCCTGGGCGGCATTCTTTTCGTTTGGATACGCCGAAAGCCTGACCTTGCTGCTGGTAGTGGCGGCGCTGCGTCTGATGGACAGCCGCCGCTGGATGGCGGCAGCGGTCGTTAGCGGTCTGGCCACGGCGACGCGCCCGACGGCGCTGGCCATCGCGGTTGTGCTGGTGCTGGCATTCTGGTTCAACGCTGAGCACCGCGGCAGGGGTCGCCTGAGCCTGCGGGCCCGCATCGGCCGGCTGGTGCCGCTGGCCCTCGTCAGCGTCAGCGGGATTGTGGCATACGCGATATTTCTGACGGTCCGTTATGGCACGCCCTTTGTCTACAGCGCCAATTTCAAGTACTGGGTCCAGGATCAGCGGCGGGCCGATTGGCTTGGCTTCCTGACTTTCAGCCGCGTCTTTGAACAGCTCAAATATTTCGGCGCCTTTTTCCTGCCGTATCCGCGCGGCCCGATCGTCGCGGCCAATCCGCTGATGTGGAACGTGCCGATAATCTTGTTCATCCTGTTCGTGAGCTTGGCGGGCATGAAGCGTGTGCCGCGCAGCTTTCGGCCGCTGCTCATGCTGGGGCCGCTGATTTTCCTGCACGCGTACCTGGCGTGTGGCGGGGCAGTGTTCGGTATCGAGCCCATCGGCCGTTATTTGGCAGTAGCCGTCCCGACGTTCGTGGTTCTGGCGGCGTGGTGCATGCGCGAGTGGTCGTGGGGGGCGCGTACGGCGCTGATCAGCTTCCTGCTCTTGGTACAGGGCGCCCTGGCGTTTCGGTATTCGATGACTGAGTGGTGCGGGTAGGAGCCGCGGTGCCCGTCGCAGCCGCCGCGGACGATTTCCGGACTTCCACTGGGCAAGCCGGCCCGAATCGGCTAGACTATTGATGTTGAGGTGAGGGCCTGAGGTGCAGGTGGCCCGATCGGGGCCCAGAAGGTCGGCTAAGGCCGGCTTGCGGCCGTAAAGTTGGGCGTAGTCCGAAAGGACTCGGTTGGGTCGCGAATAGCGGCCCTTTTTGTTGGAGTAAGCGAGACAGGCGGGCTTGGGCCTGCCGGACGACCGGAATTGAACGCAGCGAGACTCTTATGAGCCAAGATCTGCTCCGCATCATCGACAGCATCTGCCGCGACAAGAACATCGACCGCGATTCCTTCGTCGCCGACCTTGAGAACGCCATGGCCAGCGCGATTCGAAAGGCCCATGATGAGACGGCCGACGCCCAGGTGCAATTAGATCCGCTGTCCGGCAAGATAACGGCCACCGTGAACGGCCAGCCGGTGGACCTGCAACGCGAGTTGGGCCGCATCGCCGCCCAGACCGCCAAGCAGGTCATTATCCAGAAGACCCGCGAACGCGAACGTACCAGCATTTTTGAGGAATTCACCGAGCGCCGCGGGACCATTGTGACCGGCACCGTCGTCCGCGAGGAACGCGGCAGCTTTATCGTTAACCTGGGCCGGACCGAGGGCTTTCTGCCGCGCAGCGAGCAAATCCCCGGCGAAACGCACCAGGTGGGCGAGCGCATCCGCGTCCTGATCCTCGACGTTCGGGATCAGCCCAACCAGATCAAGATCATTCTGTCGCGTTCGCACCCGGAATTTATCGTGCGTCTGTTCGAGCTGGAGGTGCCGGAGGTCGCGGAACGAATCATCGAGCTCAAGGCGCTGGCGCGCGAGGCCGGGTACCGCACGAAGGTCGCCGTCAGCAGCATTGATTCGAAGGTTGACGCCGTCGGCGCGTGCGTCGGAGTGCGCGGCAGCCGAATCAAGAATATTGTGGAGGAGTTGGGCGGGGAAAAGATTGACATCGTGCGCTGGAATGAGTCCAGCCAGATTTTGATTCAGAACTCGCTCAAGCCCGCCGAAGTGCAGGAAATCGCGCTGTGCTTCGAGTTGGGCAAGGCGACGGTGGTGGTTGCGGAGGATCAGCTCTCGCTGGCCATCGGGAAACGTGGGCAGAACGTGCGGTTGGCGGCCCGCCTGACCGGGTGGGATGTCGATATTCTGACGCCCGCCGAATACAACAAGCACCTGGAGTCGCTGGAGCGCGTGGTGAAGAGCGTGGAGGGCGCCACGGACATGATCGTCGATCAACTGGTCGCGATGGGCGTGGTCTCGGTCGGCGATTTGGACGAGGTTGGGCCGGAACCGCTCGTGAACGAGCTGCAGCTTGAGCCCGCCTTGGCAGAGCGCATCGTCGAAGCCGCGGGCGAAGAGGCCATCAAGCAGGAGGAGGAGAAGGAAGCGGCCGAGAAGGCTCGCGCGGCGCGGATTGCTGCCGGCCTGCCGCCGGAAGAGGAAGCGGTCGCTACCGCTGAGCCGGCGGGAACGGCGGCCGAAGAGACGCCGGGCGAGTCCGGTTCGGCTGCAGAGGGAGATGCGACGCCCACTGCTGAGACCGGCGCGCAAGGCTCGGGAGAGGGTCCAGCGGACGGGTCGGCCTTCGTGCCCGAGGCGACGGAGACATCGGCCGAGGACAAGTTTTCGGATGACGCCAGCAAGCAATTCCGGCCGAGCATCGATTTTGTCACGCGTACGCACACCAGCACGGAATTGGGCGATTCGCCCGAGGTGATGGCGGTCACTCACGAATCTCCGCCAGCGGAGCCAGCGCAAGACGAGTCCCCGGATGAGCAGTTTGAGGAACTGGTCGACGACTTGACTCCTGGAGCGAGCGAGCGCGAGGAGCCGCTAGACGCCGAAATAAGTCCCAAGCGGGGCGGAGGGCAGCGCGACTGGCCCGAAGGCCGCGGCGAGAGTGCAGCCGAAGAAGATGTGTCGCCGCTTGGGGGCTAGGCAAACCGGCGAGTAATTGTGAAGGAAATCGTTACCGGGGCACTCCAAGCTCCGGCATTCGGTCTGCGCCGCAGAGGCGCGCGACGGTGGGAGTGAGGGTATTTTCTTGGCAGAGGTCGATAACCAGCGCAAACTGCTGCCGCCCACGCTAGAGTGGATCGGCGGGAAGGACGGGTGCCTGCGGCTCATCGATCAAACGCTTCTGCCCAGCCGGCTGGAGCTGCTTGACTGCACCACCGCCGATCAGGTTCGACAGGCAATTCAGAGGTTGCAGGTTCGCGGGGCGCCGGCCATCGGGATCGCGGGGGCTTACGGATTGTGCCTCGGCCTGCGCCAATACCGGCAAGCGGACCGGCCGTTGTTCGAGCAAAAATTGCGCGAGGTTAGCGAATATTTGGCGGCGTCGCGTCCGACGGCGGTAAATCTGGCATGGGCGATAGGAGTTGTCGGAGCGGCCGCAAAGGCGGCGGAGACTGCTGAAGCAGCCTGGGAGGCGATGCTGGCGGAAGCGCACGCTCTGGCGCGAGCGGATATGGAGGCGTGCCGCAAGATCGGTGAAGCCGGAGCTCACCTGGTTCCGGAGGGCGGCGGCGTTCTGACGCACTGCAACGCCGGGTGGCTGGCGACGGTTCAATACGGAACAGCCCTCTCGTTGCTCTATGTCGCGCACGAACGCGGGCGGCGTTTTCACGTTTACGCGGACGAGACGCGGCCCTTGTTGCAGGGGGCGCGGCTCACGGCCTTCGAGCTTCAGGCGGCCGGCATTGAGGTTACGGTTCTGTGCGACAACGCCGCCGCGAGCTTAATGCAAGCGGGAAAGATTCAGTTGGTAGTAGTCGGAGCGGATCGGATTGCGGCCAATGGGGATACGGCGAACAAGATCGGGACTTATGGGCTGGCGGTGCTGGCGCGGCACCATGGAATTCCTTTTTATGTAGCTGCGCCGCTGAGCACGTTCGACCCTTCGCTGAAAAGCGGTGCAGAGATTCCAATTGAGCGGCGCGACGCTTCGGAAGTGCGCACTTGCGGGGGGGCGGAGGTGGTGCCGCGCGGCGTCTCTTGTTTAAACCCGGCATTTGATGTGACACCTGCGGCGCTGATAACGGGCATAATTTGCGAGCGTGGAATCGCGAAACCGGTTCCGGAGGATATCGCCGAATTTACTCGCCAGGGCCTTGCGTCGCATCGCCCCCTCCATAAACTGTAACCCCTGTTTAATGGTGCGGTCAGAACCGGCAGCCCTATCGGGGTAGGGCGCTTTCCGGCTTCTGATACTGCTTTCGAAAGGTCCGGTCCGGCAACCGCCGATAAGGTGCGGTTACGGGCTAGGACGATGTAGTAGCGCTTCGTAGCCGTTCGCGTCAGCGAACATGGCCGCGAGCGGAAAGTGTGAAAGAAGTTCCAAGGAGAAAGAGATGAAGAAAGCGTTGTTGGTCCTTATGGCGTCGGGCGTGCTGTTTGCGAACGGCTGCCTCAACTGGCAGTGGTGGTTGGGCGCTTCGCAGTTCACCTCCAACGTCACCAACATTCTGGAAGACGTTGGCGTACTGCCCGGATAACTTGTTGGCGCCAGCGCCTTCTTCGCGAGGCTGAACGCCTTCGGGAAGGCGCTAACGCGAAACTATCGCCCGGGACTTGGGCATTCTGCGGACTCCGCAAAGTGCTCAAGTCCGGGCCTTATTTGGGCGCTTTGGCGGCGCGAGCAGCGGCCCGACGCCGATGGCCGAACACCATGGCCGAGACTTGATGGCCGTTCAGCGGGTGCGTATACTGCGGCTGTTGGAGGTTGGTCCAGAAGAAATCCGGAGTGAGAAATGCTAAGGTCGCGGCGCTTCAAGAGGGTGGCCCTGCTGGCAGCGTTCAGCGCGGGCACGATGTTTCAGTTTTCCTTCGGGTGCAACGAGTTCTGGACCGACGTAGCGCTGACCTCATTTGATTTCTGCTCGGTGGTGAACTGCACCGGCGGTACTTACTTTAACTTCTGCGACCCCGTTGTGATTCTGGCTGACTGTCCCAACGCCACGCTCCCGTGAAATTGTGAGACTCTCAATGTCGCGTATCCGAAACCGCTTGATTCGCCTGACGCTCGGCTTGGCTTCCGCTGGGGTCGTCTTTGGCGGGGGATGTTCGCTTGGTACGGCGGCCCAATATTTCGCCAACTTCAACTATGGCGAATCAGTCCTCAACATGAGCCGGACGGCGTACCGGTTCCTGACGTCCGGCTATGAAGGGCCGGGCATTAACCCGGATATTGACCCGGCCTGTACGTATCCGCCGTTTTGCGACGGCGACCCGTTCGCGCCGGTAGCATCCTTCCCGTAAACCCCAAGGACGCCGCGAGCCGGCATTCTTCAGGAAAACGCAATCTGCGCGGGCCAGGGCCTGATTTGGCCCATGATCTTTTCGTGCGCCGTCGTTACGATTCGCACATGCTCGGCAGATTCACTGTCGCCAGGATCGGCGGTAGCGCCGGCTGGCAGAATGGTGCGCAGCGCGGCGCTCGCTTCTGCCGGTTGCTGACGCTTGGCGTTGGATTCACGCTCCTTGCGGCGCCACGCCAACTACTGGCATTTCCTCCTCACGAGTCCCCCGACAGCACGACGGCTACCGTCCCCGCCAACAATGAAGCCATGCTGCTTTTTTCACGCGTGGAGCAGGCCATTCAGCAGGCGGATTGGCGGCTGGTTCTTGCGCTTCGCGAACGGCTGATGAGCATGGGGAACGAGTTGGTTATCGCCCCTCCGGGTCGCACTTACTACCCCATCTGGCGACAGGCGACAAAACTGTTCGAGCGCCTGCCGCCGGAAGGCCGCGACCTCTATCGCCAAACGTACGAGGCAGAGGCGGCGGCCCGGCTGCGCGAAATCATGCCGAGTGGAGACCTGTCGGCATTGAGGGATTTGTTCCGCACCTACGCAGGATTGAGCATCTGGCCGGCGATCGGGGCCGAGCTGACGGCCCAATTACTCGATCAGGGGCAATACGCGGATGCTATCGAGACTATTCAGGTGCTCAACGCGGCCCAGTCTCACATGCCGCCCGAGCGGTGCATGCAACTTGTAGCCGCGTTGGGCTCATTGGGGCACTGGCAGGCGGCCCGAGAGCATCTGGACCGCCTGTCAGCCACCGAGGCTATGCAACAGCCGCCGTGGCCGGAGCGTCTGGCCGCCCTTCGCGCGTGGGTCGCGGAAGCTGCAGCAAGCGCAGGGCAGGCAGGCAACGACGCTACGAATCTCAGCCCGGCATTCGGTGCTGGGCTGTGGTGGGAAGCCCTCGAGCCGGCCGGTGACAACGGGGCTTGCGAAGACGACCTGGGCATGGCCGAGGCCATCACGCTGTCGCGCCGATTGCCGTTGCAGACTGCGGTTTTGGACGGCGACACTCTGGTTACGCGCATGCGGGGGACGATCTGGGCTTTCGACGCGCTGACGCTCAGGCCGCAATGGCATGTTGAGGAGTTTGCCCGGGCTGTCACGCCGGCGGAGCGATTTGATTCTTTGTTTGTCACATCGGCCACGATTTTCGGTCTGGGCGGGCAGGCGGAGGGACTGTCGGCCGATGCGAACGCCTTGCTTTGCGACGCGCTGCGACATGCGCTGACAACGGGAAACGGGTTGGTTTTTACGATAGAAGCGACCGCGCCTGGATCAAGCGAGGATGACGACTTCGGAGTCGCGCGGTTCGGAGGGATGGACTACGCTCCCCCGCCCAACGAACTGGTGGCGCGCGACTTAGCGACAGGGAATGTGGTTTGGCGGCGCGGAAGTGATCCCACAGATGCGCTGTACGGCGTTTCTTTCCAAGATGTTCCCATTGTGGTTCGCGACCGGCTGTGCGTTCCGCTGCTGCGGGCGGGCGAGCTGCACCTGTGCCTGCTTTCGCCTTCCGACGGAGCGACTGTGGCTGAAGTCGAGATCGTGGGGCCGCCGACGTACTTCACCCGTGCTGGCGGACGATGTCAGCTTGTCAGTGATGAATCGACGGTTTTTGTCGCGACCGGAAACGGCGTGGTGGCCGCGCTGAGTTCCGGAGATCTGAGCTGGAAGTGGGCGACGACTTACCCGAGCACGTTGGCCGCGCGCCGCAGCGCCGGCTGGTGGCCTCCGCCGCAGGCGTCACGTGAAGTTGGCATCGATCGCCCATTGCTGACGGGCGAACTGCTGGTGCTGGCGCCGGTCGACGCGGCCTCGATTTTTGCGTTGGAGCGCACCACAGGCCGCCAGCGATGGCGCATTCAGCGCCGCACGGATGTCAGCCTGGTCGGGGCGACGAATTCGGGTGTGCTTCTGGCCGGCAACAGCCTTATCCACGTGGATGCGAACGACGGCGCCACGGTTCTCTGGCGGACCGTCCCGCTGGAAATCAGCGGCCGTCCAGCAGTTTGCGAAAACCGGATTTTCGTTCCCACGCGCGATGGCGTCGTTACGGTGGACGGCCACACGGGCAAGATTCTCTGCGAACCGGGGCTGGGGGAGATTCGCGAACCAAACCAATGCGCCAACACGCCGCCGCCGTCGGGTGGAGCGCTGTCGCCCGGACTATTTTCGCGGCACCTGTCGGCCGCCAACTTGGTCGTGGCGGCCGATGCGGTATTTGCGATTTCGCCGAACTGCCTGGTCAAGTTTCCGGACATCGCCGCCGCCAGGAAGAGCTGCGCAGAGCTGCTGGCGATGGATCCGGGCGACGAGCGGGCGCGCTACGCCGAAATCTGGCTGGAACTTTTGAGCGGCGACCCGGCCGCCGCATTGGCCAAGGCGGAGGAGTTTCAGCCGAGTGTTGTTGCACTCGCGGCGGGTCGTGAGAAAGTTTTGACCGATATCTTCGTCAGCTTGTCCGACAGCCTGAGCGACCACACGCAGGCTTTGGCGCTGCTGCGGCGCGCCACCAGCCTCGCACAGTGCGAGGACGTTTCAGCCCGGCTGGCATTGCTGATTGGCAGATTGCTGGAGCAGGGCGGCCATTGGGCCGAGGCAGCCCAGCAATATCAGGAGTTACTCGCGCAATGCCGGCATTCAATGATTCCGATCGCGGGCGAGCCGCAGGCCGCGCAAGCGGTGTGGCTACAGGCCGCTTCCCGGCTGCGGATGGCGGCCCGGCAGATCGCGCCCCAAGTGCGGGATCAGCTCTGGCAAGCCTGGTTAGACAGCGGTTCGCCCGAGTTACTGCAGCGCCTGCGGCTGGCGACCGAAGATTCGAAGTGGCAGGAAGAGATCGATCGCGCTCTATTGGTGTCGTCCTTGCCCTTGGAGATTCGGGCGCGTTACGCGGCGCCGGATGATCCCAGCCTGCCTCTGGAAAAACGGCGCGAGCTGCATCTGGCCCGTTGGGAACTCCATGTGCGGCTGGGCCTTTTGGCGGAGGCTCAGGCGGACCAGCGGTTCTGGGCAGAGCAAATGATTTCGGCCGGGCAATCTGACGCCCCGCAGTCGGCCGCGTCCCAGCCTGGTGCTCGCGCGAGCGACGCTATGGCAGGGCGCGTGCGCAGCATAGAGCGGGCGATGGCTGAGCTGGCTGGTGCGGTCGCAGGGCCTCTGGACCGGGAGCTGACCGGCCGTTACGCCTGGAAGTTGCGCAATGCGGAGCTGATCCTGGACGCGAGCCGTCCGCAGGCCGGCCCGACGGTTCTCGTCCGCCATGCTGAAGACCAGATCATTGGAGTACATAACGTAGTGCTGGGGGGGCAATGCAAGGAGGTTCTCGAGCTCTCGGAATGCGACTCGTACGATCCCATGCAGTCGCGAATTGCGGCGGGCTGGTGGGCCGGCGGCGAGGATCTGGATGACGAGAACACCCGAACCTTCTGGCGCTGCGCGACCAATAGACATATGGCGGCCGTCGGCGTTCAGGATGGGCTGTTTGGTCTGGGCTTAGGCTGCGCGCGGGGCGCGGACAAGCTGTGGCACCGCACGCTTGCCGAATGGGGCGGAATGGCGGCGCATCCTGGCGAGGCGCTCGCAGGTGGAACCGCCGGGGTTTATGTGGGGTGGCGACAGGATCGGGTCGCACTATTGGACTGGGCCGACGGGTCGCCGCGCTGGGAGCGCAGCCTGCCCGGACTGCGGATCGATCAGCTCCTGCCGCTCGGCGAGCGCTTGATCATCGTCGGGCGTGACGGCGACGTCATTTCGGTCGACGCAAACTACGGTGACGACCGGCGCAGCCTATCCGCCGTGGGCGGCGCGCCGCGCGCCGTGACCACCGCCGGCGAGACGCTCGTGGTTTGGACCGAGGATCGCGTAGGCGGCTACGACCCGGCCACTTTCGTCTGCCGCTGGTTGCGTCCGAGCCGCGGCGTGGAAGACTACAAATGCGTGGCCGGTTCGAATTGGGTCTTGTATCGCGACCAGGGCGAAACGCAGTGGTCGCTGATTGATGCCGACACCGGTGACCCGGTGTTCGCCGGGCGATGGGGCACGTTCGGCGGCACGCTGACGGCCGCTGCGAAAGACGGCGAGCGGCTGCTGATCGCGGCCTTCTCGCGGAAGGCGGCTTCCGGCGACGCGGCGCCGCTGGTGCATTTGGCGGCGTTCGACGCGGAGAGCGGAGCGCAGTTGTGGGAACGGGACGTGCCGACCCTGGCGCGGGTCAATCAGACGCAACTGCAGGCTAGTGCAGGCTTTATTCCAGTGCTGGTGGCGCGCAGCGACTACGAGTACACCGAGACGCGCAATTACAATGCACTTGCACTATGCGTTGTAGACAAGGAATCGGGGTCGGTGACGGAGCCGGTCTCGATAATGGACGACTTCCGCGGCACACAGGGACGTTGCGCCGCATACCTTCTGGCAACGCCCAGCAGAATTATCGTACAGGCTAACGGGACCATCGCCGCTTACGGACCAGTCAGCGGAAGACCGTGATGATCCGCGCGTGCAGAAACATCGGGCCGTCAATAATGGCAGCACTGGCCCTGCTGGTTTGCTGCAACGCACCGGCATACTCCCAGGTAACGCCGGCCGGTTCGGCAGCGTCAGACACTAGCCCAGCCGAGCCGCCCGCCGACCACGGTTCGGCTCTGAATTTGCCGCCGCAACTGCCGCCCGGAATTACCCCGGCGGCAGCCGATTCCATTCAGAGAGGTCTGCGCGTTCTGGTGAGTCTGCAGAACCGGGATGGAAGCTGGCGCACCGGAGGTTCTTCGGGCGGGTATCCGACGGCGATGACCGCGCTGGCCGGGCTGGCGCTGCTGGCGGGCGGGAACACGCCCACGCAGGGCGCGTATGCCGAGAACGTCAGCCGCGGATTGTCCTACCTCCTGAGCGTCGCGCGGCGCGACGGCCTCATCGCGAGCGTGGAAGAAGAAAGCCACTGCATGCACGGGCACGGCTTTGCGATGCTCTTCCTGAGCCAATGCTACGGCATGGAGGAGGACGCGCAACGGCGGGCCCAGGTCGGCCTGGCCTTGCAGCGGGCCGTGCAACTGACGGCCCGCAGCCAGAGCGCGGCCGGCGGCTGGCTGTACACGCCGGATTCCAATGGCGACGAGGGCTCCGTGACGGTGACGCAAGTGCAAGCCCTGCGCGCCTGCCGCAACGTGGGCATTGCGGTCCCCAAGCGCGTGATTGACCAGGCCATGCAGTACCTGGAGCGCTCGTTGAACGAGGACGGCGGCATTCGGTATCAAGTGTCCGATCGCGGGCCGAGCCGGCCGGCGATCACGGCGGCGGCGGTGGCCTGCTGGTACAATGCCGGCCTATACGACAGTCCGCACGTTGCGGCGGCGCTGCGCTTCTTAAAGCCGCGCTTGACACCTGATCCGAATAACGACGTACATCATTTCGGGCACTATTTCTACGGCCATCTTTACCTAGCGCAGGTTTTGTACCAGACCTCGCAGCGCGAATGGGAAGGGTATTTCCCGGCCATGCGCGACGCGCTCATTCGTGCGCAGGAGCGCGACGGGACATGGGAGGGCGACGCGGTTGGTCCGGTCTATGGCACGTCAGTGGCGCTCATAATCCTGCAGTTACCTTATAAGAACTTGCCGATCATGCAGCGCTGAGAACTCGCAGTCGTGAGGGCGAGGGCTCGACCCTGCTCGAAGCTTCGCTTTCAAGCAGTGGCGCACGCCGGGTGGTTCGGACAGTTACCTCTCTTCGGCCAGTGAGCGGTAGTACTGTTCCACCAATTGGCGGTAACGCGAGGGGAAACGGTCACGCAGCGAATCGAGGATGCGCTCACGCTGCGCGGGCGGAAGCTGGCCCCACATCTGGCTCGGATCGGCCGCGGGCGCGCGGTGTAATTCGCCGATCGGCGCGGCTCCGGACTCCGGCGCCTCCGATCGTTCGCGCGGAGCCCCGGGCCGCTTGTCCTGCGCGGCGCGCCGCTGGCCGGCGCCGTCCTGGCTTTTTTCACGTTCCTGCGCTTCTTCCACAAGCTTGTCGAGCAGTGCAACCGCTTCGTCCTGGCGCGAGCGCACGCGCTGCGTCGCATCCGCAACCGTGAGCCGGGCGGCCGAATAACTCATGAGCATCGCCACCTCGTCCAGCGTGCCGCGCTCACGCCGCTCGATCTCGAGCCGCAGTTGCCGCGCGCCCGCCTGTACCGGCTCAGGCGCGTCCGGCACCTCGGCCTCCAAGCTCTGCAGCGTTTGCAGGGCCTCAGCGAAGCGCAGATTACTTGCTTCGCAGTACGCGCGCATGAAGCGCAGATGACTGGCGTACGGCGTGTACTGCTCCAGCGCCTCCGGCCGGCCGGCCGCCGGTCCGACGGCGTTTCGCAACTCGTCCTCCGCCTCCTCGAGCAGGCCTTGCTCAATCAGGGCCCGCGCATAGAGGTACTGTGCGTTGGCGGCCAGAAACGGATCGCGGCTCTCGCGCAGCGGCCCGGCCAGACGCTGCATGTCGCCATAGCGCTGGTCGTCAAACGCGTTCAATGCCTCGCGATAATCAGCGTACAACAATGCGAGCGCGTCCGGCACGAAGCTTTGCGGCATGCTCTGCTGATAACTTTGCCAAGCCTCGCGCACCGCCTCCGCCGTACGGGCGTAGTCGGGCCCCAGCGTGCCGACGTGCTCCAGAAAGGCCCTATTCAGCCGGTCGATTTGTGGGCGGGCGGGCTGCGTCGTTGCAGTCTGCGTGGCCGCTGGCTGACCGGCCGCGACCGTCGGCCAGAGCATCAGTACGCTGATCGCCAGACCCCGCAGCGCGGAAGCAAAATGTCTCACACGACGGCCGCGCATCTCACTTCCTTTCATTCATTTGCCGCGCTATTTCTACCAGGCGCCGTTGCCGTGCGGCCAAGCGCGCCAGCTCCGCGGCGGCCTCCGGCGACGCGGCGCTGTCGGCCGAAAGGTCCGCGGTCCGCTGGTTAATCCGCACCTGGGCGGAGCGCAACAGCATCAGTTCCACGGACTCGGGCAAAAGCGACTGGCGGCCGCCTTGACCGTCCTGATCCGGCGGTTGCAGCATGTTCTGGAGTTCCTGTTTTCGGCGGACCTCAATGGCGCCGACGACTTCCTCAAGCGCCGCCAGCACCTCGGCGATTCTCCGCTGCGTCTGTACGCCAGTGTCGGACTGGTCGAGCCGGTCGGCGATATCCTCCATGTTGCGCGCCAAGTCTCCAGTCAACTCCGGCAGCAGCACCGTCGTGCCCTCGCTGACCAGGATGCGCGCCACGTCGGCACAGTCCGCGGCCACGGCGCGCTGCGTCTGCGCTGTTTCCGACAACTTGAGCTGATCCGGCCTTTGCCAGCCGCGCGGCGCCTTCTCGTGCAGAGCGCTCACGTCGTCGCGGATCTGCCGCTGGCGCGCCAGCATGCTCTTGAAGCGCGCGTCCAGCGCAGTGAGCGTCTCCTCCAGTTCCTCGCGCCGCACTTGGCGCAACGCATCGTCCAACTCATCCAACGCCCGCTGCAACTGTTCCAGTGCCGCTTCTTCCTCAGGCTCGGCCGCACGCACGCGCTGCTCCGCCAGCCGCTCCGCCGCTTTCTGCATGCTCCGTTGGGCGTTGCCCACCTGTCGCTGGCCCGGCGTGCCCAGCCCTGCTTTGCCGGGTTTCGGGCTGAGCTCCTTTTCCAGTCCGCCGGCCCGTTGCGCGAGGGCGCGTTGCTGCTGCTCCAGTTCGTGCACCTTGGCGCGCTCGGCCAGACGTTGCGCCTGCTCCCGCAGACGGCGCACAGTGCGGCGCAACTGCTCCTCGGCGGCCTGCTGATCCAAGCCGGCCTCGGCATCCTCCTGTGCTTCGAGTCTTTCTGATGCGGCCCGCATCTTCGCGGCCGAGTCCTGCGTTTCGCCGGCAGACTGCTCCAGAGCCGCGGCAACCTCAGCCTGGTCCGTCTGCTGGCGCAGCTTGTCCAATTCACCGGCTTGCTGTTCCGTGCTGTCTGCGAGTTCCTGCTGCTCAGCGCCGGTGGCCTGCTTGAGCAGCTCGGCTTGCCGCTCGGCGAGGCCCTCCAGCGCATCCGCCTGCTCGCGCAGCCGCCGCGCCAACTCGCCGTCCGGCGCCGCGGCCTGCGTACGGTAGAGCTGCTCGAGCTGCTGCTGCATTAAGCTCTGGATTCCGCGTTTTAGCCGTTCGAGGCGCTCGCGCTCGGCGCGCTTGCGATCGAAGTCGCTGCCGGTGTCCTGGAGCTGCTGTAGAATCTCCTCCAAGTCGGCCAACAATTCGCCCTGGGCGCGCTCGGCGGCGCTGTAGTCGCCCGACTTTACCAAGAGCACGATGTCATCCAGCCGCCGCTTAATCTGCTTCTGCCCGCACAGGTCGGTCGCAGTCCGCAGCCGGTCGGCCTTGTCCGGTTCACTTTCGGCCAGCACGCGCGCCAACAGCGTCATGCGGCTCTCAAGCTCCTGCAGCCGCTGGCGAACGTCCTGCTGGCGCTGCAGCAGCGTTGGCTGCGTGCCGGCGGGCTGAGCCAAGGCGCTTCTCGGCGCCACGTGAACCAGCAGCGCGCAGCCGGCTATCAGCAAGGCGGCGCAGCGTGTCGGCCTGACGCAGAACCCAGAATTCCCTGCTTCCGCTTTCATTCTCACGCCTTACGGGGCAGCTCCTTGGGATTCAGCCGGCGGATCATCCGGGCCGAGGATGTCATCAAGCTGTTGAGCCACGGCTTCCAACGTGGCGCTGCGCACTTCCGCCTGAGCCGCAATCGTCGATTCCAGAAGCGCCACGGCCTCGCGGTAGCCTTCCCATTCCTTCATGCTCTTGAGTATCTCACGCATTTCCGCCAGCACGTTGGCCTGAGCCGTTTTTGCGTCCAGCCCAAGCTGCGGCCTGACCTGCTCGCGCAACGCAGCCATCGCGTCAGCGCTGGCCGGGATTGTCTCGCGCGCCAGCCGCCCCAAGGGCGATACCAAGCGCTCGCTGATGCGCTGTTCATCGCCTGGCCTGGCAACGCGATTGATGCGCATTTCAGCCAGAATTTGCTCGAAGGCGCGAGCTATCGCCAGGCACCGGGTTGCGTGCAGCGTCTGCGTGCGGGCCAGACCCGCCAGCCGCTGCGCCTGCATGCTATCCGGCGTGCCGTCGCCCACCGCCGCCAACCAGCGCTCCAGCCCATCCGCCAGCGCCGCCTGAGCGCTGATCAAACGTTCGAATTCCTGGCGCAGCCCCAACTCGCGCCGCGCCACCTCGATCAGCAGGTCCTCGGGCGAGACGACCCGCAGCGACGTCGCCGGTGTCGTCCCGGCATTCGGCTCGCCGGGCCTTATGTCACGCGCCTCACCACGAATGCGCACGGTCTGCCCCGCTGTCGCGCCGCCGGCTGCCATCATCAGCACGAATTCCCCCGTGTACTTGCGGGCGGCCGGTTCGAAGCCCGGCGCACTTAACGTTCGCTCCGGACCTTCAGCCGTTTGGACCAACAGCCGCGCGGCGCTGAGGCCGTACGTGTCTTCGCATGTCAATCTCACCGGCAACTCGGCCTGCGGCGTCACCATCTCGCCCACGCCGGACAAGTCCAGCTTCACTGTCGGCGGCGCATCCGGCGCCACCTTGAGCGTGTAGCTGACCGGGTTGCGGCTGGTGAGATTATCGAAGTCGAGCAGGGCGAAGCGATAAATGCCGGCCTGCGGCGCCGCCCAGCGCAGCCGAACCACCGCCTGCGCGTCCGCCGGATCGCCCCAACTAACTTCGCAGGGTGCGTCGCTCTCATCGGCCGCAACAAAACGGGCTTGCTGGACCGGCTTATTCAGCAGCGCCTCGATCTCCAGCAGTGACCCGGCCAGTATCTCCAGCACAGTCTGCTGCTCGATCTCCAGCGGTTCCAGGCGCGTGTATTCCGGCGGCGTGATGCGGGCCCGCGTGTGCATGACGCGCGGCCGCTCAACCGCTTCGATGGTGAAGACGCGCGTGCGTTCGTCGCCGCCGGTGATGCGGAACTGAAGCTGCTCGGTCAACTGGCCGACCGACGCCGTCAGACGCGTGTCAGCAACCAGCGACATCTCTTCGCGCCGGCGACGCCCGGACGGCGTCCACCAATGCAGCACCGCCGAGTCCGGCACCCGCCCGGTGATGGCGGCGCTGATCTCAATTACATCGCCGCGCGCCATCCGCCGCCGCCCGTCCGCGTCAAAGCCCTCCGGCCACAGGTGTGTGTGCTGCGGCCAGGCCTCATTTTGCATGAGCCAGTTCCGCGCCAGCCATGGCCCGGCCAGGCTCGGGAATTCGCACACGGCCAGCGCGATGACCAGGATCAGCCCGAGCAGTCCGGCTGCTTGGCGTGCTGCTCGGCGATGGTTCAGTATGCGGGAAAAATCGACGTGTGCGCTGGCGTCGCAAGCCTCAGCCAGCACCGTGTTTATCAATTCGGGGCGGCGGCCGGACGGCATTTGTTCCGCCAACTCGACCGCGCTCGACAGCCGATCGTGCAGTTCGGGGTTGGCACGATCGACCAGCCCGGCCAGCAGATGATCGGGCATGGGGCGGCTGAGCGGGACAATCAGCTTGCGCCATACGATGACCGCCCAGTACAGAAGCAGCACGCCGCTGAGAACGATTCGTTGCGAAAGCGGCAGCTTCAGCGACCAGTCCAGGAGAAACTGCACCAGACTCGCGGCCGCCACCGCCACCGCCAGTTGCTGCGCGCCCGCCAGTGCCAGGTACACGCGCGCCCGGCGGCGCAGCCGCGCCAACGGCGCCAGCACGCTCTCGCGCAGTTCGCCCGCAAGTTCTTCGACCGGCGCGACGCTCACAGCAGGTGATTCCTCCGGCGCAGCGACCATTCGATGGAAAGTAAACCGGCGATCAACAGCAGCACGTAGGCCCGGTCCCAGAGCGGCTCGACCGCCGCGCGCTGCGGCGGTTTGCGCTCCGCGGCCCGCGGCACAAGATCGGGCAGGCGTTGCGCATCGCGCAGGGCGACGTACTGCCCACCGGTCTGCTGGGCCAGCCCCGCCAGCAACTCCTCGCGCAGGCGCAAGGTGCGCATTTCCCAGTCCGGCTGTTGCACGCGTATGCGCCGCGTCAGCGATTCTGAGCCCGCAGACGCCGTGCCGCCCGGTAGTGGCACGCGGATCAGCGCCGGCCCCGACTGCGCCAGAACGACGCGGCCGCTATACCAGGCCGGACGTTCGGGAACCGCCTGCAGCCCAAATTCCAAGGGCGGTCCGTCCGACCCTTCCAGCGTCGCGGTGATTTGTTCCTGTTGCAAAGGGTTGAACGACGCGTCCAATACCCGCGCTTCGACCTTCAAATAATCGCCGACATTGAACGACTCGCGATCCAACACGAGCGTCCCGCGATTGCTTAGCCCCTGGCGCCGCGCCTGGCCCAGGTATCGAATAGCCCGCACCCAGAACCGCTGGTAATACTCCTCCGCCGTCCCGCGCCAACGCCAGGTCGTGTCGAACCCCATGAACGCCACCCGCCCCGCGCCGACCGGCTGGCTGGCCATCAGAACCGGCGCTTCGTACTGACTGCGTTGCGCCGCGGTTGGCTGCTCCAGCAACACCGTGGCCGCCGGCTTGGCGCGCATGACCGGCAGATACCACCACACTCCCGGCAGGGCGTTCCATAAGGCCCGATTGATTGCGGGATCAGTCTGCAGAGCCAGCAGCGGGTGCGTCAGCGCGCTGTCCGGAATCTGCATTGCCGTCGGATGCGTGCGGTATGACCCCTGCGCGTTGAGTCGCACGTCGGCGTCTGGATCGGGCGTGATCGGCAGAATTGAAACCACTTCCCCAACCCGCGTGTCGCGCAGCAGCCGTGATGCAAACTGCGGCCCCGCCTGCAATAGCAATCCCCCGCCGAATTCATCCACCCAGCGCCGCACCGTCACCGCCCATGCCGCATCCAGTTCGGCCGGATCAGGATCCAGCAGGAGGATCACGTCATATTCAAGAATTTCTTCCGGCTCGCGGGGCAATTTCGTGATAGTGGTCGTGCCGTCGCGCAGGGCGCGCGGCTCCGCCGATTGGAGCCAGGCGCTGACATTAACCGTCTTGTCGCGCATCAGCAGCGGCAACAGGTAGCGGTACTCGTACGACGGGCCGCCGGCCACGATCAGGACGCGCAACTGCTTATCCAGAACCGTGACCGATGTGTCGCGCACGTTGTCGTCCGTGACGGACTCGCCCGCCAGCGGCTGAATGCGAGCCCGGTAGGTGTACTCGCCGGGAACCGGCGGGCCAACCTCGAACAAAACCGGCGCGTTCGAGTCACCCACGTGCACGCGGCGAGAGCTGACCGGCCGCTCTTCGCCTCCGCCGCTGGGTTCAACGGTCAATTCCACGCGCAGTTCTTCCGGCTCAGCGCCCGTCGCCGCCAGTTCGACGCGCACTTCAAATGGATCATCAGGCGGAACAACCGCCGGGGCGGAAAGGTTGGTCACACGCACGTTCGGCGGCTCGTGCGTACTGCCGACGCCTATTGTGAAAAGCGGCGCGCGTACCCGCTCGGCATAAGCCGCAACTTCGTGTGCGGGTGTGCCCCGGTTTACCTGTCCGTCAGAAATCAGTATGACCCCAGCCACCGGACCTTCGCCCAAATCCGCCAGAACCGCAGTGAGCGCCTGGCCCAAGTCCGTCTGCGGGTACGAAGGCGCCAGCGTGGCCAGCGATTCAGCGGATGACCCCGACTGCGTCGCGGCCGGGGCCGAAGTCGCCGGCGCACTCCATGGCAAATTCAGCGGAAAGGTAGTGTCGCCGAAGGCGTATAGACTCAGGTCGTTGCGCTCTTGCAGCCGGCGCAGCCAGTCAGCCTCATTTGCCAGCAACAACCGGCGCACGCGCTCAAAGCGCGTCATCTGCGGCTGCGGCGTTTCATCATTCCCCGAGTCGCCTTGCGATCCGGGGAGATTTTCGGCGGAACTTTGCGGCGACGCATCCGGGCTTTCCTCTGCGTCGCGCACCGACATGCTGGCGGATGCGTCAACCAGCACCGCCACGCGTCCGTTCAGTGAACGCACGTAGTAAGTGGCAATCACCGGTTCCAGCCAGACTGCCGCCAATGCCAGCATTACTAGACACCGGACTGCCGCCAATATCGAACGCAGCCGCACCCCGGCTCCGGCCCTCCGTTCCCGGCGGTATAGCCAGACGACCGCATAGCAAATCGCCGCCAGCAGGCAAACGCCGACCAGCCGCCCCCAACTCTGCGGGCAGCGCGCCAGCTCCCAGCCACGCTGCTGAATTTCAGTCGCAGTCGCCAGGAGCGCCAAATTCACGGCCTGTTTCCTCGAAACGCACGAACGGCCGCCTGTCGTCCGCGTCGCAATCGACCGGCCAGACGCCGTCGCCCGGAAATTGCCGCTACGGGTGTGGCCAGCCCCGAGCCCGTCCGCGGCTTCGCGAACCACCACGCCAGAAACTGCTCCGACATCAGTGTAATCACCGTGAATACGAGAAGGGCCGGCCACAACTCCTGGCGCGTGTGCTCTGCCCCCTGTAGGAATTCGTCGGCGGTTGCGACCAGCTCATGAGGGATCCCCGCCAGTGCCGCATCGAGTGCGGCGGGACTGGCCACGCTCAGGTCGGATTCGGCCGGATCCAGGTTCACACATACCGGATGAACTGTTGGCGCCGTCAGGCCGAAGTCACTGCGCGGGGTCAAGTCAACAATGTATGTGCCCAGTCGCGTCGCATTCGGTCCGGGCACTACCAGCGGCGCGTCGGCGTCGGGCGGGGCGACAGTGGACGCTGCGAACGGCGGCTCGTTCGGAAACGCCGGTGACTTAAAGATGGCGGCCGGCTCGTACATCTGCGGCGATAGCGTGACATACAGCGGCCGGCCCGCGGCGAATGCCCCCGGCTGGTCGCTGCGGCGCGCCAGGTAATGCACCAGTTCGAGCATCGTTACGACGAAACTGCCATCCGGGGCGCGGGCCCAGTCGTTCCATTCCAGATCCGCGGTGGACGTGAACAAGAGCACGCGTCCGCGACCGACTGCCCGCTCGAGAATGGCCGGGCTGCCCTCTTGATCCGGGTAACGCGCCAGTACGACCGCCGCCGCCTCTGCCTGTTCTGCCTCGCGCGGCCCCACTTCAGCGCACCGGTAATAGCGCCAGAAATGCACATACTCCGAGAGCACATCACTGCCCGCGGGAAAGGCAGCCGTCACGGCGTGCGGCTCCGTGCGCAGCAGTCCCACCCCTCCGCCTTCTCCGGGCGGCGAAACGATACTCTCCAGCGGCGCCGGCAGCAGGGCCGCCCGGCCGGCATAGAGCGTGCGGTTGTACTCCGCTGGATCGCCCACCTCGCCGCCGAGAAAGATCGCCAACCCGCCGCCGGCCTTGACGTACGTGCTCAAAGCGCTGGCGGCCACCTCGTCCGGCGGCGGTACGTTGCACAATACCACGACGTCGTAACGGTCCAGCTCCGTGGCGCGAAGCTGCTCGGGGTCGACTGTGTCCACCTGTATGCCCGAAGAGAGCGGCCCCGGCGGCGCCAATGCGTTGCGCAGGAGGAAGGTCTCGTCGCGGTATTCATCTGCCCCGGGCGACCCATTCACCAGCAGCACGGCCAGCGCGGATTTGACCTCCACCGTCTGGCGGTGCACGTCATCAGCGCGAAACGAGTCTACTGGACCGAGTGTCAGCGTCAGAACGTGCGTACCCGCCTCCGGAAAAGTTACTTCAAGCGAGACGTCCTTGTGCTGCCCCGCTTCAATCGCTCCCACCGGCGTCGCGGGCAGCGGCGCTCCATCTATCTCAACCTGCAGCACGATGTCCGAGACCGTCTGCATTGCGTAATTGGCGACTGCCACCCGCACGACCGCCGGAAAACCCGCGATCGTCTGCGCCCGCTCAAGCCGCGCATCTATCAAGGCAACGTTGCTCCGCGGCTGTACGCCCGAAGCAACCAATACTGCTCGCACTGGCCGCTCGGGCGGAGGGCTAGTCAACTGGCCCGAAGCCTGTTCGCCCGCCGCGCTAGTGGAAGCCTCTGCCTGGTTGCCGGCTCTCAGCGGCGCGAACACCGATCGACCGTTCACGCCGCCAGCCAGCCAATCCGTCTGCTGAAAATCGGATAGCACGTAGTAGTCGGCCCCCGCAATCTCAACGGACAATTGCCGCCCCGCCAGCGCCGCAATGACGCGCCCCGGCCGCGCCGGCACTTCGACCGGCTCCAGGCGCGCAATGCGCGCCCGCAGATCGGCCAGGTCGGCTTCGCTCAGCAACGCGTCCTGCACCATCGGAATCCCCCCGGCCGAAGTCAGGCAAACCGTGACCGGGTCGTGCGGCGCTTCCTGGTGCAGCCAAGACAACAGCCGTCCGGTGGCATCCTTGAGCCGGTCGAATTCGGCCGCCGCTCCGATGCGATAAGACATGCTGGCCGAATCGTCCAGGATGACTATGCGCGCCACTTGCCCGCGCCCGCCCAGCAGCGCCGCGATCAATCCCGGGCGCACAAAAGGCCGCGCCACCAGCAGCGCCAGCGAAGCCAGCGCCAGGCACCGCAGGGCCACCAGCAACCATTGTTCGAATCGCACGCGTCGCCGCGTCTGGCGCTCCGCGATCAGCAGGAATTGCGTCGCCCCCCACTCAATGCGGCGCACGTAGCGCCGCGAGAGCAGGTGAATCAGTATCGGCACGCCCGCCAGCCCCAGACCCCATAGCAGCCCCGGGTTGAGAAAGCCAAAGGCCACCACCAGGCCCGCACTCACCGTCCGGTCCTCCCGTGCGCCGCACGCACGCTGCGCCCGCTGAGATAGCCGCTAAGCACCGCGTCCAACGGCTGCCGCGTATTCACCGGAACGTAGTCGGCGCGATGTTTGAGGCACACCGCCCGCACGCGCGCGCAGAAGTCCCGCACTGCCTCGAGATAGCTCGCCCGCAATGCCTGCGGGTCCGCCAGCAGCCGCTGCTCCTCTTCCAGCCCCTCAAACAGCGTGTTCTCGACGAACGGGAAGTTCCATTCGTCATCGTCCATGACGTGCAGCAGGACCAGTTCGTGCCCCGAGTAACAGATGTGCTCCAGACCGGCCAGCACATCCTGCGTATCCGCCAGCAAATCCGAGATTAACACCACTAGCGAGCGCCGCCGCAGTTCTTCCGCCAGTTGATGGAACAGTATTTTCACATTCGTGCTGCCGGCCGGCTGCGAGGCTTCCAGTAGTGAAATTACATTCGCCAGTTGCGGCCGCCCGGTCGTGGCCGGCAGCTTGCGGCGGACTTCGTGATCGAAGGTGATCAGGCCCACCGCGTCGTGCTGCCGCACCAGAAGGTAGGCCAACGCCGCCGCCAGGCATGCCGCGTAATCAAACTTGTTCAACGGTCCGCTGCCGTACGCCATCGAGCGGCTCGCATCCAGCAGCACGTTGCAGCGCAGGTTTGTCTCTTCCTCATACTGCTTGATGAAGAAGCGGTCCTTGCGCCCGTACAGGCGCCAGTCGATCCGCCGGATGTCGTCGCCGGCCACGTACGGCCGATGCTCGGCGAACTCCACGCTTTGCCCGTGATATACGCTGCGGTGCATGCCCGACAGCACGCCCGCCACCACCATGCGGGCCCGCAGGTCCAGCCCGCGCAGACGGGCGATTACTTCAGGAAGTAAATACCTGCCGGAATTGGGCATTGGCGCTCTCGTCGCCCCTGCCGGCCGGCAGGGACTCCAATATGTGCTCGATAATCCGGTCGGTATCGTAGCCTTCGGCTTCGGCGGCGTAGTTGGTGATGATGCGATGTCGCAGGACCGGGTGCGCCAGCGCCTGCAGGTCCTCACGCGATACATGATGCCGCCCGTTCAGCAGCGCCCGCACCTTGGCGCCCAGCAGGAGGAATTGCACAGCCCGCGGCCCGGCCCCGAACGTAACCATGCGGTCGATCAGCTCCGCCGCCGCGGCAGGCAACGCCACGCGTCCCGCCGCCTGGCCGGCGTCCTCGTCGCGCCGCGCGGCGCTGGGCCGCGTCGAGCGCACCACATTCAGCGCATAGTGAATAACGCTCGGCGCAACCGGTACGCGCCGCACGATCTCCTGCAAGCGCAGAATTTCCTCCAGCGCCAGCACGGGTTTCAATTCCGGCTGCGGGCCGCCGGTCGTGCGCTCCGCGATGGCGAACTCGTCGGCATACGGCGGATACCCGACCAGGACCTTGAACATGAAGCGGTCCTGCTGCGCCTCTGGCAACGGGTAAGTGCCTTCCTGCTCGATAGGGTTTTGCGTGGCCAGCACGAAGAACGGCGGATTCAACGGGTGCCGCACGCCGCCCACGGTGACCTGCGCCTCCTGCATCGCCTCGAGCAGCGCGGCCTGCGTTTTGGGCGGCGTGCGGTTGATCTCGTCCGCGAGCAGCACGTTCGTGAACACCGGCCCGGGCAGAAAGCGGAAGGAGCGATTGCCCGTCCGCCGGTCCTCTTGGATCACTTCGGTGCCGGTGATGTCGGACGGCATCAGGTCGGGTGTGAACTGAATGCGGTGGAAATCCAGGCTCAGGCAGCGCGCCAGGCTGCTGATCATCAGCGTCTTGGCCAACCCCGGGACGCCTTCGAGAATCACGTGCCCGCGGGCGAACAGCGCGATCAGCAACTGCTCCAGCACCGCTTCCTGGCCGACGATCACTTTGGCCAACTCCGCCCGAATTTCGGCGTACGCCGCGCGCAATCGCCGCACCAGCTCCAGGTCATCACCTCCTGCGGGCGCCGCCTGCTTCAACGAATCAGGCGCTTCCGCCGATGGCGAATCAGGCGCACCGGCCTGCGGAGGCACATCCTCGTTTTCACGATTCATAAATCACGCGAAACCCTCCGAAGCCTCTCCATCCGCTTGGACCGCACAGGTACATGTGATTGTAGAATACCGCGCCGCGGATCACGGTGCACTTCCCAGACGATGCGCTTCCGACGCCTAGGCCCCCAGTTCGCGACTACGGTTAAAGGCCGCCACGACGCCCGCGACGATGTGCTCGAAGATCTGGTTGTCTTTCATCGAGGTCAGCGCGGCCGCGGTTGTGCCGCCGGGCGAGGTCACTTTGGCGCGGAGGACGTCCGGCGGCTCTCCGGATTCGAGCATCATTCGCGCGGCGCCGAGGGCGGTTTGTTTGGCCAGCAGGTTCGCGTGTTGCGGCGACAGGCCGACGCGCTTGGCGGCTTCCATGAGGGCTTCGGTGAAGAAGTAATAGTAGGCCGGCCCGGTGCCGGAGACGGCCGTGACGGCGTCCATGAGCCCCTCGTCGGCGATGTGCACGCTCTTGCCGCTGGCGTCGAAGATGCGCTGCGCCCGCAGCAAATCCGCCTCGCTGGCGTAGCGCCCCGGGCAGACGCCGGCCATTCCAGCGCCGACGTGTGCGGCCAGATTGGGCATGGCGCGCACGACGCGGGCTTTGATGCGCGGGAAGCTGTTTTCGATGCTGGCCGTGGAAACGCCGGCCATGATCGAGACGACCAGGTGATCCTCACGCACCAGGTTGCCGAACTCGCGGACGACTTCGCGGTACTGCTGGGGCTTGACGGCCAGGAGCAGGATGCGGCTTTCGCGCACGAGGTGGCAGTTGTCGTCGGTGGTGGCGATATGGAAACGCTGCTCGAAGAGGCGGCGGCGCTCGGGGTTCGGATCGGAAGCTATGATGCGATCTTCCAGCAGGACGCTGTTGCGGAGAACGCCGTGGACTATGCCCTCGGCGGCGTTTCCTGCGCCGATGACGCCGATCTCGAATTGCGTGGTCACGCTGGGCTCCTTCGTCAGACCCGGCGGCGCATGTTAGCCGATGACGGGCGTCGGCGAATATGGCGGGCGACGTTGTTGGGGAGGAGCGAGATCTTACCTGGGGTCACCGACGGTCGGACGTCGGCACCCGGGCGCTTTTATCACTCTGACGGTTGTTGCGGCGGACCAAGTAGCGGGGTTTCGACCGGGGCCGCGAGGCCGATGAAGACGACCAGGCCGTCGCCGCAGGGGTTAGTCTGTGCTGCGTCCATCTCCGTCATCGGCCCGTTGTTGCATAGCCACACATTGCCGGAGGAATCAATCGCGACGACAGTACTGCGTTCCAGAGCATCGCTGGGGTAGCCTTCGGGGGCGACCGGCCGGCCGCTGGCGCCGTCTAGCTGCGCGAGGCGCTGCCCGCCGAAGTCGGCGACCCAGACATCGTCATTGCCGTCGACTGCGATTCCCCAGGGGATCGACATTCCTCCGCCAGCGGGGTCGGCCAGCGTGCCGGTGTCTATGTCGAAGACCCAGGCGTCGTCGACGACGACGCCTTGCGGCACGTCCGGGTCGAAGGCGACGGCCTCGGGACCGTCAAATTCGGGAAAGCTCCCAACGTACCTGATGGCCAGCGCCCAAGTCTCCGGCGCGCTCCATAAGACCGGCCGGCACGGTGAATACACCAAAGATGCATAGAACAGTAACGAGTTGTTCCACCACGAATAGTGCGCGATGTTAACCGCGGCCTGAAGGGCGTTGTCAGGAGCGGGCCCGCCCGGCGGCGTCGCCAGCCGGAAGAAAGCCTTGGCGTATTTGGGTGAACGGGCGCAACCGACCAGCATATTGGCCAGTGAATTAAAGGTGCGCATGGTCGAGGTTTGCAGTCCATTGGGCGGCGAACCGAGTACCGCTCCGACGCGCCCCGTGACCGGGTCGACCAAATCGCGGAACGTACCGGCGGCGTTTTGCAGCCCGGGCGAGCGGCCGCCGATTCGACCGTCGACGATGAACTGGGCCATGGCGTAGGCGGTGGCTACGGTCGTTCGTTCGTTAATCGTCACGTTCTCGAAGTACCTGGGCGCTCCCAAGACCGTGGCGAAGCGAACGGCAGCGCTCGGCCCGTCGGCGATAAGGTAAAGAACTGCGTTTGGATCGGCCGGCGGCGTATATGGAATACGGAAGAATCCATGCCGGTTCGTGGTGTCCGACCCCAGCACCGACTCGCCCGTACCCTGCTCACCTCCGGCGAGGAAAAGCGTGACGTGGGATCCACCGATCGGCGAAGTGTGGCTCAGCACGCGCCCTTGTTGCACGGTCTGCTCTGCGCGTGCGGAAACAGCCATCATTATCAGCCATAGATACGCAGCTATCGTCAGTGCCGGTTTCCCGCTACACATTTCGGGCTCCTTCAGTCCGGCAATCGAGGCAAGCCGACCCTGCACTGCTCTTTGAGTGAGTGGTTCCGCTTACTCGATCGCTTTTTCCAAGGGACCTACGCTGTCGCGCACGGCGGGCTGCGTTCACCGCTCATTCTAGCGCGGCACGGGGATAAGAAGACGCTCAGGGGGGGCTGCTCCGTTTCGAGCGCGCCATATAGGTCGGCCATATCTGTATTTGCGCCGAGCCGTTTTTTCGAGTGCGAATTCGGAATTGGCCGGCAGAAGGTGGCCGACATCAGAGATACAAAAGGTCCTGCATATAGGATCCGCTTGTTCCAGCCATCGCACAGAACCTACGGGGCAGGGCTTTTCCCGGCTGCTTCCGCCTCTTGGGCGGTGGTGTAGCCGACGAAGTCCTCCTCTCGAATGAGCTGGGCCACCGGATCGTCGATTGCGTAGTACCACCGGCCCCGCTTGCTGGCCACGAAGCGCAGCCCGGCTGTCTCCACCTTGCCGACCCAACTGAACTCGGGAGCTTCGGCCGGCACGGGCGAGGTGGCACAGCCCTGCCCGGCGGGCAAGAGGCCATAAGTTTCGGGCGCGTCGGGGAACCGCTCTACCAGCTTGGCGAGCGGGCGCTCGTCCTCAGACGGAGGTGCACCGCTCATGTACCACAGTGTGAAGGCGATGGCCGCCGCCAGCGCCGCGCCGACCGCATAGACACGGCCCGACCGCCAACTCCGCCGCGCGGCGGGACGTTGTTGAACCGCGCCGGCCCCGTCAGGAAGGACGCCGCTGCCGTGAAGGAGCACAGTAGAAGTCCCGCTGCCATCGGTGCGCCAGGCGATCGACTCGGCATGCAAAGAGGCGGCCAGGTCAGCAGCCGTCGGGCGTGCGGCGGGGTCTTTGGCCATGGCGCGTTGCACCAGGAGCGCGAGCGATTCTGGGCAGTCAGGAGCTTTCTCGCGCACATCGGGAACCGGTGCAGAGAGGTGCTGCTTGAGGACTTCCTTGCAGGTTTTGCCGACATAGGGCGGTTGGCCGGTCAGGGCAAAGTACAGCGTTGCGCCCAGACTGTAGACATCGATGGCCGGCGTGATGCCATGGCGCTGAATCAGTTCCGGCGCCAAAAAGCTCGGGGTCCCCACGGAGCGCTCGGTGAAGTCAAACGGATCATTGGGATCATTCAAGCGCACCAGCCCAAAGTCTGTCAGTTTGCAGCGCCCGCCACGCGTAATCATCAGGTTGGTAGGTTTGACGTCGCGATGAATGATGCCGAGCTCATGCGCGACCGCCAGCGCAGTGGCCGCGTCGGCGATCAGCGGGCAAGCCCGGTCGGGCGGTAAGCGCCCGATGGCCGAGACCACTTGCTTCATGTTCTCGCCGTCGACCATTTCCATGGCGATGTACCACCACCCGGCATGCTGGTTGATCTCGTAGATGCGCACCACATTGGGATGTTCGATCAGGGCGGCCCCGCGTGCTTCACGCAGAAACTGCTCGACGCGTTTGGCCTCGTCCAGGCCGGCGATGCGTTTACGCAGAACCTTGAGCGCCACCAGGCGCTGCAGGTGGATATCCAGGGCTTGGATAACCATCCCCATCGTGCCCTCGCCGATCAAACGCAGCAGCCGGAAATGGCCGAGCGTCTTTCCGGCCCAAGCCGGCTGGCCCGCCGCGATGCTCTCCGCAGACCCGGGCGGCGCAGGGAGAATGACCGTTTCTTCCGAGGGATCGGCGGGCTTAATGCTGGCGCCGAGGCTCGCCTCGAAGTCGGCCGGGTTTTCCAGCCCGCCGCTACTTCTCCCAGATTCCAGCGAACCTTGATCCAAGGGTCGCGCTCTCCTACCAACCCGAAAAATCCATGATTGTTATGACGCTCTGGGGACGGTTCGCCCGCTCTTCACTGACGTCGCCCTCGTCCGAGCACATCGCAATATAGCGGCTCTCTCCCAATCGGCAGACGGCCTCGACCTTCATATCGGGAGTTCGGGCGAACAGCACCGGCTGCTCCGACTTCCGCCCGCTCCACCAGAACAAGGCGCAGTCCAGCGTGTTAGGCGGGAAAGGCTCGTCTTGGCCGCGCTTGGGGCCATTGCTCTTGCCGGCCGCAATCAGGTAGCCCCTCGCCACCGGATCCCAGCAGAGGTCGCTGACGCCGCGCTCACCCAGGTCCAAAGTGAAAACATCGGTCACACGTATCCGGGCGGGGTCTTCAAGGTGGAAGGCCTCCTCCAGGCCTTCGATCGCACACAGCAGCGCCTGGCCGCGGTACAACGGGTTGCGCAGGGCACATAGGACCCGCGAGCCGTCGGGAGTAAAGGCGAGGCCTTCCACGTTGCCCCAGCGGTAGGTGTTCTTGTCGGCCTGGGCGTAAAAGGTCTCGTACGGTTCGACGCCCACGGCCTGGAAATGCTCGTCCAGCGCGTCGCGGATCGTTCCCGCATCGAGCACGACGGGCCGTTCGGCCGTGAAGCCGCGGCTCTGGCTATAGACGAAGCGCAGCATGTGGCGCCGCTGCGGCAGCGGTACGGCGCGGTGGTCGTTGCTGAGAGAACAGAGGGCGTAGCCGATCCACGCGTCGCTACCCCGCGAACATAGGGCGAGGCACTCGGCATCATCCAACAGCTTCTGCTCATTAGGAATGAGCACGTGCGGACGCGGTTCACCGATGGTCATGTTCGCCAGGTCGACCGGGCAAGTGAACAGGACGTGCCCATGCCGATCGCTAACCAGCAACAGCGAGCCATCAACCCACGCCAGGCCGCTGCATTCGAGCGGAACGGGCGCGCGCTGCTGGTTCGAGGTGGCCGCGCGGATCGTGATGTCGCGCTGGGCAACGACGGGCGGTTCTATCACGCCGAACCGGATGTCGGCGGCCTCGCGGCGCGGCTGGGGAGACCTCGCCAGCGCCGGCGCCCACGCGATGCTCGCCATCGCTGCCGTCGCGAGCGCAAACAGCCGGGTTGACTTGCGGCCGCAGGTGAACGTCGCACGGTTCAGTTCAAGGATCGCGCGCATCGGTCAACCTCTGAGTTGCGGGCAGCTCGCAGCCTGACAAACTCACCGGATGTAGTCAAACCCATCTTTTGAAGCGCCGCGGCCGAGTTCAAATTCTTAGTTTAATGGCATTGCTGGGGCGGAGCAAACGCATCTGCCAAGCCGTGACCAGGACGGCCGGCCGGCGGGTTGGTCTTCTGAGGCAGCGCTCGGGTTATGGAGCTCAGCCGGCAAACACGAGATAGCGGGCCCGGAAGTCCGCTGGTGCGGGGGAACGCGGAGGCTGGGAGGGCACGGGCAGCCTGCCGGCGCGAGTGCGCGCGCCGGGCGCTTCTTGGCCCGCGGCACACACCCAGGCGGGCCCTTTCTAGGTTTCCTACGACGCCGTCAGCAGCGTCTTGAATTCCTCGACAAGGTCGACCGGAGTAGGGTCCAGGCCGTCCAACAGCGCGCGGTAGTAGGAGGACCAATCCGCAAACTCCAGCGCCGCAAAGACCTTTTCGGCTCGGGTAGCGCCGGGTATTCGCCACTCGCGGAAATCCACGTGATTGATGCCCTGCGCCGCGAAGACGGCCCGCATGACCTCGAAGCGCCGGCGGATGCGCGGGCGGCTGGCGGGGTCGTCGAAATAGAGCACGGCGAAACGTGCCAAGCTCGCCCTGAACCCGATCATCTCATTGTGGTTCAACTCGGGAAAGGCGTTGAAAAACGCGGGACGCTTGGCGTTCTCGTTGAACTTGATTTTCGTCAGGCGGGCGATGCCCAGCAGGTGTTGCTCGTCGGTATAGATCAGCGGAATGCGATCCGCCAGCCACACCGCGGTCCGGCGCGCTTCGTCGTGCGTGCTGTGCCGCCGCAGGAAGGCCGGCACGGCGCTTAGCTCCGGCCGCGGATCCTCAAGCGCCCCGGCGGCGTGGAAGACGCGCGCCAGGTAGGTCGCCGTGTAACCGACGGCGGAGCGCGGCTGGAATCCGGGCGGCTCATACTGCAGCGGAATGCGTATAAGCGTATAGCCGCGCGCTTCGGCCAGGGCGGCGAGGCGGCCGCCGCTGCTTACGGCGACGACGTGAGGGAAGTCGCTGGGCAGGTTCTCGATGGCGGCGAGCACTTCCTCGGTTCCGCCGGAGAAGGAGCTGGCAACGATCAGAGTGCGTTCATCCGCGAAATCCGGGAGCTCGTAATGCCGCACGATGTTGATGGGCAGTTTCTGACGATCGGCAAAGGCGTCCAGCACGACGTCCACGGGAAGCGCGGAGCCGCCCATCCCCACTACGACCACGCGCTCGAAGCTCCCGCCGGGCAGCGGGCCGATGGAGTCGCCGAGGGCAATCTCAATCTGGGCGGGCAAGCGGCGGATGACCTCCGCCATGTTACAGCGATCCAGGCGGCGGGCGCGTTCGGCCAGGTCTGAATCCAACTCCGGGCGGAACGAGGTATCGGCGGACACGGCGGCCTCGACTTTTTTGTCCGGGAAATCACTCACTGATCCGCATGATATCATGAGGCGTGGACGCGTGGGCGGGGCGCACGTGAAAGAACGCGGGGCGACGAAAAAGCGCGCGGTACGGGGACTTGCAGCCGGGCTGGGGTTTCTGGACCATGCGCAATATGATCGCCTTTATAAGTGGATTGGTGCTGCTCACTGGGGGTTACTTCATTTATGGGCGGTTGGCGCAGTCAGCGGTCAGGCCCGATCCTGGCAGACCGACGCCGGCCCTGTCGCGCGCCGACGGGGTGGACTATGTCGCCATGCCCACATGGCGCGTCTACCTGATCCAGCTCCTGAACATCGCCGGACTGGGCCCGGTCTTCGGACCGATTCTCGGGGCCTTGTGGGGACCACAGGTGTTTCTGTGGGTCGTGTTCGGCTGCATCCTGGGCGGCGCGGTACACGATTTTCTGATCGGCGCCATGTCGATCCGCAATGACGGCGCGGGGTTGCCCGACCTCATCGGCCACTATCTCGGCACGGGCGCGCGGCACTTCGCAACCTTCTTCATTCTGCTGCTCATGCTGCTCGTGGGAACGGTGTTCGTGAAGGGACCGGCCCTGCTGATAGTACAGCTCCTTCCGGCTGAAACTGTCGGCTCGTTGTTCGGGAGCGGCGCAACTGAGTGGCTCAATTCCTCGGTCTTTGGATTGTCGGTGTGGATGTGGACCGTGATGCTGGTCATTTATTTCTACTACATCCTCGCCACGTTGATGGCCATCGACACCATCATTGGCCGCTTTTACCCGTTCTTTGCACTGGCCTTGTTGGTCATGGTCGCAGGGCTGGGTTTCGCTCTTTTGACTGGGCGGATTTCAGCGATGCCGTTCACGCTCGACAATCTGCACCCCAAGCACCTGCCGGCGTGGCCGCTGATCTTCATCACTGTTAGTTGCGGAGCGGTAAGCGGGTTCCATGCCACACAAAGTCCCTTGATGGCGCGCTGCCTCAAGAGTGAGAAGCGCATGCGTCTGGTGTTCTACGGCGCGATGATCGCCGAAGGCGTGATCGCGCTGATATGGTCAGCGACCGCCCTGGGCTTTTATAACGGCATCGACGGGCTTTCAGCAGCTCTGGCCAAGGGCGGCCCCGGCGCGGTAGTCCGCGATGCCTGCGTCGCCACGATGGGATCGATCGGAGGAGCGCTGGCCGTCCTCGGCGTCGTGGTGCTGCCGATCACATCCGGCGATACGG
>ENA-UOUL01000100-UOUL01000100.1-bioreactor-metagenome-genome-assembly--contig:-NODE-100-length-136534-cov-6.002785_pt1 | contig 136534 bp, 109 predicted proteins | sample MGYA00249838_ERZ747220 | MGnify/ENA primary metagenome ERZ747220 (study PRJEB28778, sample SAMN05720191) | bioreactor metagenome | isolation source: Anaerobic biogas reactor | place... | reverse complement strand
GGTCGGTATCCGCCGAGGCGGAGCGGCTGGACGAGCCGTACTATCCCCGGCACGTGGTGAACGTCGACGAGATGTCGCTGCGGGTGATCTGGTGCGAGGGAGCCACCCCTTGGCATGCGCACCCGCGCCACGACGAGCTGCTCCTCGTTGAGAACGGCCGCCTCGACGTAGGCACTGAAGAGGGCCCGGTGACGCTGGATGAGGGGCAGATGGTGGTGGTGCCGAGGGGACGCCTGCACCGCCTGTCATCGACGCGGCATACCGTGGCCACGTCGTTGATGCATGGGGCCGTGACGCCCCTGGAGCAGATGGGCCGCGAAGAGCGCTAAAAGGCCCAGTCGGCCAGGATAGAGCCCCCGATGAACTCGCGCAACAGCGAGTTGCGCGGCACATGGTCGGACTCGCCGGGGCGCACCCAACGCAGAAAGGCGAGCAGCCTCCGCGCCTCCACCGACTCCAGGCTGCCGTGCGGCACGCGCAGCAAGAGCGGCTCGACGAGCGGCTTGAGCACGGAGAGCTCGTACACCAGGGCCGAGTTGAACATCACATCCGAGTTCTCTTGGTAGGGAAAGATGTTGCGTTCCTCCCCCGCGCGGACGTGCTCCCATTGGCGGATGGTCTGCTGCGCGGAATAGCCGCGGGTGCGCGCGTCGCGGACCATGCGCCGCAGCAGCCGCGTGTCCGTGGTGGGGATGCGGTTGTGCGGGTCGATGTTGAGCTGCGTCAGGCACGAGATATAGATGCGATACACCGCCTCCCGGGGGACGTGCGGCACCAGGTTGGGGTTCATGCCGTGGATGCCCTCCACCAGGATCACGTGCTCTGGGCTGATCCGCACGCGGTCGCCCCATTCGCGCTTGCCGGTGATAAAGTTGTAGCGCGCCAGCTTGACCTCCCGCCCGGCCATCAGGTCCAAGAGCTGCTGGTTGAACAGCTCCAGGTCCAGCGCCACCAGGTCCTCAAAGAGGGGATGGCCCTGTTTGTCCCGGGGGGTCAACTCGCGGTCCAGGAAATAGTCGTCCATGCCCACGGCGATGGGGCGGATGCCCTGCGCCAGCAGTTGGATGGCGAGTCGCTTGCTGGAGGTGGTTTTCCCCGAGGCGCTGGGCCCGGCGATGAGCACCAGGCGCACCTGCCCGCGGCGGGCGGCGATCTCCTGGGCCATGTCGCTGATCTTTTGCTCGTGCAGCGCCTCGTTGATCAGGATCGCCTCGCGCACGTGGCCGTCGGCGATCACCTGGTTCAGGGCGCTGACGTAGCGCACATCCATCAGCTCCAGGCTGTCGCGGTATTCGCGAAAGACGGAGGCGAGCTTGGGCGAATCGTGAAAGGGCGGGAGCTGCGTCGGCTCGGACCGGCGTGGGAAGCGCAGGATCAAGCCCGGCGGATAGTGGCGCAGCGCAAAGCGGCGCAGATACCCCGTGGAAGGGACCATGTAGCCGTAGAAATAGTCGCGCAATCCGTGCAGCTCGTAGAGCACCAGATAGTCCTTGGTCCGGTATGTCAGCAGCCGGAGCTGCTCGCCGTAACCCTGGCTCTGGAAGACCTCCGTGGCCTGCTTGAGCGGGACCAGCGCCTTGGCGATGGGCGCATCCTCGGCGATGATCTCGCGCATGCGCTGCTCAAGCTGCCGCACCTCTTGCGCGGTAAAGGGCGCGCGCCCCTGCACCTCGCAATAGAGCCCGTTGAGCGTCAGCGAATGGTCGATGACGATCTGGGCTTCCGGGAACAGCTCGTGCGCGGCCACCACCAGCACGAACGAGAGGGAGCGCTGATAGATGCGGATGCCATCGCCGTTGGTGATATCGAGCGGCGTGACGTGCGCGTCGTGCTCGATGGGGTAGGTCAGCTCGCGGATGTCGTCGTCCACCATCGCCGCCACGATGGGCGGCTCGACGGCGGGATAGGCGGCCTTGATAAAGCCCTCCAGGCGGGCGCCCACCGGGCCGTGAAATGTCCGGCCATCGGCCAGGTGCACCAATACGTCCTGTCGCGGCTGAGAAGGCGTGATCTCGATGGTCATGGCGATCTCCTGTAAGTCTGTCCTGGCCCTATTATAGACCGGTCCTGTCCCGTGGCGAAATAGGGGGCATGCCCCGGCCGCTTGCCCATCTGGCCATCCTGTTTACAATAATGACCATATCCCGCTCAGGAGGTTGGCATGAAGCGCGTGGTGCTCATCGGCGACTCGATACGCATAGGCTACCAAGGGGTGGTGCGGCGCGAGCTGGAGGGCCTGGCCGAGGTTGGGTCTCCCGACCAGAACGGCGGCACCAGCCAGAACGTGCTCGATCACCTGGACGAGTGGGCGCTGGCTCCCCAACCGGATGTGGTGCATCTCAATTGCGGGCTGCACGACCTCCGGAAAGAGTTCGGCAGCGACCAATCGGCGGTGCCCCTGGACCGCTATCAGGCCAATCTGGAGGTGATCCTGCGCCGCCTGCGCAAAGAGACCCACGCCAAGGTCATCTGGGCGCTGACCACACCGGTCAACGAGGCCTGGCATCACGCGCGCAAGCCCTTCGACCGCTTCGAGGCTGACGTGATCGCCTATAACCGCGTGGCCGCCGAGATTTGCCAGCGGATGGCCGTGCCGATGAACGACCTCTATCAGGTGGCCATGCGCGCCGGGCGCGACCAGATCTTGTTGCCGGATGGCGTGCACTTTACTCCCGAGGGCTATACGATCCTCGGCGAGGCGGTGGCGGGAGCGATCCGCGGCTACTTGTAGCCGTCATCTCGAGCGAGGGAGGTGCAGATGGAGCAAGCCGTGCGGGCCGTGATCATGTTTCTCGTGCCCCTGGTGGAAGCGTGCAGCGTGTTGGTGGTGGTGCTGGGCGTCGTCAACACCCTGGTGGTGTACTTGCGCTGCTATTTCCGCACCAGAGCCCACTTTTCCTGCGCCCCGCTGCGCTTTCAATTCGACCAAACCCTGGTCATGGGCCTCGAGTTCCAGGTGGCGGCGGACATCCTCAAGACGGCGGTGGCGCCCACCTGGGATGAAATCCTGCGCCTCATGGCGCTGATCGTCATTCGCACGGGCCTCAGCTATGTGCTCAAACGGGAGATCGGCAACCGCGAGCAGGAGCCTTGCGGATAGTCGCGAAGGCCAGCGCTCCGGCGCTGGCCTTCGCTTTCTTGTCGCCTACTGGTCCACCACCGACCCGTCCACGTGCAGCCGCGTCCTGACCTCGCGCGGCCGGTAGGGATGCCGCTCCGCCGCGTCCGGCGCCAGCTCGATGCCGATGCCCGGCGCGTCGGGGATGATGAGAAAGCCCCCCTCCAGCTTGACTACACTCTTGACGATCTCGTTCTTGGGCGCCTCGTGCTCGCCCTTGGGGTACTCTTGCAGGGCGAAATTGGGGATGCAGGCCGCCAGTTGCAGGCACGCCGCCGTGCTCACCGGGCTCAGCGGGTTATGCGGCACCACGCCCGCATGGTGGGCCTCGGCCAGCGCGGCGATCTTTTTGCTGTGCGAGATGCCGCCGGCCATGCAGACATCCGGACGCACGTATTGCACCGCGCCGCGGCTCAGCAGCGCCTCGAACTCGTAGATGGTGTGCAGCCGCTCGCCGGTGGCGATGGGGATGCGGATGTTGCGCGCCACCTCGGCCATGGCGTCGAAACTATCCGGCCGGATGGGGTCCTCGTAAAAGAAGGGGTGGTACTTTTCGATCCCCTGCGCCAGCACGATGGCCTCCGCGGGGTCCAGTCGGCGATGGATCTCGATGCACAGGTCCACGTCGTCGCCCACCGCCTCCCGATACTGCCGCACCCGGTCGATGGCCTCGCCCATCTTGTGCGCGTGCGTCTTAAAGTAGGGCAGGTCGTGGGATTCGTCCAGGAAGGGGGTTAGGTGGCCCACCGCGGTAAAGCCCTTCTTTTTGGCGTCGAGGCAGCCCTGCACCAGCTTGTCGGTGGTGTTGCCAAAGACGTGGTAATAGACCCGCGCCTTGTCGCGGCACTTGCCGCCCAAGAGCTGATAGGTGGGCACGCCGAACCACTTGCCGGCGATGTCCCACAGGGCGATGTCGACGGCGCTCAGCGCGCCCATGATCGCCGCGCCGCGAAAGTGGGACCAGCGGTAGAGATAGTTCCAGTGGTGCTCGATGCGCAGCGGGTCCTGGCCGATGAGGTAGCGCTTGAAGGTGTTCACCGCCCCCTCGGAAGCCTCCAAATAGCCCCAGGCGCCCGACTCGCCCAAGCCGGTGATGCCCTCGTCGGTGTGGACCTGCACAAACATGTAGCGGTCCACGTGAATCGTCTTGATCTCGGTGATCTTCATCTTGCCTCCTTCTGGAAATCACCGCAGAGGCGGAGTTGGCAGAGAGACCGGTTTCTTCATGTCTTTTTCTCTGTGTTCTCTGCGCCTCTGCGGTGGCTTTGTCCTAGTACCCGGCGCGGCGGAGGACCTCGCGGCTGATGGCCAGGTCCTTGAGGGGGTCCTGCAGGTGGGTGTCGTGCTCGATGAACACCCAGCCGTCGAACCCGGCCCGCACCACCTCGCGCATCACGGCGATGTTATCCAGCCCGATGTTGCCCGCGCCCAGCTCGCAAAAGCGCCCGCGCTTGCTCCATTGGTCCAGCCCGATCTCGGGATGCACCACCAGCCAGTCCTTCAGGTGCACCGCCACCAGCCGATTGCCGTATGTGCGCACGATCTCCACCGGATCGCCGCCCGCCGCGGCCAGGTGGCCGGTGTCGAAGACCAGCCCGCAGCCCGGGCAGCGCCGCAAGAACTCTTCCAGTTGCTCCTGCGATTCCACCGGCGTGCCCAGGTGGTTATGCAAGCCCACGGCCAGCCCCCAGCGCTGGCAGGCCTCCACCTGGATGTTGACCTGCCGGCAAAAGCTGTCGAAATCCCGGGCGGTCACGCTGGCCCAGACGTAGGACTTGCCAAAGGCGGCGGTCCACTGGAACGAGATGGCGGGGTTGGGCCCGCGCACCGTGGCAAAGTCCATCCCCAGCCGGTGATAGAGCGCGGCGCGTTGCAGCGCGTCGGCCTCGCTGGCCGCCTCCAGCCGCTCCAGCCCCTGGTAGCCGATGCCCCGCAGCGCCACCAGCCGCGCCTCCAGGTCGAAAAAGCCGCCATCCCAGACGTTCATGCCGTAATCGGCGATGCCGAACCTCAAGCCGCACCTCCTATCGTGTTGTCGATATAGCGCATGGAAAAGTGGACATAGGGGGCAAAATGCTTGCGCCAGAAATTGCCGCCATAGACGTTGGCTGTCTCGTGCTCGACGAACAGGCGCGCGTAGCCATGTTGGCGCGCCCACGCCACCGCGCCTTGCAGGAGCGCCGCCCCGATGCCCCTGCCGCGCGTCTCCGGCCGGGCATAGGCGGATTTGACCTGGGCCGTGTTGGTGCGCTGGAGCAGGAACCCCTCGGCGCCCACGGCGGACTCGCCGACGATGAAACAGGCGCTGGGCTCCTGGCCCTCATAGGCGGTCAGGATGGCGTCCCCTTGTCGCAGGTGGTCCTCCAACTCGGCCAGCGCCTCCCGCTCATCGGTGGGTTTGTGGATAAAGATGGGCGACCGGGGGTAATATCGCATGTGTTCCATCTGCAGCCCGACCAGCTTGCGCGCGTCCTGCTCCTCGACGATGGCGACCTGCGCTGCCCCTGGGACGGCGGCCAGGTCTCGCAGCCGCTCGGCGACGATGGCCCCAAACCCCAGTTGGTACAGCGTCTCTTGGAGCGCGCCATCGTGGGCCAGGTGCCCGATGAGGTGGAGATGGACCCCTTCGTCGGCCCACTGTTGGGCCAGGCGCATGTACATGCGCTGGTACAGCGTTGGCGTGTTCGCCGGCGCCGCCGCGTGGCCGTACTCGGGGACCAGCGCGGCCTGCTGCCCCTTCCAGCGGAAGCGCTTCCCCGCGACCATGTAGCCGAGCAACTGTCCCTGCTCCATGATCGCGACGCCTGGCTTGGCCAGTTGCGCGCGCAGCGCGTCGCGAATCCAGCCCGAATCAGCCGCCGCCCGCGGCGGGAGCAGCGGATTGGCCTCGCGCTCCCTCTCGTAGCAGGCGAGCCAGAGCGCCAAGGCGGGCTCGAGGTGCTCGGCGGTCAGCGGGACCACGGTATAGGGCATGGCGTTCCTTTCTGCGCGGGCGATCTGGGCCTAAAGCGGGTCCGGGCGCGGCTGGAGCAGCACGCCCTCGCTGCGCAGCCGGCCGCGCAGCAACTGCGGATGCACGCCGCGGGTATCGGTGGCGCCCAGCGCCGCCATGGCCGCCGCCGTGCCCGCCGCTTGCCCGCAGGCCAGGCAACAGACGGTGTTGCGGGTGCTGTTGTGCGCTACCAGCTCCACCGTCATCATCCGCCCGGCCATGAGCAGGTTGTCCACGCCCAGGGGGATCAGCGCGCGGTAGGGGATGCCGTAGGCGCCGCCGTTGCGCACAAAGTACTTGCTGTTGTCGATAAAGCCGAAAATGGCGACCTGGTCCTCGAACTGCTGGCCGCTGGTGGCGTCGGCCTCGGTGATCTCGTATTCGGCGCGGATGGCCCGCCCGCGGCGCTGCCCCGCCGTGGGCGCCGGCCCCGCCGGGTAACACCCCTCGCAGCCGGCGAAATTCTGCCGAAAGATGTCGGCCACCTCGAGCATCCTGGCGCGCAGGTCGATCTCGGCGGCGGTGAGCTGTTCGGGGTTCAGCCCGTCGTTGGGGCCATAGTTGATGCAGTTGCAGTAGGTAATCTCGCGCGGGCGGACCGAGCTGGAGAGGAAATTGCGCGGCGCGTTGGGGACGCCCTGCTCGCGCAGCATGCCCATTCGGATCCCCAGCCGCACCACGTCGGGCTCGCGCATCCCCGGCTTGACGGCGTGGGCCAGTTGGTGAATCATCCCGCGCCGCTCCAAGTCGGCCTCCAGGGCGGCCAGGTCCACGTTGCAGAGGCGGAAGGTGAACCCCGCCCCATAGGCCCCCGGGTCGCCGGGTTGGAAGGTCAGGAACGGCGCGCCGGCATAGGCGGCCACGTCGCCATCGCCGGTGCAGTCGATGTACTGCTTGGCGCGCAGCAGGGCCTTCCCCGCCTTGTTCCAGACCACCGCGCCGTCGATGTGCCCGGCGCTGGAGCGCACCTCGCAGAGGGTGGTGTGCAGCAGCAGCTTTACCCCGGCCTCCTGGCACAGCCGCACGGCGGCCAGCTTGAAGACCTCCGGCTCGACGGGAGTCAGCATGCTGACGAAATCGCCGCCGCGCTCCATGCGGATGTGGCCCATCCCGCCGCCCATCTGTTGCACGCGGTCCACCAGTTCTTGGGCGATGCCCGCCACCACGCGCTGGCGCTCATAGCCCGGCGGCACGTCAAAGATGTTGAAAAAGGAGTGCAGGCCGGTGGCGCCGGTGATGCCCAGGCCGCCCAGCCAGCCCGCTTGCTCCACCAGCATCGTCTTGGCGCCTTGCCGCCCGGCGGCGATGGCGGCGGCGATCCCCGCCAGGCCCCCGCCCAGCACCAGCACGTCGCAAGGGGCGTATCTCGTCTCGTCCAGCTTGGGCATGATCTGCATATGGTCCTCCTCATTTCGCGCGATCCCGGACCTGTAGGGTTTTCCTAGACCCTACAGGTCCGGCTCTTGACTCACTCCCACGCGAACCCCGCCCCCTGCGGCAGGCCCACGCAGCCATCCACCAGCTTGAGCGGCGAATCGGGCTTGATCATACCCGTCTCCAAATAGATGGTGTTGGGGAGGCAGGCCATCACGCTCAGTTGCACCGGGCCGCCGCCATGGGAGGCGTAGGGCTTGCGGAAGGAATCGGCCAGCAGGCCGATCTGCAGCAGGGAGGTCGGCCCGCCGGCGCGGCGCAGGTCGGGCTGGAGGATATCGACGGCGTCGCGCTTCAGGAAACGGGCGAAATCGTAGCGGGTATAGAGGTTCTCGCCGGTGGCGATGGGGATCTCCAGCGCTGCCACCAGCGCGGCGTACCCCTCGATATCGTCGGCGGGGATCGGCTCCTCCCACCAATAGATGCCCACGTCCTGGAAGGCGCGCCCGCGGCGGACGGCCTCGGCGGCGGTGAGGGTCTGGTTGGCGTCCACCATCAGCCGCGTGCCCTCGCCGATCACCTCGCGCACCACCTGGATGCGGTGCAGGTCCTCGGCCAGGGTGGGGTAGCCGACCTTGATCTTGACGGCGTGAAAGCCCTGCTCCACCGCCTGGGCGCAGATGCGCTGCACCTCCTCGTCGCCATAGTTGAGCCAGCCGACCATGGCATAGGCCGGGATCTGGTCGCGGACCGCGCCCCAGAGCTGCCAGCAGGGCACGCCCCGCGCCTTGCCCACGCAATCCCAGAGCGCCGTGTCCAACGCGGCGACGCCAAAGGTGACCAGCCCAGCCGAGCCGTGATATTCCGTCTCGCGCAACATCTCTTGGTGGATGTGGCGCACGAACCGCAGGTCCTGGCCCAGCACCACGGGCTTGAGCTCGTGCTCGATGACCGCGGCCAGGGCGTCGGGCGCGCCGGCGATGCGGCCAAACCCGGCCTCGCCCGTGCCCACGATCCCCTCGTCGGTCTCGACCCGGACGGTGACGCCGCCCGAGCCGGGCAGCGCCTGCAGGGCGTCACGCCGGGGGCGGCGCTCCCCGCTGACGTGCCGCGTGGTGACTTCGATCTTGGTAACGTGCATGGTGTTCTCCTATCTCCGGCTGTTTTGAAAACGGTACGCAGATTTCACAGATGGCACGGATCAGGAGCTCCCATATCTGGGAATCTGAGTTTGTCCGCGTTCATCTGTGTCACATTTATCCAGCGGCGGCTTGGGCCCAGTCAGGCGATGGACACGGGGTCGATCTCGACGCTCTGCCCGGACTCGGCGGAGGCGCGCGCGGCGTCCAGCACGGCCATGGTCCCCAGGGCGTAGCGGCCGGATGGGGAGGGCTCCCGCCCCTCGCGGATGGCGGCGACGAACTCGGCCGTCTGCCGGTCGAACGAGGTCAGGCTGTCGTCCAGCCCGACCTTGGCGTCGTTGATCCACAGGTCCTCGCGTCCATCGATGAGCGCCGTGGCCTCCGTGCCCATGTAAAGCGAGCTCCACCGTGAGATGTGCGAGTTCATGGTAAAGGCCACGCTGGCGATCCCGCCGCCCTCGAACTCGATGCCGAGCATGCCGTCGCTCTCGGAGTCCACCACCTGGGTGTAGTAGCGCAGCGTGCAGTGCACCCGCCGCGGCTGCCCCTGGGCCTCCATGAGCCAGCGGATCATGTCCACATCGTGGCTGGCAAAGAGGGGCAGATAGAGGCCGCCGGACTGCTCGCGGGAGTGGCGCCATGGGGTGGAGAGGCGCTCCAGGAAAAAGGCGCGCTGATAGATGCACTGGCGCACCTCGCCGAGCTGGCCCGCGGCGATGGCCTGCTTCAGCGCCCAGACCTGCGGCTGAAAGCGGGTGGATTGCCCCACCATCAGGCGCACGCCCGCCGCCTGGGCGGCGTCGGCCATCTGGCGCGCCTCGGCCAGGTTCAGCGCCATCGGCTTTTCCACCAGCACGTGCTTGCCCGCTTGCGCCGCTTGCACCGTGTAGGGCAGGTGCAAGTGATGGGGCAGGGCCAGCAACACGGCGTCCACGTCCGGGTCGGCCAGGGCGCGCTCATAATCGGCATAGGCGGGGACGCCATATTGGGTGGCCACGGCCTCGGCCCGCTCCCTGACCACGTCCACCGCCGCGGCCAGTTGGGCCTCGGGCAACTTGGCAATGGCCTCCAGGTGGGCCTTGGCGATGCCCCCGCACCCCACCATGGCGATTCCGATCGGTTCTGACATGACGCTGCCTCCCGTGGATGATGTGGCGCCATCTTAGCACACATGGGCGCGCTCCGGCAACTGGCGGCCGCTTGCCAGATTGCGCCGCTGCGCTACAATGCGGGCATCCACCGAACGAATGAGGCCCGCCCTTGCGGTGGGATGCCCAGAGGCCATTCAGCCAAGCTGGCTCGCATCTTGATCCTAAAGGAGAAGACCATGGCTCGAACCTATCGTGTGGGAGTGATTGGCTTTGCGCACATGCACGTCAATACCCTGGTGGACGCGTTTGCCGCCCTGCCCAACGTCCAGTGGGTGGCTTGCGCCGACACGACGCCGGATGTCCCTTCCCGGTCCATGGAGCGCTCGACGCGCGGCGCCAACCTGAAGCGGGCGCGGGAACAGACCGGCATCCCCAAGGCTTACGCCGACTATCGGGAGATGCTGGACAAGGAACGCTTTGACATCATGATCTTTTGCCCGGAGAACGCCAAGCACGCCGAGGTGGCCGAGGCGGTCGCCGCCAAGGGCATCCACCTGCTCACCGAAAAGCCCATGGCCAACACCCTGGCCGGGGCGCAGCGCATGGCCCGGGCCGCGCTCTATAACAAGGTGAGCCTGCTGACCAACTGGCCCATCACGTGGTGGCCGGCCGTCCGCAAGATCAAGGAGCTGGTCGACCAGGGCGAGATCGGCCAGGTGCTCCAGGTCCGGGTCCGCAACGGGTACTCCTTGGGGCCGCTGCCGCACCTGCCCGAGGCCGAGCGCGGCGCCGAGTGGTGGCACCGCGCCGCGGCGGGCGGCGGGGCGCTGCTGGATTACTGCTGCTACGGCGCTTGTTTGGCGCGCTACTATGTCGGCGAGCCGGCGGTGGCCGCCTTTGGCATGAAGGCCAACCTCAACTCGCGCTATGGCGACGCCGAGGACAATGCCGTGATCACCGTCCGTTTCCGCGAGGCGATGGCCACCCTGGAAGGTTCCTGGACCACCACCAACGCCGGCGTGCCCTCCTGGTCCGTGGTCTATGGCCGCAAGGGCACCCTGGTGCTTAGCCAGCGGCGGGGCCAAGACGGCGTCTCGGTCCCGGTGGTCGAGGTCTACAAGAAGGGGAGCTATGGCGGCGGCGAGCCGCCCGAGCGGGTCGTGGAGGCCGAGGCGTTGCCGGCGGGCCGGGCCACCATAGCGGAAGAGATGATCCACCATCTGGAGACCGGCGAGCCGCCGCACCCAACCCTGGAGCTGGCGCAGAACCTGGAGGCCATGGCGATCCTGGACGCGGGCATCCGCTCGGCGGCCAACGGCAAGCTCGAGCTGGTGAACGACGCCACCTGGTGCATCGGCTGAGCCATCTGCGGGCGGCATGACGCGCGTCATAGGGGTCGGGGCCATTTGACGCTATCCTCAGTGCTGGGCGAGCAACCCAACCCACTTTGCAAGGAGGATAGCCATGGCCCACCGAACCATACACCCACGGATCGCCTATGACTCGCCAAAGGATATGCTCTATGGGCTGGCCAAGTACCCTGTGGTGGCCGGCCATCATGTCGCCATTGGCGGCGGGCTGGTCTTGCCGGAAGTCAAGTTCACCCTGCCCGCTATGCTGATCAACTCGGAGACCATGCCGCAGGTGCGCGCCGAGTTCCAGGATATGGTCACGCGCATCCTGAAAAAGAGCGTGGACCTGCACCAAGAGTCGCTGGTCGTCGAGCTGGAGCTGCTGCCGGACCTGACCATGCATCCCGAGTGGGGCGCGCTGGTCACCTCCGACCTTCGCGCCCTGCTGGACGCTTTTCACCGCGACCACGGGCTGCGCACAGCTCTCCGCGTCACCGTGACGGACATCCGCGACCTGGACCGCCCGCCCGCGCTGCGCAGCGGCGAGCCCTGGCAGACGATGCTCGAGTCCTTCCGTCTGAACGCGGAGGCGGGAGCGGATATCCTCTCCATCGAGAGCACCGGCGGCAAAGAGGTCTTTGACCACGCCATCCTGGCGGCCGATATCGACGGCATCGCGCTGGCCCTGGGCGCCTTGGCCCCGCGCGACATGGAGTTCCTGTGGGGCCATATCGTGGATGTGGCCGAATCCCACCGGATCGTGGCTGGTGGGGATACCGCCTGCGCTTTTGGCAACACGGCGATGCAACTGGCGCACCAGAACATGGTGCCCAAGGTGGTCGCCGCCGTGGTGCGGCTGATGACCGCGCCGCGGTCGCTGGTGGCCGTCGAGATGGGCGCCCGCGGCCCGCTGAAGGACTGCGGCTACGAGAACCCGATCATCAAAGCCGTCACCGGCGTGCCCATCAGCATGGAGGGCAAGACCAGCGCCTGCGCCCATTCGTCTCCTTTGGGCAACATCGCGGCAGCGGTGGCGGACCTTTGGAGCAACGAATCGGTGCAGAACGTCCGCTTGTTGAGCGGCTTTGCGCCCGAGGTCTTTACCGAGATGCTGATCTATGATGCGCGGCTGATGAACACCGCCCAGAAGCAGGGGCGCGGGCCGCTGTTCCGCGACCTGCTGGTGGATTCGGATCGTTATCTCGATCCCCAGGCGCTGGTGTTGAGCCTGGAGGTGGTCCACGAGGCGGCCAGGCGGATCGTCGAGGCCGGGCCGGACCATTACGCGCGGACCAAGAGCATGGCCGAGCTGGCCGTGGAGGTCCTATCGAGCGCGCGACACGACAAGCTGCTCGAGCTCTCCGCGCCGGAACAGCGCTGGCTGGACCGCTTGGCCCAGGCCGTGGAGGCGCTGCCCGATTCGGAAGCCGAGCTGGTCGAGCGGGTTCAGCCTTCCTATGGGCATTTGTATCTGCCCCAGGAATACGGCGACGTCGCGACCATCCCTGTGCCCAGCCTGGTCGCTTAACGGCACAACCAAAAGGGGCGCTGCCATCGCGGCAGCGCCCCTTTTCGTCCTCGGCTGGGAGCTCAGGGCTTCCCGCTGACCACGAACGCGGGCAACTGGTGCAACATGCGATAGCCCTGGGCCGCCTGAGCAGGCTGGGGCGTCGAGGCCTCGTCGGGCTTGTCCGAGACGCCAAAACAGAGCGCGCCCTGCTGGCGCAGCGCCAGCGCCGCCTGCCGCACCTCCCCGGTGATGACGATGCGCTCCCGCAGCGCCTGTTCCGCCGTGGCGCCGGGCAGCTCGCCAAAGCGCGCCGCCGTGGTCAGGTACTCGTTGTAGCGAAAGGCCTTGAAGGGCGTGGGGTCGCCGGCCTGCACCGCTTGCCACACCTCTTCGTGGATCGAGAGCAGCCCCGACCCGGCGATCTCGTCGCGTCGCTCCTCCATGGCGCGGATAAAGTCGTGGAACGAGCGCATCAGCCCGGCGCGCACGGCGTCCACCAGCCCCGCCAGTGGATACATCCCCGCGCCGAGCATCAGGCAGATATAGGCGAGATAGTCCTGGTTATCGGCGGTGAAGGGGTGATAGGGAGGCTGGTTCAGCTCGCCATAGGCCACCTCAAAGCCGCGCCCGTCAAAGAGCGGCCCTAGCAGGCCGGAGACGGTCCGCTTCACGCCCTCCAGCCGCGCGGCGTCGATCACCCCATCGTTGCGGCCGCGCGCGCCGATGGCGGTCTTGTCCAGATCGATGACCACCGCTGTTCGCTCGTCCGTGGGGATGCCTTGTTCGCGCGCAAAGGCCAAAAAGGCCGGGAGCGCGCTCCAGCGGTTGGCGATGTACCAGTCGTGGTCGAGGCGAGACTGCGGGGGGTTCTTGGCGTCGTCGCGCGCGATAAAGGCATAGCCAGCCCAACCGGTAGCCGCCTTCAGGTTGCGAAAGGCCGTGCCGTCCAGCACCAGCGTGTCGCCGATGTAGAGCAGATACTGGAGCTTGGCGCCGCTATCCAGCGCCCGCGCCCGTTCCAGGATGAGCCCCAGCACCCGGGCGTATTCCAGATCGGTCTTGCGCGGGATCCGATAGGCCTCCAGCCCTGCTTGGCTCCAGAGGGCTTTGAGCCCCGGCAAGCGCCGGTTGGCGGGCTCCAGGTTGCGATACACCACGCCGTCGCCCAGGAATTCGGATAGCGCCGCTGTCCCCGTGATCTCGTATGCCGGACCGCTCATGTTCGTGAATGACCTCCAAGGTAATAGCGGCTACCATCATAGCCGGATTCCCATCGTTGTCTAATCGGCGGCTTGACCGAAAGTGCCCTTCGGGGCCATAATAGGGCAGGAATCAGCCCCTTCTGTTGGAGGTCTCCCATGTCCGAGCGCATTCAGCGCCTCTCTCGCCGGGCCGACGCCAGGCGCCAGCCCGTCGCCGACCTATCGCGCTACACGACCTATTACCTGGACGCCTACGTCGCTAACCTGGACGCCGCGCCGATCCTGCGCGAGGCGCGGGCGCGGGCCGCCACCTGGGCGCAGATGGCGCTCACCGTCGGCCCCGACGAGCGCATGGTGGGCGAGCTCTGCAACGATGCGCGCACCAGCGAGCTGGTCTATTTCTACTATGGCCGCGGGACCACCATCAGCCAGGCCAGGCTCGACGCGGCCCGCGCCGCCGGGGCCCTCACCCCCGAGGTGGAGGCCAAGCTGCAGGCGGTGCGCGAGCATTCGTACCTGGATTGGCCGCGCCACCTGGCCACCGAGGCCGAGCGCCTCGCCCAGGACTCGGGGGCGGCGCGCTCGCAGACCTGGGCCGGGCACCTGGTGCTGGATCACCCGCTGCTCTTGGAGCGCGGCTGGGCGGGCCTGGCCGCCTGGGTGGAGGAATGGGCGGCGCGCCACGGGGAAAGCGCCGATTTCTACGAGGCCCTGCGGGTGACCGTGCGGGCGGCGTCGACGCTGATGCGGCGCTACGCCGAGCTGTGCGACGCCGAGATCGCGCGCTGCGCCGACGAGGGCCGCCGCGGGGAGCTGGCCGAGATGGCGGCGCGCTGTGGGCATCTGAGCCACGGCCCGGCGCGCGATTTCCGCGACGCCGTCCAGCAGGTCTGGTTCCTGCACACCCTCTCCGGCGCGGACTCGGTGGGGCGCTTTGACCAGTACCTCGGCGGCCATTACGAGCGGGACGTGGCCGCGGGCCGCCTGACCCGCGAGGAGGCTTTCGAGTGGGTGGCCGAGTTCTGGTGCAAGGTGGCGCAGAACGGCGCCATCCAGAACCTCACCATCGGCGGGCAGCGGCCTGAGGGCGGCGACGCGGCCAACGAGGTCACTTACCTGGCGCTGGAGGCCACGCGCCTGCTCAAGCGCCCCCACCCGAACCTCTGCTTGCGGCTGCACCCGGGCAGCCCGGCGCGGCTGTGGGACGAGGCGCTGCGCACCATCGCCACGGGCACGGGCACGCCGGCGCTCTATAACGACGAGCCGGCCATCGCGGGGCTGCTGCACCTGGGCATCCCGCTGGACGAGGCGCGGGACTATTGCCCCGCCGGGTGCAGCCAGACGGTGATCCCGGGCCGCGCGCATTTCATGAACGACGCGGGGGTCTATAACGCCGCCAAGGTGCTGGAGCTGGCGCTGCACGACGGCCATGACACGCGCTTGCAGGCGCAGGTGGGGCCGCATACGGGCACGGCGGAGCAGTTGGGCAGCTATGAGGCGCTGGAGGAGGCCGTCTACCGCCAGCTCGCCTACTTTGCTGCGATGGAAGCGGCGGTCAACAACGTCAACTATCGCCACTTTGCCGCCACCGAGGGGTATGCCCTGCGCGCCCTCTTTACGCGCGACTGCGTGGAGCGGGGGCGGGGCATCTGGCATGGCGGCGCGCGCTACAACGGCATCCAGCTCGAGATTCCTGGCCTGACCAACCTGGCGGATAGCCTGGCCGCCGCTCGCGAGGTGGTCTATGAGCAACACCGAGCCACTCTCCCCGAGCTGGTGGCGGCGCTGGACCGCAACTGGGAGGGGGCCGAGGTGCTGCGGCAGGCGGTGCGCCAGGCACCCAAGTTTGGCAACAACGACCCGCGGGTGGACGAGATTCGCGCGCGGTTCAGCGATTTCCTCTACCGCGAGCTGCAAAAGCAGCCTGCCGAGGGCGGCGGCGTCTTTATCCCCGGCGAGGTGATCTTTGTCTATCACGAGGGGGACGGGCACCGCACCGGCGCCACGCCGGACGGGCGGCTGGCCTATACCGTGCTGGCGGACTCGGCGGGGGCGGCGCAGGGGCGCGACACCCACGGTCCCACGGCGCTGATGGCCTCGGCGGCCACGCTGCCCCATCGTCTGGGGACGACCTCCATCGTGCTGAACGTCAAGTTCGCCCCGCGGCTGTTCGTCGAGGAACGGGAGCGGATGGCGGCGCTGTTCAAGGGGTATTTCGAGATGGGCGGGTTGCAGTTGCAGGTGAACGTGGTGGACCGCGAGACGCTGCTGCGGGCGCAGCAAGACCCCGCCGCCTATGCCGACCTGGTGGTGCGCGTGGGCGGCTTTAGCGCCTACTTTTGCACCCTGAGCCGCGAGCTGCAGGACGACATCATCTCGCGCACGGCGCAGTCCTGAGGCGCAGCTACTCCAGCCGGGCTGCTAGGTCAGGGGCAAAGGCCGCCAGGTCCTCGCGCAGGCGCAGCGCGGCCAGGTCCTTGCCCTTGGCCTCCAGCATCACGTCGAAATCTCGCGCGCCCTGGGCCAGCCGGGCGAAATCGATGAACTCGAAAGGGTTGATGAAATCCGAGTGGTTGCGCCAGAGGGCGGCTCGCGCGCGAGCGACGCTCTGTCCCTCCGCGTCGGGCTCCTCGGTCACCTTGAACTCGGTGCGCGGCGAGCTGTAGTGCACCTTGGGCCGCTGGCCCGACGGCCAGGTGGCCAGCGCCAGCCGCAGCGCCTCGCCCAGCGCCAGACCCTCCGGGTTGTTGAGCAAAAAGTGCAGGCGATCCAACACCACCCGGATGTCGGTGCGCCGGTGGACCTCCAGGATGTCGGCCAGGCTGTAGCGTTCCTCGTCGTTTTCCAGCACGAGCCGCCGCCGCGCCGCCTCCGGCAGGGCCTCGTAGCGCGCCGCAAAGCGGTCGAGGCTGGCGGCACGGTCGCCATAGAGCCCGCCGACGTGGATCACGATGACGGCGTCGTCGTCCAGCCCCATGGCATCCAGGATCGCCGCCAGTATCTCCACGGCGCGGAGGCTGCGCTGCGTCACCTCGGCGTCCAGGGCGTTGAGCGTGGTGTACGGGTGGGCGTGGAAGGAGAGGCGGATGCCGAGGCGCCTGGCCAGCGCGCCGGTATGCTGTAGCTCCGCAGCGCTCTCTTCCACCTGGCGATGGAACGCGGGCAGGTCGGGGTGGGTGGCGTAGGGGGCCAGGTCGGATTGCAGGCGGTACATCCGCAAGCCCGCGCTGTCCAGATAGGCGAGGATGTCGCGCACGTAGGCCAGGCTGACGGTGAGGTGCGGGCTATTCTGCCACCGCCGCGAGTCGTGCGATTTCAGTTGTGGTCGTCCCAGGACCTGTACCGCAAAGCCCAAGCGCATGGAGCTCTCCCCTGAGCATAGACTTGTGTCATGCCGAGGTCCTCCGAGGCATCTAGCTCTGCCAGCAAGAAAAGACCCCTCGGTGGACCTCGGGGTGACATGGGTTGCATATTCCCATTCGAAATGGCGAGCCTTGGCTCATAGCCAGCTCTCTCGGATGAAATATGCAGTATCTGTGAGGCGCATTATAGGCGATGGGCGGCGGCGAGCAAAGCGTGAGGAGGGGCGGCGTTGGACCTGGACCTGGAAGGCAAAGCGCAGGAACTCGCGGAGGCCTGGCACGGGCCGCAGGGGGCGACGAGCTCGCAACCGGCGCTGCTGATGGTGAGCGGGCTCCCCGGCACTGGCAAGAGCTACCTGAGCCGCATCCTGGCGGAGCGGCTCCCCGCCGTGGTGGTCTCCTCCGACAATGTGCGCAAGTCCCTCTTTCCCGCCCCTGCCTATACCGCCGACGAGAGCGCCGTCACCCATCGCCTGTGCCGCATGGTGGTCGCCAAGCTGCTATCGCGCGGGGCCAATGTCATCTATGACGCCACCAACCTGGTGGAGCGCCAACGCGAGGCGATCTACCATCTGGCGGACAAGGCGGAGGCGCGGCTGGTGCTGGTGCGGCTCACCGCGCCGGAGGAGGTGGTGCGCCAGCGGCTGGCGCAGCGCCAGGAATGTCGCGACGCCTGGGATCGCTCCGACGCGGGCTGGGAGGTCTATCAGGCGATGCGCCGGGGGGCCGCCGACGGAGGCCGGTTTCAGCGTAATGTGATCGTGGTGGATACGTCGCAGGACCTGGAGCCCGCGATCGCCAAGATCGTACGGGTGACGCGCCACAGCGGGGTGCGGCGCGTGTAGGGGGAGATGGGTATGCAGGTTCTCCGGACTTGCGCATACCCGCTATGCGCCAGCCCGATCACAGGCTACGCCCATCCGCGAAGCGCCCCGTGCCGAGGTTTCCTCATCCGGATTCCCCCTCTGCAGCGCCCGTTAGTTCAGCGCGGCGAGGAGGTCCGCTTCGCTGAGGCCGCCCTGGCGGAGGATGCGCGGCGGGTCGGCGGAAAGGTCCACGATGGTGGAGGGGACGCCGGTATAGACGCGCCCGCCGTCCAGGATGAGGTTTACCCGCCCCTCCAGGGCCGCGGCGGCCTCTGGGGCGGTCAAGGCCGGGACCTCGCCGGAGAGGTTGGCGCTGGTGGCGGCCACCGCCCCGCCAGCGGCGGCGATCAGCGCCAGGGCCACGGGGTGGTCGGGCATGCGCACGGCGACGGTGTCGCCGCCCGCGCAGAGGATGCTGGGCAGCTCGGGGGCGCGCGGCAACACGATGGTCAGCGCGCCTGGCCAGTAGCGCTCGGCCAGCCGCCAGGCGCTGGCCGGGATACGGCGGGCGACCTTGGCCAGATCCTCGGGGCAGGCGATGAGCACGGGGATCGCCTTGTCCAGGGGGCGCTCCTTGGCGCGGTAGAGCGCCGCGATGGCCTCCGGTTGCAGAGCGTGGGCGCCCACGCCATACACCGTGTCCGTGGGAAAGACGACCACTCCCCCGGCCAGCAGCGCCGCGGCCGCCTGTTCGATGGCCCCCGGCTGCCCCGCGTCGAGCCAGCTCGTCTTCATGGGGCGACCTCTGCGTCGCCGGCGCTGACCACCTGCGGGGTTCCCTGATCCGATACCAACTTGTCCAGGAGCTCCCGGTCGGTGGGGTAGGTCAGCCGCGCGAGGGCCTCCTTCAGCGGCACCCAGAGGATGCGCGCGACCTCGTCATCGTGCAGGCCATTGCGTCCCACCGGCTCCATCTCGAACCAGAGCACCGTCTTTTTCACCATTTGTCCCCGGTCGCGGTACCAATAGGAGGTGGGGGGCAGCTCGCGGACGATGCGGCAGGCGTACCCAGTCTCTTCCTGCACCTCCCGCAGCGCGGCGTCCCATTCGTCCTCTCCCCGCTCGATGTGCCCCTTGGGAAAGGTCCACTTGGCGTCGCCGCCGGCAGGCTGGATCAGCAACACGTGGCCGTTGCGGAGCACCAAGCCGCCGGCGGAAAAGTCCAGTCTGATGTGCGCCATCTCGTTCCTCGCTGCGTGATAGGGTGACGGATTGTACCACTTGCGGGCGCTTTGCGCAAACCCGGGTATGCCTTATAATGGGCGGAAACAGCACATGGGGGCAGGGTGAAGGAGGGACGCATGGACAAGGTGGATCGCTTGCTGCTGGGCGGCACGGTGGTCACCATGGACGCCAGCTATCAGGTCTTTGCCCCGGGAGCGGTGGCGATTCAGGGAAACCGGATCGTGGCTGTCGGCCCGCAAGAGGATGTCAAAGCCGCCTATGAAGCGGAGGAGGTCTGGGATTGCCGCGATCAGGTGATCATCCCCGGCCTGGTGAACGCCCACACCCACATGCCCATGAGCCTGCTGCGCGGCCTGGCCGACGACCTGCGGCTGGATGTGTGGCTCTATGGCTACATCTTGCCGGTGGAGAAGCAGTTCGTCAACCCCGAGTTCTGCTACCTGGGCACGCTCCTCTCTTGCGCCGAGATGATCCGCTCCGGCATCACCTGCTACGCCGACATGTACTATTTCGAGGAAGAGATTGCCTGGGCCACCGTGGAGGCGGGGATGCGCGCCGTCTGCGGCGAGACGTTGGCCAAGTTCCCCACGCCCGACGTCCCCAGCTATGACGAGGGCTTGGCCTATTGCGCCGATCTGCTGGAGCATTGGCAGGGGCACGAGCTGATCGTCGCCGCCCCCGCGCCGCACTCGATCTATATGACCACCCCCGAGATCCTGCAGGCGGCGGCGCAGCTCGCCAAGGACTATGACGCGCCCCTGCTGATTCACGTCTCGGAGACGCAAGACGAGGTCTCCAACTGGGTCAACCAGACCAACATGCCGCCGGTGCGCTGGCTAGAGTCCCAGGGCATCCTGGAGGCCAAGACCCTGGCGGCCCACTGCGTGCACGTCAACCACGAAGAGATCCACATCCTCAAAAAGCACAACGTCGGCGTGGCCCATAACCCCACCAGCAACCTCAAGCTGGCCAGCGGTTTTGCCCCCGTGGTCGAGATGCTCGAGATGGGCCTGAAGGTGGGGTTGGGGACCGATGGCTGCGCCAGCAACAACAACCTGGACATGTGGGAAGAGATGCACCTGGCGGCGCTGATGCACAAGGCCGTGGCCCATAGCCCCGTGGTGGTCACCGCCCGGGAGGCGCTGGCCATGGCCACCATCGACGGCGCCAAGGCGCTGCACCTGGACCACCTCACCGGCTCCCTGGAGCCGGGCAAGCGCGCCGATATCGCCATCGTGGACACCAGCGGGTTGCACGCCTCGCCGCGCTTTGAGACCACCGGCCTGAACATCTATTCGCGGTTGGTCTATGCCGCCAAGAGCTCCGACGTGCGCCATGTGCTGATCAACGGCCGCCCGGTCATGCGCGATCGCCAGCTCCTCACCCTGGACGAGGACTCGATCCTGACGCAGGTGGCGCAGGTCAGCAAGGAGGTGAACCGCTTCTTTATCAAGCGCGAGCAGAGTCTCCTGGAAAAGCTGGTGGCCATCGGCGGCCTGCAACAGGAAGAGACCTACGAGGTGCAGGTCAAGGCGCAGGTGGCGGACCGGGCCAGCTTTGAGGCGGGGCTCCGCCATCCCGACGTCTCTATCGTCAAGGAGACGGTGCGCGAGCAGTACGACACCTATTTCCTCTTTGCCGATCCGACCTGGGGGCTCTTGCGCTATCGCGAGGACTTGGTGATCGAGGGGGACAAGGCCGATGCGCCCCTGTACACCCTGACCATGACCGGGCCGAGCAAAGAGGCCGAATACGGCGACGCCATCGTGCTCTCGCGGGCGCGCTACACGGCCGACGCCGACCGCAGCCTGCGCTTCTACACCGAGTATTTCCAGCCCGTTTCCACGCGGCAGGTCGCCAAGAAGCGCTATCGCTACCGCATCCGCTACCGCGGCACGGACCTGGCGGTGAACCTGGACCAGATCACCCAGCCGGCGCGCGAGGGCTGGTACGCTGAAATCAAGAGCCGCACCTATTCGAACCGCGACGCGGTGCGCAAAGCGGCGCTCATCGGCGAGCTGCTGGCCATCTGCGGCGTCCAGCCGGAGAACCTGATCCGCAAGGACTATATCGACTTTTAGCCAGGAGGACCAGATGCTCCCATTCCTTCCCATCCCGTTTCTGGTGATTGCCGTCGCGCTCACCATCCGCGGCGACCTGCGCAAGGAGCCCAAGCAGATCTATATCTTTAAGCCGCTCGCCACCATGTTGGTGATGCTCATCTGCCTCCTGTCGCTGACCCGGCCCAACGCCGACCCGGGCTATACCTGGGCCATCTTGCTGGGGCTCTTTTTCTCCCTGGGTGGCGACGTGGCGCTCATGTTCATCAGCAGCAAGGCCTTCCTGGCGGGCGTGGCCTGCTTCCTGCTGGCCCAGGTAGTCTATGGCGTCACCTTTGCGACGCGGGGGGCGCTGGCGGGGTCGTGGCTGGGGACGGCTATCGTGATGCTGCTGCTCTTTGCAGCCTTGATGGCCTACCTCTATCCGCACCTGGGCAAGATGCGCCTGCCGGTGCTCGTCTATGCGGCGGTGATCTCGTTCATGGTGCTGGCGGCCGTGGGCACGCGGCGGAGCCCGCGCTTTGGCGCCACGCAGTCCTGGCTGGTGGCGGTCGGGGCCATCCTGTTCTACATCTCGGATGTCATCCTGGCGGTGAACAAGTTCGCGCATCCCTTCAAGTACGCCCGGCTGGCGAACCTGTCGGCGTACTATGCCGGGCAGTTGCTCATTGCCCTGTCCGCGTCGTACGCGCTAGGGGCTTGACGCGACGGTGGGGGCGCCAGGGGGGAGAATCGCGCGATTGGGTCATGGACCAGCGCTGCGACGCGAGGCCTGGGTGGCGCTGGCCTTTGCGGCGGCGGCGGGGTTCGTCTATAACGGCGTGCTCTCCACCATCTCGAACCTCTATTACCTGCGGATGGGCTACGGCCCCGAGGTGGTGGGCAACATCGCCGGGCTGCGGGCGCTGGCCTTTGCGCTGGCGGCGCTCCCCGCGGGCGCGCTGGGCCGGCGGGTGGGCGGACGCCGCGCGATGGTCATCGGCCTGGCGGCCTGGGCCATCGCCGGCGTGGTCTTTTCGCTGGCTGACCTGGTCCCCACGCCCTGGCGGCTGGCCTACCTCTTGGTCCTGGGGCCCGTCGTCGCCGCGGCCTATGCGATCCCCGTCGTCAACGCGCTGCCCATCCTGGCGGGCCACACCGGCCCGGAGGAACGCCCCTTGGCCTTTTCCCTCTATGCCTCCTGCACGCCGCTGGGCGCCTTTGTGGGGAGCTGGGTCGGGGGGCTGCTGCCGGGCTGGTTTGCCGGCCTGCTCGGCGCGACCCTGAGCCAGCCCCGGCCCTATGGCCTGGCCCTGGGCGGGTGTTTCGTGGCGCTGGTCCCCGTGTTCATCGCCTTTCTGCGCCTGCCGGAGCAGCGCACCGCCCAGACGACTGGAGCCCTCGCCTCAACGGGACTCGCGCTGGAGCGCGCCAAGGCCCCGATCCTCCTGCTGGCCGCCATCGGGTTGGTCACCTGGCTGTACACCGGCGGCCAGTTCGCCGCCCGCACCTTTTTCAACGTCTATCTGGACCGCGCGCTGGCCGTGAGCACGGCGCGGATCGGCGCCAGCATGGCGGTCGCCAGCCTGCTGGCCATCCCCGCGCCGCTGGTCATGCCGGCCCTGGTGCGGCGCCTGGGCCAGGTCCCGGCGCTGCTGAACGCCCTGGCCGGGCTGGTCCTGGCGCTGTTGCTCCTCGCCATGTCCGGCGGCTGGATCGCGGCCGCAGCCGCTTATGCTGCTATCCTTATGCTCGTGGCCGGGGTCAACGCCGTGTGGAGCCTGGTGACGCAAGAAGCGGTGGCTCGCGAGTGGCGCTCCGCCTCCTCGGCGCTCTATAGCCTGGCGGGGGGGCTGGGCTCCGCCATGATGTCCGCGGGCGGGGGCTATCTGGTGGCGCGCGTGGGCTATCAGACGCTCTTCAGCCTCGGCGCGGGCTTGGTCAGCCTGGCGGCTGTGGTGGCGGGGTTGGTTTTTCTCGGGAGGCGCGGGCGTCAGGCTTCTGGGCGAGCCTGAGCACGCGGCTCGGTTTGGGGAGTTAGCTTGCAGTCGCCCCCATCGCCGCGAGCCGCGCAAAGGCCGTCGGGGCTGGGCCGTGTTCGAGATAGTCCCGAATCGCCGCGGCGCAGTCGGCGGGGCTGGCCTGCGAGGTGTCCACCTCCAGGTCATAGATGCCGGGATCGTGAACCGCGCGCTGCCATGTTTCGATGGCTTTCATGGTGGGCGCATCGATGGTTCGCCCGGCGCTCCAGCCGCTGGTCCGCCGCCGCTCCAGGATGACCTCGATCGGACATCGCACGCCCACGAACAGGACGGACAGCCCGCTCAGCCGCCGGGCGCAGTCGGGGAGGATGCCAAGCGGGGCCGAGTAGGCGTCGTGGTGGCCGACGTCGGCCACCACGTTCAGCCCGAGCCGGCTATGCGCGGCGATGGAATCGTACATGGCGCGGTACAGCGCGACCATCAGGGGCTCCAGGTCCGGGCGCTCGCCCCCCGGCCGCAGGCCGAGGCCAGGCCGGTAGCGCGCCGGGGTCATCTCCATGAACCGGTCCACGCCCAGGTTCATCCAGACGCCCTCGAAGGTTTCCTGGATCACCGCCGCGATGCTCGATTTGCCGGAGCGTGGCGCGCCGTTCAGGATGATGATCTGGCCGGGTTGAGATGCCTGCGCCACAACGTCCCCCTGGCGTGGTGCCTCGATCTCTAGAACAGGATGACCACGAGATTCATGGCGGCATGCAACAGCATCGGCGGGTAGATGCTCTCTGTCTTGGCGCGGGCATAGCCGTAGACGACCCCCCAGATGGTTGCGTTGAGGGCCTGGATCGCGGCAAAGGCGAGGGGCACCCCCGCAACGACATTCTTGACGTGCAACAGCCCGAAGGCCAGTCCGCAGAGCCAAACGGCCCAGTGGGTGCTCGCGCCCTCGGGATAGAGCCCGCGCAGCGCTAGCAGGAGCGCCGAGAAGACCAGCCCGCGCCAGAACGCTTCCTCGACCACGGGGACCGTGATGATCTCGGTGACCAGCCATTGGTTGCCGCTGTAGGGCGTGGAGCTGCCCGTCAACCACAAGTAGGCCGCGATCACACCGCAGTTGGCGAGCAACATCACGAGCAGCATCCGCCAGTGCTGCTGAATCTTGCCGGTCTGGAAGCCGAACTGGCGCGGCCGCCACAAGACAAGGGGGATAATCAGGACCAGCAGATGCGCGCGAGAGACCACGCCCCACAGTGTGGCCAGCCAGGCCGATGCTCCCACGTGGGGAAAGCGGGCGTCAGCGAACCGAAAATAGGCGCTATCAACCAACGCAAAGAGGAAGCAAAAGACTGCCAGCCCCAAGATGACCAGGCCGAGCAGTTTCGCTCTCGCAAAGGGCTGGGCCTTGGCCTCAGCCAGGCTATGGCTCATTGGGCATCCTTTCGACGAGTTCGCGGGATGGTGAGTGGTTATCCGGCAAGAATGGCGCTCATCGGTTCTTGTCAGGGATGCTCTACTTGCCCATCTTGCGCCAGTTCTCCAGGCAGCGCTGCGCCGTCTCCATGGGCGAGAGGGTCGTGGCGCTCTGCTCCACGATGTACCACTCGGTCCCGCCGACGCCTTCGCAGACCTTGAACAGCCGCTGCCAGTCCAGGTCGCCCTCGCCCACCAGGACGTTGGGGTCCGTGGCGGAAAAGCCGCGGATGTGCACCAACTTGGCGCGCCCCGGATAGCGCTCCAGATAGACGAAGGGGTCCGCGTTCCCGCGCACCACGTGGCCGATGTCCTCTTGCATGATCATGTCGGGGACGGTGAGGCCGATGAGCAGGTCCCAGGGCATGTCGCCGCCCTCCACCGGGACGAACTCTTTGGCGTGGTTGTGATAGCCCAGTCGCAGCCCCTCCGCACGGAGCAGCGTGGTCATCCAGTTGAACCAAGCCGCCGTCTCCAGCAGCTTGGCGCGGGAGAGCAGGATCTCTTCCGGGAGCGTGGCCACGATGATGTTGCGCTGCCCCACCGCCTGGCTGAACTCGATGAGCCGCTTGAGCGTGTCGCCCTGCATGTCGGGGTAGCGGACGTGGCTGCCGACTACCTTGAGCCCCTCGCCGTCGCAGACCTTGCGGATGTCGTCGGCGTGGTCCCAGACCTGCGGCCAATAGTAGCAGAGCTCGACGCCGTCATAGCCCATCTTGGCGATGGCCTGGAGCGTGCCGGGCACGTCGGCCACGAACTCTTTTTGTACCGGCCAGACCTGCAATCCGATAGGAACCTTCATGTTGACCTCCTTCATGATAGACCCTGAAGGTTTTCCGAAACCTTTAGGGTCTGCCTGTCTATCCCTTACGCCACTCTTGCACGGCGGCGTTCAGCCCCTGTTGCAGGAAGGGCAGGTCGGTGACCAGGGGCATGAACTGGAAGCCCTGCGCGGCGCGGCGCTTGGCCTCCTGGGTGGTGCCGGTATAGATGCCTACGGGCACGCCGCGGCGCCGTCCGGCCTGCAACACGTGCTGGATGGCGGCCTCGTGCTCGGCGCTGCCGAACGGCACGCCCAGGGAGAGCGCCAGGTCCAGCGGGCCGATAAAGCCCAGATCCACGCCAGGCACGCCCAGGATCTCCTCGGCGCGCTCCACCGCCTCCCCCGTCTCGATCATCACCGCGGCCATGACTTCATGGTTGGCGGCGGGGTAATAGTCGCTGCCATAGTAGCTCAGCCGCTGCCCGCCAAAGGAACGCTGCCCCAGGGGCGGGTAGCGCATGGCGGCCACGGCGAGCGCCGCCTCCTCCGCCGAGTTGACCAGCGGCACGATGATGCCCATGATCCCCATGTCGAGCAGGGAACCGATGAGGCCGGGGTCGTTGCGCAGCACCCGCGCCAGGGGCGCGGTGCGCGAGGCGCTGACGACCTGCGTCGCGGCCAAGAGCTCCGCCGTGCCCCAGTGGCCGTGCTGGGTGTCCAGCAGCACCCAGTCGAACCCGGCTTGCGCTCCGCCCTCGGCGATGAGCGGCGAGCCGGAGAACATCCAGAGGCCCATGGTGGCCTCGCCGGCGCGCAGCCGCGCCAGGACCTGATTCTGCCGCACGGTGCTCCCCCTACAGCCAGCCGGTCAACTGGGCCAGCAGCTTGGTGTATTCGATAAAGTTGGGCCACGAGATGTCGGGCGGCACGCCGTGGTCGCAACTGGGGATGAAACCGCCATCCACCAACAGCGGGGGCACCACGCGCAGCACTTCCTGGCGCATCACGTCGCCGCCCGCGGCGATGGCGCGCTTGTCGATGCCGCCGGTGTAGCCCATCTTTTTGCCAAAGCGCCGGCGAAACTCGACGATGTCGTTGCCCGCGGCCACCTCGATGGGGTCGCAGACGTTGATCCCCGCCTCGATCCAGATGGGGATCAGCAGGTCGATGCGGCCGTCCGAGTCCATGTCCACGATGGGGCAGCCCTTGCTTTTGATCAGGCCCACCCAGCGCAGGTACTGCGGCAGCAGGAACTTGCGGGTCATGGCCGGGGAGATCATGGGGTGCTCTTTGTACGCCATGTCCTCGGAGAAATGGACGCTGTCGAGCTGGATTTTGTCCAGGATGCGGTCGAGCATGTCATAGACAAAGTCGCCCCAAAAGTTGCACATCTCCATGACCCAATCGGGCTGCTCGGCCATAAAGATGCAGAGGTTTTCCATGCCCACCCACTCGCGGAGCTGCCAGAAGGGGCCGTCGATGCTGACGCTCACGGGATAGTCGCGCTCCTTGAGCGCCCTGGCGCGCTCGTCGAAATCGGCGGGAAAGCGCCCCGGCGCGTCCACGTTATAGCGCCATTTGATCCGCTCCTCGAAATCTTGCGGGTTCAGCACTGGGAAGCGATGCCATTTCCGCGTGACGAAATCCCTGGCCTGGCGGATATAGGTATAGTCGAACTCGTCCGAGATCTCGGTGATGGCCCCCATCCAGTCCTGGACGATATAGTGGCCATCCTTGTGCTCGATGACCTTTTCCTCGAACTGGGGGATGATCTTGAAATCGGCGCCCACCGGCACGTGCACCTGCGTGCTCTCCGGCTGGAGCCCCAGCATATCCCAGAGGGTCTGATGCCACTTATCGCCCTCGGCCAGGCCCTGGGTCTCCCACTTGCGGCGCGTGGAATCGCGCGGGCCGCCCGGCGTCAGGGGCACCTTGTCCGGCTTGCCGAATAGCAGTGTCTCCACGTAGCGCTCTCTCGCATTCATGAGCTTGTCCTCTCCCTTGCCAGATTCGGATCGCCGCTGCGCAACGGGCAGGGCAAAGGGAGTATAGCATAACGCCCGGGGGCTGACAAGTTGCGCCGGGGCCGGGGGAATGGTAGAATGGAAAGCGCAGAGGTTATCCACTGATCTGGCAAAGGCGTGCCATGCGGGAACACGTTCAACACACTGCTCGCTTCATCTCCGAATGCCCTCGCTCGCCTAGGGTGGCGGCCTGGCTATGGTTGCTGATGGTCGGCTTGCTGGCGGGGTCGCTGGCCGGGTGCGACGCGCTGGACCTGGCGACCCTGGCGCCCACGGCGACGCGCCCGCCGGCGCCCACCGCTACCCCCCTGCCAGCTCCCACCGCTGAGGCGGTGGTCACGGACACCGGGACGATCACCCTCTCCGTTTGGTACCCGGAGCACCTGGACCCGCTGAGCGACCTGCCGGGCGGCGCGGCGTTGGCGGAGCAGTACAGGGCCTTTGGGGAGATGTATCCCGACGTGCGCATCGCCGGGCGGCGCTTCAAGGCCAGCGGCCCGGGCGGCCTGCTGGACTATTTGCTAGCCACCAGCAAGGTGCTGCCTGTCGGCCTTCCGGACCTGGTCCTGCTCGACCTCCGCGACCTGCCGCAGGCGGCGGCGCTGTTGCAGCCCCTCGACGGCCTCTGGGAGAGCGAGCCCTGGGGCGACTATTACCCGGCGGCGGCGCGGCAGAGCCGGGTGGAGGGGAGACTGCTCGCCGTCCCGTACGAGCTGGACATCCGCCTGCTGGCCTACGATGCCAAGCTGGCCGAGATGCCCGCCGCCTGGCCGGATGGCGAGGCCTGGCCTGCGCCGTACCTGTTGCCGCTGGGCAGCCCGGAGGCCGCGGCGCAAGCGTTGCTCCTGCAATACCCCGAAGGGGGCGACCTGGATGAGGCGGGGCGGCTGGTGTTGGATGAGGGCGCGCTCGCGGCGGCCCTGGAGTATTACCGGGCGCGCCATGAGCAGGAGCTCTTGCACACCGCCGCGCTCACCACCACCAACCTGGCGGACTGCTGGGAGCTGTTCGTCGGCGGGAAGGTTGACCTGACCGAGACCACCGCGCACCTGGTCCTGGCGGACGAGAAGGGCCGGGCGGGCGTCCGATGCGCTCCCCTCCCGACGCGCGGCGGGATCGCGGCGCCCGTCCTGGACGGCTGGGCCTGGGCGGTCCTGACCGGCGACGACTATAGGCAACAAGCGGCTTCGGCGTTGATCTCCTGGCTCATGGACGAGGATAACCTGGCTGCGCGCTGCGTGGCCTCTGGCTATCTGCCGTCGCGGCAGGGAGCGCTGGCGTTGATCGGGGACTCGCCCTGCCTGCCCACCTGCGAGCTGCTCTTGGGGCTAGAGTCCACCAGCGTCGGGAGCCTGGACGCCGCCCTGGCGCCGTTGCTCCTTGCGGCCCTGCAGGACGTGCTGGCGGGGAACCAGAGCAGCGCCCAGGCAGCGGCAGCCGTCCTCGCGGCGGCCACACCACGGCAGGTCCAACCACCCGAGTGAGACGAGAGGGCTATCAACATGGCTGATGAGGAAAAGGCGCGCATCATTGCGCGGCTCAAGCGCATCGAGGGGCAGATCAGGGGCCTGCAGCGCATGATCGACGAGGAGCGCGGCTGCGAAGAGATCATCACGCAAATGACCGCGGCCAGGGCGGCCCTGGATAGCGCCGCCCAGATCGTGCTTCGCCACCACATGGGCCAATGCCTGGCCCAGACTGACCCCGAGCAGCGCGAGCGCAACCTGCAAAAGGCCCTCGACTTGCTCTTCAAGACGAGGGCCTAGAGCCAGTTTCCTACTCGACTTGGGCGCGCTCCTCCGGCGGCACGCGCACCACCGCTCCCGCCGCCTCCAACTGCATTTGCAACTTCGGCACGTCCAGGTCGGCGGGACGGCGCCCGGACCGGACGCATAGGGCCGCGGCGGCGCCGCTGGCCTGCGAGATCGCCATGTTTGGGGCCATGCTGCGGGCCGACTGGAAGGCGGGCTGGCAGGCCGAGATGCAGCGCCCCGCCAGCAGCACATTGTCCAGGTCGGCGGGGACCAGGCAGCGATAGGGGATCTCGAAGCCCAGATGCTCCAAAAAGACCCGCTGCCCGTAATAGTTGGGGACCGGGTTCGAGCTGACGGCGATGGAATCCGGCTGCGGCCGCCCGCTCTGCACGTCCTCCTCGCTGATGGTATAGAGCCCCACGATGCGCCGCGTCTCGCGAATCCCGATCATGGGCGCGGCGGCGACCAGCGTCGCTTGGGGGTACTGCTCGCGGAGCTTGGCGAGGTGCTCGCGCAGCGCGCGGTTGGCCTCGATCTCGGCGCGGGTCAGGTCTTCGGCGTTGGAGCCATCCACGCCGCCCACGCCTGGCCCCCATTTGGTGGTGATCCCATTGATCCACAGGCGGCGCTCGTCAGCGGCGGGATCGGGCAGCCCGGCCACGCGGTACATCAGCGTCATGCGCATCAGGCGCTGGTCGGCCCCTGTCGCTATCTCGTAGCGCGCCCCGGCCCTGGCGCAGAGGTCGCCATCGCCGGTGGCGTCCACGTAGACCTGACCCAGGATCGCCTGCCGCCCCGATTTGTTTTCCACGAGGATGGCCTGGATTTCGCGCCCCTGCACCAGCGCGTCGGCAAAGAGCGTGTGCAGCATCAGCCGGACCCCGGCCTCTTGCAGCATCTCCAGCCCAACCTGCTTCAAGACCTCGGGGTCGAAGCTGACGGCATAGGGGCTCTCGCCTGGTTTCATCGGGCCAAAGTAGCCGTGCTGGGTATGGGCGCAGGCGCCGCCCGCGGCCAGCAGCCGGTCCACCAGCTCTTGCGCCAGCCCGCGCACCGTTTGCACGTGGTTGGGGGCGTGCTCATTGCGAAAGCCGTTAAAGCTGGTCATCAGCCCGGCGGTGGCGGTGCCGCCGAGAAAGCCGTACCGCTCGATCAGCAGCGTGCTGGCGCCGGCCCGGGCGGCGGCCAGCGCGGCCATCATCCCGGCGACTCCGCCGCCCACCACCACCACGTCAGCCTCGGCCACCACGGGGATCTCCCGGGCGGGCTCGCGAACGGTCCTCATGTGTACCCTCCTTGGGTTAAGATGCTGCAGAAAGACGATGACCTGGGCCGCGGGCTTTGACATCCCGCGCGCATTTGGCTATGCTCATTCTAGCTGACTGCGGGCGATGCGGCAACTCGAGACCGCCGCTCGACCCAAGGATACCAAGGAGGGGATACCATGACTGAGACCATTGCCTTGTTTGGCGCGGCGGGCAAGATGGGCACGCGCATTTGGGAGGCGATGAAGGGCAACGGCGCCTATCGCATGTTGTGTGTGGAGGCGGGCGAGGTGGGGCAGGCGCGGCTGCGCGAGCGTGGCATCGCGCCCGCCCAGTCCGACGAGGCGGCGCGCCAGGCCGACGTGGTGGTGCTGGCCATCCCCGACAAGCTGATCGGCCTGGTGGCGGAGGAGATCGTGCCGCTCATGCGCAGCGGCGCCATGGTCATCTGCCTGGACCCCGCCGCGCCCTATAGCGGCGACCTGCCGGGACGGCTGGACATCACCTATTTCGTGGTGCACCCCTGCCATCCGCCGATCATCAAGGAAGAGACGGATCCCGCGGCGCGGGCGGACTTTTTCGGGGGCGTGGCCAAACAGAATATCGTCTGCGCGCTGATGCAGGGGCCGGAGGAGGATTACGAGCGCGGCGTCGGGATCGCCCGGCAGATGTTCGCGCCGGTGCTGCGCGCCCACCGCGTGACCGTGGAGCAGATGGCGATCCTGGAGCCGGCGCTCACCGAGACGGTGATCCTCACCTGCATGATGGTCATCCGCGAGGCGGTGGATGAGGCCATCCGCTGCGGCGTGCCGGAGCAGGCGGCCCTCGACTTTGCGCTGGGGCACATGGGCGTGAATGTGGGGATGCTCTTTGGCTACGTGGACGTGATTCCCTCGGATGGCGCCAAGATGGCGGCGAAGCGCGGGCGCGAGGCGATCTTTCAGGAGGACTGGAAGAAGGTCTTCAAGCTAGAGAATGTGATCCGCGAAGTCAAGGCCATTACTGAAGGCACCGCAGTCAAGAAGAGTTAGCCATGCATTTGGGAATAGGCTCCTACACCTACACCTGGGCCATCGGTGTGTCGGGCTACCCGCCGCGGCAGCCGCTGACAGCGGCGGGGCTGTTGAACCAGGCCGCGGCGCTGGGCGTCGGCGTGGTGCAGATCTGCGACAACCTGCCGCTGGATCGGCTGCCGCTGGGCGAGCTGGCGGCGCTGGGACGCCAGGCCAAAGAGCTGGGCCTGCGCGTCGAGGTGGGCGCCCGCGGCATCGCCGATGACCGGCTGGACGTCTATCTGCAACTGGCGCGGCGCTTTGGCTCGCCCATCTGCCGGGTGGTCTTGGACACGTCCGACCACCACCCGCCCCTGGACGAGATCGTGTCCACGCTCCGCGCCGCGATGCCCGATTACGAGCGCGCGGAGGTGACGCTGGCGGTGGAGAACCACGACCGCTTCACCGCGGTCGAGTTCGTCCGCATCCTGGAGCGCGTGGGCAGCGACCGGGTGGGGATCTGCCTGGACACGGTGAACTCGTTCGGCGCGCTGGAGGGGCCGCGGGTGGTGGTGGAGACGCTGGCGCCCTGGACCGTCAGCTTGCACATCAAGGATTTCGCCATCCGGCGGGTGGGCCACGCCATGGGCTTTGTGGTGGAGGGGACGCCGGCCGGGCAGGGGCGGCTGGACGTGCCCTGGCTGCTGGAGGCGCTGGCCCGAAGCGGCCGCGACCCCAACGCCATCCTGGAGCTGTGGACCCCGCCGCAAGCGGATGTGGAGGCGACCATCGCGCTGGAAGAGGCCTGGGCGCGGGAGAGCGTCCAGAACCTGCGGCGGTGGATTCCAGGATAGTGGCTTCTTGCAGGGGCCCAATCGCCAGACCTCCGGGCGCCAACGCTCGGAGGTCTTGTTTGTGCCCAGCGGGCGATGCGGTTATACTGGAACCCGTGCTTGGGGGCAAGACTCGATCACCTGAGGGCCGACATGACCTGGCAATCCTACCTGACCGACATCGCCGACCTCCTCCGCGCCGTGGACCCGGCGGAGGTGCAGGGGCTCATCGACGCCATCGCCGCCGCCTGGCGCGAGGGGCGCTACGTCTATATCATCGGCAACGGCGGGAGCGGGGCCAACGCCTCCCACCTCTGCGAGGATTTGGGCAAGGGGACGCTGCACGATTTCGAGCGCCAGCGCCGCCTGAAGGTGCTCAGCCTCACGGACAACACCCCTTATATCCTGGCCTGGGGCAACGACGAGGGGTACGACCGCATTTTCGTGGAGCAGCTCAAGAACCTGGCCGAGCCGGATGGGCTGCTGATCGCCATCAGCGGCTCGGGCAACAGCCCCAACGTGCTGCGCGCGGTGGAATGGGCCAACGCCCACGGCCTGCGCACCTGTGGGATCACCGGCTATGACGGCGGCCAGTTGCGGCGGATCGCCCAGGCTGGGCTGCACGTCCCCTCGCACGACATGGGCGCGGTGGAGGCGGCGCACGCGGTGGTCTTTCACCATCTGGTGACGGCGCTGCACGAGATATTTCAGTCAGAGTAGGGGCGAACCTCGTGTTCGCCCTCTTGCACGGAGGCAGGCGGATGGGCGTAGCCATTGGGATCGAGATCGGCGGGACCAAGCTGCAGGCGGGCGTGGGGCGGCAGGATGGCCAGGTGCTGGCCGTGGCGCGCCAGCAGGTGGACCGGGCGGGCGGCGCGGCGGGGATTCGCCAGGCGCTGCCGGGGATGATCAGCCAGGCGCTCTTGCTGGCCGGGCTATCGCCGGATGAGGCAGTCGCCATCGGCGTGGGCTTTGGCGGCCCGGTGCGCGCCGAGCGCGGCGTGACCGTGATCTCGAACCAGGTGGAGGGGTGGGCCGACTTTCCACTGAAGCGCTGGCTGGAGGCGCGCTATCACGTGCCCACGGTGGTGGAAAACGACGCCGACGCGGCGGGCTATGCCGAGGCCGCCATCGGCGCCGGGACCGGCTGCCGGCGGGTGCTCTATGTCACCATCGGGAGCGGCATCGGCGGCGGCTGGATCGTGGACGGGGCCATCGACCACGGGCAGGGCCTGGGGGCGATGGAGATCGGCCACACCTGGGTGCCCTATCCCGACACGTCGGCGCTGGCCGAGCTGGAACGGGTGGCCTCGGGCTGGGCCATCGGCCGGCGGGCGCGGCTGGCCCTCTCCCAGGGCGCCAGCTCGAGCATGTGCGAGCTGGCCGGCGGCGAGGTGGGCGAGGTGACGGCGGAGACGGTCTATCGCGCGGCGGAGCAGGGCGATGCCCTGGCGGCGCATATCCTCGCTGGGACCTGCGACGCGCTGGCCATGGGGCTGGGCAACGCCATCAACCTCTATCACCCCCAGCGGGTCATCCTCGGCGGGGGCGTCTCGTTGATGGGGCCGCTCTTCTGGGAGCCGCTGCGCGAGCAGACGCGGCGCTACGTGTATGGCCCCTTCGCCGAGGGCTATGAGCTGGTCCCGGCCGGGCTGGGCGAGCAGGTGGTGGTGATCGGCGCCTTGCTGCTGGCCTGGCAGGCCGCGGGCCGCCCGCTGGATGATACGATCAACTAGGAGGGATGATGGATAAGGTCAAGGTCGCGGTGGTGGGCTGCGGCTCCATTGCCCAGGGGATGCACCTCCCGGGCATCCAGGGGCTGGTGCAGGCGGGGCTGGCCGAGCTGACGGCGGTGTGCGATGTGGTGCCCGACCTGGCGCGCACGGTGGGGGAGCGGTTCGGCGCGCAGACGCACTATACCGAGATGGAGCGGATGCTGGCCGAGGCCGACTGCGACCTCGTGGTCAACTGCACCCGCATCCCCGAGCACTTTGCGGTCAACCTGACGGCGCTGCAGGCGGGCAAGCACGTCTATACGCAAAAGCCCATGACCACCACCGTGTCGGAGGCCACCACGTTGGTGCAGGAGGCGCAGCGCCGCGGGCTGCTGTTGGGCTGCGCCCCGGAGCACCCGGCTCGCCCGGTGATCCGCAAGGTGCGCGAGTTGGTGGACGGGGGCGCCATCGGCAAGGTGGCCTTTGCCCGCATGTCCAGCTCGCACGACGGCCCGGAACGCCACGACGTGCCTCGCGATTCCACCTGGTATTACCGGCCCGGCTCCAACCCGATCCTGGACCTGGGTGTGCATGGCCTGAGCATGATCACCAGCATCCTGGGACCGGTGCGGCGGCTCGCTTGCTTTTCGGGGCGCAACCTGCCGACGCGTCTGACCACCGCCGGGCCCTACAAGGGCAAGCGCATCGACGTGCAGATCGACGACAACTCGCTCCTGATGCTGGACTTTGGCGACGCGGTGCTGGGCTACCTGGATGCCACCTATTGCGTGCTGGCCTCCGCCGCGCCCTTCTGCGAGATCTATGGCAGCGCGGGCACGCTCAGCCTCTCGCGGCAGGGCGGCGAGATCGTCATCCGCCACTTCCGCGAGGGCGAGGATTGGCGCGAGGTGCCGGTGGAGGCGCCGCCGCCGACCAAGGACCTGGGCGTGTGGCACATGGTCGGCTGCCTGCGCGAGGGCCAGCCCTTGCTCCTCACCGGCGAGTTGGGCCGCCACCTGGTGGAGGTGATGACCCAGGCGCCGGTGGCCGCCGCCGAGGGCCGCGCCATCGCCATGGAGACGGCGTTTTGAGCGTATGATGAAGCCACCCTCCCCTCCCAGCCCGGCCGAGCCCGCCTGCCAGGATCCGCCGGCGCAGCCGCGCCGCCGGTTCTCGCTGCGCATCGAGCCCTGGCAGCGCAACCTGTATATCATTATCCTGGCCCAGCTCATCGGCATCCTGGGCTTTAGCCTGGCGGTGCCGTTCTTGCCCTTTTACCTGGAAGAGCTGGGGGCCAGCGGCTTTGAGGAGCTGGCCTTCTGGGTCGGCTTCATCAATTCCGCCGGACCGATCGTGATGGCGCTGGCCTCGCCGGTGTGGGGCGCCGTGGCCGACCGCTACGGCCGCAAGCCCATGCTGGTGCGCGCCTTTGTCGGTGGCGGCGTGGTGATGATCCTGATGGCCCTGGCGCAGACCGTCCCCCAATTGGCCACGCTGCGCATCATCCAGGGCGCGCTCTCGGGGAGCGTCACCGCGGCCACGGTGTTGGTGGCTACCTGCGTCCCGCCCGAGCAGCGCGGCTATGCCCTGGGGCTGCTGCAGAGCGCCATCTTTGCCGGGCACTCGCTGGGCCCCATGCTGGGCGGCACGGCCGGCGGCCTGTGGGGTTACCGCGTCCCCTTCGTCGGGGCGGGCGTCCTGCTGATGATCGCCGGCCTGGTGGTGACGCTCCTGGTCCACGAGACCTTTGAGCGGCCCGCGCCCCGTCCGCGCCAGCGCTTTTCCCTCAAGGCGTTGCGCGGCGCCCGGATGGACCCTATGGTGGTCACCATGCTGGTGCTCATGATGATGAACCGGCTGAGCACGTCGGTGACCCTGCCCATGCTCCCGCTCTATGTGCAGACCCTCGTCGCCACCGAGCAGCAGGCTTCCACCGCCACGGGCTGGATCTCGGGGGCCACCTCGCTGGCCAATGCCATCGCGGCGGTGGCCGTGGGCAAGGCCGCCGATCGGCTGGGGCGGCGGCGGGTGTTGCTGGCTTGCCTCGGGCTGGCGGCGGTGGGCTATATGCCCCAGATGCTCACCACCACCCCGCTCCAGTTGCTCCTGCTGCGCGCGATCACCGGGTTCGCGGGCGGCGGGCTGGTCCCCGTCTCCAGCGCCATCTTGGCCGAGCGCGCGCCGGAGGGCCGCCATGGGGCGATCTATGGCCTCAGCTCGAGCCTGACCAGCGCCGGCCGCGCGGTGGGTCCCGTCATCGGCACGGTGGCGGTGACGCAATGGGGCTTGGGCAGCGTCTTTCCCATCACGGGCGTGATGCTCGCCCTGGTGACGGCCTATGTGGCGATGGCCACGCGCGGCATGGAGCGGCGCATGGCCACCGAGCGAGTGGAGGGGTGAGCGTGAGGCCTGCTTGCCAACCGAGGACAGGAGACGAGTTCTGATGAGCGACAAAGTGGCGATCGTGCTCATGGCGGGGCCGGAGATGCCCTGCCGCTTGATGCACACCCTGATCTGGGCGCTGGACATCGTCCAGCGGGGCGGCGAGGCCAAGATCGTCTTGGAGGGCGAGTCGCCGCGCTGGCTGCTGGAGCTTCCCGACCCGGCCAACGGGCGGCACAAGCTCTACCGGCGCGTCAAGGAGGCGGGGCTGATCGACGGCGTGTGCAAGGGCTGCGCCGCGGTGAGCGGGGCCTTGGACGCGGCCGTCGCCGAGGGGCTGCCGCTCCTGAGCGACGCGTCGGGGCACGCCAGCCTGGTGCCCTATCTGGCGGCTGGGTTCAATGTGGTGACGCTGTAGCCCAACAGCGTCCGAAAGCAGGTCAGGGCTTGACAACCGGCCTCAAATCGTCTAGAATCTACTCGAGATGATGGGAGGAGCCGAGATGTCTACTGTGCCCGAAGTGCTCACGCCTCTGCAGGTTGCCGAGTATCTGCAACTGGCGCCGGATACCGTCTATCGCTACATTCGCGAGGGCAAGCTAGTCGCCTCACGTATGGGCAGGCATTACCGCATTTCCAGGCGTAACGTGGAGGCGTTTCTGCTGGCGACTTCTACGGCTGGGGATGCCCAAATGCGGAGCTTTGCGCAGAGCCGCGTTGATGGCTGGCTCGAAGAGGACCAGATCAGCGAGGCCACGCGGGAGATTGGCCAGCGATTGCTTGATGGTCTATCTTCCCGGCGATGATTATCAGCCGCGCCACGACGCTTTTCTTCGATGCCTCTGTGCTGGTGGCGGGGTCTGCTTCATCCACGGGCGGTTCAGCTCTTCTCCTTGAGGCCTGTCTCGTTCGTGGTTTTCGCCCTCAGGTTACGGGCGCGGTGCTGATGGAGAGCTGGCTGGCTCTGCAGGGCTTTACCAACGAGGCGCGGGCCCGATTCAGGCGTTGGTTGACCGAGATCGTTTGGGAGCTGGTGCCAGTCCCGCCGGCGGCGGTCCTTGCGCAATATGAGCGCTATATCGATCGCGAAGATGCCCACGTGTTGGCGGCGGCGGTGGAGGCGGGGTCGCAGTTCCTGCTGAGCCTGGACCGCCGCCATGTCCTGGCTGCTGCACCGGCAGCAACAGGGATGGGCTCGGGTCTGGTCATTCTGACGCCCGGCGACTTTATCCGCCAGTACTACCCTCTGCACCCGGACTATGACCGGTTGCCAGCGGAACGTGACCGGCCCTAGCCTTGGTAGCTAGTCCGCGCCACCGTCTGCTCCCCGTCCCATCTCTTGATCCAGCAGCGCCGGCACTTGCTTCCCCTCGCCCAGCGCGCCGACCAGTTGCAGCGCCTGGGTGAAGCGCTGCTCCTGCGCCTTTTGCTCCTCCAGGTAGCGCCGGGCCAGGCTTTCCACCACGAACTCGCGCGCCTTGGCGGCAAAGGCGGCCAGGCGCTCCAGCCAGGCGGTGGCGAGTTGCTCGCGCTGCTGCCCGCGCCGGAGCATCTGCGGCAGCGCCTCGAACTGGGCGGGCGGGTCCTGGAAAGCCTTGAACACGGCGGCCTCGCCGCGCTCCGACATGAACTGGGTCAGCCGCATGGCCCGGATTTGCGTGTCGGCGGCGCGGGCGCGAAACCACCTCGCAAAGCCGGTCAAGCCCATCGAGGCGCAATGGACGGCCATGGCATAGTACAACTCGGCGGTGTAGTGGTCCTGCTTGATCTGCTCGTTCAGGGCATCGCGGATGATCTGGGCGGCTTCGGTGGACATGGCAGGTGCCTCCGCATCTCTCCTCGGTCCTGGGCGATCGCGACGCTGGGCCGGGCCTTGGCAGCGTCGCTGGCTGGCGCAGCGTTTCCTGGCCTCACTATACCATGACAACGGGGCCGAGGTCAAAATGACCCCGGCCCCGTTGGCATCGCACCACGCGGTGGCGTCTGGTTCCTCTACCTGACGGCGTCAAGCACCTCGCGGATGGCGTCGACGACCGGCTTGGGGTGTGTCATGGGGATCTGGTGTCCCGAATCCTCGACCACAACCTGCCGGCCGTGTGGCAGCAACGCGAGCCATTGGTACTGCAGCGCGGTGAACTCCTTTCGGAGTTCTGGTGGATCCCCCGCCTCGCCAAGCCCGGCGCTCAGGATCACTGCCGGAACATCAGGCAGGCTCGTGATCTGGCGCATCTGCTCGCGGGTCTGCTCCATGGCTGCGTACTCCTGGATGGCCCCTTTGGGCGCCTTGGTAGCCCGCCATGTCTCCGCAGCGGCCTCGCTTTCTGCGAACTTGGCCGGCGCGATTTCCTTGAACACCTGGTCCAAGTCCTCGTGCGCTCCGTCCACCAAGACGAGCCCGGCCACGTCCGCCGGATACTTGGCGGCGAAGGCACGGAGAATGAAGCCGCCGAAGGAGTGACCCACCAGAACGTAGGGCGGGGGGAATTTCGTCGCGGCGAGGAGCGCGTGCAGTTCGTCGGCGATGCGCTCCGCGGTGCGCGGGTCGGGACCGACCTCCGATGTCCCGTAGCCGGCGCGTCCATAGGCGAGCACGGGGGCCAAGTCTTCCGCCAGCATGGCTACCCGGTCCCAGGCGGACCAACTGCTGCCGTAGCCGTGTTCCAGGACCACCAGCGGCCCCGGATGGTCTTGGCCCCTCAGGCGGGTGAAGAGCTTGTGTCCGCCCACATCCACCATGCGCGAGCCCTCCTGGCCGGGGATGGCGACCGTTGGCTTCGGCGCTGGCGTGGCTGCTGGCGTTGCCTGGGCGCAACCCGCCAAGAGGACCGCTGCAATCAGTCCGATGGTGACCACGATCTGTTTCATGGCTCTCTCCTTTCGCTGCTGAAAACCAGACTGCCCGTTACCGGCTCTCGTCAGTATCTCTCTCCTTGATCCTACTGCGCGGATCCGTCATTGGTCGGCTGAGCGCTTGCATCCTCAGTCCCTGCCATGGCCCGCTCCAAGTAGCCAAGCAAGTCCCGCAGATCGGCAAAGCCCTTGCGGTCGCCGTCTGGGATGCGCTCCAGGGAGGCTCGCCAACTCACCTGGCCTTCGCCGCGCACTGCCCACAAGCGCAGCAGGTAGGCCAGATATGGCAGCCGTTCCTTGACCATTTCACCCTCCTGAGCTACACTATAGCGTGTGAGCCTCAAGGCATCCTCAAGAAAGCCTCAAGGAGGTGCAGAGATGGCGCGCCTGTCGCTTGCTCTGTTCGGTGGGTTCCGAGCCTCCCTCGCTGATCAGCCCCTTGTTGCTTTCGAGTCGGACAAAGTGCGAGCTCTGCTGGCCTATCTGGCCGTGGAGGCGGATCGTCCCCATCGCCGCGAGGCGCTAGCCAGCCTGCTCTGGCCGGAACGGCCAGAGTCGAATGCGCGCCAGAGCCTGAGCCAGGCCCTTTCCGCCCTGCGCCGCACACTCGGCGACCAGGCAGCCAGTCCTCCCTTCCTGCTTGTCACCCCGCAAACGCTGCAGTTCAACCCTGACAGCGACCACTGGCTGGACGTCGCTGTCTATCGCGAGCTGCTGTCGGCTTGCCAACGGCACAAGCATGCCAGCGTTGCGGACTGCGACGAATGTCTGGAACGGCTGCATGAGGCGGCGGCGCTGTATGGCGGCACCTTCCTGAGCGGATTCTCCCTTCCCGATAGCGCCGAGTTCGAGGAGTGGGTGGCGCGGCAACGGGAGCGGCTGCACCAAACCCTGATGGAGTCGCTATCGGCCCTGGCGGATGCGCGCGAACAAAGAGGTGCATATCAGCATGCGTTGTTGTATGCCCGGCGCGCGCTAGAGCTGGACCCCTGGCGCGAAGAGGCTCAGCAGCAGGTCATGCTGCTGCTGGCGCTGAGCGGGGAGCGCGGGGCGGCGCTGGCGCAGTACGAAGCCTGCCGCCGGGTGCTGCGGGAGGAGCTAGGGATCGAGCCTTCGGTGGAGACGACGCAGCTCTGCGAGCGGATCCGCCGCGGGGAGGTCGGCCCGCCGTCCCAAGCCAAGCCGCTCAACCTACCCGTCTCGCTGGTGCCGCTGGTGGGCCGGGAGCGGGAGTTGGCCGAAGTCGCAGCGCGGCTGCGGGAACCGAGCTGCCGGCTGCTGACGCTATTGGGCCCTGGTGGCGCGGGCAAGACGCGGCTGGCCATCGAGGCGGCCACACGAGCGGCCCTGCATTTTCCCGATGGCGTGCACCTAGTCTCCCTCTCGCACACCACTTCCGTGGAAGGACTGATTTCCACTCTTTCCCAGGAGCTAGGGTTGGGCGACGCAGGTCGCGAGCAGGGACAACCGGTGGAATCGAAGGCACGATTGCTCGGCTATTTCCACGGCCGCCGGATGCTGCTGATCTTGGATAGCTTTGAGCACCTGCTGGAGGGGGGAACGCTGGCGGCGCAGATCGCGCAGATCGCGCCAGGGGTGAAAGTGCTGGCTACCTCTCGCGCCCGGCTGGGCGTGCAGGGCGAGCAGCTCTACCCGGTAGGCGGGCTGGCCCTGACCCCGCAGGACGGTGGAAGCAAGACCTCCGAGGTCTATCCCGTCGCGGTGCAGCTTTTCCTGGAAGGGGCGCGGCGGGTGCGTCCGGGATACGAGCCGCCCGCGGAGGATGCTCCCCACCTGGCCCGCATCGGCGAGCTGGTGCAGGGCCTGCCCCTGGCGTTGCTGCTGGCCTCGTCTTGGATGGAGCTGCTCTCCCCGGCGGAAATCGCCGCTAACTTGGCCCGCGACACCACCTACGCTCTGGATTTCCTCGCCGCCGATTGGACGGACGTGCCGGAGCGGCAACGCTCCATGCGCAGCGTCTTTGACCAATCCTGGCAAATGCTAACGGCGCGAGAGCAGGGCATCCTGATGGGGCTGTCGGTCTTCCGCGGCGGGTTCACGGCCGACTCGGCAGAGGCGGCGACGGGGGCGACGCTGCGCGACCTGCTGCGGCTGGCCGACCGCTCGCTCTTGCAGCGAGGAAGCATGGGCCGCTATACCCAGCACGACCTGGTGCGCCAATACGCGGCGGCCCATCTGGCCAGACAGCCCGACGGAGGCGCGGCGGCGCGCGACCGGCACGCCGAGCTCTTCGTCCGGCTCGTGCTGGCGGCGGGCCGCGAACTGCTGGGCCCGCGGCAGGTTGCCGTCTTGCGCGAGATAGCCCCGGAGGCAGACAACCTCCATGCTGCATGGTCCTGGGCGGCCGAGTTGCTGCGCGTGGACTGGCTCGAAGGCGTGGCGGACTGCTTGGAGTTTCTCCATAATTGGTGGCTGGGCCGCCCTTCGGCGGCGGAGAGGCTGTTCCTGCTGGCTGCGGAACGGCTGGGGGCCGCCAGCGCGGCGGCCAAGGCGCCCTCGCGGGGCCACCTCCTGCGTCTGCAGGGCAGCCTGACCTCGGTGGCGGGCTACTTTGGCGCCATCCAGTGGCAGTTGGAGCGCGGCCGCGCTCTGCTGGAGCAAGGTTTGGAGATCTTGGAGCAAGCGGAGGAGGCTGGCGAGGATGTCCGGCTGGCGAGGGCCAGGGCGCTGCAGCGTCTGGCCCGGTGTTTGAGCAATTCTATAAATCGCACGGAAGCCTTGGCTGTCTCCCAGCAAGCGTTGGCCCTGGCCCGGGAGGTTGGCGAGCCGTTCGCTCTCTGGCAGGTATTGCCCCTCTATGGGTTCATCCTGATGGGGATGGGCCGCTATGACCAGGCGCGAGAGGCCCTGATGGAGGCGCGGGACATCGCCCGATCCCTGGGTGGCCCCGCTCCGCTCGCTAACACGCTGTGGCATCTCTTCTGGATACCTTGGGGAGAGCCTTGCGCCGCAGGCATGGACGAGGTTATCCACGAAATGCGGGCGGCGCTGGCCGATCCAGGTCGCCCAGGCGGCATCGCCTGCGGTGGCGGCCTCGTTGACGATGTTCTCTTTGCCTCCGGCAGGCTCGCGGAGTGCCAGCGACTCGCCGAGGAGATGCTCGGCCCGGGGGAACACAACAGCCCATCCGGCTGGCTCTTCGCCCTCGGCAGGGCCCAGGTTCATGCCGGTCAGTACGAGGAGGGGATGGCCAACCTTGAGAAGGTAAATGTCGTGAAGCGAGAGCTGGGTCTCTACAACCCATATCGCGACGACACTGCGCAACTGCTCTTTCGCGCGGTGTTGGCTCGGGGCGACCTCGCCGCTGCGGAGCGCTGGGCCAGCCAGGCCCTTAAGCCGAACCCTCATTCCTCGGCGCATGGCGGGGGCAACGACGCCGTGGAGCTGGCCCTGCTGGCGGCGGCCCGAGGCCGCCTGGGGGAGGCTCGCGACCATCTGCTCTTTGCCTTGCGGGCCTACGCCAACGCGGGCGACCTGCCGGCCGCTGTGCCGTACGTGGTTCCTGCCATTGCCCTCTACTTTGCTCGCCTGGGCCAGGCGGAGCGCGCCGTGGAGCTATACGCCATGGCCGAGAAGCATCCCTGGGTGGCGCGTTCGGTCTGGCACGAGGACGTGATGGGCCGGCCGGTGGGCGAGGCCGCCGCGGCGCTGCCGCCGGAGGCCGTGCGCGCCGCCGAGGAGCGGGGCCGGGCGCGGGAGTGGCGGTCCACGGTGGAAGAGCTGCTGGCCGAACTGGCGGCGGAGGAGCGCCCCGGCGCCGAAGGAGGAGCATCATGAGGGCACAACCGCGCGAGCCATTGGTGCTGCAACTCGCCGGGACCGTCACCCGCGCCGACAAGCAGGCGTCGGACTACCGGCTGGTCCCTTTTGACGTCCCGCCGGGCGCGCAGCGGCTGCGCGTCGAGTACGCCTATGCGGGCAACGACCCCGCCGCCGGGGGTTTCGGCGAGCGCCCGGTGCTCGATATCGGCGCCTTCGACCCGCGGGGGAGCGACTTTCTGGCAGGGCTCGGCTTTCGCGGCTGGAGCGGCGGCGCGCGGAGCGCTTTCGAGATCGGCCCCTCCGAGGCCACGCCGGGCTATCTGCCGGGGCCCATTCACCCCGGGCGGTGGCAGATCCTCTTGGGGCTGTACCGGATCCCCAGCGCCGGCTGCCGCTACGAGATCACCATCACCCTCGCTTTCGAGCCGGCGTCCGCGCCCGCACCCCAGGCGACGCGCCCCGACCCGCCGCGCTCCGCCCAGGCGCGTTGGTACGCCGGCGACCTGCACAACCACACCCACCACAGCGACGCCGTGGGCTCGCTGGCCGAGCTGGCGGCGGCGGCGCGCACTTGGGGCCTGGACTTTATCGCCGTCACCGAGCACAATACCACCAGCCACATCCCCTTGCTGGGCGAGCACCAGGCGGACGACTTGTTGCTCATCCCCGGCCAGGAGATCACCACCTATTACGGCCATGCCAATAGCTGGGGCACGACGAGCTGGTACGACTTTCGCTGCCGGGACGCGGCGGACATGGCGCGCGTGGCCCATGCGGTCCACGCGGCGGGGAGCCTCTTTTCCATCAACCACCCGCAGGACAAGGGCTCGCCCTGGACCTACGGCCTGCTGGACCAGGCGGACTGTCTGGAGGTGTGGCAAGGCCCTTGGCTCCCGCACAACGCCGAGGCGCTGGCGCTCTGGGATGGCGAGCTGGCCCGCGGGCGTCGATGGGTGGGCGTGGGCGGCAGCGACAACCACCAGGGGCTGGAGAGCCACATCCGCGCCGGGCGGCACATCGGCCTGCCCACCACCTGGGTCTATGCCGAGGCGCTGACCCCCGCGGCGATCCTGGCGGGGATTCGCGCCGGGCACGTCATGATCGCGCAGGGGGCGGCGGGCCCGCGGCTGTACCTGGAGGCCGACGCCGACGGGGATGGCCGGTACGAGGCGATGATGGGCGACGAGATATGCGTCCGGCCCGGGGCGATGGTGCGCTGGCGTTGCCGCGCCGAGGGGGCACAGGGCCTGCGTTTGCGGTGGGTGTCGCCCGGCGGGGAGGCGGTGCTGCCGGTCACCGCGGCGAGGTGGGCCCACCACTGGGAGGCGCCGGCATTGAAAGAGAGCTACCTCCGCGCCGAGCTGCTGGCGGGCGAGGACGAGGATGACGCCAGCTTGACCCCGCGCCTGGCGCTGACCAACCCGATCTATCTGCGGGCGAGCTAAGGCCAGGCCGCGAGATCACCAAGATGAAACAAGCCCTCCCCCGTGGAGGCCGTCGGTCGGCGGCTCCACGGGGGAGGGCTTGTCGCTTATGCGGAGCGAGCGCTCGGCTGCCGCCTGCCTACTTCTTGGCGCCCGTGATGGACGAGACGTCGATCAAGTACATCTGCCGCTCGCCCTCGTGGATCGAGTCGAAGCAGACTTGCTTGCCGTCGCGGCTCCAGCGCGGGTGCAGGTCGCAGCGAATCTCGCCGGTGATCTCGGGCGCGGAGTAAAAGCGCCCGATGTCGATGCGCCGGTTGGTGGCCACGTGGTAGAGGATCAGCGTCCGCTTGGAATCCACCGGATCGGGGTAGGTGTCCGTCAGGATCCACTGGCGATCCGGGCTGTAGGAGCAGTGGCCGTCCATGCTAAAGACGTCCTTGCCGATAATCTCGACCTGGTCGGTGCGGTCGGTGTAGAGGTGATAGTGGTTCTCGCCCCGGGCGGTGGACCAGGCCAGGAAGTGTTTGTCGTCGCGCCAGTCGAAATGCGAGACCATGCCCTCGTCGCTGAGCAGGTAGAGGTCGCTGCCGTCCGGGTTGGCGGTGTAGCAGCGGGTCACGTGGGAGCGCGCCGTCTCCAGGTTGCGCCAGCGGTTCAGGAACTCGATGCGCGTGCCGGCGGTGTTGAACTGCAGGTGGTTGAACCAGAGCGTGGCCCCTTCCATGGAGGGGAGCGGGCGGTAGCGCCGGGCCTGCGCCAGGGAGACGATCAGGCGCGATTCGCCGGTCTCCAGGTTCATGTGATAGATGCCGTCCTGCTCCGGGGCCAGGTCGTCGGCCCAGGCGTCGGGGACGCCGGTGTAGCCATAGCCGCGCCGGGTGCGGTGCACCCGCGAAAAGTTCAGGCAGATCGCCGCCTTGCCGTCCGGCGAGAGGGCATAGATCGGGCGGGGCAGGATGCGCGTCTCGCCGGTGACGATATCAAGGATGGTCGAGCCGTAGCCCTGGCGCGTCCGGCAGTTAAAGATGATCTTGCGGTCCGGCGCGGAGGGGAGCCAGTGCAGCATCGTCCCCTGCTGCCAATACCAGGCCACCGTGGAGGCCAGCGGGCGCCAGCGGTTGCCTTCCTTGGTGTCGGTCAGGCCGATGACCAGCACGTCCTCCGGGGTGGGCGGGCGGTTCATGAAGGAGACCTGCATCCCCAGGATGTAGCGCCCGGTGATGTCCCAAGGGAATTTGTCATAATAACCAAAAAAGTGGTAGAACGGACCTTCGGTGAGCCGCTGAACGGGCAAGAACTTTTCTTCGGTAGGCATTTGGCCCTCTCCTTTTGGTCTACTTGTTCACGATGTCGCGGACGTCGATGAGATAGATCTGCCGCCCGCCCTCATGGGCGGCGTCCACGGTGACCCACTGCCCGTCGGGGCTGTAGCGCGGGTGCAGGTCGCAGCGCCACTCCCCGGTGTAGACCTCGGGCGCGTGCAGGTGCGCCAGGGGGTAACGCTTTCCCGTGGCGATGCGGTACAGGTAGGGGTTCTGCAGGCGCTCCGCGTCGGGGTAGGTGTCGTTGAGGATCCACTCGCCGCCGGGCAGGTAGGTGCAATGCCCGTTGACCACCATCACGCCCAGGCCCACCGCCTCGACCTCGCTAGCGCCCTCGGTGTAGAGGTAGAAGGCGCCCTCGTGGGAGGGGTGCCAGGACCAGGCCAGGATGCTGCGCGGGTCGCGCCAGATGAAATGCGAGGTATGACCGTAATCGTCCAGCACCTGGATGTCGCTGCCGTCGGGGTTGACGGTCATCATGCGGGTGGGCAAGCCGCGCGTCCCCTCGCCGCGCCACCGGTTGAGGAACTCGAAGCGGGTGCCGTCGGTGTTCCAGAGCAGGTGGTTGAACCAGTGCTTGCAGGTGGTCATGTCGCCGTGAGGCCAGGGGATCTCGAGCATCTGCGCCAGCGAGACCACCAGCTTGGCCTGGCCGGTGCGCATGTCCATCAGCCAGATGCCGGAATCCTTGGGGGCCAACTGGGCCTTGTTCGGGTCGGGCAGGCCGGCGTAGCCATAGCCCGGCCGGGTGTCGTTGATGCGGCGAAAGTCGGGCAGCACCGCCCATTGCCCGTCGGGGCTGAGGGCATAGATGGGGTGGGGGAGGGTGCGCTTCTTGCCGGTCACGACGTCCAGCACGTACGAGACGAAATGGTCGCCCTCGCGGTCGTTCCAGACCACCTCGCTGGCCGAGCCGGGGCGCCACTGCAACATGCAGCCCTGCTGCCAGCACCAGGCGCGGCTGGTCCCCAACTCGATCCAGCGGTCGCCGTCCTGCAAGTCGATCATCCCCACGCGGATCATGTCGTCGCCGGTGGGGGAGCGGTGCTCGAAATCCACCTCCATGCTCAGTACGTAGCGGCCGGTGGGGTCGAACTGCAGCTTGTCATAGTAGCCGAACCAATGGAACTTGGGCCCGCGCGTGATGGCGCGGATGGGGGGTAAGGTGGACATGGATCTCCTTTCGAGTGTACGTCGGGTTGTCGTCGGGTGAATGGCGGCAGGTGGACGCCATTATCAAGGGCACCACTCACCCGCCGTCAAACAGGCCATGCGATTCGACTGGTTTCACCTTTGGCTCCTAGATACAACCGAACGGCACGGGGCTGTTTCTGCGCGGCGATGATGTCTTCGCCTCGCCGTGTCGGCTCGGGTCTTTGTTCCACGATGTAGCCTCTCGATTTCAGCTCAGCGCAGCCCATCTCGATCACATCGCTTTCAAATAGCATGCATTCTTCCTGGCGCTTTCTATCGAATGCATTGCAGTCCGGTGGTGACCGCTATGCCGAGCCCAAGTTCCCGACATCAACGAAAGCATGCAGGATGTACTCGGACAGCCTATGCTTCGGTGGAATACGCAGGTATGAATCTCGAAGCTGGATAGCGCCTTGCCACTGCTGTTCGCTGCCGGGACCTCCGACATCTTGGTCATTGATGAAATAGACAAGAAGCAAATACGCGGGCAAGCTATTGAGTTCGCGAAGCAAGTATAAGTGAGCCAGGCGATTTGTGTACTGGTAGAAGCTCTTCATCCAGTCAACATCCGGGTTTGCGCCCAGAAACCTCTTGGTGGCATCGAGGCTCTCTCGTATCACGTCCTGGGATCTCGTGCTCTTGGCTTTGCACGGATCTGTCACCATCTCGCGGATATGTGCCTTTGCCTCAACCAAGATGACATCACCTCGATCTGTCTTGGCCAGCGCATCCCACTGCGGACCTTGTCGGGGCCAAAAGGACTCGAGTGAGCGCTTCGGCAATGACATGCCGAGGTGGTCTATGGCGTCGCTATCGCGGTACTCGGCGTACTCGTCTTGTTTGAGCGGTGATCGCCAATGGATCCCCTCTGCCGATGGCAGTCCGATCCAGAATGCCAACTGGGTGTTTATGAGGCTTGGATAGTCGTTCACAAGTATCTGGAGGCACTTTTGGCTCCCTCGCAGCTTCTCTCTTTGCGGGACTCTCATAGTGGCCGCCTCCTCCGAGAGTAGGACGCAGATCGAGACAGATCGAATTGACTCAGATAGATCGGGAGACCGTATGAGATTCGTCTATCGCGTCTCCACGCTGCATCGTGACCAAAGCCCTTGATGTGTTGGTCGCTTCCGTAACCGAGCTATAGAGCCCGCTGGCAGTGGGACGTGTGACCTGTGACCTGATCACCACCTCTCAGCTATACGTCCCGTACTCCTCCACCGCTTCGAAAAAGGCGAGGATGTTCTCCCAGGGCACCTCCGGCTCCACCAGGTGGGTGGGGGCCACCAGCAGCCCGCCATCGCCGCCCACATTGCCGATCAGGTCGCCGACGGCCTGCCGCACCTCGGCGGCGGTGCCGAAGGGCATGGTGGTCTGCGTCCCCACGCCGCCCCAGAAGGCGAGATCCTTGCCGTATTCCCGCTTGATGGCGACGGGGTCCATCACCTCGGGCTGCAAGGGGTTGAGCACGTCCACGCCGATCTCGATCAGGTCGGGGATGATCTCGTCGATCTTGCCGTCGGAGTGAAAGGCCACCAGCAGCTTGGGGTTGATGGCCTTGGCCGCGTCGATGACGACCCGCAGCCGCTCCTTGAACCATTCGCGCCACATCGGCGTGCGGAACATGAGCGCGCGCTGGGTGCCGAAATCGTCGGCCAGCCAGAGGATGTCGAGGTCATAGGTGGCGAGGCGGGCCGCCAGCGCCCGGCTGATCTCGGTGACGCGGTCCAGCAGCGCCCCGGCCATCTCGGGCTCCATCACCAGGTCCATCAGCAGCGCTTCCATGCCGCGCAGCTTGTAGGCGGGCCAAAAGACCGTCCCGCCCACCGGCGTCACCGAGCCCACCGCCGCCAGGTTGCGGGCGTGCACGGCGTCCACCTGCGCCTGAAAGCCGGCAAAGCGGTACTCGGCGGCCAGGTCGGGGTAAGGGTAGCGCTCGATATCGGCCACGGTCTTGGCGTGGCGCAGCGGCGGGATGATCCGCTCAAAGTGGAAGCCCTCCGTCTGCAGCCAGCCGATGCCCCACTCGTCCACCCGCGCCCCTTCCGGCAGGTCCACCAGGTAGGGGGAAAAGTCGGCCTCCTGTTGCACCGGCAGCGGGCCGACGCCGCGCGTCTCAAAGCCGAAATAGTCGGCGGGGCTGGCGCTGCCCGTCTCGCGCTGAAAGCGCTCCATCTGGCTGGGGCACAGCGACATGGTCTTGGGCACGCGGTCGGGAACCTGGCGCGAAAGCGCCGTCAGCACGCGTTCCCTAGGATTCACTTCTCGCTCCTTTCAGGTCACCGGGCGCCGCAGAGGCGCAGACAACTGCTCTTCTCTCCTGACCCCAATCCTCTCTGCGTTCTCTGTGTCCCTGTGGTGAAATCATGCTTCAGTGCGGGGCGCCAAGGCGCCGCTCAGGTCGAGTTGCTCGGCAAAGTGGCAAGCCACGGTCCGGCCGCCCATCATCTCGCGCAGCAGCGGCTCCTCGGTGGAGCAGATCGGCTGGGCGTAGCGGCAGCGCGGGTGGAAGCAGCACCCCGCGGGTCGGTTGGCCGGATCGGCCACCTCGCCGGGCAGGACGAACTTGGCCCGGGGGGCGCGCGGGTCGGGCTTGGGCACGGAGGCCATCAGCGCCTCGGTATAGGGGTGCAGCGGTTTTTCAAAGAGCTCGCGGCTCTGCGCCGTCTCGACGAGCTTGCCCACGTACATCACGGCGATCCGGTCGCTGACGTGCTTGACCACGCTCAGGTCATGGGCCACAAAGAGGTAGGTGAGGCCGAGCTGCTTTTGCAGCGCCTTCATCAGGTTGAGCACCTGAGCCTGCACCGAGACGTCCAGCGCCGAGACGGGCTCGTCCGCGACCACAAACTTGGGGTTCAGCGCCAGGGCGCGGGCCACGCCGATGCGCTGGCGCTGGCCGCCGGAAAAAGCATGCGGGTAGCGCATCATGTATTCGGGGCGCAGCCCCACCAGCTCCAGCAGCTCCGCCACGCGCACCTCTTGCTCGCGCCGGGTCCCTACCTTGTTGATGCGCAGCGGCTCGCTGACGATCTCCAGGATCGTCTTGCGCGGGTTCAGCGAGGTGAAGGGGTCTTGAAAGATGATCTGCATCTGCCGCCGGAAGGGCATCAGCTCGTCGCGCTCCAGGTGCGAGATATCCGCCATCGGGGCGCCGGGATCGCCCAGCCGGAAATAGATGCGCCCGCCGGTGGGGCGATAGAGCCGGGTGATCAGGCGGCCCGTGGTGGTCTTGCCGCAGCCGCTCTCGCCCACCAGGCCCAGCGCCTCGCCGCTGTTGATGGTAAAGCTGACTCCATCCACGGCCTTGACCTGGCCGACCACGCGCCGCAGGAAGCCCTTGGTGATGGGAAAGTACTTTTGCAGATCGCGCACCTCGACCAGTGTGTCGGGCGAGGGGCCGAGATAGGGCTGTGTGGTTTCGGTCATCAGGCTCAACCTCCTCCGGCGTAGAGATGGCAACGGACAAAGTGGCCCGGCGACACCTCGACATAGGGCACCTCGACCGGCTGGCTGCATACCCGCAGGCGCGATTCGCAGCGCGGATGGAAGGGGCAGCCGGTGGGCAGCGCGTACGGATCAGGCACGTTGCCGCGCATCACCGCCAGCATCTCGCGCTCATCGTCGATGCGGGGGATGGAGCGGAGCAGCGCGCGGGTATACGGGTGGCGCGGGTCATAGAACAGGGCATCCACCGGCGCCAGCTCCACATCCTTGCCCATGTACATCACCAGCACGCGTTGCGCGATCTCGGCGATGACGGCCATGTTGTGCGTGATGTACATGATCGAGGTGTGGAAGGTATCCTGCAGCTCGCGCATCAGGTTCAGGATCTGCGCCTCGGTGGTCACGTCCAGCGAGGTCGTCGGCTCGTCGGCGATGAGCAGGGCCGGCTGGCAGGCCAGCGCCAGGGCGATCATGGCCCGCTGGCACATGCCGCCGGAGAGCTGGTGGGCGTAGGCGTCGATGCGCTCCTCGGCCTTGGGGATGTTGACCCGCTGCAACTGCTCGATGGCGCGCTGCCGGGCCTCCTCGTCGTCGATGTCCATGTGCAGCTTGAGGCCCTCCATGATCTGCGTGCCGATGGTGTGCAGCGGACTCAGCGACGCCCGCGGCTCCTGAAAGATCATGGAGAACTCGCCGCCGCGGATGGAGCGCATCTCGGCGCTCATGGGCTCCAGCGTCAGCAGGTCGATCTCTTCCGTGACCGTGGAGCCTTGCGCCTCTTTCTTTTGCCGGTGATAGATCACCTGGCCGGCGACGTTGCGTCCCGGCGGGCGGATCATGTTCATGATGGAGCGGGCCGTGACGCTCTTGCCGCAGCCCGATTCGCCCACCACGCCCAGCGTCCGCCCGCGGTCGATATAAAAGTTGACGCCATCCACCGCGCGGACGATGCCTTCGGTAAGAAAGAAATGCGTCTTCAGGTTCTTGACTTGCACCAGCATGTTGTGGCCGTTCGTGTTTTCGTTGCTCATCTATACTCTCCCAGCCTACAACCGCTGGCTGTAGGGATCGGAGGCATCCCGCAGCCCGTCGCCGAAAAAGTTAAAGCTCAGCACGGTGACCAGCACAAAGATCGAGGGCCACAGGATCCACGGATGGATCGCCACCTCCTGGATTTTTTGCGCGTCCTTGAGCAGCACGCCCCAACTGATGGCGGGCGGCGCCAGCCCCAGCCCCAAAAAGCTCAGGCCCGTCTCGCCCATGATCATGCCCGGGATCGAGAGGGTCAGGTGCACCAAGATATAGCTCATAAAGGAGGGGACCAGGTGCTCCCAGATGATGAACCAGCGCGAGGCCCCGGCTTGCGTCGCCGCCAGTACGTAATCCTCCTCGCGCAACGAAAGGAACTTGCCGCGGATGACGCGGGCCAGCGTGGTCCAGCCCACGAAGGAGAGGATGATGGTGATGGCGAAATAGACTCGCAACTGGGGCCAGTTGGGGGGCAGAGCCGCGGCCAGGCCCATCCAGAGCGGGATGGTGGGGATGGAGCGGATGAACTCGATGACCCGCTGCACGATATTGTCCACCGCGCCGCCATAGAGGCCGGAGAGCCCGCCCAGGACCAGGCCGATGATCAGGCTGAAAAAGACGCCCGCCAGTCCGATGGAGAGCGAGATCCGGCTGCCATAGAGGATGCGGGAAAAGAGGTCGCGCCCCATGGATTCCAGCCCCATGATGGCCAGCGGGCCGGCCGCATCGTCCACCCCAAAGAGGTGCACATTCGTGGGGATCAGCCCCCATAGCTCGTATTCATCGCCCTTCTGCAGCAGCTTGATCGGGTAACGGACGCTGGTATCCTCGACGTACTTGCGCTCGAACGTCTTGGGGTCAGTCATGCGCTTAATGGGGTAGATGAAAGGCGCCCGCCACCGGCCCTCAGCGTCCCTGATGTGCACCGTGGTGGGCGGGAGATAGACAAACCCTTGAAAGCGCCGGTCCGGGTCATACGGCGAGACGAACTCGCACAGGATAGCCAGCAGATACAGGATGGCCAGGATGACGCCGCCGATGACGGCGAGGCGGTTCTTTTTGAAGCGCGCCAGCACCAGTTGTCCATGGGTCAGGAGTTGCACGCTGCTGCTGACCTGGTCTTCCAGGTCAGCGCCGATCTCGGCCAAGGTCTGATCTTGCACCTGGGGGATGTTTGGCTCTGCCATGCTACTCTGCCCCTCCGAATCTGATGCGCGGATCCATCCACGCGAGCAGGATATCCGAGATAAGCGTGCCGAGCACCGTCAGGGAGCTGAGGATCAGGATGAAACTGGCGGCCAGGAACATGTCTTGGGTGATCAGCGCGCGGTAGAGGAGCGGCCCCGTGGTGGGGAGACCCAAGACCAGCGAGACCAGCGTCTCGCCGGAGACGATGGTGGGCAGCATCCAGCCGATGGTGCTCAGGATGGGGTTCAGGGCCACGCGCACGGGGTACTTGAGCACCGCCTTGAGCTCGCTCAGCCCGCGGGCGCGAGCGGCCTCCACGTAGGGCTTGCTCAGCTCGTCCAGCGTGGTGGCGCGCATCACGCGGATCGTTCCCGCCGTGCCCGAGATGCCGATCACGATCACCGGCAGCCACATGTGCTTGAGCATGTCGATGACGCGGGCAAAACTCCAGGGCGCATCCAAATAGTCGGCGGAGAAAAGCCCGCCTGCGCCCAGGTTAAAGTACTTGACCCCCAGGTACATGACGATCAGGGCCACCAGGAAAGAGGGGAGCCCGACGCCGATGAAGGCGATCAGCGTGATGACATGATCGGACCAGGTGTATTGCTTGATGGATGAGTAAATCCCTACCGGGATAGCGATGCCATAGGTAACGATCAGGGTGAGGATCGAGACCACCATGCTCAGGGCAATGCGCTCGCCGATCAGGGATGAGACCGGCTTGTTCCAATAGAACGATTGCCCCATGTTCCCTTGCAAGAAATTGGTGATCCACCTGATGTATTGCATATAGACGGGCTTGTCCAGCGCGTATTGCGCCTTTAGCGCCTCGAGCTCTTCGTCGCCGATGAACTCGCCCTGCGACCTCAGGTTGGAGGCATAAACGGTGAGATAGTCGCCCGGGGGCAACTGGATGATCAGGAAGGCCACGATCGAGATGCCGATCAGGATCGGGATGGACTGCAACACCCGCCTTAGGATATAACCGCGCATTGGTCCCTCGCTTCGTCAGTCCTCGCAATGGAGTGAGGTGTGACTTCGTGCGCGGCCGTTCCCCTCCCTGTTGAAGGAGGGGAACGGCCACTGGCTTGTGAATCTAGCTCTTGAAGAAGAAGGTCTCCGGGTTCACCGGCACGGCGCGGATGCACGAGTAGCCCCAGGCACCCATCTCGGGAAAGTTGGTGATGTTGGCTTTCATCACCACCGGTTGCGGGATGGCGACGGTGCCAAAGCAGGGCAGTTCCTCGTAGTAGCGGTCCCAGATCTTGCGGGCGATCTCCATCCGCTTGTCGGCGTTCAGCTCGACCTGGAAAGCCATCCAGTCATCGAACTGGTCCTTGAGCCATTGCGGCGGCTCCTCTTCGATGTCAGGAAAACGATCCTTGGTCCACAGCCAGGCTTCCCAGGCCCGCGCCCAGGTGTGGTTGGAGAGGCCGCAGATGACCGCGCGCGGGTTCTGCGGCCAGACGATATCCGAGATATCGCCTTGCCAGGTGGTCATGATCAAGTCGTTGGCGTTGAAGCGCTCGTTGAGCAGCGACCGGTTCAGCGGCTTGATGGTCAGCTCGATGCCGATGGCCTTCCAGTACTGGATGCACAGCTCTAGCGTGGGCGGGATGTCGCCCTGCTCCGGGTCGTACTCGATGAGCCAGCCCAGGCGCTTGCCGGAGGGCAGCAGGCGATAGCCTTCAGCGTCCTTCTTGTCGTACCCGGCCTTGTCCAGCAGTTCGTTGGCCTGTTTGGGATCGTACTCGACGTAATGCGACTCGTCGCCGGGGCGATAGTAGGCGGAATCCGGCCACATGGCCCATTGCCGCACCTCGCCCAGGCCAAAGTGCACCACGTCGTTGATCTCGTCGCGGTTCATCGAGATGGAGAGGGCGACGCGCACGTCCTTTTTCTGGAAGAACTCGCGCAGCTCCTTATCCTTGCAGGTGTGTTGCGGGTAGATGAGCACCGCCGAGGGGAGCGTGGACTTCCACATATAGATCTTGAGCTTTTGCGCGTCCAGGCTCTTCTGGTAGAGCTCCATGTTCTTGAGGTAGGCGCTGTGCCCGATCAGGTCCAGCTCGCCGGAGACGAGGCGGGTGGTGAGCAGCTCCTTGTCGGCGATGATGTAGACGATCACCTTGTCCCAATAGGGGAGTTGCTGGCCGCTGGTGTCCACCTTCCAGTAATAGGGGTTGCGCTCGTAGGTGTGGTGGTCGGGGTCGTCCGCGGTGCGGATAAAGGCCGTCATGCCGGGCAGCCCGACCGCCGCCGGGATGGTGGAGCCAACGAGCATCTTGGCGCCCATGAGCTGCATCCAGGTCTCGAACTTGTTGTCCTTGACCAGCTTGTCCAACGCGGCGGCATCGGCATAGGCGGGATGGAACTGCTTGCCGTAATGCTTGGGCGCGAACATGCCGCCGTACTGGCAGCCCGAGTAGAAGCACTGCCGGAGGGTGATCAGGGGGTACGGCTCAGCGAAGCCCAGCTTGAGCGTATAGTCGTCCGGCGCCTCCATGGTCATCGGCGTCATGGCCTTGCCGACCTTCCAGGCAGAGCTGGGGCCGGCGGGGCTGAGCTCCTTGTTGCCCTTGCAGTCGATATAGTCGAAGAGGCAGTCCTGGGTGGTGAAGGGCTCGCCATCCGACCACCTGAGGCCCTTGCGCAGGTGCAGGACCTGCTCCGTGGCGTTGCTGTTGAACTCCCACGACTCGAACAGGCCGCCGATGATGGTGGAAAAGTCCTTGTCGATGCGCAACACCAATTCGGTGCCGATCACCGCTTGCGGATCGCCGAAGAGGCTGTTGACGTTGTTGATGGCTGTGCGCAGCGTGCCGCCGTAGGTGCCGACCTCGGTCAGCGGCGTGAGCACTTGCGGGCTGGGCGGCAACCGCTGTTCCACGGGCGGCAGCTTGCCAGCTTTGACCAGATCGGCCAGCATGGGGGCCTCTTTGAAGGTCATCTTTTCCGGCGTGGCGGTGGCGGCGGGCGCGCTCGTGTTGGTGGGCGCGGCGGGCGCCTTGGTCGGCGCGGGGGCCGAGGTGGGCTCGGCGGGGGCGCAGGCCTGGACCATCGCCGCTGCTGCGGCGAGGGCTGTGGCCTTCAGGAACGTCCTGCGATTGATATGCTCGGTAGCCATGTGAGCGATCTCTCCTTTCCTCTCTAGAGGGCGGAAACGGCGAACTCTACTTGGCAACGGATGTGGGCGGACCCCTGTCAGGCGAGTCGCTGCTTGGGGCGCATGCGCTGGCCTGGAGGGCGGATCACCCCCTTTCCTGGATAGCGGCGGGGAGTTCGACGGTCGCGGCCAAAGGCTCCAGCTCGTCGATGTCCCGCCGGTTGGATTCGATCTGCACCAGCATAGCCTGTCGCGCTGCAACAGGATCGCGCGCGCGGAGCGCGGCAATGATGGCTGCATGCTCGGCAGGGGCGTTGGTGGGTTTGCGGCTGCGGATCAGGCGCATGGACTCGGCCAGGAGGCTGACAAAGACCTCCATGATCAGCGGCAAGATGGGGTTGCCCGCGGCCTCGGCCAGCAGCGTGTGAAAGCGAATATCTGCTGCCACCCAGGCCGCCACATCCATCTGCGGATCGGCGGTCGGTTGGATCGTTGCCTCCAGCTCGGCGATCTGCGCCTCCGTGGCGCGGATCGCGGCCAATTCGGCGATCTCTGGCTCCAGCAGCGAGCGGATCTCCCATAGGTTGTGCAGGGTCACGTACTCGCGCTGCGCCAGCAGGCCCAGCGCGCGGATGACATTGGAGCTATCCAGCGGGGCGATGATCGCCCCCTTGCCGTGGACGACGCGGACCAGCCCCTCGCCTTTCAGCGTCTGCAGCGCTTCGCGGATGATGGGCACGCTGACGGAAAACATGGCCGAGAGCTGGCTCTGGGAAGGCAGCATCTCGCCAACCCTCCAATCGCCGGCCATGATCCGGCCGCGCAAGTCCCTCGCCACCTGATCGCGGGCGGTGCTCCGGTGAATGGGACGCTGCGGCAGGGGAGCGTTTTCCGTCGCCATTGGGCAGATCTCCATCGTCTGGGCGCACAACACATCTGATGACATTATAAGTTGCAAAACCTGATTTGTCAATGCAAATCCGTGACGCGCGCAAGTCGGGCGCGACTTGTTCGTTTGACATTGTGGCTGACTCGTGGAATAGTAGGCGCATCCGACGGCCCGCATGCAGGGGCGCCCGAACCAAGATCAGGCCGCGCGGGCTCGGCTGGGACAGCCCATGCTGCACCAGACAGCGAGCGAATGGAAGGACATGTCAGGAGCGCAGTTGGCCGAGGTAGAAACTGGTCGCGTCGCCCGACCGGCGCACGACGCGCGAGGCCCTGATCGCCGCTGGGTGGCCCTGGCCCTGGCGCTCCACCTCTTGCTGGGCGTTGCCTATAGCGTCGCCACGCCGCCGTGGGAAGCCCACGACGAGTGGGGACACTATAAATACGTCGAGCATGTGGCGCGGCAACGGGCGCTCCCGCGGCCTGGTATCCCCCTGACCGCCGAGCTGTGTTGCGATCAGGCCGATCAGCCGCCGCTCTATTACCTCCTGGCGGCGCTGCCGGTGGCGCTGGTGGATACCTCGGACGGCGTGACGGTCGAGGTCAACCCGTACATGAGCGTGTCCGGCGGCGTGGGCGGCAACAACGCCACGCTGCACGACCCGCAGGCGGAGCGCTTCCCCTGGCGGGGAACCTACCTGGCGCTGCACCTGGCCCGCCTCGTCTCGGTGGCGATCAGCGTGGTGGGCGTGGTGGCGGCCTATCGGCTGACCCAGCTCCTGGCTCCCGGCCGCCGCGATGTCGCGCTGGCCGCCCTGGCGCTGGCGGCCTTTTGGCCGCAATACCTGTTCATCGGCAGCGTCGTCACCAACGACATCCTGATCGCGGCGCTGGGGTGCGTGATCGCCTGGCTCGCCGTGCGAGTGGCGCTGTGCGGGCCCGCGCCGGGGCCGGTGCTCGGCTTGTCGCTGGCCGCCGGGCTGGCCCTGCTGACCAAAGCCTCTGCCCTGGCCCTTCTGCCCGTCGTTCTGTTGGCCCTCGCCATTGCCCCGCGCGCCCGCCGCCTGCGGACCGCGCTCTCCCGCGTCACAAGCGTCGCGCTGGCCTTGGGGGTGCTGGCGGTGGTCCTGGGGGCCGCCTTCTGGCTGTGGAACAACCACCGCCTCACCGGCTATATCCTCCCGCGTTATCCCTGGTTTCCCTATTGGTTCCTGGAGCGGCTCTCCGGCAGGGGGCAGGTCGAGTTCGGGGCGGGGTGGCCCGGGCTTGGGGCGTTCCTGCAGTACGGCTACCTGACGACGTGGGCCTCCTTCGGCTGGGGCAACCTGGGGGCTGACTCCTGGGTCTATGGGCTCTTTACCTTGCTGGCCGTCGGCGGCGTCACCGGGCTGGCGGCCGGGTGGGTCAGGGCGCGCCCCGCTCGTCGGCGGCTTCTGGGGGCTGGGGTGCTCTTGGCGCTGTTGGTGTCCCTGATCGCCCTGGTAGGAGGCCGCGAGTTCCTCTATGGCACGCACCGGCTGCGCGGGCGGATGCTGCTGCCGGGGCTGGCCGCGATGGCCGCGCTGCTGGCCCTGGGTTGGGGCGAGTGGGCCAGGCGGCTGCCTGCGCGCTGGCGAGGGTGGTGGCCCGGCGCGTTGGGGACGGCGCTGGTGGGCGTTAACCTCCTCCTGGCCCTCGGGCTGATTCCCGCGGCCTATGCACCGCCGGCGCTGCTGCGCGAGGCCGAACTGCAACCGGGGGAGCAGCCGCTCCTGGCGCGCTTTGGCGAGTCTGCCGAGCTCGTTGGCTATGCCGTCCAGCCAGCCAGAGCCACCCCCGGCCAGAGCGTCGCGGTGACGCTCCTCTGGCGGGCGCTCGGCCCGTTTGACGCGAACTATACCCTGGCGGTGCACCTGTTGACCGCGGAGGGCGAGCTCGCCGGCGGGCTGAACATCTATCCGGGCCGAGGCAATTACCCCACCCGGCTCTGGCGGGCTGGCGACGTCTTTCGCGAGACCTATCGGGTGCCGGTGACCGAGTCACCCGCGCAGGCGATCCTGGCGAATATCCACGTGGCGTTCTTTCTGCCGGGGCCAGAGCTGCGAGCCCTTCCGGCATTTGATGCCGCGGGGAGGCCCATCGGCAGAGCGGCGGCCTTTGGGCGGATCAAGCTCGCGCCCGCGACGATGCCGACCTATCTCCCCGGCGGGCCCGAGCTGGCCAGTCTAGGGGATCATATCGCGCTGGTCGCCGCCCAACAAGAGCCCGCTGGCGCCGCCGTCGCGGGCGGTACCCTGGAGTTGACGCTGATTTGGGAAGCGCTGGGCGCCCCGGCGGACGACTATATCGTGTTCGTGCATCTGGTGGGGCCTGCTGGGATCGTCGCGCAAGGCGATGGGCCGCCGGTTGGCGGCGCCTATCCCACCGACCTCTGGGAGAAGGGGGAACGGATCGCCGATAGCCATCGTGTTCAGCTCCCTGCCCACCTGCCGGCCGGCGAATACCGGTGGCGCGTTGGCCTCTATCGCCAGGATGGCTCGCGGGCGCTGGCCGTGGATCCGTCCGGGACGCGCTGGCCCGATGACCAGGTGGCGCTGGGCGAGCCAGTCGTGGTGCTGGTCCCGTAGCGGCGCGTCGCGCCGAGTCCATGGCTGTGGCCCATTTGACACCAAGCACCATCTGCCTATAATCCAATGCAGATCAACAAGCCTTCGGGGCAGGGTGAGACGCACGTCGATTCCCGACCGGCGGTATGGCAGCCATCTCGGCGAAGGTCGCCGATGCCAAGCCCGCGCGCCAGTTTCTGGCTGATCCGGTGCCAAGCCGGAGCCGACGGTACAGTCCGGATGAAAGAAGGCAAGCAGGGTCTCCCTGCCTGATTGGCGCACGCCTATTCCCAGGCCCCGAAGCGATTCCTGCGCGGGGCTTTTTTTCATGCTCAAGAACGGCGACAGACAGTCCATACCGAACGCGACCAGAAACCACTACCGGCTGCAGGCCACGCAAAAGGGCCTGAGCATCGTGCTGAGCGTCGTGGTGATGGTGGCCCTGTGGGGCCTGCTCGTCACCGCGGGGCGCTACCCGTCCTTTCTGCTCCCCGGCCCGCGCCAAGTTCTGGACCGCTTCTGGATAGCCCTGAGCGATGGCTCGCTGCTGATCCATACCTGGGTCACCCTGCGCGAGGTCTTTGCGGGGCTGGCCCTGGGGCTGGTCGTGGCGCTGGTGCTGGGCTATGCCCTGGCCAAATCGCCCCTGCTGGAACGCCTCCTTTCCGTGTATATCGTCGCCTCCCAGGCCATCCCCATCGTCGCGCTGGCGCCCCTCTTGGTGATCTGGTTCGGCGCGGGAAGCCTTTCCAAGGTGCTGGTCTGCGCGCTGACCCTCTTTTTCCCGGTGTTGATCAACACCATGGTGGGCCTTCGGAGCATCGACCGCGACCTGGTGGAGCTGATGCGCTCGTTGCGGGCCTCGCGCTGGCAGACCTTCTGGCTGCTGGAGGTGCCTTCGGCGCTGCCCACGCTTTTCGGCGGCCTCAAGGTCGGCGTGACCCTATCGGTGATCGGGGCCGTGGTGGGCGAGTTCGTGGGCGCCGATCGGGGGCTGGGCTTTTTGGTCAACCTGGCCCGCGGCCTCTTTGATACGCCGCTGATGTTCGTGGCCCTGTTCACCCTGATGTTCATCGCGCTGGCTCTGTACGCGGCGGTATCGGCGCTGGAACGATGGGCGCTTTGGTGGCGCCGCAACGAGCAGGGCCGCTAGCTGGCAGGGCGGGGTCGTTTTCGGGGAGCGCGCCGCCGCATGGCCAGCCGGGATTGGTGGAGGAGGTATAGGATGAATCTGTCTGGAACGCGATCGACCATGGGAGCCAGGCTGCTGGCCTTGGCGCTGGCTCTCCTGCTTGTGCTGAGCGCCTGCCAGGGCGCGAACCGCGGCGCTGACGAGTCGCCTCGCGAGGTTACCATCGCCATGGGCTTCATCCCCAACGTCCAGTTCACGCCCATGTACGTGGCGCTGGAGCGGGGCTATTTCGAGGCCGAAGGGCTCAAGGTCACGCTGGATTACGGCATGGAGACCGACCTCTTGCAGCGACTGGCGACCAACGACCTGCAGTTCGCCATCGGCAGCGGCGATCAGGTGGTGCTGGCGCGGGCCAACGGGCTGCCCGTCCGCTATGTGCTCAACTGGTATCGGCGCTTCCCGGTGTGCGTGGTCTCCCTGGCGGAAAAGGGCATCACCGAGCCCGCGCAGCTCGCCGGCAAGACCGTGGGCACCCCCGCGCTCTCGGGCGCCAGCTACATCGGCTGGCTGGCCTTCCTGGATGAGGTGGGCCTGTCCTCCGCCAATATCGACCTCCAGGTCATCGGCTACACGCAGACGGCCAGCCTGGCGGAAAAGCGCGTGGACGCGGCTATCTGTTACGCCCTCAATGAGCCGGTGCAGATGGCCGCGGCAGGCTACCAGCTCAACGTCTTTTACTTGGATCGCTATACCCAGCTCGTCTCCAATGGGCTGATCACCAACGACGAGACCATCGAAAAGCAGCCCGAGCTGGTGGAAAAGGCGGTGCGCGCCTTTTTGCGGGGCTTGCAAGACACCATCGCTGAGCCAGAGGCGGCCTTTGCTATCGCGCGCAAGGCGATCCCCGAGATGGACGAGCCGACCGCCAAGCTGCAGCGCGCCGTGCTGGACGAGGCCATCAACTTTTGGCGCAGCGACCCGCTGGGCGCCAGCGACCCCGCCGCCTGGGCGGAGAGCGCCGCTTTGCTCAAAGAGCTGGGGCTGATCGCCAACGAGGTCAAGCCGGGTGACCTGTACACCAACCGCTTTATCAAGTAGCCGCTCACCCCAAGGCAGAACATGGACAAGCCGATCTTGGTGGCCCGAAAAGTGCAAATGATGTTCAACTCGCCCGATAGCTCGCTGGAGGCGCTCGCCGAGGCCAGCTTTGAGGTGCGGCCCAACGAGTTCGTGTGCATCCTCGGGCCATCAGGATGCGGCAAGTCCACGCTGCTGCGGATCCTGGGCGGGCTGGTGCGCCCCACCGGCGGCGCCGTGTTGCTGGACGGCGAGCCGTTGCAGGGCCCGCAGGCGAGGATCGGTTTCGTCGCTCAGCACGCCAACCTGATGCCCTGGCGCACCGCGTTGCAGAACCTGGCTCTGCCGCTGGAGCTCCAGGGCACGCCTCGCGCTGTCAGCGAGGGCAAGGCGCAGGAGATGCTCGATCTGGTGGGGCTGACGGGCTTTGCCAACGCCCTGCCGCGCGAGCTATCGGGCGGAATGCGGCAGCGGGTCGCCCTGGCCCGCGCCCTCATTTACGACCCCGACATCCTCCTCTTGGATGAGCCCTTTGGGGCGCTGGATGCCCTCACGCGGGAGCGGATGAGCTACGAGCTGTTGCGCCTCTGGGAGATGGACCGCAAGACCGTGGTGATGGTCACGCACGACATCCAGGAGGCGGTCCTGTTGGGCGACCGCGTGCTGACCATGAGCCCTCGCCCTGGCCGCATCGAGTGCGCGCTCGAGATCGACCTGCCGCGCCCGCGCCGCCAGGAGGACCTTTACACGGCGCGGTTTATCCAGTTGGTACACCAGTTGCGCGACACGCTGCGTTGAGCCTGGGCCGCTCCTGCAAATAGCTCCCATTTTCCCCGCCTGGCTCAGTTTGACAGCCCCATCTCTCCATAGTACAATGCGCTCGGCACCCGGCCCCTGCGAGAGCGGCCCATCGGTGGGACACAGACAGTCTGCCACGCACAGGTGGAACGCCACATGGTTGTTCGTGCATCCCGGGAACCGGCTTGTTCAGCGTACGAGCCGGGAACGGCGCCCCTGCCCTGGCCCTGCAGCAGAGCTAACGGTCTGGCGGTCGCGATCCTCCAGGCGATTGTCTATGCTGATCTCTTTGACTATCCGCTAAAAGCGCCCGAGATCCATCGGTTTCTGCCTGGCTGGAGCGCGACGCTGGCAGAGGTCGAAGGGTGTCTCGCTCACGATCGCCGCCTCGGCGTGAGGTTGGGCGCGGCGGCGCCCTTCTGGTTCCTGGCCGGGCGCGACCATCTGGTGGCGGTGCGGCGGCAGCGCGAGAGCTCCGCCGCCGCGCTGTGGGCCTCGGCCCGGCGCTATGCCCACCTCATCGCGGCGCTGCCCTTCGTCAAGATGGTCGCCGTGACCGGCGCCCTCGCCGTGAACAACCCCAGCAGCGCCCAAGACGACATCGACCTCCTCATCGTCAGCCAGAAGGGCCGCGTGTGGCTGGTCCGCGGGCAAGCGGTCCTGCTGGTGCGGGCCGTTCGGCAGTTGGGCGTTACCCTCTGTCCCAATTATGTCCTCGCTGACCATGTCCTGGATTTCGGCCCGCCGAGCCTCTTTACCGCCCACGAGCTGGCGCAACTGGTTCCCCTCTATGGCTGGGATCTCTATCGCCGCATCCTGGCGATCAACCACTGGGTCGCCCACTATCTCCCCAACGCGGGGGCCCATGGCGAGGGCGAGCCCGAGATGGGGGCCTTGCTCCGCTCCAGCAAGCGGGTCCTGGAGGCGGCGCTCAGCTGGCGTCCGGGCGATGGGTTGGAGGAGTGGGAGCAACGGCGCAAGATCCCGCGGCTCACGCAAGAGGCGGCGGCGCGCGGCGGGGCGGGCGCCCTCTTCACGCCGGATATCTGCAAGGGGCACATGGGCGATCACGGCGCCAAGATCCTCCAGCGGTTCGCCGAAGCCCTGGCCGCCCACGGCCTGCCAGCGGGAGAGGCCCCTCATGGATGATGGAACACGCAGTACGGCGGAACGCGGCCCTGTGGATCGCGCGACTCGGTGGGCCTGCGAGTGGCAGCGTGTTTGGCGTGGGGACAATACAAAGGAGGAAGCGCCCGAGTGACCGACATCATGCTGGTTAATCCCCTGTTTTTGCACGAGGATCCCACGGAACACCGTCTGATGACGCCCTACTTTCCGCTAGGCCTCCTCTACCTGGCTGCCACGGCTCGCCAGGCGGGATATGCCGTCTCGATCTTTGATGCCATGTTCCGGACGGGCAGCGAGGATTTCGTCGCCGCGCTGGAGCGGGAGCGGCCCAAGGTGGTGGGCATCTCGGTGCTGGCCACCGTGCGCGCCTCGGCGCTCCGCCTCGCGGAGGCAGCCCACCACTACGGGGCCATCGTCATCGTCGGCGGGGCCGATCCCACAGGCCGGCCGGAGAGCTATGTGCTGCACGAGGCGAACGGCGAGCGGCCGGTGGACCTTGCGGTCATCGGCGAGGGGGAAGCGACGCTTCTGGAGGTGCTGCCGATCCTGCTGGGCGGCGATCGGGGCGCCTTGCGGGAGGTGGCGGGGCTGGCCTACGTCAACGAGGCGGGCGAGGCGGTCCGCACGCCGCCGCGGGCGCACTGCCGCCAACTGGATACGCTGCCTTTGCCCGCGCGCGACCTGATCGACATCGAAGCCTATCGGCGAGCCTGGGTCGGCCGCCACGGCTATTTCTCCCTCTCGATCATCGCCAGCCGCGGCTGCCCCTATGGCTGCAAGTGGTGCCAAAAGAGCGTCTTTGGGCGCAGCTTCCGGCCCCGCTCTCCCAAGTCCGTCGCCGACGAGATGGCGCTGCTCAAGGCGCAGTATCACCCGGATCAGCTTAGGGTGGTGGACGATGTGACCGGCATCGACCGGCGCTGGGTCCGCGCCTGGCGTGACGCCATCCTGGCGCGCGAGGCCGCCATCCCCTTCGAGTGCCTTTCGCGGGTGGACCTGCTGGACGAAGAGATGGTGCGGCTGCTCAAGGAGGCGGGGTGCGTGCGCATCGCCCTGGGCGCCGAGTCGGGCTCGCAAAAGGTGCTGGACGCCATGAACAAGGGCACCAAGGTGGAGCAGATCCGCCAGGCCGCCGAGCTCTGCCGCCGCTATGGCATCGAGACCTATTTCTACATCATGCTCGGCTACCCCGGGGAGGAATGGGCCGATATCCGGACCACCGTGCGGCTATTGCGTGATACGCGTCCCACCCAGTTCAGCTCCACCATCGCTTACCCGCTGCCGGGGACCGAGTTCTATGAAGAGATCCGGCACCGGCTGCTGGATGCGCCGGATTGGGACTATACCGCCGAGAACCGGCTGCTCTTCCAGCGGGATTACTCGACGCGCTTTTACCGCTGGGTGCAGCGCTGGCTCTATCAGGAGTGGCGCGCCGCGCGGCTCCGGCACGGCGAGGAGCAGGCGCCGCTGGTGGTCAGGGTGCGCCAGCGTCTGGCGCTCTGGCTGGCCCGCGGCATGGCCGAGCTCTTGCGTCGAGCTCCTGCGCGGGCCCCGCAGGCGGCGGCGAGGGGGGCCAGTTGACCCCAGACTATTACGAGGCGGTCGCGTCGGCCTTCGACGAGGCCGCCGGGAGCTATGACCGCCTCTACGGGACCAACCGCATCATGGCCTGGATGCGGGGGGAGAGCCTGGCGCTGCTGATGAGCGCCCTTCGGCCCGGCAGCCGCCTGCTGGAGGTCGGCTGCGGCACCGGCGAGGAGGCCCTGGCCCTGGCCGCGGCCGGCTATCGCATCGTGGCCACGGACGTCTCGCCCGCGATGATCCAGACGGCGCAGGCCAAGCCACAGCCGCCAGGCGCGCCGCCGGTGAGCTGGCGGGCGTTGCCGGCGGGCCGGCTGGCGGAGCTGGCGGACGAAGGAGGAGATCGCTTTGACGGCGCCTACTCTAGTTTTGGCGCGCTGAACTGCGAGCCGGACCTGAGGCCGGTGGCCCGCGCCCTGGCGCGGCTATTGCCGCCGGGGGCGCCCCTGGTCTGCTCCGTGATGAACCGGTGGTGCCTGTGGGAGATCGGCTGGAGCCTGGTGCACCTGCGGCCGCGGGAGGCCTTTCGGCGGGCGCGCCCCGGCTGGCGACCGGCCGGGCTGGCGTCGCCGCAGGGCTCCCTGGCCGTGCCGGTGCGCTATTACAGCCCGGGGGCCTTTGCGCGGGCCATGGCCCCGTGCTTTGCCGCCAAATGGACCATGGGCTTGCCCGTGGCGCTGCCCCCTCCCTACCTGAGCCCGCTGCTGGAGCGGCGGGGCCGCCTCTTTGCCCGGCTGGAGGCGCTCGATGGCCGGCTGAGGGTCCGCGCGCCGTTCCGCGGCTTGGGCGACCACTTTGCCATGGTCCTGGTGCGCACGGAGGCGGCGCCGTGATCGCGCTGGGGGAGTGGATGGAGTTGCTCGCCTGCCCGGCTTGCGGGGGCGCCCTGCAAGCGGTCGAGGAGGGGCTAGGTTGTGCGCCGTGCGGCCGCCGCTATCCCCTGTCGGATGGCCTGGTGGCCTGCCTGCCGCCGGCAGAGCTCCGCCGCTTTGACGAGTTGGCCCAAGGCTACCGCGAGGCGCGGCTGCGCGACGGCTGGCAGCCCATGACCGCGGAGGAGGCTTGGGCCTTGCCCGAGGGGCGCCCGGCGGGCTATCCCGCGCTCTATTGGGAGGTCCGCCGCCAGAGCTGTCGCGCGCTGTGGCGGGCGCTGGCCCAAAGGGCGGCCCTGGTAGGCGCATGTGTCGCCGACCTGGGGGCGGGGACAGGCTGGTTAAGCCACCGGCTGTCCCAGCTCGGCGGCCGGGTGGTGGCGGTAGAGTCCAGCCGGGACCAGGATTTCGGGCTGGGAGCCGCGGCTCGCCATTACCTGCCTCGCGCGGCGTTTCTCCCCGTGCTGGGCGACTTGGAGCGGCCGCCCCTGGCCGAAGGGAGGTTCGACCTGATTGTTTATAACGCCAGCCTGCACTATGCCGGGGACCTCGAAGCGACGCTCCGGCGCGGCGCGGCCGCCCTCAAGGCGGGCGGCTGGCTCGTCGTCATGGACACGCCCATCGCGCGCGAGCCGCTCCCCGGCACCGGCCGCGGCGACCGGCACCTGGGGCGCCGCGAGCTGGCGGCGGCGCTGGCGGGCGCCGGGCTGCGGGCGAGCTGGCTCAGGGTGACGCGCGGCCCGCGCTGGTGGTTGCGCCAGGCCAAGGTGCTGATCAAGGGGAGCGAGCCGTTCTCCTTTCCCTTGGTGGTGGCGGAGCGCGATGGCAGCCGTTAGGGCGCGGGGGCGAGGCGGGGCGCTGGGACGCGTCGCGCTGGCAGCGGCGCTGTTGCTGGTGGGCTGCCGGGCGGCGGCGCGGCCGCCGGAGCGGCTGGACGAGGGCCACCTCTTTCGACCTACCTCCAAGCCGGTGATCTCGTCCCCGCTGGTTTTCGACGCGAACGGCGATGGCCGACCAGAGATCGCCGTCGGCTCGTGGGACGGCTACTTTTACCTGCTGGACGACCAACTGGAGGATTTGCCCGGGTGGCCCATCTATAGCCGGAGGGGCTTCTTTCCTTCCGCGGCGCTGGCCGACCTGGACGGCGATGGGCGACCCGAGATCGTCGCCGGCTCGGATGCGGGCAAGCTGTTCGCCTGGCGCCACGATGGCCGTGACGCGGAGGGCTTTCCCGTGGATCTGGGCTACATGATCTGGGCCTCGCCGACCATCCTCGATGGCCCGCGCATCGCCATCGGCGGATTGGACCAGATGCACCTGCTGGATGCGCGAGGCCGCCCGGTGGCGGGCTGGCCGCAGCCCATGCTGGGCTGGCCAGACGCCACGGCGGCCCACGCGCCGGGGCTGCTTGCCGTCACCGCGCTGACGCCCGGCGACCCCTCGCAGGGCTGGGCCTATGCCTGGAACGAGGCAGGGACGCAGCTCCCCGGGTTTCCCGTGGAGCTTGAAGCGGACTCGGACTCGTCCCCGGCGCTGGCCGATTTCGATGGCGACGGCGCGCGCTGGCTCGTCTTTGGCGACGACGCCGGCTGGCTCCACGTGGTGGGCCGAGACGGCCGCCCGCGCGACGGCTTTCCGGTGCGCTCCCTGGGCGCGGTCACCGGGCCCACGCCGACCCCGCACCCGCCCGGCGGGAACATCCACTCCATCGAGGCCTCCCCGGCGGTGGCCGACCTGGACGGCGATGGCCGGCTGGAGATCGCCGTGGGCGCCTGGGATGGGCGCATGTACCTCTGGGACGACGCGGGGCAGCCTCTCCCCGGCTGGCCGATCCAGGTGGGTGACCAGATCATCTCGTCCGCGGCCCTGGCGGACCTGGACGGCGACGGCCAGCTCGATATCGTGGTGGGCTCCAAGGACAGGCATCTTTACGGCTGGACGGCGGCGGGACAGGCCCTGCCGGGGTTCCCTTATGACCTGGGCGCGCCCGTCTTTTCCTCGCCCTGGGTCGGCGACCTGGAGGGCGATGGCCGCGCGGACATTGTGGTGGGCGCCGATAACGGCATCCACCTCCTGCGCGATGTCGGCCCGCTGGGCGCGAGCCCCTGGCCCATGTTCCATCGCGACGAGGCGCGGGGGGGAGCGATGCCATGAAGCGGCGACGGGTGGCGCTGGCCCTGCTGGCGGTCCTGCTGTTGCTGGCGGCGGTCAAGGAGCGGTTCGATCCCCACTTGGTGCTGTACCTGGATGACCTGCTGCGCCCCAAGCCCGCGCCGCTGACCGTGCCGCTATCTGGCGAGCTGGTGCTGCGGCTCTACGCCGACACCCGCCCCCATATCGGCAAGATCGCCTCCCTGCAAAAGGGGCTGATCCTGGTCTATCGGGGCAAGGAAGTGGCCGAGGAGAGCTTTGGCTTTGGCGCGCCCATCATCCAGGCCGGCGGCGTCCCTTACCTCTCCCGCCACGCCACCACCTCGCTGGTCCGGGAAGCCGGCGCGGTCACGCTGGTCAAGACCTTCGCCATAGACACCGCCGACCGGCCCACGCGCTTTTGGCGCGTCAAGTACGAGGACGTGCCGTCGCTGGGCGTGGTCACGTTCCGCTACACCCTGCGCGGCTCCGAGATCGAGATCGCCGTGGACCTGAGCGGCTTGCAGGTGGATTGGGAGCAAGCCTACCTGATGAACGAGCAGGGCGCCATCAACTTTCAGGTTTATCAGGATGCCGACGGCCGCCTCCGGCATGGCGACGAGCTCGGCATCTGGCACGCCACGGAGGACGCTTTCGGCTGCTGGGTGCATCGGGACGGGGCGCTGCGCTTTTGCGTCCAGACCGAGCCGGGCCGGCCCAAATACGTGGGGCGGGAGCGTTACAACCAGTACCGCTGGACCGGCATCTTTTACCTCTCCTGGTCGGGGATCGACCTCGAGCTCGACCCGCCGCTGGAGCAGTACCGTTACGTCGTGCGGGTGGAGGCGATCCCATGAGCCGCGCGCGGTGGGGGCTGATCGGCATCCTCATGGTGGCGGCGTTGCTGCGCCTGGCGGGGCTGGGGGCGCTGCCCCTCATCGGCGACGAGGCCTATTATTGGCTCTGGTCGCAGCACCCCGACTGGGCCTATTACGACCACCCGGCGGGCATCGCCCTGTTGGTCCGCGCCAGCACGGCGCTGGGCGGCGCCAGCGAGTGGGGCGTGCGCTGGCTCAACGCCCTGCTGGGCGTGGGCGCCGTCGCCCTGGCCTACCTGGTGGGGCGGCGGATGCTCTCGGAGCGAGCGGGGCTTTGTGCCGCGGCGTTGCTAGCGGTCGGCGCGCCGTACTTGATCACCTCCCGGCTGGTCTATACCAACGGGCTGCACCTGGCGCTGATGTTGCTGAACCTGCTCGCCTTCTGGCGGCTGGCCGGCGAGGATCCGCCACGGCTGGGGAGCGCCATCTGGTTTGGGGTCAGCCTGGCTCTCCTGTTCAACTCGAAGTACAGCGCCTATTTCTACGCTGCCGCCCTGGGCGCCGCGGTGCTGCTGGATCACCGGCGGCTGCTGGGCCAGCGCCGCTTCTGGCTCGCCGTGCTGATCGGCGGCTTGGGGCTGTTGCCGGTGATCGGCTGGAACGCCGCCCACGGCTGGGCCTCCTTTCGCTTCCAACTCTCCCACATGGTCACGAGCGTGGGCGGTGCGTACAGCCTCCTGGGCAACGCCCATCATGCACTGGTCTACCTGACCTGGCCGCTGGCCGTGGCGGCGTTGGCCGGCCTGAGGCGGATCAAGACCCCCGGCGAAAGGCTGCTGACGCTGGCGGCGCTCCTGCTGCTGGCGCCGGTGGCGGTCAGCCCGGCCAATAGCCCCCGAAACCTGGCCGACGGCCTGGCGCTGCTCTTGATCCTGGCGGGCGCGCGCCTGAGCGGGGCCTGGCAGGAGCGACGGGGGCGCCTGGGGACGGCGGTCCTCGCGGGGCTGGCGCTGTTGGCCGCGCTGTACGGCGCGGGGACGGCGATCGGCCTCGCGGGCCCATCCCGCTGGCCGCGCAGCAGCGTGGCCCCGGCGATCTGGCAGGAGGCGGCCGGCTGGCCCGAGCTGGGCGCCGCCCTGGCCGATATCCCCACGCCGATCTTTGCCCTGGACTATAGCCTCGCCGGGCAGATCTGGTACTATGCCGGCCGCCCCGCCTACACCTCCGCGGGCCAATACCGCATCTGGGGCCTCCCCGCGTTGGACGAGGCGGCGATCATAAGCCAGCCGTACCTGCCCGCCGAGTTCGTCTCGGCCCGGCTGGCCGAGGCCTACGAGCGCGTCGAAGGGCCGGAGGTGCGGCGCTACGCCGCGCGCGGCGCGAGCAGAGAGGTCCGCATCTGGCGAGCCCGCGGGCTGCGCTGGGACCAGGAGATCTTTGAGCAGCGGTTCGACTTTTTAGCGTTGCTTGCGGAGAGCCGATGAGCGCGCCGCGGCCGGCTGCCCCCGGGCGCTTCTCCCTTGCCTGGCCCGACCTGGCAGGGGGCGCCGTGCTGGCGGGCGCCTGCGCGCTGTGGAGCGCCCTCACCTGGGGGCGGCTCTACGACCCGATCCTGGATCAGGGCTGGTATATGCAGGTCGCCGCGCGGGTGGCGGCAGGCGAGGCCCTCTACCGGGATGTCCTCTGGATGTACGGCCCGTTGCCCGTCCATCTGCTGGCGGGGCTTTTCCGCGCGCTGGGCGTCCATGTCGGCAGCCTGCTACTGCTCTGCCATGGGCTGGCCGCCCTGGGGTGCCTCCTGACCTACGCCGTGGCGCGGTCCCTGCTCTCGCCCGCGCTGGCCCTGCTGGCCACCTTGGCGCTCGCGCTGGGCGGCTGGTGGGGCGGGCTCGTCGGGTACACCTTTGCCTATACGGGCGCCGTGCCGCTGGGGGGCGTGCTGGGGCTTGCCCTGGCGCTGGCGCTGCTGCGCTCTGGGCGTCGCGGCGGACTCCTGTGGCCCATGGCGGCAGGGCTGGCCGCCGGCGCCGCCGCGCTCACCAAGCCCGAGTTCGCGCTGGCCAGCCTGGGGACCGGCGGCGGCATCCTGGCGGCCGCCTGGATCATGCGCGCCCGGGCGGGGGATGGGAGGCCGGGCCGCCGGGCGTTCTTGGCGTACCTGGTCACGGCCGCGGCCACCGTCGCGCTTGGCCTGGCCCCTCTCGTGCGCCAGGCTGGCTCGGCGGCCGTCTGGGAGGGATACTCGGCGTACGATCAGGGTGCCATCCTGCTCCGGGAGTGGCCACCGTGGGGCACCCGCGAGTCCACCTGCTACATCATCAGCGGCCTGGGGATCTATCTCCTGGCGGGCGTCGGTTTGGCGGCGGCCGCCGCGCCCCGGGCCCTGCGGGGGCGCCGACTGGCGGCGGGGCTGCTGGCGGCGCTGGGCTTGGCCCTGGCGCTGGCCCCCTGGCGCGAGATCGACCAGCTGCGGCCCGGGCTCGTGCCCGCGATGCTCGCCTCCCGCCCCGCCTTTGTCGAGGAGGCGATCCAGGCCCTTTGGTCGCCCACGACCCTGGCCCTCGCGGCGCTGCTGGCCTATCTGGGCGTGCGATGGCTGAAGGCTTGTCGCCGCCGGCAGCTCCTCAGCGGGGACGAGCTGGCGCTGGCGACGCTGGCCCTCTATAGCGTCCTGGCCGACGCGCGGTCTTTTCTCTATCCTATCGGCACCTTCCACTTTATGTACCTGTCCACCGCCGCGCCGGCGTTGGCGTTCGTGGCGGCAGACTGGCTGCCGAGGGCGCTGGGAGGCGGCGATGGCGCCCAGGCGAGGGCCCGCGCGGGGCGATGGGTCGCCGCGGCCATGGTCGCCTATGGCGTCGCTGGGGCGATCTGGGAGGCGGACTATATCCCGCGCATGGACACGCGGTGGGCGGCGCCGCGGGGCACGGTGTGGTACGATGACAGCTCGCCGCGCCGGAAGCCGTGGCCCGAGTTGCTGCAGTACATCGTGGACGAGACCTTGCCCGACGAGCCCATCGCCATCCTGGGCCACGAGGCTGGGTTCTATTTTTGGACGGGGCGGAGCAACCCCTTGCGGCATGACGCGATCCTGCCAGGGCTGCGGACCGCGCCCGGCGACGCGCGCGAGATCGCGCAGCGCCTGGAGGCCGCCCGACCCGCCCTGATCATCGTCCCGCGGAGCGTGCCGGGCGGGCGTGGCTGGTTCTGGGAGCTGGAGGAGGGCCGGGCCGCCTATGACAACCTGGCGCCGGTCTGGCGCTTCGTGGAGGCGCGCTACGCGCTGGTCGCGACGGTGGGCGGCGATGGATGGGGCTATGCCATCTACAAGCCGCGCGAATGAGCGGTGGGGGTATGGAAATGCCACGTGATCGCCGCGCGGCGAGGCGGGTCGGCAAGAACGCGGCGGCCCGGCTAGCGGCTCAGTTGGGGAGCAGGCTGCTCTCGCTGGTGCTGGTCGCGCTGGTGGCCCGCTACGAGGGCGCCACGGGGCTCGGCCGCTACGCGCTGATCGTGACGACGTTGGGGATCGTCGGCGCGGCCGCCGACCTGGGGTTGAACATGTATCTGACCAGGGCGGTGGCCCGCCTGGACGACCGGCAGCGCGAGCGTGACGCGCTCAGCGGCGTGCTTCCCATCAAGCTGGCGCTGTCGCTGGCAGCCACGCTTCTCGTGTGGGGGGCGGCGCTGGCCGGACCCTGGCCGGAGCCGACGCGGCAGGCGTTGTGGATGGGCAGCCTGCTATTGCTGCCGGACCAGATCCAGGGCGGGCTGCGCGCCTTTGTCAACGGGCGCCAGCGCATGGAGATCAGCGCCCTGGTGGACGTCTGCGTGCGGGCTCTGGGGCTGGCGGGCTCGCTGGCCGCGCTGGCCGGGGGCTGGGGGGTCAGCGGGGTGCTGGGCGTCGCGGCGGGGGCCAGCGCCATTGGCGTGCTGATGTATGGCGGCGCGCTCTGGCGGTGGGGCGACCTGGCGGCCCTGCGGCTGGCGACTGCTGATTGGCGGGCCATCCTGGGGGCCTCGTATCCTTTCGCCCTGACGGGGATCATCGCCGTGGCGTACAGCCGCGTGGGCCTGCTGCTCTTGGGGGCCTGGCAGGGCGAGGCCGCGGCGGGCTGGTACAGCGCGGCCTACAAGCTCTGGGAGGCGGTGGGGCTGTTGCCGGGCAACCTGTTGGAGGCGCTGTTCCCCGAGCTGGCGCGCCTGGGAGCAAGCGAGGGGGGCGCCCACCGGCTGCGTCGGCTCTTCCGCACGGGGGCGTGGGCGATGCTGGCGGCGGGGCTGGCCCTGGCGCTGGGGGGGATCGCTCTCGCCGGGCTGCTGGTCCGCCTGGTGTATGGCGCCGGCCCGGACGACGCGCCGACGGTCTTGCTGTTCCGGGTGCTGATCTGCGCGGCGCCGGCGCTGTTCGTCTATCTGCTGGCCGGGCACACCTTGTACGCGCTGGAACGGCAACGACGCGTGACGATGGCGATGCTGGCCGTTGGGCTGCTCAGCCTCGGGGTCAATGCGCTGGCCATCCCGCGTTGGGGCCAGGTGGGCGCGGCGGGCGCGGCGGCGCTCAGCGAGTGGGCCCTCGCGGGGCTGCTGGTCGCCCAGGCACGCCGGGCGCTGCGGGCCTCCACGGGCGGCGCCGCCGACGAGCAGGGCTGATGGTCGGTAGAAGATGCCGAACCCTGGGAGATTTGACAAAGCTCGCTGAGGTTCTATAATCGAGTGGAGAAGGTGTGTTCGAGACTGTGATGCTCGGCATGCCATGGGCGCGCTGTACCCCTACCGTCGCCCAAGAGGAGGTGGCGCTCTCCAGTCGAGGCCGTGGTCGAGTCGGCTCTGTGAAATCCGCATATACCTGCTAGAGGAGGAACTGATGAGTACCGTTAAAAAGTTCAATCGCCGCGATTTTCTGCGCGCATCTGCCGTGACGGCCGTGGGCATCCTGGCGGCTTCTTGCGCTCAGCCGACCCCCGAGATCATTGAGAAGCAAGTGCCCGTCGAAAAGATCGTCAAGGAGACGGTGGTCGTCGAGAAGCAAGTCCCCGTCGAAAAAGTGGTCAAAGAGACGGTGGTGGTGGAGAAGCAGGTCCCCGTCGAAAAAGTGGTGACCGCGACGCCGGAGCCCGTCAAGTTCAAAGAGGCGCCGATGCTGGCCGAGCTGGTCAAGGCCGGCAAGCTCCCGCCCGTTGAGGAGCGGCTGCCGGAGAATCCGCTCGTCGTCGTCCCCTACGAGTCGGTGGGCAAATACGGTGGCACCTGGACGATGGGCGTGCGCACCAGCCCGCATTATCATGCCTACGAGTTCGTGCAGTACGAGCAGTTCCTGCGCCTGTCCATGGGCGGCGCCGAGATCCTGCCCAACCTGGTGGAAAAGTGGGAAGACAAGGATGCCAAGGTCTTTACCCTCTATCTGCGCAAGGGGATCAAGTTCTCTGACGGCTCGCCCTTCACCGCCGATGATATCCTGTTCTGGCATGAGGATATCATGAGCAACAAGGACCTCTACTCCGCGTATCCAAGCTGGCTGCGCGTCGGCGCCGAGGTCCCCACCGTGGAAAAGCTGGACGACTATACGGTGCGTTTCAGCTATGGCGTGACCGCCCCCTTCTTTATCCGCCAGATCGCCACGCCGCAGCACGAGGCCTGGAGATGCGCCGCGTATCACAAGCAGTTCCATGCCAAGTATGCGGACAAGGCCGCGCTGGACAAGAAAGTGGCCGATCGCAAGTTCGATAGCTGGAGCAAGCTCTTCCTGAGCGAGATGGACCTCAACACCAGCATCGGCATGCCTGGGCTCTTTGCCTGGGATCTGGAGGCCTACACCTCCGAGGGCGCCACCTATGGCCGCAACCCCTATTACTGGAAGGTCGATACCGAGGGCAATCAGTTGCCCTATATAGACAAGATCGTCACGCGCATGGCCTCGGATACCGCCTCGGCGCAGATGATGGTCTTTTCCGGCGAGGTCGAGCTAGAGGTCTTTACCCCTGGGCAGTTCCCGGCGGAGACGATGGTGCTCAAAAAGAACGAAAAGATGGGCAACTATCGCGTCATCGACGTGCCCATCAGCGAGCCCAACGTGTTCATCCTCGGTTTCAACCTGAACCACAAGGACCCGGGGCTGCGCGCGATCTTCCTGGACAAGCGCTTCCGCCAAGCGGCCTCGCTCGGCATCAAGCGCGAGGACATCCGCCAGTTGGTCTATTTGGGCCAGCCCGTGGAGATCCGCCAGGTCGTGCCGCTGCCGCGCTCGCCCTTCTATCATGAGAAAGCCGCGAAAGCGTTCGTCGACTATGACGCGGCCAAGGCCAATGCCCTGTTGGACGAGATGGGCCTGACCAAGAAGGACGCCGAAGGCTATCGGCTGCGCCCGGACGGGACGCCTCTCGCCATCACCCTGGAAGTGATGAGCCAGCGCGATGACTTTATCGACTCGCTGAACATCATCGCCAACGGCTGGAAGGACATCGGGATCAAGGCCACGGTCAAGCCGGTGGACATCGCGTTGTACAACACGCGCATGGAAGCGGGCGACCTGGACGCCGGTGTGGACTATACCGGCGCTGGGCTTTACCCGCTGCTGAACCCGAACCGGTATATCGCCAACCAGGTGCATACGGTCTGGGCGCCGCTGTGGGGCCTCTGGTATGCCACCAAGGGCAAGTCCGGCGAGGAGCCGCCTGCGGAGATCAAGCAGCAGATGGACCTCTACGACAAGGCGGTGGTCTCCATGGACGAGGCCGAGCAGGTCAAGCTCTGGGGCCAGATCATGGACATCCAGGCCGAGCAGCTCTGGCACCTGGGCATCTGCGACCGCGCCTCTGTGCCCATGCCGACCTCCCTCAAGTTCCGCAACGTGCCCGATAAGGGCTGGGACATCGGCTGGGAAGGCGGCAACGTCGGCACGTGCAACCCGTGCCAGTTCTGGAAAGCGGAATAACCGCTCGAGTGCGTCCGTATGGCCCCGTGTGGCGGCCTGTTCGTCGGCGCGAGCCCAACAGTCCGCCGCGCGGGGGCTCTGCAACCCCGGTTGAGCCCGCATCCCGACCCTCTCCCAGAGGAGATGGGGCCTGTTTTTGCCCTCCCTTTGGGAGAGGTTGGGTTAGGGGGCATCCTGTGATCGCTACCAAGGGGGATCCAAGTGAGTCTGAACCAAGTCGTCCTCTTTCGCGAGGATTTTGCGGGCCTGCCGTTGGGCAAGGCCTCCGAGTACCCCTCCACCGCCGAGGGCGAGTATCACGTCGTGGATCGGACGATTGGCCGCTGGACGGTGGCCACGATCCATCATTCCTGGTCGCAGCGGGCCAGCGGCAACTGGCGCCTGATGGAGGAAGACGGGCGGCGCGTGATGGCGCACACGATGGTGGCGCTGCAATCCGGCCCGCCGATGCTGATCACCGGCGACCGCTACTGGGGCGACTATGCCCTGGAGGCCGAGGTGCGCCCCCTGAGTTTCGACGGCGCCTGCGGGCTGATCGTGCGCTACCAGAACTGCCGCTGCTACCTCGCCGCGCGCATCACCAAAGGGCAACTCTGCCTGATCTATCGCAAGCACACCAGCGAGCGGCTGTTGGCCTCTCGCGGATATCGTTTCGACGTGGACCGTTACTATAAACTGCGCGTGGAATGCGTCGGGCCCAAGATCACCGTCAGCCTGGACGGTGTCAAGATGCTGGAGGTGGAGGAGCCCGAGTATCTGCAGGGCAAGGTCGGATTTTTCGCCCAGGCCCCCACCCGCTTCGCCGGCATCGCGGCCACGACGAGCCGCGCCGCCAACGAGGCCGCCAGCGCCCGCGCCGCCGCCTGGACCGCCGAGGAACAGGCCCTGCGCGCCAAGATGCCCCAGGCCAAGCCATGGAAAAAGATCGCCACGCCCGGCTTTGGCACCGACCGCAACATCCGCATCGGCGACCTCAACGGCGATGGCCAGCCCGAGATCCTGATCACGCAGCGCTTCGACCTGGCCGGCACCGACTATTGCACGCTCACCTGCCTCACCGCCATCGACCTGGAGGGCAACATCCTGTGGCGCATCGGCGAGCCGAGCACCATCCTCCCCGTGGCCATGTCCGATAACTGCGTGCAGGTCTATGATATCGACGGCGACGGCTGCGCAGAGGTGATCTATTGCATGGACCTGCGCATCCACATCGCCGATGGGCGCACCGGCAAGACGCTCCGCTCCGCGCCCACGCCGCGCACCCACCTTTCCACCGCGCCTGGCGGGCGGCCCTATGAGCGCGTCCTGGGCGACTCGCTCTATATCTGCAACCTGGATGGCGGCCCGCGGGCTCGCAACATCATCCTCAAGGACCGCTACGCCAACGTCTGGGCGCTGGACGACCAGTTGAACGTGCTCTGGCGCTACGAGTGCACCACGGGGCACTTCCCCAACGCCTACGATATCGATGGCGATGGCTGCGACGAGGTCATGGCCGGGTACGCCATGCTCGACCAGGATGGCACGATGCTCTGGGAGCTGCCCTATGGCGATCACCAAGACGCCACGGCTATCGGCCACTTTGATCCCAGCACGCCGGACGAGCTGCTGGTGGCGCAGGCTTGCGGCGAGGAAGGGCTGCTCATCGAGACCGCCAAGGGCGAGATGATCGCGCAGCACAAGATCGGCCACGTGCAAAAGCTGGCCGTCGTCAAGGTGCGCCCCGACGTGCCCGGCCTGCAATACACGGCGATTACCTTCTGGGGGCATCCGGGCATCATGGCGGTCTATGACTGCCGAGGCAAGCTGCTCTCTTCCTTCGAGTTGGTGCCCTATGCCAGCGCGCTGACGCCGGTGAACTGGGACGGCTCCGGGCAGGAGTACCTCTTCCTCTCGGCGAACCCGCGCGAGGGCGGGCTGATCGATGGCTTTGGCCGCCGCGTGATGATGCTGCCGGACGATGGCCACCCGGATTACTGCTGCGCCTCCACCGACCTGGACGGCGACAGCCTGGACGAGTTGATCGTCTGGGACAAGCAGTCCATCTGGATCTATCATTCCGATGCCAAGCTGCCCGCGGGCAAGCGGTATCGCCCGATCCGGCCGCCGCGCTGGAACGAGTCGAACTACATGGCGCAGATCTCGCTGCCGAACTGGGCATAGCGCCGCCGGAACGGGGCGCGAGTGGCACAGCCGGGCAGGAGGCGGGGCGCTGGTCCCTGCCGCCCGAGGGCTGCTGCTTATCATCTGTCACCGCAAAAGGAGAAGATCACGTGAGCCTGAACGATGTGGTGTCGCTGCAAGAGGATTTCGCCGACCTGCCGGTGGGCCTGCAAACCGACTGGCCGCTCACGGCGGAGGGCGAGTACCATGTGGTGCCCCGCTCGCTGGGACCGTGGTGGTTTGCCACCATCTCGGGCGGCTGGGGCGACCGGGCCAGCGGCAACTTTCGCGTGCTGGAAGAGAATGGGCGGCACATCGTCGCCCACGGGCAAGCGGCGCTGCAATCGGGCCCGCCGATGCTGGTCAGGGGCAATCGTTTCTGGGGCGATTACGCCTTCGAGATGGAGGTGCGCCCGCTCAGCTTTGAGGGCAACTGCGGCCTGATCGTCCGCTACCAGAACTCGCGCTGCTATGTGGCGGTGCGCATCACCCGCGGGCAACTGGCGCTGTTGCACCGGGAGCACGGTTCGGAAAAGTTCTTGGCGTCTTGCGGCTATGCCTTTGACGTGGACCGGTACTACAAGCTGCGCGTGGAATGCGTGGGCAGCCAGATCACCGTCTTTATGGACGGGACCAAGATGTTCGTCGGCGAGGAGCCGAAATACGCGCTGGGCAAGGTTGGCTTTTTCGCGCAGATCCCCGCCTACTTTGCCGCCGCCCGCGTGACCACCTCCGCCGCCGGAAACGCCGCCTTTGTGGCTCGCCAGTCCGCCTGGCACGCCGAGGAGAAGGCGCTGCAGGATGCCCTGCCCAAGCCCAAGCTCTGGAAAAAGATCGCCACCCCGGGCTTTGGCACCGACCGCAACCTGCGCTTCGGCGACCTGAACGGCGACGGCAAGCTGGAGGTCGTCGTCTCGCAGCGCCAGGACCTGATGCACACCGACTATCCGCAGCTCAACTGCCTCACGGCCATGGACCTGGACGGCAACGTGCTCTGGCAGATCGGCGAGCCGACCACGCTGTTGCCGGTGGCCATGTCGGATAACTGCGTGCAGGTCTATGACATCAACGGCGACGGCTGCGACGAAGTGATCTTTTGCAAGGACCTGGCCATCCATATCGCGGACGGCAAGACCGGGCGCATCCTCAAATCCGCGCCAAACCCGCGCGCGCCGGTCTCGCGCGTCAACGGCGGCCGGCCCTACGAGCGCATCCTGGGCGATGCGCTGCTGATCTGCAACCTGACCGGCGGGCCGCGCGCGCAGAACATCATCACCAAGGATCGCTACGCCAACGTCTGGGCGTTGGACGCCGATCTGAACGTGCTCTGGCGCGTCGAGTGCGTTCCGGGGCACTTCCCCACGGCTTACGATATCGATGGCGACGGCTGCGACGAGGTGATGGCCGGCTATGCCATGATCGACCAGGACGGCAAGCTGCTCTGGGAGCTGCCGCTGGAGCGCCATCAGGATGCCGTGATCGTCGGCCCCTTTGATCTGGACCACCCTGACGAGCTGCTGGTGGCCTTGGCCGCCGAGGACGACGGTTTCGTCGTCGCCACCGCCAAGGGCGAGATCCTGGCGCAGCACCGCATGGGGCACATGCAAAAGGTCGTGGCTGCCAACGTCTGCCACGACCGCCCCGGGCTGGAATACACCACCATCACCTTCTGGGGGCACCCGGGCCTGGTCGCCGTGTTCGACGCGCGCGGGCGCTTGCTGCACTCCTTCCAACTGACCCCTTACGCCAGCGAGCTGCTGCCGATCAACTGGACGGCGGACGGGCGCGAGTTCCTCTTCTACTCCGGCCACCCGACGGATGGCGGGCTGATCGATGGCTACGGGCATCGCTGCGTGCTGCTGCCGGACGACGGCCACCCGACCTACTGCTACACGGCGCTGGACATCACCGGCGACGGGCGCGACGAGTTGGTGGTCTGGGACAAAGAGTCGATCTGGATTTATCGCGTGGACGCGGCGCTGCCGGCGGGCAAGCAGTATCGCCCGATCCGCTCGCCGGGCTACAACGAGTCCAACTATAAGGGCTTTTACTCCCTGCCGCACTGGGAATAGGGGCCACACAGGGTCATCGCAGGTATCTGCTACAGGGCAGGCGACATAGGACGATACCCGTCCTTTGTCGCCTGCCGCCTGGCGCCCACACGCGCCAAGGAGGTTGCTATGCTCCAATACATCGGCCGCCGGCTGCTGATGCTGATCCCGACGCTGATCGCCATCTCGATCATCAGCTTTGTCATCATCCAGCTTCCGCCTGGCGACTTTTTGACCGCCTACCTGGGCCAGTTGCGCACCACCGGCACCGAGCTGGACGAGTCCGAGATCGCCGCGATGCGCGTGCGTTATGGCCTGGATACGCCAATCTATGTGCAGTATGCCAAGTGGATGTGGGGCGTGTTGCATGGCGATTTTGGCATGTCTTTCCTCTGGAACAAGCCGGTTAGCGAGCTCATCGGCGAGCGGCTGGCGCTCACCTTTGTGATCTCGCTCACGACGCTGATGGTCACGTGGATTATCGCTTTGCCGATCGGCGTCTATTCGGCCACGCACCAATACTCCGTCGGCGACTATTTCTTCACCGCGATCAGCTTTATCGGAAAGGGCATCCCCGATTTCATGATCGCGCTGATCCTGATGTGGATTGCCTTGAGCAAGTTCGGCGTCTCGGCGGGCGGGCTCTTTTCATCCGCCTACCGCGAGGCGCCCTGGTCGATGGCCAAGGTGTGGGACTTGCTCAAGCACCTTTGGGTGCCCACCATCGTGCTCGGCCTCGGCGGCACCGCCGGGCTGATCCGCGTGATGCGCGCCAATTTGCTGGACGAGCTGCACAAGCCCTACGTGAACACCGCCCGCGCCAAGGGCCTCACGGAGCGGCGCACGCTCTGGAAATACCCGGTGCGTCTGGCGCTCAACCCCTTTGTGAGCACGGTCGGGTTCTCGCTGCCCGGCCTGATCTCCGGCGCGACCATCATCTCGGTGGTGCTGAACCTGCCCACCAATGGGCCGTTGATGCTCGGCGCGTTGACTTCGCAGGATATGTACCTGGCTGGCAGCTTTGTGCTGATCCTGAGCGCGGCCACGGTCATCGGCACCTTCATCTCGGATATCCTGCTGGCCTGGCTTGACCCACGCATCCGACTCGGGAGGAGCTAACGTGAGCGCAGAATCGCCGACTGTAAGCCCGGCTCGGGAGGCCGTTGGCGCGGAGGAACGCGCCTATGTCGCGTCGCCGTGGCAACTGATGTGGTGGAAGCTCCGTCGCCACAAGGCCGCCATCGCCAGCGCGGTGGTCATCGTTCTGCTCTACCTGGTGGCGCTTAGCTGCGAGTTTCTCGCGCCTTATGACCCGATCAAGTACGACATCAAATACACCTATGCGCCGCCGCAGCGCATCCGCTTCTTGGACGAGAATGGCCTGCACCTGCGACCCTTCGTCTATGGTATCACGCCCTCGCGCGACCCCTATACGCTCGAGATGATCTACAAGACGGACCAGACCAAGCGGTATCCGATCTATTTCCTGGTGCATGGCACGCCCTATCGCCTGTGGGGCCGCTTCGCGAGCGACCTGCACCTCTTTGGCGTGACCGATCCCGAGGGCACTCTCTTTCTCTTTGGCACGGATCGCCAGGGACAGGACGTCTTTTCGCGCGTGGTCTATGGCACGCGCATTTCGATGTCTATTGGGCTGGTGGGCGTCTTGCTCAGCCTGTTTCTGGGCGTCCTGATCGGAGGCCTTTCCGGCTACTATGGCGGGATCGTGGATGACATGATCCAGCGCGTGATCGAGTTTCTGCGCTCGATGCCGAGCATTCCGCTGTGGATGGCGCTCTCGGCGGCTCTCCCGGCGCAATGGCCGGCGTTGCGCGTGTATTTCGGCATCACCGTCATCCTGTCGCTGATTAGCTGGACCTGGCTGGCGCGGGTGGTGCGCGGGAGATTCCTCTCGCTGCGCGAGGAGGAATTCGTCATGGCCGCCAAGCTCTCCGGCTCGAGCGAGCTGCGCATCATCCTGCGCCACATGGTCCCTTCTTTCCTCAGTCATATCATCGCCTCGATGACCCTATCGATTCCGGACATGATCTTGAGCGAGACGGCCTTGAGCTTCCTCGGCCTGGGCCTGCGCCCGCCCATCATCAGTTGGGGGGTGTTGCTCAAGGACGCCCAGAACGTGCAGTCGGTGGTGCTGGCGCCTTGGCTCTTCATCCCCGGCGTCTTTGTGGTCATTGCGGTGCTGGCCTTCAACTTTCTGGGCGACGGCCTCCGTGACGCCGCCGACCCCTATGCCAGGTGACCCTGAAAGGAGCGTTTGTTCGTGAGCAAGACGGTGCTTTCCTACCCGATCCCCTTTATCGATCGCGTGACCATCACTCCCAACTGGGCCAAGTGGCTGGGCGGGATGGGCCACATCCAGCCGCTGGTGGAGGCCGGCCTGCGCGGCGATTGGGGCACCTGGGACTATGCCGAACATGGCCCGCTCCCCTGGATGGAGTTCTTTTACGATTGGCGCTTCGCCGACCTGACCGGCGACGGCCAGATCGACATGATGCTGACCAATGGCAGCGTGCGCCAGATCGCCTATCGGCAGGATGGCTCGGTGCTCTGGCGCTATGAGGACCCCACCGCCAGCTTTGTCGATGTGCGCATGGATTCCAACTTTCCCATTCTGGATATCGACGGCGACGGTGTGCCCGAGTTCATCGGCCCTCGCCGGGTGAACGGCGCGCTGCACCTCTGCGTCATCAACGCCCGCACCGGCGAGCTGCGCCGGAGCATCCCCTTTCCCGACCGGGCGGGGATGCCGGAGAAACCCCTGGGCGGACACCTGCGCTGCTCGGTGACGGCGATCAACGCCACCGGCCAAGCGACGCCCCGCGACCTGCTGCTCTTTTGGGATTATCGCTCGCTGACGCTGCTGGATAACCAGCTCAACATCCGCTGGAACCGCCAGCTTGGCGACATGCCGCAGCGCCAGCACCGCGTCTTTGGCCACACGCCCCACGCCGCCGATATCGACGGCGACGGCTGCGACGAGATCCTGGCCAGCTCTTGCCTGCTGGACAAGGGTGGCCGCGTGCTTTGGGTGGCGCCGGACCATCCCGCGCTGGTGCAGGACGGCCATGCCGACAGCGTGCAGATCGTGCGATTGCGGGAGGAGGGGCGCCCGAACATGGTGATGAGCACCGGCGCCTACTGCTTCTCCGCCGAGGGCGAGCTGCTCTGGGGCCGCGATGAGCTCAAGCACGGCCAGGCGCAGCGGGTGGGCAAGCTCCGCGCCGATCTGCCCGGCAAGCAGGTGGTGCTCTACGAGGGGATCAGCCGCGTCATCGCTGGCGAGCCGGACCGCGTCCTGGCGCTGACCAACGAGGGCGAGCTGCTCTGGGATCTGATCGTCACCCAGCCGAACATGCAGGAAGGCGGGCACGGCTTTTGGCTCGGCGACTGGGACGGCGATGGGCTGGACGAGGTTTTCGTGAACGACCCGGACAAGGTGCTGATCCTGAATGGGCATGGCCAGGTGGTGGACACGATCCCGGGGCATCTGGTGTACGTGTTCGATCTGGTCGGCGACGCCCGCGTCGAGGCGGTGATCGTGGACGACATCAAGCCAGGGTTCAGCCTGAAGGTGGTGACCAACGACCAGCCGAATCCGAACCCGCTGACGAACCGTCCCATCGCCCGCCGCGCGACCACGGAGGCGATGTACAACTGCACCCGGTATTAGCCGAGGTCTGGAGCCGTCTCGGACGGCTCGGGGCCGGAAAAAAACAGAAAGCGAGGCGGCAATCCTCAGGATCGCCGCCTCGCTTTTTTTTGGACCTATGAGAGCTGGGGGTCGGTTTGGGCCAGCGCGGCATCCTGCGTGTGCAGCAGCGCCCGCGCTGAGGAGAGGCCCACGATCACAAAGAGCGTCAGCATGGCCGCTGCCGCGACGGTCATCCCGACGGGGATGAGCGGCGGCGCCACCACGAGCGCGGCCGCCACCAGGCCCTCCAGAGATAGAAAGAGCGTCCACCAGGCTGCCAGCGCCGCCAGCATCAGCGCGCCGCGCCCCCAGACTCCATGGAGCAGCCAGCCCACTCCCCACAACAAGAACTCGACGACCACGGCGAGCCCCGCCCGAGGGTTGGCCTGCACCAGTTGAAGCACCTGGCCGATGCCCTTCTTGAGCCGCCGGAACTGCAGGATCGCCAGCACCAAGAGGACCACCGTGAGGACGATGACCAGGGCCAGCAGGCCGACGAGCAGCCACGGGTTGCTCTTGGCCAGCCCATACGCCGCGCTCATCAGCACGATGGAGGCGGTGTTCTCGGCGGTGGCGTTGGCGGGGGCCGCCAGGTTGCCGGCGGTCGCCGTGGCTGCCGGCTTGGACAGAAACCGCATGCCCGTGAGCGCGGCGGCCGTCACCCCGCCGCCGCCCGCGATCATCCAGCCCGTCGCGCCGATCTCGCCCTCTCGCCCAAAGATCCGCAGCGTCTCGAGAAACGCCATCAGATCGGGGTGCAAGGAGGTGATGATGCCGATGGAGGCCAGCGAGATGAGGGCGGCCGAGGCGGGCACCAGGAACCCGCTCATGAAATTGGTGACGGTGTTGACGGTCTTGAGCACTACCGGGTCCAGGGTGGAGAGGTAGGCGGGGGCCACGGTCAGGACCCAGAACAAGCCGACGACGGCAAGAAACCACCACGACTCCATGAAGCGCATCTGGGGCGTGAGCGTGACCACGCCCAGCCTGGACATGACGCCCACGATGACCAGGCAGAGGTACTGGTCGGCCGCGCCGACCAACCCTCCCGCGGATATGGTTGACAAGATCAGTTCCATGTTTATTTCCCTTTGCGCTGGGGCCTGGATCGCGCCAGGTCGCGCCTCGGCGTGTGCATTGGTACAAGTGTCCATTGAGGCGATTGTACCGCTGATTCAGGCTGCGTCAAATGCCGGGGGCGGCGCTGGACTTGGCTTTCCTGGCGGAGGGAGACCAGGGGGGGCACGAACAACATGCGCTCAGGCGACGCGATTCACCAGCGGCCGGCCCTCCAGGCCGGCTTTCAGGTTGTCCACCGCCATCTGCTTCATCGCCCGCCGCGTCTGCCATGTGGCGCTGCCCAGGTGCGGCGTGATGATCACGTTCGCCATGCTCAGGAGTGGGTGATCTCGCGGCAGCGGCTCGGGCTCGGTCACGTCCAGCGCGGCCCCGGCGATCCCGCCCGCTTCCAGCGCAGCAACCAGCGCCTCCTGGTCCACGACGGCCCCGCGGGCCATGTTGATCAGGAACGCCGTGGGTTTCATCAGCGCCAGTTGCTCGCGGCCGATCAGGCCGGCGGTCTCCGGGGTCAGCGGGACGTTCAGCGTGACATAGTCCGAGCGGCTGAGCAGCTCGGGCAGCGTGGCATAGCTCGCCCCCAGCTCGGCCTCTGCGGCGGGGTTGGGCCGGCGATTGTGGTAGAGCACCGCCATGTCAAAGCCGCGAGCCCGTCGGGCGACCTGGCGGCCGATGGCGCCCAGCCCCACGATGCCCAGCGTGGCGCCGTGGACGTCGCATCCCAGCAGGAAATCGGGCTCATAGTGCAGAAAATCCGGGCCGCGCGCGTGGCGGACGCCAGGCACCAGGTTGCGCGCGACAGCGAGGATCAGCGCAAACGTCATGTCTGCGACGGTCTGGTCGAGCACGTTGGGCGTGTATCCGACGGGGATGCCCCGCTGGCGCGCGGCGTCGAGGTCGATGTGATCCACGCCGACCCCGATATTGCTGATCACCCGCAGCCGGGGCAGGCGATCCATGAAGGCGCCATCGATCCGGAGATGGCCGTAGAGCAGAAGCCCTTCGATGGCGGGCAGGAAGGATGGCAGGCCCGCGTCCGGGCCAGACCAAATGCGCACCTGGCACGACTCGCCGAGCATGTGGGACACCAGCTCCGAGGGGGCCACGTTGCAGAGCACCTGATAGGCCATTCTACACTCCCCTGGCCGTGCTGATCCCGTGCCGCCGCCGATTATCCCAGGCCTCTCCCCGCTCGATAGTTCCCAATCGCCTCCGAGGTCAGCAAATAACGACCATAGAGCCGCACCAGGGACACCTCTCCATCCAGATCAGGCGCGATGCGGAGCATCGGCGCCCCACCTTGCGGCGGCTGCCCCGCGGGCCTGCGCATATCGCTCAGGTCGAGCCCTGGCACCGGCGAAGCGTTCACCTCGCGGAGGTGGGGGCTGTAGCGTCCCCAGCCGAACTGGCGGAACTCGCCGCCGTCGTTCAGTGTGCCATCGATGACAAAGCTGATCACCTTGGGCCCGCCGTCGACGATGGCGACCAGGTGGTGGGTCTCGCTCGCCCGGACCACGCCGGGGTCGCACGCCCAGCGACTCTCCGTCCGCCCATCGTTGAGCACGATCTCGACCGTGCTCCGATCCGTCGTCTGCAAGCAAAAGCCCTGGCCGTTTTCGGCGCGGTTGTCCAGCAGGATCTGGCCTGGCCGCATGGTCTCCAGGCGGAACCGCAGCTCGACGCTAAAGCCCTGGCGCAGGTCCTTGGTGCCATAGTCAGCGCGGCCTGGATCGCGCTCCAGGAACTTGGGCAGGCGGGGCATGGCGACGGCGGCAGGTGGCGCGGCGCCCGCCACGGGCAGCTCGAGGAGCAAGCCCTCCCGCGCCACGGCCGTCGCCTCGAACTGGTTCCACATCGCTTCCAGCAGCGCGCGCGGGATCTCGTGCACCCGCGCCTTGTCTTTTTGCGTCTCGGTCACAAAGAAACGGTGGCCTTCCCGCACCAGGTCCGGATAGCTCATCCGCACGTAGGGATCGTCATCATAGAGGCCGATCTCGGGCTGGGACCAGCGGATCACCTGGCCCTCGGGGGTGTCGACCTCGATGCCGCCGCTGAACCAGACCGGGTTGCGGTCCTCGTAGCCGATGGACCGGCGCTGGGGATGCTCGCGGATAAAGCGCCCGCCGTGGTTATGGAACCAGTAGAGGTACCGGCCGCGGCCATCCGCAGCCCCCACCTCGCACCGCCAGTGAAAGTTGGCGGCGCGCGGGTGTTTCATCCGCCGGCCATCCGCATAGCAGCGGTATTGCGGCACGGACCAGGTGTGGCCGCCATCGCGGCTGTACGACTCGACCGGGTAGCCGTCGATGGTGCGATAGACGGCGCAAAAAGTGCCGTCGCTCAGGACGACATAGCTCTGTTCGGCGGAGACGGGGCCGCCGCCGGGGGGCGTCCGCAGGCCGATCTCGCCGTCGGGCAGCGTCTCCCAGCGGACCTTGGACGGGTCGCGCTCGGCCAGCAGGTTGTCGCTCTTGAGCAGCACGCCCTCGTTGCTGGTGAAAAAGCCGGCGCCAAAGCCCCCCACCTTGTGCAGCGAGCAGAAAGCGGCCCCCTCGTGGATGAACGGCTTGCCGACGTTCCAGAAGAAGAGGAGCGCGCCGCCGTAGGGGTTCTGGCGATCGATCGCCATGACCCGCAGGGGGATCTCGTATCGCTGCGGCGACCAGTGTTGGCCATAGTCGTCGGAGAATTTGAACACATAGTGGCCCAGCGAATCGACGCGGCGGCAATAGCCGTCGGGATAGGCGTCCCGGTCGGCGATGACCTGGCGGATGTTATCGGTGTTGTGGTTATAGAGGACATAGACGCGGCCGGCATTGGGGTAGCCGTCCGGGACCTCCAGCAGCACCGCGTAGGACGCTTCGGGACCGTCCGCCGGCTCGACGTCCACCGGCGCGGACCAGGTCCGGCCGAGGTCGGCGCTGCGCATGGTGACCACGTGCTGCCCCCCCTGCCCCTCGCGGCCCGCGCCCGTGGTCACGGCGCACAGCCAAGCCCCGTCATCGGTCTGGACGACGTAGGGCTGGTCGCTGTACGTCTCGGTGGGAATCTCGTGGCCGGTGCTGATGTTGCGATGGTCGATCATGGTTCCCGCGGTCCTTTCTGCTGCGCCATCCGCCTAACGGCCTCCATCACGGCCCGCCCTTCCTCCACCGACTCGGCCTTGAGATGGACGCTCAGCCCGCGCGGCGAGAGGCTGTCCATGATCTCGGCATACTCGGCGAGCGTAAAGCCCTGGTACACGTCCTTGGCCAGGATCAAGGGCACCTGGCGCGCCTGCAGCCGCCTGAGCGTGGGCATGGCAGCCTGCAGGGTCACCTGCGGGTCATCGAAATACAGGTTCACCGCCCGCACGTTGCGCACCCCGGCCAAAAGCTCCGCGACGTGCAGGGAGCCGATGTGCAGGTGCAACACGCCGTAGGGCAGCCAGGACATCTGCTGCAGGGCGTCCAGGAAGAACTGGCGATAGTGGTCCGCCGACATCATGCTCGACGTGTCGTCTTGCAGCCAGACCGCGCGCTCCGGCGCCCACAGGCCGAACTGCCGCACGCCATACCCGCCGCGAAAAGCGGGCACCACGCGCAGCTCGGCCTCGACCACCTGCCGCCAGAGGTCGGCGGCCTGCCGGGCCAGCCGCTGGACCCGCGCTGGGTCCTCGTACAGTAGCATGAAGAACTGCGTCGAGCCGTGCAGCGCGACCAGGACATCGGCCGGACCGCGCAGGTGGCTCAGGCTGACGGCATAGCGTCCCGCCGCGTGCTCGACCACGGCCTGGAGCAGCTCCAGCAGCTTGAGCAGCCAGGGGTCCTCCGGATCGCTCACGATCTCGCCGACCGCGGCGTCCGGCTGCGCAGGCCAGACGCTCTTGCCGTCGGCGACCATGACCGGACAGCCGGCCAGGGCCTCCATCCAGGGGATGCCGAGCAGCGGCTCGGCCACCGCGATGGCGTCATCGCCGATCGCCGCCCGCGCTCGCGCCATCTGGTCATAGACGGGCAGGATCGGGGCCGGGTCGATGCGCTCCGGCGTGACCTGGCCCGCGCCCAGCATCGCGGCGACCAACTCGGTATCCTGGTAGGCGTCATGGATCACCTGGATCAGCGGCCGGTCAACCGGAGCGCTGCTCCAGAAGGCCCGGTGCCGCCCGGCCAACGCTTGCCAATCGCGCGAATCGATGGTCATGTCTGACCCTTCCCCTGGCCGATCTGCTCGTCCTCATAGACCAGCAACTCTCGATACAGCCGCGCGAACGCCTCGGCGTTCCCCGGCCTGGGGTTGCCGCCCCCGCGATACATGATGATCCCAGGATACTGGGCGTGCAGCTCTCTCAACTTGGCCATCTCGACGCGGATGTCCTCCACCGTGCCCAGGTCGATGTTGCGCGAGTCGGTCTTGAGCATGTACAGCTTGTCCCGCCCGGCGCGCTGCATAAAGGTCTCGGGGTCCATCGAGGAGGTCTCGATATAGAGCCCATCGGCGCCCGTCGCCACAAGGTCGTCCAGTACCTGAAAGGTGTTGCCGTCCGAGATATAGAGCACCTTGCGCCCCTGCGCGTGGATAGCGTCAAAGATGCGGCGGTACCACGGGAACACGTACGTCCGATACCACTCGGGCCGCATCAGGATTCCCCGCGTGCCGGCGATGTCGTCGTGGATCACGATCAGCTCGATGCCCTCGGTCTGCGCCCAGCCGCGGGCCACCGAGAGCGAAGCAGCGCCGAAGCGATCCAGGATCGCGCCCAGCCGGACCGGATCGACGGCCGCCGCCATCAAGAAAGGCTCCCAACCGAACTCGAGCACGGCGCGGGTCACCAGGGTGCCATAGTGCCAGGGCACGGGGAAGCAGGTGCGCGCCTTGTCGGCATAGAGCCGCGCCATCTCGTCGAGCATCGCCGGACCGACCTGCTCGACCTCGAAGCGCTCCGGGTCGACGCGGAGCACGTCGTCGTAATCGCGGTACTGCTCGTGGTCGCCGACGGCCCACACGCCGCCGTCCAGCGTGTACCGGCGCCGGCCATCATTGGAGACCACCACCTGTCCCAACTCGGACACCAACTCGGGCTCGCCCAGGTGGTAGACCTCTTTGCGGTACTCGATATTGCCCCAGTCGCCGGAATAGGGCATGCGATCCGGCCGCTCTAGGTGGATAGCCTTGCGCATGCGGGCATACTTGCGCGTCAGTTCATCCGTCACTCGTCGTTTCCTTTCCTGTATCAGCTCACGCGGGCACACGCAGATCAGCCAGCCACTCGGGGGTGACGCGCTTGCCCAACAAGAAGAACTTGCGCTCGGGGTGCCACAGCACATTGTTGCCCCCGCGGGTGGTAAAGCTGGGGTAGACGCCGATGTCGATCCCTTGCCGCGGCCCCAGCTTGACGCCGTCGTTGTCCATAAAGACCTTGGACTCGCTGAACCAGATCGGCTGCTCGGCCCCCGGCCGGAACTCGCCCAGGGCGGCCGAGGAGGGCCGGCGGTGCACGTAGCTATCCTCGGGCTCGCAGCCGTTGACGCGGCCGCTGTTGTCGTTGTGAAACAGGATGTATCGCCCATCCGCCATCTGGTAGATGGGGGTGCAGCAGATGGGCGCCATCACGGGCAGCCCGTGGTCGCGGCGCAAGAGCGGGCGCGGGCTGCACCAGGTGTAGCCGTCGTCGCTGGACAGGCTATACCAGATGTAGCCGCTGATCGTGCGCATCACGCAAAAGAGCCGCTCGTCAGGGAGGCGCACCAGGCTTGGCTCTTGGGCCACGCTCAACAGCGGGTCGCTATAGTGGGGGACGCGCAGCGCCTGGTCGCCCCAGGCCGACCAGGTGATCTCGATCTGGCCTGGCTCGGGGTTGTCGTCGATGTTCTCGAAGCGCATGAACTCGACGACGCTCTCCGCGGCCCAGCTCCGCTTGTGCGGCACGCGGCGCACCGCCACGCTCAGCCACCGGGAAAAGCCGGTAAACCAGCGGCCCTGCAGGTCGCGGATCGGCCGCTGCCAGACGATCCAGTTCGAGCCGACGCGCGGATCCCAGTGGTCGTGCGGGCTGCGCTTCATCGGGATGGTGGCCGGCTTGGACCAGGTCGCGCCCATGTCGTCGCTGTAGAGGCAGTCCATCGTGCCGGTGAACTGGTCGGCCACGTCGATGGGGCCCTGGTATTGGTTATAGATTACATAGATGCGTCCCGACTTGGAGAACACCGGAAACCCCCAACTGGCGATCCGGCCATCACCGACCCAGCGGGGGCCCACCAGGCGCTTGGGTGGGGCCCAGGTTTGGCCATCGTCATCGGAGCGGGAAAACATGATCCGGTGATCCCCCGCCCCCTCCCTGGTGCTCTGGGTCCAGACCGCCATAAAGGACCCGTCGGGGGCGTCAAAGACCAAAAAGTGCTCGTTGCCGGTATCGAACGTGGACCCGTCGATGCTGCCGGGCCGATAAACCACATAGTCCGGCTTGCTGCGCTGCATCTCTTTTTCCAGGATCGCCCTGACGTCTTCTTGCATGATCTTCGCCTCCCCTGAGAAATAGTACCCGGATGCCACGGATTTCGCGGATTAGGACATCAGATCAGAAATCGGGATCCCCATCTTGTTTCATCCGCCGTCTTGGCCTTCCAGCGGCTCGCGCAGCGCCTCCACGTAGGCGTAGAGGTTCTCCATCGGCGTATCGGGCAGGATGGCGTTGCCCGCCGCCAGGATGAGGCCGCCTTCGGGCCGGTTGAAGGTGCGGATGCGCTCGCGCACGTGGGCGCGAACCTCGGCCGGGGTGCCGGAGGGGATGATGTGCTGCACGTCCATGCCGATCCAGAAGGCGATGCGCCCCCCATACTGCTTGGCAATCGCCAAGTCATCCATCGTCCCCACCTGGATCGGATGCACGGCGTCCACCCCGCAGGCGATGAGGTCATCCATCAACTTGGTCACGTTGCCGCAGGTGTGCAGCCAAAAGTCGAGCCCGTTCCGGTGCAGCGTATCCGCCAGCGCCTCATAGTATGGCGCGTACAGCGAGCGAAAGGTCTCCGGCCGCATGAACAGGCTGAGCTGCTGCCCCAGGTCGTCGCCGCCCCAGACGCCGTCCGCGCCCGCCTCGGCTGCGCGCCGGGCCCACACGCGGTAGAGGTCGAGCAGCCGATCCATCACCACTCGGAGCTCGTCCACGGCGTCATAAAAGTCGTACATCAGCGGCTGGATGCCGCGGATGTAGGCCAGCCGCTGGTGGAAATAGTGCCCCCAGCTCACCAGGATGTAGCGGTCGGGATGGGCCTGCCGGGCGGACCGCACCCCGTTGGCCGCGTTGGGCCGCTCGGCGGTGGGGAACTCGGCGAGAAAGCGGTCGAGCTCGGACCAGTCGTCGATGACCGGGTAGGCGAACGATGGGATCTCGTCCGGCTTGACCTTGTCCCCAAAGGCATAGCGGTAGGTCGGGTCGTCCGCGGGCGCCTGCCAATAGTCGATGGTCATGCCGGTGTTGATCGTGTCATCGGGATAGTGGTCGAGCAGCGCGCGAAAGGCGTCGCCGTGCGCCTCCAAGGTGGCCGGGTTGTGCCAGAGCGAATAGGCCAGCGGAGGCCGCGGCGGCCGGCCGAAATGGATCGCGGCGCGGACCTGCTCTCGGGTCAGTGGTTCCCTCATCAGTCGTCGTCTCCCTCGTCCATCAGCGGGTGGGCACGGTCAGGCCGGCCAGCAGGTCCGCGGTGATCCGTTTGCCCAGCAAAAAGAACTTGGAGTCGGGGTACCACAGCACATCGTTGCCGTGGCGGTTCGTGAAACTGGCATACAGGCTCAGGCTGCCGCTCTTGGGGTCGTTCAACGGGCGCTTGACGCCATCGACGCCCACGCCGCCCGTGGCCATGAACAGCCTGGGCTCGCTGAACCAGACCGGCTGGTCGGCCTCCGGGCGGAACTCGCCCACGCTGACGTACAGCGGCTCGCGCGGCTTGGCGTCGTTCTCCCCGCCGGCCACCGGCCCGCCCCGGTTGTTGTGATAAAAGAGCACGTAGCGGCCATCGGAGAGTGGGTAGATCGGATCGGAGGCCACCGGGTTGAGCAGCACCCGGCCGCAGTCCTTGTGCAGCAAGGGGCGCGGGCTGCACCACGTCTCGCCATCGTCGGACGACTGGCTCCACCACATGTACCCCGTGCAGGTGCGCATCACGCAAAAGAGCCGCTGGTCCGGGAGGCGCACCAGGCTGGGCTCCTGGGTCACGCTGAGCAGGGGATAGTCACGGTGCGGCACGCGCAGCGCCTGCTCTCCCCAGGCGGAATAGCGGACCTGGAGGTCGCGCGGCTCGGGGTCGCGATCCACGTTGACAAAGCGCATGAACTCGACCACCGACTCGATCTCGGGCCATTGCGACACTTGCTTGAGGGTGGCGACGGCCCGGTTGACCCAGTGCGAATAGCCCACGAAATAGCCGCCGGAGAGGTCGCGCATCGGCTTTTGCCAGACGATCCACTCGGGCGGGATCTTGCCCTCGGGGTCGTCGTAGGGGCTCTTGGGCATGGGGATCTCTTGCGGCGGCGACCAGGTCCGGCCGCCATCGTCGCTGTAGAACCCGCCCATCGTGCCGGTGTGAAACTTGATCCAGCCCTGGATGCCGTGGTGCCGGTTATAGACCACATAGATGCGCCCCGATCGGGAGACCAGCGGGAAGGCCCAACTGGTCATGTGCGCCGGATCGTCGCGGCCGCTGGGCCCGGCGATGCGCCTGGGCGGCGACCAGGTCACGCCAGCGTCTTCGGAGCGCGCGAACATGGTCCGGTTGATGTTCCCCAGCCCCGGCGCCTGCCAGGATTGGGTCCAGATGGCCATCAGCACCTCGCCGGGACCCTCGAACACCAAAAAGTGCTCGTTGGTCCTGTCCTCGGCCTGGTCGTCCCAACTGCTGGGGATGTACGTGATATAGTCGGGATGGGTGCGCCGCGCCTCTCGCGCTAAAATCTGCTGTACGCTATCGCTCATGCTCTCCTCCGATTCCGTAGGCTAATCGAGCCAGCTTGCCAGCTCTTCTCGCGTGTCGATGAACCGGCCCACCGGCTGCTCCTGGGACCAGTCGACCACGCCGAAGCGGATCGGGCCGGTGCAGGCCAAGAGCGACCGGGCGCCGCGCTCCCGGACCACCTCGACGGTGTAGGCGTTCGGCCAGAACTCGCGCCCCTGCGCCAGGTCAAAGGCGTCCAGGCGGGCGCTCTCCATGATCCAGTTACGCACCGGGGACCAGGCCATGTGCGCCTGCACCAGCAGGTACCACCGGCCGTTCTTGGACAAGAGGTGGCTCGATTCCAACTGCCCCTGGGGGCGCCCCCGGCCAAACGGGTTCTCGCGCGAGGTGACGACCTGGTAGCCATCCGTGGGGCCCTGGAGGATCGGCCCGTGGTCCTCCCAGGCGACCAGGTCGCTAGAGCTGGCCAGCGCGACGCAGGAAGCCCCTTCCCGCGTGTTGGCGGTGTAGGTCATCCAGACCCGGTGGTCGTGGGCCAGCAGGTGCGGATCGCGGCAACTGGCGATGCCATCCTCGCGCCAAAAGGCCCAGGGACGGTCCTTGGCCGGGGAGAGGGGGTTGCGGTCGAGCCGCTTCCAGTCGAACAGGTCATCGCTCACGGCCAGCCCGATGTCCTGCGACATGCAGCGGTTCACGCCGGTGTAGGCCATGACATAGCGGCCCTGATGCCGCAGCACAAAGGGCGCCCAGACGTGCGCCCCCTCCCACGTGCCGGGGCGGATGAGCAGCACCGGATCGTGGACCTCCCAGGTGGCCAAGTCCGCCGTGGAGGCATGGCCGAAATAGATCTCGTTGCCGGGGAAAAAGGGCGTCCCCTCTTGCAGGCGCCGCTCGATGTAGAAAAAGTGATAGCGCCCCCCGCCCTGGATGACGCAGAAATCCGCGGGCATCCCGCTCACCGGCCGGAACCCCTGGTTGATGATGTCGATGGTGGGGTGCTGATAGAGCTCCTGCCGCCGCAGGGCCAGCTCGGTCTCGAACTCGATCGAATTCACGCGAATCCTCCTGACAGCCCTATAGCGCCCGCCTTGGTGGATGGACTATGGTCGCGCTAGATGCTGCCTTGCAGCGGCAATTCGCGCGCAAAGTGGCAGCGGGAAAAGTGCTGCGGCTCGGTCTCCAGCCAGGGCGGCGCCTCCACCTGGCAGATCGCTTGGGCATACCGGCACCGCGGATGAAAGTAGCAGCCGGGCGGCGGATTGGCCGGGTCGGGCAGCTCGCCCTCCAGCCCTTGCTCGGGCAGCGGGCGGTCAGGGTCGGGGATCGGGATGGCCGAGAGCAGGGCCTCCGTATAGGGATGCCTGGGGTTGCGAAAGAGGTCGTCGGTCCGAGCCCGCTCCATCAGCTTGCCCACATACATCACGGCCACATCATCGCAGATGTGCTGGATCACCCGCAGGTTGTGGGCGATAAAGAGGTAGGTCAGGTTGAGCTGCGCCTGCAGGTCGCTGAGGAGGTTCAGGATTTGGGCCTGCACCGAGACATCGAGGGCGGAGACCGGCTCGTCGCAGACGATCAGCGCCGGGTTGAGCGCGAGCGCCCGGGCGATGCCGACGCGCTGGCGCTGCCCGCCGCTAAAGGCGTGGGGGTAGCGCTTCATGTGGCGGTAATCGAGGCCCACCGCCTCCAGCAGGTCGCGCACCCGTTGATCGAGCGCCGCGTCTCGGGTCGCCCCATTGAGGCGCAGCGGCTCGCTCACGATGTCGTACACGGTCTTGCGCGGGTCCAGGCTGGAATAGGGGTCCTGAAAGATCATCTGCATGTGCGGACGGACCTGGCGCAGCTCCTTGGCCTCCAGTTCGTTGAGGCGGTACTCCTGGTCGCCAGGCCGAAAGATGATCTCTCCCTCGGTCAGGTCGTAAGCGCGGAGCACGCAGTGGGCCAGCGTCGTCTTGCCCGAGCCCGACTCGCCCACCAATCCCATCGTCTTGCCGCGATAGACGCTGAGGCTGACGTCGTCCACCGCCCGCACATAGCCAACGACCCGGCGGAGCAACCCCTTTTCGATGGGAAAGTACTTTTTCAGGTTTGTGATCTCGAGCAATGGTTTCTGCTGTTCGTGGCCGGATGGTCTTTCGTTTGTCATGATCTCGCCTCGTAGAGGACACAAGCGACCTGGTGCCCCGGTTCCACTTCCACGGACGCGGGCATGGAGCCTCCGCAGAGGGCTGGGTCAAAGCGATCGCACCTGCCGCGGAACGGACACTCGTCCGGCGGGTCGATGGGCACGCCCACTGAGCCACGGATCGACTGGAGCCGATCGCCGCGCCGGTAGCCAAAGCCGGGGATGGACTGCAGGAGCGCGACGGTGTACGGGTGTTGGGGATTCTTGAGGACCTGTCTCACCGTGCCGAACTCGACGATCTTGCCCCGGTACATCACGGCGACATCGTTGGCGAGGTTGGCGACCGCGCCGAGGTTATGCGAGATAAAGAGCACCGCCGCGCCCGTCTCCGCCTGCAATCGGCGGATCAGGCGCAGGATCTGCGCCTGGATGGTGACGTCCAGCGCGGTGGTCGGCTCGTCGGCGATCAACATGCGGGGGCGATTCATCATCGCCATGGCGATCATGGCGCGCTGGCGCATGCCGCCCGAGAGCTGGAACGTGTATTCGTCCACGCGCCGGTCCGCGGCGGGGATGCCCACCAGGTCCAGTAGCTCGACCGCCCTCGCCCGCGCCTCGGCCTCGTCCAGCTTGCCGTGGACAAAGTAGGCTTCCATCAACTGGTTGCCCACGGTATGCACGGGGGAAAAGGCGGTCATGGGCTCCTGGAAGATCATAGCGATCTCGTTGCCGCGGATCGCGCGCATCTCTTCGCTTTCAGGATCCAGGCCGCCGATATCCACCGTCTGGCCGTCCCTGTGCCACAGCATCTCGCCCTGGACGACGCCCGGCTTGGGCACGATCTGCAGGATGGACTGGGCGGTGACCGACTTGCCGCAGCCCGATTCGCCGACCATGCCGAGAACGCGGTTGCGGTAGACGTTGAAAGAGATGCCGTCCACGGCCTTGAGCATCCCCTCATCCAGTCGGAAATACGTGCGCAGGTCGCGCACCTGGAGCAAGAGGTCGGATTCCGTCACGGGCGCTTGATCGTGACGCACTTGGGGTTGTGGTATCATGGCGCTCCCCTACTTGTACGGGTCGGCGGCATCGCGAAGGCCGTCGCCGACAAAGTTAAAGACGAAAATCGTCACAATGACCACGATCGCCGGGGCCAGCATCCAGGGCCGGAGGACGATGTTCTGGACGTTCTGCGCGGCGCGCAAGAGCACGCCCCAGCTCACCGCCGGCGGGCGCATGCCCAGGCCGAGAAAGCTGAGCGCGGTCTCGGCGAGGATCGTGTTGGGGATGGCGATTGTCACCTGGACGATGAGGTAACTCAGCATGCCGGGCAACAGGTGATCGATGATCAGGCGCATGTCGCTGGCGCCGGCCAATTGCGCCGCCTTGACATAGTCCATCGTGCGCAGTTGCAGCAGCAGGCTGCGCACGACGCGCGCCAGGCCCACCCAGGTCAGCAGGCTGATGATGATGGTGGTCATAAAGTAGACTCGGACAACCGGCCAGTCCAGCGGGATGATCGAGGCCAGAAGCATCCACAGCGGAAGGTTGGGGATCGAGCCGATGAACTCGATTGCCCGCGAGATGATCAGGTCGGCCCAGGAGCCATAGTAGCCGGCGATGCCGCCAAAGAAGCTGCCCAAGACCAGGCTGATCGCGACGCCGACCACGCCGACGGAGAGGCTGATCCGGCTGCCGGCGAGGATGCGCGAGAAGAGGTCGCGGCCCAGTTCGTCGGTGCCGACGAGCAGGACCTTGCCCTCGCCTGCGCCGAAAAAGTGGCGGTCGGTCTCGAACAGGCCCCAGAGCTTGTAGGGCTCGGCGTGAACAAAGAACCGAATGGGGTAGGTGACGTCCTTGTCCTCGACCGGGACGCGCTTAAAGGTCTCCATATCCACGACCTGCTCGATGCCATAGACAAAGGGGCCAACGAACTTGCCTTCTTCATTCCGGAAATGGATGCGCGTGGGCCGCATATTGATCAGCCCCTGCTCCGAGATGGGCCCATAGGGAGCCCAGAACTCGAAGGTCACGGCGATGGCATACAAAAAGATGAGGACGACGCCCGAGGCCAGCGCCAGCTTGTGCTTGCGAAACTTGCGCCACATCAGCTCCCACTGCGACGCGGCAAAGAACCGCTCCTCGGCGGTCAGCTCGTCCTTTTTGCGCCGGGCCAGGGTTGGGGATGGAGAGGACTTACGCTCGTCGCTCACTAGTGTGCTCCTCTCTCAAAGCGGATGCGCGGATCGAGCACCGCCAGCAGCACATCGGAGACGACGGTGCCAAAGACGGCCAGCAGCGATTGGATCAACAGGATGCTGCTCGACAGCGCAATGTCCTCGTTGGTCAGGGCCGTGTTCAAGAGCGGCCCCAGTACCGGAAGGTTGAGCACGATCGCGATGACCACCTGCCCGGATAGGAGGTAGGGAAAGATGTGGCCGATGCTGGCGATGATCGGGTTCAGGGCCAACCGCACCGGGTACTTGAGCAAGAGCTTGCGCATGGGCACGCCCTTGGCCCGGGCGGTCATCACATACTGCTTGCTCAGCTCGTCGAGCAGGGTGGCGCGCATGGTGCGGATCAAGCCGCCGGTGCTGCCGACGGCGACCACAAACAGCGGCACCCAGAGGTGGTTGATCAGGTCCTGGAGCCGAGCCCAGCTCCACGGGGCGCTCTTGTACTCGACCGAGAAAAAGCCGCCGATGCTGAGGCCGAACCACTTGTAGAAAAGATAGAGCAAGATGATGCCGATCAGGAACCCGGGCACGGACATCCCGATAAAGCTGATGCTGTTGGCGATATAGTCGCCCGCGGAATATTGGTGCGTGGCGCTATAGATGCCAACGGGAATGCCGATGGCGTAGGTGATGATCAGGCCGGCAACGGCGAGGGCCACGGTCTGTGGCAGGCGCTCGGCGATCAGGTCGTTGACCCTTCGTCCGCTGGTGGAGCGGCCCAGGTCGCCGACCAGAAAGCCTCGGATCCACTGATAGTAGCGGACGAGGATGGGACGATCGAGCCCATACTGGGCGCGGAGGGTCTCGATCTCTTCGCGGGTTACCACGTCTCCCTGGGTCTGCCGAAGCCGCACCTGGCGGTCCACGGCGTCGCCCGGGGGGATCTGGACGATGGCAAAGATCGTATAGCTGAGCACGAGGACGGTGATGAGGGTCGTCCCAAGCCTGCGTATGAGGTAATTGATCATCTATCAGACTCCTGTCCTTGGCGCCCGTACGCGGGCTGTGCCGCCCAGAGGGGGCGGAGGGGGGTGTGGACCCCCCTCCGCGCCAGGTCGCCCGCGCTACTTGCGGTACCAGAGCTCGGGATAGTACGGATGGTAAAAGTTGTTGTCCGAGGCGAACACCAGGTTCTCGCGCGGGAAGTTGCCGATGTCGTTGCCGATGATGAAGGGCTGCGGCGGGATGCCGGCGCCACAGAGGAAGAAGAGCTGGTCGGCAAAGTACTGGAAGTACTCCTTGCCGATCTCTGCCGCCCTGGGCGAGTCAGAGGGCACGCTGACGAACTCGGCCCACTTGTCGGTGTGCACCGTGATCTCGGCTGGCGGCTCCACGCCCCGCTCGCCCTTGCTGAGCTTCCACTCGACGAAGGGCCGCCCCCACTCGTTGCCCGAGGTCTCGAGCGCCCACTGGTCGGGATAGCCGCGGCCAAAGAGCGTCATGCGGCTGGGCCCCAGGCGTCCGATGAGCTGCATCTCGTTGTTGAGCAGGGATTGGCCAAAGGCCGTCGGGTCGAGCAGCTTGTAGATAACCTCCATCCCGAGATCCTTCATGTCGCCGATGATCATCTCGGCCTGGATGTTATAGTAGGCATAGTCGCCCGTCAGGGTCATGGCAAGGCGCTGGCCATTGGGCAGCAGCCGATAGCCTTCGTTATCGCGCTTGTTCAGCCCCAGGTCGTCCAGCATCTTGTTCGCTTTCACCGGGTCATACGTTGCCTGGTACTCGTTCCAGAACGTGTCGCTCCACCACGGCATGCTCTTGAGCGGCGCGGCCGGGTGCTTTTCGGCGAGGCCAAAGTAGAGGACGTCGTTCATGTTCTGGCGATCGTAGCCCAGCGAGATGGCGCGCCGGAAGTCGATGTTGCGCAGCAGGTCGCCGATGACCATGTCGTCCTGGTAGGCCTGGTTGAAGGACATGCCGCCGGCGCACTCGTTCGGGTAGGAGGCGATCAACGTGGTGTACCCGCCGGACAGCTCGTTGGCCTTGTAGAGCTCGATGTTGTTAAAGGTGCCCCACCACAGGGACACGTCGGCGTCACCGGCGGTGAGCTTGAGGTTGAGGAGCTCCGTGTCGCCGACGGCCTCGATGCGGGCATAGTCAAAGTACGGCAGTTGGTTGCCCTCGGTGTCGACGTACCAGAAGTAGGGGTTGCGCTCCATCAGGATGTATTCTTGCTTCACCTCGATGGGGTTCCAGGGGCGGAGGGTCGGCATGTCCAGGGCGGCGCCCCACTGAATGCCGGAATAGTACCCGCCCGACTTGCTGTTAAAGTAGGCGACCCACGGCTCGGCGGTCGCCGAGGCGGCAAAACCGGCGGCTACGGCCTCCGCGTTCAGTTCCTTGCGGTCCCGGAAGCCCACATGGAACTTTTGCTGCCAATGCGAGGGGCCCCAGAACCACTGCCCGGGGGACGACATCGAGGAGCGGCCCCAGCGGTCCAGGATGGACGGGTTCGGCGAGCCAAAGGTGTACTTGAGCGTATAGTCGTCGATCACGTCCAGCTTGGTATCCACCCCGTTGATGACCCAGGGATACCCGGGACCAGTCGGGCGCAGCTCGGTGTTGAAGAGCACGTTGTCCCAGTACCACGAAAAGTCCTCGGTGGTAAGATCGTCGCCGTCCGACCACCTCATCCCTTTGCGCAGGTAAAGGGTCAGCTCGGTATAGTCCGCGTTCCAGGACCAGTCCTTGATCACGTCGGCGTGGTACTCTGAGGTGGGGATGTTGTAGCCCAAGAGCCCGTGGTCGGTCAAGCGATGCGGGACCGACAGGGCCGCGACGTCCAGCATGTGGAGCGTGTCGCCGTACTTGCCGATGCCGGTGGGCCCTTCCACGACCCGCGGCTCGAGCGGCAGCCGCTCCTGGACCGGGGGCAATTCGCCCTTGGCGACCTTGGCGGCGAGCATGGGCGCCTCTTTAAAGGTCAGCGGGACCGGCGTGGGCGTGACGACCTTTTCCACCACCACGGTCTGCTGGACGGCCTTTTCCACGACCACCGTCTGCTGCACGACCTTTTCCACAGCGACCTGTTTTTCCACCATCACGGTGGAGACGACTTGCTTCTCGACTTCGACCTGTTTCTCGACGACCACCGTCACCGGCTTCTCGATGACTTGGGGGGTCTGTGGGGCGCAGCCAGCGACCAGCGAGAAGACAATCACTGCGCTCATGATCAGTCCGAATGCCCGTTTCATTGCTTTCCTCCTTTGGAATAGACAGAACCTCCAGACCGTCTCTAGGGCTGCCGCGCTGTATCTTTTCGAGTTCCTCCTTTCCGAAATCAGCCAACCTGCTAGGCGCCGCAGCACCAGCTTGGCCCCTGGCTCGCGGTGCGACGGGCGCCGAGCCCCTGTAATAAAGGTCGCCGGCCCAGGGGGCCAGGATGAAAGCGAACCGCGCCCTTACTGGGACGCCACCCCCGCCCGATAGTTCGAGATGGCCTCCGAGGTGCGGAGGTAACGATCATAGATCCGCAGGCGCGCGATCTGTCCAGGCAGGCCCTTGTCCACGACGCACACGCCATCGCTGTTGAGGTCATCCAACCAGGGGTTGAGCCGACACCACCCCTGGATCGCCGAGGCGCCCCCATCGTACAGCACCCCGTCGATCACCACCGAGGCGATCTTGGCCAGGCCATCGACGATGAACACGGCATGGTGCGGCTTGCCGGGCGTGATCGAGCCAGCTCCGCTGCTCAGGCTCCACTGGCGCACGCTGCGCACATTCTCCTTGGGCTCCGGCCCGTCCATGACCTCGAGCCACTGGCGCTGCCGGTTGTCGGCCAGGTTCAAGCGCAGCGCGCCATCCGCCGAAAGCGAGACGGAGAACCCATACCGCCGCTGCCCGAAGGAGCTGAGGACCGTCCTGCCCTCGCGCAGGTCGCCCACCTGCAGCCACATCTCGAGGGTAAAGCCGCCCGCGCGCAGGCTCGGCAGCTTGGGCAGCGCCACGGAGCTGCCGGCGCCAAGCGGGCCGGACTCGAGGGCGAGGCCTGGCTGGACCACGGCGGCGCGCGCGTGCTGGTTCCACAACCCATCCAATAGCGCGGGGTCGAGGGGGTGCACGCGGGCGACGACCTTTTCCGTCTCAGTGACCCAGATGCGGCCGTCCTGCTCGATGAAATCGGGATAGCTCATGCCCCGCACGGTGGGGTCCGGCACATAGAGCAGGATCTCGGGCTGGGACCAGCGGATGTCGCCGTCGACCTCGATGCCCCCGGCCAGCCACACCGGATTGCGCACCGCCGAGTTCCCCCAGCCGGGGTAGCCGTTGTTGTGAAACCAGAAGAGGAACTTGCCATTGCTCGCCTTCCAAATCCTGGGGCAGGCGCGCGGGTTCTTGAGCGGATTGCCGGTCGCATAGCGCATGACCTGCGGCGTCGTCCAGGTGTGGCCGGCGTCGCGGCTGATGGCATAGGCGGGGTGGCCGATCTCGGTGCGGTTGACCATGTACAGCGAGCCGTCGCTGAGCACCTCGATGTTTTGCTCTTCCTGCACGCTGCCCAGGGCGGGGTTCCAGACGCCCACGTCGCCGTCGGGCAACAGGTCCCAGCGGATGGCCGCGGGGTCGCGCTCGGTGAGGATGTTGTCGCTGTGCACGACCCAGCCCTCCCCGCCATCCAGCGGCATACCGGTGGTGAGCTTGGGCAGGGCGAAATAGACCGAACCGTTCGCCGTGACCGGCTTGTCGATGCACCAGAAGAACTGGTGCGTCCCGCCGGTGACGTTCTCGCGGTCGCGCTTGGTCAGGCGCATGGGGATGCGATAGCGCTCCCCTGACCAGGTGCGCCCGTTGTCGTCCGAATAGCGGTAACACAGCCAGCCGCCGTGCTGCGTGCTGATCTCGTCATCGCGATAGTTATAGATGGCATAGACCCGCCCGCTGGGCACGGCCAGCGCGGTGACCCAGGAGGTCATGTGCCAGTCGGCGGACTCGAGGCCCGGTTCGATGGGGATGAGCTCGGACCAGCTACGTCCCTGGTCCTGGCTGATCGCGGCCACGACGTGCTGCCCTTGCTGGCTCTCCGTGGAGGGGCCGGTGGTAAGCACGCATAGCCAGTTGCCATCCCGGGTCACGACCACGTAGGGCTGGTCGGCGTAATGCTCGCTGGGAATCTCATAGCCGGCGGTGATATCTCGGGGGTCCACGCTTCCTCCTCTGTGTTAGGTGCGCACGCGCTGCAGACGCTCTCGTTCCTTCTCCTGGGTGTGATGGGTCAGGCGGACCTGCCACGTCAGCAAGGTCTCCACATAGCGCTTTTCGACGGATTCGTACCCGGCCACGCCGGCCAGGTTGTCGAGCTCCTGGGGGTCGCGGCGCAGGTTAAAGAGGTACTGCACGCCGCCTTGCTCGGCGTCGTACACCAGCTTCCAGTTGGCGTCGCGCACCATCATCATCGTGCCCAGTTCGCTATAGAGGGCGGCGCGGCGCGGGCCGGCATCGTTGGCGATGTCGAGCAGGCTCAGGCCCTCGCGCGGCTGGGCGCCGAGGCGGTCCTGGCAGCCGGCCGCGTGGAGCAAGGTGGGATAGAGATCGACGCCGCTGACCAGCTCGCGGCAGATGCGCCCGCCCAGGCGCGGGTTCAGCGCGATGCCAGGGCCGGCCATGAGGAGCGGCACGCACACCGAGGGCTGGTAAAAGTGGCGCTTGTCGTAGAGGCCATAGTCGCCGATCAGATCCCCATGGTCGGCGGTAAAGAGGATGAGGGTATCCTCGAGCATGCCCTTGGCCTCCAGCGCCGCGCACAAGCGCCCGACATAGTGGTCGATCAGCGAGACCCGGCCCAGGTATTGGGCCCGCGCGCGCCCGGTCCGGGCGACCCGCTCAGGATCGTCCACGGCGAGGGGGGGCTGCATCTTGGCGGGATCGTACATGGTCGCATAGTCGCCAGGGGCCCAGTAGGGGGGGTGAGGCCCGAGAAAGCCCACCTGCAGGTACAGGGGCGCCTCGTCCTGGTAAGCCTCGATGAACCGGACCGCGGTTTCGCCGATGTAGCCATCGTCGAACTCGTCGGGGCGCAGCGCGCCGGCGTCCCAGGCGCGCTTGCGGGCCATCTCTTGAAAGAGCGACAGCTTGCCGATGTCCTGGAGGAAGCGGGTGTAGCGGTCCTGGTTGTTGAGGTGGTCGTCGTCCACCTGCCAGACGTGGTCGTAGCCGTACCCCTGCAGGTCCCCATCGTCCTCGAGGACGTCCATTCCCACGGCCCAGCGGTCATAGTAATGGTGCTTGCCGATCATCGCCGTATAGTACCCGGCGCGTTGGAGCTGGCTGGGGTAGGTATCGAGCCGTTCCTGGCTCGCGATGGGCTCGTTCATGTTGCCGTGGACGCCGTGCTGCGTGGGGTATCTGCCGGTGACGATGCAAGCGCGAGAGGGCTGGCACAGGGGCGACGCGCAGTAAGCGTTGTCGAACCGCACGCCGCGGGCGGCGAGGGCGTCGAGATGGGGCGTGGCGGCCTGAGCCAGGGCGTCAGGCCGCATTTGGTCGGCCAAGAGCAATAACAGGTGCGGGCGCGTCACTGCGTTCCCTCCCCTATGCCAGGTCTTGGAGCACCTTCAGCGAGCGATGGAGCGCGTTATCGAGATGTCTTTCCAGGCTCTCCGCGGCAGCCGTGACGTTGCCGGCGGTGATGCAGTCGACCAGATCCTCGTGCAGGGCCAGCGTTTCCTCCCAGTCATAGGCGCTGGCATTGTTGGCGACGAACATGAAAACGGGGCCGATCATCGAGCTGAGCATCCGCAAGAGATGTTGGTTGTTGGCCTGCTGCCAGACCAACCAGTGCATGGCGACATCGGCCTCGATGTGCCTGGCCAGGTCGTGCTGGGAGATCGCCTCCCTCATCTGTTGCAGGGACTGCTTGAGCTGCGCGCAGTTCTCGGGCGTGTTGTTCTGGGCCGCCAGGGTGACGGCCAGGCGTTCCAGCTCGAGCCTGATCTGGTACAACTCGCGCACATCCCGCTCGGTCAGGCTGATGACGAATCGCCCGTTCTTTTTGGTGACGACCAACCCTTCCTTTTCCAGCTCGGTCAAGGCGTCGCGCACGGGGGCGCGGCTGACGCCCAGTTGCGCGCCCACCTCTCGCTCGATCAACTGGGTCCCAGGCGGGATACGGCCGCTCACGATATAGTCACGCAGTATCCCGGTGGTCTGATCTTTGAGGAAATTGCGTGCTAACCTGGGCTGTGTTTCGTCACCACTGGCAAACGAAAAGGGAGCATTGCTTGGCATCATGACCGTCCTGTGCAAGCGCACATCGTCATTTGCTGGCAGGGGGATAACCGTCGTCTACGGTCTTCGGTATACCAAGATTATACCGCAAGACAGGGCTCTTGTCAAGGGTTTTAGGGCGGTATTCAGGGCTTGTGCAAAGTCGCGCTCGGCGATGAACTCGCCGAGCTACGGCGGCATGGAATGCCGGGGCTGCGCCTGATGAAATCAGGCTTCGGATTCCACACCGCGGAGGCCCCGGAAGCCCGATTCCATCGGGCGCGGTGGCGTAGCACGGCGATTGATCGCCGTGCGGGGCGGCGCGCCAAGCCAGCTACCGACTTTGCACAAGCCCTGGGCGGTATTTTCGGCTGGGCTCGCGACTACTTTTTGCTCCAGAGCGACTTGGGGATCTCGAAATCCCCCCGGATGGCATAGACCTCGCCGCTGACCAGCGCCAGCTCCAGCGAGCGGAACTCGTCGCTTTTCGCTTGCCCAAAGGTCCGCCCGCCGGCCCACCTGGGCGACCAGAAGAGCTCATCGCCCACCAGCGGCTCGCAATCCGCATAGTCAAAGCCGGGCAGAGGGTTCCCCGCGAGATCGAGGAGGCGGGCGCGAATCTCGGCGTAGGGCGAGCGCGCGTTGATGCGCAGATCGTCGCCGGTGATGCGCAAGGGCCGCGTCCGCAGCGAGCCGCGGCCGGCCTGCGTGGCCAGGTAGACGAACCCATCCAGCCGCAACGTGTGCAGCATCAGCGCCGCATCGGCGAGGTCCTGCCGCTGGAAATGCTCGCCCTTGGAGCCGCCCGAGTAGAACCGGATCGTGTGATGCTCGTCCACCAGCATGCAGGTGGTATAGACGCAGCCGCCGCCGTGGTCGCCCAGCTCGTTGCGCTCGACGAAGGGCCGATGAAAGGCGCGATTGAACATGCGCCCGTCATAGCTATAGGTCAGGGAGCAGTCGATCGGACCATTGGGCAAGCCGTAGGTGGACGGGTCGGCATGGATGTTCAGCCGCAGCCCGATCCACATGTCCTCGTACTCGTAGACCGGCATCCCGTAAAAGCCCACCAACGGCGGGTCTTCCGGATCCGGGTGCATGATCAGCTCGGGCTCGGTGAAGGTCTGCCAGTCCCGCGTCTCCCGGAAAAAGACCCGCCGGTCTCCGCCATAGGCCCGGCCGTTGAGGATGTACGCGCCGCGCTGCGGATGGTAAAAGACGCTCAGAGGCGAGTCCGAGGCGATGATGTCCGGCCAGGAGTGCGCCAGCTCCCAATGGATGCCGTCCGGCGACACAGCCATCGCCAAACGGCCGTGAACGGAGAGATCGGGCGCCCGGCCAAAGACGAACTTGAAGCGGCGGCTCGGGTCGGGGTCATGGCGATCATAGTAGACGGGCCCGCCATCGTGGATGCCCTCCACCCCAAAGACATGGTTCGGGGCAAAGCGCGGGCCCGCGAAGCGGGCCTCGCCGGTCAGGTCGGGGCAGCGCCAGTGCATGCCATCGTCGCTCTCGGCGTAGCAAAGGACCGAGACGCGCGGCTTGAAGGAAAAGCGGTACTGGTCCAGCACCGGAGGGGTGCAGGCGGCGATGTACAACCCGACGTATTTGCCCTCGGGGAGCCGCGCCACCATGGGAAAGTTCCAGGTCCCCTCGGTGAGGGGGTCTTCCAGGGTCGCCTCCGGCACGTACCGGGGCTTGCCCAGTCGGCGCTCCAGGTTGTGCCGCGAGATAAGCCGCCAGTCGTCAAAGAACGGGATATAGCCCATTGGTCTCCTTTGTCCGCGCCCGCGACGAGGTCCATAGGGCAAGCAGCCCAAACGAGAGGAGCAGGAACGGCTACCTGCTATGCCGCTGCATTGTAATCAGGGGGATAGGAAAGGCAAGCTGCCGAAGCAGGGGGGTGTCGCACGCGGCATCTGGGGCGATGCCTCAAAACGCGCGGCGCCCCCTAGGCCGCAAGCCCATCAACGCAAGGGAAACCCGATTCGGGCATTGACGGCCACTTGCGTCCATGTTATAATGACGGCATCTTGACCAGAGCGCTCCTGAGCCTTTATGGCATCCCATGCTGAGCCAGCGACCCTGACCGGCACGCCGATCTGCATCCACCCCACATCGTCCCCAGCGCCCAGCCACTCCTGGGTCCGGCAGGGTCACCGAACGGAGTCGAACCGTGGCCCATGACGAGAACCTCCGCCTCTTGGAGCTAGCCGCCCTCTCGGAACGCTGCGCGCGCCAGACGGAGCTCTTTTTCCAGCGCCAGCCGCACAACCCCCACTATTGCCACGAGCTGTGGCGTCGCGCCATCGTCGACGGCGACACCCGGGCCTGGGAGAGGCTCTATACCCAATATCACCCCCTGGTGGCGGGCTGGGTGCGCCGTCACTCAGCCTTTGCCGACTGCGGCGACGACATCCATCACCTGGTCAACTGCGCCTTCGAAAAGATGTGGTTCGCCCTCGACCCCAGCAAGTTCGCCCAATTCGCCGACGTGCCGTCGCTGCTGCGCTACCTGCAGATGTGCGTGCACAGCGCCATCCTGGACGCGGTGCGCCGCGCCGAGGATCCGGCGGAGGTGGCGCCGGAGACGCTCTCGGACGACCAGGCCGGCTCGGCGCCCACGGTGGAGGGGGCGGTGCTGGGCCGCCTGCAGCGCCAGGAGCTCTGGCAAGCGGTCCTGGCCCGCCTGGCCGATGAGCGCGAGCGACTGGTGGTCTATGGCTCCTATGCCCTGGGGCTCACGCCGCGCGAGCTCTGCGCCGAATACGCCGGGTCCTTTGCCGACGTCAAGGAGGTTTATCGCATCAAGGAGAACGTCCTGGACCGCCTGCGCCGCGACGCCGGCCTCGCGCACTTGCTGGCCTGGGATGCCTGAAAAGTGCCCGCTCTTGCGTTTATTGGGTCGGAAGGAGATGAAGCGTGAGTCCAATCAATAAACCACATCCCACCGATGCAGAGCTCCTGGCCCATCTGGACGAGGCCGAGCCCGAGGTGGCGGCCCATCTCGAGGGGTGCCACGATTGCCGCGAACGGGCGGAGCGGCTGCGGCGCCTGGAGCGCCAGCTCGCCGCCAAGCTAGACCGGGCGGACTGCCCGTCGTCTCTCGAACTGGGCGAGTTCCACCTGCGCGTGCTCCCGTCCGAGCGCGAGGCCAGCGTGGCGCGCCACCTGGCCGAATGCCCGCGCTGCCGCCGCGAGGTCGCCCAACTGGTCGCGTACCAGGCGCAGGCGCCGCTGGCGCCGGAGCCCGGCCTCCTGGACAGGCTTTTCGAGGGCGCCCGGGTCCTGTGGGCGCGGCGGGTCAGCCGCGCGACTGCGGCGGCGCTGGCCCCCGCCTACCGCGGCGCGGAGGCCGCGGCGCCAGCGATCTACCAGGCGGAGGAGGCGCGCCTCATCATCGAGGCGGAGCCGGATCCCGCGCGCCCTGGCCGCTTCGTGGTGACGGGGCTGGTCACGGGCGCGGAGGCGTTGGGCGCCGCGGAGGTCCAGCTCTGGCTGGCCGGTGAGCCGGCCGGCCGCGCGCCGGTGGGGGAGGTGGGCGATTTCGCGTTGGAGGGCCTGGCCGCCGGGAGCTACACCCTGGTGCTGGCCGCCCCCGGCGCGGAGATTCGCGTGCGGAACCTGGTGGTGGGGGCGTAGCGCGGTCGTCCTGATCAGACGCTTGGTCCGGAGGGAAGGGATATGTCCGCTGACGATCTCGCCCGCGAGCTCTTGGCCCTCCCTGACGCCGCCGCCCAGCGGCGTGTTCTGGAGGAGCGCGCCGCCTGCTTGGACGAGGCCCTGGCCCAGGCGCTCAAGCGGGAGGCGGACGCCGCCCTGCGGGTGGACCTGCGGCGCTCGCTGCAGATCGTGGAGCTCATGCGGCGCGCCGCCGAGGTGGGCGGCCACCCGCTGGCCCGCGCGCTGGCCTTGCTGGCGGAGGCCAACACCCAGGCCGTGGGCGGCCTGGGCGAATACCAGGAGTCCATCCTCCTCTACGACGAGGCCGCGGCGATCTATGCCGCCCACGGGCGCCCCGTGGAGCAGGCTCGCTCCCAGATCGGCAAGCTCTACGCCCTCACCTGCCTGGGCCGCTACGCTGAGGCCGTTCGCGCGGGCGAATGGGCCGCCGCGGTCCTGGAGGCCCACCAGCAGTGGCACCGCCTCGCCGACGTGACCGTGAACCTGGCCATCAACTATGTGCGCATGGGACAGGATGCCCGCGGGCTGGAGCTCTACGAGCGCGCCCGCCAGCTCTACCAGGGGCTCGACCAGGACGTTGCCTCCTATGTGGCCTGGGTCGACCAGAACATGACGGTGGCTCTGCGCAACCTGGGCCGCTTTCCGGAGGCCATCGCCGCCAGCGAGCGGGCCTTTGCCGCCCTGGATGCCCTGGGCCAGCGCGCCGAGGCCATCCGCGCCCGCCAGAACCTGGCGCTGACCTATTTCGTCCTCGGGCGCTACAACGACACGCTGTTGCTGCTGGACGAGGTGCGCAACTATTTCCTGGGCGACGGGCGCCCCCGCGACGCCATCCTCGTCGAGTTGTTCATCAGCGACTGCCTGCTGCAATTGCGGCGCTTTGACGACGTTCTGGACAAGTGCCGGCGCGTCCGCGCCCAGTTCGCCAAGCTGGGGACCCGCTTCGAGGTGGGGGAGGCGCTGATGAACGAGGCGGCCGCCCTCTGCCAGCTCCGCCGCTATGGCGAAGCGCGGGCCTCCCTGGCCGAGGCGCGCGAGCTTTTCCTGCGCGAGGGCAACGCCGCCTGGGTCGCGCGGGCCGACCTGGAGGCGGCCCAGGTGCTGCTGGCGGAGGGGCGGGCCGCGGAGAGCGCGGACCTGGCCCTGGCCGCCACCAGCGTGTTTCACCAGCACGAGGCGCCCGTCGCCGAGGCGCAGGCCGCCCTGGTCGCTGCCAAGGCCCGGGCGCAGCAGGGGCAGCGCGAGGCGGCCCATCGCCTGGTGGAGCAAGCCCTGGCCATCGGCGAGGGGCGCGATATCCCCTTCATCACCTACCAGGGCTATCGCCAGCGCGGCGCGCTCCTGGCGGCGGAGGGAGCGCTGCGCCCGGCGCTGGTGGCCTATGAGCAGGCCATCGTACAGGTGGAGCGCCTGCGCGGCCAGTTGATGATCGAGCACCGCGCTGCCTTTGCCGAGGACAAGCAGGCGGTCTATGGCGAGGCCGCAGCCCTTTGCCTGGACGCGGACGACCCGCGCCAAGCGCTGCACTATGTCGAACGCGCCAAGTCCCGCGCGCTGTTGGATCTGCTGGCCCATCGCCTCGACCTGGGCCTGCTGGCCCGCAGCGAGGGCGATCAGGAGCTGGTGCAAGAGCTGCTGCGCCTCCGGGGGGAGCGCGATCGCCTTCATCGCGACTGGATCTCGCGGGAGCAGGAGAGGGCGGATGAGCCGGTGGCCGCCGACGAGGAACGCCAGGTCGTGGAGCGCCGCGTCCTGGCCCTGGAGCGCGAGATCACCGACCGATGGCACCGCCTGCTGATCCACAACGCCGACTATGCCCGTGACGCCTCGCTATGGCAGGTGCGCGTGGAGGAGGTGCAGCCCTATCTGCCGCCGCAGACGGCGCTGCTCGAATATGACGGCTCCGGCGGCGAGCTCGCGGCCTACGTCGTGACCCCGGGCGAGATCGTGGCGCGGCGCCTGCCCGGCGCCCTGTCGCGCGCCGAGCGGCTGCTCCGTCTCCTCCGCCTGAACCTGCAAGCCGTGCCGGCCAGCCCGCCGCGCGAGATCGCCGCGCTGGAAGCCACGGCCCGCGGCATCCTGAAGCAACTGCACGGCGCGCTGCTGGCGCCGCTGGATGACCTGGTGGAGGGCTACCCCAGGCTCATCGTCGTGCCCCATGGCGCGCTGCACTATCTGCCGTTTCACGCCCTGTACGATGGCCAGCGCTATGCCGTCCAGTCGCGGCAGATCACCTACCTGCCCGCGGCCAGCGTGCTGCGCTACTGCCGCGAGGCACGCCCCGCCACGGGCGCTTCCTCCGGCGCCGTGGTGTTGGGGCACTCGCATGGCGGCCTCCTGCCGCAGGCGGTGCGCGAGGCGCAGGTAGTGGCCGAGCTGCTCGGCGCGGAGGCCCAGGTGGAGCAACAGGCCACCCTGGGGCGGCTGCGGGAGGCCGCGGGGCGGGCCGAGGCCATTCACGTGGCGGCCCATGGCGAGTTCCGTCCCGATAACCCGCTTTTCTCGGGGCTGGCCCTGGAGGATGGCTGGCTGACCACGCTGGACGTCTTTGGCCTGCGCCTGCGGGCCTCGCTGGTGGTGCTCAGCGCCTGCCAGACCGGGCAGAGCGTGGTCGGCGGCGGCGATGAGCTGCAGGGGCTGACGCGCGCCTTCTTGTATGCCGGGGCGGCGGCGCTCTTGCTGAGCCTATGGCGCGTGGAGGATCGCTCCACGGCCTGGCTGATGACCCGATTCTACGCCAGGCTGGCCGAGGGCTGGGACAAAGCCGCCGCGCTGAGCGACGCCCAGCAACAGCTCATCCTCGGCCAAATGGGCGTCGAGGTCGGCGCCACCGCCGATGCCGCCTATGCGCACCCTTACTTCTGGGCGCCCTTTTTCCTGGTGGGCGACTCCGCCCCGCTGCGGCCGCGCGGCGCGACGTGAGGTCATTTCCTGGGTTCCTCCGGCCCCGGCTCGTCTGAGGCGTGCCAACGCCGCGAGCTTGGGCCTGGTTGAGGGAAAAGGAGAGGGCAAGATGAAAAACGACAGAAAGCCGCGGGTTAGCAAAAAAGGGGGAGGGGGAGGCCCGGGCGGCGAGCTGCCGCCAGTCGGTAAGGTATTCGATGGGGACCAGGGCGGCAAACCCCCGCCGTCCGATCCTGGGAGGCTGCCCTTCATTCCCGATCAGGTGATTCTGGCTGGCCCTGGCTCGCTGATGGGCGGAATCCCTGGGCTGAAGGAGATCTGGCGCGTTGAACTGCCCGCGCTGGACGCGCCGGCCATCGATCGTGTGAGGAACCTCATGGGAGGCGCCGATCGGGGTGGCAAGGTGGTCGACAGGCTCGGGGCGGAGCCCTGGGTCATCGCCGTGTTCCGCATCCTCCGGGATAACCAGAGCCCTGTCGAGTGGGTCAAGCAGATCAACGAGACGACCAGCCTCCTGGCCGACGCCAACTTTATAACGGGCGATCCACATACCCCGGTAGGTAGCCCCCACACGCCGGTGGGAAGCCCCTGCGCCGGAAACGGCAAGCGGGCGACACCAGCAGACTTTCAGGCGCAGTGGGTCTGGCAAGGATCCCACGGGATCGAGCTGACAGAGCCAGTCCAGGGGCAGAACGGGGCTTGTCGCATTGGCGTGTTCGACACCTCGCCGTTCCCTTTCGACGCCTGGGGGGCTGAGTTGGATGTGCACATCCCCTGGGCTATCCCGCCGCTGCAGCTCAGGGTCCATTGTCCGGAGCCCGTGGCGATCCTGCCCCCACCCGCTGGCGGCCTCGACATCCGCGAGCACGGCCTGAGCGTGGCCAGCCTGGCCCACCGGGTGGCTCCGGACAGCGAGGTCGTCCTGTATCGGGTGCTGGATAACTATGCCCGGGGCGACACTTTTACGCTGATCCGGTCGTTGGCCAGCTTTACCGCGGACACGGTGCGACAGCGGGTCGGCGGCGTCATCAATCTCAGCCTCGGCATATCCGGGAGCATCGACTGGTGGGCCCTTGGCTTGCCGGACGACATCGTGATCCTGCGGCTGGTGCTGGCCGTCGCCCACAGCCTCGGCCTGGTGACCGTTGCCGCCGCTGGCAACGACTCGTGGGGACTCGAGTCCCCCGCACCCGCCCAGATCCCGGCCCGCTACGGCTTTGTCATCGGCACGGAGGCCAGCGCCTACTACGACGCCCGGGCCTGCTTCTCCAACGCAGGGCATGTCGCGGCGCCCGGCTGCGGCGTGATCGCGGCGGTCAGCATGCCGCCGGATGGCTACGGCTATTGGTCGGGCACCTCCTTCGCCACGCCGCTCGTCGCCGGCGTGGCAGCCCGCCACGTGCCGGGAGCCCCCAGTGGGCCGGCGGCGCGTGACGCCACCTTGAACTCGGCCAGCGCGCCGCAAAATGCTTCAGATCCCAACTTTAGGGTCATCAAGGCCCACTAACTCCGGGGGCCAGGTCGCTGGACCTGGCCCCTCTCTTTGTCCGACCCCGCACCGACCTCAGAGATCTCCCCTCGCCATGCCGGAAAAGTTGCGCGCGCCGCGTTGATATGGTCAGGAACAACCAAAGAGGCTGTCACCTCCGAGCAAGGGGCCCGGAGGAGCAGCGCCAGCGCACAACAGGAGGTGTGACATGACGCTCGGTGAGTTGTACGAGGTGGATGCTTTTGTCAAGGAGCGGATGGCGCGCCTGCAGCAAGAGGCTGCCGACGCTCGCATGCTCAAGGAGCTGGCACGGAACCGTGAGCAGGCGCCCGCGGTGCCGCTGCTCGCGGCCCTCGGCGAGGCCCTGACCGCCGTCGGCACCAAGATGAAGCGCCAGGCCGCGCGTGGGGCCCAGGCGAGAGCGTAGATGGACCTCTGCAAGAGGCAGCACCGGTAAGCAGAGCCTCGCGCTGCCATCCCCGCAGCGCGAGGCTCCCTGGGCCAGAAAGGAGGGTACCATGTACCCCTTCCAACCTGATGACGCCGTGACCCTCAGCCGCAGGCGGGTCGAAGAGCTGAGGCGAGAGGCGGAGCGCGAGCGGGTCAGCAAGACCCCGCAGCCAAGCCAGAGCGAGAGCGAGCCGCTGCTCACCAGGCTGGGCGCCGTGCTGATCGCGATGGGCACGCGTCTCCAGCCGTCCTCATGAGGGCCCAGCCCCCACCGCGTTCCTCCGCCTCTCCCGTCGAGGCGGGGGAAACGCCATCTCGGACTGGGCGCCCGGGCACGAAGGAGCGGGGAACCGGCCAGTTCCCCGCTCTTTGATGCCGCCTCCAGTGGCGACGGCCTCACGACTCGTTCGAATGTCTTCAACTTTTCCGTCGGCTCCTGACCGAAACGGCGCCGATCCACTGGTCACTCCGCATGGGCCTCCCACAAGAGGGAGCCCACCAGACCCTCCTTCGTCAGATCCCCCTACGCCGCTTTGTGAGACACGATCAAGGTGCAGCCGAGCCCCGTTTTGACAAGGCCGCCCCCGTGTGCTATACTGCGGTGTAGAGAAATTTCGCATTTCACATTTCCTTCTCCGAGGATACGATGCAAGCTAGCGATTGGCCAGAGTTGACCCGCAGCAACCTCAATGACGAGGTCTATGCCCTCCTTCGTCGCGGCATCCTGAGCGGCCAGCTCGCGCCCGGAGCGCGTCTCAACCTCCGCGAGCTGGAAACCCGGCTGGGCGTCAGCCGCACACCACTCATCCGGGCGCTGGATCGCTTGACGGCGGAGGGGCTCATGGAGGTGCGCCCCTCCCGGGGCACGTATGTCGCCGACCCCACCCCAGACGAGGTAACGAAGGCGCTTGATTTGCGCCAGGTCCTGGAGATCTATGCCATCGAGCAGCTTGTCCCACGGATTACGGAGGCGCAACTGGACGAGCTGCGTACCATCGTGGAGCAGTTGCGTGCACTGGCACCTGCGCAGGAATCGGCAGCAAGCCACGAGCGCTACATCCAGCAGGACTATGCTTTTCACGCCGCCGTTGTCCGACTGGCCGAGAATCCTTTGCTTTTCGAGTTCTGGGATCGGACGCGCGCGCGCTGGCAGGTGATCCGGGCCCTCTATCGCATGAGACAATCCGAGCTGGACGAGGCCAAAGCCGTGGAATTGGCCACCGTCCAGCCGGAACACGAGGCGATCTTGCAGGCTCTCCAGGACCGAGACGTTGCCCGCCTCAGGCAGATCATCGCCAAACACATCGAGGACTCCAAGCAGTGGGCGATTCAGGTGCTAGAGAGACACTAGGCTATAGAAAGGGGTGATGCAGGTTCCGGGTTGGCTCGTTCATTGGATGTGTAGGCACGAGAAAGGAGCATGAGCGTGGCTAGCGATGTGAGTCGTAGGGATTTCTTGCGAGCTTCCGCTATGGTGGCGGTGGGCGCCCTGGCTTCGGCCTGCGCGCAGCCAACCGCCCAAGTCATCGAAAAAGAGGTTCCCGTCGAAAAGATCGTCAAAGAGACGGTGGTCGTACAGAAAGAGGTCGCCGTGGAGAAGGTGGTCACGGCGACGCCGGTCAAGATGAAGTACAAGGAGGCGCCCATGCTCGCCGGCTTGGTCCAGGCGGGCAAGCTGCCCCCCGTAGACGAACGTTTGCCCGAAGACCCCATGGTGCAGCCTGTGGCTGAGGGAATCGGTCAGTACGGCGGAACCTGGCACCGCCTAGCCGTATCCGCCGGCGACATCCAGCTAGGGTCCCGCCTGACGGCGACCACGCCCGTGCACTGGAATGATACGGGTACCGAGATCTTTGCTAACGTGGTCTCGAGTTACGAAATCTCGCCTGACGGCAAGGTGTTCACCTTCAAGCTGCGCAAGGGGATGAAGTGGTCGGACGGCGAGCCGTTCACCGCCGATGACATGCTGTGGTATCCTGTGCAGCATTGCGGAAACAAGGAGCTGGCGCCGAGCTTTCCTGTCTGGCTGGCGCCGGGCGGCACACCGGTCAAGGCGGAAAAGATAGACGAGTACAACGTGCGGCTCACCTTCGGCGCCCCCGCTGGCGTTTTCATCGAGGTGCTGGCTGCCCCCTGGGGCCCCAGTTTCGGCATTTATCCGGCGCACTACTGCAAGCAGTTCCATCCCGATTTCGTGGACAAAGCCAAACTGGAGGCCGCGGCCAAAGCAGCGGGCTTTGAGTTCTGGTACCAGCTCTATGGAAATAGAACCGCCGGCACCGCAATGAAAAATCTGCCCGAGTACCCGGTCATCGACGCTTGGAGGGTCACCGTCCCGCCGCCCAAACAGCCAGCGGTCGCGGAGCGCAACCCCTACTTCTGGAAGGTGGATCCGGAGGGGAACCAGCTCCCATACATCGATCGCATCGAGCATATGATCGTCCAAGGAGCCGACCAGGTCAACCTGCGCGCGATGTCTGGTGAGGTAGACATGCAACTGCGGCACACGACCTTCGACAACTACCCGCTGTACATCGAGAACGAGGCGAAGGGTGACTATCGTATCGTGCCTTGGGATCGTGGGTATGTGACCGATGCGCTGCTCTTCTTCGGCGTCGGCTACAAGGACTTGGAGAAACGGGCTCTCCTGCAGGACAAGCGCCTGCACTACGCCCTCTCCCTGGGCATCAACCGCCAGGAGATCATCGATGCCGTCTACCTCGGCGTGACCGAGCCCACCCAGATCTCCCCGCTCCCCTCGTCGCCGCACTACTGGGAAGAAGCCGCCAAAGATATGAACGAGTACGATCCGAAGCGGGCCAACGGCTACCTGGATGAGATGGGCCTCACCAAGCGCGACGCGGAAGGCTACCGCCTCATGGCCGACGGCAAGCGCTTGACCATCTTTTTCGAGTACGGGGCGGTCTTTGGCGCCTGGGGCGCCATTGCCGAGCTGCTCAAGGCCCACTGGAAAGAGCTCGGAGTCGACCTGAACATCGCCCAGCAGGATCGGACGCTCTTTGACACCCGCGAACAGGCTGCCGAGGTCGAGATGGGCATCTGGACCAGCAGCAGCGATTTCAACCCTCTTCTGGAAAGCACCTGCCCCTACATCAACTGGATGGGTGGCCCGACGTTCTACACATGGCGCAACTCGAATGGCAAGCAGGGCGAAGAGCCGCCGGAGTGGATGAGGAAGCAGTGGGAATGGTTTGACGCGGCCAAGTCCACGATCGACCCCGAGGAGCAGAAAAAGCTCGTCCGCCAGATCCTGGAGGTCCACAAGGACCAGAAACATACGCTGGGCATCTGCACCTCGCCGCCCGAGGTGGTGGTGGTCAAGAACAACTTCCGCAACGTGCCCGAGGTGGCCCTCAGCGACTATATGCTGCTGTCGCCGGGCAATACCTGCCCCGAGCAATACTACATCAAGTCGAGCTAGGCTTGGCGCTGGGTCCGTTCTATTCGGCCAGACCCTGAGGGCCCCCTCAGGCCCTTGGGGTCTGGCATCACTCGCAGGAGGAGAACGCTTGAATCGACGCGAGCGATTGCGCCGCTGCTACTTTCACGAAGAGATGGATCGCCCCGGCGTCTATAGCCGCACCGGTTTCCCCGAGGACGATCCCACCTATGACCGGCTCAAGGCCTACCTGGCCGCGCATAGCGAGCTCAAGCGCGGCTGGCATCCCCCCATCATCCGCGAGCCCACGGTGCGGGCCGAGGTCCACACCGAGCCGATCTCAGCGGATTTCGAGCGCGAGATCACCGTGTTGCACACCCCCGCGGGCGAGTTCCGCGCCTCGCGCTTCCTCAGCCTGCGCGGCCAGCCCGAGCTCCCCGAGACGCATTTCATCAAGGATCGCCGCGACGCCGAGCGTTGGCTCTCCCTGCCCAAACCGGAGGTCGGCGGCGACGTCTCGTCCTTTTTCGAGCTGGACCGCCGGATGGGCGACGCGGGCATCGTCGACGTGGGGCTGGGCACCAACCCGGCTGGCTACCTGAACGGGATGCTCGGCTCCGAGACGCTGGCCTTCATGTCCATCACCGACCGTGACGTGGTGCATGAGCTCTGCCAGCGCCGGATGGAGACGTTGCAGGAGGCCATCAAGTATCTGCTGGCGCGGGGGGTCGGGCCCTTCTTTGGCCTCTCTGGCCACGAACTGGTGGCCCCGCCGATCCACGGGCCCAAGGACTTTTGGGATTTCAACGTCAAGTACGACCGGCCGCTCAACGACCTGATCCACGACGGCGGCGGGCGGGTCCACGTGCACTGCCACGGGCGGCTGGCCCTGGTCTTTCAGGGCTTCCTGGAGATGGGCGTGGACGTGCTGCACCCGGTGGAGCCGCCGCCCATGGGCGACCTCACCGCGGCGCAGGCCAAGGCGCTGGCGGGCGACCGGCTGACCATCGAGGGCAACATCCAGATCGCCCACATGTACGAGCATACTCCCGCCGAGGTCCGGGCCGAGACGGAGGCGCTGATCCGCGACGCCTTTGCGGACCACCGCGGGCTGATCGTCAGCCCCACGGCCTCGCCCTACATCCGCGGCGCGGGCGAGGAGTGCTTCCCCATGTACCGGGCCATGATCGACGCCGTGCTGGCGCAAGCATCATAGAAACGAGGACACCATGACAGAGAAGGCTTTGATCGCCCACTGGCCGTTGCAGAGCGACGCCAGTGATATTGTGGGCCACAACGACGGAGCAGCTCAGGGGATCGCTTATGTCCAGGGCACGCGGGGGAGCGTAGCGCGCTTTGATGGCGCCGCGAGCCAGATCGTGGTGCCTGCCAGCGAGGCGCTGCGGCTGGGCAATGGCGATTTCACGATCGCCGTCTGGGCGCGCTGCGACCAGCCGATGCGCGGCGCGTTCGGCGACATCCTGTCCAAGTTCGACGCCGCCAATCGCTGCGGGATCAATCTCACCGTTGCCGGCAGCTCGCCGGGCTACAACGGCATGTCCGACACGCGCCACCTCCACCTGGGCATCGACGACGGCTATCTCAGCGGCTGGGAGGACTGCGGCAAGCCCTGCCCCTCCAACGCCCTCATCTCTAACCTCTTGTCCATGGACGGCGAGTTGTACGCCGGCATCGCCGACGCCGCCGATCCGTGGGACGCCGCGCGCGTCTTCCGCTGGCGCGGCGGGCAAGAATGGGACGACTGCGGGCGGCTGGGGAGCGACCTGCTGCACCGCTCGGTGCAAGGGATGGGCGTGCACCAGGGCGTGCTTCACGCCGCCGCGGGCGTGTGGGACTGGAACAAGTCCGCCGGGATCGTACCAGGCTTTGTCCCCGCCCCGGCGCGCATCTTTGCCTACGAGGGCGGGCAGACCTGGCGCGACCTGGGGGCGCCGGATGGGATCAGCCCGCGGGCCTTTTCCATGACGAGCTTTGAAGGGCACCTTTATGTCAGCCTCGACCGCGTCGGTGGCGGCAAGTGCTTCATGTTGGAGGGCGACCGCTGGGTGGACTGCGGCTCCATCGAGCGCGACAATTTCGAGTGCCTGATGCCCATGGGCGGGGTGCTCTATGGCGCTACCCATCACACCATCGCCCGCTACGAGGGCGGCCAGCGCTGGACCGTGATCGGCCACGAGCCCTTTGGCATCACCCAGATCCATTCGATGCAGGTCTACGAGGGCCAGCTCCACATCGGGACCTGGCCGCAAGGGTACGTGCTGCGTTACGAGGGGGATGGCCAGTGGGCCAACACCGGTCGGCTGGGGATCCCCGAGGGCTTTCAGGAGTGCAACGAAGTCAATGACCTGACGGTGCACAACGGCAAGCTCTATGCCGGGGTGATCCCCAAGGCGCAGGTCTACCGCTACGAGTCCGACGGGCACTGGACGCTCATCGGCAGCCTGGGCAGCCAGCCCGGCTGGCGGGACATCAAGAGCGATACCTGGCGTCGGGTGCCGACGATCACCACCTTCCGCGGGCGGCTCTTCGCCGGGACCGGCTCGTGCGTCAGCCGCGCGGAGGATGTGGACCCCGACGGGAGCCTGGGGCGGGTCTATGCCTTGCAGGCCGGGCAGATGGCCAGCTACGATCGCGACCTTGACGATCAGTGGGCCCACCTGGCCGCGGTGCGGGAAGGGAAGCGGCTGTCGCTCTATGTCAACGGGCGGCTGGTCGCCTCCTCCGAGGCCCCGGCGCGGCAGGTCCTGGACCTGGCGAACCTGGAGCCGCTGCGCATTGGTGGTGGCCCGCAAGGTCACTTCGCCGGCGAGCTATCCGACCTGCGCCTGTACGAGGCGGCCCTGGATGGGGCGGACGTCCGCGCCCTGGCGGGGTGAGCTACCGTCCCGCCGCGCCAGGGCGGCGGCATCCGGCAGGGTTCGGGCGGCGTCGCTCTCCCAGAGCGGCCATGGGTTAGGAGTGAGGCATCGGATAGGCGGGGGCCAGCTTGCTGGCCTCCGCCTTGCCGTGCCGGCCCGCGGAGCACCGAGGCGCAGGCTTGTGCTCTAGTCGTTGTAACGGATCGTCAGCGTGGACAGGCTCGGGGTGCCCAACTCGGCGTTCACCAGGCTAGAGAGCGCCAGCGGGATGGTCTCGTTGCTCTCCTTCATGGCATCATCGATGATGGTCACGGCAAAGGTCGCGCTGGTTTGGCCAGGGGCAAAGATCAGCGTGCCGCTGGCCGGAAGATAGTCGGCGCCAGCGGTGGCCGTGCCCTCACCGGTCCGGTAATCCACCCGCACCTCCACCCCCGAGGCCGCGCTGAGCCGGACCGAGATGACGGCTTGTCCCGCGTTTTCCGCAACATAGTTGTTGGAGAGCGAGAAGCGCAGCGCGTCGTTATCGGTGATCGAGATGGTGGTGGTGGCGGAAGCGCCCAGCCCCGCGTTCACCGGGTTAGCGAGCGCCAGCAGGATGGTCTCCCCGGCCTCGGCTCGGGTGTCGTCCAAGATGGTCACGGCAAAGGTCTGGCTCGTCTGGCCAGGGGCAAAGATCAGTGTGCCCTGGGCCGGGACATAATCCTCGCTCGCGGTGGCCGTGCCCCCTGCGCAGGCGTAATCCACCCGCACCTCTTCCTCGACGGCGACGTTCAGTTTGACGGTGACCAAGACCTGGCCCGCGCTCTCGTTCGCCAGGTAGGAGGTGGAGCCGAACTTGAGCGAGTCGTTGTCCTTGATGCTTACGCTGGCCGTGGACGGGGAGCCCAGCCCCGCATTCACCGGATTGGAGAGCGTCAGGCCAAAGGTCTCCGTGGCCTCGGCGAGGGAGTCATCCAGCAGGCGCACGCTCAAGCTTCGGCTCGTCTCGCCAGGGCTCAAGATGACGGTCCCGCTGGCCGAGAGGTAATCCTGGCCAGGCGTCGCCGTGCCCCCTCCCGTGGCATAGTCCACCCGCACCTCTCGGTCGGCCGGGGCGTTCAGCTTGACGGCGACCACCACCTCGCTGGCGTTCTCGTACGCGCTATAGTAGCTTAGGCTAAACCGCACCGCGTCATTGGCCTCGATGGCGAGGGTGGCGGTGGCGGGCGCGCCCAACCCGGCATTCACCGGCCCGGAGAGCGCCAGGAGGACGGTCTCTTTCTCCTCCGCCTCCTGATCGCTAAGGATGTTCACCGTAAAGGTGCGGCTGGTCTCGCCTGGCGCAAAGATCAGCGTGCCGCTGGCGGGGAGGTAATCCTGCCCGGCCAGGGCCGAGCCGTCGGCGGTGGCATACGCGACCCGCGTCTCGACCGAGGAGGGGCCGTTGAGCTTGACCGTCAGGACCGCCTGCCCATCGCTCTCCTTCACCGAGTAGGCGCTCGCGCCAAAGCTGAACGCGTCATTGTCGCCGATGGTGAGTGCCGCCAGGGCGGGCGCGCCCAGCTCGGCGTTGACCGGGTTCGCCAGTACCAGTTGGACGGTTTCGGCCTCTTCGGCGAGCAGGTCATCCAGGATCGTCACCGCAAAACTTTGGGCGGTTTGACCAGGCGCAAAGACCAGCGTGCCGCTGGCGGGAACATAGTCCTCGCCCGCCGCGGCCGTGCCCGGCAGCGCGGCATAGTCCACGCGCACCTCCTGGTCCGAGGCGGCGTTGAGGCGGACGTTGATGATCTCCTGGCCCTCGCCCTCTGGGACGCTAACCGAGCTGAGGCTGAATTTGAGCGTGTCGTTGTCATAGATCTTGATCGTGACCAGGTCCGGCGAGCCTAGCCCGGCGTTCACCGGGTCGAACAGGGTCAGGGTGAAGGTCTCGTCGGCCTCGGCCTGGAGATCGGCGATGATCGGCAGGGCCAGGCTGTAGCTGGTTTCCCCAGGGGCCAGGACCAGCGTCCCGTCCATGGGCGCATAGTCCAGGCCTGCCGTGGCCGTGCCCTCCGCGCAGGCATAGCTCACCCGGACCTCCTGGCTGGAGGCCGCGCTGAGCAGGACCGTGACCACGGCCTGCCCGGCGCTCTCGTTCACCGTGCGCAGGCTGGTGGAGAAATCCAGCGTGTCGTTGTCGTCGATCATCAGGGTGGAGGAGGATCGGCTGCCCAGGATCGCATGGTCGGGATCGCTCAGGGCCAAGAGGATGGTCTCGTCGGCCTCGGCGAGCACGTCGTCCCAGATGGCGACGCGCACGGCGGCGCTAGTGACGCCGGGGGCCAAGTCCACCGTGCCGCTGGCCTCGGCATAGTCCGTCCCGGACGTGGCCGTGCCCGCCTGCGTGGCATAGGCGACGGTCACGGGCAGCTCGGAGGCCGGGCTGAGGCGCACCACGACCTCCGCGACGCCCGCGCTCTCATTGACATAGGCCGAGCTCAGCTTAAAGTTGACCTCGGGCGGGCCATCGTTGTCCACGATGGTCAGGCTCGCCGCGGCGGGCGCGCCCAGCCGGCCGTTCACCGGGTCGCTCAGGGTCACCCACAGCTCCTGGTCAGGCTCATCCCGGTTGTCGTCGAGGAGAGGCACCGCGAGCTCGGCCACCGTCTCGCCGGGGGCAAAGGTCAGGGTGCCGCTGGCGCTCGTATAGTCCTGCCCCGCCAGCGCGCTGCCATCCGTCGTGGCGTAAGCCACCGTGACCGCGCGCGCCGCCGGCTCGCTCATCACCACCTGGACGATGGCGGGCCCGGCGCCCTCGTCCTGGGCGTAGGAGGGCGCGCTGAAGGCCAGGCTGGGGTTGACGGGCATCTCGTCCAGCGCGCGCCCCTCGTAGCTGAGGCGGAAAGGCGCGCCGTTGCAGTGGGTGGCCACCCATTCCACCCTCCCGCCGCTGGTCCCCAGCTTGAGGTTGGGGTAATAGGTCTTGCTCAGGCTGCTGGCCGTCAGGATCTGCTCGGGCGAATCCCAGCCATCGCCGGTATAGCGCCGCCACCAAAGGCTGCCGGCATCCTCCCAGGCCACCCAGCCTTGCCCATCCTCGCCCTGAGCGATGGAGGGCCACAGGCCCGCGCCCACGTCCACGGGGTCGCCATAGGCCAGGCCATCGTCGCTGCGCCGGAAAAGGATATGGTCGCCCGCGGCGTAGGCCAGGTAGAGCCGGTGGCCGACGCCGGCCAGGGAGAGGCCCGGCTCGTCCCCGGCGCTATCCGAGTCGCTGCTCAGCTCGACGGGCCCGCTCCAGGTCTGGCCGCCATCGGCCGAGTGCAAGGCCAACAGGCGAAAGACGGCCATCAGCCCGTAAAAGGCTGGCTCGGTGGTGCGGGCCGCGAGGGTGACGTGGTCGCCCGCGGCATGGAGCGCGGCGTAGCGGGCGGTCTGTCCGGGGCCCGAGGCGGCGTCGATCGACCGGGCCGCACTCCAGGTGAGGCCGCCATCGTCGGAGGCCGCGTAATAGAGCGAGCCATCGTTATCGCTGGCGGCGGCCAGATGCAAGCGGCCATTGGTTGGGTCGAGATAGAGGGCGGGCCGCACCGCGTTGAATGCGCCCCCCAGCACCGGGACAGGCGCGGACCAACCGCTGCCGGCGGGCTTGAGGGCGAACCAAATGCGGGCGTTGGCCGAGCCCTCGCGGCTGGCAAAGGCCAGGTAGAGCGCCGCGCCGTCCGTCGCCAGGGCCGGAGAGCCGGTCTCGGCGCTGGACTGGAAGACGGCCTGGGCGGGCGACCACACGACGCCGTCGGCCGAGGTGGCGTAGAGCACCCGATACCCGCCGGTGACGCTGTGCCAGGCCCAATGCAACAAGCCATCGTCATCGCGCACGAGCTTGCGCGCGTGAGGGTAGCCCGTGGCGGAGAGGGTGTCGGCAAAGAGGCCGGCGGGCGGCTCCGTCGCGGAGGTGTCCTCGGTCAGCGCCCGGAGCGCGTTGATGCGGCCATGGCCGAAGAAGGGGTCCACGCCGACAGGGCCCAGGTCCTCGGCGGTGGATTCCATGAGGGCGCGCACCTGCTCGTTGCTGCGGGCCGGGTCCTGGGAGATGATCAGCCCGGCCAGCCCGGCCGCGTGGGGCGTCGCCATGGAGGTCCCCGAATAGGTGGCGTAGGTGTCATTCCCCGCGGCGTCGCGTGGGGTGGTGGAATAGACCAGCTCGCCGGGGGCGGCCAACGCGACGTAACCGTCGCCATAGTTGGAAAAGCAGGAGCGCAGGTCGTCCCGGTTGCTGGAGGCGATGGCCATGGCCCTGGCGTAGGCGGCGGGGTACATGAGCTGGTCGCGGCCACTGTTCCCCGCCCCCGCCACGATCACCGCGCCGCGGTCCCAAGCATAGTTGATGGCGTTCTCCAGGATGAACGAGCCACTGGTCCCCGCGAGGCTCAGGTTGATCACGCGGGCGCCGCTATCGGCCGCATAGAGGATGCCGTTGGCCACGGCATCGAGGGTGCCGCTGCCACTGGCGTTCAGCACCTTCACGGGCATGATCGCACAGCGCGGGCAGATGCCCACCAGCCCCTGGGGGTTGTCCGTCGGCGCGGCGGCGGCGATGCCCGCCACATGGGTGCCGTGAAAGTGGTCATCTAGCGGGTTGGCATCGCTGTTGATAAAGTCCCAGCCATGCACATCGTCCACATAGCCGTTGGCGTCATCGTCCAGGCCGTTGCCGGGGATCTCGCTGGGTCGGGACCAGAGATTGGGCGCCAGCTCCGAGTGAAGATAATCCACCCCCGTATCCACGATGGCGATGGCCACCGCGGGGTCGCCGGCCGTGATCTCCCAGGCGGCGGGAGCCTCGATCCGGTCCGGGGGCCACTGGTTGGCCAGCCCTGGGTCGGTGAGGTCGAGGGCGTGGTAGAGATAGTTCGGCTCGGCGTATTCCACCTCCGGCCGAGCCCGCAAGGCCTTCACAGCATCCTCGACCGACAGGCCTGGGGGGAGGGCGAGCACCTGAACCCCCAGCGGCTTGATGTGGCGCAAGGTGGAGAGACGCTTCTCTTTGAGCAGGCCGTTAAGCTGGCTGGGGGGTACGGAGCCGCGGAAGCGCACCAGGACCTCGCCTTCGGCGAAACCGGTGGCGTCTGGAGCAGGGGACTTGCCCTTGGCTGGCGAGCCATCCGCCGGCAGATGACCTTGGGCCTGGGCTGGGCTGGCCCAGCCGGCCAACGCGACGAGACAGAGGACAAGCAGCAGGGTGGAGAGGAGCCAGCGTTGAACAGGGGCAGCGCGCATGATATGCCTCCCGGTGCTCGGTCTGCAAACCCTTGCAGAGGGTCCAGGGATGGCTCGCCCAGCCCACAGCGCGATCTCGAGCATGCCACCCCTTGGGGCAAACATCCAGTCTACAGTGTATATCTTAGCGGCTGCCGTTGACCTTGTCAACAGCCTGTGCTTGCGAAATGCTGACAGTTTGGGCCTGCTGGCGAGCGGCGTGGGGACCGAGCGCCGCGTGCAGCCATCGCGCCACGCCACCGAGCGCGCGATCGGTGAGGGCAAGGGGTCATCCGCTGGGGGCAAGCTCATGCGGGTGCGCGACCCGCCGTCTGCGTCCGGTCCAATGGCGAAGAGGGCGTGCCCCCGGCCGCGCCTGACGGAGGTATCGGGATCGCTGACCTGACTGGCCTTACTAAGTTGGCGGCTCCTTTTACGTGGTCAGCAGGACAGCTTGAGCCCCTTGTGTCGGGCTAGGCGGGCAAATGCATGGTCGCCGCCGCCAGCGCATTGCCGTAGCGCGCGGCGAGGCTGTCGTGCTCCCGAGGCGCGCTGCGCAGCAAGGCGGGCTGGTTGGTCAGCAGCACGCAGGCCAGCCGCGAGCAGGGGTCGGCCCAATAGATCGCGCCGGTGGCGCCCAGGTGCCCAAAGGTGGAGCGGGAGAGCAGGTCGCCAAAGGCCTTGTTCCCCAGGCTCCAGCCCAGGCCCCAGCGGTCGGTCAGCTTTTGCTCCGCGCTGATCCCCGGCAGCAGGGCGGTCTGGTCGGCGGTCATGGCCGCGCGCAGGGCGGGGCTCAAGGGGCCCTCGCTCTCGCCCAGCATGTGCATCAGGAACCGCCCCAGGTCCTCGGCGGTAGAGTGCAGCCCGCCCCAGGGGTTGCCCAGCGCCCGCCAGTAGGTGGTGTTCCAGTCGTTGCCCACGTCCCGGCTGCCTGCGGGAAAGACCGCCGGCAGGCTGTAGGCAGCCCGCGCCATGCCGGAGGGCGGCATCCCCAGGGTGCTATCGCGCATCCCCAGCGGCACGAAGAGGCGGTCGTGGAGCCAGTCCCGCAGCCGCAGCCCCGTGAGGCGCTCCACCAACTCGGCGAGCATCAGGATGCCCATGCTCTGGTAGCTGACCCGCGTCCCCGGGGGGAAGAGCAGGTCACTGGCGCAGGTCGCCCGCACAAAGTCGGCCAAGGGCGCCTGCCTGGCGCGCAGCGCGGGGCTCTCGGGGAGCTGGTCGCACAGCCCCGAGGTGTGGGTGAAGAGGTGGCGGATGAGCACCTGCTCCTTGCCGTGGCCCGCGAACTCGGGGAGATGGAGCGAGATGGGCTGGTCCAGGGCGAAGGCGCCCTCCTGCAGCAGCAGGAGCGCCCCGGCGCAGACCACGGTCTTGGTCAGCGAGGCGATCAAAAAGAGGGTGTCCCGCTCCACGGGCGACGCGGGGTCATCGGGGTTGCGGGCGCCCGCCCAGCCGACGCGCACGAGTTGGCCCCCTCGATAGATGGCGGTGACCAGCCCCGGGATAAAGCCGGATCTGACCGCCGAAGAGAGTAGCTCCGTCGCCTGGTCCAGGCCGGACGCGGATAGGCCCACCTGACCCGCGGGGGTGTGCTCCACGATGTGCATCTCGCCCTCCTTCTTGGCCGCCGGCGCGGCCCGCGCGTGATGCCCCCCATTATCGTCATTGCCGTGGAAGGGGCAACTCCCAGCCGGCCCCGGCCTAGAAGCCCAGCCCTCAGCAGTCGGGTGGCCGGCCGGTGGACAGGTGGAGGAGCGAGAGCAGCAGGAACCCCACGCCATCCACCGCGTCGTAGCGGTCCTCCCCCACATGGCCGCGGAACAACCCTCCGGCCCACAGCGCCGCCACCGCCTCGTCGGCGACCCTCCGGGCCTGATCCCACAAGGCCGGGAGGCCCAGGCTGCCCGCCGCGCGACAGAGAAAGTCGATGCAACGGCCATAGTGCTCGGCGTAGGCCCGTTGGCCGCTGCCCAAGTCCGCGGGGTTGATGAAGGGCATGAAGCCAAAGGCGGAGCGGGTCGGCCAGGTGACGATGTCGTGCTCATTGGCTACCGTCCGCTCCGTGAGGAGCGGGCGCGCCTCTTCCTGGGCGACGACCTCGATGCCCAGGCCCTTCCAGTGGCTGACCGAGAGCTGTACCGTATCATCGCCCCAGCCCTTGACGTACTCGAAGACGAGGGTCAGCCGCTTGCCGTCGGGGCGCAGTCGATAGCCCTCGCCATCTCGCTGGGTGAGGCCCATCTCGTCCAACAACTGGTTGGCCCGAGCCGGATCGTACTCGATCAGGTTCAGGGCTTGCGGCTCCCAATAGAGCGGGGAGGAAGGCAACGGCGCCACCTGGGTGGGCACGCCCAGGCCCAGCGTGGTGGTCTCGATGAGGTCCTCGCGCTTCAGCCCCAGCGACAGCGCCCAGCGGAAGCGCTTGTCGCCGATGATCTGGCGCATCACCGGGTCCTTGTGGGCCACGTTGGGGTGGATGCCGACCTCGCTGCCCCCGGCGTTCTGCCAGGCCAGCACGCGATAGTCGCCCTTGTCCTTGTTCTCCTGAAAGACAGGATAGTTGGCGAAGGCGATGTGGCGCAACTGCATATCCACCTCGCCCGAGATGGCGCGCATGTTGAGCACCGTCGCGTCACCCACGATCATGTGCTCGACGCGGTCGATGTAGGGCAGTTGGTTGCCGTCCGTGTCCACCTTCCAGTAATAGGGGTTGCGCTCCAGCACCACCGGCTGCTTAGGCGAGGGCACCACCACGCGCCAGGCCGCGATCACCGGCAGATCGGCGTTGGTCTGGTGGTTGAACTTTTGGCCGTGCAGGCTGACCCAGGTCTCCTGGCTGGCCTCCTTGACCAGGGCATCCAGCTTGGCCTTCTCGGTATACGTCGCGTGAAACTGCTGCAGGTAGTGCTTGGGATACAGGGTGATATACAGCCCCATGGAGGAGGGGAGTTGGCTCATGAAGAGGCCATAGGGCCCGGCGAACTTGAACTGGACCGCGTAATCGTCGAGCTTGGAGAACGCGACGGGCTGGCCGTCCGGCGCCAGCCAGCCAGGAAAGGACGGGCTGATCTCCTTGTTACCGATGACGTCCGCGTGGGGGAAAGGCCGGCCCCTGGCCGCGCCTGGCGGATGCACGGGGCCAAGGGGGTGGTGCGCTTCTCGCCGCCGCTGCTCAATTGGGTGGCTGAACCTCAAGCCCCTGGCTCTGGAAGCCAACCGCGTTTTCTCCAGCGATCGAGCAATGAGGGCCGCGAGGCATACTTTTGGGCCAGTTGATCCAGGCGTGCTTGAAAAGAGCACCTCGTATCCTGGAACTCGGCCAATTGTTCGAGCCTGACCAACGACGTTGTGGCTTGATCGTAAACAGAAGCGATCTTGCGCCCGGCGTCCAGCAGGGTTTCCACCTGTCGCCAGGCCTGCGCCTCGCTGGCGGCCAGTGCCTTCATCTCTGCGATATGCTTCTGGCGGGCGGCCTCAGCCTGGCGTTGCTGCTCTGCCTTGGCCAGTTGTTCAGCCCGCAGGAACAACTCCCGAATGGTTCGTCGCCTCGCCAGCTGAGGGTGTTCTTGAGGCAGGAACGTGCCCAGCCGCTTGCGCAAGGCAGGCCCCACACCGGGATCACCTTCAGCCAGGCGCGTCAGGAAATCATCGCATTCCTCGCGGGGCAGGCGACCGATCAGCGTGCCGTAGCCGGCCGTCAGGGTCTTCCCGCGGTCTGGACTGGCTTCGGCGGCCGCCTGCACTAGGAAGGGATCGATCTCAAAGACCCGGACAAAGCTCTGCAACGACGGAGAGAGTTCCCTCAAGCCCGGCGGGACCGGTGGCTCGCGGTCCTGAGCGGCCAGGTCGGGGGCGTCCCCTTCGCATCCTTCATCGGCATCCCCGTCGCCATAGCTGGTCATCGCTTTCAGCCAGGCCAGGTAGAGCAGACGGCAATCGCCTTCCAGCAGGTCGGCGCGCAGTCGCACAAAGTGCGCCAGGCCGGCCTCGGCTTCCATCCAGCGGCCACCGTCTTCGGGGCCAAAGTCCAGGTCCAGCACCTGGTATCGGCCGATCGCCTCGAAGGTGATGGTTTCATCGACGCAATAGGGCTCAAGATCGGCGGCATCCAGCAGCCCCTCGGGAAAGCGAAACATCAGCCGCAGGCTGCCCCAGTTCGCCAGGTAAAAGTAGGCATCGAAGTACTTCAACAGCACCTGTTTGGGATCGTGGCGGAAGTCGCTCCAGTGGTAGCTGACCACCGCCCGGCTGGGGCCGACCTCGATGTGGCTGGACAGCTCGTTGACCGCGGCCTGCTCTTCGGGAGTCAGCAGCCGGTCAACCGCCTGCCACTCATGGCACTGGTATACGTCCATGGCTGTTCCTACCTGGTCGCCTCACGGATCCCCGCCAGGAGCCTTCTGCCGAAAGCGGTGATCCGGAAGGTGGAGAGCTCGCGGAATCCTGCGCCGAGCCTAGGGTGCGGCTCGTATTCTGGTTGCACGATCCCAAAATCCACCAGTGGGCTGATCACCGTGTGCTCCATGATGATGCGCAGGATGAGCTGGGCGCTGTCCCGATCTTCGATGGGCCAGTACAGCCCAGCATCTTGGATCAGCGAATCGGCGAATGGGACGAAGGAGGTCGGCTCCTCCACGGGCGCGGCCAGCAGATGGGTGAGCGCGAGCCGGACAACCGCCGGCGGCATACGGCCGTCCTCGAAACCATGAGCAGAGGCAACCGCCCAGTTGGTTCGCGTCCACCAGGTCGCCAGCAAGAACCAGACCTGCCAAGGGGCAGGCGCGGCCAGAAAGCGTTCCCCGAGCGGGGTCAGTTTCCATCGCCGGCTGGGGCCTCCCGTGACCAGGCCGCCCACCGCGGCCAGGACGTGCCGGAAGTAGAGCGGCCAGACATCGGTCTCGCTGCGCACGCGAAAAACCTGCCCTCCAATGACCGCTTCCAGTTGAGGCGGCTCGACCAGCCGGGCGCAGATCTCGCGTACCGCCTTCAGCGTAAGGTTTCCGAGGGATGGAGTTCCAGTGACCTTGTTATCACGGAGGTAGGTGAGGAGGACGATGACATCGCGACGAAGCGGCAGGTTCTCTGCCACGATCTGGTCTTCTGATAGCAGCGCGGGCCCTGGTGCATCCGGCTCGGGCCTCAGCCCGACCGATTCATCGTCCTCCATGGGCCAAGGGCTGCTCGCCTCGGTGCTCCTGCCGCGACCCATGCTCCGCAGTTGCGCATTGACTTCGGCCAGGTCAAAGGCTGCCGGGTCAAAGTCCCCGCCGATCCAGGTCAGGTATTCCTCATGTTCCTCGTGGCCGGGGTTGCGGATCGCTTCCAGCATGTGCTGATAGCCCCAGACGCCGCCCACGTCTTCGGGCGGGCAGGCGCGACTGCCCTTCAGGCAGATGGGATAGCGGACGCCCTCTTCAGGCGGAAGGATCTTTTCCACCAGCAGCGTGTGTTGCCAGCCATCGCCAAAGTCATATTCGTAGCCGAGCCGTTGCCCCTCTCGATCGATCACCTGGTTCAGCTTGAAACTGGCTTCGTCCAGGGTGCCCATGTCGCCGAATTCGTCGTCCGCAGGATCGCCGTAGGTTATTCCCTCGATCGTGAACAGGTGTAGGTGATAATCCTGCCAGCCCATCACGATCTGCAGGATGTCGTGCAGCTTGAGCAGGGTGGTATTGGCAAGCACCTGGATCCGCCGCCAGACAGGCGGGCGCGTGCCATTCAGGGTGACTTTGATCTGGTAGATCTGGCCGGGCTTGTTAGGCATCTTGCCCTCCTTTGAACCTATGGGAGAGGGGCTATCCCCTGCGCCTCTCGCTGTGCTGGTTCAGCGTGAAACGGGATCCTTCGGATGGCTAGAGCGTTCCTTTCGCCCTGCCTCCGCCGGCTTGGAAGCCACGCGGGCCCTGGTGGATAGACGATGGGACTCGCGACGCTTCGCTTGAGCGACGGCCAACTTGCGTTCGCGCCCTGCCCGGATCAGCTCCTCCGGCCCCCAGCCGGCCTCGGGGCGCGCTGTGGCCGATGGCGCCGTGCAGCCGATTCCCATTGTACTTCTGAACAAGTTGGGCCACAAGCTGAAGCCCATGGCTCGAGGCCATCCTGGGTGCCGCCTTGGGAAGCCTCCCGGGGCGTGTTGCTGAGGGCTTGCACCAGCGCTCCCTTGAGCGTCAGATCCTTCTACACCACTTTGCGAGACATTATCTTCCGCTACATCGCTAGCGGCACGGAACAGGGATCAGTTGCAGGAGTTCTGGTCTTCGCCAAAAGACCAATTCGGCGTCTGGTTGCACGAACCTTGCGCTAGATTCCAACGGTGACCGGCGTTGAAACCAGCTAGCCGGCGAGAACCCCCCTGAACTCTAGCCCGTCAACCCCTCCCTCGTAGCAACGCCGAACCGGGCCAGCAACTCCTGCACCTCGGCCAGCTTGTCGCCGGGCACCACCGCCAACGCCCGGTTGCCGGCCGAAAAGGGCGCAAGATAGGGCTGCAGCTCGGGCTGCTGTCGCAACTCGTCCAGGGCCTCCTGGTCGTGGAACTGGAGCAAGGTCAACGTCTCGGCGGCGGCGCTGCCGTAATAGCCACCCCAGGCCTTGAGCTGGGCTTCCAGGTTGGCAGGCAGCGTGCCCCGGTGCAGCTTGGCCAGTTCTTCCAGCAGGCGGAGGACCTTGCCTTTGCTGCCCCCGGCCCGCCGCACTGACTTTTCGGTCAACTGCCAGCGGCCCTCGCCCGCTTTCTCGGCCAGTTGGTCCAGGCGGCTGCGCAGGTGCAGGCTGGGCACGGCGTGGACGGCCTGGATGCTGCCATCCTCCCGGACGAGCACGCTTTTGTCGGCGGCCTCCGGGTCGACACCAGAGACGGCCGGGAACAAATCCTGGCCCACCAATGCGGCGACCAGCGGCTTTTCGGCGCCCTTGCGCACCAGCGCCACCGCGGGCGAAAGGGCGCGGGCCAGGTGGCTAGCGGTCTGGGGCTCGGCCATCAGTCGCGCCAGCAGGCTTGCGTCGGCGGCCTGGAGCAGGCTCACGCCGCTGCGAAAGACGATCCGCTCGTGATGGGCGCCCCACTCTTGCAGTGAGCGGCGCACGTTTTGCGGCAGCTCGACGTCGCTCATCTCTTCCAGCAAGCGAGTGACCTCGGGCACCTCCAGTCCCATCTGCTGCGCCCGGTAGATCGAGTCTCGCGACAGGCGGTAGGCAAAGGCCCCCCGATCGGCCTGCTGTCGCTCGGCGAACAGGTCCAGACGCGCCAGCCAGGCCAGGCTCACAGGGCCGAGGGCCAACACCTGGAAGCTCGGTTGGACGACCAGCTTGCCTGACTCTGGGGCCGGGAGCCGAGCATCCTCGCCGGTCAACAGCGCCTGGCCTGGCGGTGTCAAGCGAAACACATTCCCCTGCCCGCCAATGGTTCCCCGATCGAACAGGCCGAGTTGGGGCAAAAAGCCAGTCACGATCTCCTGAGTGAAGCGCCGCTCGGCCAACTCGAATTCCCGCAGCAGGTCTTTGGTCGAGCCGGAGTAATAAGCGGTGCCAGAGCGGCCGTAGTAGTAACTGCCGCGATAGTCCTCCACGTAGGTGTGGTTGGCCAGCAGAAAGTCGGCGTCCCGGTCCATTACTTCGGCCAGGAGTTCTTCCAGTTCAAACCAGGTGCTGGCCGGCAAACCGCGCAGTACGTCCAGCACGACATGGCGGGCATGGGCCGGGCGGGGGCTGTACTGGCTGATCTCCTTTGCCCAGCCAGACATAGCTTCCAGGCCGGACCAGGCTTCCAGGCAAGCTTTCTGTTGTCGGATTTGGGGCCAGGTCCAAAAGGGAGGGATGGCCAGAAGATCGGGGTCTTTGAGGCGCAACTGCCCGGGTTGGCGCTGGACCAGGTCCAGTTGAGGTGGCGGCCTTCATCTCGGCCAGGGCATAGTCGTCGCCGAACTCGATGACGGTCAGGTTTTCGTAGAGACGCAGCCCACCGTAGGCTGCCCACCAGGCAGCCAGTTGCTCGCCGATGGCCTGCGGCACCGGGATGCCCAGCAGGCGATCCCACTCGGCCAGGAGGTCGTCCAGGACGGCGCCATCTTCAAACGCCTGGTAGGCGGCCTGGGCGTCCAACCGGTAGACAAAACGGTCCGGCTCGGTCATCTCCAGGCGGGCCAGGTCCGGGTCGGTCAGGGGCGGGGCCGGCGGCGGCACCGTCAGGGGCAGGTCCGGGCCGGGCGGCGAGCCCAGCAGACCTTCGCGCTCGGCCTGGGCCAGTTCCACCGGGTCATAGTCCCAACCTTGTAGCTCGCGGTGAAAGCGCTCCAGGCGGGGGCGGGGCATGGGCGGGCGGAGTGGCAGGGGCGCCTGCTCCAGCAGCAGGATGAGCCGGCCGGCAGCTCGCACCAGGGCCGAGGGGTCGGCCAGTTGCAGGCCGCTGGCGACGCTGTCGTCCGGCAGGTCGCAGGATGCGGGGACGACGTCCTCCAGCAGCGGCGGGAAGCGGCGGGCCAGAATCGGGGGCACAAAGCCGATCTGGAAATAGGGATCGCTGCTCTTGACCGACCAGGACAGGGCAAGGCCTTGATCCCCCAGGTGGAGGCTGTAGGTCTCGATCTGCTTGTGGCGCTTTGGTTCTCCCCACATCTTGGCCAGCCGGGCCACGTCCTCGGGGCGGACCTGGTCGTCGCCCAGCACGAGCAGGGCACGGAGGACCTGGCCGTGCTCGCGGTCCAGCCCGGCGATGGCCCGGCGCAGGTCGTCGGCGTCGTCGATCTCGGCCAGGACCTGGCCAACCACTTCGGCCTTGCGCGAGCCGCGCAACGTCCAACCGCGCTGTTTGGCCATGCTGCGCAAATCCTGGATGGTGATGTGATCCAACCATTGGGCCAATTGCTGGCGGTCCCGCTGCTGGCGCTCCTCGAAACGGTCGGCCAGCCAGGCCGGCGGCTGGTCCGGGCGCCGGGTCGGCGGGGGCGCAACGGGGGTGGCGGGCAGGGGAAAGCCGGGAAGGGCGGCAGCCGGCGCCTCAACGGCAAAGGCGCCGGGCGTTTGCAGCCACCTGAGCAGGACGGCGCCGACGTGTTTGCAGTAGCCGCCCCAGGTGTAGGGGCAACTGCACTGGGCGCGGATGCCGCCCGGCGAGACCTCGACCTCGACCTGGTACATATAGGTGCCGCGCACCTGGGCGCTGAGGGCCTGGCCGGCGCGCACCGGGTTGTGGATCGAGTCCAGGTAGCCGCGCGCCTTGCGTAGACTCTGATCGCTCAGCGGGCCGCGCAGGTCGTTTTCGGTCAGGGTTTCCAGGCTGGGCATGGGCTATTCTCCAGAGACCAGGTGCCGGGACCGGACCTCGACGAATTCACCGGCCAGGGTCGCCGGCGCGTGGTCGGCCACCTCATCCTCGTAGAGAATCGTGTAGCGGTAGCCCTGCTCGGTGAGGAAAAGCTGGCGGTTGGCGCTATAGTCCTGGTCGTTGGTGTCTTTGCTGACCAGGGTGTAAAAGTGGGCCAGCAGGCCGTTCCTTTTGGGGCGCAGGATGCGACCCAGGCGTTGGGCTTCCTCCTGGCGGCTGCCGAAGGTGCCGCTGATCTGGATCATGACGTTGGCGTCGGGCAGGTCGATGGCAAAGTTGCCCACCTTGGAGACAATCAGGCAGCGGAATTCGCCCCCACGGAACTGGCGGTAGAGCTTGCGCCGCTCGCGCACCGCCGTCTTGCCGGTGATGAGCGGGAAATCATAACGGTCAGCCACCTGCTGGAGCTGCTCCAGGTACATGCCGATGATCAACACCTGGTCGTCGGCGTGTTTGGCCAGGAGTTGGTCCAACACATCAAACTGGGCCGGGTTCTCGGCGGCGGCGACACGATATTTCTGGCGGGGCTCGGCCAGGGCATAGTCCATGCGTTGTTCGGGTGGCAGGTTGATGCGGACCTCGGTCACGTCGGCGGTGGCGATCCAGCCCTGCTTTTCCAGGTCTTTCCAGGGCACGTCGTACTTTTTGGGGCCGATGAGCGAGAACACGTCGGTCTCGCGGCCATCCTCGCGGACCAGGGTGGCGGTCAAGCCCAGGCGGCGGCGGGCTTGCAGCTCGGCGGTGATGCGAAACACCGGCGCGGGCAGCAGGTGTACCTCGTCGTAGATGATCAGGCCCCAGTTCCGCAGGTCGAACAGCTCAAAGTGAGGGAATTCATCAGCCAGGGCATAACCGCGCCCCTTGGTGCCGCGCTTGCGGTAGGTCATGGTCTGGTAGGTGGAGATGGTGACGGGCCGGATCTCCTTGCGTTGCCCGGTGTACTCGCCCACCTGGTCTTCGGCCAGCGTCGTTTTGTCCAGCAGCTCGTCGATCCACTGCCGCACGGCGACCGTGTTGGGCGTGAGGATCAGGGTGTTGCACTGCATCTCGGCCATGACGGCCATGCCAACCATCGTCTTGCCCGCGCCGCAGGGCAGGACGACGACGCCCGAGCCGCCGTGGGCCGCGCCGCCGGCGTAAAAGACGTCGGCGGACTCTTGCTGGTAGCGGCGCAGGGCAAAAGGCTGGGCGCCCAGCGTCATCGGCCGCAGGTGCAGATCCAGGGCTTCGCCGTTCACGTAGCCGACCAGGTCCTCGGCCGGGTAGCCGATCTCGACCAGGGCATGTTTGATGTGGCCCCGCCGGGCGGGGACCATTTTGAGGGTCAGGGCGTCCAGCGGGGCGGTGATGAACGGCGCGAGCTGCTTGTGGCGGGCCAGCTCGGCGATGAGCGGCCCGTCGTCGGAGTAGAGAACCAGGCTTTGCCCCGAGGGGCTCGAGGGATCCTTGCGCCAGGCGAGTTTGACCCGCCCGTAGCGCGAGATATACTCCTGGACGTCTACCCGGACGTTGCCGGGCAGCGGGTACTTGCTGTAGCGTTCCAGGCCGTCGAGGATGGCCTCGGCGCTCGTGCCGGCCGAGGCGGCGTTCCACAACGACAGGGGTGTGATGCGGTAGGTGTGGACGTATTCCGGGCTCTTCTCCAACTCGGCAAAACGGGCCAACACGTCGCGGGCCTGCGGGTAGAGGTCGTTGTCCACCTCCAGCAAGACGCTCTTGTCGCCCTGGACGATGACAGGATTGTGCGAATGGTAGGTCATAAACCGGATTCATCCCTTCGAGACCACTAGCCTGCTATCTTGGCGCAGAACGGGCGCAGGGGCAAATTGGCAAGGAGGAATTGATGTGGCGGGTAGAGGGGGATATACTGGGGCAGATCTGAACGTGGAGGGTGGGAGTATGCCAGGAGGAGGGAGCACACCGGAGCCGGATCTGCTGCGCGGGGTACTGGAGAGTTACACCGTGCCCGTGCTGCGCGGGCTG
>ENA-UOUL01000098-UOUL01000098.1-bioreactor-metagenome-genome-assembly--contig:-NODE-98-length-137862-cov-17.247502_pt1 | contig 137862 bp, 89 predicted proteins | sample MGYA00249838_ERZ747220 | MGnify/ENA primary metagenome ERZ747220 (study PRJEB28778, sample SAMN05720191) | bioreactor metagenome | isolation source: Anaerobic biogas reactor | place: USA:Washington... | reverse complement strand
AAATTTGACCTCCGTGGTCTCGCAAAGTATGACGCCTGCCACGACTTACGTAAATCTCAGTTGTGGACAGCAGTGGCCCTTGACACCTATCCTGCCCCCCGCCAGACCCGTCCCGGCCGGCGGCGTCGCACCGCGCGCTGGCTCGGCGTCGGCGCCACCTTTGACAGCCTGCCTCCCTATCCATGTTCGTCGCGACCCATACAATGGTCTTGTCTCCGAGATCGAACGGCTTTCGAGCAAAGGATCAAGCCAGCATGTCCGAGTCCACACAGGAAACTCTTATCGTCCGTGACCGGGACGGAATGTGGGAGCTGCGCTCCGCGGAGGCGTGGACGACGATCACCCTGATGGGCGCGCTGTCGGCCGATCCGCGCACGTTTGACGAATTGGCGCGGGCCTGGTTGCGATACCAGCCGGACGAGGCCTGGGACAGCTTGCCCTGGGCACCGTGCCACGACGTGCCGGCGGAAGGACCCTGGTTGTTGTTGGACCTGGCTTGCTTGCGGATGGTTGCCGGCGGCGGGGCGGAATTGCCCGAAAATCCCGCGGCTTTCCAGCGGGATGAAGGGCCGTGGAACCCGGAAATTCCGGTCGTGTGGCTCAACTTGCCTCCCGATTGGCAGTGTGTGACTGCCGGCGCGGGACAACCCGCGGTCTTGCCGCTGCCGGTGCCTTGCGAACCGCTTGACGTGCGCGGCGTGTTGTTTGGACGCGCCTTGGCCGACGGCATCGCACAGCGGACGCTGGACCTCGCCCGCCGCGAACCGTTGCCTGCCCAGGTTCTCTGCTGGGACGATTTGCCCTGGGACGGCTCGCCGCCGGAGACCCAACGCGAGACCGTGGAACGTTGGCGCGCCTTGACCCTCCGCGTTCACGCCGATTGGCTGATGACTCCGCGCGAGGACCTGGAAGGCCAACCGCCGCGTGACTTCTTGCACCGCGGCCGCGATTGGGTCGAACGCGAGGTTTTCAACCGCGAGCTGCAGTGGTCACACGAGGGCCGCTGTCCGCGCCCGCTGGATCGAGACACCTTTGCGTATCGCTACGGACCGCTGGGGCGTCACGAGGTCGTGATGTATTTCGATCTTTGCCGCGTTCTGATCCGTAAGGCCTGGGAGCGGATCGTCGCGGAACCCGACATCGGCGAAGAGGCTCTGGCCAGTGCCCTGTACGGATACGCGCAGTGGTGGTTGATGGAAAGCGAGGTCGAGGGCGATCCCACACCGCCCGTCCAGATCATCGAACGCGAACGGCGACGGGAGCCCTTGGTCGGAAACGGAACACCGATCGATCCCGATTGCCCGCTTTGCCGGATGCAGGCCGACGGCGAACTGGGTCCCGGACCGACGTTTCGCGGTTTTGACGGACACCATCTCGAACTGGACGAGGAATTTGCGTTCTCGTTGTGCGCGACCCGCGAGGAATGGGAGAAAGAACAGGAGGAATACCGCCGGTTCGACGAGGAGCTGGCGGCCAAAGAGCGGGAACGCGAGGAGGCGGGCGAGGACCCGTTTGGCAGTGTCTGGCAGACCTCGTACATCAATGAAGAAGCGCTCCACGAGGCGGGCGTGGCATCGCCGCTGTCGATGATGGCCTTGGCGATGCGGATGGCCGAATTGGTGGGCGACTTACAAAACGCCGACGGCGACCGGTTCCTGATCGAATCACTCAACGATGCCTTCGACGCCTACCGGGCCGCCGACGACGACCTGCCGCTGTCGGCCGCTGCGGCAACGCAGCTTGCCGAAGCCCTGGAGCAGATCGCCATCGCCTGCCCGTCCCTGACCCCCAAGGCGGCCGATCTTCAAAGCCAGCTTGCGGAGCGCCAACGGCAGTTGGAATGGGACCCTCCGTTCTGATTGCGTTCGCTCCGCCCCCCTCGTTCGCACGCCGCCTCGTTCGCGAGCCCCTGGCTCGCACGCCCACGGCGCTCACGATGCGCCGTCGCTCACACGCTCTCACGCTGTCGGCGTCCCGAATCGGTGCGCCGCGTTTGGCCAGCGGGTCAACCCACTCAGTCCTGCCCGTGCGGGTGCTTGTACGGCGGGCGATACAGTCGCTTGAGCAACTTGGCCGCCTGGAGGTTATCGACGATCTGCTCCGTCGCTTCGTCCCAGCGGACGACCGAGTTGGACTCGTAGGCGATCATGCCCAGCTGGACTGTCGCGGTCGACTTGTAGCCCTCCTCGACGGGGCACGCCGGCTGTCGGCGGGTGCGGACGCACTGCAGAAAGTCGGCCATGTGCAGCGGGCCGAGGTCGCTCTGGACGATGTGCTCCTGGCGTTGGGCCGGCTGGTCCTTGGGGATCACCACCCACCGCTGATCGGAGGCAAACACCGTGGCCTCGTCGCCGTAGAGGAAGATGCCGTTGTTGACCGACGGGTCCCATTCGGTCGCTCCCCACAGCCGGTGACGCCAGACGACGGAAACTTGGTCGAACTCGAAATGCACCGTCAACGTGTCCGGCGTGGTGATCTTGCCTTGCAGGTAGTACAGCCCACCGGCGGCCGTAATCTGTTTGGGCATCGACAGGCCCAGCATCATCCGCGTGGCGTCGATGTTATGGATGCCCCAATCCACCAGGTGGCCGTGGCCGCTGGTCTTTTCCAGCCGCCAGTTTTTGTGACCGACTTGAGGGCTGTACGGGATCTTCGGTCCGGGTCCGCACCACAATTCCCAATCGAGCGACGCCGGCGGATCTTGCGGCGTCGGGTCGAGCGTGCCGGTGCGGTAATGGATCTGCACGTCGGCCTGGACGATCTTCCCCGCCTTTCCCGCCTTGACGAATTCGGCCGCGTCGCGACAGGCCTGGCTTTGCCGCCGCTGGAAGCCGACCTGGACGATGCGGTCCGAGTGCTTCTTGACCGCCTCGACCAGCGCCCGGCCTTCGCGGACATCGTACGCCAACGGCTTCTCGGCATACACGTCCAGGCCGCGCTCCAGACAGGCGATCAGCTGCAGCGCGTGCCAGTGCGGCGGCGTGGCGATGACCACGACGTCCAGGTCCGCCCGTTCCAGCATCTCCGTGTACAGATTGAACGTCTGCGGCTTCTTGCCTTGCAGCTTGTCCAGTTCGGCGACGCTCTGGTCCAGGTGCTCGCGGTCCACGTCGCAGACCGCACTCACCTCGACGCCGCCGACCTTCAGCGCCGCTTTGGCGTCCACCATCCCGTACCAGCCGACGCCGATCACGCCCAGCTTCAGCGTCTTGTCGGCGTCGGCCCGAGTGCTGCTGTGCATGGGGCGCGCCAGGGCAAGCGTCCCGGCAACTGCCGTGGCGCCCAGGAACGTTCGACGATTGGTTGCATCCATCGCTAACTACTCCCCGTTTGCCACTCAGAAATCCGCTGAGCCGTTGCTCATCATCTTGCGACGCGAGTTCCGGCGAGGTAGGCCTTTACCGGCCGCTGGTCGTACGTGCTCTCAACACCGTGCGCTCGGTTGTGCAGGTATTTCTCGAACGCCGCGCACGCCAGATCCGTCTTCCCACGACGCTGAAAGTATCGTCCCAGCCGATACTGCACGTCGTTGATCAGACGCAAAGCCCAGTCCATGCCTTCGCCGCAGTCACCATGCGCGACTTGTTTGATGTCCATCTCCAGCAGCACGGTCCAGATCGCCACGGCCGCTTCTTCCCTGCCGGTCATCGAGAGGGCACCCGCATAATGCCACAGCGCAAGCGGACAGTCCGGCTGCAACTGGACGGCCCGCTTGCTGCATTCCAGGGCCTGCTCGTACTGTTTCTGCTCGTAGTACGTCAGGCTGAGCGTGAACCAGACCCAATGGTCGGTCGGCGAGGAAAGCAATTCGCGCTGTAGCAAAGCCTGCGCCCGCTTCCACTTCTGCTGAGCGACAAGCGTCTCGATCTCGCTCATCGGATCACCTTTGAAACCAATCCGGCTGCTTCCGTTTCTTGTCTTTGCCTCTTTTCATCAGCAACCGCCTTTGCCCACGCTGGTGTTGCTCCCGCTTGCTGGGCTGAGCGTTGCTGTCGTGCTCGGACCGCTGCTTTGAACTGCGTTGGCGGATCATGGCCAGCGATCGTCTCAGCGTGTCAACTGCCCATCAAGTGTTCCAGCACCAGCATTTCCAGCGCCTCGTAATCGCGGGCGGCGATGCAGTCCTGGGCGATCTCGTTGGGGAACGTGCGGACCTTTTCCAGCAACCGCAGGAACACGGCGCGGCTGTTGGCCAAGTGCTTGTGAGCTACATCGGCCTTTTGCGTCCGCATGGCCTTAACGTCCAGACCCACGAAGCGGCCGGTGGACGGGTAGTCGGCCAGTTCCAGGACGCGCACCTGGTTGAAGGCTCCGCGCAGGTTCGCCGCGCCAAAGGACTTGTCCTGGTCGAACTTCAGGCCGTTCTGATCGTTCAGGTGGACGCTGAACAACTTGCCCATCGACAGGGCGAACGCCATTTCGTCCGACGGGTCCAGTCCGGCCAGCAGGGCGTGTGCCGTTTCGATCAGGCCGCCGACGCGTTTCGGATCGACGCTGTGTTGAGCCATCGCGAGCGCGTGCCCGATCGTGGGCACGTAGGCCATGTCGGTCGGTTCGTTCGGCTTGGGCTCGATGGCGATCTCGATCTTGTCGTCGTATTCCAGCATGGCGTTGATGGATTCCAACAGCCAGCGGTACGCCTCGATGGCGTTCTTCGATTCGCGGATGTAGGTGCCTTCGCGGGCCAGCCAGAGAACGATCAGCCTGGTGTCCAAAGCGTTGGCGATATCGATGCACCGCTTGGCTCGCTCGTTGGCCCACTTGCGGCAAGCGGGATCGTTGGCGGTGAATCCGCCGTCGATGCCCTGGGGATGTTCCCACAGTCGCGGAGCCACGAATTCCGCCACCAGGCCCTCGGACGCGATCATCTTTTTCATCGCCGCCGCTTCCTTGCGGATTTTGGCCGGCGTCAGCTTCTCCATGTCCGGCACGGCGTCGTCGTCGTGAAACTGGACCGCGTCGAAACCGAGCTTCTTGTACATCTTCAGCTTGCGGGCAAACGAAATCGAAGGCCGCACCGTCGGACCGAACGGATCGGCGCCCTCGTGAATGTTCCAAGGACCGAATGAGAAACGATAGTCACCTGCCATGGTTCTTCTCCTGGGTTGAGTTGTTGAGCTTGGGGTCCCGCACTTCAAACTTCAATCTTCGCTGCAAAAAGCCCCGCGACGTGGTTCGTCGGCAAAGATTGAAGTCTGAAGTGCCTGCCCCCGACTTGAAGTTGGTTGAGAATCAATTCACGCCCTCGAGCCCGGCCAGTTGCGCCGTTTCAGCAAAGCCCTTCAGTCCCGCTGTCGCCCCGTAGCCGGTCACGCAGCACGCACCGGTCGCCGCCGCCAGTCGCCCGGCTTGTGCGACGGTCATGCCGCGCAGCAGTCCCGTCAACAGGCCCGCGTAGTAGGCGTCTCCCGCGCCGGTCGTATCCACCACCGGTCCCGGCGGGGACACGACGGGGACGTCAATGTACTGTCCGGGGGCGGGACTGAGCAACGCTCCGGCGCTGCCGAGCTTGACTCCCAGCAAGCCCGGCGCCCCGCACGCGCGGAACGCGTCGACAATCCGCCGCGGATCCGTTTCGCCCGTCTGATGCTCCGCCTCCGCACGGCTGGGCACGTAGACGTCCAGGTGCGGCAGGATCCGGTCCAGCGGCTGCAGCGCCCCGCCGCTGCCGGCGGCGTCCAGCGCCGTCTGGCAGCCCGTCTCGCGGATGGCCTGCAGGATCTCCGGCAAGTCCGGTTCCAGCCGCGGCATGAGGGAGTAATAACCGATCAGCGTCGAGCGGCTTTGGGCGAACACGTCCAAGTGCTTGAGGAAGTGCGCTTTGTCCATCAGTCGCGGCGCACCGACGCAATGCGCGAAACTCCGCTCGCCGCTGGGGTCGATCAGCACCGCCGTCGTGCTCGTCGCACCCGTCGGATGCGGCACCAACCAGCGCGTGTCCACGCCTTCCCGTTCCAGGTTCCGGCGGATCACCGTGGCCCACTCGTCCATGCCCGTAAAGCTGAACGCGGCGACCTGCAGGCCCAGTCGAGCCATGGCGATGCCCGAATTGGATACGATCCCGCCCGTGGTCACGTCGATCGGCTGGGCCTCGAACAGTTTGCCGCCGCCGATCGGCACTTCCAACGGCACCGGCCGGACGAGAATATCCACCACACACGATCCGCACAGCACGCAATCGAGGGTTTTCGTTGTGTTCATGCCAAAAAGTGTAGCAAAAGCGCCCGGGATGCAACACCGGGCACAGCAATTCGAACCGGGTAAAACATTCTCTGCATAACTCGAAAAGACGCCCCGCCTCGCCCCCCCCCTTTTTTTGAAGGGCGGTACCTTGTCACCGCCTTGGACAGCGGCCTGCCGCTTCGCAGATGCCTGGGTTCAGGGGAAACCGAACACCGCAGCGGAACCCGAACTGCAGTCGGGGGGCCGTGACACGTGCGAAAACGGCGACAAGTCGCCGCACTCCAAAAATTCACACCGCGCGCAACGGCGGCGGGATGCCGTTGACCACCGGCAGCGGGCCTTGGCCCAGGAGCATGCGGCGCAGGTGGCCCGCCATCAGCTTCGGGCTGCCGCGGAAGGCATCCAGCGAGCTGCCGCCGATGTGCGGAACGATTGTCACGTTGTCCAAATGGACCAGGGGATGATCGGGCGGCAACGGTTCGACGTCGAACACGTCCAACGCCGCACCCATGATGCGCCGCTCCTGCAGTACGCGGATCAGGGCCGGCTCGTCGACCAAACCGCTGCGGGCCGTGTTGATCAGCACCGCCGTGGGCTTCATCAGCCGCAAGAGCCGTTCGCTCACCAGATGCTGGGTCTCGGCCGTCAAGCGGGCGTGAACGGAGACCACGTCCGATTCGCGCATTAGCGTTTCCAGATCGACCATCTGCGCCGGCGCCGTGTCCCCGCTGACGAACGGATCGTAGGCGATGACGCGGCTGCCCATCGCGCGCAGGTATCCCGCCAGCAGCCGAGCGACGGCGCCGTAGCCGACCAGCCCCACGGTCTTTTCGTTCAGTTCGGGAATCGTGTCGCGGTTGGGAAAGTCGCGTGTCCAGCGGCCGGCCTTCAGCGCCGCATGGCCGCGGGCGATGTTGCGGACTTCGCTCAGGATCAGGCCCAGCGCGCACTCGGCCACCGCGCGGGCGTTCCGGCCCGGCGTGTTCAGCACGCTGATGCCCCGCCGCGTCGCGACGTCCACCGCCACATTCTCCGTTCCGCCCCGCAAAACGCCGACCACTTTCAACGCGGCCGCCGCTTCGATCAAGCGGCTGCCCAGCGGCGCGAATTGGACGCAGATGATGTCGAAGGCGTCGACGCCTTCCGTCACGTGCGCCGGCAGCGGCACGGCGTCCGGCCCGCCCTGTTCGATCGCCAGATTGGCCTGCTGCAGATCCACCAGCGTCGGATGCTCCCACCGCCGCACTTCGACCTCCACGCCCAGTTCCGCCAGCGGCGCGAACCCTCGAGGCATGAACTCGGCAGGAATATACACGTCGCTGATCGCCAACAACTTCACGGCGCTGGCCTTTCCACAGGGATGCCGGAAATACCTTGCTCGTCGGACAAACGCGGGCCGAGCGGCCCCAGCCGTCAATCTAGTACATCGTCCGAAACAAAGGTAGGCCCGGTCCGGGCCAATCAACTCTCGTTCGCAACCGGGCCAAGGTGCGGAGCCTGACGGCCGATGGCGGCGCAGTCGCCACGGCTCGGAAAACGCGGCTCCGGCGAAGGGCCGGTCGCGGCGCGTGACCTCTTGGTGTCGGGATTGCGGACCGCGCACTTGCATCCCTTCCCGCGCGGCGCGACAATGTGCCGCATTCAGTGCCCGAAGACTCAGGCGGTCTTGCCAGGAGAAGAAGTGCCATGCTGTTGCCGAAGCTCCGAAACGCGGTTCCGCTGCTGATCGCGGTGTTGCTCGTTTGTGCCGGAGGATGGGCCCGTGCGGCCGATCAACCGCAGTGGGGCGAAGCGGACACCCGAAACATGGTTTCGGCCGAGTCGGGACTGCCGAGCGACTTTGCGCCGGGCGAGCGGGACCTGGCGACCGGCGGCGTCGATCTGTCCACGGCCAGGCAGGTGAAGTGGGTCGCCCGCCTAGGCCAGACGACCTACGGCACGCCCGTGGTCGCCGCTGGCCGAGTGTTCGTGGGCACCAACAACGGCTCGCCGCGCGATCCGCAGATCGCAGGCGACCGCGGCGTGCTGATGTGTTTCGAAGAGGCCAGCGGCCGGTTTCTCTGGCAGCTGAACCTGCCCAAGTTGGAACGGATCAAGTGGGCCGATTGGGCGCAGATCGGCATCACTTCGTCGCCGACGGTCGAGGGCGACCGGGCGTACCTGGTGACCAACCGCGGCGAAGTGGTCTGTCTGGACGTGAACGGCCAGGCGGACGGGAACGACGGCCCGTTTCTGGACGAGGGCCGACTGATGGCCGGGGAAGGAGAGTCGCCGCGGCAGGTCGGCGCGCAAGACGCCGACATCCTGTGGCTGTTCGACATGCCGCGCCAGTTGCAGGCGGAGGCGCACAATGCGTACAACTGCTCGGTGCTGCTACGCGGCGATTTGCTGTATGTCAACACCAGCAACGGCGTCGAATGGACGCACACCTTCGTGGTCCACCCGGAAGCCCCCAGCTTGATCGTGCTGGACAAACGCACCGGCCAGTTGGTGGCCCGCGACGACTTCGGCATCGGGCCGGACATTACGCACGGCCAGTGGAGTTCGGTCGCCGTCGGCCGCGTGGGGGACCGGACGTTGGGCTTTTTCGGAGCCGGCAACGGCGTGCTGTACGCTTTTGAATTGCTGCCTCCGGGAGCGAGCCGGGAGACGGTCCAACGGCTGCGGCCGGCGTGGAAGTTTCACGGCCACCCGCTGGCCCAGACCCAAGACCGCGTGCCGGCCGACCACCAGCACGACAGCACTTCCTACCAGGTGACGGGGATGCCGGTGTGCTACCGGAACCGGGTGTATGTGATTTTCACCCAAGAGCCCTATCACCGGATGAAATTGGGCTGGCTCGTCTGTTTGGACGCCGGCGGCGCGGGCGACGTCACGCGGACGGCCAAACGCTGGTCGTACGACGGAATCGGGGCCTCGCCGTCGACCGTCGCGATCGCCGAGGGCCTGGTCTACGCCACGGGATTCGATGGTCGCCTGCACTGTCTGGACGCAGAGACCGGACAGGTGTACTGGGTTCAGGACCTGGACGGTCCGCTAGCCGCCTCGCCGCTGGTCGCCGACGGCAAGATCTACGTGGGCACCGACCGCCAGCGGTTTCACATCCTGGCGGCCGGCAAGCAACCCAAGCTGCTCAGCACCATCAAAATGGACGGGCGAATTTCCGCGACCGCCGTGGCCGCCAACGGCGTGCTGTATGTGACGACTTGGAAGAACCTGTACGCGGTCCAGGCGAGTCCCGCCGCGGGGCCATGACGCTCCGCGGCAGGTCTTCGCACGTCCGGCAGGCCGGCGGCGGGAGCCAGACGCCGGTTCCCGAACCCTAGCCTCCGGCCATCCGCAGCGCGACTTCGGCGACGCGGCGGCCGAGATTGTCGGTGGCCTTCAGGCCGATCTCGTCCTTGCTGATATCGTCGCCCTGGTTCCACAGGACGGGGCCGAAATGGGCGGTGGGGCGGCCGTCGCCGATGACCAGCATCTCCTGAGCCATCAGCGAAGCTTGCACCGACTGGATGGTCAGCTCCTGTCCGCCGTCCCGAGCGCCGCCCGTGGCCAGCACGCCGCCGACCTTGTTCGACAGCGTAAAACCGTCCTTGCGGAACACCATCCAGCGTTCCAGGAACGCTTTGCACAGCGACGACATGTTGGCAAAGTAGGTGGGCGTGCCGACGATGATCCCCGCCACCTCGGGCGCCGCCAGCTTCTCGGCAATCGGGGGAAAATCGTCCTGCTCGCCCGGCGCCAGCGGCTCGTTCACGAGCATCCCCACGGGGAACTTCAAGCCGGCCAGATCGATCAACTCGATTTCGATCCGCTCCGGCGCGACGGCCTGCGCGGCTTCCAAAGCCCGCTGCACCGCGGCGGCAGTGGTCTTGCCCTTCCGCAAACTGGTCGAGATGCCGATGATCTTGATCTTGGCCCTCGGCTCGGCCGCTTGCACAGACGCCGTCGCGGCGGTCGCGACCGCGGCGGCCGCTGCCGTCCCGATGCTGACTTGATTCAGAAATCCTCGCCGCGTCACTTCATGGCTTGACATGGATTCGGTCCTTTCCTGTTTGGAGGTGACGAAAACGGCACGCCTGCGAGCGACGGGAAACGCACGCTTTCCGCCAGATCGCGATTGGCGGGAACGGTCGCAGAACGTGTCTGTTGAGCATGACCATAAAGCCCGGCCCGCGACAAGTCAACTATCGGCCGGATCCGGCGGCACATCGGCATAGCGTCCGGCCGCGGCGCGGATCATGCGGGCCATGGCGCGGCGGCAACTGGCGGGGGACAGAACTTCAGCTTCGTTGCCCAGACTGAGCACGCGGGGGATGATTTCCAACTCGTGGGCCGCCTTGACGGTCAACACCACGCTGCCGTCTGCGGCGCGTTCGATCTGCTGGTCCGGATGCCAGGGATCCTCGATCACCCAGGGGGCCGCGCGGGCGCTGACGTAGATGCGGAAGTCGCGCGCTTTGCCCGCCGCGGCAAAGATCCCCAGACTCTGCCCCAGGTGTTTTTCCAGATCGAAATCGGCGGGCCGCTTGAACCATTCGTCCAGCGCCGTTGCGCGAAGGAAGCGGTCCAGCTTCCAATGGCGAATGCGGTCGGGACGGCCCGCGGCAATCTCACTTGCTGCCGCCAGGATGTACAGGCTGGACTGATAGAACACCACGGCATACGGCTCAATCCTGCGGCGGCGAGGGTCTTTGCCGATTGGCTGGTATTCGATCTCGGCCACCCGGTGCTCCTGGATACAGCGGTGCAGCGTCTGCAACGTGCCGTGCTGCTGCTTGTACGACTTGGCCGGCGTCCCCCGCACGAACAACACCTCGCGATACGCCTCGTAGTGGTCCCAGACGGCGTCCGGCAATTGGTCGCGCAGCTTGCTCCAGAACGATTCAATCCCCAGCCAGAACGGCGTGCCGGCCAAGGGGTACAGCAGGTCGCGGCTGAGCGACAGGGCGATCAACTCGGTCGCCGAGGCCGTCACCTTGTGCGCTCCCCGGACGCCAGGTCCCAGTTTCCAGACCTTGCCCCGTGCCGAATCTTCGTCGTCCACATCGATCCCCGCGGCCTGCAGCGCTTCCAAATCGCGGCGCACGGTCCGTTGATGCAGGGAGGTCAATCCCAGTTCCTCCACCAACTCCCGTCGGATTTCGTCCAGTGTGCGGCCGAACCGGTACCGCTCCAGGATCTGCAGGACCTTGTGCTGACGGATCAGTTGTTCATTGCGGGCCATGGCTCACCTCGGTTTTTGATCGGGCGCATTGTAGCCGGAGTCGGCGTCTTTTACCAAGCCAGCGTCCGCACCGTGGATTGACAGCATTTGCCCTAACCCGCAGAATCTAGCCTGTTTGCCTGATTCAGCCCGATGCCCAAAAGGAGCCCCCGTTGATTCCGCGACGTTTTCTGACCACGTTGGTTTTTGCCTTGCCCCTGATGGTGTTCGCGTTTGCGGTGTTGATGGGGGCAGCTGCGCTGACGCAAGCCATGCAGGACGCCGTTGGGGCGCGAGTGCTGCGCTGGGTCGCCGGCGGCGTGTTGGTGCTGGCGGTCACCGATATGCTGCTGTTGCTGTGCGTCCTGGGCCTGAAAGCCTTGAACGACAACGACCACACCGATGCCGGCGACGGGTGATGGGGGCCGGCGACGGGTGATGGGGGCCGGCGACGGGTGATGGGGGCGAGTGGCGGTGCGACCCAAGCCGAACCCACAAAGGTCCACGAGGCCTTTCGCGAAACCGCGGCTCGCCGCCGGTTGAGAACAGGGGACCGGCTCGGAGTTGCGTGAGAAAAACCCAAAGAAAAACGACCACCGCAAGATGCCTGTCCCCTTTGGTCAACAGGCGGCTAGTCGACGAATATGCCAATCAAGTTTGCCTGCGAGCACTGTGGAGCGCGACTGAGCGTCAGTTCGCGCAAGGCCGGTGCGCGAGCGAAATGCCCGAAGTGCCAGCAGATGCTGACGGTGCCGGTGCCTCCGGGTACGAAGACCGACAAGCCGGTCCCAGCGGCGGAAACGCCCGCGGAGGCGGGGGCTTTGCCGAAAGCCGCGGCCGAGCCTGCTGATGCCGCGGTGGAATCCCCGTCGAGGTCGTCGCCCGCGCCGCAGACACCGGACGATCCGTTGGCGGAGTTCCTGGTGTACGATTCGGAGGCCGAACTGGTTTACGCGGCGGACGACGAGGCGAGTTCGTCGCTGGCCGGATTCCAAGCCTCGTTGGACCCGAACAAGATCGCCGTTTCACGCCGCATTCTGTACATGCAGGGAGCCTTGCTCGGCTTGGTGGCTTTGATGAGTCTGCTCGTGGGCATTCTGCTTGGGCGAGGATGTTCTCCGGATGCCGAACGGGAAGACGCGGCACCGCAGGCCTGCGTGATCTCCGGCGTGGTGGTGGTGGAAGACGCGACGGGACAGACAAAGCCCGACGACGGGGCCACGGTGCTGGTGGTGCCGCGCGACATGCATCCGGAACAGAAGGTGGAAATCGTCGGGCTACGGCCCCAGGACCCGCCGCCGGACGAGAACCACGCGGGGTTGCAGGCCATCCATCGCCTCGGCGGCGACTGTGTCCGAACCGGTCCGGAGGGCCGGTTCCAGCTGCGCGTGCCCGATCGAGGCAGCTATTTCCTGCTGGTGATTTCAGCGCACGTCAGTCAGGACGAGAAGGAACTGGCCAAGAGCACGCTGGCCCAGATCGGGCGTTTCTTCCGCCTGACGCCGAAAATGTTCGAGGGGCATGCGGTTCGTTGGCAGGAAGAGGAGGTCCGCCGCGACCGGCAACTGAACATCGTGTTTGCGGCCGCCCAGCCTTAGATTCCGGGCAACCGGAGGTGCTGAGGCCCGACGAGACCGGCTGAAACTGGCCGTCTCAGGACAGACTTTGGCCATGCGAATCATCCCGGTGATGGATCTCATGAACGGTCAAGTGGTTCGCGGCGTGGCGGGCGACCGCAGCCGTTATCGGCCGGTCGTCAGCACGCTGGCGTCAGACGCGGCGCCGCGCAGCATGGCCCAGGCGTTCGTGGAGCGGTGGGGCGCCCGCGAAGTGTACGTCGCCGATCTGGACGCGATCGCCGGCCGCGAGCCCGATTGGGAAGCGTACCGGCAGATTGCCGCGGCGGGTCTGCGACTGCTGGTGGATGCGGGGATCGGCGATGTCCAGCGGGCGCAGCGCATGGCCGATGGGGCCGCCGCCGCCTCGTGCTGGGCGGGGCTGGTCGTGGGCCTGGAGTCCGTGCGCGATCCCGGACTGCTGTCCGCAATCCACTCCGTCGTGGCCCCGTACCAGTGCGTATTCAGCCTGGATCTGCGGGACGGCAAGCCGATGACTGTCTCCGCGGCTTGGCAATCCGCCGCGTCCGGACCGGTATCCCGGTTCGCAGACAAGTTGTCGGCGGAGAACCAGCCGCCTTCGGCTGCCCGGCGGATCGCGGAGTTGGCCTTGGGCATCGGATTCCGGCGACTGCTCGTGCTGGACGTTGCAGCGGTAGGCGTGAACCTGGGTCCGACGACTGTGCCGCTGTGCCGCCAGTTGCGGGACGCCCATCCGGAGATCGAACTCATTACCGGCGGCGGCGTGCGGGGCGTCGAAGACCTGCAGCGTCTGGCGGCTTGCGGTTGCGACGCGGCCCTGGTCGCCGCCGCCCTGCACGACGGCCGGCTGACGGCGGCTCAAATCCAAGCAGCCAGGCTCTGAGCGACGTTCGAAAAACAACGGTCCGGTGTTTGCTGCCGATCAGCCCACAGAGTGTGCTGGCGACGGTGACGAGGCGACCGTGATTTTCCGAACGATGCGAGATGGCCTTTCGCGGCCCACGGGGTCTGTCTGGATTTCTGGGACTGCGAAGAATTCGAGGCTTGTACTCACGCGAACACGCCAGCGTCCGACGTCCGCCGTCCACGTTTGTTTGCGCGGAACACAGGCGACGATTGATCGGCGACGATTGACATTGCCCCGTCGAGCCATGAAACTCAGACCGACTGGGCGGCCAGCGTGGAGTCCGAAAGACCCTTTGGGAGGTAGCAGCAATGACCCACGATTCGTCTCGCAGGGCGTTCCTCAAGGTTTTGGCGGCGGGCGGCGCCATGTGCGGCGCGGCGTCTGGTTGGACTGCAAGCTGCGGCTCGCCGTGTCACGCGGCGGACGGCGCGGCGGACGGCTCTGGGAGCGGCCTGGACCGGAGGGCTGTGGAGGCGGAATTGCGACGGCGCGCTGACGGATTCAAACCGCAGCGGCGACTGGTGGTGGACTACTACCGCATCGGCCGCAAACTGGCCTATCCGTTGCCGCGGACAAGCCTGGAGGTTCCGGACGTTCTGGTTCCGGGTATTCCCAGCTATCCCTGGTCCACCTGGCTGTCGTGGGCCCTCGAAGAGCGAATCCTGGCTCTGGGCTGGGCTGCGGAGTGGTTCCAGGAAGACGGGCTGCGGGCTGCCGCCGCGGCGGATCTGACCGCCTTGACCGCCTGGCCGCATTACGGAAAGAGCCTCGATTCGGCCCACCTGGGACGCATCCTCTGGACGGCGGTGACCCGCTGGAAATGGGTCGCCGACGAGTTGCGGCGGAAGCTCCGCGAGGCGTGCCGCCGCCACGTGGAAGCTCGCCGGCCGGCCGCAGACAGGCTCCCCAACACGGCGCTGTCCAAGGAAAACCTCCTCCGCCGAAAGACTCCTCATGCCGGGTTGCACAACATCGGCCTGATCAACACGGTCGGCGACGCGCTCCTGGCCGTCGCCGCCCAGCACCCGGCTGCCCCGGCGCTCGACGCGCAACTGACCGCCCTGTTCGGCGCGGTGCTCGAACTGCGGGCCACGGGATTCAGCGAGGGCGTGGCCTACGACGGCTACGTGCTGGACTTCATCGCCGACTGGCTCAGCACGCTGCCGGCAACGGACCGCTCGCGCATCCTGGAACACCCCAGCCTGGAACACTTTCTGGACCAGTCGTCCATGCTGTCCGCGCCGGGAGCGGCGGAGCAAGTGGCAGAGATCGGCGACGTGGAGCCTCGTGAGATGCCTTTTCATCTTTCGGCCCAAGCGAAGCTCTTGAGTCTGTGCGGCGGCGCCCCGCGCGTGTGGCATCTGGCGCGTTGTCGCCTGGACTGGTTCCGCGCCGACGGCTTGGCCGCGCTGCGTTCTGCGCAAGGCGAGTTGTCCGGGCAAGCCCCGCCGGCAGGCGCTCTGGACGCCCATTACGCAACGGTCCTTCGCACGGGCTGGGAACAGGACGACCTTGCCGTGGCCGTCTCGTGTACCAACTCGCCCATGGGCCACTTGCCCAGCGACAATGGCACGCTGGTCCTGGGTACGCGAGGCAAGTGGCTGATTGCGGACCCGGGCTACCAGCAGTATGCCAAAGGAGACGAACGCGAATTCACCGTCGGGCCCGCTGCGCACAACGCCCCACTGGTCAACGGCACGGCCCAGAACCAGAAGCAGCCTCGCCGACTGGTCCTGGAAGAGATAGGGACCCGTCTCTGGCGCGTCGCCATCGACCTGACCGCGTGCTACCCGCCTGCGGCGTCGCTGACACAGCTCGTGCGACACGTTTGGCTGTCGGACAAGAACCTGGTCGTCGTCGCCGACCAGATGGCAGGCAAGTCCCCGTTGCAGGCCACGTACCATTGGCACGGACACGCGGGCTGCGCGTGGTGGATCGAGGCCAACTGGGCGCTGCTGGCGGTTGACGGCGTGCCGCTTTGGCTGGCCAGCCCCCAGGCCCCGCTGTCCGGCGCAAACCTGCACCGGTTGCCCGGATCGCGCGGCCAGCTGTCGCTTGTTTGCCCGCTGGCCAACGCCGGACCGGTGGTCTGGTGGGTGTTCGTCTTGGGCGAGCGACGCCCCGATTTGCAGGCGGACGCCGACGGTCGGCAGATCCGCATCCTGGACCGGACGTTTGCGGTGTGATACCGTTTTGTTGGGAAGCCCACGACGGTTGGAAAGCCCGTGGACGGAAACACGTTCGGGAAACACGTTCGGGAGTCACAAAGATGTTCCATGCGAGACTGACTCGGCGCGGCACGATCCGCGGCACGATCCGCGCTACGATTCGCGGCACGGTTCGCGGCACGGCCGGACTAGCCGCGCTGGCCATGTCCGCACTCTTCAGCGGATGGGCCGCTGCGGCCGCACCCGCAGTCCAGATCGACGCCCAGGCCCAGACCGTCACGATCCGCACGCCGCGTCTGGCGGCCACTTTCCGCGACGGCCTGATCGTGGCGGTCACGAACCTGGTCACGGGCGAGGTGCATGCGGACGCAGCCGTGGCGGAGGAAGCGGAGGTTCCGGCCGGGCTGGGGCACGTCACAGGCATGCCGGAGGCGGTCGCCAAACTGCACGGTTCGTGGAGCACGCACCCGATCTATGCGCAAACCGACTTTCGCACGAAATATCCAACCATGCACCGGCCCCACGCCGACTCGGCCTGGACGACCGCACCGATCGAGGGCGGCGTGCAGATGAGTTGGACGGGGCTGAGCAACGGCGGGCAGACGTTTCCCGAGGAAACCCTGACCGTTTCGGCATGGGTGGACGCGGCCTCCGGCGCCCTGTTGTTTCGCGCTACGGGAACGAGCCCGGCGGGAGGCGTGTACGGCGTTCAGACGCCGCTTGCCAACCTGCACTCCGAGCACCGCATGTACGTCGCCAGTTTCGGGGGCACGCTGTACGACAGCAATCGCAAGCCGGCGCTGACCACGCTGGGCGGAACGCCGTTCTGGGAGGCGCCGGTCGTCGCCCTCGAAGGCCGGCAGGGCAGTCTTGGATTGTGGGTCGAGGCGCCCGAGTGTCCCCCGAACTTCTTCTTCCTGAACTGGAGCGGCAAGAGTTTCTCCGTCGCCATCGAGCATTTGAATTTGATGCCCTTCGAGCCGCACACGCGCGTCGAATCGGTCACCTGGCGGCTGGATGCTTCCGATGGCGGCTGGGTCGCGGCCCTGACGCCGTATCGGGACTGGTACGCGCGGGCGTTCGCCGAGGAACTGCGCGCGCGGGCCGCCGTCCAATGGGCTGACCGGATCAAGGTCATCATCGACGACTACGAGAAGGGGAACCCCGCCGGACTGCGGGCCTTGGCAACTGTCTTCGACCCCGAAACCGTGCTGTTGCACGAATGGAACGCCCGGGCTCCGGAGTTCGACCACGAATTGCCCGACTGGACGCCGCGGGCCGGGTACGCCCAACGCGTCCAGGCCGCCCAGGCGCTCGGCTTCCACACCATGGCCTATGTCAACACGTACTGCGTCAACTACCAGTCGCCCGTCTTTGTCCGCGACCGGATCGGCGACTTTGGACTCGCACGCCGCATGTCCCTGACGAACTATGCCCAGAGCAGCCGGGACCCCATGACGTTCGACAAGGCCAAGGAGAACCAGTTGCTGTACCTGGATCCGTTGTCCGCCCGCTGGCGGCAGTATCACACCGACATGATGATCCGCTGGCGGGAGGAGACCGGCACGGATGCAAACTACGAGGACGTCGGCGGTTGCGCCGGCGATTTCGGCAACGGCGTCGTTGAGGGGAAGGCGGCGGCACAGGGCAGCGTCGAGCAGTTCCGCGAGCTGCTCCGCCGCAACCCGACGGTGCCGATGGCCGCGGAGTACGCACCGCACAGCATCGCCTTTGCCGTGCGCTGGCCGTTGCGCTACCAGCAGGTGTGGGGCGGCGAGGCGACGCGGATCCACTGGATGACCCACCAGCGGCCGGTGTCGGCGTTCCTTCACGGCCCGCAGCACGGGGCCTGGGTGCCGACGATCCAAGCCGAATCCAACTTTCTGCGGCACGTCGTCGTGGCCTGTTCCGACGCCCTGGGCGGCCCGGCCCAGTTCCCCGGCTCGCTCCGGAATCTGCAGGCTAACCAAGGCGTCCTGGTACACATGCTCTGGCGCGCCCAACTGTTCTCGCGCAAGCAGCTCGAACCGTGCTTTGCGCCGGAGCGGTGGGAGCCGGACCTGGCCTGCATGTACCAGGACCGCGACGGACAAGTTTACAAGTACTTTGCCGACGAGCAGACGCAACGCATGATCGGCCCCGACGGCTGCGAACGATACGCCCGCGTCACGGGGCTGAACCGCCACCCGACCGGCTTGAACCTGCCGGGCTGGCCCGCCATCCGCGACGGCGTCATCTTGGGCCTCAATCCCAAAGTCCGCTATGCCCTGGTCCCCGGCGTGCCGGACCGGACGGAGATCGAGGTGACTCGCATCCCGGACGGCGTCTGCCTCACCCGTTTCTATGAAACCGATGTCTTTACCGTCCTTGCGTTGGACGCGGTCCAGCCGGGCCAGCCGGGCGAAGGCGAAGTCGCGTTCCGCACGGCGGCGGACTTTGCCGAAATCCTCGTCAATGACCAGCCCGTCACGGCGACGAAGCCTGCCGAGCGAGGCGCGCCGTCCGAGTTGACATTCCCCGTGACGTTCCCCGCCAACTTGGTGTTCGTCAAGCGCGGCGTGCAGACGGTCGAGCACGGCCAGTACTTCGGCGACGGCCACGAGAACGCCCGCTATCTCCTGATCGACTCCGGACTGGACCGCGGCGGCGAGTACGCGCCTCCGCACCGGCCCGGCTTCCCCGTGCCCGGCGAGAAACAGACGGTCCCGTTCACGTTCCTCAACTACGGCAACGACGCGGAAGTGGCCCTCGACTATCTCGTGCGGGTCCCCGCCAAGGACTCGACGCTGCGCGTGTACACCCGCAACTCGCAGGCCAAGTACGGCAACGGTACAATCGCCCGACTGTACGTCAACGGCCGCCTGCGGCACGAGCACGACTTCGGCCCGCAACCGAATCCCGACTGGAAAGACGGCATGCCTGCCGGCGAGAAGACCCTCTGGGACACCGCCTATCACTGCTGGTCCGTGCCCTTGGGCTCCGCCGCCGGCCGCACCGTGCTGGTCACGCTGGCCACGGATTCCAAGGCCAGCAACAACGCCGACAGCCAGTGGTGGTCGCGGCCCAAATTCATCCAAGACGCGGAGCAAGCGGAAAGTTACTTGAAGCTGACCAAGGAAAAGGCGGTGCCGGAATCTTGACCGGTTCACGACGCCGCTCCGGCAATCCCGCCTGTTCCGCGACTGGGGCACCCGGTCAGTTTTCGACCGGCGGCGGAACCGGCCACAACCGCTCTGCGAATGAACAAGGAACACACGATGCGAATCCGGACACGGCGATGTTGGCTCACGCTGGCGACGTTTTGGCTTGCGCTGGCGGCGTTCGGCGGCTGGACGCCCGGGCTGGACGCGGGGGAACCGGTGCAGACCAGGCGGGTGCTGCTGCCCAGCGACGCGTTCCGCCAGGAACTCGGCTTCTGCTACATCGCCAGCCTGGATTTCGGCGAGGACGGCGACCGCGAGAGCGGCAACCAATCCGGACTGCTGGTCTATGAGGACGGCCGCCCGCTCGGCCCAGCCCGATCGCTCCATGCGGACATTCGCACCAAGGGCACCGGCCGCTACTCGCACTGGACCCGCAACGGCTTGTACCTGTCGGCTTCGGACAACTCCGATCCCCGCACGAACGGCCGCAAGTACGAGGTCGGATCGACGAACCCCGACAGTACGCTCGGCGGCTTGGAACAATTCGCCGGACCGCCCCGGAAGCGCGTCGAGGTCGTGCGGGCCTCGCGTCACGAGTACACGATCCCGCTGGGCGGCACGCTGGATTTCGAGAACTCGCACACGCGGCTGAACGACGGATTCCAGATCGCCTTCCAGCCCAACCTGTCACTCACAATCGAAAACAGCGGCGAAACCACCGTCGCCTGGCCGAAAATCATTGCCAACGACCGGGCGAACTGGGGCACCTTCGACGATTTGCTCGCCGAGTTCACGCGCGGCGCGAGCGACGATCAGGAGAAGGCATTGTTCATCTGGCAGACGGCGCGCGACAACCGCTACCACTGCAGTCCGCTGTTCGCCGACAACGAGTTCCACGATCCGGTCAAACTGTTTAACTCGTACGGCCTGAACCTGTGCGACGACATGGGCTACTGCGGCTGCGCGCTGTTCAAGTACGCGGGGCTGGGCAAGCCGAAATACTCGATCGATCCCAAAGTCCGGGAGTTGCACGGCCACGTCCAGGCGGAAGCCGTGGTCGATCACCGCCACCAGTTCCTGGACATCGACGAAAGCGTGTTTCACCTGGACCGCGAGAACGAGGCCCTCGTCAGCGGCGACGAATGCGCGCGGGACCATGACCTGGTCCGGCGCGAAGTCCACTACGGCCCGGTTTTTCCCGGCTGGCAGGCCAGCGAATCCAACGCCGCCCTGTTCGGCGCGGACGACCGCGCAGGCTTCCTGGCCCTCCGCGGACACGAAATGCGATACTCGCTGCGGCCGCGCGAGCGGGTGGTGTTCCGCTGGGACAACGTGGGCAAGTGGGCTTGTCAGAGCCAGGAGTGGAATCGCCGGCCGCCCGTGTTCGGCAACTCCAAGTTCATTTACACCCCGCGACTGACCGCCGAACACTACAGGGAGGGCCTTGCCGACGAACAAGGCGTCGTGCCGGCCGCGGCCCCGGACGCCGGCCTGGCCGCGGCTTCGACCGACGCGGAACTGGTGTACGCCGTGGACATCCCGTGGGCCATCTGCGGCGGCACGCTCCGCGCGGAGTTTCACGGCCGGGACGCCAAGGACCGGTTCGCGCTGGACGTCAGCTTGGATGACAAGGCACGGACCTGTGTCTGGGAGGGCGCGGGGCCCGGCAAGGTCGTGGCCGCCGTGCCGATCGACGAGGCCCTGCAACCCCACGTCAGCCCGGCCAAGTACCATTACGCCGTGATCGTCCGCCTCGCCTCGGCCGACGGGCGGCAGGACGCGGTGCTCAAGTCGCTGGAGATCGAGACCGACGTGATGGCCGCGCCGCTATCGCTGCCGCGTCTGCGCCGCGGCGAGAACCGGCTGGTCTATACCGACCTGACGCCGACGCCCCACGAAATCACCGTCACGCACCAATGGCAGGAGTGCCATTCGGTCCAGCCCCCCGAACCGCCGGCCGGGCCGCTGTACCCCGAACCCGGCGCGACGATCCGCGACTCGATTGTGACCTTCCGGTGGCCGCCGGCTGCCGGCTGCCGGCACTATCACTTGCAGGTCAGCCAGCGAGCCGATTTCCGCGTCCCCTACCGGCCGTCCTACGACGTGATCGTCCCCGCGACGCAGTGGCACGTTCCGTACACCGGCATGTTCGCGCCGGACACGACGTACTACTTTCGCCTCCGCGCCAGAACGCCAGCGGGCGTATGGAGCGAATGGAGTCCGGCATGGACGTTCCGCTGGGAAGGGCCGCGCGTGCCGCTGCAGTTGCGGACGGAAACCGTGCCCGAAGGCATCCGGCTGCGTTGGGAACCCAACCCGCGCGGGACCAGGCCGGTCGCCTACGAGGTGTACGGGTCGGATGAGCAAGGGTTCTCCGTCCACAAGACGGAGCACGAAGCCTATACGCGCGGCAAAGTGCCGGGCAATTTCCTTGCCCGCACCGAGCAGACGTCAATGCTGGTCGTGTCCCCGCAGCCGTCGCATCCGAACATGAACCGCTGCTTCTACCGCGTCGTCGCGATGGACGACCACGGGGCCGAGAGCATCTGTTCCGACTTCGTGGAAATGCCTCATCCACACTTCTGGTCCACCCCGCCCAACACGGCCCGGACGGGACAACCGTTCTCGTACCAACCGCAGTTGATCGCCTCGTTGGGCGACGTCCAGCACCGTTACGAAGCCCCCCACGACCAGCTCTGGGACGCCGAAAAACTGCTGTTCGCGCTGGCCGAAGCCCCCTCGTGGCTCTCGCTCAATCCGCAGACCGGCCGCCTGACCGGCACCCCGACCGCCCCCGGCACCGTGTCGGTCGTGCTGGAAGCGGTCAACCAGTTCAAGGCCAAGGCGACCCAGCGCTTCGAACTGCGGGTCGAGTGAGCATCGCTGGGCGGAATGGGGTCAGGCTTCCAGAATTCAGTTTTGGTCGAGTGTGGCGCCAGCCAGATGGTCCGACCCTGCTCGACCAAAACTGAATTCTGTAAGCCTGACCCCAACACCGAAAACGCCAAGTTCTGTACGTGGGAAAAGCTCCGCCGTGAGGCCGTCGAAGAAACTGCCCGTTTCTCACCCCCCGGTGGCCCGCCGCGGCGGGCCTTGGCATAATGTCGGCGTCACGATGGCCATCGAAGAATTCTCCACGAGGCACCCACAATGAAATGTCTTACGCCCCTGGCGATTTGCTTTTTTTGCTTGGCTTTGTCGCCCGCGTCGGCAGCCGATTGGCGGCCTGCGGAGAACACGCTCACGACACCTTGGACCCAAGACGTCTCGCCGACCAACGCGCATCCCCAGCATCCAGAACCGCAGCTGGTCCGGGACAGCTGGACGAACTTGAATGGACTCTGGGACTACGCGATCCAACCGAAGGACGCGCCCCGACCGGGTTCCTATGACGGCAAGATTCTCGTGCCGTATCCCGTCGAATCCGCCCTGTCGGGCGTCAAGAGGGCGGTCCGGCCCGAGGACCGGCTGTGGTACCGCCGCACGTTTTCCCGACCCGCGGATGCCGAGAACAAGCGACTGTTGTTGCATTTCCAGGCGGTGGATTGGGAGGCTCAGGTGTGGCTGAACGGCAAGCCGCTCGGCGAGCATCGAGGCGGCTACGACCCGTTCACGTTCGACATCACCGACGCCCTGGCGGGCGCGGACCCCCAGGAACTGATCGTCTCGGTCTGGGACCCGACGGACAAAGGCCCCCAACCCCGCGGCAAACAAGTCCTGAATCCGGGCGGCATTTTCTACACGGCCGTGACCGGCATCTGGCAGACCGTGTGGCTGGAGGCGGTGCCGCAGAACTACATTCAGACGCTGCAGCTGGTGCCGGACGTGGATGCCGGCCAGTTGCAGGTAACCGTCGCCGCCCAGGGTCCGGCCAAGGTCTGGGCGCGGGCGTCGGACGGCGGCCGGGAAGTCGCCCGAGCCGAAGGCCAAACGGGCCAGACGCTGAAACTGAACATCGACCGTCCGAAACTCTGGTCGCCGGATGCGCCCTTCCTGTACGACCTGCGCGTGGGCCTCGACGGCGGCGACGAAGTGTCCAGCTATTTCGGCATGCGGAAGATCGAAGTCAAGAAGGACGAGGCCGGGGTCAACCGGTTGTTTTTGAACAACCAAGCGCTCTTCCAGATCGGCCCGCTGGACCAGGGCTGGTGGCCGGACGGCCTGTACACGGCCGCGACCGATGACGCCCTGCGGTTCGACGTCGAAATGACGCGCAAACTGGGCTACAATCTGGCCCGCAAACACGTCAAAGTCGAGCCGCCGCGGTGGTACTACCACTGCGACCGGCTCGGCCTGCTGGTCTGGCAGGATATGCCCAGCGGCGGCGGCTCCGGCGAAAAACTCAGCCCCGGAACCCAATTCCCGCGATCGCAATTCGAGTTGGAATTGCAACGTGTGATCGACGCCAACCGGAACCATCCTTGCGTTGTCATGTGGGTGCCGTTCAACGAAGGCTGGGGTCAACACGACACGCCGGAAATCGTCGCTGCGGTCCAGCAGTACGACCCCACCCGGCCGGTCAACGAAGCCAGCGGCTGGACGGATAAGGGCAGCGGCGACGTGAAGGACGTCCACAAGTACCCCGGCCCCGGCATGCCGCCGCTGGAGGAACAACGCGTCGCCGTCCTGGGCGAGTTCGGCGGACTGGGAATTCCGCTGAGCGGACATCTGTGGTGGGACAAGAAGAATTGGGGCTATCGCAACTTTCAGGATCTGCAGGAAATCCAATCGGCCTACGACGGCCTGATCCGCCGACTCCGCCCGCTGATCGCCAAAGGACTCGCCGCCGCCGTCTATACGCAGACTTCGGACTGCGAAGGCGAAGTGAACGGCCTGATGACCTACGACCGAAAAGTCGTCAAGTTCGACGTGGAACACATGGCCCAGTTGCACGCCCCGCTGTTCCTCCCGCCGCCGGTGACGATCACCACCGTGCTTGTGCCGACCAGCCAACAGCAGCCGCAGACCTGGCGATACACCACGGAAAAACCCGCGGACGGCTGGGAACAGCCGGGCTTCGACGACGCGGGCTGGAAAACCGGTCCCGGCGGCTTCGGCACCCGCAACACGCCGGGCGCGGTCGTCGGCACCGAATGGCGCAGCAGCGATCTGTGGCTGCGCCGCTCGATCGAACTGTCCCGCCCCGTCACCGCCGGACTGTGCGTCCGCATCCACCACGACGAGGACGCCACGGTGTACCTGAACGGCAAGCGAGTGCTCCAACTGACCGGCTACGAAACGGACTACGGGGACATCGACTTGGGCCCGGAAGCGGCTGCCGCGCTCCGTCCCGGCCAGAACGTGATCGCCGTCCACTGCCACCAGACCGCCGGCGGCCAGTTCATCGACGTGGGGCTGGTGGAGGTCGTCGAAAAACGATAAGCGCCGCACGCCGTTGCTCTTCAGAGACGCCGCCGCCGCAAGCAGCGTGGTGGCCGAGGGAAGATTCTCGGGGTCCCGCCGTCTGGTGCGGAACATGGCTCGACGGAGGCAAGCTCCGCCGTGGCCACACCCAGCCCGCCATGTCCGCCCCCGGCACGCTCGCCACCACGCCGCTTGCCGGCGTGGAGCGGTGTTCAGCACCAGACGCCGGACGCCGCCCCGCGTCTTTCGCCACCACGCCGCTTGCCGGCGTGGAGCGGTGTTCAGCACCAGACGCCGCGCCGCCTCGCCACGGCTCGAAAATCCGCGGCTGCGCACGCTTCGACCCGATGAACCGGATTCGGTCCGGTCGGATCAAACGAACTTCGTCACGCCGGGGATCGGAATGTCGTAGTCGCCCTTTTCGTTCGGCTTGAGTGGCGGCTGGACGTCGAACCCGTACTTTTCCAACTCGACGGAGTACTCCGACGTCAGAGCCTTTTCCCAAGTCAGCTCCTGGCCCGTGTTGCAGACGAACTGGGCGAGCAGCGCCAGCATGGTGCTGCCGAACATATAGTCGACGTTGTTGATCGGCTTGCCGTTGCGGATCGAGTCGAACAGCGCCACGTGCTCCTGGTCCGTCATCACGCAGTTGGGGCCCTCATAACGCCAGGGGTTCTTGCCCTCGATGCGGTAATGATTGGCCAGGTGCGCGACGCCCTGGGTGCCGAAAACGGTGTCGGACAGTTCGCTGTAGCAGCCGATGTGGTTGCGGCACAAGCCGTACATCCGCACTCCGTTGGGGTACTCGAACACGATCGACTGGTGATCGAACAGATCGCCGTAGCTCGGACCGAAGCAATTCGAGCGGCCGCCCATCCCCCAGGCTTTGACCGGCGGCTGGTCGCGCATGACCCAAGCGCCCTTGTCGATGCTGTGGATCAGCTGCTGCAGGATCTGGTCGCCGGCCAGCCAGTTGAAGTGGTACCAGTTCTGCAACTGCCACTCCATTTCCGACCATTGCGGCTCGCGTTTGAAATCCGCGCGGTACGGACCGCAGACGTACGTCTCCTGGATCGCCACGATCTCGCCGATCTGGCCGTCGTGGATGCGTTTGATGGTTTCCTGCACGCCCAGATGGTACCGCCAGCACAGTCCGGAGACGATGGACAATCCCTTCTTCTTCGCTTCTTCGCACGTGGCTTTGACGCGTTTCAGTCCGGGGACGTCCAGCGAATGCGGTTTCTCGCAGAAGACGTGCTTGTTGGCCGCCACCGCTGCCTGGAGGTACCGCGGATGGAAGTGGGACGTGCACGCGATGATCACCACATCGACGCCGCTGTCGATCACTTTTTGATAGGCGTCGAAGCCCACGAAGCAGTGGTCGTCGTCGACGGCCACCTGGTCGGGCTTCACTTTCTTGAGCCGTTCGCGGCTGGCCTTGAGCTTGGTCTCAAAGATGTCGCCCATCGCCACGAGTTGGATGTCCTTGCCCGCGTTCATGGCGTTGACGGCGGCTCCGGAGCCGCGTCCGCCGCAGCCGATCAGTCCGACTTTGAACGTATCGGAACCCGCGGCGTGGGCGCTTCTGGCCAGGGACAGTCCGGCCATGGTCGTCGCCCCAACCAGGGCGCCCGAACGGGCCAGAAACTCGCGTCGCGAAGCGCGTCGGCTGGGGGCAGAGTCGGATGGTTTGCTCATGATCACTCCTTCAGCAATGGATGGTAACGGGTGCGGGCCGCCCAGCATCGAACCGGTGCGGCGGGACAACTTACGTCGTCGCCGGGTTCCATCATAGCAACGCGGCGTGTCAAGTCCAACTGGCGCAAGCTCCCGGACGCCGCCAGTTTGTCGAGAGAGCGTCTGCAAACGAACAGGCGGCACACGGGGGACGCGCGGCGAAAGGCGGCGGCCCACTGGGTTGCAGCGGCCACGACACGCCGCCATAATCCGATCCTGACGAAGGAAGCGCCGCACAGGTTGCCCGCAGCGGGCCTTGGAGGAGACAGCACAGATGATGTCAAAAACATGGCTGGGGTGGGGATTGCTTGTCTGGGCCTGGGCCTCGGCGGGCGCGGCCGAGGGACCGATCGCAGCGGTCACCTACCGGAGCGGGCAGCCGGTCAGGCCGGCTCCGGACGGGACCATCTTGTGCGAAGCCGAGGAGTTTGCAGTGGACCAGCCCGGTTGGCAGGCGCGGCCGTGGGGCGAGAATTACTTCGCCGGCACGTTTGCCAACACGTTCCTCTCGCGCAAGGCCTTCCTCGGCGCGCCGGAAGACGGCGCCGAGACGACGGCCACGCTCGCGGTACAGGTCGCCGAGCCGGGCCGGTACCTGGTCCTGGTCCGCTACGAGGCGACGCACCGCTTCCAGACGCAGTTTCGCGTGAAGATCGAACAGGCCGGACGAGTCCGGATGGACCGCCTGTACGGCGCGACGGACAACGTGAAGATCTGGCCGTTTGGCGAGCGTTTGAAAACGCACGTTGCCTGGTCCTGGGGCGCCGTCGAAAACGTGGTCTGGGAGGGACACGACGCGGCGGCCGATCTGGACCGCGGGCTGGCGAAGATCACGCTGGTCGCCGGCCCGCAACCGGCTCCCCAGGCGCGGCGCCACGTGGATCTGGTGATGCTCACCCGCGACGAAGCCCAGGTCCGTCAACGGATCGAAAAGGAGAACTATTTGCCCCTGGATGGAATGCTCACTCAGGCGGGCGACGTTTGGGCGCGGCTGATCAACCAGCCCGACGGCTCGGCCATGAGGCTCACCTTGCCGAACGGGACCGAACACTCGCCGTACTGGGTTCACCTGCGGACATGGAAGCCGGTGGTCATGACCGCCGAACCCGGCCAGACGGTCGATTGGACCGAGGTAGGCAGCCTGCTGGACACGCTGAACGACGGACAGTGGAACCTGAAAGCGGCGTCTGTGGAGCCGGACCGGCCGCTGCACTACCGGCTGGAATTGGGCGTGCGGACCGCGGCCGGCGCGATCGACAAGATCGCCGAATTCGAGAGCCGCCAGCCGGCCCTGCGCCTGACGTACCAGGCCGACACGCGGTACGCGCGCCGCTTCGGCGTCCAGGAACAGGTGCTGTTCGACCTGCTGGCGTACCTCAAGAAGATCCCGATGCGCGGCCGGACACCCACGCAAACGCCGATCTACGGGTACACCTTCACGCCCGGACTGAGTCCGCGTTACGACGCGGCGGTGCGCGAGTTTCGGGAACTGTTCAGCCTGCGTTTGACCTCGCCCGAACCGGTCGCCGGGACCTACGTCGATTGGCGCGGCCAGAGCCCGGAGAAGTTGCAGGAAACGTGCAAGAAACTGAGCGAGACCGAGCGGCGGAACATCGCCGTGGTCAGCCTGGGGGACGAGATTGGACTGCCGGCTCCGGACGCCCAGGCGGCGACGGAAGGCTTTGTCGCGTTTCTGAAGGCCCAGCGAGTCGCCGCCAGCGAGGTGGACCCTGCCAGCGGCGGCGACTGGTCCAAGGTCGCGTTCTCGCCCGATCTTCAGCTCAAGAAATCCAAGCCCGCGTTGTACTACTGGTCGCTCCGCTACCGGCACCACTTCGGCATCCAGGCGATCAAGCGCCAGACCGACGTCCTTCGCCGTTGGCTGCCCAACGCCGGCATCGGAGCCAATTTCTCGCCCCAACACGGCAGTCCCGGACAATTCTACCTGGGCCAGGTGTTTCAATGGGTCAACTGCTTCCGGCAGGACGGACTGACGCTGCCTTGGGCGGAGGACTATGCCTGGGGAATTCCGCTGGGCACCCAGCAGATGAACGCCTGCAACCTGGACTTGTTCCGCGCCGCGCTGCGCGGCAAGCCGGACCGCAAGATCCTGTACTACGTCATGCCCCACTGGCCCGGCAACACGCCCAACTCCTGGCGGCGGATGTTCCACAATGCGCTGGGGCACGGCATGAAGATCGTGGACTTGTTCGAGTTCCGCCCCGTACAGGCTGCTTACACGGAAAACCACGTCTCGAATCCGGAGACCTACGCTGCGGTCCTGCGCACGTTCCGCGAGTTGGGCCTGTATGAGGACCTCGTGCAAGCCGGCCAGCGGCGGCCTGCCGAGGCGGGACTCTGGTTCAGCGAGACGTCCGACATCTGGGCCGACTACGAAGGCTCCTTCGGCACGGCCAAGCGGGCTCTGTACATCGCGATCCTGCACCAGCAACTGCCGCTGGACTTCCTGGTCGAACAGGACGCCCTGGACGGCACGCTGGCGCGGTATCGAGTGCTGTACCTGACCGACCGCCACGTGAGCCGGGCCGCTGCGGCCAAGATCGCGGCGTGGGTGCAGGGCGGTGGTCGGCTGTTCGCGACGGCCGGCGCAGGCATGTTTGACGAATACCATCAGCCGAACCAGACGCTCCGCGAGTTGCTGGGAGTGGAGCTGACCTCGCTGGCGGAACCGGCAGACGCTCAAGTGGCCTTCATCAAGCAGGACTTGCCGTTCGCCCGCGCGCTCGACGCGGTGACCTGGTCCGGCCACTGGCTGGGCGTGACGGGGGCCGTCGCGAGGCTGAAAGCCGGCTCCGGAGCGACCGTCGAGGGCACGTACCTGGACGGCTCGCCAGCCGTCGTCGCGCGGCATGCCGGCAAGGGCGAAGTCCGAACTTGCGGTTTCCTGCCCGGCCTGACCTATTTCCATCCGGCCATCCCGCGCCGGCCCGTGGACCGCGGCGCGACGGATGATTCCATGACGCACTTTGTGCCCACGCAGTTCGATCCAGCCGCCGCGCGGCTGATCGGCTCGATCGCCGAGCCCCTCGTCCGCCCCGTGACGTGCAGCCAACCGCTCGTCGAAGCGAGCGTGATCGAGTCACCGTCCGGGGCGGTCATCGTGCTGGCCAACTGGAGCGGCGGACCGGTGCGCGACCTGGCCGTCACCGCCCACATTCCGCTGCCCAGCCGCCAGGCGGCCTTGGCCAGCGGCGCCAAGCTGAAGGTCAGCACCGACGGCGCCCGAACCACGTTCTGCTTTGATCTCGACGTCGCCGACGTGCTGATGCTGCGCTGATCGGCGGCACGGACGACGCGACGTTTCCATTTCGGAGAGTGACCATGACGCGGAAGGACCGGATCGTGTTGCTCGTCTTGTTCGCGGCGTTCTGTCCGGCGGTGGGATCGGCGGCATCCGCCGCTGTCGACGAGGCGAAGTCGGCAGAGGCGAAGTCGCCGAGCATCCACTGCCAGACGGATGCCGTCACGCGGCTGATCCATGTCGTGTACGACGTCCCCCAGGACGCTCCGGACCGCATTCTGGTGCGGAGTTTTTGGTCGCCGCGGGGACGGAACCAGTGGCAGCCCGCCCGCGTCCGGCCGCTGCTCTCGGAGACCGCCGGGGCGCTGTTGCGCGAGGAGGACGGGTTGCCGTGGCTCCAAGGCGAGGTCGTCGAACGGCGAGCCGCCGGGCTGAAACGGACCCTCGTCTTCAACCCGTATCCGGAGGCCCAGGCCGGCGGCACGGTGGACATCGACTTCCGCGTCGAACTGGATGCCGGCGAGGACCGGCGACTCACCCGGCTCGAAGCCCCCGCCACGGCGGACAACCGCGACGTCGTGTACCTGGACGACTGGAGCGGCGTCATCCAGAAGGAATTTGTGGCCGCTGAGGAAAAGCCCGGCTGCTGGCGGCTGGAAAGCGACGCGGCTGTCGGCGCCAACCCGTACGCCACCGGCGGCACGCGACTGTCCGGCGCGGCCGCCGATCTGCCGCAACTGACCATGCCGCTAGCCCTCCGGGGGCCTTACGCCGTCTTCGTCTATTCGTTTGGAGGCGTGCGGTTGCGGCTGTCGGGCGATCTCCGCACCGACCGACTCGGCTCGCGTCTTCCCTATGACGAGCAATTGTGGCGCTGGACGCGGCTGGACGGCCAGCACCTAGTTGTGCGCCAGTCGTACGCTTTCACCGGGCCGGCCGCGTCGTCGCTGGACTACGTCAAGCTGGTGCCGCTCAGCGACGAGTTGGTGGCCCGCTTGGAGAGCGCTTTTGGGAAGCCGGACCGGTTCGTCGCCAGCTACTGGGAACCCTACAGCTATGCCTTTTCCGACAACGTCCAGGACATGGCCTGGCACCTGCAGTACCTGGATGCGTACCGGGACGCCGAGGTCTCGCTGGTCGACACGCAACTGGGGCGGTTCGGCATGAAGGCCGTGTATGAAACCCGCGTCTCCGATCAACTGCTCCACGTGACGCAGGGCGACCCGATCGGCGCGATCGCGCACCCACAGACGACGAACGTCGGCCGCATGCAGCAGTACACCAACACGCTGCAGGCGACGCTGACCTTCTGCCGCGCGCTCGGATTAAACGCCCATGCCAATTTTGGGGCCACCAACTGTTACCCCGGTTCGCCGTTGCAGGGCGACTTTTCCAAACAGCATCCCGAGTGGATCCGCGGCCATGCGCTGCGTTACGAAGTTCCGGAAGTGCGGCGTTTCATTCTGGACGTCTACCGCGAGGCGCTGGAGATCGGCGCGACGGGGCTCTCGATCGACTTTTGCCGTTACCCCGAGGGGATTGACGCAGCCGCGACGGCCGACGGTTTCTTTCGCGAACTCCGCGGCCTGGCGGACGAATACGGCCGGCGGCGCGGCGGGCGGATTCCGATTCTGGTGCGTTTTCCCGCCGAGGGCGTGCGGTTGTCCGAGCGGTTCGACTATGCCACGTGGGTGCGCGAAGGCCTGGTGGATTACCTCTGTCCGAGCAGCATTCAGGGCCGATTCCACTACTTCGACATCACGCCCTACGTCAAGGCCACCGACGGCACGGCGTGTATTCTGTTGCCCCAGATCGACGCGCTCTCGTGGGGACTGCCCAAGCCCGGACTGTTTCTGTGGCGAGTCCGGCAGTTGTATGACCAGGGAGTCCAGGGCCTGTACGTCTACCAAGGCGACAGCCTGGTGTTGGGCAGCCCCCTTGAGCGGCGCTGCATGAAGCAGCTGCGCAGCACCGAATCGGTGCGGCGCTTCTGGGAAGAGGACGCCCGGCTCCGCCCGGCGCGCAGCAAGGGCATCTACCTGTCGCACGCCAGCCAACTGCCCGGCTATCACTCCTGGGAGCGGCTGCACGTCTGGCTGGAGGGCATCCCGCTGGGCGAAGTGGAACTGTATCTGGACGACCAACTCGTCAACCACTTCAGCGCTCCGCCCTATCTGCTGGGCCACCAGGACCGCAGCGGCGATGCGGCGTTGCCTCGCGGCGAACACTCCCTGCGTGTCCGAGCACGCGACGGGGACGGGTGGCTGGAACAGACCTTCAAGATCGTCAGCGCGGGATGAGAATCGCGGGATGAGAACCGCGGGACGAGAACCGCGGCCAGCCTGGGGCCTGTCGCGACCTTGTCGGGCAGGGCCACGGAGGCGGTCCAGGGATTGCCGAAACCGCCGCCCGCGCCGCAACCGGCGCGGCCGTTTTCCAGCCGCAAGAGAATGTCAGTTGCACGGCTTTTGTCGATGCGATAGTCTATCCTTGATGGAGACGCCCCGTTTTCCGTCTTTCACCCAGTTCCGATCTGCGATTGCGAAAGGACCGAGCAATGGACACTCCGCGTTGGAATCGACGGCAGTTTGTGGCGGCAACTTCTCTGGGGTCCCTGGCCGCAGTGGGCGGAGCCGCCGTTTCGGCACGCGCCGCGGCGAGTTCGGCGGCGGGCAAGCTCGCGATCCGGGGCGGAACGCCGGTGCGGACCGCCAGCTTTCCCGGCTGGCCCATCTGGGACAAGGAACGCGACGAGGAGTTGGTCCTGTCGGTGCTCCGCAGCGGTGTCTGGTCGCGTGCGAAGGTCGTGGCCGAGTTTGAAAAGAAGTACGCGGAACTGATCGGAGCCAAGCGGTGCCTGGCCACCACCAGCGGCACCGCGGCCCTGCTGACCGCGCTCAATGCGCTCGACATCGGCGTCGGCGACGAGGTGCTCGTCGGCCCGTATACGTTCTGTGCGTCCATCCAGGTGATCCTCCTGTCCGGGGCTCTTCCGATCATGGTCGATACGGATCGGGAAACGTTCCTGGTGAACCCGGAGAAGATGGAAGCGAAGATCACGCCCAACACCAAAGCCATTCTCCCTGTTCACATCTACGGACTGCCCGCCGACATGGACCGGATCAACGCGATCGCCAAGAAGCACAAGCTGGTGGTTGTGGAAGACGCCTGCCAGGCGTGGCTGGCCGAGTATCGCGGCAAGAAGTGCGGCACGCTCGGCAACCTGGGCTGCTTCAGCTTCCAGAACTCCAAGCACCTGACCTGCGGCGAAGGCGGCGCGGTGCTGGGCGACGACGACGAGGTGATGGACCGGGCGTTTGCCTATCACAACTTCGGCCGCGGCGGAGGACTCCTGGGCACCAAGTTCCGCACGACGGAGTTCCAGGCGGCCATCCTGCTGGCCCAGATGCAGCGGCTCGAGGAACAAACGCAACGGCGCTGGGACAACGCCCAGTACCTGACGACGAAGCTGCGGGCGATCCCCGGCGTGCTGCCGCAGCGGCTGTACGACGGCGTGACGCGAGCGGCCTATCATCTGTATCCGTTCCGGATCGACGAGCAGGTGTTCCAGGGCGTGACGCGGAACAAGTTCATGGGCGCCTTGCGGGCGGAAGGCATCCCGTGCTCCGGCGGCTACGGCCGTTTGAACGAGGCGGCGTTCATCGAGAACACGTTGAGTTCCCGCAATTTCAAGCGGATGTACTCCGCGGAACAACTCGACTACTGCCGCTCGCAGCTCGAATGCCCCGACAACAACCGGCTGGTGGACGAGGCCATCTGCTTCAGTCAGCGAGTGCTGCTGGGAACCAGAGCCGACATGGACGACATCGCCAACGCGATCGGCAAGATCTACGAGAACCGCAGCCAGTTGGTCTAGCGATCGTGAAACCGCGGACAGGACGACGGGGCGTTGGTCAGCCCCGTCGTCCCCGCAGTCTGCGGACCGGCAACCGAGACCGGACCGCACTTTCTCGAATGCTGCTCAGCACGTGTCCAGGAGCAACTTCGTAGGGCGGAATTCCTTCCGCTCGAGCCGACTGAAGTCCGCTCAACGAACCGCTTGCGGAGTCGAACTCCAACGGTGCTTACCGCTTGGAAAAGACCTCGTTCACCCTCGCCGCTGCGGCGTCGGTCTGGCGAAGCCGCACGTGGTAGCCTGGGCACCGTCAGGTCTGCAAACAGGTTTTCCGCATCCGGAGCCGAACCATGAACCGTTGGCTGACATTCGTCCGCGCCGCCGCGTTGATTACGCTGGCGGCTGTCACCGGGACGGCGGTTGCCGCCGAGGCGCCGCAATCGCCGGTCCAGATCGTGGTGGGATTTGACGGCAGCTGTCCGCACGACCCGGCAGGCGTGAACCAGGAAGGCCCCCAGCGGTACCGCATCCGGCCGTCCTGGCGGGCGAGCGTCGGGGTGGACGAGGAGGCCGTGGGCCGCAGCACGCGACTGGGATTCCAGGTCGTCAATGCGAGCCCGGCGGCGGCCGCGGTGGACCTGCACATCGACTGGCAATACGACGACGCGCCTCCCAAAGACCGGCCGAGTTTTGCCAGCGTCGAGCAGTACATGTCCTACCGTGATTTCGTCGTGGTGCGTTGGCCAGGAAGCGATGCCTGGCAGACCGTGATGGCCGACGTCGAGGGCTCGGTCGCCCGCGTGCGACTGAAGGCCCCGCCGGGCACCACGGAGGTCCATTGGCATCCGCCCTACAACTACGCCCAGAGCGAACGGTTCGTCGAGTCGCTCCGCAGCCACCCGCTGGTCCAGGTCGAGCGGATCGGCCACAGCCCGGAGAAGCGGAACCTGTGGCTGCTGCGGATCACCGACGCCTCGCCGCGCGTCAAGAAGCACTTTTTGATCCGCGCCCGGGTTCATGCGTATGAGAGCGCCAGCAGCTATGTCATGGAAGGCATGGTGCGGTGGCTGCTGTCCGACGACGCCTATGCCGCGGCCGCGGTGCGGCAATACGCGTTCTACGTCATTCCGATGGCGAATCCCGACGGCGTCTGCAACGGGCTGGGCTCGCTCACGGCTCCGCAGGGCGTGAATCTGTCTTCGATCCCGTACCAGCCGGATGCCGCCAGTTTGCCTTTGAAACAGGCCATCGACCGGGTCCGTCCGGCGGTGGCCATCGACCTGCACAACTGGCAGAACAAGCACACCGACGGGCTCCTGGGCCTGGACCCAACGATCCGGGAACGGTTCGTGCGGTTCATGCCGGACCAGTTGCAGTTCGGCAAAGAGTGGACGATCCGCGATCCCAAGCCCCTGCCTGAAAAGGTACCCGACAAGGAACTGCTGCGGCACTACTGCGAGCGCCATTTCCAGGCGACGGTCGTGACCTTCGAGTTTCCCTGGTTTGCCCGGACGCCGGAAGACATGCGGGCCACCGGCCGCCAAGCGCTGTGGGCGCTGCTGCGGGCTTTGGATCCGCCGCCGCCCGAACTGCGGTGACCGCCAGCGTGCGAGTCAGCGTCCGGAGTTGTCCGCGCGTGGAAAACTCACCGGGCGGCTAGTGGCTCTTGGTCCGCGGGGCAGGCTTGGCGGCGAACCAGGCGGGCGGTCCCTTGGGCCAGAGCGTTCCCAGCGGTCCGTTCTCGCTCGGGTCGAGCGGCTCGCCTAACTGCGGATACGTTCCGCGGTTCTGTGCCAACAGCCGGTCCAAGTCGGCGCGCGCGGCATCTGCGACGGCGCCGGCGGAGTCATGCCCGGCGGCTCGAGCGGCGGCGAGCGCGCCATCGACGGCCTCCGTGGCGACCCGGCTCGCATACAGGGCGTGGTCGTAAACGGCGCTCTGGGGGATGTCGAAGGCATAGGCGGCCGCGCGGGCCGCCGCCGCCGCCGCCCGCGCGGCGTCCTGGGCCTCGGCGGCGTGCGCCGCGTCTCGGGCCGTGTACGCTGCCCCGTAGGCCGCGCCGCTCACCTCGTGACTGAGACAGAATTTCTGCGCCAGGCAGATCGCCTCGTCGATGGCCGCTTCGTGCCTCGCCAACTCGGCCGTCCCCGCACTGCGGCCGTACAGCGGTTGCACCCGTCTGGCGCACCGCACCGCATAGGCCACGATGGCCCCCAGCGGCAACTGCTTCAGGTCTTCTTCGGTGGGCAGCACGGACCGATCTGTCATCATGGTTCTCACTGGGTGTTTCGGCCGCGAAGGCAAGACGCGGAAGGGAAGCCGAGTCAGACGCTCCGCCCGAAGGTCATGATCGTGATGTCGTCGCTCTGCGGGTAACCTCGCGCGTGGCGGCGGACGTCGGCCAACAGGCGCTTGCCCAACTGCTCCGCGTCGGCCGGCCCCTGCTTGACGACCTCCAGCACGCGGTCGATCCCGTACAGTTCTCCGTCCGGGTTCATCGCCTCGTCGACGCCGTCCGTGTACATCAGGATCAGGTCGCCCGGCTCCAGCTGGCAGCTTTGGGCCTCGTAAGGATACCCGTCCACCACGCAGATCGGCGGGCCGGACAGCTCCTCGTCGAACCGCTCGATCGTCCCGTTGGCGCGTCGAATGATCGGCGGCATGTGTCCCGCGTTGGCCAGCACCACCTCGTGATTCTTGGTGTCTACGATACACAGGACGTAGGTCACAAAGCGGCCTTCGACTCCGCTGTCGCACATGTGATCGTTGATCGCGCCGATGGCTTCCACGACGTCGTGGACGTGCCGTAGCGTGCTTTGGACACAGCTGTCCATGCGGGACATGATCAGCGCTCCCGGAACTCCCTTGCCGGCCACGTCGCCAAACGACAGGCAGATTTTTCCATCCGGCAAGTCGTACCAATCGTAGATGTCGCCGCCCACGGCCCGCGCCGAGTCGTAGGAGGCGAAGAACTGATAGCCTTCCACCTTGGGCATCGTGGTGGGCAACAACCCGCGCTGGACCGTCTTGGCGATGTCCAGTTCGGCGTCCTGCTTCTGCTTTTCCGCATAGACTTGAACCAGCCGCGCGTTCTCATACGACAGCGCCGCCTGGCCCGCCACCGTCATCAGGATGTCCAGATCGTCGCGGCTGAACTGTCCCAGCGTGTTCTGAGAGTCGATGCTCAGGATTCCCAAAACATCGTCGTCCAAGCCCAGCAGCGGCACGCACATCATCGAGCGGATATTGATGTCGGTGATCGACTGACTGCCGCCAAACGCCGCATCCATGCTGGCGTCGGCCGAGAGAATGCCGGTCTTTTCCGCCAACACCTTGTCGACGATCGTGCGACTGAGCCGCACCGTGCTGTCCTCATTCTGACGCCGATGCCGCATGGCGCGGGGCACCATCTTGCCCGTTGACTCGTCCTTCAACAGGATGCAACCACGGTCCGCATACCGGAAGATAGTGAAGAGCGTATCCAGGATCTTGGGCAGCAGCGTGTTCAGATCGACCGTGCCGGCCAGATTCTTGCTGATTTCGAGAACGGCCTTGAGTTTGGCTTCGGGGTTGACGTCCAAGCCGCCGAAACGGCCGATCAACCCGACTTTTTCCGTAATGTTCGCTTCGCCAGCCTCGTCGATGTCCACTTGGCCGGGGCTCAGCTCCAGGGTGGCCTGGACGCTCTTGGCAGGCTTCGGCGACGGAGGCAGGACGGGGGCTGCTGGTACCGCGGCAGGATCGTGGAACCGGGCGACTGCATCGCCAAATCGAAGGGCGTCGTCGTGGCGCAATTTGACGCGTCCTTCGATCCGTTTCTGATTCACAAAGGTCCCGTTGCGGCTGCCCACATCCTCCAGCCAGAAGTCGCCACCCTCCTCGTGAATTGCGGCGTGTCGTCCGGATACGCTGGGCTGACTGACCACAAGGCCACAGTCCGGATGGCGTCCGATCAACGTTTGTCCCTGGATCAGCCCGTGCTCGATCTCTTGACCGTCGATGACGACAATGAGTGCTGCCATGACGCTTCCCAACCTGATGACGAAGGAAACAGTCCGTTTGCCCGAAACAGTGCGTTTGCCCGATCGGGAACGGCGTAAGTCTACGAGATTGACGGATTTCCCGCAAGGAAGCCGTCCCGGTCGGTCGCCGGATCGGCGTCGAAAGGCCCGGTGGGGATCGGTTTCTCACTTCGAGACGGGCCGGCCGATGCGGCGATCGAACGAGGGGGCCGGCATGCGACTTCCGCCCTTTCGCAGAATTCGCAAACTTGCTAATCTCTCTGCTTGGTAGTGTCCAGGCGGATCGGCTGTCGGGCTTTGACAGCGGTTGCCTTCCGGGGCAGATGCTGCCGAAGAGGTTTGGTACGGGGAGTGATGGCTTGAATCGCCGATTGTATTGGCTGGCTGCCTTGTTCCTCGTCGCCGCCGCGGCGGCTCTGGCCGTCGACGTGCCGCTTGCGACGTTCTGCCAAAAGGTCGGAGTTTTCGCGTTTGTCGACGACTTGCTGGAACTGGCCGAGGTCTTCGGGCATGGCCTAGGTGCGGCGTGCATTCTCCTGACGGCTTACATGATCGATGCCGGTCGTCGCCGCCGTCTGGCCCGGATCGTCGTCAGCGTAGTCGGCGCCGGACTCGTGGCCGACCTGCTGAAGTTGATCGTCGGTCGTGTGCGGCCTCGGGTGCTGATCGTCGATCGCATTGGGGACAGCTTCATCGGCTGGTTGCCTCGATTTCTGCAGGACCCGCCGCCGGGTGGCAGCGTCAGCGGTTACGAGTCCTTTCCGTCGGGCCATGCGATGGTGGCCACCGCGTTGGCGATCGGGTTTTCGACGCTGTATCCCCGCGGCCGGTGGCTTTTTGCGTGGTTCGCCGTGTTGGCCGCGTTGCAGCGTGTGGAGTCGCTGGCCCATTACCTGAGCGACACGCTGGCGGGAGCGGCAATCGCCTGCTTCTTTTGCGGTCTTTGTTTTGACAGCCGGGTGATGGGCCGTTGGTTTGATCGCTGGGAAGGCAACGGCGTCGGGGACGCCCTCGGCAACCGTTGCGATTTCCCGGACGAGCCGCTAGGATAAACGTGGGGGCGGGGCAGGCGTCTGAGATCCACGGGAGTCGCGTTCATGAGCATCCGGACAATCGCACTGGGGCTGGCCTTGGCGGCGCTTGCGGGCGGGCCGCTGGCAGGCGACGACACCACGGCGGCGTCGGCTGGCGCACCGCGGCGCTATCACCAGATCGAGAACGACCTCACCGCGGCGCTGCGTGCGGAAACGCACGCCAAGACGCCGGAGGCGCGCGTGGCGGCCGTGCGCCGGATGTGCGGCTTGTACGGCGAACTCACGGCCGATCCGCGGTTGGAGTCGAGCGACGTCTTGAAGCGTTACCGGGCGAAGCTCTGGAGCCGCATGACGCGGATCAAACGTGAACTGGAGCAGCGTCTGGCCCGCCAGTCCGGCGACGCGTCGGGCCGCACGCCCGGCGAGTCCAAGCGGCAGGCCAGCCAAGAGGCGGCGGCCAGTCTGGCAGCCCAAATGAGCTATTCCAACGCCACGCTGGGCGGGCCGAGCTACGTGCTGTCGCACAGCGGCGCCGCCTGCGGAGGCGGAACGGCCGGCGACCACGCCCAGGAACTGATCGACCTGATCCAACGCACCATCAGTCCTCAGTCCTGGGACGTCAACGGCGGCCAGGGCTCGATGTTCTACTACCGCCCCTTGATGGCGCTGGTCGTGCGGACCACCTCCGAGGTCCACGGCGACGTGGGCGGGCTGTTGCAGGCCCTGCGCCGCGCCGGATTCTGAACGCGGGGAACGTGGCAACTGCGTTCCTGGCCCGAAACACTCTTCGTACAGACGACAAAATGCTTGCCAGGACGAGACTCCGGCCGTGCGGTTCGGCCCGGTTCGGCTTCGCCTTTCGGCATGGGGAGCGATGATCTTGACGACGGAAACATCGAGGGAAGACCTCTATCGTTCTGCCACGGGCGCCGCCCTGCTGGGCCTGATCGTGAACTCTGCGCTGGGCGTAGTGAAGCTGGTCGGCGGTCTCCTCGGCAACTCCATCGCCCTGCTGTCGGACGCCGTCAACTCGCTGGGCGATTCCCTGACGTCGATCGTCGTGCTGTACGCGCTCCGCTATGCCCAGCGACCGCCCGACGTGGAACACCCGTACGGGCATACGCGAGCCGAAGCCATTGCGGCCACCAACGTGGCGGTCGTGATCATCCTTTCGGCGCTGACCATCGGCTGGGAGGCGGTGCAGCGGATCGGCGGCATCCCGGAACTGCCGCCGGTGTGGACGCTTTGGATCGCCGGCGCGAATGTGCTGATCAAGGAATCGTTGTACCAGTACAAGATTCGCGTCGCCCGGCGGGTCCGGTCGGCGGCGGTGATGGCCAACGCCTGGGACCACCGCAGCGATGCGCTTTGCTCGGCCGCCGTGCTGGCCGGCCTGGCCGCGGTGCGCTGGGGCGGCCCGGCCTTGGCCTGGGCGGACAACGTGGCCGCGCTGTTCGTGGTTTCCGCGATCACGTGGACAGGCGCCCGACTGTTCCGCGCCAGCGCCAGCGAAGCGATGGATCCCCAGGCGGACCCGCAGACCGTCGGCCAGATCCGCGGCTTGGCGGAACAAGTGCCCGGCGTTTGTGCCGTCGAAAAACTGTGGGTCCGCAAGACCGGGCTGGAATACCTGGCCGATATCCACATCGAGGTGGACGGTTCGCTGTCCGTGGTCGAAGGTCACGACATCGGACATCGAGTGAAAGACAAACTGCTGGAAAACTGTCCGGCCCTGCGCGACGTCCTGGTCCACCTGGAACCGTATCTCGACCCGGTCGGAACGGAGTCGCCAGAGAAGTCAGAATAGAGAAGTGAGCAGTGAGCAGGTGCAAGTGATGCCGGTGCCGACCTTGCCGGCGTCCGCAGAAGCCCGGCTGTTCGGAGATAGCCGGGCTTTGGCAACCGCGAGGGGCTCGGAGGCCGACAGGGCGGCTTGAATTCCGCCCTCGGAAATGGGTTCTGGACGAGGGTTTACCACCCCAGCTCGCGTTGCTCGCCGAACTCGACGCGGACCGGGCCGAGCAGGCCGGAGGTGACCAGCGGATCGCGGGGCGTAAAGCCTTGAAACGCGCGCAGCTTGCGGTCGTCGGGGTACAAGGCCACGTTCGACCTGGTCAATCGCTTTTCCGGCGGCAAGACGGCGTCGCCGATCAAGCGGTTGACCCAGGTATTGGTGACCTCGATTTCCAACTCGTTGTCGCCGGCGCGAGCGACCCCGGTCAGGTCGACGGTCCAGGGATCGGTCCAGACGACGCCCAGATCCCGGCCGTTCAGCCGCACGCGGGCGATGTGGTGGACCGCGCCCAGTTGGAGCCGGACCAGCTTTGCGGCGTGCGCGTCGCTCAGTCGGAATGTCTGCCGGTAAGTCGCCGAGCCGGAGAAGTGCTTGATCCCGGCGTCGGGGTGCTTGTCCCAGGCGGTCAAGTCCTTGAAGACCGCGGATTCCGGAGCGCCCCAGCCCGGCGCAAACCGCACTTGCCAGGGCCCGGCCAAAGTCAGGGCGGCCGGCAGTTGCGACACGGCGACGTCGATCTTCTTGTCGGACGCTGCGGTCAGCCCGAACGATCCGTTTTGCCACACGTTGACCCGCATGCCGGCCTGAGTTCGGCCGGCGATTTCGAGACCGCGGTCCGCAGGCGCCGCCGCGGTCAGGCGCTGGCGCTGCGCCGGGCGGCGAAAGACCACGAACACCGACCCGTTTTTGGCCAGTTGGATCGGGACCGCCGTCCGCCCGTCGCCGGTTGCCTGCCAGCACACGGCGTCGCGGATTTGGCCGGTCACCGGATCCCAGAATTCTGGCTCGCGGCCCTGCACGCGGAACACGCCTTCCGCGGAACCCGTGCCGGCGATGAAGTAGATGTCGCCGTCCTCGGTGCGACGATGAATGTAGTCGTGCGGCCCGACATAGTCCGGCAGAATGCCCGCCGCGGCCAGCACTTCGTCCAGCGGCGTGCCGCTGATCACGGTCCCGCGTCCGAGCGCGCGGCGGGAAGGCGACGCAGGCTCCGTCTGGCTTTGGACCGCCGACCGGCCGTCGGCCGCGGACGCGCCGTCCCAGAGTTGGGTCGCCAAGGACCGGATTTCGCCGTCGCTGGCGGGGTAGTCCTTTAGTCCGGGCACCCGCTGCGGACGCTGCCGGCCCAGCACGACAGTCGCGCCGGCTTCGGCCAGTGCGATGATCTTCTGCAACGCTGCGGGCGTCGCCGTCTCGTCGGCCAGATCGACGGCCAGCAGCCGGTATCGCATCCCGTCGGGCAGCACCAAATCGCCGCCCTCGACCCGGACGCGTTCCAGCAGCACCTCGGTGTTGATCAGGTCGTACGTGCAGCCGCGGCCCAAGGTCAAGCTCGGCTTGGCGATCCACTTTTCGCCGCGGCCCCAGTGCAAGTACGGATTGTCGCCGGTATAGCAGCACACGTCGGCTACGAACCGCCCTTGCCGCAGCAGAAGTTGGCAGCGCGCCAGATAGGCCAGAATGCCGCCGGCCTGTTCCCACCAGGTGACGTTGGGGTTCACGTGCGTGCCGGCGAAATACTCAATGCCCGGCTTGCCGAACTCGACCGGCGATGCGGAAAACGTGTGCCAGATGAAATGATTGACGCCGTCGCAGAAGGCCGAGTCGGCGAAGGGTTTCAGCGCTGCCGGGTAGGCCGACCAGTGCTTGATCATGTGCGTAAAGGCTTCCGTCGCGGCCAGCGGAAGTCCGTAGATGTGCGCGGCCATCGCCGGGGGGCGGTTCATGGCTCGGCCCGAATACCAGAATTCGCCCTGGGGCATGTCGTTCCGCGCCAGGAAGGCCAGTTGATCGGCGTGCTGGAACTGAGGCAGCGCCCGAGTCCACGGCCCTCCGGACTCCGAATGCCATTTCAGGCCGGCCGCGTTGCACAGCTGGCGGAGTCGGCCGTAGAAGTTGTTCATGAAACAGTCGCCCAGCGTCTTGCGATAATCCCGCTCGAAACGCTCGGAGACTTCGGCACTGGTCACCGTCCAGCCGGCCAGGACCGGCAAATACGTCAGCGGCGCGTAGCCGCGGTACTGGGCGAACTCGCGATCCAACCCCAGGCTCCACGTCGGCGCAGCACCCTCCCAGCTGACGCTGTAAAAGTGCGTCAACGTGCGGCCCGCGCGCTGGCCGGCGTCCTGCAACAGGACCTTTCCCATCCGTTCGTAGTGGCCCGCGACGGCGGTGGGATCCAGGATGTCCACGTCGTACTCGTGCCCTGCCATCGTGGTGCAGCCCAAACGCAACAGGGTCCAAACGCCGGGCGGAGCGTCCCAGCGCAGCCGGCCTTGCGGATCGATCTTGTCCGCCAGCGAGACGACCTCGACCAACGTCGGCCCGCCGTCTTTCCGCGGCTGCGCTTCCTGCCAGTTGCCGGACAGGGCGGCGGCAGGATCGGAGGACGCCGCCGGCTCCGCGGCATCCGCAGGCGCGGCGTGGCGGGCCGCCAGCAGCGCGATGTCCCAGAACCGGATTCCCTCCGGCCGCTGCAAAACGACCTCGACTCGCTTCGGTCCGCGCACCTCGGCCGCCGTCCAGATCAGCTTCTTCGGCGCATCGTCGCCGACTTCCCAGGGCCCCTTCAGAGCGCCGGCGCAACTGCTCAAATTGACGCTCATCTTTAGCCCCTGCCGCTCCGCTTCGTCCAAGGCAAAGCGGAACATCCTTCGCCACTGGTCGCTCATGAACTCCATCTTCGCCGGCGGCGGGGGCACGTGGTCTTCGTGATAACCGCGGGCGTCGAACAACAGCAGACCGGCAAAGCCCTGGCGTTTCATCTCCGCCAGATCGCGGCGGATGGACGCTTCGGTGACGTTGCCTTTCAGCCACCACCAGTAGGCCCACGGTTTGTCCGCGTCCCGCGGCTGGCGGAACTGCCCCTCGAGAACAGCGTCCGGCCCGTCGGCCGCCCGCGCCGGCAAACACAGTGCGGCCCCTGAGGCGAGGACCGCCAGGACCAGCGCAGCGCTCAGCGGTAACGGATGAAAGCAAAGATGGCGGGTCATTGGCAATCTCCTCAACTCCTGATCGCTCGAAACGTGCAGGATGCCAGCCACTCGGCGGTCCTGCCTGATCGTGGATTCGGCGTCAACTGCCAGGCGGTCCACTCCGTCGCCCCCGACGGGAAGCGCGCGGCGACAGCCTGTCCTCTTGCGGCCGGAAGACGCTATTCTGCGCTTCGCGGACCTGCGTGAAAATAGCCCGAGCGCCATTTCTGCACCGCGACACGGTAGTTGACAGGGCTTTGGTCAAGTAAACTGGCGGCGAGCCGGCGAGGGCTTCCACCAACCGGATGCCCCATCCCGGCCAGGACCTCGGAGACGAAACCATGATCCGCGCCCCCAGAGCCCTGGTGTTGTCGATTGCCCTGATCGCTGTCTGCCAAACCGAGTCCGGCCGCGCCGCGGACGCCGTGGAGGAGCGCCTCGCAGCGGCGATCCAGACCGCCCAGAACTGGCAGGACACCGATTCGGCGGAGGCGTTGGATTTCCTCGCGAGCGAAGTGGTCAAGGCGGCTGCCGCGCCGGCGGCGCGGGCGGACATGGAACAGCGGATGATCGCCGGCTTGGCCGGAGCGAAGACCCGCGGCGGCCGCAGTTTCTTCTGCCGTCAGCTGGTGATGCTCGGCACCGAGGCCGCCGTGCCGGCCTTGGCCCGTCTGCTGACCGACGCCGAATCATCGCACGTCGCCCGCTATGCGCTCGCCCGGATTCCGGGACCGCGGGCGGATGCGGCGTTGCGCGAGGCGCTGGGCCAGGCGGACGACGGGTTGAAGATCGGCTTGGTGAATTCGCTGGGCGACCGGGGATGCCGTGCGGCGGTGGACCAGATCGCCGCGCTGGTCGGTCACGCGCACGAAGAACTGGCCAACGCGGCGCTGGCGGCGCTTGGCCGCATCGACTCCGAAGCCGCGGTGGCGGCGATCGCGAAGGCACGCCGCAGCTTGCCTGCCAAGCGCCGACTTGCCGCTACGGACGCCTATCTCGAGGCCGCGGCACGAATGCTGAAGCAAGGCCAGCGCGAGGCCGCCCTGACGATCTACCGGCAGTTGTACGCCCCGGACGAACCGGCGCTGTGCCGCGTCGCAGCGTTGAACGGCCTGGTCGCGGCGGAGAAGGACCAGGCGATGCCGCTGGTCCTCGCCGCCTTGGCAGACCAGCAAGCCGAAGTCCGTCGCGCCGCCGTGCCGGCGCTGCGGAACGTTCCCGGCGAGCGGACGACGCAAGCCGTCGTGGCCGAATTGCCGCGTCAGGACGAAGCGACACAAGCCCGGTTGCTGGGCGTCCTGGCCGACCGTGGCGACGCGACGGCGCTGCCCGCCGTGGTCCAAGCGGCCGACGCCAATGCGCCCACAGTCCGCGTCGCAGCCCTGGAAGCGCTGGCCGCCCTGGGCGATCCGTCCGTCGTGCCGCTGTTGACGCAACGGGCCGCCGAGGCACAGCCACCCGACGAACAACAGGCTGCCCGGAACAGCCTGAACTCGCTCCGCGCCGACGGCACCAACGCGGCGATTGCCAAACAGCTCTCGACGGACAAGCCCGGCGTGCGGGCCGAAGCGGCCAAGGCGCTGGCCGCCCGCGGTGCGGCGGACCAGCTCGCCGCCCTGCTGAAGGCGGCCGAGGATTCCGAGCCGGCCGTGGCGGCGGAGGCCTTCCAAGCGATCCGCGCGATCGCCACTGCGCAACATCTGCCGGCGCTGGTCACGCTGTTGGTCACCGCCCAGCACGGCGTGGTGCGCAGCGAAGCGGAAAACGCCGTGGTCGCCGCCGCAGCGACGGCCGCAGCGGGCGACAATCCGGCGGCGCCGATCCTGGCGCCGCTGTCCGCCCCTGCCTCGCCGCAGGTCCGCGCGTCGCTGTTGCGCGTGCTGGGCCGGATCGCGCACGCCTCCGCCTTGCCCGTCCTGTACACCTCGGCTCAGGACACCCAAGCGGACGTCAAGGACGCGGCGATCCGCGCGCTGGCCGAATGGCCGACCGGCGAGCCCGCGCGCCTGCTGTGGGAAATCGCTTCCGACGCCTCCGCGGCTCAAGTGCACCGCGTCCTGGCCCTGCGCGGGTACGTCGTAATGATTCCCAAGCAAGCGGACGCCACCGACGACCAGATCCTGGACAACTATGCCGCGGCGCTCCAGATGGCCAGCCGCCGGGAAGAGAAGCAGTTGGTCCTGTCCAAGCTGAGTTTGGTGCGGCACCGCCGGGCGCTGGACATGGCCCGACAGCAGGCAGTCGATCCGGCCCTCCGGAAGTCTGCGGAAGCGGCCTCGCAAAAGATCGAAAAACTGTTAGCCGCACCGGCCCGCGTGACAGCCTCGCACAACCCCGAAAAGGCCAACAACGCCATCGACAAAGACCCTCAGACGCGCTGGGATACGGGCGCCATCCAGCAGGGCGGCGAGTGGTTCCGCCTCGAACTGGACGAGGAATGCTGGATCAAGGGGCTGGTGCTGGACAGCCAGGGATCCGGCGGCGATTACCCGCGGGGCTACGAGATCTACGTCTCGCCCAGCAGCCTGGGCGACGGGCAACTGGTCTTGAAAGGCAAAGGCACGCAGGCGGTCACCAGGATTGAGTTTTCTCAACCCGTCCGCGGCCGGGCTGTCAAGATCATCCAAACCGGACGCGCTCCGGGGCTGTACTGGTCGATTCACGAACTGGCCATCGAATCGCAGCCCTGCGCGGATGCGGGCCGGAATTGAGACGGAGCCATGTCCAGTTGGCGTTTCATTGTCCTCAGCCTCACTTACCACTGGCGGATCAACCTGGCGGTGGCGCTCGGCGTGGCCGCGGCCACCGCCGTGTTGACCGGCGCGCTGCTGGTGGGCGATTCGGTGCGCGGCAGTCTGCGCCGGCTGACGTTGGATCGGCTGGGGCGGATCGACAACGTGCTGGTCACCGACCGTTTTTTCGCCGCGGGCCTGGCCGCCGAATTGCGAGCCGATCCCGGCTTTGCCCGGCATTTCACCGCCGCCGTTCCGGCGATCCTGTTTCCCCGCGGGACGTTGGAAAAGTCCGGGTTTGAACGGTCCGGGCGGGCGGCCCAAGTGTTGGTGGTCGGGTGTGGAGCGGAATTCTGGGAACTGGGCGACGCCCAGTTCCGGCCGCTGCGGGCGCCGGGACGCGACGAGATTGTGCTCAACGCGCCGCTGGCGGCCGAGTTGCAGGCCGGCGTGGGCGACGAAGTGCTGCTCCGCTTGCCCAAGGCCAACCAGGTGCCCGCCGACAGTCCCTTGGGCCGCAGGTCGGATCGGATTCGCACGCTGGCTGGGCTGCGCGTGATCGAAATCGTCCCGGCTGAAAGCCTGGGGCGATTCAGCCTGAGCGCCACTCAGGCGACGCCGCGAAACGCCTATGTGGCCAGCCAGACCCTGCAGGATGCGCTGGGCCAGCAAGACCGGGTGAACGCCGTGCTGGTCGCCGGCCGCTCGCCGCACTCGCCGCCCGCTGCCGACGCCGAAGCGGCGCTGGCCGCCGCGTTCCAGCCGCAACTGGCCGACTACGGGTTGTCGATCCAGCGCGTGCGTTGCACGTTCCGGCCCGGCGAGGCCGCCGCACAAGACGACGCTCGCGACGAGGTCGTCTTCGATTACTTCAGTCTCACGACGGACCGGATGCTGTTCTCTGCGCCCGCAGAACAGGCCGCACGGCAGGCCTGGCAGCACGCCGCCGCTCAGCCCCTGCTGACCTATCTGGCCAACTCGATCGAGCGGGCCGGCGCCGGTCGCACTTCGCCGGTCATCCCGTATTCGCTGATCACGGCCGTCGATTCCGATCCGGGACTGGGTCCGCTGTGGGCCCCCGATGGCCGGACGCCGGTTTTGCTGGAAGCCGATGAAATCGTCTTGAACAGCTGGGCGGCCGCCGACTTGAACGCGCAGCCGGGCGACCCGATTCGAGTGACCTTCTACAAGCCGGAAACGGCGCACGACCGGTTGGAGGAAGAGACGGCGGAGTTTGTCCTGAAGGCGATCGTACCGCTCACCGAACCACGGCGTCCCTATCGGCGAAACCGCCCGGCCCAGTACGCGGACCGGCCGACGCCGGCCAACGACCCGGATTTGACGCCGGTGGTGGAGGGCGTGACGGACCAAGAATCGATCAGCCGCTGGGAAGCGCCGTTCCCCGTCGATCATCGCCGCATCCGCCCGCAAGACGACGACTACTGGGCGAACCACCGCACGACGCCGAAAGCCTTCGTTTCGCTGGCGGCCGGCCGAAGGCTGTGGGGCAGCCGGTTTGGCGAGATCACCTCGGTGCGCGTCCCGGCGCCGCCGGGCCTGGCCGCCGGCGGCGAACAAGAGCAGGCGTTTCGGGCGCAACTGGAACAGCGGCTGTTGGCCGAACTGCATTCGCGCCGCGCGAATTTTGGTTTCGACTTTTTGCCCGTCAAGCAGCGCGGACTGGCGGCCTCGAAGGGCGCGACGCCGTTCGATGTGTTGTTCTTGTTCCTGAGCTTCTTCATCATCATCGCAGCCCTGATGCTGGTCGCCCTGCTGTTCCGCTTGGGCGTCGAGCGGCGGGCGCGCGAAGTGGGCACGCTGCTGGCGCTCGGATTTCCTCGGCGCCTGACGATGCGGTTGCTGTGCGTCGAGGGCGCGCTCGTGGCCGCGGCCGGCGGCCTTCTCGGCGTCGGCGTCGGTGTCGGCTATGCCTGGCTGATGGTGATCGGGTTAAGGACCTGGTGGATCGGAGCGATTTCGACGCCGTTTTTGCGACTTTTCGTTGAGCCGCGGAGTCTGGCGGGCGGCTATCTCAGCGGCGTGGCGATCTGCGTGGTGACGGTTTTGTGGAGCGTGCGGCGCACGAAGGAGATCTCGGTGCGGAGATTGTTGGCCGGCCAGGCAGGCATGGCGGACGCCGCGGTGTACGCCGCAGCGGGAAACGGGAGCCTGGCCGCAGCGCTCCTGTCGCTGGCCGTCGCGATGGCGTTGGCGTTCGCGGCGCCGCGTCTGGGCGGCGACGCGCAGGCCGGCGCGTTTGTCGGTTCGGGAACCTTGGTACTGGTCGCGCTGCTGATCCTGCTGCGGCGTTCCTTGAAGACCGGCGGGCGGATCGGGGCGGGGCACGGCGGCTGGAGCTTGGGGTGGCTGGCCGCGCGCAACGTCGCGCGACATCCGGGCCGCAGCACGCTGACGGTAGGCCTGATGGCCGTGGCCAGTTTCTTGATCGTGGCCATGAGTTCCTTTCGGCTCGCCCCCACGGAATCCGGGACCGGCGGTTTCGACTTGATGGCGGAAAGCGCCCAGCCCGTGTTTGGCGACTGGAGTACGCCGCGGGGCCGGGAAACCCTGTTGGCCGATCGGGCCTCCGTCCTGGCCGGCGGCACCGTGTTGCCGCTGCGTCTGCAAGCCGGAGACGATGCCAGCTGCAGCAACCTGTACCAGGCCTCTCGGCCCCGTGTCATCGGCGTCAGCGACGCCTTCGTCCGGCATTTCGACGATCCCGCGGTCCCCCGCTTTGCCTGGGCCGGCAGCGCCGCGGAATCTCCTGCGGAACAGGCCAACCCCTGGCGCTTGCTCGCCGACGGACGACACGCTTCCCGGCCCGCCATTCCCGTCATGCTGGACAAGAACATGGCCGTGTACAGCCTGCATTTGTATCGGGGCATCGGCGAGGAGTTTGAGCTGACCTATCCGGAAGCGGGCGTCGTCCGCTTCCGCGTCGCGGGCCTGTTGAGCAACTGCGTCCTGCAAGGCAGTTTGCTGATTGGCGAGTCCGATTTTGTCCGGCTGTTTGCCGGCGTCAGCGGTTACCGCTTCTTCCTGATCAGGTCGCCGGCCGGCAAGACGCTGCAAGTCGCCGAAGCACTGGAAGACCGCCTGGGCGATCAGGGCTTCGACGCCGCCTCGACCCGCCAGCGGCTGGAGGATCAGTTCGCCATCCAGAACACGTACTTGAGCACCTTCCAGAGTCTGGGCGCGTTGGGGTTGCTGCTGGGCACGTTCGGCTTGGCGACGGTGCAAGTGCGGAACGTGATCGAGCGCCGCGGCGAACTGGCGCTGTTGCGGGCGGCTGGCTTCCGCCGCCGCCGACTGGCCGGGCTCGTCATGCTGGAAAACGTCGCCTTGCTCCTCGGTGGACTGCTGACGGGTTTCGCCGCCGCCCTGGTCACCACGCTGCCGCACATGCTCGCGGGCGGGGCCTCGATTCCGCTTGTGGACCTCACGCTGCTGCTGGCGGTCGTCCTGCTCGTCGGCTGCCTGTCCAGCCTTGCCTCCGTTCGCGCGACCCTGCAGGCCCCGATTCTGGCGGCGCTGCGGGAAGAGTGAGTCTTTCCTGCGGGGACGAGCCTGATAGAATGAACCGCGATCGTTCGTTACGCTGCCGACGTCCGAAGACTCGATGACGAGGCCTCGGACCGTTCACCCTTGTTCCCCCTGGAGAAGGAAAGTCATGACCAAGCTTTACATCCTGTTGGCCGTTGCGGCCAGTTGCGTCGCCACGGCACTGGCGGCGGAATCCTCGGCCGCCGCTTTGTCGCTCCGTGCCGGTGCGTTTGCCATCGACATCACGCCCACCAAGTTCCCGGTCCCGGTCAGCGGTGGAATCCTGCCGCAGTTTGCGTCCAAGGTCAACGATCCGCTGCACGCCCGCTGCCTGGTTTTGGACGACGGACGCGTGCAGATTGCCATCGCCATCGTCGACAGCCTGCTGATCTCGCGCGAACAGGCGGACCAGGCGAAAGAACTGGCCACGCAGACGACGGGCATTCCGGCCAGCCGCATCTTGATCGCGGCCACCCACACGCACACCGCACCGGCGGTGATGGCCGCCCATGCGACCGATCCGGACCTGGATTACGCGGAGTTCATGGTCGCGCAGATCGCCAAGGGGATCGCCCAAGCGCAGCAGAACCTCCGGCCGGCGCGGATCGGCTGGGCCATGGGCAAGGATGAAAAGAACGTCTTCTGCCGGCGGTATCTGATGAAGCCCGGCACGGCGGCGACCAATCCGTTCAGCGGCAGGGAGAACGATCAGGCCCAGATGAACCCCGGCCACAACAACCCCAACAAGATCCGCCGCACGGGGACGGCCGACCCCGAAGTGGCCGTGTTGTCCGTCCAATCGCGGGACGGTCACCCCCTGGCGCTGCTGTCCAATTACTCGACGCACTACGTCGGATCGCAGCCCATTTCCGCAGACTACTTCGCCGTGTTCTGCGCCAAGATCGCCGAAAAAATCGGCGCTCAAAACGTCTCGCCGCCCTTCGTCGCCATGCTCTCCAACGGGACCAGCGGGGATGCCAACTGCCTGGACTTCGACTCCCCCGACCGCCGCAAGTTCGACCGGTTCACCGTCGCCGAAGACGTGGCCCAAGCCGCCTTGGAGGCTTACCGGACGATCCGCTACTACGACTGGGTGCCGTTGGTCATCCAGGAGCGGACGCTGACGCTGGGCGTGCGCATGCCCAGCCAGGAAGAGGTGGCCAAGGCCCAGGCGGTTGTGGATGGACTGCCGAACGGCCGGCCGCGGAACATGGTCGAGTCGTATGCCCGCGAGACGGTGTTGCTGAGCCAGATGCCGCCGACGCGGGAATTGAAACTGCAAGCCCTGCGCATCGGCGAGCTGGGCATCACGGCTTTGCCCCTGGAGGCGTTCAGCTGTACGGGCCTGGAACTGAAGAAGCGCAGTCCGCTCAAGCCGACGTTCAACATCGATCTGGCCAACGGCTACTTCGGGTACCTGCCGCCGCCAGACCAGCACAAGCTGGGCGGCTACACGACGTGGCGCGCCCGGACCAGCATGCTGGAAGTGGACGCCGAGCCCAAGGTGGTGGCCACGGTGCTGGAACTCCTGGAAAACGTCGCCCAGCAGCGCACCGGCGAGCCGCTGCGGGCGTCCCAGGGAGGCTGACGCCGTTCGAGAAGCCCCTGTCGATGACGGCACGGTCGCGCGAAAAGGGGTCAGGCCTACAGAATTCAATTTTGGCCGAGTTTGGTGCCAGCCACGTCGTACGACTCTGCTCGGCCAGAATTGAAGTCTGTAAGCCTGACCCCAGCACCGAAACCGTGACTTTATAACCGGCGCGGAAGAGTGCCGAAATCCCGTTTGGCGCTCGCCGCCGTTCTGGCGGACGAACCGGAACCGCTCCCTTGTTTCTCGTATCATGCGGAATGCTCTCGTTGCGTTACCGAGAGCGAATTCGACGACGTACGACACGGAGTGCCAGCCATGCGTTCCACGTTGCTTTGGGTGATTCTGCTGATCGGCGCGAGCCTGGCCTGGGCGGGCCGCGCCGAATCGGCCGAGGATGCGACCGGCGGGACGCGGGACGGCACTCGCGCCGGCCAGCAGAAACCGTTGGCGTTCCTGACCGCGACGGCGGTGGACGGCAAGGTCCGGCTCACCTGTTTCAAGAGCACTCCGTTTTTCGAGGCGACCAGGCAGCACGCGCCCGACTCGGTCAAGCTGCGGATCTGGCGTCGGGATCTGCCGGAGTTCCGCTTCGGCCGCGACTACGGCGAGTACTTCGACGGCCTCTCGCGGCACGACGCCCGCGTGGTTTTCGAGGGGACGATTTCTGCGGTGAACAACCGGAAGTACGAATTCCTCGACGAGTCGGTCCGTTGCGGACAGACCTACGCCTATTGGGTCGGCGTTGACGGCGACGGACTGCCCACCGGGCCCGTAGCCGTGAAGGTGCGCGATCCGCGCGTGTGGTGGTCTGGGGAGGAAACGCAGCGGCGTTTGGAAACGCTGGCAGCTCAGTTCTCCGGGGTCGTGGAGTCGCGAGAGGTCGGCCAGACCGTACACGGCCGCCGACTGCGAGCGTTGTTGGCGGGCCGGCGCGACCGGATGCTCGTTTTGATCGGCTCGCTGCACGCGGGCGAGTCCGGTCCCGAACTGATCGTCCCCGCGTTTGAGACGGTGGTGCGCGACCATCCGGACTTGCTCAAGCGGGCCGGCCTGGCGATTCTGCCGCGAGTCAATTCGGACGAGCGCGAGCGGATGGTCCGCGGCTATCCGCCCTACGTGCGGACCAACAGCAACGGCGTGGACCTAAACCGCAATTTCGCCGCCGACTGGGAGACCATCGATTCCAGCTACGGCTTGATTACGACCGACCCGGACGGCATGACCTACCGCGGACCGTCCCCCGCCTCCGAACCGGAGACGCTGGCGGTGGTCCGGTTGTTCCAAGGACTCAAACCCGCCGCGGTGCTCTCGTATCACCATCTGGCGTCGATCACGGGCTCGGCGTTCTTGTATCCCAAGCTGGCCGCCAAGGACTCCGCGTACGCCGCCCGCTGTACGGAGTTGAACCGCGTGTACCGAGCCGCGATCTCGCCGCCGGACATCGAAACAACTCCGACAGTCGCTCGCGCCGGCACCACCGGCGGCAGTCTGCCGGCCTGGGTCTACGCCCAATTCGGCGTGCCGGCGATGGATGTCGAGGGAGACCGTTCGCCGTGGTGCGTCAAAGCCACGTTGGACACTGCCACCTGGGAAGACGTGCAAGAGGCTCAGCAGCGTCACACGCGGGCCGTTGTGGCTGTCCTGTCCGCGCTCGCCGCGGCTCCCTGACCTCGCGGGGAATGTGATTACGGAAGGCCTTCGACGATGGCGGCACGGAGATTTGTGCACTCATGAAACTGACGCCCACCCAGATCGAATCCGCTCGTCGTCATCTCCGGGCCGCCGATCCGGTGATGAAGGCCATGATCGACGAGGTGGGGCCGTACACGCTGCGGTTCGAGCGTGACCGGTTCGCCATGCTGGTGCGATCCATCGTGTCCCAGCAGATTTCCACCACCGCAGCCCGTGCGATCCGCCGGCGGTTGCAGGAACTTGCCGGGGCGGAGGGCCTGACAGCAGCCAACCTGATGCGGTTCAGCCTGGACGAGTTTCGAGCCGTGGGTCTGTCGCCGCAAAAGGCCGCTTACCTGGCCGACCTGTCGGCCAAGGTGAACGACGGCGCCGTGGACTTGCGGCGGATCGGACGGTTGTCCGACGAGCAGGTTGTGGAGCAGCTGACCCAGGTCAAGGGAATCGGCCGCTGGACGGCCCAGATGTTTCTGATCTTCTCGCTGGGCCGCCCCGACGTGTTTCCGCACGACGACTTGGGCGTGCGGACGGCGATCCGCGACCACTACGGCTTGGCCGGCCTTCCGGACAAAGCCACCAGCCACGCCATCGCCGCCCCGTGGCGCCCGTGGGCCTCGGTGGCAAGCTGGTACTGTTGGCGGTCGCTGGATTTGGCCCGCCATACCGAAACCGTGGCCAAGGGCTACCCGTCGTAAACCGTTTGGAACTGACAAGAACGAGCACGGCCATACCGGGACTGCTGAATTTCGCTGGCGAGCTCGTCGTCGTAATGCATGAATCCCGCTGGCTCGCCCAGCGGATCGTTCGGTTTTTCGCTACACGCGGATGCACCCCCGCCTCTTCCCGCCTCTCCCGCGGCGGCGAGCACGGCGGACTGCTGGGCAAGCTGTCGGAGAGCCTGGTCCAGGCCGACCCGGCGATGCTGCCCGTCTCCCACCGATACGGACAGGACACGCCGCTGGCCGAGACGGTGCGATTTCGGTTCCGCATCCTTGTACGCGTTGTCCGACGAGGATACGATCCCGGACCTGTCGCGTCCGACCCTGGACAAAGTCGGCGCTCGGTTGCTGTCCGCGTCCCTGACGCTGCTCCGGCCGTAGTCGTCCGCAGGTCGCGTGGCCACAGGTGGAGCGTTGCCTGGCCGCAAGTCAGCCCCACGTTGCAGAAGATCCGGCGAACGACGACTCGCAGCCCGCCGGTTCTGTGACTGGTCAAATTGCCGAGCCGCCAGCGTCCTGGGGCCGGTCCGGGCGATTGCCAGCCGTCGCCCCGCAGTCTAGGCTGATGGCCATCGAGTCACTGGCGCAACGAAGGAGGGAGTGATGAAACGAAGCCGTCTGTGCGGAATCCTCGGTCTTTTGGCTCTGGCGACGGTAGAGTTCGTGCCCCCCGCGTTTGCGGATTTCGTCATCCAGGCTCGCACAGCGGCTGTCCGCACCGAAGGCAGCGCCCAGGCGGGCGGCGGCTGGAATCTCTGGAGCAACGGCCGGGTCGGGGAGCCGTTGCGGTTCAAAGATGCCGGCACCTACCGCGTCGTCGTCCTGGCCTGGGGCAGTCCGGCGGGGGGCATCTGGCCGGAGATGGCTCTGCTGGTCGATCGCAGGGCGGTCAAGACCGTCACGGTGGGGCGTTCCGAGCCGCAAGAGTACCGCTTCGACGTGTACCTGGCTGCGGGTGTCCACGAGATCGCCGCCGCCTTTCTGAACGACGCCTTGGTCGGCCGGGAAGACCGCAACCTGTATCTGGAACGCATCGTGCTCAGCCCGCCAGCGGGAGTCGCAGACCCGGTGCCCGTGGACAAGCAGGAACTGGCCCAAGCCGCACAGCAGCGCGAAGCGGAGATTGTCGCGGCCACCCGGCAGGCCATCGACCAGCATCGCAAAGCGGACGCGACGATCCGCGTGCTGGACGCGGCCGGCTGGCCGGTGCCCGGTGTGGCGATCTCCGTCGAACAGACTTCCCACGACTTCCTGTTCGGCTGCAACATCTACATGTTCGACCGCCATCGGGACGACGCTTGGAACGTCGTCTACAAACAGCGGTTTGCGGAGCTGTTCAACTACGCCACGGTCGGGTTCTACTGGCGCGGATACGAGCCGCAGCGTGGGAAACCGAACTACGAGTACACCGACAAAGTGGTTGCCTGGTGCCGGGACCACGGGATTCGCATGAAGGGGCATCCGCTGCTGTGGGGCGAGCAGGCAGGCGTGCCGACGTGGTCTTCGGGGCAGCCGTCGCCGGAGGCGCAGCGCCGGCGAGTCACCGAAATCATGCAGCGGTACCGTGGCCAAATCACGTTTTGGGAGGTGGTCAACGAACCGTCGCACCTGGCCGAACCGCAGATCGCCGAGCCGTATCGCTGGGCGCGCGACACCAATCCCGAAGATTGCCTGATCGTCAACGATTACCACGTGCTGGCCGACGGATGTCCCGGATTCTTCCAGTTGCTGACGGCGGCCAAGAACAAGGGCGTGCCCTTCGACGGGATTGGGATCCAGGCTCATGAGCCGCGGACGATGCGTTTCCCGCTGGATCGGGTTCAGAAGATCCTCGACCAGTACGCCACGTTCGGAAAAGGCTTGCACCTCACCGAATTCACGCCGGCTTCGTCCGGACTGAAGATCACGGACTCGTTCTGCGGCGGCGTCTGGGACGAGGCGGCGCAAGCCGATTACGCCGCGAAGTTCTATCGGGTCTGCTTTGCGCATCCCGCGGTCCAGGCCATTACCTGGTGGGACCTGTGCGACCGGGGCTCGTGGCTGCCGGGCGGCGGAATGCTGCGGGCTGACCTGTCGCCCAAACCGGTGTATGACCAGCTCCGGCGGCTGATTCACAAAGAGTGGAAGACGCGCGCGGCGGGAACCACGGATGGCGAAGGGCGTTTCGCCTGTCGCGGCTTTTTCGGCAAGTACCGGCTTGTGATCCAGACGCCGGGCGGGAAAGTGGAACGCGAAGTCCGGCTGACGAAAGACGGGCCGCTGGCGATCGTCGTGCGGTTGCCGGCCGCCCCGGCTCGCTGAGGCAAATGATCCGGATCGCGGGCACGGGCGGATGTCCGGAGTGGCGTATGATCCTGCACGTGGATATGGACGCTTTCTACGCCTCCGTCGAGGAGCGGGACCGGCCCGGACTGGCCGGCCAGCCGGTCATTGTCGGCGGCACGCCGGAAGGCCGCGGCGTCGTGGCGGCGGCCAACTACCTTGCCCGCAAATTCGGCGTCCACAGCGCCATGCCCGCGGTGACCGCGCATCGGCTGTGCCCCCACGGCGTCTTTCTGCGGCCGCGCATGGAGTATTACGCCGAGGTTTCGGACCAGATCCGGGCCATCTTCGAGGAATACACCCCGCTGGTCGAGCCGCTGTCGTTGGACGAAGCCTTCCTGGACGTGACCGGCAGCGAACCGCTGTTCGGACCGGCGGTGACCATCGGCCGAAGGATCAAGCAGCAGATTCGCCAACGGCTCCGCCTGGTCGCCTCGGTTGGCGTCGCCCCCAACAAGTTCCTGGCCAAGATCGCCAGCGACTTGGAAAAGCCCGACGGGTTCGTCGTCGTCGAGCCAACGCGGGTCCAGGAGTTTCTGGATCCGCTCCCGGTGGGGCGGCTGTGGGGGGTCGGCAAAGTCACGGGCGGCGAGTTGGACAAGCTGGGGATCCGCCGGATCGGTCAACTGAGGCAGATGCCGGTGGAACTGCTGCGGCATTACTTCGGCAGCAGCGGCGATCACTTGGGGGAGCTGTCACGGGGCCTCGACAACAGGCCCGTGGTGCCGGAACAGGAGGCGAAATCCATCTCGCACGAAACGACCTTTGCCAGAGACCTGGAGGATCCCGAAGTCATGCAGGCGTGGCTGCTGGAACTGAGCGAGCAAGTCGGGTGTCGCTTACGGCGGCACGGTTTGCGGGGACGCACCGTGCATTTGAAGGTCCGGTTCGGCGACTTCCACACCGTAACGCGCGCCCAGACGCTGCCCCAGCCGACGGACGTTACGCAGGAGATCTGGCAGACGGCGGCCCGGATGTTCGCCCAGCGTTTGCCCGCGCGGCAGTTGCGCATCCGCTTGCTGGGCGTGGGGCTCAGCGGCTTTGAGCATCCCGCGCTGGTTCAACGGAGTCTGTTTCCCGAATTTGAAAACGAGCGGCAGGCCCGCCTGGATGAAGTCGCGGACCAGATCAAGGACAAGTTTGGCCAGGCCGGACTGCAGCGGGCCCTGGGGATGCTGCACGATGTAGAGCACCGGGCAAGGCGACCGGGGGCGGATCGGGACCAGTACGGCAAGTAGCCGCGCCCAGGCAACCGGCGGGCGATCGCCCACCGCTGGTCGGAACCGAGAAGTCTCCCGTGGGCGTCTGGTCAGGCAGCGCTCGACGGGCAGGGCGGGATTCACTCCGCCCGACGAGCCTTCAACTCACAGTGCATCGGGCACTACCGCTTTGCCGCGGTCAGTTTGTCGATCAGATAGTCTTCGACCTTGGGGTGCTTCACGTCGGGAGCGCCGGGGTAGACCAGTTCGCATTCAACGCCGACTTCGCGCAGCCGCTCCTGTAGTTTCACGCCGTAGTTCGCCGTGTGCGTCGGGTCCTTCTGTTCCCGGCCCAGCGCGGGCGGACTCGAATAGATCAGATAGATCGGCGGATCATCGGCGCTGACGTGCTCGATGGGCGAATACTGCTTGATCCACGGCAGCACCGATTCGCGGGCGGCGAGGAACTGTGCAAACTGGGTGTCGCGAGTCTTGTTGTCGCGTGGATCGGGCATAAAGCCGAAGGCGTGCCCGCCGTAGCGGCTGTTGGGCGTCCATTCCTTGAGCTGCTTCGGATCGAGCGAGGTTTGCGCCCCGATCACGGCGGCGCACCACAGGCGGGTCGATTCGCGGGCCACCGGATCGCTGCTCTGCGGGTCGGCCAGATCGTCGCGCAGCGCCAGCCACAGACTGGAACACGCGCCCGCCGAACCGCCCGTAGCCCCGATCCGCTGCTTGTCGATGTTCCACTCGGCCGCCTTGCTGCGCACGAACTGCAGCGCCCGCGCGGCGTCGCTCAACGGCCACTGGACCGGCGGCTTGACGCCCGCCAGCATGGCCTGCGTGGAGTAGCGGTAGTTGATCGAGACGACCGAGACGCCGGCCGCGAGGTACTTGTCCAGGTTGGCGACCCGCGCCTTGTCGCCGGCCACCCAGCCGCCGCCGTGGATCTGGAACAGGACCGGCGTCGGCCGCGACGATTCGGCTTTCCAGAAATCGAGCACTTGCCGCTCGTGCGTGCCGTAGGCCACGTTGGCCCGCGTGGGCGTTTTCTGGGCCGGCGCAGCGGGCTTGGCAACAGCAGGAGCCGCCGCGCGGATCGACGCTCCGGGGTTGACCGTCGCATCGGCGGCCAGGACCTGGCTGCACAGGAGGCACACGCCTGTCAAAACAAAGCTGCATCGTTTCATGGCTGGTTCGCATTTCTACTCGGACAGCGCCGAGGGCTGGAGCTTAAACGGATCGGGGTGATTTGCTTACTGGGCGTCGCGTGCGGCGAGCCGTGACTTGAGCCAGGCGTAGATGCTTGCGCCGACTTGCCGGTACCCGTTGACGTTCGGGTGGACGGCGTTGTTGTCCGGATAGCCGCCGACGATGTCCAGGTTCAGTTGCGTCGGCACGAGGAAGATGTTCTCGGCTTCACGCTGGCCGAAATGTTCCAACTGCCGCTCGACCAGCCGATGCTGCACCTGGCGCCAATTCCAGCGCGGATAGGCGGTCTTGTAGTTCGCGACGAAGGCCTCGTCGCGGATGTTCGCAGGCGTGGTCAGGCACACGCCGAGTTCCGCGCGCGGGGCGGCTTCCCGGAACGCGGCCAGCAGCTTGTCGGCTTCCTGGAACACCTTGGCAATCCCGGCGTCCAACGCAACCGGGTCATCGGCTTTCAGTCCAAAGCAATCGTTGATGCCCAGCATAAAGGTCACGTAATCCGGCGTCCGGCCCCCGCAGCGTTCGGCCAGGTAGCGCGCGACGTCGAGCGTGGGAGCCGGCGGATCGCCGACGGCGAACACGAACGGACTGCTGGGCGGCGTGGATTGGGGCGGCCCGTTCGGGTTGAAGCGCGCGTTGAACGCCCGCCAGGTCCAGCCGCCGTAACCCTCATGCGCCACGTTGGCGGCGGCGGAGGCCGGCTTGTGCGTTCCCAGCATCTGCCACGGGGGATTGCCCGGCAGCGAGAGCAGGCGGGCAATCTCGTTCGGGTAATGCGAGGCGTGCGTGAGACTGTCGCCCACGATCAGCAGCCTGATTTCCCGGCCGCGTCCGGCCTCGGCGGGCACGACGCGCACCTGGGTCGTACCCTGCGCGAGCAGTTGCTGGGAACGGTCGCTCACCTTCAGCGTCAGCGGGTACGCGCCGACTTGTTGCGCCGTCGCGTTCAGCTTCCAGCGGTCCGCGTCCGTTTCCCCGATCTCGCAGGCGACCGCGAACGACAACTCGTCCGTCGCCGGCGCGAGGACGGCATTGGCAAAATACAGATTCATCTCGACCCCCGGCACGGCGTAGAGCGTCGGCGGCAAGGTCAAACGCAGCGCAGCGGGCGTCGCAGGTTCCGCTGCCGCGTCCGTCTCCGCTGCGGGCAGTGGCGTCAGCAACGCCGCCCCCAGCAGGGCGAGGGCAGCAAGGGCATGTCTTGTGGTCCGGTTCATGGGAAGGTGTCCTTTGGGGTGCAGATCGACGGGCAGCTGTCCGCGCGCGGTTCCCCGCCACGGACCTTCGCGCCAAGCAATCCTCGGCGTTCGCCATCAGTTGAACCGCCCGTCCCAGAGAAGTCAAGATCGCCGACGGATGGCCAGCGGGTGGCAAAGCCAGTCGGCGCCGGGCCTTGTCAAGCCGATTTCCGCACGGGACGGACGGCGGAGCGACCGGAACGGCGGCCACAAAAAAACTGGGTTTGACTCCGCACTTCGTTGGCGCAGGGGTTGACGCCGGCCCCAGTGTTTTCTTAGGCTGCCCGATATGGATTGGGACAGTTGCTTCCCTGATCCCCACCACCGAAGGTATCCGGCGTGCGTCCGTGAAAGGGCAAGTCTGGCTGTCTTACGAACCGAAGGAAAGATCATGGTTGTCACGAAAGCCAAGTCCGTAGTCTCTTTTTCCCGCAACGCGCGGCGACGCGCTTTCACGTTGGTGGAACTGCTGGTGGTCATCGCCATCATCGGCATTCTGGTCGCCCTGTTGTTGCCGGCGATCCAAGCGGCACGCGAAGCGGCGCGGCGGTCGCAATGCATGAACAACCTCAAACAGATCGGCATTGGACTCCACCTGCACCACGACGAAAAGAAGTTCTTTCCGCCCGCGGGAGTCACGCAGTCCATGGCCGCGGGCAGTCGCCCGAAAGGTCACGATTCGACTTGGATCACGCACATCCTCCGGTACGTCGAGCAAAAAGCGCTGGACGATCAAATCGATTGGGAAAACTACAGTTTTGGAGGAAGCGTCCAGGGAACGGTTCGCGGCGAGACCATCACGCTGTTCCATTGCCCCTCCGATGTCCGGCCGAAGCCGAACGACACGTACACGCCGTCCCTGTACTCGCGAGGCAACTACGTCGCCAACAACGGCATCGGCCCGATGACGGAATGGCGAGGCAGCGCGGCGATGACCCGCGAAGGCGGCATGTTCTTTATGGACAGCCAGTTGACCATGGCCGACCTCCGGGACGGCACCAGCCAGACCGCCGCCGTGTCCGAGATTCGCGCCGTGACCAACACCCGTGACGGACGCGGCATGCTGCACTACGTCGAAGGTCCGATCTACCATCACAACTTCACGCCCAACAGCATGGTTCCGGACGAAGTGCGGACGGCCTGGTGTATCAACGAACTCGAGGCACCCTGCATCGGCGCCTTTGCGGCCTGGAACGCGCGGCGGATCATCATGACGGCTCGCAGCCACCATCCCGGCGGAGCCCAGCTGTTGCTGGCCGACGGCAGCGTCCGGTTCGTCACCGACTCCATCGACTTGAGCCTCTGGCAAGCCCTCTGTACCCCGAAAGCCAAAGCGGGCGAAGTGCCCATCAGCGGTTTTTAAGCCGCCGGGTGGGCCGACGCACCGGTCCGGGGCCAAGGGCATCAAGGTGCCCCATGAATCATCCTTTCGCTCTCGCCCTCGCGGCGATGTTCGCGCTGGCGACGGTTGGCACAGCGGCCGAGGACGCCGCCGTCCGCGGCATTCCTTTCAAGCCCGATCCGCCCCCGGCGATCGATGGCCGATTGGACGACTGGGACAGCGTGCCCAACGTGACCGTTGCGGCGACGCAAGCGCACTGCGTGTACGGCCAGCCGAAGTGGGTTTCGGCCGCCGACCTCTCGGCCCGAGTCTGGCTGGCCTGGCGCCAGGAGTATCTCTATCTGGCCGCCGACGTGACCGACGATCAGCACCGCCAGGCGCTTCGCGACCGCGACCTGTTTCGCGGCGATCACCTGGAGCTGTATCTCGACCTGACGCCCGACGCGCCGCCGGGGCGAGACTTCCTGGGAGCGGGCCAGGTCCAGTTCGGTTTCAGTCCGGGCAATTTTCAGCAGACCGGCGATCCCCTGGCCGACATTCCGCCCCAAGCGGTTGTCTTCCGGCCGGAACAACCCGCCGCCGGTGTGCTCGTGGCTGCGCAGCCGACGGACGCAGGATACGCGATGGAGGCGGCAATCCCGTGGCCGCTGATCGGACAACTGGCCGCCAAGCCCGGTCTGCGCCCGGCCCAAGGGTTTTCCCTGGGTCTGGAAGTGGCCGTTTCCGACACGGACAGTCAGACGCCGGCTCAAGAAAAAATGCTTGCCTTGCGACCCGAGCCTTGGCAGCGGAAATGCGAGCGGCTTGTCCCGGCGGCGCTGGCCGGTTCCGACGGGACGCCGCCGGCCACCGTCCGCAGCCAAGTCCTGTTGGCGGCGGTCGAGGTGCCCGTGGGCGAAAAACGCGAAATCCCCTTTACCGCCCCCAGCGTCCCGCCCGGCAAGGAACTGGTCCTGACGTTCCAGGCCCGGCTGGACTCGTCGCGCCCGGCCGGTTACACCCGCGGCATGCGTCTGACGGTCAACGGCCAGACGCTGGACGGCGGACGGCTGGTCAACTGGGAGGGCGCGGAGCCGCGCGTCAACGGCGAATTGATGTCGCCCGCCGCCGGCGACACCTTGAACGTTCCCTACAGTCCCGACTTCGACTCGCCCAACCAGCACCCCAGCTACGCCTTGCGGAGCGGCCCCAAACTGTGCCGCTACGAACTGCGGATCACGGATCTGGTGCGCCACGGCGGCAATCAACTGATCCTCCACAACGCGGCGGCCGCCGAACTGAAAAAGACGCTGGTTGTGGCCGACGTACGATGGCAGATCCGCGAACCCGTAGCGCCGCGTCCCAAACGTCCCGCCCCGACCGGTCCGCTGCCCGTGGTGCATCCGGCTGCGCAGCACAAGGTGGACTATCAGCTGACGCGGCTGGAAGACGGCACGGTGGAAATCGCCATCGGAGGGGCGACGTTCCGAGTGGACGCGGAGTTCTCGACGCCGGAGCCGGCCTGGGTCCGCGGCTCCAACAAGTACTTCGACCACCAGCAGGAGATCCAGCCGTGCGACGCGTGGATCCTGGTGCGCGACCGGTTCACCAACCGCACGTCGGAAGACCTGCCGCTGATGCACCGTCATCGCGTGTCGGGCCGGTCGCCGTGGAAACAGGTCTACTTGGCCGGCTTGTCCCCCGCGTCGCTGGTGAGCACCGCTTCCGAACCCGCGAACCCCACCGCCTTCGGCGCGGCGGAGACGGCGGGGCTGGGCGTGCTGCCGCTGGACGACGTCTTCCTGGTGCATGCGACCAGCTTCAGCACCGAGAACCAGGTGGGGTTGGCCGACAACCAGCTGGTTTTGAAACCGGGCGTCTCCTACACGGCCCAGTGGGCGATTCTGCCCGTGGCCAGCGGCGACTACTTTGCCTTCGTAAACGCGGTGCGGCGGTTGCGGGAGGTGAACTTTACGCTGGACGGTTCGTTCGCGTTCTTGCGGGCCGACCCGCGTCTGGGCGCGACGAAGTGGAGTGATCGGGAATGCGCCGACTTCATCCGCTTCAAGCACGCCCAGTTTGTCTGCAGCGGCATTTCCTGGCCGCGGCACCACGGCCGCTATCCGCACGGTACGTGCTTCCAGCAAATGGACTGGACGGCGACCAAGCAACAGATCGCGCGGCTGCGCCAGCTGGCGCCGCAGGCCAAGCACCTCAAGTACTACCACTGCTTCATCGACACGCTGGACGAAGCGTGCGAGAGATATGCCGATGCCCGGCTGCTCCGCTCCGACGGCACGCACGCCGATTACGGCCAGCCGTACGATCGCCTGTACGTGCCCACGGCCGAGAACACGTTTGGCCGCGACGTGGCGCGAAACGTGGAACTGATCCTGGGCCCGCAGCCGGACGGGATCGGCTGCGACGGCGTGTACTGGGACGAGTTCGAGTACAGCCGTTACCAGTACGCCTATCACCTGGCGGACCGCGAACGCGCCGGCCTGCCGTGGGACGGAGTGAGCGCCGACATCGACCCCAAGACGCTGAGAATCGCTCGGCGGAAGAGTTCGGTGGAGTTGATCTCGCAGCCCTTCCGCCTGGCGCTGGCTCGCAGCATTCTGGCCCGCGGTCCGCTGGTGGCCAACGGCCAGCCGCACACTCGCACCATGCTGCAGCTGCACTTCCCGCGGTTTGTCGAGACGGGCAGCATCAGCCGCTGCAGCCGGGCGCAGCTGTACTCGCCGATCGCCCTGGGCGATCACTTGACCGAACGCAGCGAACGGGACGCCTACCGGGTGATGCTGCGGGCGTTGGATTTTGGCTGTCTGTACTACTGGTACAACGATCTCACGGTAGTGCCCACGCATCCGCACCTGACGAGCTACATGTTCCCGTCCACGCCCGTCGAGTTGGGCGAGGGGTATCTGATTGCCAAGGAGCGGATTGTGACCAACCGCAGCGGTTGGTTCGGTTGGGGCGACTCGGCCAGCCACGAGGTGCACGTGTTCGACGACCAGGGACGGGAAGTGCCGAAATTCCAGGCTCCGACGGTCGTCCACAAGGAAATGACATTTACGGAGTTGCGTTTGCCGGAAGACTACAGCGCGGCAATCGTCCGTCAGGCGGGCGTTCGACCGCCGACAGGCCCGCCGCAGCAACGGTGACCGAAAGAACCTCCCGGTTTCCGCGGACTCCGGGGTCAGGCTTACAGATTTCAATTTTCGCGGCCCCAGGACTTGCCACTTGGAAAGCGACTGCCCCGCGAAAATTGAAATCTGTAAGCCTGACCCCAGACGGTAGCGTTGGGACTGCGGCGCGTCGGCGCAGCCCCGAATTCGTGCGGGGCGCGGGTTGACTTTCGGGTCCCTTCCCGTCAAGATAGAGACCGTTTGTGTGCTGCAGCCAGATCCGGTTTACTCGTGCCATTTGGTATAGCGCAACAATGGTTCTTTCCCTTTACGCGGTCGTTTCCCTGCTGACGCTGCCCTGCCTGGTGCTTCTGGGCGTTTGGCTGTTTCATTTGCCGTCCGCGACCGGTATTTGTGATACCATCGGCACGCTCGGAACCGGCGGCTCCGGCCAGTTCTCGTTGAAGACCCTGGGCGACTGCCGAGAGTGCGAGTTCTTCACGCCGGACGGTCTCAAGCTGCAGGGGACCTACGTGCGTCGGCGCACGGTCGAGCGGCTTGGTGTCGTCGTCTTCTGTCACGAGTTTGGCGGCGACCGTCACGTCGCCGCTCCTTACGTGGCCGGCCTGCTGGACGAAGGCTTTGACGTGTTTGCCTTCGACTTCCGCAATCACGGCGAAAGCGAACGCATGGCAGGCTACACGCCGCGGACTTGGGCCACCCGGTATGAAGTCTTGGACGTGATGGCTGCCCTGAATTACGTCCGCTCGCTGGAGGACGCCGACCCGGAAGGCGTCGCCTTGGTGGGGATCAGCCGGGGCGGCTCGGCCGCGATGAGCACGGCGAGTTGCGCCGAGGGCGTCTGGGCGCTGATCACCGACGGCGCGTTCGTCTCTCGCTGGGTGACGACCGCGAACATCCGCCGCTTCATGCCCCAATTCGTGCGACTGGCGCCGGTGCTGACGCGGCTGCCCTGGTTCGTGCACTCCATTTACGGAACCGTCGTCCACGACCTTGTCGCGCGGAAGGTCAAGCATCCGTGCATCAACCTGGTCAACGACGTGCGGGGCCTGCGTCTGCCCGCGCTGATGATCCACGGAGCGCGGGACAGTACGATTCCCGTGGAGTTGGCCTATCGCCTGTGGCGGAGGTTGCCGAATCGCGCCCGGTTGTGGATTGCGCCCAAGAGCAGTCACAACCGCTCCCTGCGCACTCATCCGGCTCGCTATCGCAGGCGGATCTGCCGCTTCCTCAAGAACCACGCTCCTGGGCCGGCCCACTGGCCGCACGAGATCGCGCCGACCGTTTCGCCGAATGCCGCCTGCACCGTGCGCGTTGCCGAAAAGCGGCCTCCAGCCTACGCGCGGACCACAGCGTCATGAGCGAACGGCGCCCCCTGACCGCGCTGGAGGAATACTTCCTTCTCGAAGACCGCCCGGCGTACCCTTGGAGCTTCTTCGTGCGGCTGGTCTGCACCGGCCGCGCCGACCGCCAGGCCGTGGAAACCGCGTTGCGTCACAGCGTCGTCCGGCATCCGCTGCTGTCGTCGGTCGTCCAGCAGCAGGGGGACGGCTCCTGGGTTTGGCAACGCGTGGAGCAACCGCAACCGGCGGTGGTGTGGAGCGAGGGGACCGGGAGCGAAACGTTCGCGCCGGCGACGCGTCAGGATATCTCGGCAGAGATCGGAGTTCGGCTGCACGCCGCCGCGGGATCGGACGGGACGCAACTCGTCTTCCAGTTTCACCACGCCTGCTGCGACGCGCGGGGGGCCTTCACCTGGATCGAGGATTGGCTGGCGGAGTATGCCCGTGCCACGGGAGCCGGACGGGAGCTCGGCTTGCCACGGGAGTATGACCCGGACCTGCTGGATCGCCGCGGCCGGCCCGAGTTGAAGGCGCGGCACCTTCGCGGCGCGGTCGCGGCCCACTGGGCCGGCTTGCTGCGAGCCTACCGTTTTCTGCGGCAATCGCCGGTGCCCTTGCTGGACTACGAACCGGGCCGCGACGACGAGCCGGCGCCCGCGGGCTTTCCCGCCGCGAAGAACTTCCGCTTCGACGCGGCGACGACGGCCCAGTTGCGGACGGCCGCGAAACGCCGGCAAGCCACCCTCAACGATCTGCTGTGCTGCGATCTGCTGCTGGTTCTGCGTGATTTTCAGCAGGGCGCGCCGCCGCCCCGGCCCGACGGCTGGCTGCGGCTCGCCGTGCCTGTCGACCTGCGCACGCAGGCCCAAGAGAACATGTCGGCAGCCAATCAGGCCAGCATGGTGTTTGTCACGCGTCGAGCCAGCGTCTGTACGGACGCCGCCGGACTGCTGCAGAGCATTCACCGCGAGTTGCAGCAGGTAAAGGACCTGGGACTCGCCCACACCTTTCTGCGCTCGCTGCAAATCCGCCAACGTCTGCCGGGAGGCCTTGCCCGGTCCGTCCGCAAGACCAAGTGCGGATCGACCGCGGCGCTGACGAACGTCGGAGAAACGCTGGAAAACTGCCCGCTTCCGCGGCTCGAAGGAAAACTGGTCGCCGGCAACCTGGTGCTGGACGCCGCCGATTTCTTGGCGCCCATCCGGCCGCTCACCTGTGCGTCGGTCGCTGCGTGTACCTGTGCGGGCCAGCTGTCCGTCAGCCTCCAGTACGATCCGCGGGCCCTGTCCGGAACCGCCGCCGACCGGCTGTTTGAAGCCTTTCTCGGCCAACTGCGCAACGACCTGCGATGAGCCCGCGTCGGGAAAACGCAACGGCGACGGCGCCGAGCCGCGATTCCGACCGGCGGACGCCTCTTGCATCGGACCCGCGGTGGGGCTATTGTCGAGAACGGCAACGCGACGGACGGCAGACTCACGGCAACACGATCACGGCGGGAGGCAACTGGCGATGAATCGGAAGCAGGCAGACACCGTTGGGGATTTTCGGTATGAAACCGCAGCCGGCCGCGTGGGCTGGCCGGCCGTCGGCGAACCGATGCGCGCCGAGGACATTCTGCGCACGATCGAGTTCCTCGTGCCGCCGACGGCAGGCGAGAAAGCGGCCTATCGCCAGCAATTGGCCTGCGTGCGGGAGGCGCTCGAGGGCCTGTGCCGCGTGGGGGGCAGGGCCGGCAAGCTCACCCTGGGCGACCAGGTGCAGCAGGTGGAAGAGGCCGCCCAGCGCTACCTGAACGTCAAGCACGCCTTGCTGCTGACCAACGCCACCGCCGGTTTCGAAATCGCTTACAAGATGGCCGGCCTCGAACCGGGCGACGAAGTAATCGTGCCGGCCATCACGTTCGTCGCCACCGTGGTCTATCCCCTGGCCGTCGGCGCCAAGGTCGTGCTGGCCGATCTGGACCAGCGGACCATCAACCTGGACCCGGCCGACGTGGCCCGCAAGATCACCCCGCGGACGCGGATGATCGTGCCGGTCCACATCGGCGGCTGGCCCGCCGACATGGCCCCGCTGATGCGGTTGGCCCGGCAGCACGACCTGGTCGTGCTGGAGGACGCGGCGCACGCTTTCGGGGCAGAGTACCGCGGGCGGCGCGCCGGGACCATCGGTCATTTCGGCGCGTACAGCTTCCACGAGGTCAAAAACATCACGGCCTTGGGCGAGGGCGGACTGCTGGTCAGCAATACCAAGTACGGCCAGCAGTTTCGCAAAGCCCGGTTCGTGGGCTTGGACCTGTCGCAGCAGATCCCGAACTGGCTGTACGACGTGACGGCGATCCAGGGAATGCGCGGCCTGTTCGTCGCCGGCAACCATTCGGCCACCGAGATCCAGGCGGTGGGCCTGATGAGTCAGATGCGGCGCAACGACCGGATCATCGCCGCCCGTCGGCATACGGCCCAGACGCTCAACCGGCGGCTGTCCGCTCTCCGGGGCGTGCGGGGGACGCCGATGGACCACGGCCAGACACGCGGCACGCATCACCTGTTCCAGTTGCAGATCGACCCCGACATCGTCGGTGCCAACGTGCAGGATTTGAAACGCAAGTTGACCGAGCGGGGCGTGACCCAGATCCCGCACTTCGCCCCGTTGTACAAGTTCCAAATCATGCGGCAACTGGGTTACGACACGGACGCGATCCAGGCCGGTTGCCCGGTGTGCGAAGACGTCTTTACCAACCGCTTTACACACGTGCCGATCTACGGACTCACCCCGGAGCAGGTGAAATACCTGGGCGATGCCGTGATCGACAGCGTCGAAGAGCTGCGCGCGGGTCGCTGACCCCGTGTGGCACGGCCTACTTGTTGGCCGTGCTCCCACGAAACACGAAGCCAGCCGACACGAAGCCAGCCGACAGAGAGAAAAGGCACATAGAGGAAGGGCACATGCATAGATCCGTTTGCCGCTGGGGCATTCTGGGCGCCGCCGAGATTGCCCGCAAGAACTGGCAGGCCATCCGCAACGCTTCCAACTGTACGCTGACGGCCGTGGCCAGCCGCGATCCGGAGAAATGTCGCCGTTTCGTCGCTGAATGCCAAAGCCACGTGCCGTTCCCTGTGCCGCCGCAAGTCTGCGGGAGCTACGAGGAGTTGTTGTCGTCGGACGCCGTGGATGCGGTTTACCTCCCCTTGCCGACGGTCGTTCGCAAGTCGTGGGCCATCCGGGCCGCGGAGGCGGGCAAGCACGTGCTGTCGGAAAAGCCGGCGGGGGCGACTGCGGCCGACGTGCGGGAGATCCTGGCTGCCTGTCGCCGCAACGGGGTGCAGTTCATGGACGGCGTGATGTTCCTGCACAGTCGGCGTCTGGAGCGGATTCGCCAGTTGCTCGACGACGGAACCAGCGTTGGACAGGTTCGGCGGATCGCCTCGCACTTTGCGTTTCCGGGCTCGGAGGACTTCTTCCAGCATGACATCCGCACGCACAGCGGCCTGGAGCCGCTCGGCTGTCTCGGCGATTTGGGCTGGTACAACATCGGCTTGACGCTCTGGGTCATGCGGGGGCAACTGCCCGTTCGCGTGTGCGGTCATCGCCTGGCCGAGCATCACCGCAGCGACAGTCCGGCGGCGGTGCCGATCGAATTTTCTGCCGAGCTGTTTTACGAGGACGGAGCGTCTGCGAGTCTGTACTGTTCCTTCCGGACGGAGAATGAACAGTGGGCGCACATCAGCGGCACCCGGGGCTGGCTGTACATCCCGGATTTCGTCCTGCCGCACTTGGGGAGCGAAGTGGCGTTCGAGTTGGGCAAGCCCGTGTTGGCTCTGCGCGGCTGCGACTTCAACATGGAACAGCACACGCGGCGGATTGCGGTGTCCGAATACAGCAACAGCCACGAGACCTCGCAGGAGGCGAACCTGTTCCGGCATTTCGCCGACCTGGTGCTGGCGGGCCGACCGGATCCGCATTGGGGCCAGATCGCGCTGGGGACCCAACAGGTCCTGGACGCCTGTCTCCAGTCGGCTCGCTCGGCGGGGCGGATGATCGACTTGCCGGCCTGAACCGGCGCGAGGGAGCCCTCGAAGCGCGCTCGCGGTCACTCGCCCGCGATCTCGTATCCGCCGGGGCCGGTGCCGGAGAAGCGGACCTCGGCACGGCCGAGCGCGTCGGATGCGACTTGCAAGCCGCCGCTGGTCAACACGAGCGGCCGCGCGGCAAAAGGCGGGCTGAATCGCAGCACCTCGCCGGGAAAGGCGGTCCCGCGCACCACGCGCTCGTTGGCGCGGTTGGCCCGCGTATCGTAGCTGAACGCGCCCAGCAGGCTCACCGGGCCGTCGACCGCCGCCGCCCGCAGGCGGTGCAAGCCGTAGGGCAAGTTGAGAATCCCGCGGCGGTTCTCCATGAACAGCGGTTCGCCGCCGGCGAGGAACGGCTGGTTGGTCGCCACCCGCAGGGATTCCTGCCCGTCGACCTCCGCCAGCAACGTGCCGCCGGCGTCCCGGTCCACATAGGCCACGCTCAGCACAGTGCCGGGCAACTCCACTTCCACGGCTTGGCCGGCCGGGATTTCCACTTGCCATTTTCCGTAGGGCGCGCCCCAGGACGACGAAAACTCGCCGGGTTGCAGACCGCCGAGCTGCCAGCGCGGGCTGTCGACGCCGGTCCACTGCCGTCCGGGCACCAGCTTGCAGTCCACGGCCACCAGCCGGGCATCGCCGGCGACTTCGACCACGTGCCGGTCGCCCAGACTCAGCAGGCCCGTGGCAAACGTCGAGTTCCGCAGATCGCGGGCGCCGCTCGGCCGGCGCCGGCTGCCCACGCTGTCCTGGCCGTCGATGCGCACGCCGACCAGTCCCTCCTTGCAGGCCGCCCAGAGATTGACCGCGGCGTCGTCCAGCACGATGCCTTGGCCGCCACGGATGCGGGGGCTGTCGCTGGCATACGTTTCGATTTCCCCTTCCCAGCCGACGGTGGCGGCGTGCAGACGCGGCGGCAGATGCAATTGGGCGCGGCCCGATTGAATCGGATCGGCGGCGTCGAACGCACGCTCCAGTTGCTTGAACCACAGGTAATGCCCGGCCGCCTGCGGGTGGCCGTCGCGCGGACACAGGGCGTAGCTGTTGCAATGGCGCGTCGTCAGACTCAGGGTGCGGGCCAGGTCGATGTAGGGGATCTGATAGCCCAGCGCCAATTCCATCAGGTGGCCCGTGTTGGGCGTATAGCTCTCCCTGTTCTGCCACATGCAGAAGAGAAACTCGATGCCGGGATAATGTCGCTGGAACCAGCGGACGGCGCCTTCGAACAAGGCCAACTCGGCCGCGCCGTCCACTTTCTCGTTGGCTCCGCTGCCGAAAATCACGAGGTCGGGGCGCGGGCCTTCCGGGCGGGCAAAGACCGCCGGGTACAGCTCGCGCCAGCTCTTGCCCGCGCGGTGCCCGTTGACGCCCGGATCGGGCGGCAGCGTCAAGGCGGCATACGCGGCCAGGCCGGAGTGCGCCTCGCTGATCGACGAGCCGTCGCAGGCCATGGTGTTCAGCAGGATTCTGTCGATGGGATAGTTGAATTTCTCCATCAACGCCCGCCGCAGACGGCCGCCGTACATGAAGTAATGCTGCCACCAGGCGATGTAGTCGTTCCATTCCGGATGGCCGATCAACTGGCCGTCGAAGTCGCGGCCGGACAGCGGCTGTTTGTACGTCGGCGACTCGGGATCCTCGTCGTACAGCGTCAGAGGCGGGTTGGCGCTGCCGCGATCGATGCTCGACCCCATCACGATGATGTGCAGCGGTTCGCCCCGCCACAGCTTGTGGATCGTGCGCGGGATGCCGCGGTAATACTGGGGCAGCGGCCGGGCTTCCGCCAGCCGCGTCGTGTCCGCCGGTGCCGGGGCTGGCGTGAGCCACGGAGCGGCGACGATCACGTCCTTGTCCACGCTGCGGTTGACCAATTCCACCTCGATGCCAATCGTGTTGGGCTGGTCGGTGGAGCGATCCGGATCCTCGGTGAACGCGCCCACGATGGTCAGCTGTGCGTTCAGGCGAAACGGATTCGCCGCGTCCGAACGCACGGCTTGCGAAGGCCCGCGCACCAGTTCGCCGCGCGAGTGCTTGGGGAACATCCGCTGGTCGAAGTCCGGTTTCCAGTCGCCCGCGGCGCTGTCCAGACGCATCAGGTGGATGCGCGACTCCAACGCGCCGGGTTCTTCCTGACAGCCCCAAACGTGAAAGTGAACCGTGTCGCCGTGGTCGAGGCCCAGCTCGGACAGCAGCGAGAACTGAACCAACCGCTTGCCCGGATGAATCACGACCACGTTGGGCGCGGGAAACGGCAGACCGATGTTCCGGGGCAGGCGCGTGGCCCGCCACACCTCGGCATCGCCATAGGCGTCCATGTTCCAGCCGGGGATCGCGCCGGCCTTGTAGCTCGGCGCCTGGCCGGTCCGCGAGTTGTCAAAACAGTGAAAATGGAAGTCCGGATTCAGCAGCAGGTTCATCGGCTGCCGCGCGTCGGCGGCCGTCGCCGGAAAGGGAAGGGCAAGGAGGCACAGGGGCAATAGTTGCCGCATCATGAAACATCCTCTCGTCAAAAGCCACGTCCTATCGTCTTTCCGCCTCGGCGACCGCTTGCACTCGGCGCCACACCCGCACGAAGTTACCGCCCCAAATCTGCGCGATCTGCTCGGCCGTATAACCGCGGCGAAGCAGTTCGGCCGTCACGTGCGGGGCGTCGGCGTGGTTTTGGAAACCGGGGACTCCGCCTCCCCCGTCAAAATCGCTGCCGACGCCCACGTGCTCGATCCCGGCCACCTGAACCGCGTGGTCGAGGTGGTCCACCAAGTCCTTGAGACTGGCGGGTGGATAGCGGCGGTCCAGGTCTTCCATCCCCTGTTGAAACTGCTCCCGCTGCTGCCTGGTGGCGGCCGCAAAATTCCGTTCGCTGACGCCGCTGCGTCGGGCCACATCGGCGATCGCCTGTTTCCGTTCCGCTGACGGAGCCTTGAGGAATCCGCCGACCGCCACAATCTGGATCACGCCGCCGTTGGCGCGCAGCATTTGCAGCTGCTCGTCCGTCAAGTTGCGCGGATGCCGGTTGAGCGCCGAGCAACCGGAGTGGGAAGCGATCACCGGCGCTTTCGAGACCGCCACGACATCGCGGAAGGTGCTTTCGGCTGCGTGCGACAGGTCGATCATGATACCCAGCCGGTTCATTTCCGCCACGACCTGCCGGCCGAACGGGCTGAGGCCGTGATGCTCGGCCTCCCGGTCACCCAGTTTCGGCGCCGGATTGCAGGAATCGCACAGCTGGTTGTGCCCGTTGTGGCACAGCGTGATGTAACGGACGCCAAGGTCGCGGAAACGGGCGACGTTCGCCAGGTCGGGGCCCAAGGCATAGCCGTTCTCGATGCCGATCATGATCGCCCGCTTGCCGGTCGCGGCGATCCGCTCGAATTCGTCAGCCGTGACCGCCAACGCGCACCGGCCGGGATACATCTCGACCGCCAACCGGCGAATGGCGGTGATCTTTTCCAGCGCCGCCTGATGAGCGCGGCGGTACCCTGCGGCGTCACGAGCCTGTTGCGGAACGTAGGCGGCCAGGAAGACCCCGTCGACGCCCCCCGCGGCCATTTTCACCAGATCGCACTTCAGCTGCGGATGGTCGATGCCGGGGTCGAGTTCCGGAGTCGCATACTGCGGCCCGGCAATGTCGACGTGGGTATCCAGCGTCAGCGCTGCCGAGTGGACCTGGCGCGCTTTGGCCAAAAACGGCTCGCCGTCGGCGTCTTGCCCCGCCCGTTCGGCGCCCAGCGCCACTCCGCACACGGCCAGCCACGCCAGCATGCCCAGCGGGCACCACCCACACAGATCACGGCTCCAGCACATCACACTTACTCCTGAGTTTGAAGTTCATGCGGCGTCGCAGTCGCCTGCCGAACGCTTGCCGCGTCCCTCGCCGTCACGCCGCCGTGGCCGCGTCCGTCGTCCAGCACGCTGGCGGCCGCGGGCCGGGCAGCCAATCTCGACCCCCTCCGTTCTGCCGCGAGCAGCCCCCCTGCCGCGCCGCTACTCTTCCGTTTCGATGCGGCGGATCCGGCGGAGAAAGGCGTCGAGGTTCGGCGTTCGCTGGTCGCGGTTGGGAGCGAGGCACTCGGTGACCGCTTCGGCCAGCGTTGGATTCAGCTGCGGCTGTAGTTCGAGAATGGGCACCGGCGGATCGGTGTCGTGGCTGAGTGCCCCGACGCCCGAGACGTCGGCGTGCGGCCAGGGCAGCGTGAACGTGAGCAACTCGTAGGCCGACACGCCAAAGGCGAAGACGTCGACGCGACGGTCGGTCGGCCGCCGGCGGACGATTTCCGGCGCCATGTACATCGGCGTCCCCGTGCGGTTGCCCGGTTGGCGGAAGGCCGGCAGGTCGGGCAACGTCAAGCCGAAGTCGATCAGCTTCAGCGACTCGAAATCCTCGGAGACGATGAAGTTCCGCGGGCACACGTCGCGGTGGATGTAGCCGGCCTCGTGAACCGCATGGACGGCCTCGGCCATCTGCCGGATCAGGGCGACTCGTTTGCCCATCAACCGCGGCTCGCGCTGGCGGATCAGCGCATGCAGCCCCGCGCCCTGCAGGTACTCCATCACGATGTAGTTTTGCTCTTTGACCGTCACGCCGTATTCGTAGGTCTCGACGATGCGGGGGTGCCGCAACGACGCGGCGATTTCGCCTTCCGAAGGTTTCTTCAGCTCCTTGAAGCGGGCCTCGAACAGGCCGGTCTTTTCCGAGTCGCAGATCTTCAAGCCCACGATGCGATCGGTCTTGCGGTCGCGCGCCTTGTGGAACTTGGACATCGTGCCCGCCAGGCCCTCCGACAGCAACTCGAAGCGCATGTTGAGGTCAACTTTGTCGCTGGCGAACAGCGATTGCAGTTTGTCCAACAACCCCATGATGCCGCTCACTTCCCGCAGTAGTCGATCGTGCGCGCGATCTCCGTCTTCAGCCGATCGCGCGGCACGATGCGGTCCACGTAGCCGTGCTCCAGGAGGAACTCGCTGGTCTGGAAGCCTTCGGGCAATTCGATGCGGATCGTAGCTTTGATCGTGCGCGGCCCGGCAAACCCGATCAGCGCTTTGGGCTCGGCGAAAATCACGTCGCCCAAGGCAGCGAAACTGGCCGCCACGCCGCCCATCGTCGGGTTGGTCAACACGGAAATGAACAGGCCGCCGGCCCGGTCGTATCGCGCCAGCGCCGCCGAGACCTTGGCCATCTGCATCAGCGACAGAATGCCCTCGTGCATCCGGGCCCCGCCGCCGGAGCCGCTGATGATGATCAACGGCAACTGCTGGTCCGTGGCGCGTTCGACCAGCCGCGTCAGCCGTTCGCCCACCACCGACCCCATGCTGCCCATGATAAACGCCGAATCCGTGACGCCCACCGCCACGCGGCGAGCGCGGATCATTCCGCCGCCGGTCAGCGCCGCGTCGCTCAGCCCCGTCCGGTTCTGTTCCGCCTTCAAGCGATCGGCGTACCTCTTGGTATCGGCAAAGTCCAGCGGGTCGGCCGGCTGCACCTTTGCGTCCCATTCCTCGAACGTGCCTTCATCCAACACGTGCCCGATGCGGTCGCGAGCGGAGACGTAGAAGTGGTACCCGCATTCCGGGCACACGTTTTGCCGCTGGAACACGGCTTTGCGGAACAGCGTCGCCTGACAGCCGGGGCAACGCAGCCACAAGCCTTCGGGGACCCCGCGTTTTTTCCTGCTCGTCATGGCCTATCCTTCCACCGCCCACACGGCCGATTCGGTCGGTGAATCGATGTCGATACTCTCCCAGGCGCCGAAGTCGCATTCGGACTTCCACAAATCTCCCAAATCGCCCGGCCGCAAGCAACACCGTACAATGCTGGCCAGGGGTTCGGAAACCACGATGCCCACGACTCCGCGCTTGTGCTTCTTCAGCAGCCGTTTGAGCGCTTTTTGGACCCGCAGCCGAGCGGCCGCCAAGGTCTCGCCCTCCGGCGGACAGACCGTCTCCGGCTGCTCCTGCCACATCCGGTACACCTTCGGCTGACACTGCTTGACCTCCTCGATCAGCTTGCCGTGCCACAGGCCGTGATCCAGATTGTGGAGCGTATCCACACACTTGACTTTCAACTCCAGCCGGTCGGCAATGGTCTCCGCGGTCTGCAGTGCGGATTGACAAGGCGCCGAATAGACGGCTTCGATTTCCGCGTGTGCCAGAGCTTCCGCGGCCTGCTCCGCCTGTCGCAGCCCGTTGTCGCTCAGAGGCATGTCCAAGGTGCCCTTAATGCGTCCCTGTTCGTCGAAGGCGGTGGAACCGGGGCGAATCAGTATGATTCGTAACATGCGTGGGGATTCATCCTCTTTCAGCAGCGCTGGCGAAATCACCGGCGAGCTGTCTCGTAACGCTCGACATTGGCTCGCGCCGGCCTTGAGTTTTGGAATCCATCCCAGGCAGGCGGCCGCAAAAACAACCCAGTCAAGTCGGAAGATTGTAGCAGTCGAGTTTTCCAACGTCTGCGCGGTTGCCGGCAAAATGGCCGTTTCGTCGCTAACACGATGCCTGGCAGGGGGTTGCGCGCTGTGCTGCAAGCGGCGATAGCACTCCGGTTCGCTCGCAACGGCCACAACGCCCGCCAACCGCTCTCGACCAACTCCATCCGGCACGGCGTCCGGCACGGCCGCGCGAACCGCGAAAACCGGCGAACTGCGGCACCGCGAAACGGCAAGTCGCAGCGGCTGCGGAACTCACCTCCACCGTCGTCGTCGCGCAGCCCGATCCCGGCATGGCGCGCGCCACCGGCCGTCGTCGTCACGGCAGGCCACGGCAGGACCGTCTCGCCTGCCGCCGGGCAACCCGTGCCGGGGCCTTGGTCCTGCTCCCTGACGCAACCTGTTTGCGGTGAGCGTGGGAAGCCCCGCCCGCTCCGCTTGACCGGGCAGCGCTTTCCCCGTAGGCTGACGCCGCTGCGATGAAAACGGAGGAACGAGTGATGCCACAGACCATCGTGATTTTTGGAGCGTCCGGGGATCTGACCAGCCGGAAACTGATTCCTGCCATCTACTCCCTGCACCAGAAGAAACGTTTGCCGCCGGACACCCAAATCGTGGGCTTTGCGCGGACCGCGTTCACTCACGAAGCGTGGCGCGACCGCTTGGCGGAATCGACCGCACGATTTCTGGGCAGCCAGTTCGACGCCGCCGCGTGGGCCACGCTGGCTCCGCGCATCTTTTACTCTCCCGGCAGCGTTGACAACGCGGACGATTTCCAAGCCTTGGCCCACCTCCTGCAGGAACTCGAAGGCGACCAGGCAGCGGCGAGGCTGTACTACTTGTCCATCGCGCCGCAATTCTACGCGCCCGCAGTGCTGCACCTGGGCGCGGCGGGCCTGGCGCACGAAACGCACGCACCCCGGCGTGTCGTGGTCGAAAAGCCCTTCGGCACGGACTTGGCCAGTGCCCGGCAGTTCAACGTCCAAATTCACGAAGTCTTTGCCGAGAGCCAGGTCTACCGGATCGATCACTACCTGGGCAAGGAAACGGTGCAGAACGTCTTGGTCCTGCGGTTCGGGAATACGATTTTCGAGCCGGTTTGGAACCGCAACTATATCGGACACGTGGAGATCACCGCCGCCGAATCGCTGACCGTGGGCCATCGAGCGGGCTATTACGACACGGCGGGCGTGCTGCGTGACATGCTGCAGGGCCACCTGCTGCAGCTGTTGACGCTGACCGCGATGGAGACGCCGATCCGTTTCGAGGCCGAAGCGGTGCGGGACGAGAAAGTCAAGGTGCTGCGGGCCGTGCGGCCTCTGGGGCTGGAGGAAATCGCCACGGACACGCTGCGGGGACAGTATCGTGGGTACTTGGCCGAGCCCGACGTGCGTGAGGGCAGCCAGACCGCCACGTTTGCCGCCTTGAAACTGCACATCGACAACTGGCGTTGGCACGGCGTGCCGTTCTACCTGCGGAGCGGCAAGGCCATGTCCTGCCCGACGACTCAGGTCGTCATCCAGTTCCGCGAGCCGCCGTACATGCTGTTCGACGGCGGCCCGCGCGATCACCGCGATGCCAACCGCCTGGTCCTGCAAATCCAGCCGGCCGAAGGCATCCAACTGCACTTCCACACCAAGGTCCCGGACGCGGGCATGCAGCTCCGCATGACCGACCTGAGCTTCCGCTTCCGCGAGAAGTTCGCCGGCCCGATGCCCGAAGCGTACCAGCGGCTGCTGCTGGACGCGATCAACGGGGACGCAAGCCTGTTCGCACGGGCCGACGAAGTGGAAGCCGCGTGGCGGATTGTGGACCCGATCCAGAAGGCTTGGGACGAAGCGGCCCAGCCACCCCTGCTGCCGTACGAGCCGGGCGAGTGGGGACCGGTCGAATCGACGCAGTGGATGGCCCACCAGGAACGGCTCTGGTTCGACACCTGCCCGGTGCTGCACTAGGGTCCGCGTCCGCGTAGGTGGTACATCAAGCCAGTGGCCACTACGCCGACGACGACAAAGGCGACGCCCAAGACGGAACTGGTCAAAGGATCCATTTCTGTTCGCACCCTTTCTTCAGCCGCTCCGGCCAATCGGAACTGGATCGTTGCGGCCAGCCGCAGGAAGCCGCGGAATCATCGAAGCAAGCCCCGCGGCGCTCAGTCCGAATTGTTCGAGGCCGCTTTCTTCGCATAGGTTTCGGTCAAGTAACGGACGATTTGCGCCAGTTCATTTTCGTCGGCGGTCATGCCCTCGGCGACCATCCGCGTCACCAGGTCTCGCGCGGCGGCCTCGGAATCGGGCGGCGCCTGCTCGACTTCGTCGGTGCCGTGGCATTCGGAACATTTCGCTTCGAACACTTGTTTGGCTTGGGCCGCGTCGTAGGGCGCCGCGTCCGCCGGCTTTTCGGCCAGACTTTCGGCGGCTTGCTTCGCGTCGTCACGGCGTTGCGTCTGCTCGCGCAACCGCTGGGCGGATTGCTGCAACTGCGGGGACAGCGCCACCAGGTACGCCGTGACCTGCCACTGCTGTTCCTCCGAAATGGGCGCCAACTGCGAAGTGAGGTCCGCCATCCGGCGGACGGTCTGACGCCACCCCTCCGGCGTCCGCGGCCGCGCGATCACCGTCCGCAGATCATGGCAGTCGATGCACTGCTGGCGAAGCACCTGCTGTCCGGCCCGAAGCATGGCCACCGAGGCCAGCCGGGCGCTGGCCGGCTGGTCTAATCCCGTCTGAACCAACAGCGTCTCGACGCGGTGGCGATTCTCCTCCGTAAACAAGTGTCCGGTCGCCAGGGCTTCCCGAAACGCCGGCGGCACCGCGATGCCGATCAGGACCACGCTGCCGATCAGCAACGTCGTGCCTAGCGCCGGCACCAGCGCCGCATCCAACCGTTTGAAGAACCGCACAATCGAGATTTTCAAAAGCAGCATGACTCCCACGGCAAGCCCCAGACTCATGTGCATGACGGTCCTCGCCGGGAGTTCAATCTGGTACGTCCACAGCCGCGGAACCATCTCCCACATCAGCACCACGTAGAGCGCCAGGAACACGTAACCGAAGATCCGATGGGCCAAGGCCACTCGTCCGAAAGCCGGCCGCCGCGGCGCCGGAGCGTCAACGTCCAGCGGCTCGAACGTCGATTTGGCAGCCCCGCACGCCGGACAGGCCCAGTCGTGCGGCAACCCGTCCCAACCCTGGCCGGCCTCGCCCTCGTCGTACACATAGCCGCAGACCGGACAGCGGTAACGGCGCGTGGGGGTCGCAGCTTTCGCGGCCGGTTGCGTCGAACCGCCGGAACGCCCCGCCGCGCGCGAGCGGAGATTAGCCGCGCCGGCCGCGGCAAGGTACTCAACGACCGACTCCGCCGTCGCTCCGCTGCGCAGGACGCTCGCACAGTCGCGTTTTTCTTCGACGGCCCTCTTGGCCGCCGTCATCGGCTGCAGATCCCCCAGCAGAATCGCTCCCACCAGGCGGTTCTCTTGAAAGACAAAGCGGTAGTAGCGGCCTTCGAGCTCCTGCTCCAGGACTCGCCCTCCGGACTCTGCCGGCGCGATTTGGCCGACGCTGAACGCGTCCAGGCCCAACACCTTGAGCGTGCTGGAACGCGGCAGACCCGTGAACGCCTCGCCGGCCCCGGCCAGGTTCCGCCCGGCAATCGCCCCCTGGGCCTGCGAGGCGGTCCACAGGCCGTAGACCACGCCCTTGTGTTCGGCCACGTCTCCGGCAGCCAGGACGTCGGGATGCGAGGTGAGCAGCTGGTCATTCACCACCACGCCGTGTTTGACCTCCAATCCGGCCTGCTGCGCCAAGGAGCCGTTCGCCCGGACGCCGGTCGCAATGACCACCAGGTCGGCCGGAACCGTGCTGCCGTCCTCGAGCAAAACGCCTCGGACGCGTTCCGCGCCCAGGATCTCCCGCGTCTTGGCCTTGCTGCAAAGCGTGATTCCGAGCTGGCCGACGTGTTCGCCGAGGATTTGTCCTGCGCGCTCGTTCAGTTGCCGCGGCAGGAGCCAGCCGTGGCCTTCCAGCAGGGTCACCTGAGCCCCGCGCCGGGCCAGGGCGCCGGCCGTTTCCAGCCCCAGCAAGCCGCCGCCGATGCACACGCAGCGGGCCCCCGCTTGGCACGCTTGCAGAAGCGCATCCGCGTCGCCCACCGTCCGCAGACAGGTGACCCCCTGGCGATCCGCTCCGGGAAGGGGCGGAATGAAGGGACTGGCGCCGGCCGCCAGCAGGAGCTTGTCGAAGGGCAACCGCCGGCCGTCGCGCAGTTGGACTGCGCGGTCGGCCAACTGCAAGGCGGCGACCTCCGTTCCCCGCAACAACTGGATCTGCTGCTGCTGGTACCAGGCCGCCGGATGAATGAACAGGTCCGGCCGGTCGATTTCTCCGGCCAGGTAGCGTGTCAGGTTCAGGCGGTAGTAGGGGAGTTCCGCCTCGTGGGAGATCAGGACGATTTCCGCGTCCGGAGCAGTCTTGCGCAGCGATTCCACCGCCGCCATGCCGGCGCTCCCTGCGCCGATCACGACGAAGCGGGCAGCCCGGCCCGCCGTCGCCGGTTCGGGCTTCTCCGCGGACGTTGCGCTTTCCGGGAGCGGTTCAAAGCTCTCCCGTGAGGCGTCGCAGACGGGGCAAACCTCCGGCGGTTCAGCGCCGCGGTGGACATAACCACAAACGCTGCAGATCCAGGCCGTTTGTACATCGGGCATCGGAGCACCTGTTCCCTTGTCGCGAAGTGCATTTACGGAGACGTCTTGGCGCGAACGGTGTGTTCCAGACAGCTTGCCACCAGGCTCGTCCAGCCGGTCTGATGGCTGGCGCCGAGGCCGGCGCCCGTGTCGCCGTGAAAATACTCGTGAAACAGCAGCCGGTCGCGGTCATCTGGCGCCCCCTGCGGACGCGGCCCCTGGTACGGACGCCGTTGTTGCCCGTCAGGCAGAAACAGCCGAGCCAGACGCCGCGACAGCTCCTGGGCAATTTCGTGCAAGTTCATCAACTGGCCCGAACCGGTCGGGCATTCCACCCGCAACGTCTCGCCGTAGAAAAGATGGTAGCGTTCCAGGGCCTCAATCAACAGGTAGTTCACCGGGAACCAGACCGGCCCGCGCCAGTTCGAGTTTCCGCCGAACATGTACGTGTTCGACTCGCCGGGCACATAATCCACCCGGAACTCCTGGCCGTGGCAGCGAAAGACGTAAGGATGGTCCTGGTGATACTTCGACAGCGAACGGATGCCGTAGGGCGAGAGGAACTCCCGCTCGTCCAGCACGTACGCCAGCACACGTTCCAACCGCTGGCGCGAAGGAATCGCCAGCAGGTGCCGGCTGCGAGTGGCGCGGTCGCCTTCGTCCCTCGTCTCCAGGTAGGAAATGTGCTTTGCCAAGTCGCCGCGATACGTCAGGAACCACTCCAGGCGTTTGCGGAATCCCGGCAGGGCGTCGATCACTTCGTCGGTCAGGACTTCCACGGCAAACAGCGGAATCAGTCCCACCATCGAGCGCACGCGCAGCGGCACGCGCTGGCCGTCCACGTACATCTGGTCGTAGTAAAAGCCGTCCTCGTCGTTCCACAATCCCGTGCCGCCGAGCGTGTTCATGGCGTCGGCGATGTGTACGAAGTGCTCGAAGAACTTCGACGCGATATCCTCCGCCCCGGGATCGGTACGGGACAATTCCAGGGCCATGGCCAGCATCGTGGCGCAGTAAAACGCCATCCAGGCCGTGCCGTCGGCCTGTTCCAGGTGGCCGCCGTTGGGCAGCGGGCGCGAGCGGTCAAACACGCCGATGTTGTCCAGCCCCAAAAAGCCGCCGGAAAACAGGTGCTTGCCACGCTCGTCTTTGCGGTTGACCCACCAGGTGAAATTGATCAACAGTTTCTGAAAGACGCTGGACAGGAACCGCCGATCCCCTTGGCCGCGATGCGCCGTCAGCTGGTACGCCCGCCAGCAGGCCCAAGCATGCACCGGCGGATTGACGTCGCCCAGGTCAAATTCATAGGCCGGGATCTGGCCGTTGGGGTGCATGTACCACTCGCGCAGCAGCAACGTCAATTGCTGCTTGGCAAACGCGGGGTCCAGCCGGGCCATGGGGATCATGTGAAAAGCCAAATCCCAGGCCGCGTACCAGGGATATTCCCATTTGTCGGGCATCGACAGCACGTCGCGGTTGAACAAGTGCGGCCAATCCGCGTTGCGTCCCCGCTGCCGCGAGTCGGGCGGCGGAGGGAAATTGGGGTCGCCCCGCAGCCAGTCCTCCACGACGTAGTGGTAGAACTGCTTGGTCCACAGCAGGCCCGCATAGGCCTGGCGGGCGACCAACCGCTCCTCCGCTCCCAGTTCGCCGGGGATGATGCGGGAGTAGAATTCGTCGCTTTCCGCCGCGCGTGCGGCCAGCGTGCGGCGGAATTCGTCCCCGAAGACTTCCTGGGGCGGTTCGGATTCGGCGAACAGCCGCAACCGGACCTGGACCTCCGCTCCCGCCGGAATATCCAGCCGATAGTGGGCGGCGGCCTTCGTGCCGAAGTTGCGCGGATTGACTGCCTGAGTGTCCCCGTGGACGACGTATTGATGAAAGGCGTCTTTCACGTGCCGCTGCTCGTTGGGCACGCCGTACAGCCGCTGGAGGTTGGTCGCGTTATCGGTAAACAGCCATTGGTAACCGGTGCCGTCCGAAGCGGTGTCGGCCGCCAGGCGGAAGCGGCCCAACGTGACGTGCTCCGCTTGCAGCGTGCCATCGTGGGCCAGGCGGATGACGGGCTTGACCCAGCAGCCTTCGTGGGCGCAGCCCCAAATCCAAGTATTGCGGTACCAAAGCGTGGGCAGCAGGTGCAAAACCGCCCGTTCCGGACCCCGGTTGACGGCCGTGATCAAAATCAGGATGTCGTCGGGGGCGGCCTTGGCGTACTCGACAACGACATCAAAGTACCGCTGCTCGGCAAACACGCCCGTGTCGGGCAACTCGAATTCCGGCTCGTCGCGGCTGCGACGCTGGTTCTCCTCGACCAACGCCTCGTACGGAAAGCGGCCCTGGGGATACTGGTACAACGCACGCAGGTAGGAATGCGTGGGCGTCGAGTCGAGATAGAAGTAGCATTCCTTCACGTCTTCGCCGTGATTGCCCTGGGGACCTGTCAAACCGAACAGGCGTTCTTTAAGGAACGGATCCTGCGTGTTCCACAAAGCCGGGGCGAAGCACAACCGGCACTCGCGATCGGTGATGCCGAGCAACCCGTCCTCGCCCCAGCGATAGGCGCGGCTGCGGGCGTCGCCGTGGGAAAAATCGTTCCAGGAATCGCCGTGGGGCGAGTAGTCCTCGCGCACCGTGGACCATTGCCGTTCCGCCAGGTACGGCCCCCACCGTTTCCAGTTCGCCGCCCGCTGGGCGTCCTCTTCCAGACGCCTCAGCTCCGCTTCTCCGTTTGCTTCGCTCGCCATACTCCCTGGCACTCACAACAGAAGACGAGATTGATGGAAAACGCCAGCCGGCGTGGTGCGGGCGCCCATCAGCCACCGCCCGCTCAGCGCTAGCCGCCGGCTGCAGTCAAGCGAACCGGGCGCTAGCGCTTGGCAGTTCCTTTGGCGAATGCCTGTTTTCCCGCGTTGCTGACGCCTAGGCGGTGTGCATGGCCAGATAGACCTTGCGAATCGCCCGGACGATATCCTGGCAATCCTCGTCGCTGTGCGTGGGATCCATGATCACTCCGCCGGTGCGGTCCAGGATGTCGATCGTCCGTGGGCAGGATTCGGCGCCGTACTGGATGGCTTTGCCCTGGGGGGTGTTAAAGGACGGCCAGTCGGGATGAACCGTCCGCTTGCCCTCGATCCGCCCGTCCCTCGGCAGCACGACCGAGCCACCCGGGCCGGAGGCCGCGATGCCCTCCGCGCGCAACGCGCGCAGGAACTTGTCCCGCCGTTCCCGCGACTCCCAGGTCAAGAACACGGTCACCCCCAGATCGCCGTCCACGTCCGCCGATTTCCGCAGCTTCAGTCCCGGCAGGTCGGCGATGCCCTCGCGCACCTTCCGGTTGTTGGCCCGCAGGGAGGTCACAATGGTGTCAAGCTTCTGAACCTGGCCGTACAGGACGGCGCCGGTGAACTCGTTCATGCGGAAATTGCAGGCAGCGAAGCCCTGCAGCAGGCCGCCCTTGAGTTCCTCGGTGTAAGGCGCACGGATCGAACCGACGTCGTGGAACCGGACCGCCCGCTCGAAGAGCTTGGGATCGTTGGTAGTCACGGCGCCGCCTTCGCCGGCGGTGATCGTCTTGCCGAGTTGAAAACTGTTGATGCCCATGTTGCCGATCGAGCCGACGAACTTGCCCTTGTAACGTCCGCCGCAGCACTGGGCGCAGTCTTCCAAAACGTACACCTTGTGCTTGCGGGCGATCTCCAGAATCGGGTCCAGATCGGCGACACCGCCCTGCAGGTGGCTGGGGACGATCGCCTTGGTGCGCGGCGTGATGCGAGCTTCGATGTCGGTCGGATCCATGGCCAACGACTCGTCGATCTCCGCAAAGACGGGCAGGGCACCGGAGAGGATCACGGCATCGTAGTCGGCGTACCAGGTCCAGGCGGGCAGAATGACCTCGTCGCCCGGCCCGATCTCCAGCGCCGCCATGGCGGTGTACAGCGCCGTCGTTCCGGACGTCACGCCGATGGCGTACTTGACGCCGATGTGCTCCGCGTACGTCTTCTCAAACTTCAGGGCCTTGGATCGGCCGCCCCACCAGCGGAATGGATACCGCGAGTCGAGCACCTCCAGGAGTTCCTGCTTTTCCACGTCGTCATAGAATTGCGGACCATAGGGCCGCGAGCCGAGCATGCTCTTCCGCACCGGCGTCCCGCCGTCGATCGCGAGTTGCTCCTGGGCTTCGGCACCGTGGCTTCGTGCAGCCCCGGCGGATCCCGCCAGCATCGAGGCGGCGCCGGCAGCGCCCACCGTGGCCAAAAACTCGCGACGATTCTTCTTCGATTCAAGCATCGGAATTTCCTTTCAAAACATGGAAAAAGGGAGGTTGTTCAAGGGGGAAAAAGGCGGGTTGTCGTGCCACGTCACGCACGTTGCGCAAACAGGCGACGGATGGGACCGACCGGTCGGCGCCGAGCGGTCGATCCCATCCCACCGCTGGCTCAGGCGGCGTAATGCTGAGCCACTTTCCGGATGGCCGCCGCGACGCCGAGAATGTACTCCTCGGACATGTTCTCGTTGATCGTCGCCCGGATGCTGCTGGCCAGGATGGCTTCCACTTCCGGGCAGTGGTGCTTGGAGAAGTCCATCGTGGTCAGGCCCATCTCCTTGACCGGCCAGCGGCCGGCGAAGAAGCCGTGATTCTGGAACACCGGCTCGCCGTACAACGGCACCTTGATGTAGCCGCCCGACACGCTTGCGCCCTCGGCCAGCAGCGCCTTGGTGAACACCGAACGGTTGCAGCGGAGCGCTTCCGGACGGATCCGGAACATGTAGAACCAGTACACGGCCCGGTCCTCGGGGTGTACCTGGTGCGGGATGATGCTGGGCAGATCGGCGATTTTTTCGGTCAGCAGATTGCCGAGCTTGGCGCGCTTCGCGGCGATCGCTTCCAGCCGCGTCAGTTGGGCGGCTGCCACGGCGGCCTGCGGCTCGCTCATGCGGTAGTTCGTGGCGAACGCATCGAACCCGCCCCACTTGACCCGGTTGCCGCCCTTGTCGCCGAACTTCTGCAACAGCGGCCCGAACCGCTCGTCGCTGCTGCCGACAATGCCGCCGTCGCCGCAAGTCACGTGCTTGGAATTCTGCAGCGAGAAACACCCGATATGCCCCACCGTGCCGATCGGCCGCCCGCGCGACTTCGCCCCCCAGGCCTGGGCGCAGTCTTCGATCAAAATCAAATTGTGACGATCCGCCAGGGCCTTCAACGCGTCCAGATCGCACGGATTGCCCGTCAAATGCACCGCGATGATGGCCTTGGTCTTCGGCGTAATCCGCCGCTCCACATCCGCCACGTCCAGGTTATAAGTGCCCGCGCCCAGATCGGCGAAAACCGGCACGGCCTGCTGGTAGAGGATTCCGATCACGGTGCCAATATCCGTGATCGGCGACGTGATCACCTCGTCGCCCAAACCGATCCCGGCCGCCGCCACGGCGATGTGAATCGCGGCCGTGCCGGAAGAACACGACTGGGCGTACTTCACCGGACAGAACTCCTTGAACCGCTCGATGAACAACTTGGTCTGCGGCCCCTGCCAGTAGAACAGCGAATTCTGTTCGAGCATCGCCTCCAGGTGCTGACGCTCCACGTCGCCCCAGCGGCGGCCGGAACCGGCGGCAGTCTTGACGGCCTTCTCACCGCCGTCAATGGCCAAATCGGAACTTGGTTTGGCGGCAGTCTTCTCGGCCGCGCCCTGCGCCGTGCCCGCCAACAACAGCGTGGACGCGCCAGCCACAAACTGGCGCCGGGAGACGGAATCTAATTCGCTCATGGTAAAACCCCCGCACTTCGTAAGTCTGAGATCCTGGACCGTCGCTCTGGGCGTCCGACAGGCGGTAAACGCTCGCCTGGGGACGAGATCCCAAATTGAACCCTCCCTCGTGTCTCCTTCAGGTTACGCCATATCCTCTCGTCTGCATACTACCACCAGAGGCGCAAGCGGCCGGAAAGTCAAGATGGCGAATCCGCCAATTCCCCCGCAACCAGCCGCCTTCGCCCCTCGCGGCACAGGTCCAGCAGCGGGCAATCCGGACACTGCGGCTTCCGCGCCCCACAGACCGTCCGCCCGTGACGGATCAGTTGGAGGTGGAACTCCAGCACCCGTTTCGGCGGCACCAGACGAGCCAATTCCTCGTGCGCCCGTTCCGCGCTGGTCCGCTTGCCGATCAGGCCGATCCGCTGAGCCAGCCGATGCACGTGCGTGTCGACCGGCAATACCGGTTTGCGGCAGGCGAACAGCAGCACGCAGGCCACGGTCTTCGGCCCCACGCCGGGAAAACGGGCCAGGTACTCTTCCGCCCGACGCGCCGGCAGGCCGCGCAGGAACTCCAGCGACAGCTCGCCCCGGTCCTCGAAAACCCGCTGCAAGATCGCCTTGATGCGCGGGGCCTTCCGGTTCGCCAGACCGGCCTGCCGAATCGCCCCGGCGATCCGTTCGGGCGACGCGCGCCGAACTTCATCCCAATCGCGGAAGCGGCGGCGCAATTCCTCGTACCCGGCGCTGCTGTTCGCGTCCGACGTGTTTTGCGACAGCACGGTGGCAATCAACTCGTCCAGCACCGGCCACTGCTCCGGCGGTTCGACGGGGCCGTAGACTTTGCCCAACCGCCGACAGATGCCGGCGACCACGGCCCGCATTTCGCTGGAACTGTGCCGGCAGCTGGAATTGCTGATGCCCGTCTTCAAGTCCGCTCCCCTCGCTCTCGGGCGGCCCCCCCTCAGAGACTCCCTCGGTGTCTCCCTCGCACGCCTCGGATGTCGAGTGCGTCGCCGGCGGGACGAGTGACGAAGACCCCGTTTGCCAACGCCTGCAGCCCCCCGCCGACGCAGCGACCTTCGAGCCACACCCGCAGCGTCATCGTAGGAAGCAAGGGCACCGCCCACAATCCCGGCTGCCGCCAAGCCGTTCAAGACGAACGGGACGGCAAGGGCCAGCAGGACCAGTCCCAAGACGCGGCTGATGACGTGGATGCCCGCCTGGCCCAGGCCGCGATGTAGAGGCTCCGCCAGACGCAGCGTCAGGTAGGTGTTCAGACCCGTGACGAGAATCACGGCGTCACACGAGCATCAGGGAAGGGTGTTCTGCCAGTTTGGGAATCGCCGCGGACAGCACGTCGTCGATGTTCTCTGCAAAAATGAACTCCATGTCCTGACGCACGTGGTCCGGCAGTTCGCGCAGGTCTTTCTCGTTCGCCTTGGGCAGAATCACCCGCCGTACGCCGGCCCGGTGCGCGGCCAGCATTTTTTCCTTGATTCCCCCCACGGGAAAGACCAGGCCGCTGAGCGTGATTTCGCCGGTCATGGCCGTATCGCTGCGGGCCGGGCAGTCGGTCAGCAGCGACGCCAGGGCCACCGCCATCGTGATCCCGGCCGACGGGCCGTCCTTGGGAGTTGCGCCGGCCGGCACGTGGATGTGAATGCTGACCTTTTCCAGCCGCTTCTTGTCGATGCCCAGTTCGCGGCCGCGGGACAGGATGTAGCTCTGGGCAGCCTCGGCCGATTCTCGCATGACTTCGCCCAGTTGTCCGGTGAGCCTCAAGTCCTTGCCGTTGGGCAGCAGGATCGCCTCGACGTACAGCACGTCGCCGCCCGCCTCGGTCCAAGCCAGGCCCGCGGCCACGCCCGGCGCCAGTCGCTGGCGGGCCTTCTCCGGCAGGAACCGCTCCGGGCCCAGCATCTCGCCGAGATCCGCCACGGCGACCGCCGTTGGTTCGGTGCGGCCTTCCACGACCGAGGTGGCGACCTTGCGGGCAATCCGGCCCAACGTCCGCTCCAACTCGCGGACCCCCGCCTCCCGCGTATAGTGCCCGATCACATAGTGCAGCGTTTCGCGGGGAAGGCTGATCTGGCCGGACGCTAGCCCCGCTTCTTTCACCTGTCGCGGGATCAAATACCGCTCGGCGATCTCGCGTTTTTCCTCGGCACTGTAGCCCGGCAGGCGCAGCACTTCCATGCGGTCCAACAGCGGCCGCGGAATGCTGTCCAGCGTGTTGGCCGTGGTAATGAAGAAGACCTTCGACAGATCGAACGGCAGGTCCAGATAGTTGTCGTGAAAGGCGTGGTTCTGCGCCGGGTCCAGGATTTCCATCAGGGCCGCCGCCGGGTCGCCGCGGTAGTCGCGCCCCAGCTTGTCGATCTCGTCCAGCATCAGCAACGGATTCTTCACGCCCGCGCGGCGGATCGCCTGCAGGATGCGGCCCGGCATGGCCCCGATGTACGTGCGGCGGTGGCCGCGCAACTCGGCCTCGTCGTGCAACCCGCCCAGCGCCAGCCGCTCGAACTCGCGGCCCAAGGCTCGGGCGATGGACTGGCCCAGCGACGTCTTGCCCACGCCCGGCGGCCCCACAAAGCACAAGATCGGCGCCTTGGCCTCCGGGTTCAACTTCATCACCGCCAGGTGTTCGACGATCCGCTGCTTGACTTCCTTCAAGTTGAAATGGTCTTCGTCCAGGATCATCCGGGCGCGCGGCAGATCCAAATTGTCCTCCGTCGTCTTGTGCCAGGGCAGTTCCAGCACCAGATCCAAATAGGTGCGGGTCACCTGGTAGTCGGCCGCGTTGGGCGACATGCGTTCCAGTCGGCGAAGTTCCTTCTCGGCCTCCTGCCGCACCTTGTCCGGCAATTCCGCCTCCTCCATCCGCCGCCGCAACTCTTCCGTCTCCGCTTCTTCAGGACTCTTGCCGCCCAACTCTTCCTGAATGGCCTTCATCTGTTGCCGCAGCAGATACTCCCGCTGCTCGCGGCCGATCTCGGTGCTGGCTTGCGACGCAATCTTGTGCCGCAGCTGGAGCACCTGCAATTCGTAGCTCAGGAACTCGTGCATCCTCTCCAAGGCCTGTTGCCGCGTCGATGCGGCCAGCAAGGTTTGAGCCTTGGACACGTCCATGCTCAACAACGAGGCCAGCAGATACAGCTGCTGCATCATGTCCTTGGTCTGCATGACCACGTCGATCAAGGCAACAGGCGTGTGCGAAGCCAACAATTCGGAGATCTTGCCGGCCACCTCCAGCACTTCCCGGTGCAAGGCGTCCACTTCCGTGGTCTCGTCCTTCGGCTTGGGCAGCCGCCGGACCTTCAGCCGCAGATACGGCTCGCAGCTCTCGGCCTCGCCCAGCACCACCCGATCCGTGCCGAAGACAAGCAGATGCATCGTGTCGTCTTGGCGGTCGATCTTCTTGATCGTCGCCAGCGTGCCTACTTCGTACAAATCGTCCGGGCTGATGTCGTCGGTGGCCGGGTCGCGTTGAGCCACCACGACGATCGTCTTGTCCTCGGCCGCCAACGCCGTGTCGATCGCGGTCAGCGAGGCGGGCCGCCCCACGGTCAAGGGGAGAATCAGCTTGGGAAACAAAACGCTATTTCGGATCGGCAGCACGGGATACGCCCGTTGCCGGTCTTCATTGGCATGGATCTGGTCTTTGCGCATCAGGTTTTCTCCGTCCTTACCGGCTTGGCAGCCTGGCCTAACTGCTTGACTGCCAAGGAATTCGCGGCGAAACGCCGAATTCTCTCCCGTGTGGCGAACTATTCTGACAAACTGCTGAGCCGTTGATTTGACAGGCTCTGCGCGTCCAAGTTCACCGATGCAACTCGCGGGCCAAGCATCATGGATAAATCGGGACAGAATTCGCGCATTCAAAACTGCAGATCCGACCTGGACGGAATTCAGGCATCCAGAATTCGTCCATCCGAGTGGGACCGGGCCTTCATCCGAATAGGGCCGCGTCTTGCCCGCGAGCGTATCTGCCGATTCGCTTGCCTCCGCCACGCCGGGATTTCCGGCCTTGCCCGTTCTCCGACCGTCTGCCGCAGCGGGACGATTTGCGTGCGGACGCGCAGCGTCCTCAGGCCGTCCGCAGCAGGCCATCGTCCAGTTCGAAACGGTGTTGCAGCAGTTGCGCCAGTTCGCCGCTGTGGGTCACGATTACCAGCATCGCCTGCTCTTGACGCTGGAGGTCCACCAGCAAACGGCCGATTGTCAAGGCGTTGGTGCGGTCCAGGTTGCCCGTAGGCTCATCCGCCAGAATGAGCTTGGGTCGGCGGATCAAGGCGCGGGCCACCCCCACTCGCTGGCGTTCTCCTCCGGACAGTTCGGCCGGGCGATGGTCGAGCCGGTCGCTCAACCCGACGCGCTCGATCAGGTCTCTGGCTCGAAGCCTCGTCTGGTCGTCCGGCCGGCCTTCGGCCAGCGTGGGGATCAGCACGTTTTCCAGCACGGACAACTGCGGGAGCAAATGATGATCTTGAAACACGAATCCGATGTGCCGGTTGCGGAAGCCGGCCGCACCGGACTCGTCCAACTGGAACGGATCCTGGCCATCCAGCGTCACCGCGCCCGACGTGGGCCGGTCCAACGTTCCCAGGATGTGCAGCAGCGTGCTCTTGCCGCTGCCGCTGGGTCCGAGAATCGCGACGCTGTCACCGGCCTGGCAAGCAAAGGACACGTCCCGCAAGACGGCCAGCGGCTCGCCGCGGGTCGGGAATTGTTTCGTGACGTGATCGACGACCAATCCGGTCATGGGGCGCGGCTCCTCCTGCCGTCACGGCCCGGCCGCCGGAGGGCTCAACAGCCCCAGGCAACCCAGCCCGTAGAACGTGTATTCGACGTCAACATCGGCATCCCAGATGGCTCCGCAGAAGCCGCCGTCGGGCCGTTCCAGAATGCGGGCAAACCGCAATGCTGCCGAGGGTTCGATCGCGTCCAACCCGCGCAGGTCGGTCAACGTCACGACGCCCGTAAAGGTGCTCAGCAGATCCGCGACCGGAATCCGTGTGTTGGCGCGCAGCCCGCCCTCTTCGGTTTGCATCTCGCCCAGGAAGTCTACCGTGCGGTCGGCCGTTTCGTGATCCAGCGCGTCCAACAGTTGCAGGGCGCCAACCCCGGCAGCGGAAGGATTCGTGCCGGCCCGCTTGGCCGCCCGCACGTCGCGAAAGCCGCCGGTCTCGCAACGCTGAGACAGCAGGAACTCGACCAGTCGCTCGGGCCGCGGCAGCGGCCGGTCGATCAGTTGCAGGCAAAGCGCCACCAGGAAGCTCTGATACGTGCTGCCCGCTCGACCCTCGACACTCTTGGCGTAGCCGCCGTCCTCCCGGCGCAGCTGCTCCAACGATTCCGCGACCCCGTCGCGCCAGGAACAAGTCGGCTCGGCCAGCACGTCACTGCCGGCGGAAGTGTTGAGCAACGTGGCCCCGTAGACCAGCGACAGCAAGTCCAACACCGCGGGGGCTCGCCTTTCGTTCAGGCTGTGTTGAAATCGGCTTCGCAGAAAGTCCGCCGCCCGGTCCGCAGGCGAGCCGGACAACTCGCCGAGCAGAAACAGGCTGCGAAGCGCAAAGCCGGTGTAGTACGGATCGCTGCCGCCTTCGCGGCCAGGAAACCCGCCGTCCGCCTGCTGGCGCGACAGGACATAGGCGGCGTGAACCTGGCGCGTGGCCTCCGGCAACCGCAGCACGCCGGCCGCTAATCTCAAAGTGAGTTCATGCAGGTACGGATTCATGCAGGGCACCCTACATTGCCCGAGTATGGCTTGTCCAGTAGGCTAAGCAGCGTTCGAAAAATCACGGTCGCCTGGCAGGTTGTTGAAGAAAGGAAACCGGCTCCGAGCCGCGCTGGAGAGACTCAGGGAAAAATGACCACCGCGAGGTGCCTGTCCTCGTTCAACAGGCTGCTAGGGTGGGAGAACGACAGCGGGCGCGGACGCGTCAAACTTCCCAAGCTTCGCCAGCAGGAATCTGCGGTACAATCTGGATCCCCCGGAGCCAAGGTAACATCTCATGGCAGCCCAATGGTACTGCTTGATCGGCCAGCAACAGTATGGCCCGTTTACCAGCGAACAGATCCAGCAACTGGCCCAGCAAGGCCAACTGCAGCGGGAGCACTATGTCCGCACCGAGACGGACAGCCGGTGGACCGCCGCCAGCGACTTGCCGGGCCTGTTTCCCACGCCCCAGGCCAAAGCGAATCCGCCGACCGCCCCCACGGTGACTCAGCCAAAGAAGAAAAAGAAGATCGCTCCTCCCGCGTCCGCATCGGCGGCGTCCGCTTCGCCGGCGCCGGCAGGCGGAGCCGTGCCGCAGGCCCAGCCCGTCACGTCTCCCGCGACGGCGGTGCCGGCAGCCGTTCCGATTGCCGCCACGCCGTCGGCTGCGGCGTCAGGCGACGTTCCAAGGGCCGCCAGGCCTGCGCAGGCCAGACCTGCCGTCGCAGTGCCGGTGCCAGCCGCGCCGGCAGCCGCCGTGCCGGTGGCCGCCGCGCCTGTGGCCGCCGCGCCCGCGGCCGCCGGTTCGGCGTCTGCTGTCCCAGTCGCCGGGGCCGCCGGTTCCGCGCCGGTCGCGCCGGCGGCGGCCTTGCCGCCTGGGGCCGCCCGCGCCGGCGGCAGGCCGAGTTCGGCGGTTCGACCGATTCCCGTCGCGCCAACGGTGACGGCCGCAGTGCCGCCGGCGCCGGCCCGCGACGAGACCGGGGTGGGCTACAAGCGGCGCGGTTCGCGGAAGAAATCGCAACAGCTGGTCGGCGGACTGACGGCTGCCCTGCTCGTGCTGATCGTAATCGCCGTGATCGTGATGAATCGCAGCCCGGCCAAGAAACCCACGGGCGAATCGGACCAGGCGGTGGCGTCCGCGCGGGGAAACGAAGCGGAGCCGAGTTCCGATCCGGAAGTCGATCCGGAAGTCGATCCGGCCGCGATCGTCCGGCCGAGCAGCGAGCCGGCGGCCATCGCGGATCCGCCGCAAGCCGCGTCCGGCGCCGCGCCGGAAGCGGCTGACAAACCAAAGCCGAATCCGCTGCCGGCGGTCGACAAGTGGCTGGACGCAACACGCACCAAGGGCGGTCTCCGAGGCCTCTTGGCGGTCGGCATAGGAAAAGCCTGGCTGGACAAGCCGGCCGGCGGGCCAGCGATTTTGAACGTCGAGGTCCAAGTCAGCAACCGCTCGCACGACGAAACGCTGGAATTCACCGGCTGGCGCCCCGATAACCAGCCCCAATCCGCAGCACAGGCGATGATGGTCGACCAGGGCGGCAAGGTCCTGCGCGCCGCCCCGCTGCGCTCGCCGACCGGCCGCCGCGCCGCGCGGCGGCACATCGACCCGGAGGAATCCGCGACGGAACAATTGCGGTTCGTGTTCCCCGAAGAAGCGTCCCCCTACTTTCGCCTGGCGTTGCCGTACGCCGCCCTGGGACAGACGGGCTGCCTGGGCTTTGAACTGCCTCGCCAGATGATCAAAGAGGGCGATCCCGACGCCAAGGAAAAGGTGCGTCCAGCGGCGGCCGAACCCGGTGCCGAAACGGTGTTGCCAGCCGGAGCGACGGTCAAGCCCGAACCCGGCGCGCCTGAGACGATCGGCGATTTGCGATCGGAAATCGAAAGCCGCAAAGACGCGCCAACCGACGCCGCGAAAACGCCGCCGCAACCGTCCGCGGACGAACCGTCCCTGCCCGCGGAAGCACCGCGAAAGGAGCCGGAGAAGATTCCGGACATCCGCAAGTTGATCGAGGAGTCCGAGACGCCGAAAGTAGCGCCCAAGGACGAAGGCCAACCCGGCGGGAACATGCAGGAGGAGCCCCAAACTTCATGAACGGCGTGTCCTGTCCCTTCTGCGGTGCCGGCCAGTCACTGCCGCATTCGGCGGCGGGACAGATCGCACGCTGCAAGTCGTGCGGCAAGACGTTCATGGTACCGCACCTTCGGCCGCCGCAGATGGCGGCGCCGCCGGACCGGCCAGCGTCCGCCATGCCGCGGACCGGTGCCAGCCCCGCGCCCGTTCGTCCTGCGCCCGTGTGCGTGCCTGCGCCCGTGCCCGTGCCGGCGTCTGTCACCCGTGATCCACAAGCCGCGGAATCACCCGAAGCGGCCGAACCGCAGGACGCCGGGGTCAGTCCGATCGGCCTGATTCTGTTCGGCGGAACGGCGTGCTTCATCCTGGGAGCGTTGCTGCTGCTGGTCGTGATTCTGAAACTGGCCCAGCGGAGCCGCGTGCCCGATCGCCCGACCGCGGCCGGCGTGCCCAGCGCGGCCGCGTCGCGGATCGTTCACTGGACGCCTGAGGCTTCGCGCTCTTCGGGGTGGTCCAGCGTGGCGCGCGGCGTCGCCATCGCGCTGAACTCACTGGCGGTGGACGTCCACTACGTCGGCTACGGCGAAGTCCGGGCTCGAGACGCCCGCAACCGCGTCGTCGTCTCGGATGAGAATAACTACTTGCAGGTCTACCTGAAGATCAGAAATCTGGGCGCTGAACCCGTCCACTACGTCAGTTGGCTATGCCCTTCGTTTGCGGCAGGCGGCCAGCAGGTGCAGGCGACGCTGGTCGACGATCAGGGACGCAGCTACGCGATGCAGGAATTCGCGCAGGTAGCGGGCCTGCAAGGACACACGCCTCAAGCGGTCCTGGCCCACAAGGAAGAAGCCGAGGACGTCGTGGTTTTCATCGTGCCGACCAGCGTCGATCGGCGGGCGATCCGTCACTTCCGTTTGGAACTGCCCGCCGAAGCCTACGGCGGCTCCGGCGTCTACCGTTTCGAGATCCCGCCGGAAACGATTCAAGGATTTCCGTAAGTTCGACTGGGTGATTTCAGGCAGCCGCCCCGGCCTGCGGCGGGTGCCAGGTTCGCCCGTGCCCCGATCTTGGCAAACAGCGGACGTCAACCCGCCGGTCCGGCGCGCGGCCCTGCTGGCGGCCCAGGAACCTGTTGGTCCGTCGCCCGACCGTTTATCGAAACACAATGAGGGCTGAGACGTGAGAGCATTAGTCACTGGCGCTGGCGGCTTCCTCGGTCTGTATCTGGTCGAACAATTACTCGCTCGCGGCGACCAGGTGCGGGCGCTTGCGCGGCAGCGATACCCGGAACTGGACCGTGTCGGCGTGGAGGCGGTTCAAGGCGATTTGCGGGACGCCCAAATCGCGGCCGACGCCTGCCGGGGCGTGGACGTGGTCTTTCACGCGGCCGGAGTTGCCGGAATCTGGGGCCCCTGGTCGCATTACTACGGAATCAACACGCAGGCCACGGAGAACGTGATCGCCGGTTGCCGCCGGCACGGCGTGCGCAAACTGGTCTTCACCAGCAGTCCCAGCGTGACCTTCGACGGCGGTGACCAGATCGGCGTGGACGAATCGGTCCCCTACCCTGAACGCTGGCTGTGCCACTATCCGCACACGAAAGCCCTGGCCGAGCAGCAGGTGCTGCGTGCAAACGGGCAAGAAGGATTGTCGACGTGTGCGCTGCGTCCCCATCTGATTTGGGGACCGCGCGATCGGCATCTGATCCCCCGTCTGCTACAGCGGGCCCGTTGCGGCCAGTTGCGCCGCGTGGGCGACGGCACGAACTTGATCGACATGGTCTACGTAGAAAATGCCGCCCAGGCGCATTGGCAGGCCGCCGACGCGTTGGAACCGGGGTCTCCTGTCGCAGGACGCGCCTACTTCATCACCCAGGGCCAGCCGGTGAACTGCTGGCAGTGGATCGACGAAATCCTGACACTCGCGAATCTGCCGCCCGTGAGCAAAGCAATTTCCTTCGCGGCCGCTTGGCGGCTGGGAGCCATCTTCGAAGCGACGTACCGTATCTGCCGCATCCCCAGCGAGCCGCGCATGACACGATTCCTGGCGGCCCAACTGGCCAGACACCATTACTTCGATATTCGCCGGGCAGAAGCAGATTTTGGCTATTCTCCGCAGATTGCCACCGTGGAAGGGATGCGTCGGTTGGCCGCAGAGTTAGGCAGGAAATAATTCGCAAAGCCGCCTCGGCCAAACGGTTTCTCGCGCATCCGGGACTACGGCTGGCCAACGAATTGGCGCTGCTGCCGCTTGTCAACGCTTGGCGGAATAGGTAATTTTTGATTTACGGGTGATGCGGCGAAAGACGCAGGTGAGCAGCTTCAGGGCTGGCTTTTTGCCACACGGAGTGCTGCCGCGATTTCGTTCTTGCGGATCGCCTCAACCAAGGAGCAGATGCCGGACATGATTGCGACAACCGAGGCAAGCCGTTTGCCCGACAACCAGCGGGTAGTGATTACCGGAATTGGGCTGACGGCGCCCAACGGCAATTCGTTGCCGGAATTCCGGGAGAACCTCTTGGAGGGCCGGAGCGGCGTCCGGGAATACGAGATCCGCTATTTTGGCAGGACGGTGGCAGGCACTTGTCAGTTTGAAGTCTCCCGGCACCAGGCCCGCAAGGAACTTCGCCGCGGCACGCGAGCCGGCAGCGTCGGCATTTACTGCAGCAACGAAGCGGTCAGGGACTCCGGCATGGATTGGCCCAACGTCGACAAATCGCGAGTCGGCATCTATCTGGGCGTCACCGAACATGGCAACGTGGAGACGGAGAACGAGATCCACGAGTTGAAGGGCTACGACTACGACACTTCGTTCTGGTCGCATCATCACAATCCCCGCACCGTGGCGAACAACCCGGCGGGCGAAGTCGCCTTGAACATGGGGATCACCGGCCCACACTACACGATCGGCGCGGCTTGTGCCGCGGGCAACGCCGGATTGATCCAAGGCGCACAGATGCTGCGGTTGAACGAATGCGACGTGGCGGTGTGCGGGGGCGTGTCGGAGAGCATTCACACGTTCGGGATCTTTGCCAGCTTCCACAGTCAAGGGGCGTTGGCCGAGCACGGGGAGCCGAGCCGGGCTTCCCGCCCCTTTGACTTGCACCGCAACGGCATCGTAGTGGCGGAGGGGGGATGCGTGTTCATCGTCGAGCGGTTGGACGACGCCAAGCGCCGGGGCGCGAGAATCTACGGCGAGTTGGCCGGCTATGCGATGAACACGGACGCGACCGACTTTGTGCTGCCCAACCCGGACCGTCAGGCGGAGTGCATGGAACTGGCTCTGAAACGAGCCGGCCTGGCGGCCGAACAGATCGACATCGTGAGCACGCACGCCACCGGCACGGTCAGCGGTGACGCGCAGGAATGCATCGCCTTGCGGCGCGTGTTTCGCAACGCGCCGCGGACGTACTTCAACAACACGAAGAGCTTCATCGGCCACTCGATGGGCGCCGCCGGAGCCTTGGAACTGGCTGGCAACCTGGACGCGTTCCAAGACGGCGTGTGTCACCCCACAATCAACGTCGACGAGTTGGACCCGGAATGCGCGCTGAATAACCTGGTCTTGAACCAACCCCGCGAGATTGGCAAGGCCACTTACATCCTGAACAATTCCTTCGGCATGTTGGGCATCAACTCGGTGGCCATCATCAAGCGGTTTTGAAACGAACAGAAAACCCGATCAGCAGTCGGGAGTCAAGGAAGGAGCACAGGCGGCATGACACCAGCCGAAATCCGAACGGAAATCATCAGCATTCTGGAGGACATCGCGCCCGACGAGGACTTGAGCGGGCTCCAGGACGACGCGCCGTTCCGCGAGCAGATCGAACTGGACAGCATGGATTTTCTGGACATCGTCATGGAACTGCGCAAACGCCATCGCGTGCAGGTCCCCGAAGCCGATTACGGGCAGCTGGTGTCGATGGCCAGTACGGTCAAGTATTTGGAGCCGTTGCTGAAGGACGCTTGACTTTCCGTCCGCAGGATGCGCGCACGGTGCGCATTCTCTTGGAAGCCCGGCCTGTCTCCCACAGCCGGGCTTCGTTGGTTGCGGCCGCGGAACCGAATTCTGTAAGTCCGGTCACAGGTGCGACAAGCCGCAATCCCCGATGTACGACACGATCATCATTGGCGCGGGCATGTCCGGCTTGGCGGCAGGCATTCGCCTGGCGTATTACGACCAGCGTGTCTGCATTCTGGAGCGGCACAACACGATCGGCGGTTTGAATTCGTTCTATCGGTTGCGCGGCCGCGACTACGACGTCGGCCTGCATGCCGTCACCAACTATGTGCCCCCCGGCGTCAAGCGCGGCCCGTTGGCCCGCTTGCTCCGGCAACTGCGCTTCCAATGGGCCGATTTCGCCCTGGCTCCCCAGATCGGTTCGGCGATCGTATTTCCCGGCGTTGAACTGAGGTTCGGGAACGACATCGAATTGCTGGCCGCGGAGATTGTCCGGGCCTTTCCTCGCGAAAAAGACAACTTCCGCCGCCTGCTGCAGCGGTTGATCGACTACGACGACCTGAATCCGGCCCACTTCGAGATGTCAGGCCGCCAGGTGCTCGAACAGACCATCGGCGATCCGTTGTTGCGGGAAATGCTTCTCTGCCCGTTGATGTGGTACGGGAACGCGGCCGAGCACGACATGCCGTTCGGCCAGTTCTGCATCATGTTTCGCAGCATTTTCCTGGAGGGCTTCGCGCGGCCGCTGGCCGGCGTCCGCTTGATTCTCCGCAACTTGATTCGCAAATTCCGTTCCTTGGGCGGTGAATTGCGGCTGCGGTCCGGCGTCGCCCGGATCCGCGTCGAAGGCGGCCGCGCGGTGGGCGTCGTCCTGGACGACGGACGGGAACTGTCGGCGAGGCGGATCCTGTCGTCCGCAGGATTGGTGGAAACCCTGCGGCTGTGTGACGACCTCACGCAAGTGGACGACCAGCGCGCCGGGCGAATGTCGTTCGTCGAGGCCATTTCGGTGCTCGACCGCCAGCCCCAGCAGTTTGGCCACGACCGCACGATCGTTTTCTTCAACGACTCGGACCGTTTCCACTGGCAGCGCCCGGACGAATTATGCGACGTGCGGACGGGAGTTGTCTGCTCGCCCAACAACTATGCCTACGGCGCCGGCGAAGGACTCCCGGACGGCGTCCTGCGGATTTCGGCGCTGGCCAATTACGACCGCTGGTCCGCGCTGAGGGACGACCAGTACCGGCTGGAAAAACTCCGCTGCTACGACCGGCTGGTCGAGTCCTCCGTGCGTTTCGTGCCGGATCACCGCGCGTACGTCATCGACACCGACGTGTTCACTCCGACCACCATCCGCCGCTTCACCTGGCACAACAACGGCGCCGTCTACGGCGCCCCGGAAAAGCGGCTGGAAGGCACCACGCACCTGGAGAACGTCTTCCTGTGCGGCAGCGACCAAGGCTTCGTGGGCATCATCGGCGCCATCGTCAGCGGCATCACCGTGGCAAACAAACACTGCCTGAAGGACTGAGGCCGGCCGACGTCCGGCAGCAGTGCCTCTGCTGCGGCAACCGCTTGCGCCGTTGCCGGCCAACAGCTTTGACCTCCCGAGCTTTTCGTCGGTCAATCTGGCGGCAGCGAACGGCGTAGAACCGCTTTGACGAATTCGGGAAGTTCCTGATCTGTGACGTGGGCGAGTTGTTTCAAGCGTTCATACTGCTCCACTTCCGATTCGGTCCAGGTTACATCCAGGCGTCGAACCAATCGCTGTGCAACGTGCAAGTAGTTGGCCGGTGACGCCCAGTAGCAGGAACGGCAAATTGACGAATCGTGAGTGTCGATCCAATTGGCGCAGTGCTCACACGACCATGATTTTGCCCGATTGCAGGACCCACACACGAGCATGAAATCGTCTACAACGATATCCACCGTCTGATCGCCAGCGACCTCGTACGGAACACGATGGTCAATTTGTAGATAACGACCTTCGTAGACCGCGCTGCAGATAGCACAGCGGCAACCATTTAGGGCGATCAGGGTATTCTTGAAGTCTTTCGGCCAAACTGTGCGTCCCCCAACGCGGCCTCCCTTGACCTTGGAGGGGTCAGCAAATCGGTAGGCCGCGATTCTCCGCCCATTAGTCGCCGTGACCTTGAACGTCTCCAGGGGAATGCCCTGTTCACGTACATCGCGAGCAGCCCGCGGAGCGTGATCGTATCCATATTTCGTGCTCAGCTCTTCCGTGGTAATGAAACCGTGGGCGAGAATGTGATCAATTACGGTCCTTGCCCGCTTGGCAGTAATCGATTTCAGTCTCTTGACGAATTCGGGCGGCAACTTTGGGGATGACGAAGTCTTCTTCGGCACTTATTGGTCCTTACCAGAAAGCCAATTGAGTTGATCGAGGTATTGGGGAGCCGGCGATGGCTGCCGCAAGAGAGGGGGAGAGATAGAAACTTTCGTAGGTGATGTCGTCGCGTCCAAGTAACGTCGCCTGAGTTGACCGACCTGCTCGGATCTCAAAGTGACGAAGATTGAGGCAATCCGGCATCGGCTCGCCGTATGCCTTGTCACCGGTTCGCCCGTCATATGACACGGCGAACATGATGCCGCGAGCGTTCAATCGCTGGAGCGCATCACAGAATTCACCGTGCGCAAAAGCCGGTAGATAGCGTTGATCGCGGTTCCCGCAGACACCCTGATAGGGAGGATCCATGTAAACCATATCGCGACTCGTGCATTTTGCGAGCACCTCGCGGTAGTCGAGGGAGCTTAGTTCCGTGCGGCCCCGAAGCAGAGCGGAAGCACATTCGATGCGCCGACGCATCTCGGCCGGGCGTGCCCCTCTGCGCCGATTGTCAGGGGTATTATTGAATTCGCCATTTGAATTGTAACGTATCGCCGCTTTGACACATCGCGCAAGCAAGTACAGGAAGTCGGCTGAGTCATGTGACTGGTTGAACCGACGCCGGACTTCGTCAAAAAACTCGCGTTCCTTTCCCAGTTGATTGTGCCAAAGTTCTTCGTATGCGCCAGCTAACTCCGTCGGCGAGTCAATGATCTGTCGCCAGAGCCGTATCAACGGGGCGTGAGCATCGTTCAGCCAAAAGCGTTTAGCGCGGTGTCTTGTCGCAACGGCAATCGAGATTGCGGCCGATCCCGCAAACGGCTCAACCAAGCGATAGATCTTCTCAGGAAAGTACTTGAGAAGGACTGGGGCAATCTGTCGTTTGCTGCCTTGGTAAGGTATCGGCTGTGGGACGTCGGACGGTCCGGGCATCGCAGTGAACTCCCTTCTGGACGTGTCGCGGCAACGGCGTGCCTGCGGACGCTTCATTGGTGGCGCCGTTGCAGGACCTTATTTCCGCCTCGTCTGCGCTTGCCCCGCCACTTGGAACGGGATGGCGGGCAGGATGCCGAGCGACCTGCGCTGCGTCTGGGGCTTGGGGATCTCTTCCGTGGGAGCGGGCGTCCATTCGCGGACGACTTCGAAGATCAGGTTTCCTTCCTGTCCCGACTCGGCCGCCGCGGCGTCGGCCGCCAGCGACACGATCAATCCCGGCCCTTCGGGCGAGACCTTTTCGACCGAGATCCCCTTGGGCGGATTAGTCAACTCGACGCGAAGTTCGTTGGGAGGTGGATACTTGGCGGTCAGTTTAGCGCCCAGCAGCGTCGAGCCGCCCGGCCGGATGTTGATGCGATCGACGGGCAGCAACTCCAGCGGCGGTTTGGTGGCAGGAGTTCCATTGACCAGGATGGCCCATTGTTCCGCAGGCACGATCTGCAGCCAGAGAAAGGCCTGCATCATGCTCTCCGCAGGGATCACGGGGCGAGTGAACCGCCGATGCCGAGAACTGCCTCGCGACTGGCCCTCCATTTCCAGGAGGAACGGTTCCTTGGGAGCGACCGGGGGGACCGTCAGGGTCAACTTGACTTGGTCCGCCTTGCCCGGCACCACGGCGCCGCTCAGGCTGAATCCCTCGGGCGGATCGACCAGCGAAAGGTGAATGGGGTCGTCAAAACCTTCTCTCCGGATGGCGTGGACCGTGATCGGCACGTGGGAACCCGGTCGGGCCATGATGCAGGACGGCACCACGCGCAAGTCGAGATCGGGCCGCGGAGCCCGGACGTACATCCGGTAGATGAAATCCTTGCCGCCCTTGCGTTGGGCGTCCTTCAGTGTCAGGCAGTAGGGCCCTTTGCCGGACATCGCGGCCGTCATCAGGGAATCGGCGTGGTGGGTGATCAGCGGTTCGGCCTCATCGCGGAAATCATCGTTGAAGCCGATCTCGGCCCCGGTGGCATCGGTCACGGAGACCGCCGAATCCAGCGGAGAACCGGCCCGGCGGGCGTAGACCTCGGCGACGACTCTCCCAACCGCATCGAAGCGGAACACGTCCTCGTCGTCCGGCCGATCGATCCGGCCATTGATGATCACCGGCAGCGTGATCGCCTGGGCCGTCTCCGGTCCGTCATTCGGCTCTTGCTCCATGATTTCGGTCATCATGTCGATCCGCAGCGGGAAGCGGATCGAAACCTTGTCGGTCTGCGGGATGGAGTACCAGCGGATGGGCCGGTTGCGGTCCACGCGGGCGCGCACGTTCAGTTGCGTCTCGACCAGATTCCAGCCTTGCAGTTCGACCGTGACATCCTGATCGGCGCGGGCTCCCAAGGGAAAGATGCCGGTCACAAAGGGCAATTCGCCCAGCGTGATGCGGTACACGAAATCCTCGCGCCCGCGGTAGATCGAATCGTGGACTTCCAAAACGTAAGTGCCGTCCTGAGGAACCTCGTAGTAAATCACCGGATCCTGCCGGTAGTAAAACGCGCCGGCATAGGCGACTTCATTTCCTTGGCTATCGTACAGGGCCAGCACGGCCTGAAACCAGCCGGGCACGGCGTCGGCCAGGTAGGGCATCAGTTCGCGGGCATCGGCGGCAATGACCAGACGCGTCCCCTTGCGGCCGGCGAACGAAAACCGGTCCACCTCGCCGGGCATGATCTGACCGTTGACAACCACGGGCAGCGTGGACCCGATCACCGTATCCGGAGTCTCGTCGTTGGGTTCGGTCTCGCGGCGTTCCTCCCATTGGCTCACCTGAAACCAGATCGGATTGGACATCGCGCCCGGCGTCAGTACCCGCATCTCGCGTTTGCCCAGTTCGGCGGTCGCGTCGACCGTGATCCGGAGCGTCAGTTCTTCCGCGATCTGGTCGTTGGGCTGCCGTTTCGGATCGGCGTCCCGCTTGCGGTAGATCTCCATTTCTTTCAGGTCGTTTTCGGTGACGTTCACGGCCTTGTAGACCATCTCGTCCGTGATCGGGTCCGTTTTTCCCGCCTTCTTCTGCTCCTCTTCCAGTTCCTCCCGCTTGAACCGGATCTTCAGGCTGAGTCCCACGTACTCGCCCTGAGTCAGCGGACGGTACCACTTGACGATTTCCGCCTTGACCCCGCTGCCGGAGATGTAGACTCCGTTCGCCTCCTTGATGAACTGCCCGCCCACGGTCACTTCAAAGACGCTGTTCTGCCGGCCGCCGGCCGGGTAGACGTAGCCGACGTGCGGCTCCTTGGTGGACTGGGCGTGAAGCCCGGCGTCAAGCGTCAACAGCACCGTGACGGCGAGGATGGCAGGGACTCGAAGCAAGGGCATACTATGGCTCCGCTGAAGGAGTTACAACTCACGGCAAGGTTCGTCCGACACCGGCTGTTGCGCCAGGCCGACTTACATAATCTCCGTCAACAGGCCGCCCGATTTCAATCCTTCATCGGGGCCCGGAATCGCGCGAACGAACTCATTCATCGGATGCGGCAAGCCGGCTTCCGGGTCGATGCCCAGCAACTGGTACATGCTGGCGATCAGGTCGCAGGGATAGACGGGCCGGTCCTTGACCTGCTCGCCTTTGGCGGTGGACTCTCCGACCACCTGACCGCCCTTGAATCCGCCGCCCGCCACGACCGTCGAGAACACGGGGCCGTAGTGATGGCGTCCGCCGTTCCAGGGCGATTTCCAATCGATTTCCGGCGTGCGGCCAAATTCGCCGCCCCACCAGACGATCGTCGTGTCCAGGAGTCCCCGATCCGACAAGTCCGCGATCAGCGTGGCCATGCCCTTGTCCATTTCCGGCAGTTTCCGGCGCATGATCTGGAAATGGTCCTTGTGCGTGTCCCAGCCGGCATAGTTGATCGTGACGTACGTGACGCCCTTTTCGACCAGTCGGCGGGCGGCCAAGCAGGCTTGTCCAAAGGTATTGCGGCCGTAACGGAGCCGGAGTTCTTCCTTCTCTTCGGAAAGATCGAAGACCTTGCCCGCGTCGCCCAGGATCAGATCGTACGCCTGGTCCTTGGCCTGTTTGGCTGCCTCCATCTGGGGATCGCCTTGCATGAACCGGCCCAGCGTGTTGACCTGGTCGAGCAGTTCCCGGCGCTGCCGCTGTTGATCGTCGGTGATGCCCGGAGCGATGATGCCCTCGACGGAAAACCGAGCCGCATTGGGATCGCCCCCGGTGGCGAACGGCTTGTAACGGATGCCCATGAAACCGGCTTCCGAAAACCGGCCCTGGGGTTGCGTGATCACGATGTAAGGAGGAATCAGGTTCTCCGAGCCCTCGACGAACCCCTTGAAAGCCGTGACCACGGCCCCGACGGCCGGATACACCAACCTTCCGCCGGGCGCCCGCCCGGTCTGGACCATGTAGGACGCCGTTTCATGGCCGTTGATGCCGTGCGTCATCGAACGGATGATCGAGTACTTGTCGGCCAACTTGGCCAACTCCGGAATCGATGTGCCGACGCGAATTCCCTTGACGTTGGTCTCAATCGCGCCGGTCAACGGACCGGTGTAGTCGCTGCCGGCATCCGGCTTGGGATCGAACGTGTCGGTGTGGGGCGGCCCTCCCCACATCCAAATCTGAATCACGGACTTGGCCTTCGCCGCCGGCTTGGCCGCGGCCGGTTTGGCGGCCGGAGCCGAAGCGGGCGCCCCTGCCGGAGCAGCGGACTCGGCGCCGGCACTCAACGGCTGGCCCATCAACAGACTGGCCGTACCGAGAACTCCTGTCTTGATCGCCTCGCGGCGTGTCATCTGCCCGGCCTGCAAGCCGGGTACGAACGGATCGAACTTCGCAGCCATCGTATTGCCTCCCCAATCACGAACGGATTGCCCATCCGTCCACCACAACCCGGCGTTGCAACGCCAAAAAAATCGCTCCCCCCTCTGTCCCGGCGCGCGACTTGTCCCGGCGCGCGACACCGGTGATCCTTGGCGGCCCGCCGAGGGCCCGCCCCAGACGACTCAATGCCGGAACAGGAACTCCTCACAGTTCATCAACGCCCAAACCAGATTCTCCGCGCCCCATTTGGAATCACAGTGCCAACCGACGTCGCCCAACTCCCCGTAGGTCGGCCGGCGCGAGAGGATCGTCAAGTACAGGATCTCCGCCAACTCCTGGGAGTCGCCGCGAACGGTCAACAGTTCTTGGATCTTGGCCCCCTTCTGGATCTTCTGCCGAATATGGCTGGAGTTCAGCAGGTGCAGTGCTTGGGCGGCCGTAATGCGGTTGTTACGTTCCGACTCCAGGCCCGTATCGCGTGCCGGACGCCCGAACATCTCCAGCACACTGCTGGTGATGCTCCCGTCCGGAAGCGCGATGGAGCGGTGTTTTTCGGGAATGAACGTGAACGGTTCCGGAATCATGCTGGAATAGCTTTCCGTCGTTCCCGTGATCTGGCAGATGGCGTCCAGGAGCACCTCGGCCTCCAGGCGGCGCATCGAATAGCAGGCGAAATTGGCCGCGGCTTCGGGCCCCTTGCTCTTGGCAACGCAGGACAGTTGGTAAGTCGTGGAATTCAGGATCAGGCGGAAGACGTGCTTCAAGTCGTACTTGGCCCGGACTAACTCGTCCGCGAGCCAATTCAACAATTCCACGTTCTGCGCCGGATTGTCGGGACGGATGTCGTCCGGTTCGTGAACGATGCCGCGTCCCAGCAGCCAGTACCACGCCCGGTTGACGATGTGCCGGGCAAACCAGGGGTTCTTGGCGTCGATCAACCAATCGGCGAACACCTCCCGCGGATCCTTGCCCGGCGGCACTTCGGCCTTGGTTCCGTCCGGAAACACGGGCACCGGCGGTGGGGCGTCCGCTTTCGTCTTGGCCTGGTGCGGATCCCAGACGACGATCTCTTCTTTCCATTCGCGCGTGGGCTTGAAGCCAACCTGCGAGAAAAAGACCGCCATCCCATCCCAACGCTCTTGCGGCCAGCTTCCCGTCCGCACTCCCATGAACGTCTGGGCGACCGCCTGGGCGATCGACACCGGCTTTTTGCTCTGCAGAGCCCGGTAGAAGTTCACCTGCGGCACGCGGAAATTGCTGCCGCTGGACGTCAGCAACTCGCGGACGAATTTGTCGTAGGACACGTTCCGCTTCAACGCCGTCTGAATCCAGCGGTGGTACGCCTGGGCCCCATAGGGCCAGAGGTTGATCGGGAATTCCGCCTTGACTCGCAGCAGGTCGCTCCACTTCATCGCCCAGTAATCGGCGAACTCCGGGCGTTGCAGCAGATGATCGATCAGCACAGCGCGCTTGTCGGGCGTTTTGCTGTCCAGAAAGTCGCGCGCCTCGTCGGCGGTCGGCAACGTGCCGATGACGTCGAGAAAAGCCCGGCGGACGAACACCCCGTCAGAACAGAGGTTGGCCGGTTCGATTTTCAGTTGCTGCAGCTTGGCGAACGCCAACTCGTCGATCTTGCCCTGCGGTTTCAGCGGCTCGGTGATCTCAAAGGGATTCACCTGGTCGAGCGGATTGACGAAGGAACCCATCGTGGGCAGGGCGGAAACTTCCGCCTCCGGCTTGGGTTTCGGCGGGGGCCGCCGCGCCGGATTCTTCAGCAGCCGGACGACGAAACTCCGCTGATCGCTCAGCCGCTGCGCTCCGCTGGACGCCACCTGGACGGTCACCCGGTACTCGCCCAACTCGTGCGTGTCGCCGGTCGCCCAGAAGAACTCCCCCGTCTTCGCGTCGATGATCGCGTCGGGGGGAGCCTCTTTGACGCTGTACGTCAACGGCCCGCGCTCGCGTCCCGCGCGGCGAACGGCAACCGGCATCCGCAGTTCGTTGCCCTGCAACACGACCTGCTCCGCGATCGGCTGGATCTTCAGCAAGTCCGCCTCGCGGGACAACAGCCCCCAGCCGAGCCCCGCCAGGACGACGACCAGCCCCAGTGCGGAAACCGACACCCAGAGGGCCAAAGGAGATTTCTTCCGCTTCTGTTTGTACTGGACGCCTCGCGCAGCCGACTGTCCGACCTCGATGGGAAAGCCGCTGCCCCTGGTCTCTTTTACATTCGTTTTCATGCGAACTTCGCCCTGCCACCAGACTGAAGCCAATCTCGGGGTCAACTGTTCAATTTATTCTATCCGCAACCCGACGTGCGTGTCCATTGCTCCGCGGCGGTTCCGGTTTGACGGTTCCACCGCTCTCCGCCTTCCACGAAGGAACGACCAGACGTCCGGCACGGGCCGAACTACGCCGCGATTCCCTTCATTCGACGGGCTTGGCGGTGTACTCGCCATAGCTGCACAGCGCGTCTTCGTTCGACAGTTGCCGCCGCAGGATCAGGCGGCAGCGGGCACGGGCGGTCTCTCCCGACGCCAAGTCGCGGCCGAACAACGACTGATACAACGAACGGTAACCGCCGGCCTCGGGCGAATCCGGGTTCCAGGGACAGGAAACGGCAAAACAGTCGCCCGGCGGACACATCATCAGGGCCGTCAGGTCCTGCGCTGCGTCGCGGCGCAGGGCCAGCGGCAACGCCAGATGTCGCGGCAGCGCCCAGTCGACCGGACTGGGCGGAATCGTCCAACGTCCGTCCAGAATCAGACGCTTCGCGGCCTGATCCCTGGGAAACATGACGTATCCGCCCTGGGAATCCGCCGGCCGATCGACCGGGACGAACCCCGCCGACTTTCCGCCATCGCCCTGCAGATAGACGGACGCCCGAAAGCCCTTGGCAAAATACGAGGACATGAACAGTTCAAAGGCCGGCATCGCTTGCTGCGGTTTGACGGTGACGTCCAGATCGAGCGTGTCCGGTGCCGTCCAGCGGTAAACGGCGGTCATTTCCAAAGGATGCTCCGTCGCCGGCCAGTAGACCTGAACACCGCCGTTGTCCAGCAGCCGAGGCTGCGTCGGCCAATCCCGCGCGCCGTTCCCGAAACGCCGGTTGGTCGTAAAGACACGATACGGACTGAACACGCCCGGCGGAGGCGTCAAATCGGCGCCCGTGGCGGCATCGATCAGCGGATACACTCCTTGATACTTGCCATCCGCTTTCAGCCGGCCCCGGAACACGCCGGTATCGAACTCGAACAGCCCGTCGCCCGCGGACTTGAAAGCCAGATTCGGTGAATCGGCCAGTGCGCAGGTGACGGAAAGCATCCCAAACAAACTTAACAAGAATCTCATCCTTACGTCCTCATTCTAAGACATGAGCATCCCCAAAAGCTCTGGCAGCCCGTTGAGAAAGTGGACAGGCACCTCGCGGCATCGTTCTTTCCCCCTCGTTTGAGTGGATCGACTCGGAGCCAGTCCCTCTTTTTCAACGAGCTGTCAGGCAATCCGGGCGCCTCGACGCGATGTTCGGCACGCATCATCGGCGGTTTTTCTACCGAGAACAACTCTGGCCCATACATTCCGTCCCCGGTTTGAGCTTTGTCAACCCGCAGAGAAGGATTTTTTCTGTTTTCCTTCCGCTAATAAGCTATGATGTAGATGGGCAAATTAGCGAAATGTGGCGAGGGGGCGATGGTTACCTCCTGGATACAGACAGTCATGAGCTTGGTGGCTTGGTTGTGCGGCCACGTCTTCGGGATTTTCGGCCACGGTTTCGTGTATGACTTGAGGTCCTTTGAGCCGCGCGCCTGGCTGATTCTGGCGACGATTTTTCTGGCTGGGGGGGCTCTGATGTCTTTCGTGCGTTCGACCAGCCACCGCATGGCAGCCACCCGGCGTCGGACTCGCCGTCCGTTGGATTCGGCCTGGAATCATCGGCTGGACGGCGAATAACACCGAGGCGACAAGCCAGAATGCCACGTGTCGTCCAACGGCTGCCTGAATCCTGCGTGACGGGTCAGATCGGAGAGCGATCGCCTGTCCGGCCAGCTACAGCCCCTGGAAGAGCCCCTGAGAAGCCTGCCGTCAGTCACTCGCCGCGAGTCCGAACAGGATGCCCAAAACGCCGACTCCCAGGCCGAGCGCGATCGCCGTCGTCGTGGACCCGCCCAGGAAGGCAATACCCGGCAGTCCCCAAGACGGGCCGAATATCATCAAGGCTGCCGCAGGAAGGGCAAACAAAGACATTTTCCAGCCGCGGAAGAAGGCCAGGACCACAAGCACGACGCCGGCGGCAGCGGGGGCAAAGCTGTTGAACCAGCGGCCTACCAGCGGCATCCGAAGCGGCTCCGCGTGGAACTCTGCGCCCGACCGCAGGTCGTTTGCCCATCCGCCCACGTCGCGCTGCCGGGCTTCCTCCGCCACGCCCCGCAGCCTTTCGGCGGCTCCGCTCAGCAGCCCGTTCTGCTGCGCCCACATCGCGCAGCCGGCCAGCAAGAGGCTTCCCAGGAGAAACCGCACCTTGCCGCTAAGCGCCCAGCCGATGGGGCTGGCCTCCACCATTTCGCCCAAGCTGCGGCGGCGCGGCTTGGCTCCGCTCCTCGCTTCGGCAAGCATCCGTTTGATGCGTTCCCGTTTTTCGGCTGCCGCAACGTGCGGATCAGGGGGCGCCGGTGCCGCTTGACGCGCCACGACGCGGGCGACCGCCGCCTGCTCGACCCAAACCGCCGCCATTCGCTCGGCCTGCGCTTCAGCTTGCGCGGCGTCCACGCCTTGGGCCTGCAACGCCTGTTGCTCGACACCCTTCAGATGCCGCTGTTGGCGCGCCGTCCGGATACGCAGCAAGCGGGCGTCCAAGGCGGCTGCCAACGGGTCGCGCCACGCGCGGAACCGCGGCGTCCGCTTGACCGTGGAATCGCTCTCCCGCCGTTGGCGGGCGGCCAGCTTGGCTTCGTAGCCGAACAACGCTTCGTAAAACTCCTCCCAGCCGTCGCCGCTGTACTGCGCGACAAAATCCCGCAACGACTCCTCGGCCACGCCCTGCAACCGCAAGCTGCGAAGCATGTCGCCCGTACGATCCAAGGCGGCCCGCCGCTGACACGTCACGCGCTGGTCCACCGCCGTGTGAAAACCCAACGCCAACGCCACGCCCAGCACCGCGGCAGCCAGCCAGATCCATAAACACCCCAGCAGCCACAACAGCAAGCCGAACAACAACGCGCCGCTGCCCCACGTAAGCCAGTCGCTCAGGCGGCTGTCCCAAATCAACTCGCGAAACTTGACCCACAACGGCGATTCCTGCCTCAGACCGCCGATGACGAAGTAGGCCGCCGCGGTCATCGCGGCCAGGCCGACCGCGCCGCTGGCCCACCGCCAGGCGAACAGCCCCAGCAGCACGACCGCAGCCAGGCAGAGCCCCAAGAAAGCCAGCGGCACAAGCCCTCGCAGGCGGGCCGCCGACGAACCGTGAAACTCGTCCACCGACTGCCGCAGCAACTGCAAGTGCTCGTCGCCCAGGGCCGGGGGACCCGAGCGACCCTTCGCCAGAAATGACTCCAAGTCGCCGATGACTTCGCCCACCGTCTGATACCGATCGCCCGCTTGCTTGGCCACCATTCTCAGGACGATCTCAGAAAGTCCCGCCGGCAGGCCCTTGACCCGCGCGTCCGGACGGACGACCGGTTCCGTTTTGTGCTTGCTGATGATCTCCGGCACCGTCGTACCCTGGAACGGCGGTTGGCCGGTGAGCAACGCGTACAGCGTGCAACCCAGGGAGTAGATATCGGCGCGGTGATCGACCCCCGCCGCGTTTTCGGCCTGTTCGGGAGACATGTAAGCCGGCGTGCCCATGGCCACGTTGGCCAACGTCACGTCGGCCCGCGCGTTGGCCAGCGAGACCCCGGCTGCGGTCTCCGCCAGCGCCTGTTCTCCTTCGGAATCCAACAACTGCGGCGTCTTGACGAGCCCCAAATCAGCGACTTTGACGATCCCCTGATCGTTCAACAGCAGATTTGCCGGCTTCACGTCGCGGTGGATCATCCCGTGCCGGTGGGCGAACTCCAGGCCGCGGGCCGCTTGGATCACATACCCGATCGCCTCTTCGGCCGGCAACGGTCCGCGCTGCTCCACGACCTCGGCCAGCGAACGGCCCTCGACAAACTCCATGCTGAAGAAATTCGTCGGGCCGGACGAACCCAGATCGTAGATTTGCACGACGTTGTGGTGCGTCAGTTGAGCGGCGGCATAGGCTTCGCGCATGAAGCGGGCGACAAACGTCGGCTGGCCGGCCCACTGCGCCTGGATCACCTTGAGCGCGACCTGGCGGTCCAGCGACAACTGCCTTGCCAGATACACGGCGCCCATCGCGCCGCGCCCCAGTTCCTTCAAGATCCGATAGCCGCCCAGCAGTGCGCCCGCCGCCAGTCCGGAAAACGACGCACGACCGCCGTCAGCAGCGGACGCCGCAGCCGGGGGCAGAACGCTGGGCGCCGTCGCTTCCAGCCGTGCGGTGACCGCCTTTTCCCGATCCGCTGGGACCGCCACCGTCGCGGCGATTCCGGGATCCGGCACCGTCCGCCCCGCCGGCAGCGTGGCCTCGATCGGACTGCTGGGCAGCGTGGCGTCGATGGGTCGGCTCGGCAGCGTGGCCTCGATCGGACTAGTTGCCGGCGGCGCGGCGTGCGTCGCCTCGGAGGGCATGGGCGTCGTTCGCTCTGCCGCCCCGATCGTTGCCGAGGCCGCCGGCGCGCCCGGCTCAGGCAAGACTCCAACCTCGGGACCAGCCGCCGGGTCGGAGGACACGGTCAAGGCAAAGCGGCGACCACACTTGGAGCACTTGGGCTGAAAGCGTCCCGGCTTCGGTACCTTGAGCTGCATCTGGTGCTGGCAGTAGGGACAGGCAATCATCATCTTTGCACCAAGCCCTCGGTGACCGGAACATAAGCGAGATGAGCGGACAAGCTGCACGCCTGCAACTATCCCAGCAGTGTAATGGCGGCCCTGTCCAAGTCAACGACTTGCAGCGGGGAAGGACGCACTTGGACAGTCAAACAGAAGAGTTTTTCGTTGGTTTGCCCGCTGGCGTGAGTTAGAATGAACTATCGCGAAATACGCAAAAGTTCGGGGGAGATTCGTCTGCGCAAGCAGTCCAGGTGGTAATTTCATGCAGCGTCGTCCGGGATTCACGTTAGTCGAATTGCTTGTGGTCATCGCGATTATCGGGATCTTGATCGGCTTGCTGCTGCCCGCCGTGCAAAGCGCACGCGAGGCGTCGCGGCGGGCGAGTTGCCAAAACAATCTCCGGCAGATCGGTTTGGCGCTGCACAATTTCGAGAGCGTCAACCGGGTATTTCCGGCATCGGGCTGGACGACGGCCGGGCCGGGGAACCCGGCGGGGAAGTACGTCGGCTGGCGGCCGCTGACGCTGCCTTACATCGAACAGGCGAACACCCAGCAGTTGTACGACTTTAACTTGAACTGGTGGGAGGGGACGAATGCGACGGTGGCCGCGGTGCCGATCAAGGTCTACCAATGCCCCTCGGTTCCCACGCGCCCCGATGTGGTCTCGGCCATCGCTCATCCGCCGCGGCCCGCCATGACGTTCGCCAACCCGATCGCACCGACCGATTACGAAGCGATCATGGCCGTTCAGCCAGGTTCGATCAACCCGCACCTGCCGTCCCCGCTGTACACCAGCGCCAACCGCTACTCGGTCATGTACCGGAACTCGACGACCCGCATCGGAGACATCCTGGACGGGACCTCGACGACCATCATGGTGGTCGAGGCCGGAGGCCGGCCGCTGGTGTATCGGGGAGGCCAGATGGACTCGAGCCTGTCCAACGACCAGGGAATCGGCTGGGCCGACAGTGAAGGCCCCTACAGTCTTGACGGGGCGCGGGCGGACGGATCGGCCGAAGGTTGCGGACCGGCCGCCGGATGCGTGGCGGCTATGAATGCCAAGAACGACAACGAGCCGTACAGTCTCCATCCCGGCGGCGGCAACTTTCTGTTTGCCGACGCCCACGTCCAGTTCCTCCAAGAGTCGGTGGATCTGCCGACGCTCGCCGCGCTCTGCACCATGCATGCTGGCGAGGTGCCCAGCGGGTATTGAGCCGCAACGGGCACGGCCCGGTCGGCCCGGCGAAGACGAGCTTGCCGCCCTGCCGCGGCGGGGTCATTCGGCTTGGATGACGCCGAGCATCTGATTCGCGGCGACCGTTTCGCCCTCCGCGACGGATTTCTGCACCAGGCGGCCCGTGGCCGGGGCCGGCAGGTCCACCGTGACTTCGCCCGCCGCCAACTCCAGCAGCCGATCGCCCTCGCAAACCGCGCGGCCCAGGGGGACCAGCCAGCAACTGACGGCAATCGCCTGCTGCGGCGGCAGGTCCAGGTCGGGCATCACCAAAGGCACGCGCATGAAGGATTTCTCCCCGGTGGGCCAAGATTGGGCTCTGGCCGCCGAATGAACAACGGTGGGGACGGCTTTCCGTTTTACGGCCGACCGCGTCACGAACGGGGCGGACCGACGACTCGGAGCTTCAATATGAGCGACGCGCCTTTTGGGGGCAAGCCGTCATGGGGCGGCAGCAGCGAGGAACGCACGTGGGGCATGCTTTGCCACTTGAGCAGCCTCGCCGGCAACGCGATTCCCTTGGGCAACGTGTTGGGCCCGTTGATCGTCTGGCTGATCAAGCGGGACGAATACGCCTTGGTGGACGATCAAGGCAAAGAGTCGCTCAACTTCCAAATCAGCATCCTGATCTACGTGACCGTTTTCGCCCTGACGATCATCGGAATCCCCTTGGCGGTTGCCGCCTTGATCTTCGGTCTGGTGATGACCGTGATCGCGGCGGTCAAAGCCAACGGTGGCGAGTACTACCGCTATCCGCTGACGATTCGCTTCGTCAAATAGGCGGCCCGACGCCTGCCTGCCACTCCAAAGACAGGGCGGAAGTCTCTGCGCGCCATGTGCCCTCGTCACGAACCGGGCGGGGCCGGAAGCCCGTCGTCTTCGAGTTCGGCAAATAACGCAGGGGCGTCGAACGCCTGGGCTGCCAACGCTTGATCCAGGTGCGCCGGGGTGCGTCCGCCGACAAGCACCGAAGCGATGCCCGGCTGATGCAGCGCCCAGGCCAACGCGAGCTGCGTCGCAGAGTGACCGGTGCGGGCGGCCACCGACTCCAACCGCGCCAACCGCTGAGAGGCCTGTTCGTGGAAATACACGTTCTGATGCCCCGGCGCCACGTCGAAACGCGAGCCGGGTTGCACGCCCTGGCGATGCTTGCCGGTCAGGAAGCCGGCCCCCAGCGGACTGTAGGTGACGACGGCGACCTGCCGGGAAGCGCACCACTGCAGCAACGCCGGGCTGACGTCCCGAACGGCCAGGTTGTGGTTGTTCTGCAACACGCGGAACCGGGCCAGCCCGTGTTGCTGCTGCAAGGCCAACGCAGTTTCCAGCTGCTGACGATCATAGTTGCTCGCGCCCAGCGCTCGGACTTTGCCGGCCCGCACTAGCGCGTCGAGCGCAGCCAGCACCGCCGGCGACTCCGCGGTGGCGTGCCAGCTGTGGAGATAGAACAGGTCGACCGCTTCCAGCCCCAGCCTCCGCAGGCTCGCGTCCACGGCCTGGGCGATGCGCTCCGGATCGTAAGGAGGCAAAAGCTTGGTGGCGACGACAATCGAGCCGGCGGCAGGACGACGCGCGGCGAGCCAACTGCCAAGGATGCTCTCCGAGCGGCCTTGCGAATAGGCGGACGCGGTGTCGAAGAAATTGACTCCGCGTGCCCAGGCATAGTCGAGCAGCACCCGCGCAGCCGCTTCGTCGATCTCCCGTCCGAACGTCACGCAGCCGAGGCCGATCCGGCTGACGCGCAGGCCAACAGAGCTGATAATCGTCGTTTCCATCGTCTTTCGCGCCGGAATCAGGTTTCCAGGCATTCAGGTCTGAGTGGGCCAAGTTCTCCCCGCCGCTCAGCAGGCATCCGTGGCCAAACGCGAATGCTGTGAACGCGCCACCGTGAGCTTAACGTCCGACCTGGGCTGGTGGAAGAAGCCGTCCGTTTCGACCCCAACGACAGGCTCTCGCCGACAGAAACAGGGCCAATGAGAACGCCTCGTTCAGCGGAAAGCAAACGTGGCGTCGGCAGCGGCATCGTGCAACAGCACAAACAAGGCACGCTGCCAGCCAGTAGCGGCGTGCCGTTGGCGGAGTCCTTGGCGCATCAACGTAGCAACGCCCATGAAATAACTTCCCCGTTCATGCGGGACGTTCGGGAGACAGGCTGCAGCTGGTGAATGCCCCCGGCTTGTCCGGGGGATCCTTACGTTTCTCACTACACGCGCGGGTTCTACTCCCGCCTCCCCCGCTTCGGCCGCGGCGGCTTCGCCGCCGCGGCCGAAGCGGGGGAGGAAGGACGACGTGGGGCTGCCTCGTGTAGCTGGAAACGGGAGCCTCCACGGGGCAAGCCCGTGGCATCCAACTCACCAAACCGGAAGCTTCGGCTCGCGCTCAGCGGCTGGCTTGTTGGAATGAGGAAGTTATTTCGTGAGCATTGCTATCAGGCTAGTGACTGCTCCAGCATCGTGCGCACGTAGGTGTCTTGGTCCTCCTGCTGGAACAGGATGTGGCGGCTCTGCATGTCGGCCTTCGGCAGGTTCCATTGCCGGACCATCGTGTGCGACGGCGTGTTGGAGACGATGAAGGAATCCAGCCGCACGTTGGGGTCGCCGAGACGTTGTTCGATGTCCTTGACGGTCTGGTAGAACTGGATTTTCGGGTCTGTCGAGCCGAGATGGTGGATGCCCTTGGGGTCCACGAACACGACTCGCTGCTGGCCCTTCATCAGCAGCCAGAGGATGAAGTCGGGGTGGAAGTTCCCGGCTTCGAAGAACCCCACGCCACGGCCTTTGCTCAGGTTGCGGAGCAGGTACAGTTCCTTACCTCTGAAGAAGCCGTGGTCGCCGTCGTGGAAGGCGGTCAGGTCCTCGATGAACTGCCGTTCGCCTTTGTTCAGCGGCACGGGGCTGATTTCGACGATCTTGTCGTCGACGTACAGCAGCGGCTGGTACAGGTGTCGCTTGGACCAGATGGCGCGCAGGCCACGGAACTCCCAAGGCTTCATTTCGCCCTTTTGGATCAGGGCCTTCAGTTCTTCCAGCTTGGCGACAATCTCTTCCTGCGACTTGTCGTACAGGATGCGGTAGTAGTGCTCGTCCTCCGGTGACTCCGCCACGCCCAGCAGATTCGGGTCGGTCTCCGACAGGTCCTGGTATTCGAGGTGCGGAAGTTCCCATTCCCGTTTGCGGAACGTGTAGTAGCGCTCGGTGTATTTCTTGAGCAGCGCCAAGGCGATCTCCTCCCACAGCCGCACCTTGTCGTAGGAGTCGTAGGCCAGTTCCTCGGCCGGGATCAAGAGCCGGTACCAACTGGTGTCGTTGAGCAAAGCCTGGATGCCCGCGCGGGTCAGGTTCAGGTTGTACCAGCCGCGTTCGGCCTTGAATCGCTCCAGCTCGAAGTACAGACGGTCCACGTCGAGGAAGGCCACGTGGCGGGCCGTGAAGAACGTCTGATTCAGCGCCGTCTCGGCATCGCCACCCGCCAGCCCGGCCGCCTTCATCGCTTGGATCTTGGGATACCAGTTCAGGACGACCTGGCTCCTCTGCAGGTACTCGGTGGCCGGGTCGTGCCCCGGATCGGGCCTGCCCAAAGTCGGGATCGGCCCCAGCTTGCGGAAGGCGTCGCCGAATTCGGTCGAGACTCCGTTGATGACCTTCTTCAGCCGGATCGTCTTCAGCTTGGGGACTCCCAGGTTCTTGATCACGGGCAACAGGAATTCACCACGCTCGTCGTTCGTGGGCAGACCCTCTTCTTCCAGGAAATCGCGGAATTGTGCCATGTAGTCCGCATGGATCCCGAAAATCCCCAACGTCTCCAGGGCGGCGATGTGCTTGGGACGCTCAACGCCATCCGGCAGCTGGGTCTTGCCACTCCGCTTCAGGCTCCAGTCAAAACCCTTCAGGCGGACGCCGCGCCCGAACAACTGGATGATCTGGGCGCCCTCGCCCTTGCCGACGTTCATCAGGCCCATCGTGCTGACGCGCCAGCTGCTCCAGCCTTCGGTGAATTTCTTCGATCCAATCAGCAGATTGACCGTCGACTGGGGCGTGTTGATCTGGTGAAACAGCGAACCGGAGAACTCCCGGTCCCCCGTCTCCAAACCGTTGTCCTCGCACAGCTTGACCAGCTTGGCGTCATCTCCGACGTTGATCACGCCAAACGGCTCGTTCTCGGCACCTAGCCGCAGCGCGACTTCACCCGTTGCGCCCTTCAGATTCTCCACGTACAGTTGGCCGCCAGCCGGCGCGTTGAAAAGCGTGGCCAACGTCTCGTCGAAAACCTGCGCCGGCGTCAGCCCGGTCGTGTTCAGGTAGGTAAATCGCCCGGCGAACAGGTTCTTGCCGGTTGTCGAGACTAGGCCCTGGTTCAGCACGCGGTCAATCCGCTGGATGCTGCCGGAGCGGTCGGAAACGTAACACGCCAGGAATTGGAGAATCTCGACGATGTCCGAGGCGTCCTTCTTGGCCAGCGTCGCCGTGACGCTGCCGCCCACGAAGATCCACAACGGCTTTTCGATGTTGAACGGGCGGAACGCCGATCCATGCTCCCGGAAAAGCCGCTGCTGCTGGAAGAACGCCAACAGGCACGCAACGAGGTACAGTTCCAAGTTGTTCTGCTGCGTACCCTCATCCAGATTCAGAATCTGGTAGTCCTTGCCAAATCCATCGCCGTAGAAGTAGCGGTACGAGTAGTCGCACAGGATGCTTTTGGCGTACAGGTTGATGAGGTTCTGGCTGCCTTTGACAGCCTGGCCGAAAGTCGCCGAATACTCGAACGAGAAGCCTTTCTCGCACAAGGCGTTGCGAGCCCGCATCCACGCGCCCGCGTCGCCAGCCGAGGCGCCGCGGTGGCCTTCGTCCACCAGCACCAGGTTGTTTCCCTCGAAGGCGTCGATGGCGATCGTCTTCTCGCCCATTTCTTCTCGGAGCCGGGTGACCTCCAGGATTTCGACCGACCGGCCGGCGAACAGGCCGCGCCCGTCCTTGTTGAACACTTCGGCGTCGATCCCCGCGGCCGCGAATTCGCGCAGGTGCTGCTGGCTCAGCCCCTCATTAGGCGTGAGCAGAAGGATGCGATTCAGTTCCCGGCGCCGACCGTGTTTTTCCAGGTAGTGTTGGTACTGCAGGATGTTGGCGTGCATGACCAACGTCTTGCCGCTGCCGGTGGCCATCCAGTACGCGAGCTTGTTCAACTGCGGCCAGGCGTCGCCGGTCTCGTCCAGCGGCGCAAGTTGATCCGCATCCGGCTTTCCCCCGTTGTACGCCGCAATCTGAGCGTTGATCGATTGCCGCAGGCCCGCAGCATCCCGGAAGTAACGGTCCAGGTAGATCTCCGTAAACAACAGAGCCAGATATTGAAAATACTTCCAGACGATGGGCTCCTCGCCGCGAGTGATCCGCCGTTCGTTCAGCCGCTGCGTGTGCCGCACGATGTTCTGGTCGTATTCCAGCAGCAGTTCGGTCGGCAGCTCCGTCAGGTTGAACAACCGGGCGGTCAGCGCGTGATGGAAACGGTGGACGTTGTTCTCGTCCAAGCCCTCCAGCGCCTCGTTTCGCAGGTGCTCGGCCAGTTCCTCGAATCGCCTGACATTGAACAGCGACAGCATCCACTGGTTCAGCACCAGTTTGTACGCGAACGGCACCTGCGGCCGATTATTGGCGCCCCGCCGCGCGATGCCCGCCGTCGGAGTAATAGCGGCGGAAGAAGCTGTACAGGTGGTCGTAGACTTCGTTTTCCAACCCGGCCAAGTCCACCGCCTCGCTGGCGATCTTGGCACGCAGGTCCTTTACTTTCTGCGTCGATTCCGGATCTACGCCCAACCCCTGGGCCGCTTCCACGGCCTTGGCCAATTCCTTTTGGAGTTCCGCCTTGTCAGCCGTCTTGTACAGGCTGAACGCCTCCTTGACCTGCGGCAGCAGATCCTTGTCCAGGAACTGCGTGACCTCCGCCGCCTTGGCGTGCATGATGCGGTACAGACCGAAGTCCAAGTCGGGTTGATCGAGTTGGAAGAGTTCTTTGAGCAGGGTCTTCAGTTTCTCGTATTTCTGGCTCATCGCGGCCTCGGTGTCGCAGGATAGGGCTCGACGGTATTGGTGTCTTGTGTCAGCAGGGTCAGCAGCTTGGGATGGACGAACAGCTTCTCGCGGCCCACGGTCTGCTCGCGCAGCACGCCAATGGACACGAGGGCTTTCAAGTACCGCGACGCGGCTTGCCGACCCGCGATCTGGGCCTCGACCAGGTTCGCGATGCGGCAGTAGGGCTGCTGGAAGACCGTGTCCACCAATTCACGGGTGTAGATTTTCGGCAGCCTGGCGCGCACGTACTCGACCGTCGTGGCTGCCAGGCTGCGAATGGCGCCGATCTTGGCGGTCGTCCAGGCCGCCGTGTCCGCGATGCCGCGCAGCATGTACAGCAGCCAGGGTTCCCAGGCGTCTTCGCGCGTGACCGCCAGGAGCAGACGGTAGTAGTCCACTTTATGCGCAATGATGTAACGGCTGAGGTACAAGATCGGCAGGGGGAGCAACTCCTGCTCGACCAGAAACAGGCTGTTCAAGACTCGCCCGGTGCGGCCGTTACCATCGGTGAACGGGTGAATCGCCTCGAACTGGTAGTGTGCGGCTGCCATGCGAACCAGCGGGTCCAGTTCTTCGGCCCCATCCAACCCGTGCAGAAAACGCTCCCAATTGGCGAGCCGGTCGCGGATTCGATCCTCGCCCTCGGGCGGGGTGTAGACCACTTCACCCGTCCGTTGGCGAGCGAGGGCCGTGCCCGGCATCCGGCGCACGCGCATTTCGCCATCCTTGATCCGGCTGCACACCAATTCCGCGGTGCGCGTACAAAGCGGGCGGGTCTTCAGGGTTCCAAAGGCTTCCAGCACCGCGTGCCGATAGCGCAGGGCCTCCTTCGTCGCCGGATCGGCCGCGCCCTCCGCTCGCAAGTACTGAAACAGCTTGTCCGCCGTGGTGACGATGTTTTCGATCTCGGAACTGGCCTGCGCTTCCAGCAGCGGCAGGGTATTGATCAGCATCACAGGGTTCGGAATGAGTTCCGCAGCCTGTTTGAGTTCAGCCAGCGCCGCTCTCGCCGTAACACATTGTTTCAGAACGGCTTTCGTTTCCAATTCAACCGGCGGCGGGAGGTCCGGCAAGTCGTTGTATGGCTGGTCGGGCCGCCATTTGGATGTCATTGTCGTGTTTCCGAAATCTTGGTTCTGCGACACGTCCCCAAATTATGTCGTCGCTGGCGACATGTCAACAGAACGTGTCGTAATTTTCGCAATCCAGCGACACCACTCTCGTTTAACCGCGCCCCAACGGGAAGCGCGTGGTCGACGCGCTTCCCGTTGGGGCGCGGTTAAACGAGCTACAGCCAACTGCGTGCGGTACAGCGACAACCGAGTTCGTTGTCGCATGGGCGCGCTTCGGCTTTCGGATCCTATTCTTCCCGCCGCCCTCGTCACTGAACCACCCAGCGGATCGTAAAAAGCATCTCGGACTCGGTTCGCTGCGCCAACCGCTTCTCCAGCGATTCGACCAGCGCGTCGCGTTTCTCCATGATCTCGTCCTCGACCTTGAAGATCTCCTGACGCTGGCGGCGTTGCTGACGTTCAAGCTTCTGGATCTTCTCCTGGATCTGATGTTGCTCCTGGAGGGTCGTTGCCTGGCGCGACTGACGCCGCAGAGCCTTGATCTGCTCCTTGGTGTCGGCCAGGGCTTTCTCGGCGGAAAGGACCATATCGTCGGCCCATTTCTCCAGCTTCTCGCGGGCCTCGTTGAAGTGCCGGCTGTTGGATTCCAGCGAGCGGCTGATCGTCGCCTGCGCGTGCCGCTGCGATTCGGCGGCCAGCCGCTGGAGCACAGCGGCGGGGATTCCGTCGCCAGCGTCAGTCCGGCCTGCGCAGGCGAACAGCTTTTCCATCGTCTCCTGGTCCAGCGAGACGCCGCGTTCATCGAAGCCGGAGAACAACAGGTACTCCTCGCGCTCGTAGGATTCAATCGCTAGTCGGGTCAGCGCCAGATATCCGCCCTTGCCCCGCAACGCCTCTACGACGCGGACCCGCACCGGGTGATGTGTCACGTCGAACACCAGCCGAGCGGTTGGGGTTGGCAGTGCCTTGGCGCCATCGACCACGTGTTCGCCCAGCGGGTGCGAGATCCGATACAGGAAAACGCTCTGCTCATCACCGCCGTCATCACCCGCCCGCGGCTGCGATTTTGAGATCAGGTGGTAGCGGCCTTTTGGAATGTCGTCACGGGGTGGCTGGTCCAAATCAAAGGCCAGCGCGTCGTCATCGAAACGTGCCCGACCGTCCAGCATGAACCGCGTCACGGCCCAGAATCGCTTGCCGACCCGGTCGAGTTGGGCCTGAGCATCGGCCAACTGAAGCCGGAGACGTTGATGCACGTCTTCGTCGAAGTACTCAAACAGCTTGCGGCGGGTGTCGTCCAGGCGGGTGCGGATCTGTTCGTCCATCTCCGCTTGCAGCTTGCGAAAAGCGGCGTCGATTTCTGCGGGGGTCCGGCATTCCTGGTAGATCGCCAGAATCCGACTCTCGAAATCGACGCCGGATTCGATGGCGCCCAAGACCTCGTCCGAGGCGCCAAACACGCCGTCGAACAGCTTGAACTTCTCGGCCAGCAGTTCCAAGACGCGCTGGTCGGCTGCGTTTCTCTCGTTCAGGAAGTTGATGACGACGACGTCGTGCTTCTGCCCGTAGCGATGGCAACGGCCAATACGTTGTTCGATGCGCTGGGGGTTCCAGGGCAGGTCGTAGTTCACGACCAGGGAACAGAACTGCAGGTTGACACCCTCGGCGGCGGCCTCCGTGGCGAGCAGGATGTTCGCTTCGTCGCGGAAGTGTTCCATCAGCGCCGTGCGCACGTCGATCGCCCGCGAACCCGATGCGCGGCCGCTTTCGCGGTTCTTCTCGGCCCACCGCTCGTAGATGGCGGTCGCCTCAGGCCCACCGTTCGTACCGTTGAACAGCACGACCTGGCCCTGGTAGCCGTGGGACTCCAGGAACGTCTTCAGGTAATCCTGGGTCCGGCGCGACTCGGTGAACACGACCGCCTTGCGGGCGGCGCCGGTGGCGGCCATCTGCTCGAAGCCGATGTCCAGTGCCTTGAGCAGGGTTCGCGTCTTGGTGTCGATGCCGATGCCGCGTGCCCACGTGGCCAAGCGTTGAAGGACGTTGATCTCCTCCCGTAGCTTCTGACGGTCGATGATGACGGGGGCCGCCGGCGTGTCATCCGGTTCGTCGGGCTCCGCGAGGATTTCGTCCAGCAATTCGTCCTCGATCTCTTCGCCTTCGACCAGGTTTTCGGCGAATTCGGGGTCGCTTCGGGCCTGCTCGTCGTGCAGCGATTCCAGACGCGCCCGGAGCGTTTCCAACGTGGCTGCGATGGCTTGGGATGACGAGGCCAGCAGCTTGCGCAGGATCAACGCGGTCAGGTGCCGCTGCCGCTGGGGCAAAGCGTAGCTGTCCTCACGCTGGAGAAACGCCGAGACCGCCTCGTACAAGGCGTGTTCGTCGTCCGTGGGCTTGAATGGCCGCGTGATGGCGTGGCGTTCCGTGTAGCGGATGTACTCGGTGACCTGGTTGCGCAGGGTGCGTTTGCAGAACCCGGCCAGCCGTTGCCGAAGGGCGTCAAGATTGCTGGCCGCGCTGGCGTACTGGGAACGGAAGGAATTCACGTCGCCGAACAGGTGCTCGTCGATCAGCGTCGAGAGCCCGTACAGTTCCAGCAGCGAATTCTGCAGGGGCGTCGCGGTCAGCAGCAGTTTGCGGCAGTCTCCCGCAGCCCAGCGGATGCCCTGGCCGACCTTGTTGCTTGGCCGGTAGGCATTGCGCAGCTTGTGGGCTTCGTCGATGACGACCAGATCCCAGGCGACGGCCTTCAACTCATCTCGGATGCAGTTCGCGTAGTTGAACGACATCACCACGATGGCGTTTTCGGCCAATGGGTCACGTCCGGCTCGCTTGGCTTCGCGGTAGCCGCGCGAGTCCAGGACGATGACCGGCAGGTTGAATTTCTCCGCCAGTTCCAGCGCCCACTGCTTCCGAATGGATGCCGGGCAGAGCACCAACAGCCGGCGCCGACGTTCCGCCCAGAACTGGCAGAGCACGATGCCGGCCTCGATGGTCTTCCCCAACCCGACCTCGTCCGCCAGTACCACGCCTTTCGACAGCGGGGACTGCAAGGCAAAGAGTGCCGCCTCGATCTGGTGGGGGTTCAGATCCACGGCGGCGTCGAACAGCGACATCGACAAGCGATCCAGTCCGGACGGGCCGCGCCGCGTCAGGTCGTGGGCAAAGTACTTCGCTTGGTGGGCTGTCAGGTTCATCGCCGGAATACGTCCTGCGAAAGGCACGGAGTCATCGGCCACAAGTCTATCAAGGTTGCTGAACGCAAGGTAGCCGCTTCGATTCCGCACGCTTTGCAGAATACCTGCACTGCTGCTAAGTTGACGTCGCGGCGGATGGGACGCATCAACGCCAGACGCGGCGCCTCCCTTTTTTTGTCGCCGCGCCCCGTGGGGGTGCGGCTTTTTTTGTCGAAACGCGGCAATCAGCGGCCCGCGGTCTCCGGAGTTCCGTTGGCTGTCGCCTTGTCAAGATAGTCCCCAAGCACGAAGTCAGACTTTCGGCATTCCTGGCTGAATTCGCTCAGCCAGCTTCCTGCCAGCCGTTGCAGGCTGTGGCGTTCGCGGCCCACGAACCGGTTGGCCGGCGGATGGGAAGCGAAGTCCGTGACGGCGTTGAAGACCGCGTAGGCGTTCTCGCCCAACTCGCCCGCGTAACGGTCGGACAACTCGTGGACGTGGGCGGTCAGGGCGTCCCATTCCTCGGCCGCCCGACTCTCTGGCTCCAGCTCGTCGTCCGGCTCCTGGAGCGACAGCACCGCCCACAGCAATCGCTCGAACTGATTGCGGGGAACGACGCAGCCGCGCAGGGCGCCAAGGAAATTGCCGAAGCTGGTTTTGAACTTCGCCAGTTTCTCCTGGGCGACCTCGAACTCGATGGTTTCCCCGATGTCCCGACGCAGATGCGTGAATTTGAACTGGATGATCGAATCGGGCAGGATCAGCCCGTTCGTGCAGACCTTGCGATAGAACCCGATGTCGAACGCCAACGCTCGAACGCGGTTGTAGCTGTTGGTGACGCGAATGAACGGCCCGTAGACTTCAGGCCGGTCCCGAGCCGGGAGGTCTTTGAAATCCAGGGCCGTCGAGTTGTGGGCAAGGTCGATGAAACAGTGGCCGCCCGTTCCGGGAGCGTCGGCAGCCTTCACTTTCCATTCGCTGGGCTGGGTTTCGGGAAACACCGTACGGCAACACTCGTGTGCCCAGTTCAACGCCTCCCGATTGGTCACCAACCGGTAATCGCGGCTGACGATGCCCAGGACCCGGTCGGTTTTACAGTTGACGATGGCCTTTTTGTCAGGCACGGCAACACGCCGTTCGCCGGATGGGCCCTTGATGCTGACAAATACCGGATGTGCATTGACGGGAAACAACACGTCGTTCAGGTCGGTTAGCCGCGGCATGGCTCTGTCCTCCAGGTCATGGAGTCGCGATCCCGCCTCCTTGCGGCCGAAAATGCGTTTTCCCTCGTAAACGCCTGCGAACCGTTCGCCGGTTGCACGTCCGCCAGCCTGCCCGCTGGCTTTGACACGTTTGGTCACAGCCGGAAGAGAAATCTCCCCGTCAGGCCATTTTTCGCCTCACTCGCCCGCTTCCGGATCTTCGCCTTCGGTTTGGCTCGGCCGGCGACACGCCGACTCGACCCGTCCTACGGCGTCCTTGGGCAATTCGTTGGCGTAAATCACCGACAAGAACGCCGGCAGGTACATGTCCAGCATGTTGATGGCCGTGCCGATCATCCGGTCGATCGCGTCCTCGCCAACGGTGTCGAAGGTCAGGATCTGGGCCATCTGGAACCGCAATTCGCCGTCGTCCAGGTCCAACTCGAACTTGCCCAACCGCAGGCCATAGTTGGCCCTGGCGACCGCTTCGGCGATGGCCGGCCGGCAGCCTTCCGGCACCCGCAGCGGCGAATAGCCGAAGACCTGAAAAAGGTCCACTTCCGTCTCGACCTTCGCCACAATCCGGTACGTGCCGACCTCGCCCCGGAGATCCGTCCGAATCGCCTGGTCGTCGCTGGCCGAATACCCGATTTCGCGTTCGTCCAGCAGGTGGATCAGTTCCTCGTAGGCAGCGGTCATGGCAGGGTCCCCTTTCGGTTACGATGGTCGAGTCTTTGTCGCAACGTTTCCCTTCCTACGCTGATTATTCGCCAGCGTTGTGACACGGTTGGTCATTGGACGGCAAAAAATCTCGCGTAATTCGCACCGTCCGATGGTCGCAGCTTGACCCGAAATACACGGTGACAGGAAAACGGGCTGGGGGACTCCGGCAGGGGACCCGTGCCACACATCGCAGATTCGCGCGGGCAAGCGGCAGGGGGAGGCAGCAGCAGCCTAAGAATCTCGTCCTTTTGCGTCACAATCCCATGAGTTCAACGGCCTAGCTTTCCCCTGCCGACCGCTCACCTGCCGGATCGCGGTCAATCGCGCACGTCGCACCGCCGAGGTCGCAGGCCACCACGCCCGTGAACACGGCACCGGCGAAAGGCGGGATGGGGGGGGGCGGAACGCAGCGTGCCCCCTGTGGCCCATCCCCGGCCCGCGGCAGTAGTCGTCGACGGCGCGCCAGCCGCGTGGGCCTCATCCGGCCTGGCGGGGATGTTCCGTCACGGTCGTCAGCGGGTTGGCGATTCCCTTAGGGGGGAAGAAATCTCGTCACGATTTTGATAGGCTTCGCAACGCGTCTTGGCAATTTGAGGGTGCTGTTTCTCGGCAGGTCGAACCGTTTTAACGGGCCGATGGCGGGCCTGGGCTCGCCGGTTTCCGCAACCCGCCGAACCAGTTAGGAAGGACTTTTTCATGCGTTTTTCGGAGCGGGTCTTCTGCGGGGAATTGACTCCGGAGGATGTCGGCCGCCACGTGCTGCTGGCCGGCTGGGTGGATGCCTTCCGGGATCACGGCGGCCTGTTGTTCATCCACCTGCGCGACCGCAGCGGCATCGTGCAGATCGTCTTCAGCCCGGAAATGGCGCCCGAGGACGTCTGCCAGCAGGCCGCCTTGCTGCGCGCCGAATACTGCATTGCGGTCAGAGGCCACGTCAAGCAGCGGCTGGCGGGCACGGAAAACCCCAACATCCAGACCGGGGGCATCGAAGTCCTGGTCACGGAACTGACCGTGCTGTCCGAATCGGATTCGCTGCCTTTCGCCATTTCCGACAAGGCGATGGTGGCGGGCGCAGCGTCCGCAGGCGGCGGCAATGTGGCGGAGGACCTGCGGCTCCAGTACCGCTATCTGGACATCCGCCGCCCCTCGATGCAGGACAACCTGGTTGCCCGGCACCGCATCTTCCAGTGCGTCCGCCAGTTTCTCGATTCGCGCGGATTTGTGGAGATCGAGACGCCCGTGCTGACGGCCAGCACGCCCGAGGGCGCGCGGGATTACCTGGTGCCCAGCCGCGTTCACCCGCACCATTTTTACGCTCTGCCCCAGTCGCCGCAGCTGTTCAAACAACTGCTGATGGTCGGCGGGATGGAACGTTACTTTCAGCTGGCCCGCTGCTTCCGCGACGAGGACCTGCGGCCCAACCGCCAGCCGGAATTCACCCAGCTGGACGTCGAAGCTTCGTTTATCGACGAGGAGTTCCTGTATGAGCTGATCGAGGAGCTGACCGTCAAGATGTTCGCCGTCGGCGGCATTGCGCTGTCCCGGCCGTTCCCGCGCATGACTTATGCCGAGGCGATGGACACGACCGGTTTCGACCGCCCCGACCTGCGATTCGGACTGCGGTTTGTCGACGTGACGGACGTGTTTGCCGAGACCAACTATTCGATCTTTCGCCAGATTCTGCAGCGCGGCGGCTGGATCAAGGGCATCAACGTCAAAGGCCAGTCTGACCAGCTCAGCAAGAACGTGCTGCAAAACGAATACGCCAAGGAGATCGCGCCGTCGTTCGGCGCCAAGGGCATGACCTGGATGCGGGCCGAGGGCGGCAAACTGGAATCCAATATCGTCCAGTTCTTCAGCAGCCGGGAACTGGAAGAACTGCGCCGCCGATTCGACGTGGCCGACGGAGACGTGCTGATCCTGATCGCCGATCCCTCCTACGCCGTGGTCACGTCGGCGCTGGGCCAGTTGCGACTGCATTTCGCAAACCGGCTGGGCCTGATTCCGGCCGACCGCTTCTGTCCGGTCTGGGTCACCGAGTTTCCGCTGTTCGAGCCGACGGAAGACGGCGGCGTCACGTCCAGCCACCACCCGTTCACCGCGCCGAACCGCACCGACTTCGATCCCCAGAACGTCGAAGAGCTGCTGACGCTGCGCTCGCGGGCCTACGACCTGGTCATGAACGGCGAGGAACTGGGCGGCGGCAGCATCCGTATCAACAACCGCGACCTGCAGCGCAAAATCTTCGCCGCGTTGGGGCTGACGGAGCAGGAAACCCAGCAGCGGTTCGGCTTTTTCCTGCGCGCCTTCGATTTCGGCGCGCCGCCGCACGGCGGCTTGGCGCTCGGCATGGACCGCACCGTGTCGATGATTCTGCGCACACCCTCGATCCGCGAAGTGATCGCGTTTCCCAAGAACCGCAGCGCCGCCTGTCCGCTGACCGGCGCGCCGTCCCAGGTCAAACGCGAACAGTTGGCCGAACTGGAACTGTTGAATCTGGGCGGCCAGGATGTCTTGCCCGGAGCAGCCGCCCAGGAGGACCAGCTCGATCGTCTGTCCTGGGTTTCGCGGATCGGCATCACCGCCGAGGAGCGGCCGATGCTGGAAGACGCCGTGGCGCAGGCCGAAGCGCTGGCCGCGCTGGCAGCCCAACACGCGGGAGAGGAAGCGCCGATCCGCAGCGTCGTCCCGACCGCCAACCGCACGCGACCGGGCACGGAGGAGCACCGCTCGGCGCTGTCCGAGACGGGCCAACTGCTCAAGAGCGCGCCCGCCGTCAAGGGGAATTACTTCAAAGTCGCCAGCATCCTGGAATGAGGGGAGAGCTTTTCATGGATTCCGTTTTCTGCTATCGCGATTCCGATGCCGCTGCGGCCCAGGGCGGCCCGTTGCAGGGATTGCGGATCGCGATCCAACCCAATCTGTCCGTGGCGGGTTGGCCGACCGAGGCCGGTTCCCACGCGCTGGCGAATTACACCGCCTTGGAAGACGCCACGGCGGTGCAGCGGCTGCGTGCGGCCGGGGCCTGTTTGTGCGGTTCGACGCGGATGAGCGAATTCGGGTTCGGCTTGCAGGGCAGCCAGGCCGGTCAGGCGATTGCCCGGCAAGCGGCCGATGCCGAACTGGTGCTGGACCTGATGGGCGAGAGCCGGCTGGCCGCCGCGAACACGGCGGTTTGCGGCTTCAAACCCAGTTACGGCCTCGTCTCGCGATCCGGCCTGATCGGCCTGATTCCGTCGATGGAATGCTGCGGGCTGCTGTCCGAAAGCATGCCCGCGGTCCGCAAAATCCTGCAGGCCGTCGCCGGTCCGGACGAGCTGGATTTCTCGCTTCCCGAGGAAGCGCCGCCCGACCTTTCGCCGCAGGCAATCGACCCACGAACAACCACCATCGGGGTGCTCTCGGAAGCGATGCGCGGCTTGCCTGGCGAGCAGCAAGAGGAGTTCCGTGCGTCCGTCCACGCACTGCAGCAAGCGGGCTTTCGAACGCGGGAGGTGTCCCTGCCCGACTTTCCGCTGTGCTCTCTCGTCCACAACGTCGTGGGCTCCGTGGAAGCCTCGTCCTGCGCCGGACGCTATGATTCAGTGCGTTACGGCCCGCGCCCGCCGGGCGCCAAGAACTGGAACGAGATGTATCTGCTGGCCCGCGGCGCGGCCTTCGGGCCGCTGCTGAAAAGCTACCTGTTCCAAGGCGCGTTTTTCCAGTTTGAGAAGTACGAAGCGTACGAAAACGCCTGCCGCATCCGCGCACGCCTGCTGGCGGACGTGCAGCAGCTGACCGCGCAAACGGACTTTCTGATGCTGCCGGCAGTCGCGGGCGCCGCAGTCGGCGCGGCCGCGTCGCTGGCCGACGCATACGCCCATTTCACCTGCACGCTGTTTGCCAATGTCACCGGCCAACCCGCGTTATACTTGCCGCCGGCGTCCGGCGCGCGGCAGGCGGGATTTCAACTGGCGGGACCGCGACTGTGTGACGGGCGGTTGCTCGCGCTGGGTGAACACCTTCTGAATCTGCGTCGGGGAGGCAAGTAGTCATGGACTTTGAAGCCGTCATCGGATTGGAAATTCACGTTGAACTCAATTGTGCAACGAAGATGTTTTGCGATTGTCCCAACCGGCCGGGCGACGCTCCCAACGTCAACACCTGCCCGACCTGCCTCTGGTTTCCGGGCGCGATGCCCCGGCTGAGCCAGGAGGCGTTGGAAAAGGCCGCGCTGCTGTGCCTGGGCCTGGGAGCGGAACTCCAGCCCCGCAGCGCCTTTGACCAGAAAGTCTACTACTATCCGGATCTGCCCAAAGGCTACCAGCTGTCCCAGGCCCATCTTCCCCTGTCGCGCGGCGGCGGACTCGAGATTGCGGATGAAGACGGCCAGACCACCAGGCTGCGAATCCATCACATTCACATGGAGGAAGACGTCGCCAAACTGATCCATGAAATGGACGGGCGCGTGCCGATCAGCCTGGTGGACTTCAACCGCGCCGGCGCGCCGCTGGTGGAAATCGTCACGGAGCCGGATTTCCGCACGCCCTATCAGGCGATGGAATTCCTCAAGGCCCTCCGCACCCAAGTGCGATCGGTCGGTTCGTCCGAGTGCAGCCTGGAAAACGGCACGATGCGGGTCGATGCCAACATTTCCGTGCGGCCGCGTGGCACCACCCAGCTGAACACCAAGGTGGAAGTCAAGAACATGAATTCCATCCGCCACGTCGGCGACGCCATCGCCTGCGAGATCAGCCGCCAGAGCGCCGCCGTCCAGGCGGGCGAAGCGGTGATGCTGCACACGCGTCTCTGGGACCCGGAGAAGAAGACCACCGTCCCGATGCGGGCCAAGTTCGAGGGTCCCTGTGTGCCCGATCCCTCGGTTCCGGTCATCGAATTGTCGCCCGGCTGGATCGAGAAGATGCGGTCGCGGCTTCCCGAAATGCCCGCCGCCAGGGCTGAGCGGCTGACGGCACTGCACGGTCTGAGCGGCGAGGAAGCCCTGTTCCTAAGTTCCGATCCGGAGGTCGCGGGCTATTTCGAGTCGCTGTTGGCCGAGGGAATCGCGCCGCGCACGGCCATGCACTGGCTCACCACGCAACTGTTGCCGGCCGTCAAAGAGCGGCGACTGGAACTGAGCCGTTCGCCGGTCACGCCGGCGCGGTTGGCCGTGCTGCTCAACATGCTCTCGCGGGACGAAATCAACGCCGGCGCGGCGCGGAAGGTGCTCGGCCATCTGTTCGACAGCGACGAAGCGCCGGAAGCGATCGTCGCCGCCCGCGGATACCGGCAGGTTTCCGATCCCACCGCCCTGGATGCGCTGATCGACAAGGTCCTGGACGCACAACCGGCGGCGGTGGCCGAAGTCCGCAGTGGCCAGAGCAAAGCCGTGGGCTTTTTGATCGGCCAAGTGATGCAGGCTTCGGGCGGCCAAGCCAATCCAAAAATGATCCGGGAGTTGCTCACCAGGAAACTGGAGACTTCCTGAACGGCGCCGCGGCAGGAAGATTGAACAGCGCCGTGCCCGCGCGGCTAACGCCGCTCCTCCAGATGTTCCAACAGCAGGGCGAGGAGGCACAGTGCGGCTTCGCGCTGCCGCGGCAAACGCGAATTGCTGATCAGCCGGCAGCGGCGGACTTTGACCACGCTGATGTCCCCCGTGTCCGGCTGACGCTCGGCCACGCCCACGAAAATCAGGCCGTCCTGTTCCGGCGGCGCATCCGGGCCCAAGTGCCCCGTGATCGACGCGGCCAGGTCGGCTTCAGGCGTGGCTGTCAAGGCGCCGCAGGCCATCAGCCGGGCAACGGATTCACTGACCGCGGTGTGCCGCAGCAGCACCGGCGGAGGGATGCCCAGCCAGCTTGTCTTGGACGCCTCGCGATAGGTTACCAGCGAGCCACACAGGTGACGAGAAACGCCGGGGACGCGGCCCAGCGAAGCGGCCACCAGGCCGGCAGTGCAGCTTTCCGCCAACACCAACCGCCGGCCGGTTTCCATCAACAACCCAGCCAACAGACCGCAGCGGGCATCCATTTCAGAATCGACGGCATGCACGGCTCTGTCCGTTGCTAGCAAGACTTCGGGTTGGTTGGAGACACATGTGCCAACATCTGCGTGCCCACGCCCGTGCTTTGGAGCACCGTCATCAATTCGTCAAGCCGATGCTGGTCAATCCGGTAGTAGATATGTTTGCCTTCCTGACGCGTGCCGACCAATCCGGCCATCCGCAGCAGACCCAAATGATGGCTGACCGCCGGCTGGCTTTGTCCAAGCCGTTCCCACAAATCCCGCACACATAACTCCTCGCGGCGCCCCAGCATCTCCAAGATGCGGAGGCGTGTCTCGTCGGCCAAAAGCTTGAACAGCTGAGCCAAGTCCCGGATCGCGGTCCCGGAACCGAGCGCTAGGTCTTCGTCGGAGGCCTCGCTCTTCAAAACGCTGGAGACTCGGCTGATCATGTCTGCATGTACTCCTGGCCTGGATCAGAAGGAATAGCGCACGGGCTCGCGAAGGACTGCCAGAGCAAACGGTTACGGAGTCTCCGGACGTGGCTTCTCCGGCGTTTCCGGGAAGCGGCACAGGGGCTTCTGATCGCCGGGGACGTCGATCAACTGCGCCACCGATGTCTCGCTGAACTTCTTTTCGAGCAACCCGGCAGCCTCTTCCAAGCTGCGATGGAGCGGACATAAATCCGTCTCGTGCGCCGGCAGCCCCAAGGGACATTCGCGGAACCGCCGAATCGGATCCACCGCGTTGATGATCTCCAGCATCGGCAGCGTCGCCGGATCACGCGTCAACGTGAATCCGCCGTTCAAGCCTCGCTGCGAGTGAACCAGTTTCGTTCGGCTCAGCGACTGCATCACCTTCGCCAAATATCCCGGAGGAACCTGTGTGGCCTCAGCGATCTGCGCCGTGGTTCTCGGCGATCCGCGCTGATCGGCCAAGTAAACGATCGCACGCAAAGCGTATTCTGCGGTCTGAGAAATCATTGGAGCCCCCTTGAACTAGACATTGGGATAACCTCATCCACTTTAATGCTATTACTTGCCCTTGTCAACAAGGAAAAGGAAATTTTTTGTGGATTGCCCGCTGCCCGTCTGCGCGGTCCCAGGCGAAAACATCGCGTCAAGTCTGAGAATGCAAGAGTCGGGGATAACCGTCATTTCTTGAGTTTTCTCTTGGACTTTTCCAACTTCCCTCGCCCTCAGACCGCCGCAGCTGATTGCCTTTTCCGTTCGTTCCGATACGAATTACACAAGGAGGGCGAACGATTTGAGGAGGGGGGGGATATGCGTGACTTGGCTAGGTACTTTCTGGCATTGATGGTGATGGGAACCGGATTCTACGCGGCCCAACAGCATCGGCGTCCCGAACGGCTTCCCGCAAACGACGAGGTGGCCGCGCGCGAGGACACCACAGACTTTCTGCCGCGTGACGTCCGCGGCTCGCGCAAACCCGTTTCTGGGGGCACGCTGCCAGTAGCGGCTCTGGCCGACGTCGATCGCGCGCCGCTGTTCGATCCTGACCGTCCGACCGCGCGCCACAAATCGGGTGAAACCGTCGGCAAAGCCGTCGTCAAACAACCGACCCTGCGCGCCGACAAACTCGTTCAAAACGCATCCGCTGAAAAACCAACCGCGCCGCAGCACGCGAAGAAACCGGACGCACGTTCCGGGGAGCGAGCCGAACGGGACACCAAGGAACCAGCAAGCCCGAAGCCCGCGGCAAAGAAGCCGGACAAGAAAAAACCGGCGGCGTCCAAGCCAGCCGCGGAACAAGGTTTGGATACAGCGGAACCAAACGAAGCTGCCGTGCCGCCGGACTTCGCCCGCCAGTATCGACCCTTCTTCCAGATTGCAGAGGACTCCCCGTACCAACCCGGTGACAAGTCCGCTGACGCCAAGCCGCAGAAAGACACCCGTTCCGCTCCGGCCCAAGCTGAACAACGGGCGACGAAGGCTGCAGCGGACGCCAGGCCGCAGAAAGACACCCGTTCCGCGCAGGCCAACAGCCAGCCGACAAAACCGCGGTCGCCGACTGCCGCGGCGCCTCGGCGACATCGCATCGCCGAGGGCGATACACTGCCCCGACTGGCTGAAAAGTACCTGGGCAGCCGCGACCGCTATCTGGAACTTCTGCAACTCAACTCCGAAGTCCTCTTCGACGCGCGCCTGATTCCGATCGGAGTCGAAATCGTGATTCCGGATCGGAGCACCGTTGTGGCGAAGGCCGTCGGCGGCCCGGTCAAGGCCGCCGGAAAGGACGATGCGTCCCGCGACGACGACCTGTGGGACGCTTCGGTCCCGCTCCCCGCCATGGTTGAAAACTGACGGCCAGGTCCGCTTTGCCGCACTCGGAGCTTACAATTCCCAACCTTTCCGGTATTCGCGGAACAGGTACCGGGTCGCGTCCGGCGCGTTGGTGATCCGCATCTTCTGGCTATCGAAGACCACCTTTTTGCCTGCCCGCAGGGCGACCGTGCCCAGGTTGACGGCATCGGTAATCGAGCCGGCGTTCAGGAAGCTTCCGGCGGATTGCTGGCCGCTGCGTGCGGCCTCGATCCACGAACTGTGCCGTTGGCCCCGTGGCGTTCCGGCCGCCGGTTGGGGCACGCCGTCTTTCCACAGCGGCTCCCGCTTGCCCTGTGCAAACAGCTGCGGATCCTGCCCGTGAAAGCCTGCCAGGATGGCTCCTTTGTCACCCACGAACAGGATTCCCTCCCGGTTCAGTTCGACGTTCTGCGACTCCACGTCCTCCGGCAGACGCGGCTTCATGCCTCCGTCGTACCAGAACAGATCCAGGGCGGGCGAGCCGCCTTGGGCGGCGAACTGGAGGCGGATCGCACAGGCCGTCGGGTAGGCGAAATCGTTCGCCACCGTCCGGCTGACGCCGTCTTCGATCGTACACGTGTGGGTCTTCCAGGCCTCAGCGCTGAGGGGCACGCCCAATTCCAAGGCGGTGAACACGGGCCACAAGCTGTAAATGCCCATGTCCGCCATCGAACCGCCGCCGAAATCGTACCAGCCGCGGAACACGGTGTGCGTATAGTGCGGATGGTAGGGCCGGTCCCCGGCGGGGCCGAGCCACAAGTTCCAATCAAGCCCGCGCGGGACCGGCGGCTTGTCCTTGGGGATCTCCGTGTACTGAGGCCACACCGGCCGGTTCGTCCAGTTGTGAATCTCTCGCAACGGACCGATCACGCCCTGCTTGATCCGTTGGGCGATCAGCCCGTTGCCGGGCGCGGCGCCGGAGGCCAGCAGATGCGTGACCACCTTCGCTTGCCGGGCCGTTTCCAGCACCAGTCGGCCTTCGTACAAGCGGTTGGCGATCGGCTTGTGCATCACGACGTGCTTGCCCTTCTTCATCGCGGCGATCGCGACGGCCGCATGCAGATGATCCGGCGTCATCACCTTGACGGCGTCCAAGTCCTTCTCTTGCTCCAGCAGTTCGCGAAAATCGGCGTAAGCGGCACAGGCCTTGAACTTGTCCGCGCCCCGCTGCCTGGCGTAGTACGTGTCGACCACTTCCCGCCCCACCTCGCGGCCGCCAGGACAGCCGTTGTCGTGCTCTCGCCACGACGGGTTCCCCAGATACCCTCGAATCTGATTGCGGATCCCGCCCTTGCCCCATTCCACATAGTCGCTGCTGTCCGTGTTCGGGTCACAGACGGCGACGATTTGAATCTGCGGGTCGGCCAGCAGACTGCCGAGCTCGCGGAATCCCTGCGTGCCCATGCCGATGTGGGCCAGCGTGATCTTGTCGCTGGGCGCGACGACCCCGCTGCCCCCCAAGACGTGTCGGGGAACGATGCTGAAGACGCTGGAAGCGGCCGTGCTGCCCACAAACGTGCGGCGTGTAATCCCGGATGACATCAAAGGACTCCTCTCTTGGAGTGAGCGGTTGTAAACTGAAAGCCTTCCCGCCAAGCATCGTGCGAGAAACAACGGTCGCCGCGTCAAAGGAGTCGTCCCATTCCGTGGGATGATCCGCAATCAACCTCGAACAGTCCTTTCTCGAACGATGCCAAGCCACCATCGTACCGCACCCGGTCACGGTGAACCAGAATCCGCGGCGTCCCGCTTGCCAATTCGGCGAGTTGGAAAACGCTTGCCGTGGCGACCGAAAACTGTTCCCGCCCCCGTTTGGCCACAGCCCCCGCTGGGTTAAGATGACCAATCATGACCCCGATCCCCAACGAACGCCATCCCGGAGAGCCGCTGCGGCGATGAGAATTCTGGTTGTCGACGACGAAAAGATCAAACGCGTCACCCTGGCCGACGACCTGTCCGGCCAAGGGCACGAAGTCGTGACCGCAGCCGACGGGCAGCAGGCCCTGGAACTGCTGGACCGCGAGTTGTTCGACGTCGTCGTCACGGACATCAAGATGCCCAGACTCGACGGCCTGGAACTGCTCAAACGGATCAAGGAAGGCACGTCGGCCGACGTCCGGTTCATCCTCATGACGGCCTACGGCAGCATCCCTGTGGCGGTCGAAGCCATGAAACTGGGCGCAGCCGATTTCGTGACCAAGCCGTTCCGCAACGAGGATCTGTTCCCGATCATCCAGCGGATCGCCGAGGAACGGCGCGAGGCGGGCGACGAACCCGCCGACGTCACGGCCGAAGATGAGGTCGACCAGGAAATCATCGGGCAATCGGAGTCAATGCAACGCGTCAAACGGATGATCCGCATCAGCGCCCGGACGGACGCCAACGTGCTGCTGTGCGGCGAAACGGGCACCGGCAAGGATCTGCTGGCCGGAGTCATCCATCGCAACTCGCACCGCAACCGCGGACCGCTGGTCAAAGTCGGTTGCACGCTGTTGCCCGCGACGCTGATCGAAAGCGAACTGTACGGCCACGAAGAAGGCTCGTTCACCGGCGCCGAGCAGGCCCGCAAAGGCCGCTTCGAACTGGCCGAGGGCGGCACGATCTACCTGGACGACGTGGACGACATCCCGCTGGACCAGCAAGCCAAGCTGCTGCGGGCGATCGAAGAAAAGGTCTTCGAACGCGTCGGCGGCACCAGGCCAATCAAGGCCAACGTGCGGATTGTCGCTTCCACCAAGCTGAACCTGCTGGACAAGATCGCCATCGGCGCCTTTCGCCAAGACCTGTACTACCGCCTGGACGTGTTGCGAATCCGCCTGCCGCCGCTCCGCGAACGCCGCGAGGATATCCCCGCCCTGACCGAGCGCCTGCTGCGCCGCCTGGCAGGAAACAGCGGCTACGACCTGGACCCCCAAGCCGTGCCGATCCTGAAACAACATGACTGGCCCGGCAACGTCCGCGAATTGTACCACACCCTGGAGCGCGCCCTGCTGGTCGGCGGCGGCCAGATCACGCCCGACTTGCTGGAGGCCGAGATCGGCGGACTGCCGTCCGAAAGCGAGCCGCGGAACGGACTCCTGGGACATCCAGCGGCGGGCGGATTCAAAGCAGCCATGGACCACGCGGAAAAGCAGTTGTTGCTCAACGCCCTGGAAGCCTGCGGCGGCAACAAGACCGCCGCCGCGCAATCGCTGGGCATGAAACCCTCCACGTTCCGCGATAAACTGGCCAAACACGGCCTCAAGTAGCCCCGCCGAAACGAATCAGCGGCCGAGAATCGCTATCGGTCAGCCGCTCCCTCGTCTCCTGCCGCCAACTCGGCAAACCAGTCGTCCAACCCGCGTTCGTACCGCTGCAGCCGGCTCCGCCGCGGGAACGTGGCGTCCTCCCCATCCTCGCCAGATTGAACCAGCACGGCAACCAGCACCTCCAGGCTCTGGGACGGCAAACGCTGCAACTGGCCAGCCTCGTCGCCCTCTTCCTCCAGCAAGTCGTCCTGTCCCCAATCCGCAAATATGGCGTCCGACGTAGCGGAAGGCGTAAGGACGAAGGCGAAAGAATGAAGCGCGAAGGACGAAGACGCAGCCCGCACCGACGACGCCGACAGCACCGGCGACATCAGGTCGTCCGGGTCGTCGCTGTGCTCGTACCCCAGCAGGTGACCCAACTCGTGCATCACGACCGTCAGCAGGCTGACGCCGTCAGTTGTCAGTTGTCCGTAGTCAGTTGTCCTTGCGCCACGGACCACGGACCACGGACCACTGTCGACTGACCAACCCAACATCGCTCCGTCGTCGTCGATGCGGATCGTGTTGGTCGCCGGGTTGGCCAACCCCAGGTACGCGCCGCCCAAGTCGGCCACGGCGTACTGGAC